>Ga0182738_1000007_pt1 | contig 480183 bp, 437 predicted proteins | sample eDN5th30CBELigMG_FD_128876 | JGI IMG/M metagenome (GOLD analysis project Ga0182738, IMG submission 128876) | Enriched Miracle-Growth compost microbial communities from Emeryville, California, USA - eDNA 5th pass 30_C BE-Lig MG (version 2)... ...
CAAGGAGAACTGCCCGGACCTGCGCAACACCCGCATCGTGGACATCGTGAAGGAACTGGGCGACTACAACGTGGACGTGGACGTCTACGACCCGTGGGTCGACCCCGCGGAGGCCGTGCACGAATATGGCATCAAGCCGGTGGCCGAGCCGGAGGCGGGCAAGTACGACGCCGTGATCCTCGGCGTGGCGCATTACCAGTTCGTCGAACTGGGCGCGGCAGGCATCCGCAAACTGGGCAAGCCGGAACACATTCTTTACGACCTGAAGTACGTGCTGTCGGCGGAACAGTCCGACCTGCGCCTGTGAGCCATGTCCTCGACGCAGAGCGGGCGCCGACCTGACGCATGATAGAGATCCATTCCGCGGGCATCGCCCGCATTCCTTTCCTGGAGGCCTTGCTGGGCGCGCCGGTCCGCCGCGGGAACGCCCTGGCGGGCCTGAACGGCAAGCGGCCCGACGCCGTGGCCGGCTGGGGGCTGCGTCCTTCGGCGCAGACCGCGCGCAAGCGGGCCGCCCAGTGGGATGTCCCGTATCTGGCGCTGGAGGACGGCTTCCTGCGCTCGTTCGGCACGGGCGCGGACTATCCGGGGATTTCGATGGTGGTGGATCCGGAAGGCATCTACTACGACGGGACCCGGCCGTCCGCGCTTGAAAGCATGCTGGCCTCGGACCGCGACCTGCTCGACGGGATCGAGGACGACGTGGACGAGGCCATGGCGCTGGTGAAAACCCATCGCCTCAGCAAGTACAACCACACGGGCGCCGATTGCCCGCCGCTGGCCACCGGCGGCCGCAAGTGCGTGCTGGTTGTGGACCAGACGATGGGCGACATGAGCGTCACGCTGAGCGGAGCCAGCGCCGCCACTTTCGCGGATTTGCTCGCGACCGCGCGCCGCGAGCACCCCGACGCGCTGTGCATCGTTAAGACGCACCCCGAGGTCAGCTCGGGCAAGAAGGCCGGGTATCTGACGCACACGGCCGAAGACGAGCGCACGCGGGTGCTGCGCGAGGACGTGAATCCGCTGGCGCTGCTGGAACAGGTGGACCACCTGTACGTGGTCAGCTCGCAGATGGGATTCGAGGCCTTGCTGCTGGACAAGCCGGTCACTTGCCTGGGCATGCCCTGGTATGCGGGCTGGGGCCTGACGCGCGACCGCCAGCGCTGCGAGCGGCGGCAGCGCCAACGCAGCGTCCGGGAGCTGTTCGCAGCCGCCTACTTTCACTACAGCCGCTATCTGGACCCGGTCAGCCACCGGCAGGGCAGCATCTTCGACGCGATTTCGTGGCTGCTGCGCCAGCGCACCATGGCCGAACGCCTGCCGCGCCGGATGATATGCGTGGGGTTCCGGCGCTGGAAGGCCGCCAACGTGAGGCCGATGCTGTCGCTGCGGCCCGACCGGGTGATGTTCGTGCCGGACGCGCGGCGCGCGCAAGCGCTGGCGCCGGGCCCCGGCGATGCGCTGGTGCATTGGAGCGCGCGGGCGCCGGAGGGCCTGCAGCGGCTGGCGGCCGAAGCGGGCTGCCCTTTGCTGCGCATGGAAGACGGCTTCGTGCGGTCGGTGGGGTTGGGATCGGACCTGATACGGCCGCTGAGCCTGGCGCTGGACGGGCAGGGTATGTACTTCGACCCGGGCCGCCCCAGCGACCTGGAGCAGACCCTGAACCACGCGCGTTTCACGGCGGGGGATCTGGCCGCCGCCCGCCGGGTGCGGGCCTTCATGGTCGCGCACGGCATCACCAAGTACAACCTTGAACCGGCGCGCCGGGTGGCTTGGCCCTCACAGGGGCGGACCGTGATCCTGGTGCCGGGGCAGGTCGAGGACGACGTGTCCGTGCGGCTGGGCTGCGGCCCCGTCGCGAGCAATGTGGCGCTTCTGCGCCGGGCCCGGGAAGAACACCCCGACGGCTATATCGTCTATAAGCCGCATCCCGACGTTGCGTCGGGGAACCGGCGCGGCGCGGTGACCCGCGGCGAGCTGGCCGGGCTGGCGGATTACGTCGAGACCGAGGCGTCGGTGGTGTCCTGCATCGAGGCCTGCGACGTGGTGCACACCATGACTTCGCTTTCCGGCTTCGACGCCCTGTTGCGGGGCAAGCGCGTGGTGACGCACGGCAGGCCGTTCTACGCCGGCTGGGGCCTGACCGACGACCGCATGGCCATGCCGCGGCGCGGCCGGACCCTGACGCTGGACGAACTGGTTGCCGGGGCCCTGCTGCGCTATCCGATCTATTGGGACTGGGAGTTCAAGGGCTACACCACTTGCGAGGCCGTCCTGAACCGTATCGTCGAAACGCGCGACGCGCTGGAGCGCGAAGGCAGGCTGAACAGCCTGCGGGTCGGCTATGCGCGGCGCCAGTGGCGCAAGCTGGACACGCTGCTGCGCGCGCGGTTTGCCCCATGAAGCGGTCCTATCTGTTCTTGCAAGGCGTGTGCTCCCCGTTTTTTTCGCAGCTGGGCGCGCGTCTGCGGGCCGACGGGGCCGCGGTATCCAAGGTGAATTTCACGGCGGGCGACGCCGCGTACTGGCGCAACGGCGCGGCCCGCGCATTCCGCGGGCGCGCGCAGGCGTTGCCGGACTTCTACAAGCGCCTTTTCGCCGAGCGCGGCGCCACCGACATCGTGTTGTTCGGCGACCGGCGGCCAGTGCACCGGCCGGCGATCGAACTGGCGCGCCAGGAAGGGTTGCGGGTGCACGTGTTCGAGGAGGGTTACTTCCGGCCCCATTGGATCACGCTGGAGCGCGGCGGCGTGAACGCGCATTCGGCGCTGCCGCGCGATCCCGCCTGGTACCGCGAAGCGGCGCGCCGGACGGGCCCCGCTCCGGAGCCGCGCCCGTTCCGGGCGCCGTTCTGGAACCGGGCGGGGCACGACGTGGCCTACCATCTCTGCGGCGCGTTGAACGCCGTCTGCTTTCCCCGTTACCGCAGCCACGCGCCTTATGGCGCAGCGCGCGAATACACCGCCTACCTGAGGCGCGCGGCGGCATTGCGCTGGCGCGGCCAGGCCGATGCGCTGGCGGTGGCGCGAGTGACCTCCGGATCGCGGCCGTACTACCTGCTGCCGCTGCAGCTCGAAGGCGATGCGCAGATCAGGGACCATTCTCCATTTCACGGCATGCGTCAGGTCGCGGCGCTGGCGATCGCATCATTCGCGCGGTTCGCACCGGCGGACAGCCTGCTGGTGGTGAAGAACCATCCGCTGGATCCCGGCGTGGCGCGCCACGAGACGGGCGTGCGAGAATTGGCGCGTACCTACGGCGTGGCGGAGCGAGTGATCTACCTCGAGCGCGGCCATCTGCCCAGCCTGCTGGCGCGGGCGGCGGGCGTGGTGACGGTCAACAGCACGGTCGGCGCGGCGGCGCTGGAGCAGGGCTGCCCGACCATGGCGCTGAGCAGCGCCATCTATCATCTGGAGGGGCTCACGTTCCAGGGCCCGCTCGACGAGTTCTGGCGTGAGGCCGAACCGCCGGACCGGTCGCTGTTCCGATCGTTCAAGGCGGCGGTGGTCCACGCCACGCAGGTCAATGGCGGCTTCTACAGCGAACCGGGGATTACGCTGGCCGTGGAAAGCGCGGCCGAGCGGATGCGGCGGCCGCGCTCCCCGCTCGAGGAGATGATATGACGCAGATAGCCCTGACCGTGCTGATCACGGGCGCAACGGGCGCCATCGGCCAGGCGCTGGCCGAAGAGTATGCCGCGCCCGGCGTGTCGCTGGCCTTGCTGGGCCGCCGGGCGGACGTGCTGCGCGACCTGGCTGCGCGCTGCGAGGCGCGTGGCGCCCGCGCGCGCACGGCCGTGCTGGATTTGCGCGACCGCGAGTCGCTGCGGGCCTGGCTGGATTCCCAGGCGGACGAGGCGCCGCCGGATCTCGCCATCGTCAATGCGGGCGTCAATATTTCCGCGCCGCGTCCTGGAAGCGGGGAAGACTGGGATGACGTGGAGGGCCTGCTGGAAGTCAATGTGCGGGCATCGATGGCGCTCGCCCACGCGCTGGGCGAGCGGATGCGGCGCAGGGGCGCCGGCCAGATCGCCCTCATGAGTTCACAGGCGGCGTGGCGCGGCCTGCCCGCCACGCCCAGCTATAGCGCCAGCAAGGCGGCGCTGAAGGCGTACGGCGAGGCGCTGCGGGACGCCATGGCCTCGCAGGGCGTGCGCATCAACGTGGTGATGCCCGGCTACGTGACGTCGCCGATGTGCGCGGCCATGCCCGGGCCCAAGCCTTTCGAATGGGATGCCGCCCGGGCCGCGCGCCATGTTCGCCGCGGGCTTGCGGCCAACCGCGCGCGTATCAGTTTTCCGTTTCCGCTGAACCTGGGGTGCTGGCTGCTGGCGGGCCTGCCGCCCGGCCTTTCCGGGCGCATACTGAACTGGCTGGGTTATGGCGCCTGAGGAGTTCGCCATGGCCGCCGGCGCGCCGCTGGCGGGAGGGCTGGCGCTGTCCTGGGCGCTGGAGGCCTGCCTGTCGCTGCGCCCGAGGCCTCCCTGGCGCAGGCCGGCCAGCGCCGTGTTCCTGCATGCGGGATTGTGGATGCTGGCGTTTGCCCTGGCGTGGGCGCTGGTGCGCCGTCCGTACTTCGCGGCGGCGCTGGCGCTGGCCGCCGCGGGCCTGATCGTGGCAGTGAACAACGCCAAGTACCAGGCGCTGCGCGAACCCTTCGTGTGGGCGGATTTCGAATATTTCACGGATGCCTTGCGCCATCCCCGCTTGTATCTTCCCTTCCTGGGGCTCTGGCGGGCGCTGGCGGCTGCGGCGGGGGCCGGCGGGGCCCTGGCCGCGGGCCTGCTGCTGGAGGCCCCCGCGCCTTCCTGGGAGGGCGCCGTGGCGGTGGGGCTGGGCGGCGCGGCGATGGCCGGCGCGGCCGGCAGCCGGAAGGTGCGCATCAGCTTCGACGCGCGCAAGGACCTGCGCCGTCTGGGCCTCGCCATGGCCCTGTGGCGCTATGCCCGCAGCGAGCGGCGCGCGCAGGCGCCGCCGGCCACGCCGTTCTCCATTCCGCCCGCGGAAAGGCCGGAGACGCTGCCGGACCTGGTTTCGGTGCAGAGCGAGTCCTTCTTCGATCCGCGCGGGCTGTATCCGCAGCTGCGCCCGGAACTGCTCGGGGAGTTCGACGCCTTGCGCGCGCAAGCATGCGCGCACGGGCCGCTGCGGGTGGCGTCGTGGGGCGCCAATACCGTGCGCACGGAGTTCGCCTTCCTGTCGGGACTGGACGCCGGCCGGCAGGGCGTGCACCGCTATCAGCCGTACCGGCGCCTGGCGCGCAGCGGGGTGGCCTCGCTTGCGGGCTACCTGCGGGATCTGGGCTACCGCACGGTCTGCGTGCATCCCTATCATGGCGGGTTCTATGGGCGCGACCGGGTGCTGCCCTTGCTCGGGTTCGACGAGTTCATCGATATTTCCGCCTTCGAGGGCGGGGCGCCCGGGACACCCTACGTGGGCGACCGGGAGGTGGCGGCGCGGGTGATCGGACTGCTGCGGCAGGAAAGGGATCAGCCGTTGTACGTGCACGTCATCACCATGGAGAACCATGGGCCGCTGCACTGGGAGCGCGTGGAGGCGGCCGATGAAGCCGCCGTCTGCCGCGAGCCCTTGCCGGCGGACTGCCGGGATCTCGTGGCCTATTGCCGCCACCTGCGCAACGCGGACGCCATGTTCGCGATGCTCGCGTCGGCACTGGCCGCCTTGCCGCGTCCCGCGGGCCTTTGCATTTACGGCGACCACGTGCCCATCATGCCCACCGTGTACCGGAGGCTGGGCGCGCCCACGGGAGAAACCGAGTATGTGATCTGGCGTTCCGACCGCGCGGCGGGATCGCCGGCCGCGCCCCTGGCGGCCAGCGATCTCGGGCAGGCCTTTCTTGCTCACATGGGATTGATGCCCGCGGCTTGAGCCGCGAGCGGCGCCTACAGGCGTTCCATCTCCTCGGCCAGGGTGTCCACCGCGCAAGCGATGTCGGCCTCGCTGTGCTCGCTGCACAGGAAGAAGCGCAGGCGCGCCGATTGCTCGGGGACGGCGGGGTACAGGATGGGCTGCGCGTTGATGCCGCGCGCGAACAGCGCGGCGGAGAGCCGCGCGGCCCGGAGCGAATTGCCGACGATGGCCGGCACGATGGCCAGCCCGGCGCTGGTGCCGGTGTCGATGCCGGCGCGCCGCGCCCGCTCGAGAAAGCTGGCGCCGCGGGCCTGCAGCGCGGCCACGCGCTCGGGCAGTTCGCGCATGCGGCGCAGCGCGGCCAGGCTGGCCGCCGCAACGGGAGGCGGCATGCCTACGCTGTAGAGAAAGCCCGGCGCCAGGAACTTCAGGTGCTCGACCAGCGCGCTTTCGCCCGCGATGTAGCCCCCGCAGCCCGCCAGCGTCTTGCTGAGGGTCCCCATCCAGATATCCACGTCGGAGCCGTCCAGCCCGAAATGTTCGCGTATGCCATGGCCGCGCGGCCCCATCACGCCCAGCGAGTGAGCTTCGTCCACCATCAGGAAGACCCGATGGGCGCGCTTGATCTCGACGTAGCGGGGAAGGTCGGGATAATCGCCGTCCATGCTATAGAGGCCTTCCAGGACGACGAGCACCCGTTCGAAGTCGCGCCGATGGGCGCGCAGCAGCGCGTCGAGCGCACCGGGGTCGTTGTGGGGGCAGGACAGGCGCTTGGCGCCGGAAAGCTGGATGCCCTGCAACACGCTATTGTGGATCAGCTCGTCATGGACGATCAGATCGTTCGGCCCGAACAGCATGCCCAGCGTCGATACGTTCGTGGCGTGGCCGCTCACGAAGGTGACGGCGGCATCCACGCCGTACAGCGCGGCCAAGGCTTCTTCCAGCTCCCGGTGCACGGGGCGCTCGCCCGAGACGAGGCGGCTGGCCGAGACCGACGTGCCGTAGCGGTCGATGGCGAGCCTGGCCGCTTCGTTGACGGCAGGGTCGCCCGACAGGCCCAGGTAGTTGTAGCTGGCGAAGTTGAGATAGGCGTCGCCCGCGATGCGGGTCGAGGCGCCGGCGTTGCCTTCGTGCAGCTTGAAGAAGGGGCTGCTCACGCCCAGCCTGGCGGCCCCTTCGCTGATGATGCGCAGTTGCTGGTAGCCCGGATGCAGGGCGAAGCGGTAGTGCTGTTCAGGGACGTCCTGGCCGCTGGCGGCCGCGGCGGCGGGCTGCCGGCCCGCGCTCTTGAGCTTGCGTTGCAGGGCGTCCTGGATGAGCCGTTGCTTGATGCCGGCGGCGAGGCCGGGACGGCGCTTGTCCGTGGTGGCGTCGCGCGTCATTGGGCCAGTCCTTGCCCGGCTTCGGCCTGGCTTGCGCGGACGCGGCGGGTGATCGCGTCGATATCCTCGGGCGCCACCTCCTGGGCGTGCTGGGTCGCGAGGCGCTCGATGTGGGTGGCGATGCCGTCGGCGTCGCCGCCATCGTGGCGGGCGTCGCCGCGCAGGGCGAGGATCAGGCGGGCGCTCAGCTTGTCCAGCGTCGGGCTTTCGCTCAGCGCCATGACCGGCAGGCGAATGCCGAAACGGCCTTCCAGCGCCACCACCAGTTCGACGCCCATCAACGAATCCAGCCCGATATCGTACAGCGAGCGGCCGGGATCGATCCTGTCGGCGGGAACCCGGAGGATCTCGCTGACCTCCTGCTTGAGGAGCTCGATGATGCGCGGCGCGAGTTCGGCGTCGTCCAGGTCGGCGAGCTGCGCCAGCAGGTCGTCGGCGGAACTGCCTTCGTCGCGGGCGTCGCCCGCGAGGCGGGCCAGATCGGCGTAGCGAGGCGCCGCCGAGGAGGGCAGATGGCGGGCCAGCGCATGCCAGTCCAGCTCCAGCACGCCCAGGTCGCCGGCTCCGGAGAGCAGCATGTCCTCGAGGGCCGCTAACGCGACCTCGGCCGAGGTGGGGGAGCCGCCCATGCGGTGCTGGAGCGCCTGCTTGATCTGTTCGTTGCGCGCCGGGTGCCGGCGTCGTCGATGGCGCCCCATCGCGGGCACGTGGCGGGCAGGCCTTGCGAACGGCGCAATCTGGCCAGCGCCTCCAGGCCGGCGTTGGCGGCCACGTAGGCGCTCTGGCCGGGGTTGCCGAACAGCGTGGTGGCGGACGAGAACATTACGAAGCAGTCCAGCGGGTCATCGCGGGTCAGTTCGTGCAGCAGGACCGCGCCGCGCAGCTTGGGCGCGAGCACCCTCGCGATCCGGGCTTCGTCCGCGCCCTGCGCAAGCCCGTCCTCGATGACGGCCGCGGCATGGATTACGCCCCGCAGGGGCGGAAGCGCTGCGCGCACCGTCGAGAGCAGGGCCTCCAGCGCGCCCGCGTCGGTGACGTCGCAGGCTTGGGCCATGACCGAGACGCCGCGCGCGCGCAGCGCGGCCACGGCCTGTTGCGCCTCTTCGGAGGCCGGGCCGGCGCGCCCGATCAGCACCAGGTGGCGCGCGCCCTTGTCGGCCAGCCATTGCGCGGCGCGCAGCCCGAAGCCGGACAGGCCCCCCGTGACGAGATAACTGCCATCCGCTCCGAGCGCCAGGGCGGCGCGCGGGCCGTCCTCCATCGCTTCGGGCAGGCCGCGGCGGTAGGTCACGACCACCTTGCCGATCTGCCGCGATTGCTGCATGTAGCGGAAGGCGTCGACGATGTCGCGGGCGTCGAAGATGCGCTGCGGCAGCGGGCGCAGCGCGCCTTCGCCGAAAAGCGCCATCATCTCGCCGTAAAGCGTGCGCGCGAGTTCGGGGCGCCCGGCCAGCAACTGGTCCGCGTCGATGCCGAAGTAGCTGATGTTGTTGCGGAAGGGGCGCAGCCCGATGCGGGTGTTCTCGTAGAAGTCCCGTTTGCCCAGCTCGAGGAAACGGCCGAACGGCGCCAGGACGTCGAGGTTGCGGCGCACGGCTTCGCCCGCGAGCGAATTGAGCACCACGTCCACGCCGCGTCCGCCGGTCTGCGCGAGGATCTCCTCCGCGTACGAGAGCGTGCGGGAATCATAGACGTGCTGAACGCCCATCAGGCGCAGGAAATCGCGTTTTTCCTCGGTGCCCGCGGTGGCGTGGATCTCGGCGCCGCGCCATTGCGCGTACTGGATGGCGGCAATGCCGACACCGCCCGCGGCGCCGTGTATCAGGACCTTCTCGCCCGGCGCGAGCCTGGCCAGGTGGTGCAGCGCGTAATAGACGGTGAAGAAGGTGCTGGGGATGGTGGCGGCGGCTTCGAAGGATACTCCGTCGGGGATCGGGGCCACGGCGGTGGTCCCGGTGGTGACGTGGTCGCCGAAGCTGGCGGGGCCGAAACCCAGCACCGTGTCGCCCGGGGCGTAGCCGGCGACCGCGGCGCCGCAGCGCACGATCGTGCCGGCGAACTCCAGTCCCAGCGTCGGTCCCGCGTAGCCGTTTTCCAGCGCCTCGTCGGCGAGCAGGCCTAGGGCGTACATGACGTCGCGGAAGTTCAGGCCCGTGGCGTGCACGCGCACTTCGACTTCGTCATCGGCCGGCGGCCGGCGGTCGTGGGATTCCCAGCGCAGATTGCGCAACTGGCCCGGCAGTTCGAAACCCAGTCTGCGCGCGCGAAGGTCCGGCGCGGACGCCGATGCGGGCAGGGGCCGCGGCGCCACGCGCAGGCGCGGCGCGTAGCGCGCCCCGTCCTGCGCAAGCACGAGTTCCTGTTCCGTGTCGGGCTCGCGCAATTCGCTCATGATTGCGTCCAGCGGCGCGGCGTCGGCGGCGGCCGGCAGGTCCAGCAGGCGCACCGTGACGGAGGACGCTTCGTTCATCAGGCTTCGCCCGTAGCCGGCCAGCGCCGCGCCGGTGGCATTGGGTATGCCGCCCGCGGGCGCGCCCGGCGGGGGATGGGCGCCGGCGGTCAGCAGCCACAGCGTGGCGGGCTGGCCCTGGCGTTCGCAAGCGCGCAAGGCCGCCGCGGCCAGCGCGCAGCGGCGCGCGGGCGCGCCGTCCTCCGCGTACAGCCCGGCGGCGTGCACCACGTGCTCATACGTGCCCGACAGGGCCAGCGCGGGCAGCGTGTCGGCGGAGGCGTCAGCATCCAGGGGCAGGTGCGTCGCCTCGTAGCCGCTGTCGCGCAGGGCTTGGGTGAGCGAGGTCGCCAGCGCGGCGCCCGGCGCCGACCTGTCCGCCAGCAGCAGCCAGCGCTCGGCCCGGACGGACGGCCGCGGATCGGCGGGCGCCGTCTCGGGTAGTTCGCCGGCACGGGCATGCAGCACATAGGCGCCGGCCATCGCGCCCGGCGTCAGTTCCAGCGCCGGTTCGCAGGCGCAGCCCAGGGCCTGCAGCTCCTGGCGCCAGAACGCCGGAGGTTGCTGCATGGAGAGCTTGCCGCCGTCCACGGCGTCGATCCACCAGGAGGGGCTCGTGCCGAAGACAAAGTCGGCCCAGCGCGCGGGATGGTGAGCCACCAGGATCAGCGCGGCGCCGGGAGCGAGGCGGGCGCGGGCGTCATGCAGCGCGGCGCGCGCGTCCGCCAGGCTGCCGAAATTGCATTGCACGATGGCCAGGTCCACCGCCGCATCCGCGGCGCCGGCGTCATCGTCCGGATCGCCGATCAGCCGGATCGACGCATCCGGATAGTCCGCGAGCCGGGCGGCCGCGGCCTCGCGGCTATCGTCGTCCGCCGCGGCATAGCGGTAGTCGGCGCGCCTGAAGTCCAGGGCGGCGCAGCAATCGGCGCCGAACCACGGGGCATGGGCGCCGACCTCCAGGAGCCGCAGGCGGCGCCCGGGGGGCAGGGCGTCCTGCGCGGCCGAGATGATGCCGCCCAGCGCGCGGGCGAGCTGCTGGCGGGCGGGCGCGGCGAGAAGGTGTCGGGCGAGGTCGCGGTGGGTGAACTGGGAAGCCGCGGCATCATCCGCCGCGCGCAGCCCTTGCAGCATCGCGGGCAGGTGCAGCCCGATCCGGCCTGCCGCCAGGGCCGGCCCGAAGTGTTCCGGATACTCGCGCGCAAGCGTGTTCCAGATGTCGGCGGCCGTGGGTTCGCCCGCGAGCTCGGGAGCCAGCGACCAGCCGGCCTCGGCGCGGGTCGCGAGACCCGAGCTTTCCGCGCGCTGGAGCAGCATGTCCAGGAAGGGCGAAAGCGCCGGCGCGCGGGCGCGTTGCGGCGCCAGCGCGGCATCGTCCAGCCGGCCCTGTCCGTCAGCCAGCGCGCGCAGGGCTTCGATGCCGTAGCGTTCGCAGAGGGTGTCCAGCAGGGGCTCCGCTTCTTCGGCGTAACGCGCGTAGCCGGGATCGGACGAGGCTTGCTCCAGGGCGTCGGACAGGGCTTGTCCCAGCCCCCGGAGCGGCGTGCCGGAGGCGGCGCCGGCGCGCGGGCGCGGCGTCAGGGCCTCTTCCACGAAACCAAGGCGGTCCCCGGCGGCCTTCAGGAGGCGCACGCTGCGCAGGCTGACTTCGGAGAGCGCCGCCACGGGTTCCCCGCCATCGGCGTACAGCGAGATATCGACCGTCAGGGCGTGGACGGACCGGCGCCGCAGCCGCAGTTGCGCATAGCGCGGGGCTGGCGCATCCGCGTTCAACGACAGCCTGCCGATGCGGACCGGCACGAATGCCAGCCCCAGGCGGGCGGCGGCGTCGTCCTTCAGCAGGTGCGCGGCCAGCTGAAACGCGCTGTCCAGCCGCGCCGGGGCCAGGTGGAAGGCCTCCTCGCCATCGGCCGGCCGCAGCACGGCCAGCACGGTGCTGGCGTCCACTCGCCAGCCCCGCTCGATCAATTGGTAGGCGGGCCCATAGTTCAGGCCCACGGCGCGCGTGAGCATCTGGTGTTCGGCGGCCAGGAAGTCCGGCGCGCGGTCGGGCGGCGCGGCCAGCGGGGAGCGCAGCCGCGAATCCGAAGGCTCGGATAGCAGCCTCGCGCTGGCGTGCAGGGTCCAGGAGTCCTCGCTGCCCAGCTCGCGCGCGCGGATGCGCACGCGGCCGTCGTCGAGTTCGATCGAGGTGCGCGCCAGCTTGGAGGGCGAGGCCGCCAGCAGCAACGGCGCATGGATTTCGAGATTTTCCAGTTCGGCGTGCGCGGCGGGATGCCGCTGCAGCGCGGCGGCCAGCGCCAGTTCCGCGAAACCCGCGCCGGGGAACACGACGGCGTCGCCCACCACGTGGTCCGCGAGAGCCGGATGGGCGTGCGTGTCGAACTGGCTTTCCCAGGCGGCCTCGTGCTGGACCAGACGGTAGCCCAGCAATGGATGCACGCGATGGCGGTGGAGCAGGCCCAGCGACTCGGACGTTTCCGGGTGCCAGTGCCGTTCGCGCTGCCACGGGTACGCCGGCAGGGCGTGGAAGCGTCCCGGGCGGGGGAACAGCTTGTCCCAGCGCGGTTCCGCGCCCGCCAGCAGGGCTTGCGCGGCGGCGGCGCGGATCTTGGCGGGATCGTCTTCGCCGCGGGTCGCCGTGGCCAGGACCCGCCCGGCGCGCTCGGCGCACTTCAGCGCGTCATTGACGTAGCCGCGCAGCACGGCATGGGGGCCGACTTCGATGAATAGGTTATTGCCCTGCCGGACGGCCCGCGAGGCCGCCTGCTCGAAGCGCACGGGCTGGCGGATGTTGCGCCACCAATAGCCCGGGTCCAGCTGCGTTCCGGCCAGTTCGGCGCCTTCCACCGCCGAGTAGAACGGGCAGCGGGCGGGGCCGGGGCGCAGCGCGCCCAGCGCGGCGATCAGGTCCGCGTGCAGCGCGTCCATGGCCGGACTGTGGAACGCGTACTCCAGGTCCAGGCGCTTGCTGGCCACGCTGCGAGCCTGCAGCGCGGCTTCCAGGCGGGACAACGCCGCCTTGTCGCCCGCGATCGTGGCGCCGCGCGAACTGTTGTAGCCGGCCACGAACAGCTCGGACGCAAGCCCCAGTTCGGCGAGCAATGCCTGCGCGCTGGCGCCGTCGACGCCCACCGCGCTCATCTGGCCGCTGCCCAGGGTCGTGCCCTGCAAACGGCTGCGATGATGGATCACCTGCACCGCGTCGGACAGCGAAAGCGCGCCGCAGGCCCACGCCGCCGCGACTTCGCCGACGCTGTGTCCCATGACCGCGGCGGGCTCGATGCCTTGCCGCGCAAGCATGCGGGTGACGCCGACCTGCAGGGCGAAAAGCGCGGGCTGGGCGTATTCCGTGCGCGCGAAGCGCGCGCCGTCCAGGCTGCCCGCCAGTTCGTCCGCCAGGCGATAGCCGGCCAGCGGCGCGAACAGGGCGTCGACGTCGTCCACGGCGGCGCGGAAGTCCGCGTCGGCGAGAAGGCGGCGCCCCATGCCGACCCATTGCGAGCCGTTGCCGGAATAGACGAAAACCGGCCCTTGGGCATCGGGCAGCTGCTCGCCGATATAGATGTCCGGCCCGGTTTCGCCGTCGGCGTAGCGCCGCAGCAGCCGCGAGGCATGCTCTCCATCGTCGCGGCAGGTGATCAGGGCGCGGTGCTCGTGCCAGTCGCGCCGGCGCGCCGACTGATAGGCGGCGTCGTAGAGCGACTCGCGATCAAGTCCTTCGAGATGGCGCGCCATGTCGCGCGCGGCCGCGCGCAGCGCGTCGGGGCTGCGGCCCGACACGATGAGCGGAAATGGGGCGGCCTCGCCGGGGCCGGCAGCGTCTGCCGGCGCATGGGATCCGGTTTCGGGGCTGCTGAGAATCACGTGCGCGTTCGCGCCGCCGAAACCGAACGAGTTCACGCCGATCACGAGGCGGCCCGCGGCCGGCAGCGCCTGTGTCTGCGTGACGACGTCGAGATTCCATTCCTGCGCGCGTATCGCCGGGTTGAGTTCCCGGATGCCGATGGTGGCGGGCACGCGGCGATGCATCAGGCTGTACACGGCCTTGACCAGTCCGGCCACGCCGGACGCGGCTTCCAGGTGGCCCATATTGCTTTTCACGGAGCCGATGGGCAGCGGCCGGCCCGCGGAGCGGTGGCGTCCCAGGGCTTCGCCGATGGCGCGCGTTTCGATCGGATCGCCGACCGGGGTGCCCGTCCCGTGGGCCTCCAGGTAGTCGATCTCGTCGGGGCTGATGCCGGCCCGGGCATAGGCGCTGCGCAGCAGGTCGGCCTGCGCGTCGACGCTGGGCACAGTCAGGCCGGACTTGCGGCCGTCGGTGTTGATGGCGGTGCCGGCCACCACAGCCAGGATGGGATCGCCGTCCGCGATCGCGCGGTCGAGATCCTTGAGCAGGAACAGCCCGCCGCCTTCGGAGCGGACATAGCCGTCGCCGGACGCGTCGAACACGTTGCAGCGGCCCTGGCGGGACAGCATCGAGGCCTTGGAAAAGACCAGGAAGCCGTAGGGATGGAGATGCAGGCTGATCCCGCCGGCCAGCGCCTGCGAGATCTCGCCCGATTCGATGGCGCGGCAGGCGTGGTGGAACGCCACCATGGAAGACGAGCAGGCGGTGTCCATGGCCAGGCTCGGGCCGCGCAGGTCATAGAAGTATGAAATGCGGTTGGCGGCGATGCTGGTGGCGTTGCCGGTGGCGAACGAGGCGTCGACCACGCCGAGGTCCTCGGACACGCGGTGCGAGTAGTCGGCGCTGGCGATGCCGATGTAGACGCCGCAATCGCTGCCGCGCAGGCTGGAAGGCTTTACGCCCGCGTTCTCCATGGTTTCCCATGCCAGTTCCAGCAACATGCGCTGTTGCGGGTCCATGAGGGCGGCCTCGCGCGGAGAGATGCCGAAAAATGCGGCGTCGAAGCCGGATAGGTCGCCGAGCGAGCCCGCGGCGCGCGAATAGGACGTGCCGGGGTGTTCGCGCAGGGGATGGTGATAGGTGTCCGTGGCCCACCGGCCGGGGTCGATCTCGGTGACGAGGTCGCGGCCCTGCAAAAGATCGGGCCAGTAACGGGCGGAGTCGGTGCTGGGAAATCGGAACGAAAGTCCAATGAGAGCAACACGCTTTGCCATGTGAAATCCTTCTAGCAAGAGCTGGTTGACAGCGTAGTGAGGCGCCTCTGCTGCAAGAGGGAAGGCCGGCGGGCGGGCCCGCGGACGGATAGGCGCTGGGCATGCGAAGGCCCCGGTGCATACCGGGGCACGGCCGTGGCAGGCTGCGGCGCCCGCCGGCAGCGTTCAAGTCGGGGGGATTCTAGGGGCCATGTGGCCCCTAAATATTTCAAGTCCCGACATTATTAATACCAACGTTGCGTCGGCCGGGGCGGGACCAGGACGCGCACGGAGGAGCGCCGGCAAGGCGCGCGCCGGGCTGGAACGGCTTATTACATGGTTGTCAGGTCGTTTACACGTCATGATCGGCCTTGCGGGCGCGGGATCACGCGTGATGCGGCAGCGGACGCGCCGGAATCGGCGCGATACGTTCGGGCGGTGGCGACACCCGCCAGGCTGCGCGGCGGCGCAGGGCGCCCAGGAGCTTGAGGCCCTGGGGCCAGTCGTCCAGGCCGCTGTCGGCGTTGATGTGGCCCGCGCCCGCCAGCACCACGAGCCTGCTGCCCCAGTCCCGGGCGAAGCCGCGGGCGCGCTCGAGCTGGCAGTACGGGTCGTTGTCGCTGGCCACCACCACGCTCTGGAAAGGCAGGGACTGGCGCGCGATGGGGGCGAAGGCCCGGAGCGGCGGCGGCGCGCCCTCGCGTTCGACGTCGGCGGGCGCCACCAGCAGGGCGCCGGCGACCTTGGCACGCAGCGGCACGGGCAGCGATGCGCTGATCAGGCAGCCCAGGCTGTGAGCGATCAGGAGGACCGGGCTGCGCGCCTGGTTGACTTCGGCGGCCAGCGCCGCGATCCATTCCGCGGGCGCCGGATGCTCCCAGTCGCTCTGTTCGACGCGGCGCGCGTGGGGCAGCAGCGCCGCCCAGCGGGATTGCCAGTGTTGGGGTCCGGAGTTTTTCCATCCGGGAACGATGATCGGTTGGAGTCTCATGGCGGCCATGATGCCGCGGCGCCTTAGTAACGCAAACGAATAAATCGTCTTTTGCATATATGGCGCCGGGTATAAGCCGATGAGCGCGCGATTGCGGCGGCGCAATAAGAAAATGGCCGCAACGTCGGCGTGGAACCGGCCCGAAAACCGTTATTTTTCAGTGTATGCTTGCCGTGCAATCACAATGCAACCGGGCGTGACCAGGGCCGAACCACCGTGCAATGGGCAGTCCTGCAGGCGTGCTGGGCCTGGAAACGATCCGGCGTCCGCTCGGTGCACAAACTAACGATTACAAATCATTAGAGGAGTCCAACATGAAGCCAGTATTCCGTCTGACCCCGGTCATCGCCGCGCTGGGCGTCGCCGCAGGTTTGGCGTTTGCCGCGGGAGCGCAGGCGCAGACCATCAAGATCGGCGTCGTCGGTCCCACCACCGGCGCGGTCACGCAGTATGGCGATATGGTCCGCGAGGGTGTCGACACGGCGATCGAGCGCATCAACGCCGCCGGCGGCGTCAATGGCAAGAAGCTGGAAACCGTGGTGATCGACGACGGCTGCGAGCCCAAGCAGGGCCCGGTCGCCGCCAACCGCGTCGTGAACAGCAAGATCGGTTTCGTCGTGGGCCACGTGTGCTCGGGCGCCACCATCGCCGCCGCGGACGTCTACAACAACGAAGGCGTGGTCATGGTGACCCCGTCGGCCACGTCGCCGGCCCTGACCGACGGCAAGAACTACGAGTTCATCTTCCGCACCATCGGCCGCGACGACCAGCAAGGCCCCGCCGCCGCCAAGTTCATCCTGGACAAGATCAAGCCCAAGAAGGCCGCGGTGCTGCACGACAAGCAGTCTTACGGCCAGGGCATCGCCACCGCGGTCAAGAACGACCTGGAGAAGGGCGGCGTGCCCGTCGCGATCTTCGAAGGCATCAACGCGGGCGACAGCGATTACTCCGCCGTCATCACCAAGCTGAAGAGCCAGGGCGTGGATTTCGTCTATTACGGCGGCTACCACCCCGAAATGGGTCTGCTGCTGCGCCAGGCCGCGGAACAGGGCGTGAAGGCCAAGTGGATGGGTCCGGAAGGCACGGGCAACCCGGACATCAACGCCATTGCCGGCGACGCCGTCGAAGGCATGCTGCTGACGCTGCCGGCCGACTTCACCCAGAACGCCGCCAACGCCGACATCGTCAAGGCATTCGAAGCCAAGAAGCGCAACGCCAGCGGCGCCTTCCAGATGACGGCCTACACGGCCACCCAGGTCATCGCGGACGGCATCAAGGGCGCGGGCACCGACGACCCGACCAAGGTCGCCAAGTACCTGCACGCCAATTCCTTCGATACCCCGATCGGCAAGGTGTCCTGGAACAAGCAGGGCGACCTGACGAACTTCCAGTTCGACGTGTTCGTCTGGCACAAGGACGGCTCCAAGAGCGTCTACAAGTAATCCCAGGCGGGCTCGGGGCCCGTGGCGGCGGCGCGAGCCGCCCGCCGTCGAACATCTGGCCGGGCCGGAAGCGACTGTCTTCCGGCCCGGCTTTTTCATTGCGCGCGCGTAGAATGCGGCGCCATCGATCTTTTTTGTCCGGACTCCCATGACCAAGGCCTTGTTAGTCGAAGATGATCCGAAACTGTCGCGGCTGATCGCGCAGTTCCTGGAGCAGCACGGGTTCAACGTCGCCCAGGCCTATCGGGGCGACCAGGCCGTCGGGGCGTTCCGCCGGCACGAGCCCGCCATCACCATCCTGGACCTGATGCTGCCGGGGCGCGATGGGCTGCAGGTCTGCCGGGACCTGCGCGCATTTTCCTCGGCTCCCATCCTGATGCTTACGGCGCGCGAGGACGACCTGGACCAGATCCTGGGCCTGGAGTCGGGCGCCGACGACTACGTCATCAAGCCGGTCGAGCCGCGCGTGCTGTTGGCGCGGGTCCGCGCGCTGCTGCGCCGGCACAGTCAGCTGGACGAGCCGCCGGAACGCCTGGAGTTCGGCCCGCTGGCGATTGACCGGCGCGCCCGCGCGGTGTTCCATGCCGGGGCCGAGGTCGACCTGACCACGATGGAGTTCGAAATGCTGTGGGCGCTGGCCAGCCAGGCCGGCCAGGTGCTCACGCGCGACGATCTGCTCAACGCGGTGCGCGGGATCGAGTTCAATGGGCTGGACCGCAGCGTGGACGTGTGCGTCAGCAAGCTGCGCCGCAAGCTGGACGACGACCCGCGGGATCCCGCGCGCATCAAGACCGTGTGGGGCAAGGGTTATCTGTTCTCGCCCATGGCGCACGAGGGCGGCGATGCTTAGGTTCGTCCTGCGGCTGTTCGTGGTGCTGGCGGTGGGTTTCGTCATTTCGAACGAAGTGGTGGACCGGTCCGCCAACTACTTTTTCGAGCCGGTCAGCGACGCCTACACGCGCGAAGCCGTGCGAGGCCAGATCCACAGCCTGGTGCAGGAGCTGGGGCGCGTCGCGCCGGCAGAGCGCGCGGCGTATGTCCGCGATCAGTTGGCGCCCCATTACGGGCTGGCCCTGAAAGTGGCCCCGGCCGGCAGCTACGGCGCGAACGAAGAGGAGCGCGCCCAGATCGCCGCGGGCTCGTTCTTCGTGCGCGACAAGATGCAGACGTTCGTCGCGGCGCTGCCCGGCCCAGGCGAGCAATGGCTGGAGGTCAGGCTGCCGCCGGAGCCGCCCGTGGGGCCCTGGGTGATGGCCGCCGTGTATTCGGCGCTGGCGCTGCTGCTGTGCGCATTCATGCTGGTGTGGGCATTGCCCACCTGGCGCGACCTGGAGGCCCTGAAGACGGCGGCGCAGCGCATGGGGCAGGGCGACCTGCAGGCGCGCGCGCGCCTGTCCCGCCATTCCAGCATCCGCAACCTTGGCGACACGTTCAACCAGATGTCCGACCGGATCGGCGCGCTGATCGGCAACCAGCGGGACCTGACCAACGCCGTCTCGCATGAGCTGCGCACGCCGATCGCGCGTCTGTCGTTCGAACTGGACATGATCGACCGGGAAGAAGACCCGGCGGCGCGCAAGCGCCTGGTCGAGGAAATGAAGAGCGACGTGGCCGAGCTGGACGCAATGGCCTCGGAGCTGCTGATGTACGCCCGCCTGGAGCCCAAGGGCGACGGGGTCGCGCGGCAGCCGCAGGACGCGCGCGGCTGGCTGGACTCGGTGGTGCAGCATGCAGGGTTCGAGGCCGAAGTCTCGGGCGTGCGCTGCGAGGTGGCGCTGTGCCAGGTGCGCGAAGTGCACGTGCATCAGCGCTACATGACGCGCGCCTTGCTGAACCTGCTGCAGAACGCGATCCGGCATGCCGACGGCCTGGTCCAGGTCAGCCTGATCGGCGCCTCGGCGCGCGAGTACGTGCTGATCGTGGACGATGATGGCCCAGGCATTCCCGCCTCGGACCGCGAACGCATCTTCGAGCCCTTCATCCGCCTGGACGAGAGCCGCGACCGGGGCACGGGCGGCGTCGGCCTGGGGCTGGCGATCGTGAGCCGCGTGGCGCGCTGGCACAACGGCTCGGTGCGGGCTGCCGACAGCCCGCTGGGCGGGGCGCGCTTCGTGATGACGTGGAAAACCGCCTGAGGGCGCGCGCGGCGCGGCCCTCGGAAATGCGGGTCCCTACAGCCCTTGCACGCGGCGGCCGGTGTCGGGCTCGAACCAGTGCAGGGGGTGGCGGCCGTCGGAGCCGACGTTCACGCGGGCGCCCACCTTGGCCGACGATTCCGACAGCTGGCGCGTCGTGCAGCGCACGACCAGAGTCGCCTTGCCGCAGCGGCAGTGGACCAGTTGCTCGGAACCCAGCGTTTCGACCATCTCCACCTCTGCCGGCACGCCTTGCGTGTTCAGCAGCATGTGTTCGGGCCGCATGCCCATGATGATCTTGCGGCCGCGGACCTGCGCAGGCACTTCCAGCGGCGAAATATCCAGCGCGATGCCGTCCAGGCTCTGGACCGTGCCGTCGCCGGCCACGTTCACTTCCATCAGGTTCATGGGAGGCGAGCCGATGAAGCCGGCCACGAAGGTCGAGGCGGGCTTTTCGAAGACTTCCATCGGGGTGCCGATCTGCTCGGGCACGCCCTGGTACATGACGATCATGCGATGGGCCAGCGTCATGGCCTCGACCTGGTCGTGCGTCACGTACAGGCTGGTCGTGCCCAGGCGGCGGTGCAGCTTCATGATTTCCAGGCGCATCGCCACGCGCAGCTTGGCGTCCAGGTTCGACAGCGGTTCGTCGAACAGGAAGACCTTGGGTTCGCGCACGATGGCGCGGCCCATGGCGACGCGCTGACGCTGGCCGCCGGACAGCGCTCGGGGACGGCGGTCCAGCAGATGGCCCAGTTCCAGGATCTGCGCGGCCGCGTCCACGCGCTTCTTGATCTCGTCCTTGGAGAACTTGCGGATCTTCAAGCCATAGGCCATGTTCTCGAACACGGTCATGTGCGGGTAGAGCGCGTAGTTCTGGAACACCATCGCGATGTCGCGTTCGGCGGGCTCCAGGTTGTTGACGACCTTGTCCTCGATGAGGATGTCGCCGCTGGTGACGGTTTCCAGGCCTGCGACCATGCGCATCAGCGTGGACTTGCCGCAGCCCGACGGGCCGACGATGACGATGAATTCACCGTCCTTGACGTCCATGTCGATGCCGTGGATGACCGGCACGTTGCCGGCATAGGTTTTCTTGACGTTGCGGAAGCTGAGAGTAGCCATGTGTTATTCGTGTTCGGAGTCGTGTTCGGGGAGCGGCCGGCGCCCGGGCGCGGCCTGGGGGGACGTCATTTTTCAGTGTCGACGAGACCCTTGACGAACCATTTCTGCATCAGGATGACGACAAGCGCCGGCGGAATCATGGCGAGCATGGCGGTGGCCATGGTGATGTTCCATTCGGTCACGCTGTCGCCGCCGCTGATCATCCGCTTGATGCCGATGACGACGGGATACATGTCTTCCTGCGTGGTGATCAACAGGGGCCAGAGATACTGGTTCCAGCCGTAGATGAACTGGATCACGAACAGCGCGGCGATGCTGGTCTTGGACAGCGGCAGCAGCACGTCGCGGAAGAAGCGCAGGGGCCCGGCGCCGTCGATGCGCGCGGCTTCGATCAGTTCGTCGGGCACGGTCAGGAAGAACTGCCGGAACAGGAAGGTGGCCGTGGCCGAGGCGATCAGCGGCAGGGTCAGGCCGGCGTAGCTGTTGAGCAGCCCCAGGTCGGCCACCACCTTGTAGGTGGGCGCGATGCGCACTTCGACGGGCAGCATCAGCGTGACGAAGATCATCCAGAAGAAGAACATGCGGCCGGGGAAGCGGAAGTACACCACCGCGAAGGCCGACAGCAGCGAGATGGCGATCTTGCCGATGGAAATCGCCAGCGCCATGATCAGGCTGACGTACATCATGCGGCCCACGGGCGCGCCCGAGGAGCCGCCGGACGAGCCGCCGAACAGCGCCTGCATGTAGTTGTCGACGAAATGCTTGCCGGGAATGAGCGACATGGGCGCTGACGCCACTTCCTGCGCGGTCTGGGTGGACGCGACGAAAGTGACGTAGAGCGGAAATGCCACCATCGCCACGCCGCAAAGCAGAATGAAGTGGGCCAGAATATCCAGCCAGGGACGGCGTTCAACCATTGTTTTTAGCCTCGGACAAAATCAATACTGCACTTTGCGGTCGACGTAGCGGAACTGCACGACCGTCAGGGCAATCACAATGAACATCAGCACCACCGACTGGGCCGCGGACGAGCCGAGATCCAGGCCGCGGAAGCCGTCGCTGTACACCTTGTAGACCAGGATCGAGGTCGCGGTGCCCGGACCGCCCTGCGTCGTCGTGTCCACGACGGCGAAGGTATCGAAGAAGGCGTAGATGATGTTGACCACCAGAAGGAAGAACGTGGTGGGCGAGAGCAGCGGAAAGACAATGCTCCAGAACCGGCGCGAGGGGCTGGCGCCGTCGATCGCGGCGGCTTCGATGAGCGAGCGCGGGATGGACTGGAGGCCGGCCAGGAAGAAGAGGAAGTTGTACGAGATCTGCTTCCATACCGCGGCGATCAGCACCAGCAGCATCGCCTGGTTGCCGTCCAGGCGCGGATTCCAGTCGACGCCGGCTTGGCGCAGGGCCACGGCCAGGATGCCGACGGAGGGCGAGAACAGGAACAGCCACAGCACGCCGACCACGGCGGGCGCCACGGCGTAGGGCCAGATCAAAAGCGTCTTGTAGAGCCCGGCGCCGCGGATGACGCGGTCGGCCATGACGGCCAGCAGCAAGGACACGCCCAGGCCGACGACCGCCACCAGGACGGAGAAGACGGCGGTGACGCGGAAGGAATCCAGGTAGGCCTGTTGCGAGAACAGGTCGATGAAGTTGTCCAGCCCGACGAATTCGGAGGACAGGCCGAAGGCGTCTTCCAGGCGCATGGACTGCCACATGGCTTGTCCGGCGGGCAGGAAGAAGAAGACCACGGTAATGATGATCTGCGGCAGGAGCAGCAGATAGGGCAAGGTCTTGTGCCCGAATACAACGCGTTTTTCCATAGGGGGAACCCAAGGTACAGAAAAGCGGCGGTTGAATCACCGCCGCCTGAAACCGCCTTCGCAAAATACGATAGGCTTAAAGCCCCAAAAAAACCAGGGCCTTAAGCCTTGCGCTGAACATGCCAAGTCCTTGTCACAGCATGGAAAATGCCGATTGACAAGGACGCTTCAGCGTAACGGGAAGGGCGTTACTTTACACTCTTCTCGAACTTTTCCAGCAGCTCGTTGCCGCGCTTGACGATGTTCTCGGCGCCGTCCTTCGCGGCGACCTTGCCGGAAACGATGCGTTCGATTTCGGCGTCTTCGATCTCACGGATCTGCGGCAGGAAGCCCAGGCGCAGGCCGCGGGATTGCGCGGTGGTCTCGACGTTCAATTGCTTGACGCCGACTTCGGTGCCGGGGTTCTTCTCATAGAAGCCTTCCTTCTTGGTCAGCTCGTAGGCGGCCTTGGTGACGGGCACGTAGCCGGTCTGCTGGTGCCAGCGGGCGGCGATTTCCGGACTGGCCAGGAACTTGAAGAACGCGGTCACGCCCTTGTAGGTTTCCGGCTTCTTGTTGGCGAAGACCCACAGCGAGGCGCCGCCGATGATGGTGTTCTGAGGAGCGCCCTTGACGTCGGCGTAGTAGGGCAGGGTCGAGGTGCCGAATTCGAACTTGGCGTTCTTGGCGATGTTGGCGCGCAGGCCGGACGAGCCCGTGATCATGGCGCACTTGCCGCTGATGAACAGCGAGTTCGGCTCGTCGCCGCGCCCGCCGTACATGAAGATGCCGTCCTTGGCGAGCTTGGCCAGGTTGTCGAGGTGGCGCACGTGCAGCGGGGTGTTGATGGCGATGCGCGCGTCCAGGCCGCCGAAACCGTTGTCCTTGGTGGCGTACGGCACGTTATGCCAGGCCGAGAACGTTTCCAGCTGCACCCACGACGGCCACGAAGTGGTGTAGCCGCATTCCTGGCCCGCGGCCTTCAGCTTCTGGCCGGCGGCGGCCAGCTCTTCCCAGGTCTTGGGAGGATTGTCGGCGTCCAGGCCGGCCTTCTTGAAGGCGTCCTTGTTGTAGTAGAACACCACGGTCGAGCTGTTGAAGGGCATCGACACGAGCTTGCCGTCGGCCGAGGAGTAGTAGCCGGCCACGGCGCCGATGAATTCCTTGGGATCGATCGGATTGCCCGCTTCTTCGGACATCTGCTGCACCGGCTTGATGGCGCCCTTGGCGTACATCATGGTGGCGGTGCCCACTTCGAAGACCTGCAGGATGTCGGGCGCGTTGCCGGCGCGGAACGCGGCGATGCCGGCGTTCATGGATTCACCGTAGTTGCCCTTGTAAACTGCCTTGACCTGGTAATCGGGGTTTTTCTTGTTGAACTCGTCGACCAGCCCGTTCACGCGGTCGCCCAGGGCGCCTTCCATCGAATGCCAGAACTGGATCTCGGTGGCGGCATGCGCGGAGGCGCCTGCGAAAGCCGTCATGATGGCGGCAAAAGTTAAGGCAATACGGTGGGATCGCATAGTGAGGTTCCTCCAGGTTGGGCGTGTTGCAGCCGGGGTGTCCGGGCGCGGAAAACACGACACCTTATGAATTGTTTGTGACAAAACCGTGACTTTCACATCAGTCTAAACGCCTGTCAAATTGCGCGTTTTAGGCGCGAACGAACATTTTTCCTTTTTCTCCCTACGGGAACTACCGTTTACAATCGCTGGCTATGAAAAACGAACTTTCGATTGCGTTCATTGGTGGCGGCAATATGGCGGCCGCCCTGGCATCGGGTCTGGCGGGCAAAGTATGCGCCGCCGGCAACATTCATGTCATTGACATTAACCAGGATGCGCACGCCGCCTGGAAGACCCGCGGCATGACCACCGCCACGGCCCCGGACGAGGCCCTGGCGCGCTGCCGGGTATGGGTTTTCGCTGTCAAGCCACAGAACATGAAAGACGTTGTGGCTTCCACGCGTCAGTGGTTGCGCGAAGACACCTTGGTGGTAAGCGTGGCGGCAGGTATCCGGGCCGACACGCTGGCCGCCTGGCTGGGCACGCCCGAAGCGCCGTTCAACCGCCTGGTGCGCTGCATGCCCAACACGCCGGCCCTCGTGGGCGCCGGCATGACGGGCCTGGCCGCGCTGGATGGCGTGGGCGAGGCCGACCGCGAACTGGCGGCCAGGCTGCTGTCCAGCGTGGGCAGCGTGGTCTGGGTGGACGGGGATGCCGCGCTGGACGGCGTTACGGCCCTGTCGGGCAGCGGTCCGGCCTATGTGTTCCTGTTCCTCGAGGCGCTGGTCGCCGGCGGCCAGAAGGTCGGCCTGACGGCCGAGCAGGCCAAACAGTTGGCGCTGGGCACGCTGGCCGGCGCGACGCGCCTGGCGGCGGAGTCCTCGGAACCGCTGTCGACCTTGCGCGAACGCGTCACTTCCAAGGGCGGCACCACCGCCGCCGCGCTGGACTCGTTCGGCGCCGCGGGCTTTGCCGGCATCGTGGAGGAGGCCATGGCCGCCGCCGCGCGGCGTTCCCGCGAGCTGGCGGAGGAGTTCGGCAAATGATGGCGGCGGCAAGACGCTATCAGCCGATGAGCCGCGCGCAGTTCGGCATCGCCGTGCTGTGCATGCTTCTGGTGGTGGTGGGCTCCAACATCCTCGTCCAGGTGCCGCTGAACGATTGGCTGACCTGGGGCGGGCTGTCGTATCCAGTCGCTTTCCTGGTAACCGACCTGCTGAACCGCCGCTTCGGGCCGGCGGCCGCCCGCCGGGTCGCCTGGTTCGGCTTCGCCGCCGCGCTGGTTGTGTCGGTGTGGGTGGCCTCGCCGCGCATCGCGCTGGCGTCCGGCCTTGCCTACATCTGCGCGCAACTGGTGGATATCCAGGTATTCGACCGCCTGCGCGACCAGCGCTGGTGGCGCGCGCCGCTCGTGTCCGGCACGCTGGGCGCGGTGCTCGACACGGCGGTGTTCTTCAGCGTGGCCTTCGCCGCCACGGGCGCGCCGTGGGTGACCTGGATGATGGGCGACCTGGCGATCAAGCTGGCCGTCAACGTGAGCATGCTGGCGCCGTTCCGGGCGCTGATGTGGAACCTGGCCAAGCCGGCCAGCGTTTGATGCCGCGCGCATGCCCGGGGCAACGCGCCCGGGCGTCCGGCGCAAGGCGATGCCGGGGCCGGAAAACAAAACGTCTGGCACGCATACCCGCAGGCAAATAATGATTATCCGTAAGGCCTGCGTAAGTACTGTATTTAAATGCGTACTTAAACGGCGTATTAATGCCCGCGCATATAAATCGCCAAGCACAAGTCCTTGTGGCGCGCCAGCGCGGAATTAAGGTTTATTTGCGAATTCTCCAGTGATTTCACGGGCTTGCGGAGGCAATGCGTCACGATTAAAGGCGGTCTTCAAAATATTGGGGATTACACGCAGTGACAGTATGGCGCCTTGCTTCCAGAATACCGCCCACACCGTATTTTTGCCCAAGAAGCCGGCGACGGGCGATACGGATTACGGGATACCCACCCGATAAGCCGCGTCGAACAGAGCCGCTCAAAACCTCGCTGGAGAACTCCGCATGAAGTTTCTGCATCGTCTTACCCCGGTAGCCGTCGCGCTTGGGGCGCTTGCCCTGGCCGGCGCCGTGCACGCAGCCGACACGATCAAAATCGGCATTCCCCAGCCCATGACGGGTCCCAATACGCAGTACGGCGACCAGATCCAGGCCGGCGCGCTGACCGCCATCGAAACCATCAACGCGAAGGGCGGCGTCAAGGGCAAGAAGCTCGAGCCCATCCTCATCGACGATGGTTGCGAACCCAAGCAGGCCGTGCCCGCCGCCAACCGCGTGGTCAACTCCGGCGCCAAGTTCGCCGTGGCCCATGCGTGCTCCGGCGTGACCGTGGCCGCCGTCAAGGTCTACGAGGAAGAGGGCATCGTGGGCATCACCCCTGGCGCCACCTCGCCGCTGGTCACCGACACGATCAAGCCGCACTTCTTCTTCCGCACCATCGGCCGCGACGACCAGCAAGGCCCGTACGCCGCCAACTACATCGCCAAGACGCTGAAGCCCAAGAAGGTCGCCGTGCTGCACGACAAGCAGACCTACGGTTCGGGCGTCGCCACCCAGGTCAAGGACACCCTGGCCAAGGACGGCGTGAACGTCGCGATGTTCGAAGGCATCAACGTCGGCGACAGCGACTACTCGGCCATCATCACCAAGCTGAAGTCGGCGGGCGTGGACCTGGTCTATTTCGGCGGCTACCACCCCGAGCTCGGCCTGCTGCTGCGCCAATCGCGCGAGCAGGGCCTGAAGGTCCAGTTCATGGGCCCCGAAGGCACTGCCAACCAGGACCTGGTGGCGATCGCCGGTCCGGCCATCGAGGGGCTGCTGGTTACGCTGCCCGCCGATTTCACCAAGCTGCCCGGCAACGAAGGCATCGTGAAGGCGTTCAAGGACGCCAAGCGCGATCCGGATGGCGCCTTCCAGATGCCGGCGTACGCCGCCGTGCAGATCCTGGCGGATAGCATCAACGCGGTGGGCGAGGACCCCGCCAAGGTGGCCGACTACATGCACAAGACGGCCTTCAACACCGGGATCGGCAAGGTCGAGTACGACGCCAAGGGCGATCTGAAGAACTTCGAGTTCGCGGTCTACAAGTGGGATAAGAACGGCAAGAAGACCCAGCTGTAAACTCGCGATCCCGCCGGCGGCTCGCCGGCGTGTAGGGCCTGTCGTCCTCGTTCTGCCGTAATCCGCGTAGCGATGCGCCAAAAGCGCTGTGCGGCCGGCAGGAGCCGGTGACAGGCCCTTATAAAATACGCCCAGGTTTCCGGCTCCGGGTCTCTCTACCGGAGCCGGAACTATTTGGAGCAAGAGAAATAATGTCTGACCTCATACCCCAACTTACCCAGCAATTCTTCAATGGATTGTCTCTGGGCGCGATCTACGCGTTGATCGCCATCGGCTACACAATGGTCTACGGCATCATCGGTATGATCAACTTCGCTCACGGCGAAATCTATATGATCGGCGCCTATGTCGGCCTGGTCACCCTGACCGCCATCGGCACCAACAGCGGGTTGCCGATGCCGTTCATCATTGCGGCGATGCTGGTCGTGGCCATCGTGGTTACCGGCATCTACGGCTTTTCCGTCGAGCGCGTCGCCTATCGCCCGGTGCGGGGCAGTCCGCGCCTGGTGGCGCTGATCTCGGCCATCGGGATGTCGATCTTCCTGCAGAACTGGGTGGCCCTGGGCCAGGGCGCGCGCGACATGGCCGTGCCTTCGCTGGTATCGGGCGCCTGGCAGTTCCACATGGGCTCCGATTTCGATGTCACCGTGCCGTATTCGCGCATCATGATCATTCTGGTCACGGTGGCGCTGATGATCGCGCTCACGCTCTTCATCAAGTATTCCCGCATGGGCCGCGCCTCGCGCGCCTGCTCGCAGGACATGCACATGGCGAACCTGCTGGGCATCGACACCAACCGCGTGATCTCGTTCACGTTCGTGATGGGCGCGATCCTGGCGGCGGTGGGCGGCGTGCTGATCGCCATCACCATCGGCAAGCTCAATCCCTTCATTGGCTTCCTGGCCGGCATCAAGGCATTCACGGCGGCGGTGCTGGGCGGCATCGGCAGCATCCCCGGCGCCATGCTCGGCGGCGTGCTGCTGGGCCTGGCCGAGACCTTCGCGGCCGCCTACATCTCCTCGCAGTACAAGGACATCGTGGCGTTCTCGCTGCTGATCCTGATCCTGCTGTTCCGTCCCACCGGGCTGTTGGGCAAACCTGAGGTGGAAAAAGTCTGATGTCGAACAACAACCTGAAAAACGCCGCGATGGCGGCCGTGCTGACGGCGGTCATCGTTACCCCGGTCTTCGGTCTGCAACTGATCCGCCAGGGCGCGCGCACCAGCATGGAGACGAACTGGTCGCTGGTGGCCATCGCCGCCGCGATCGTGTTCGTGTTCCAGCTGTTGCGGCCCTGGATCGCCAAGCCGTTCCAGAAACTGAAGACGGGCCTGCCCACCTTGCCGGCCGCGCCGGTCAAGACCCACAAGCCGCTGGCGCTGCTGCTCCTGGCGATCGCGGTGATCTGGCCGTTCTTCGCCGGCCGCAGTTCGGTGGACATCGCCACGCTGGTGCTGATCTACGTGATGCTCGGCCTGGGCCTGAACATCGTCGTCGGCTTCGCCGGCCTGCTGGACCTGGGCTTCGTCGGCTTCTATGCCGTGGGCGCCTATACCTACGCCTTGCTGTACCACTGGGGCGGCTGGAGCTTCTGGGAGGCGCTGCCGTTCTCGGGCGCGATGGCGGCGCTGTTCGGCTTCATCCTGGGCTTTCCGGTGCTGCGGCTGCGCGGCGACTACCTGGCCATCGTGACGCTGGGCTTCGGGGAGATGATCCGGCTGCTGCTGATCAACCTGAACACGCTGACCGGCGGCCCCGACGGCATCTCCGGCATTCCCAAGCCTACGGTGTTCGGCATGGAAATGACGCGCCGCGCCAGCGAGGAGGGAGGCACCACGTTCCATGAATTCATGGGCTGGACCTTCCAGAACCAGCACATGGTGATCTATCTGTACCTGATGGCATTGCTGCTCGCGCTGGTGACGCTGTTCGTGTCGACGCGCCTGATCCGCATGCCGGTCGGCCGCGCCTGGGAAGCCCTGCGCGAGGACGAGATCGCCTGCCGTTCGCTGGGCCTGAACCCCACGCGCATCAAGCTGTCCGCGTTCACGCTGGGCGCCATGTTCGCCGGCTTCGGCGGCGCCTTCTTCGCCGCGCGCCAGGGCATGGTGAACCCGGAGTCGTTTACGTTCATCGAGTCCGCGCTCATCCTGGCCATCGTGGTGCTGGGCGGCATGGGCTCGCAGGTGGGCGTGATCCTCGCGGCCGTGCTGCTGACGGTGCTGCCGGAAGTGGCCCGCGAGTTCGCCGAGTACCGGATGCTGATGTTCGGTCTGGTGATGGTGTTGATGATGATGTGGCGTCCGCAGGGGTTGTTGCCCATGAAGCGTCCCCACGTGGAGCTGGCCAAATGAGCGAGGCATTGCTGAAAGTTTCCGGGCTCACCATGCGGTTCGGCGGCCTGCTGGCCGTGGACAGCGTGGCGTTCGAAGTCAAATCCGACGAGGTCTTCGCCATCATCGGCCCCAACGGGGCCGGCAAGACCACGGTATTCAACTGCGTGGGCGGCTTCTATTCGCCGACGGCGGGCGAGATCATCATGGACGGCCAGGCCATCACCGGCCTGCCCAGCCACAAAGTGGCGCGCCATGGCCTGGTCCGCACGTTCCAGAACGTGCGGCTGTTCAAGCAGCTGACCGTGCTGGAGAATCTGCTGGTGGCCCAGCACACCCAGGTGGAATCTCGCCTGCTGCCGGGGCTGCTCAAGCTGAAGTCCTATCGCCAGTCAGAGGCCGACGCGCTCTCGCGCGCGGCCCAATGGCTGGATTTCATGGGGCTGCGCGAGTTCGCCAACCGCGAGGCGGGCAACCTGGCCTACGGGCACCAGCGCCGGCTGGAGATCGCCCGCTGCATGATCACCAAGCCGCGCCTGCTGATGCTGGACGAGCCGGCCGCCGGCCTGAATCCCCAGGAGAAGCGCGACCTGCAATCGCTGATCGACCAGCTGCGGCGCGAGTTCGGCGTGGCGGTCCTGCTGATCGAACACGACATGAGCCTGATCATGGGTATTTCCGACCGCATCCTCGTCATGGAGCACGGCAAGCCCATCACTACCGGCACCCCCGAGCAGGTGCGCAACGACGAGCGCGTCATCAAGGCGTACCTCGGGGAGGAATGATGCTTAAGCTGGAGAACATACATACCTACTACGGCGCCATCCAGGCGCTCAACGGGGTGTCGGTGGACGTGAACCAGGGCGAGATCGTCACGCTGATCGGCGCCAACGGCGCCGGCAAGACGACCTTGCTGATGACGGTCTGCGGGAACCCCCGCGCGAAGGAAGGCCGGATCACGTTCGAGGGCGAGGACATCACCCACAAGGACACGCACCACATCATGCGCAGCGGCATCGCCATTTCGCCCGAAGGGCGGCGGGTCTTCAAGGACCTGACGGTGGCCGAGAACCTGAAGATGGGCGGCTTCTTCTCGAAGCGCGAAGAGATCGAGGCGGGTATCGACCACGTCTACGGCCTGTTCCCGCGCCTGAAGGAGCGGGCCAGCCAGCGGGCCGGGCTGATGTCGGGCGGCGAGCAGCAGATGCTTGCGATCGGCCGCGCGTTGATGACGCGTCCGCGCCTGCTGCTGCTGGACGAGCCCACCCTGGGCCTGGCGCCGCTGGTGATCGCGCAGATCTTCGACATCATCCGCGAGATCCGCGAGCAGGGCGTGACGGTATTCCTGGTGGAACAGAACGCGAACAAGGCGCTGGGCGTGGCCGACCGCGGCTACGTGCTGGAGAACGGCCGCGTCGTGCTGCAGGACACGGGCGCCAACTTGCTGGTCAACGACCAGGTGCGCAAGGCGTACCTGGGCGGTTGACCGCTATCCCCGCGAAGGGATATTGGGGCGCATCGCAAGATGCGCTTTTTTTTCGGCGCCCCTCAGGCGGCGATCAATTCCCGGGGCGCGTCAGTCAGATAGTGCGCGATCGCCGCGCGGGCCAGCGCATCGATGGAGTCCGTCAGCGTCACCCCGAGGCCAGGGCGCAGGGCGTGCGGCACGGCCAGCGGCAGCTCGGTGCAGCCCAGCACCACCGCGTCGGCCCCGCGCGCGCGCAGGCGGGCGATGCATTCGGCGGCCGGGGCGAAGGCCTCTTCCAGCAGGTTGCCCTTGACGGCGCGGATCGAGCCCATGCAGTAGCGCTCGACCTCTTCGTCGTCGGGCACGATGCATTCATAGCCCTGCGCTTCGAGGTGCCGCTGGTAGAGGCCGAGCTTGAGCGTGGCCGCCGTGCCCATCAGGCCGATGCGGCCCTTGGGCAGGCCCAGGCGGCGCAGGTCTTCGATGACCGCCTGGATGATGTGCAGCACGGGCAGGCCCGTGGACGCGGCGATCTGGTCGTACCAGAGATGGGCCGTGTTGCACGGGATTGCGATGAGTTGCGCGCCGGCCCGTTCGAGGAAGCGCACGCCCTCCACCATGTGGGGCAGGGGATTCTCGCCGCCCGCCATGTAGGCGCTGGAACGGTCGGGAATGCGGGGATCGTTGCGCAGCAGCGTGGGGATGTGCTGCTGGTCGACATCGGCGGGCGTCAGCGCCGCCAGGCGCAGGGCAAAGGCCGCTCCGGCCATGGGACCCATACCGCCCAATACACCCAGGTAACAACCCTGGGAATAGGTATTCACGTTATTCACTCCGAGATAATGCGGCGCCGGGCGCCAGAACCTGGCCCGGGCGTTCGGCGCCCGTCCGTTCCCCATCCCATACGCGCCTGCCATTGACCCATACCGCCTGGATGCCTTGGCTTGCCTGAATGGGAGCTGAAAAAGTGGCCACATCCGTTACCGTGGCGGGATCGAACAGCACCAAGTCAGCATGATACCCCTCGCGCAGCCGGCCGCGCTCGGCGATGCCGTATTGGTCCGCGGCCAGGCCGGTCATTTTGTGGATGGCGGCCTCCAGCGACAGCAGCCGCCGTTCGCGCACCATCGTGCGCAGCACATTGGTGAAGGTGCCCCATTGGCGCGGGTGCGGATGCGGATCGAAGGGCAGGCCGTCGGAGCCCACCATCGTCAGCGGATGCGCGAAGATGCGATCGACGTCCGCGGGGGCCATCAGGAAATAGATCGCGCCGGCCGGGGCCAGGCGCGCGATGGCCGCCTCGTCGTCCAGCCCCAGTTCGGCCATGACCTCGCTGAAATCGCGGCCCGTGGCTTGCGGATATCCCTTGGACCAGGTGATCATCGTGCGGCTCGCCAAACGGGCCCGGTCCAGCCGCAGCATCGTCGAGGTGGCGGGGTAGGGGTGGCAGTCCAGGCACACGGGCTGCGTGGCGGCGGCGCGGCGGATCAGGTCCAGCGTTTCGCGGCTGCGGCCGTGATTGCGTTCCCCCGCCAGCTTGTGGTGCGAAAACACGACCCGGCAGCCCAGCTCGCGGCCAATCGTCAGGGCTTCCTCCATCGCCGGAACGATATGGTCCGCCTCGTCGCGCAAATGGGTGGCGTAGAGACCCGCGCGCCCGCGCAGCGGCGCGCAGACGTCGATGATCTCCGCCGTGGGCGCGGCGCTGGCCGGCGGATAGAACGTTCCGGTCGAGACGCCGAAGGCGCCGGCATGCAGCGCTTCCTCCAGGAGCGCGCGCATGGCGGCGCGCTCGCGGTCGTCGGCCGCGCGGGACGTGTCCCGCATGACGGCCACGCGCAGCGTGGTGTGGCCCACCAGGGGCACCACGTTGACCGCCGCGGGAGTCTGCCGCAAGGCGTCCAGCCAGGCGCGGAATGTGCCGTAGCGGAACAGCGCCGCGGGTCCCAGCAGGTCCAGGGGCTGGGGGACCTCGGCGCGCGCCAGCGGGGCCAGGCTGATGCCGCAATTGCCCGTGACGACCGTGGTGATGCCCTGCGACACCTTGGGCAGCATGTCCGGATGCGCCAGCAGGTAGCCGTCATCGTGGGTGTGGGAGTCGATGAAGCCCGGCGCCAGGACCTGGCCCCGGGCATCGATCACCGGCACGGCGGCCGGATGGTCGAAGTCGCCCACGGCCACGATGCGCGCGCCCAGCACCGCCAGGTCTCCCTGGCGGGCGGGCCCGCCCGAGCCGTCGATGAGCGTGGCGCCGGCCACGATGAAGTCAGCCTGCAAGCGGGACATGGTCATTTCAGTCGAGTTTCTCGATGCCGGCGGATTCGATGATCTGGCGCCACTTGGCGGTTTCGCGGTCGATCAGCTGCTTGAACTGGGCGGGCGAGCCGCTGGCGGGTTCGGCGCCCAGCGTGGCCAGGCCGGCGCGCACGTCGGGGGCCTGCAGCGCCTTCTGGATGGCGGCGTTCAGCGTGGCGACCACGTCGTCGGGCGTGCCCTTGGGCGCGACCACGCCGCCCCAGGAGACGGTTTCATAGCCCTTCACGCCGGCCTCGTCGAGGGTCGGCACGTCCGGCATCATCGGCAGGCGCTTCAGGCTGCTGACGCCGATGGCGCGCACCTTGCCGCTCGTGACCAGCGGCGCGGCCTCCGAGGTGTTCACGAACAGGTAGTCCAGGCGCCCGCCCAGCAGATCCTGGATGGCGGCGGGGCCGCCGTTGTACGGGATGAACATCACGTCGACCTTGGCCATGCTCTTGAAGAGCTCGCCGCCCATGTGGCCGGTGGTGCCGACGCCGGAGGCGCCGTAGGACAGGCGGCCCGGCTCTTTGCGGGCGCGCTCGATCAGGTCCTGCACGCTCTTGATGGGCGAGTCGGCCGGCACGATCAGCGCGTTGTACAGGTCGAACAGATGGGCGACGGGCGTCAGGTCCTGGTCCACGTCATAGGGCAGGCGCTTGAACAGCGAGCGGTTCACCGCCAGCGTGTTGATGTTCCCATAGCCCACCGTGTAGCCGTCCGCGGCGGCGCGTTTCACCAACGCGATCCCGATGTTGCCAGCCGCGCCGGGGCGGTTTTCGATCACCAGCGTGGCGCCGGTGTCGCGCGCGAGCTGCGTCGTGATCAGGCGCGACAGCACGTCGGGCGAGCCGCCGGCGGCGGAAGGCACCACGAAGGTGATGGGCTTGTCGGGATAGGCGCCGGCGGAGGCGGTGGCCGACAGCGCGGCGCCGAGCGCCAGCGCGGACAGGCCGCGGAAGAAGCGGTTGCGCATGATGATTCCCCTGGTTCTGTTGTGGTGGAGGCCGGCAGGTTACACCCGGGGCCGCGCCGGGCCGTCATCGAAAAATGTCGAAAACCTATAATCGGCCGTTATCGATTCGTGCGGTTGGCGCGGGGGAAAAATGGATATGCACGCCTATGCGGACGAGGTGGGGCCTACGGCCGGCCGGCCCTTGAACCTGAGGCAGATCGAAGTGTTCCGGGCGATCATGATGTCCGGTTCGATCAGCGGCGCGGGGCGTATGCTGCACGTGTCGCAGCCCGCCGTCAGCCGGGTGCTCGCGCTGACCGAAAGCCGCCTGGGCTACCGGCTGTTCGAAAGAGTGAAGAGCCGCCTGTCTCCCACCGCCGAGGCGCGGCGGCTGTATGCGGAGGTGGAGCAGGTGTATGGCGGCATCCAGCGGGTGAACGACCTGGCCGCGAGCCTCGGGCAGTCGGGCGCCGGCATGCTGAAGATCGTCGCCAGCGCCAGCTTCGGCCAGCGCCTGATCCCGATGGCGCTGGACCGCTTCCGCAACCGCAACGCGGACGCGCGGGTGGACTACCGCAGCGTGACCTTCGACGAGCTGGCCGCCTACTTCCTGTCGGGGCAGGCCGACATCGGCATTTCGATGCAGCCGCCGGATCATCCCAACCTGACCTCGCTGCGGCTGGCGCAGGTGCCGGTGATCTGCGCGCTGCCCGCCGCGCATCCGCTGGCGGGCCGCGAGGTGGTGCGCCCGGAGGATTTCTCGACGGCGGCCTGGATAGGCTATCCGCGCGATACGCCCCTGGCGCGGGCCTTAAAGCCGTTTTTCGGCGAGCGGGGGGGCTGTCCGGCCGCGGTGGAGGTGCATTCCCCGGTGACCGCATGCTCGTTCGTACAGCAGGGACTGGGGCCGGCCCTGGTGGACGCCTGGTGCGTCACGCCGGATCAGGCCGCCCACATGGTGCTGCGGCCGATACTGCCGGCGGCCTGCGTGGATATCTGGGCCACCCATTCGAACCTGAGCGCGCCGCCGCTGCTGGCCAGACGCTTCCTGGCGGCCGTCAAGAAGACGCTGGCGGACGGGGCGCCGCCGGACCTGGCGGGAATGCCCGCCAGCCCCGGCTGACGCCGGACGGCGGCCGCGCCCGGCATGCCGCTTACAGGCCTTCCGCAGCCAGCGCGGCCTGCACGCCTTTGTCGGCTTCCATGCGCTTGAAGAAGGCGGCGAGGTTGTCTTGCCCCGCCAGGTCCACTTCCTTGGCGCGGGCCCAGCGCAGCACCACGTAGAGATAGGCGTCGGCGATCGAGGGCGCGTCGCCGGTCAGGTAGGGCTTGCCGGCCAGTTGCGCGTCCAGCTGCGAGAAAAGCTTGGTCAGCAGCCGGGAGGCGGAGCCAGCCAGCTCCTTCTGGGCGCCTTCCTCCGACACGAAGCGCGGCGCGCCGAAAATCATCGAGAAAGTCTTGTGGACGTCGGAATTGACGAATCCGAGCCAGCGGCGGACTTCGGCGCGCCCGCGGGCCGAGCCATCGCCCATCAGTTTGGACTGCGGGGCCTGCTCGGCGAGGTACTCCAGGATGGCCGCGTTCTGGGTGACCGTCCAGTCGCCGTCCGACAGCGCCGGCACCGCGCCCAGCGGATTGACCTTCAGGAACTCGGGGCCTTTCAGTTCATCGCGGCTGAGCTTGTGCGTTTCGTAGGGCTTGCCGATCCATTCGAGGACGATGTGGGAGGCGAGCGAGCACGCGCCGGGCATGTAGTACAGTTTCATGTGATGGAGTCTCCTGGAAGGAAGGACGGGAGCCCCCGTCCTTGGCCGATATGGTACGCCACCCGCGCGTCCGCCCGCGGGGCTTGCGGCGCGCCGGGCCATGGGTTGCGCCCGCCACGACGCATTCAGACCAGTTGCCGCCGGAGATGACCATGCCGCCACGCCCCGCCGCGAGCACGCGCGCTTTCTTCCTGCTCCTGTCCCTGTCCACGGCATTCGCCGCGCCGACGCAGGCGGCCCCGGAGCCGCCCTCGGTGGAGGCCCGGGTCACCCTGGTCGCGGGCGGGCTGGATCATCCCTGGTCGATGGCGTTCCTTCCTGGCGGAGGCATGCTGATCACCGAGCGTTCCGGCAGCCTGCGGCTGCTGAGCGCGGCGGGGGGCCTGTCCAAGCCCCTGGCCGGGCTGCCGAAGGTGGCGGCGCAGGGGCAGGGCGGCTTGCTCGATGTCGCGCTCTCTCCCGATTTCGCCGACGACCGCTACGTCTACCTGTCATATGCGGAAGCCGACGGCTCCCGAAGCGGCACCGCCGTGGGGCGCGCACGCCTGTCGGACGACGGCACGGCGCTGGAGGGCTTTCGCGTGCTGTTCCGCCAGGAGCCCAAGCTCTCGTCCGGCCTGCACTACGGATCGCGGCTGGTGTTCGACCGCAAGGGCTATCTGTACATCTCGCTGGGCGAGAACAACCAGCGGCCAACCGCGCAGGACCTGGACAAGCTGCAAGGCAAGGTGGTGCGGCTGAAGGCCGATGGCTCGGTGCCGCCGGACAATCCCTTTGCGGGCCGGGCCGGCGCCCGCCCGGAAATCTGGTCCTACGGGCACCGGAATCCCCAGGGCATGGCGCTGAATCCCTGGTCCGGCGAACTCTGGGAGAACGAGCACGGGCCGCGGGGCGGCGACGAAATCAATCTCGTCCGGCCGGGCAGGAACTACGGCTGGCCGCTGGCGACCCACGGCATCAACTACTCGGGCCAGCCCATCCCCGAAGCCAAGGGCGGCACGCTGCCGGGCATGGAGCCGCCGCTGTTCTGGTGGCCCAAGTCGCCCGCGATCAGCGGGATGGCGTTCTACGACGCCGACCGCTTCCCGGCGTGGCGCAATTCCCTGTTCATCGGCGCGCTGGCCAACCAGAACCTGATCCGCCTGACCCTGGACGGCGACCGCGTGGTGGCGCAGGAGCGCCTGCTGGTGGACCGAAAGAGCCGCATACGCGATGTGCGGCAAGGGCCGGACGGCTACGTGTACGTATTGACCGACGCTTCGCCCGGCGAACTGCTGCGGGTGGCGCCGGCGGATTCCGGAGGATGAATGCCATGAAACCATATGAGCTGATCGGGTCGGCGGGCTGCGGGTCCGCCATCGTCGAAATGGCGCTGGTGCTGGCCAATGTGCCGCACATGCTGACGGACATTCCCTACCTGAGGCCCGGTCCGGAACGCGACCGGCTGCTGCAGCTGAATCCGCTGGGCCAGGTGCCGACCCTGGTGATGCCGGATGGCGAGGTCATGACCGAGAGCGCGGCCATGATTCTGCACCTGAACGACGTGGCGCCGCAGGCCGGGCTGGCGCCGCCGGCCGACAAGCCGGAGCGGGCGCGTTTCCTGAACCTGCTGATCCGACTGGTAGGCGCGATCTATCCCACGTTTACGTACGGCGACGATCCGCCGCAATGGACGACGGCGGGCGCGCCCGCGGACCTGCTGCGCGAACGCGTGCACATGCGGCGGGCCGAGCTGTGGCAGGAATTGGAACGCCAGGCCGGCGCGCCGCACATGCTCGGGCGGCGGTTTTCGGCGCTGGATCTGTACGTCACCGTGATGACGCGCTGGCGTCCGGGGCAGGCGTGGTTCGAGTCCATCTGCCCGGCCTTGGCCGCGGTGGCCCGGGAGGCCGCGCTGGAGCCGAACGTGGCGCGCGTGCTGCGCCGGCATTTTCCGGCGCCCACGGAGTAGCGGTGCGTCAGCCTGCGGCGGGCCGGCGGGGACGGGCCTTGGCGCGCGCTTCGCGCACGGCGATGTACACCCCGCTGCCGGCGATGAACAGGGCGCCCAGGTAGGCGTAGGCGTCGGGCGCCTCCCGCCAGAATATCCAGCCCAGGATCGTGGCCCAGATCAGCCCCGTGTAATCGAAGGGCGCGACCACCGAGGCGGGGCCGATGCGAAAGCCCTGCGTGATGAGGGCCAGGCCCAGCGTGCTGAAGAGCGCCACGGCGCCGAAATAGGGCAGATCTTCCATGGCGGGCGCGCGCCAGACCCAGGGCAGGGCGACCGCGCTGCACACCAACTGGCCCAGCACGATGTAGAAGGTGGTCGTCAGCATGCCTTCGCCGCGGCTGATGCCGCGCGCGGTAATCATCATGACTGCGTAGAGGAAGGCGGTGGTCAGCGGCAGCAGGGTGGCCGCCTGGAAGGCCGCGGTGCCGGGACGCACCACGATCAGCACGCCGGCGAAGCCCGCCAGCACCGCCAGCCAGCGCTTGCCGTCCACGCGCTCCTTCAGGATCAGTACCGACAGCGCCGTCACGAACAGCGGGGCCGCGAACGCGATGGCCGTGGCCTCTGCCAGCGGCAGCGCGCGCAGTCCCAAGTAAAAGCAGCAGGCGGACACCACATTGATGGCGCCGCGCGTCAGGTGCAGGCCAGGGTGGGTGGTCCGCAGCACGCGGCGTCCGCCCAGCCACAGCGCCAGCGTCATGACGAATGGCAGCGCGATGAGGGCGCGCAGGAACAGGATCTGCAGCGGGTTGTAGGCGGAGCCCAGCCATTTGGCGTTGGCGTCGCTCAGGGTCAGGAAGAAAATGCCGCCCACCACGCAGGCGATGCCTGCGGCAGCGGAATGATTCTGGGTGGAGGGCAATGCGGTCGAGGTGGACATCTACAGCCTGGAAAAGCGGCGGTTCCTGCCGCCGTAGGGGGGATGAAAAAATGCGGCCGGTTCGGGGCGGGTCAGCCTTGGGCGCGATAGGCGGCCAGCGCCACCATGGCCCATGAGGCCAGGAAGGCGGCTCCGCCGAACGGCGTAACGGCGCCCAGCCAGTGCGTGCCCGTCAGGGACAACACGTACAGGCTGCCGGAGAACAGCACGATGCCCACGAACATCACCACGCCGGCCGCCGACAGCAGGGGCGAGCCATAGCGGGCGCCCAGGAGCGCGACGGCGAACAGGCCCAGCCCGTGGATCAGGTGGTACAGGACCCCAGTTTGCCAGACGGCCAGCAGTTCGGGCGTGATCATGCGCTTGAGCCCGTGGGCGCCGAAGGCCCCCGCGCCGACCGCCACCATGAGGTTCAACGCCGCGAGTATCGTGAGCTGCCGGTCCGTCATTGCCTGTCCTTGTCGTAGAGTCTGATGAATCGTGTTACAGCCGCCTATGATAGGCCCAAATCCGGCACGTGCCCGGCGCGCGATGGCTGTTGCGGCCGTGACCCCGGCCTTGCCGCGGAACTACCAAATGGGATATTATGAATTCAATTTGGTATTGCCCGTGGCCCGGGGCCGCGGCCTTCCAGGAGGATGCCATGACCATCGCCATCGTCGAAAAATCCCCCGCCAAGCGCGGCGCGACCGCCAAGCGCCCGCCCCGGCACCCGGCCGCGCGGGCCAAGCAGCTGTTCCGCGGGCTGGTGGACAGCCCCTTGATGGAAATGGCGCGCGACGTGAGCCGCGGCTTGCCGGCGCAGATGGTCGACGACGCCGCCGACTATCTTCAGGTGCCCAAGTCGGAGATCATGGCGATCACCGAGGTCAAGGCGGCTTCGCTGTCGCGCTGGACGCGCGAAGGCCATATGCTGCCCCTGGGAGAGTCCGACCGCCTGGCCCGCGTGGCGCGGGTGGTCCGGGTGGCCCGCCAGGTGCTGGGCAGCGAGGAAGAGGCGGTGCAGTGGCTGAATACGCCGGTGCCCGCGCTGGGCAACGTCAAGCCGCTCTCGCTGCTGACGTCGGACGCCAGCAGCCGCATCGTCGAAGACACCCTGGCCCGCGCGGCGGCCGGCGTCTACGCATGAGCCGCCAAAAGCCCGGACGGCGCACCATGAAGGCAGCCCCGTGACCGGCAACGTTTCGCTATGGCGCATCGGCACGACGGCCGGCAAGTACCGGGCGGATGACCTAAGCGGGGCGGGCGCGGCCGCCGTGGGGGGCCGCTACAACAGCCCGGGCACCGCCGTGGTCTATGCCTCGTCGTGCGTGTCGCTGGCGGTGCTGGAGACGGTGGTGCATTTCGCGGCGCGGGCCTCCGAGCAGGCCAACCGCTACCTGATCGAGCTGTCGGTGCCGCGCGCGCTCTACGACGCCAGGCAGATCCTGACCCTGGACCAGCTGCAGGACGACTACCCGTTCTGGGACGCGGTCCCGTTCGCCGAGGCAGCGCAAGGCGTGGGCGACAACTGGGCCGCCTCGGGCGTATCGGCGCTGTTGCAGGTTCCCAGCGCGATCGTGGCCTGTGCCGGCGTGCCGGATTTCAACCTTCTCTTGAATCCCGCGCATCCCGACGCCGCCCTCATCGAGGTCGTGCGGCGGGAGCGCTTCATCTACGATCCGCGGTTGAAGAGCAAATAGCCGGAAGGCCTCAGCTGGTCAGCACCGCGCGGCCCACGACCTTGCCCGCCCGCAGGGAGGCCAGCACGCTGTCGGCTTCCGACAGGGCGTAGCGGTGCACCGGGATGGGAGGCACCTTGCCGGCGCGCACCAGCTCCATCAGTTCCTGCAATTCGGCCAGGTTGCCCACGTAGCTGCCCATGATCGACAGGGCCTTCATCGGGATCAGCGCGATCGGCCACGACGAGGCGCCGCCGAAGAGGCCCACGATGATCAGCTTGCCGCCCTTGGTCAGGAAATCGAAGGCGAGCGAGGTGGTGGCGGGCGCGCCCACCAGGTCGATCGCGGCTTGCGCGGGTTTGCCGCCGGCGGCCTTGATGATCTGCTGCGCGGCATCGGGCGCGGCGCCGTCGATCGCGGCCAGCGCGCCGGCTTCCAGCGCGGCCTGGCGCTTGGCCGGGTCGATGTCGACCACGATGGCGCCGGCGCCGCCCAGCGCCTTGATCAACGTCAGGCACATCAGGCCCAGGCCGCCCGCGCCGAAGATCACGACCGGATGCTCGCTGTAGATATTCGCGCCGATCTTCTTCAGGGCGGAATAGGTGGTGAGGCCAGAGCAGGCGTACGGCGCGATCTGCGCCGGTTCCAGGTCGCCGATATCGATCAGGTAGCGCGGGTGCGGCACCAGGATGTGGTCGGCGTAGCCGCCGGCGCGGTGCACGCCCAGGCAGGCGGGGGCGGAGCAATGGTTCTCCATGCCCGCCAGGCAGGACGGGCAGTTGCCGCAGCCGATCCAGGGATAGACCAGGTAGTTGCGGTCGGACGCCAGCCCCTGCGCCTGCGGGCCGGCCGACACTACCGAGCCGACCGTTTCGTGGCCCATGGTCAGCGGCAGCGAGACGCCGCGGTCCTTCAAGGACAGGGTGCGGCCCTGGCCCAGGTCGTAGCCGCCTTCCCACAAGTGGATATCGCTGTGGCAAACGCCAGCCGCGCGGACCTTCAGCAGCACCTGCGACCCTTGCGGCGTGGGCGTGGGCGGATTCATTTCCTGCAGGGGCTCGCGGAAGTTCACGACGCAATAGCACTTCATGGGTTGTCTCCTTTGGGGTGTCGTTGCTGCCGGGCCGCCGCCCCGCGTAACGGGCGCGGCGCCGGAAGGGCATTACTTCTTTACGGTCGGGCACTCGCTGTCCGCCAGGGACACGAAGACCTTTTCACCCGGCACCGTGGACAGGATGCGGTAGAAGTCGCCGGAATACTTGGATTCGGCGGGTTTCTTCACTTCGACCAGGTACAGGTCCATGATGACGCGGCCGTCTTCGGGACGTACCCGCGCATTCTTGATCAATTTCGTGGTGATGGGCAACTCGCGCATCTTCTGGTTGACGGCGGCGCCGTCGAACGAGCCGACCGCCTGCGCCGCCTGCAGGTAGTGCGTGGTTGCGACGTAGCTCAGCGCCTGCACGATCGAGGGCGCGCGGGTCACGCCCATCTTCTTCTGCCAGCGTTGCGTCCAGGCGCGGGTATCTTCGTCGGCGTCCCAGTAGAAGCCGGTGGGGAACGTCAGGCCCTGGGCGACGGGCAGGCCCATCGCCTGGACGTCGTTGATGAAGGTCAGGAAGGTCAGCATGCGCTGATTGCCGCCGGTGAGGCCGAACTCCTGCGCCTGCTTGATGAGATTGACCAGGTCGCCGCCGGCGCTGGCCAGGCCCACGACGTTGGCCTTGGACGATTGCGCCTGCACCAGGAACGAGGCGAAGTCCAGCGCGCCCAGCGGATGGCGCGTGCTGCCCAGCACGGTGCCGCCCGCGTTCTGCACGAAGCGCGTGGCGTTGCTCTCCAGGGACTTGCCGAAGACATAGTCGGTGGTGATGAAGTACCAGGATTTGCCGCCGTTCTCGACCACGCTCTTGACCACGGCGTTGGCCAGCGCGTAGGTGTCGGGCGCCCATTGCGTGCTGAGGTTGCTGCATTGTTTGCCGCTGAAGTCGCCGGCGAAGCCGCCGCTGATGAGGGCGGTGCCGCCTTTCTCGCGGGCGACGCCCTGGGCGGCCAGGCCGGCCGAACTGGCGCCGCCGTCCACCACGGCCACCAGATTCTGCGTGTCGAACCAGCGGCGCACCAGGGCCGAGGCCACGTCTGCCTTGTTCTGGTTATCGGCGCCGACGACTTCCACGGTCTTGCCGGCGACCTTGCCGCCGAAATCCTCGACGGCCATGCGAACGGCCATTTCCGAACCCAGCCCGCCGAGGTCGGAATAGATCCCGGAACGGTCATTGGATACGCCGAGGCGCACCACGTCGGATTGGGCATGGGCCGCGGTCGCGGCCAGCGCGGCGGCCAACGCCGCCAACAGGGGTTTGATACGCATCTGCTTTGTCTCCCAGCCCGCTCGGGGCCGAATTATCGATGTTCGTTTGGACGCGGTGTATCTGGCCTGGCCGCCGGTTCTCCAGCCGGCTGAAAATTATTTCTAGTTGGTGAATAAAAATTCCTGTGCAAGAATTTATGTTTCCATACAGGGAAAGTCAACATAGTGGAATACCCAGGGCATGTTGGCGCGGCAGGGCGAGGCCCGATCGCTGGGCCTGCGCGGGAACCAGGAGACAGGTGGCCGTCATGGAAGTGAAGCTCGTCGCACGCACGCTGGAACTGATCGAACTGTATGCACAGGTGCGGCGCCCATTGCCGCTTACCGAGCTGGCGCAGGGGTTGGGCGCGCCGATGTCGAGCTGCCTGGCGCTGGTGCGCACGCTGGTGGCGCGCGGCTATCTGTACGAGGTGCGCCGTCGCGGCGGGTATTACCCGACCGCCAAGCTGCATGCGCTGAGCGCGCAGATCCTCACGGGCGATCCCTGGCTGGAGCAGGTCCGCCCGCAGCTCGTCGCCTTGCGCGACGCGGCCGACGAGACGGTCATGCTGGCCAAGATCCAGGACGGCGACGTGCTGTATGTCGACGTGGTGGAGGCCATGCAGCCGGTGCACTACACCGCAAGGCCGGGCACCCGCCGGCCCCTGCATACCAGCTCCGTGGCCAAGGCCATCCTGGCGCGCCTGCCGCCGGCCGAGCGCGAGACCGTGCTGGCGGCGGTGGAATACACGCGCTACACGGAGCGCACGCTGGTCACGCGCCAGGCGCTGCTGGCCGAGGTCGAGCGCGCGGCGGAAAGAGGCTGGGCCGAGAACGTGGGCGAAAGCGTGGCGGACCTGACCGGGCTGGCCGTGGCGCTGGACCTGGGCGGCGAGTGGTATGCGCTTTGCATGGCGGGCCCGACCTCGCGCATGAGCGAAAGACGCGAGGAGCGCCTGCGCCAGCTGAGCGCCGCGGCCGACGGAATCCGGCAGGGGCGGGAAGGTTAGGGCCCGCTCCCTGAACGGAGCGCTGCCTCAGGCGCCGCGCCGCATCAGGGTGGATTTGCCGAACAGGCTTTCGATGAGGTCCACGGCCAGTTCCGCGGTCTTGTTGCGCACGTCGAACGCGGGGTTAAGCTCCACCACGTCGAGCGACCGCATGAGGCCCGTGTCGGCGATCATCTCCATGCAGAGCTGGGCTTCGCGGTAGGTGGGGCCGCCGGGCACCGTGGTGCCCACGCCAGGCGCGATCTCGGGATCGAGGAAGTCCACGTCGAAGCTCACGTGCAGGTGCGTGTCGGCGTCCAGGCCCGAGAGCGCCGCCTCCATGGTGGCGCGCATGCCCATTTCGTCGAGGTAGCGCATGTCGAAGACTTCAAGGCCCGCTTCGTGGACCAGCCGCTTCTCGCCCTGGTCCACGCTGCGGATACCGATCTGGCGCACCCAGCCCGGCTCGATGTCCGGAGTCTGGCCGGACAGGCCGGTGATCTGTTGCGGCCCGTAGCCGCACAGGCAGGCGACGGGCATGCCATGGATGTTGCCGGTGGGGGTCAAGGCATGGGTGTTGAAGTCGGCGTGGGCGTCCAGCCACAGCACCCGGAGTTTCTTGCCGGCCTCGCGGCAGTGGCGGGCCACGGCGCTGATCGACCCGATGCCCAGGCAGTGGTCGCCGCCCAGCAGGATCGGCAGATGCCCCAGGCGCAGCTCTTCGTAGACGGCGTTGTGCACCACGCGGTTCCAGGCCGCCACCTCTTCAAGATGGCGGTAGCCGTCCACGGGCGGCAGCCAGGGATTGGCGGGGCCGTACAGGTTGCCGCGGTCGGTGACCTGGAAGCCCTGGGCTTCGATGACGGGCCCCAGGTCGGCCACGCGCAAGGCCTCGGGCCCCATGGATGCGCCGCGGGCGCCCGCGCCGATGTCGGTGGGCGCGCCGATGAGGGTGATGAGCTTGGGCTGGGGGGACGTGTTCTGCAAGTTGCGGGCTCCGGACAAGGTGCGTCTTCAAGGGGCGGATAGTACCGCGGCGAGCTGGTCGCAAGCCCAATCGATCTGCTCGCGCGTCACGATCAGGGGCGGGGAGAGGCGCAGGGTGTGGCCGTGGGTATCCTTGACCAGCATGCCGCGCTCCTGCAGGCGTTCGCACCACAGGCGGGCGCCGCCCGCGGCGGGCTCCAGCTCGACGGCCAGCATCAGGCCGCGGCCGCGCACTTCGCGCACGGGGCCGGGCAGCGCGCGCAGGCGATCGAGGAAATACTCCCCCATGGCCGCGGCGTTTTCTATCATGCCTTCTTCCGTAAGCACGCGCAGCGCGGCGCGCGCAATCGCGCAGGCCAGCGGATTGCCTCCGAAGGTGCTGCCGTGCTGGCCCGGCTGGAAAACGCCGAGCACATCGGCGTTGGACAGCACCGCCGACACGGGATAGAAGCCGCCGGAGAGCGCCTTGCCGATCAGGGTGACGTCGGCTTCGATGCCTTCGTGCTCCTCGGCGAGCAGCTTGCCGGTGCGCCCCAGCCCGGTCTGGATTTCGTCCAGGATCAAGGTGATGCCCCGTTCCGTGCAGCGCCGCCGCACCCGGGCGAAGTAGCCGGCGGGCGGCAGCACGACGCCCGCCTCGCCCTGGATGGGTTCGACCAGGAAGGCGACGGTGTTGGGCGTGATGGCGGCATCGAAGGCTTCGTAGTCGCCGAAAGGGACGATCTTGAAGCCCGGGGCGAAGGGGCCGTAATGGCCGTAGGCGTCCGGGTCGGTGGAGAAGCCGACGATGCCCAGGGTGCGGCCGTGGAAGTTGTTGGCGCAGACGATGATTTCCGCCTCGCCTTCAGGCACGCCGCGCACTTCGTAGCCCCATTTGCGCACGGCCTTGATGGCGGTTTCCACGGCTTCCGCGCCGCTATTCATGGGCAGGATCTTGTGCGCGCCTGTCAGGCGGGCCAGGTCTTCGTAGAACGGCGCCATCTGGTCGTGCCGAAACGCGCGCGAAGTCAGCGTGAGCGTCTGCGCCTGTTCGGTCATGGCGGCCAGGATCGCGGGGTGGCAGTGCCCCTGATTGACGGCCGAATACGCGGACAGGCAATCCAGGTATCGGCGGCCATCGACGTCGTAGAGCCAGACGCCGCTGCCGCGGGCGATCACCACGTCCAGCGGATGGTAGTTGTGGGCGCCCAGCTGGTCTTCGACCTGGTCGCGGCGGCTGGCCGCGGACGGGGATGTCAATACGGCGCTCATGAGCGTCTCCCGAGGACGTATTGATGCCATCTTAGCGCCGCTTGCCGGGCGCGGGGATTGCCATTGCGTGACAAAGGCCTTTGCCGGCGGCGGCCCCGCGCTGCTGCACAATAGCGGCTATGCCGGGCGACGCCCCGTTTTCCCTACCAGGATGGTGTTCATGTTCATGCGACGACTGTTTTCGATACTGACCCGCGGCGCCGCCATTGCGGCGCTGGGCCTGGCCTGCGGAACCAGCGCCCTGGCGCAGGACAAGCCCTTGCGGATCGGCGTGATCGCCAGCGTGGCGAACGCGGCCACGGAGCTGGCGATCGCCCAGGCCAGGAAGGAAGGGCTGGACGTGCAACTGGTGGAGTTCAATGACTGGGTGTTGCCGAACATCGCGGTGGCGGACGGCTCGGTGGATGCGAACTTCTTCCAGCACGAACCTTTCCTGCAATTGTTCAACCAGCGCCGCGGCGCCGACCTGGTGCCGATCGCCTATGGCTATTCCACCACGATCGGGCTGTTCTCCAAGAAACTCAGGAAGGGCGATCCCGTGCCCGACGGCGCAACGATCGCGGTGCCCAACGATCCGGTGAACACCGGCCGGGCCCTGTTGCTGCTGGAGTCCATCGGGCTCATCAAGCTGAAGCCCGGCGTGGCCCATCGGGCGGCGCTGGAGGACGTGGTGTCGAATCCGAAGAAGCTGAAGTTCGTGCAGATCGAAGGCTCGCAGTCGGCGCGCACGTTCGACGACGTGACCGCGTCCGTGACCTACACGACCTTCGCCAAGCAGGCCGGCATCAACGAGAAGGACGGCCTCGCGTTCGACAACACGGATCCGGTCAACGTGCGCCGTTACGCGATCCGGTGGGTGGCCACGCCGAAGGGCGCCCAGGACCCCCGTTTGCTGAAATTCATCGCGATCTACCAGCAATCGCCCGAGGTCAAGGCCAAGCTGCGCAGCCTGTACGGCGACCTGATCGACTTCCCCTGGTAGGGCGCCGGCCCGCCGGGCCGGCGTTGACGATTCTTGGCAATCCCCCGCGGACGGAGCCCGTATACTGGCGCCGACTCCCGGCCCGGCATTCCGGCGTTGCCGGTCCCGCTCCGGCCCGCGTGGTTCGACGCCTCTACACCGATTGCAGCATGCGAAGTTCATCGTCCACCCACGCGGTCAGCGTTCCGGCGCCGGTCCCGGAAGACGCCCGCATCCTCGCCGCCGCCAGCGGCATCCTGGAGGCGGAGCCGAACGCGCGGTTCTTCCAGGAGCTCGTCCGCCGCGCGGTCGAGGACATGGGGGTGGACTATGCCTGGGTGCGGCTGGACGGTCCGGCCTGTGGGGCGGAGTTCACCGCCAGCCAGAGCGGCGGCGCCGGCCTGTCCGCGAACGCGGCAGGCGCCGCCGCCGAACTGGGGGCACGGCTGGCGCCGGCGGCCTCGTACGTGTGCCTGGACGGCATTCCCGCAAGTCATCCCTGGTTCGGGCAGGCGGCCGCGCGCGCCTGCGTCGCGCATACGCTCCTCGACGCGGACGGAACCGCTTGCGGCCACATCGCCTTCCTCTTCAGGCGCGGCCTGGCCGACGCCTCAGGCTACTCCGCCGCGCAGGCCATGCTGGCCGCCTTCGCCCGGCATGCCGTGCTGGGCGCGGCGGCGCGCGAACGCGAGCTTGCGCGCCTGCGCGACGTGGTGCGGCAGCATGAAGCCCTGTTCCAGACGGCGCCGGTCCTGATCAACGCGTTCGGGCCCGATGGACGCTGCACGCTCTGGAACGAAGCCTGCGAACAGCGTTTTGGATGGACGGAGGCCGAGGTCAAGGCCTGCCGGAACCCGCTGGAGTTGTTCTATCCCGATCCGCAAACCCGGCAGCAGGTCATCGACACCGTCGGACTGCGGCCGAACCGCGCGTTCCGCGAATGGCATCCGCGCGCGCGTAGCGGGGAACGGTTGGCGGTGCTGTGGTCGAACGTCCGCTTGCCCGACGGCAAGGTGGTCAATATCGGAATGGACATGACGGACAACCGGCGCACGGAAGCGGCCCTGGCGCGCCTGGCGCGGATCGACGACCTGACTGGCTGCTGGAATCGCGCGGAGATCCTCAAGCGCGTGGAGGACAGGCTGGCCGCCGCCGCGCGCGGAGAAGGCGGCCCGAATACGGCGCTGATGCTGGACCTGGACTACTTCAAGCAGGTCAACGACCGCTACGGGCACCTGGGAGGCGATACGGCCCTGCGGCATTTCTGCGACCAGTTGAGAGCCTGCCTGCGCGAAGACGACTCGATCGGCCGCCTGGGGGGCGAGGAGTTCCTCGTGCTTCTGGCCGATTCGGACGTGGACGTGGCGCACGCGGTCTGCGCCCGCCTGCGCGCGAGCCTGCGGCAGCATCCCGTGGATATCGACGGGGAAGCGGTGGCGCTGTCGGTAAGCGGCGGCATTGCGCGTTTCGCCGAAGGGGACGCGAGCGCGTCGGACGTGCTGCGCCGCGCCGATTTCGCGCTCTACCAGGCCAAGCGGGCCGGACGCGACTGCGCGGTGGAATACCGGGTCTGAGCGCGGCGCCCGGACCGCTCAGGCGGCCGCTTCGCCGCGGGCGGCGCGCCGTCCGTTCAGGCGCCAGTGCAGGCCGATGGCGGCGGCCGCAAGCGCGGCGGCGGCCGCGAGACCCAGCGTTTCGAAGCCGGCGCGCGCGTAGATGGTGCCCGCGACCGCGGTGCCGACGCTCGCTCCCAGGTACGTCGTGCAGGTATTCAGGCCCAGCACCGCGCCGCGTTCGTCGGGACGGGCGCGGGAAAGCAGCAGCACCAGCAGATTCAGGCTGAGCTGCGAGGCGGCTCCCCACAGCGTGGCGATGGCCAGCACGGCCGCCAGCGAATGCGCGGCCGGCAGCAGGCCCGCGTAGACCAGCGCGATGGCGCCCAGGGCCAACGGCAGGGCGCGGCGCGGACCCGCGCGCTCGATCAGCGGCGCGCCCATCATGCCAGCCAGCAGGAAGCCCGCGCCGTAGGCGAAGGCGATGAAGCCCACTTGTCCGGCGGATAGCGCCAGCAGGGAGCGCACGTGGTCGGCCAGGAATGCGTACACGCCATAGAAGGCCGACGAGAAGGCCAGGCAGCCCAGCAGCAGCGCCGGCACGTCGCGATACGAAAGAGGCGCCAGCAGGCGGGACAGGCGCAGCGGGGCGGGATGGGCCGCCCGCCGCTCCGGCAGGCGGCGCAGGCCGAGCACTGCGACCGCGGCGCACAAGGCCAGCGTCGCATAGGTGGCGCGCCAGCCCACGGCGTCCGAGATCAGGGCGGACAGCGGCACGCCGGCCACGAGCGAGACGGACCAGCCCGAGATGACCCGGCCCAGCGTGCGCGCCTCCTGGCCGGGCGGCGCGACCAGCGAGGCCGAGCCGTAGGCGGCCGGCAGGATCACGCCGGCCGCCGCGCCCGCCAGCGCCTGGGCCAGCGTCAGCACGATCCAGTGCGGCGCGGCGGCGGACAGCAGCAGGGCCGCGATCAGGACGGCCATGGCCGCCAGCAGGGCGCGCCGGATGCCGATGCGGTCGATGCGCGCGGCAAGAAAGAAAGCGCTGGCGGCGGTCGCCGCGCCGTAGGCCGAAATGGCCGTGCTGATCGTCAGCGCGGACGTGGAGAACGAGCGGGCGACGTCGCTGAGGATGGGGCTGAGCGCCAGGCCGTTGGAGCCGACGACGCTAACGGCGAACATCAGGGCGGGAACGGAAGAAGCGGGGCGGGTGCTGCGGGTGCTACGGCTATGCATCCCGGAATTTTATTGGAATAAAATAAGGGTTAACGCTTATATTCCCTTATTCCATAAAAGTTCGAATGCCGTTCGGCAGAATGCAATTCCAATGTCAGACCTAGACGACCGCGACCGAAAACTGTTAACGCTGCTGGCGGGCGATGCCACGCCCAGCTATGCCGAATTGGGCAAGATGCTGAATCTTTCCGCTCCGGCCGTGCACGAACGCGTCAAGCGGCTCAAGCGCGACGGATTGATCAAGGGCATCGCCGCCAGGCTGGACGGTGCCAGGATCGGCCGGCCGCTGCTGGCCTTCATCCATGTGGACACCAACAACTGGAGCATCACCCAGCAGGTGCTGGGACTGGCGGAGCTGAACGAGGTCGAAGAGATCCACACCATCACCGGCAAGAGCGCGATGCTCCTGAAGGTGCGGGTGCGCGACACCCAGGCGCTGGAACAGCTGCTGGCGCGCATCCACCAGATCGAAGGCATCACCAACACCACGAGCGACATCGCGCTGACCAGTTACCTGGAGCGCGGTCCGCTGCCGGACAACGCCTGAACCGGGGCGCGGCCGCCTCAGCGCGCCGGGGCCGCGCGCAGGCGCAGCCGCGTGATCTCCGACGGCGCGCCCAGCCGTTTGGGCGGCCCCCAATAGCCGGTGCCGCGGCTGGTGTACACCCACATTCTGCCCATCCGATGCAGCCCGGCCGTATAGGGCTGCTGGAAGCGCACGAAGAACCCCCAGGGGAAGAACTGCCCGCCATGCGTATGGCCGGAGAGCTGCAGGGTATAGCCCAGCGGTTCGGCTGCGGCCGCGCTGCGGGGCTGGTGAGCCAGAAGGATTTTGGGCAGGGCGTCGGCGGGCGCGCCGGACAGCGCGGCGGCGGGGCTGCTGCGCTGCTGGGGATCGAAGGCGCCCGCGCCGTAGTCGGTCACGCCCGCCACGACGACCGGCAGGCCGGCGGGATGGATGACGGCATGCTCGTTCATCAGCACGCGCAGGCCCATGCGGCGGAACTCGGCCACCCAGGGCGCGGCGCCTGAATAGTATTCGTGGTTGCCGGTGACCAGGTAGGCGCCAAAGGGCGCCCGCAACTGGCCAAGCGGGCTGGCCTGGGCGGCCAGGTGCTCGACGCTGCCGTCGACCACGTCGCCGGTGATAGCGATCATGTCCGGCAACAGGTCGTTGACGGCATCCACGATGGCCTGCACATAGCGCTTCTTGATGGTGGGCCCGACATGGATGTCGCTGATCTGGACGATGGTGAAGCCGTCCAGGTCCGGAGCGAGCCCCTCGATCGGAACGTCCACGTCGACGACGCGCGCGCGCCGCCGCGCGTTGTACAAGCCGATCAGCGTGCCGGCCAGCGCCAGGCCGACGACTGCCCAGGCGCTGGCCTGGCGCAGCAGCGCCCAGGGCAGCGCGCCATCCATGGGCAACGTGGCCAGCCAGCCGGCCAGCAGCAGCGCGTCGCGCAGCACCGTCAGCACGAAGAGGGAAGAAAACAGGCCCATCGCGAACAAGCCGACCCAGGCGATGCGGTCGCCCCAGGGCGGATGCAGGGACGAGCGGGCCAGCATGCCCAGCGGGATCAGGACGCAGGACAGCACCAGGACGAGAGCGGCGGCGGCGGACTCCTTGCCGCCTAGCATGGCGTCGGGAATCAGGCGGGCGCCCACGTAGACGTGGGCCAACGCGCCCAGGGTCAGGAAACGCAGGAAAAACGAGGATTGGCGTAAGGACACAGGCGGCTCGGGAGGCGCGCCCGCGGGTGGGCCCCGGGCGCGCGTGTCAGGAGAAACGCCATTCTATGCCGGGCCGGGCAGGGGGCCGCTTCAGTCCGTTTCCAGCGCTTCGCGCGCGAGCAGGTCCGCGTTCATTTCCCGGATGTCGTTGATGCCCAGCATGGCCATGTTGCGGTCGACCTCGGCGCGCAGCAGGCCGATGGCGTGCGAGACGCCGGCCTCGCCGCCGACCGCCGCCGCATAATTGAACGGACGGCCGATGAAGACATAGCGGGCGCCCAGCGCCAGTGCTTTCAGCACGTCGCCGCCGCGCCGGATGCCGCTGTCCATCATCACCGTCATGCCTCCGGCCGCCGACACGACCGCGGGCAGCGCGCGCAAGGGCGAGATGGCGCCGTCCAGCTGGCGCCCGCCATGGTTGGACACGATGACGCCGTCGGCGCCGTGCTGCCGGGCCAGGGCCGCGTCTCGCGGATGCAGGATGCCCTTGATGATGAGCGTGCCGGGCCACTGCCTGCGGATGCGGGCCACGTGTTCCCAGCTGAGATGGTCGCGCGCGGTGAAATCGCGCAGCACCGATGCCGATACGATGGGCGCGCCGCGCGTGGCGAACGAGTTCTCGAAATGCGGCATGCCATGGGCCAGCAGGGTGCGCAGGAACGTGCCCGCCAGCCACCGGGGCCGCGTAATCCCGTCCCAGGCCAGCCTCAGGCTGGGCTTGAGCGGGGTGGAGAATCCCGTGCGCACATTGTTTTCACGGTTGGCCGACACGGGGATGTCCACGGTCAGCACCAGGGTTTCGTAGCCCGCGCGGCGGGCGCGCTCCACCAGCGCGTCGATGCGCTGCGGATCGCCAGGCAGATAGGCCTGGAACCAGGTGCCGGGCGCCTCTCGGATGACCTCTTCGAGCGGAATCAGAGACGTGCCGCTGAGTATGGCGGGAATGCCTTGCGCGCGGGCGGCGCGCGCCAGCACGATGTCTCCGCGATACGCCGAGAGCGCGCTGATCCCCATGGGCGCGATGCCGAAGGGGGATTCGTAGCGGCGTCCGAAGAGTTCGGTGCGCTGGGTGCGGCGCGATACGTCCACCAGCACGCGCGGCGCGAATGCATAGCGGGCAAAGGCCTGGCGGTTGCTCCGCAGGGACTGGTTGTCTTCCGCCGCCCCGGCGATGTAGCCGAAGATGGGGCGCGGCAGGCGCCGGCGGGCGGCCGCCTCGAAATCGTCCAGCGAGAGCAGGCGCGCCAGCGCGCGCGGCAGCGCCGGAGCGGCGGGGGCCGCGCTGGGAACGGCGGCGGAGGGAAGGGGGGAGGTCATGGCGGGCCGGCAAAAGCCCGTAATCTAGCAAGACCGCTTTCTCGCATAAAGCGAATAAATCACGACATCCAATTTCGCTTTTCGTGAATAAGCACCCAGAGGAACCGCCGTCAGGCCGGCAGCGCCATCAGTTCGCCCATGCGCACCGGGCCCAGCACCGAAGGCGTGTCGGCCCAGCGGATCTTGCCCGGCCCGAACAGCACGATCGCGGTCGAGCCCAGCTTGAACCGGCCCATTTCGGCGCCTTTCGCAAGGTGGATGGGCGCGCGGGCGGCGTCGTCGTAGCGCGTTGACCTGACCCGCCGCTTGTGCGGCGTGACCAGGCCCGCCCACACGGTTTCGATGGACGCCACGATCATCGCGCCGACGAGCACCAGCGCCATCGGCCCGTGCTCGGTGTCGAAAATGCACACGACGCGTTCGTTGCGCGCGAACAGGCGCGGCACGTTGCGCGCGGTCAGCGGATTGACGGAGAACAGGCGGCCCGGCACGTGGACCATTTCGCGCAGAGTGCCGGCGACGGGCATATGGACGCGGTGGTAATCCTTGGGCGACAGATAGACCGTCGCGAACTCGCCGCCCTGGAAGGGCGCCGCGCGCTCGGCGTCCCCGCCCAGCAGGTCCGCCAGGCCATAGGAATGGCCCTTGGCCTGGAAGATGCGGCCGTGTTCGATGGCGCCCATCTGGCTGATGGCGCCGTCCGCGGGGCAGACCACCGAGCCGGGCTCGTCATCCAGCGGGCGCGCGCCGTCCTTCAATGCACGGGTAAAGAAATCATTGAAGCACTCGTAGGCCAACGGGTCTTCCTGCAGGGCCTCGCGCATGTCCACGCCGTAGCGGCGCACGAAGCGCGAGATCATCCAGTTCTTGACCGCGGGTTCCCGGCAGTCGGAGGCGTATCCGAAGAGGCGCGACACCAGGTGGTGGGGCGCAAGATACTGGCTGGCGAGAAATAGTTGGTCTTTGATCGGCATCTAGGAGCGCTAGGAAATTGGGCGGGCCCGGCGGCAAAAAAGCCTCCGCGCGGCGCGGGCTACGCCCGCTTGCTGCCCCCAGGGGCGTTGTTGTCTTGGGGCGGCCCGGCAACAAAAAAAACGCGCCCCGCCTTTGCGGGACGTCGTGATGAATAAAGGGGGATGAATTGTAACGCGTCCAGCCCCACTTCAGGCTTGCGGGCAGCCGGTATCCAGGGCCGCCCTGCGCGCTACAGCTCCAGCACGATGCGGCCGCCCTGCGCGCGGGAACAGCAGGCCATCATGCGATCGCCGGCTTCGCGTTCGGCGCGCGTGAGGACCACGTCGCGGTGATCGACGGCGCCGCCCAGCACGCGCACTTCACAGGACCCGCAAAGCCCTTCTTCGCAATCGCTCTGCACGTCGATGTTGGCGCCGCGCAGCGCGGCAAGCAAGGTCTGGCCGGCCGGCACCTGCACGACGATGCCGGAATCCTTCAGCTCCGCCTCGAACGCGTGCTCCTTGGACGGATCCAGCGTGGCGAGCGTGGAATGGAAATGCTCCACGCGCAGGGAGTCTTCGGGCCAGCCCGCGCAGGCCTGCTGCAACGCGGCCAGCATGCGTTCGGGGCCGCAGGCGTAGACCTGGGCGCCTGCCGTGGGCCGTGCCAGCAAGCCCGCGAAGTCGTTGCGGCCGCCTTCGTCGCTGATGTGCAGGTGCAGGCGCTCGCCGTGCAATTCCGCCAGTTCGTCCAGCAGGGCCATGCACCGGCGCGTGCGGCCGCTGTAGTGCAATTGGTAGTCCATGCCGAGGTCGCGCGCGCGGCGCGCCATGGCGCTGATGGGCGTGATGCCGATGCCGCCCGCGATGAAGACGAGGCTGGCCGCGTTTTCGTCCATCCTGAAGTGGTTGCGCGGCCCGCGCGCGCGCAGGATGCTGCCGGGCCGCAGATGCTCGTGGATCCAGGCCGAGCCGCCGCGGCCGGATGCCTCGCGGAGCACCGCGATTTCCAGCGCGCCCGGCGCCGCGGGGTCTCCGCAAAGCGAGTACTGGCGCGACAGGCCGGTGTCTCCGCATTCGATGTCTATATGGGAGCCGGGCGTCCAGCGCGGCAAGGGCTTGCCGTCGGGCGATTCGAGCCTGATCCGCACGATGCCGTCGGCCGCGGGCGTCACGGAGGCGACGCGCAGCCTGCGGCTGATGGCGTGCGTGGAGGGCTCGCCGATGCGCACGGGCTGGCGTTGGGCGAGCAGCCCGGGGTCTCGGCGTTCGGGATTGGCGGACGGATCCCATTCCACCCACAGGTGCTCGGGGCCGCGGAACGAGGTATTGGGCACGTAGGTGAAACGCTGCTCGGCCAGGCGCAGGTGCGGCAGACGCCGGGTCAGCTCTTCCAGGAAGATCTGCATTTCCATGCGCGCCAGGTTCTTGCCCATGCATTGGTGCGCGCCGTAGCCGAAGGTGAGCTGGTCGCTGGCATTCTCGCGGCGGATATCGAAGAAATCGGCGTCCGCGAAATGGCGTTCGTCATGATTGGCCGATGACGATACGATCAGCAGCCTGGCGCCCGCCGGAATCGCCACGCCGGCGATTTCGGTGTCGCGCGTGGCGAGCCGCCGCCACGCGGCGACCGAGCCGTTATGGCGCAGGCATTCCTCCACGGCGTTGGGCAGCAGGCCCGGGTCTTCGCACAGCTCGCGCCAGGCGTCGGGATGCTGCAGCAGCAGCTTGATGGCGTTGGCCGAGGCGTTGGCCGTGGTCTCGTGCGCGGCAACGATGCCGGCCATCATCATCGAATGCAGATAGGAGTCGGTAACGACCTCGGGATATTCCTTCTGCTTGCGGATGCCGTACTGCATCCACCCGGGGGCGTCGGGTTCCTGGCGCATCTTGTCCAGGATCTTGCCGGCAAGCTGCCAGAAGTTCCCCACGGCGTGCGCCACCGCCACCTGTTCCTCGGGCCTGGGCCGGCCCCAGGTGTTGACCGTATGCGCGATGGAGTACTCGCGCAGGCGGTCCATGTCTTCCTCGGGCACGCCCAGGAAATGCAGGGCCACCGTCAGCGGCACTTCCCACAGCATCTGGTCGACCAGGTCGGCCCGCCCGTCATCGATGAACCGGTCCACGTACTCGCGGGTGAGGCGGCGCACCATGGGCTCGTGATGCTTGAGCGCTTCCGGCGTGAACGGGTCCATCAGCGCGCGCCGGCGCGGCATGTGGGCCGGCTCGTCTTCATTGACGAGCGTGCGGTTCATGGCGTAGCCGTAGCTTTCCAGCACGGCATTGGCCTCGGGGCCGGTGGGGGTGATTTTCTCCAGGGCGATCGAGGGGCTGAACGTGTGGTTGTCGCGGAAGACCGCCTTGATGTCGTCGTAGCGGGTAACGACCCAGTAGCCCAGCTTGGGGCTGTAGAAAACCGGTTCCTGTTCGCGCGCCCAGCGCACGTATTCGGGCGGATCCTGCTGATAGCCGTCGCCGAAGGGATCGAACTCCGCCGCCCGCGGACTGACGGGACAGCCCTGGGCCCGCGCCAGGGCGGCGTGGTCGATGGGGCAGCCGCCGGCGTTGCCAGTGGCCGCTTGCGGGGTCGGGGAGGGGTGGGCCATGTCGATCGCTCCGTATTACACTTGCGTAAATCATATACGCATAGCGTAATTTATCAAATGAGCCCGACCTCCGATCCGTCCTCCATTCCCGATCCGTCCATCGCGTCTTCCCGCCCGCGCGAGCGCCGCCAGCGGGTGCAGGCCGCGGAAACCGGGATGGCGGTGCTGAAGGGGCTGGGCCGGCTGGGCGGCCGCGCCAGCCTGACGCTGCTGGCTTCCCAGGTGGGAGAGAGCCCCGCCAAGGTGCACCGCTATCTGGCCAGCCTGATGGAAGAAGGGCTTGTGTCGCAGGATGCCGCCAGCCAGCAGTATTTCCTGGGGCTGGAAGCCATGCTGCTGGGCCTGGCCGCGCTGCGCCAGGCCGATCCCATCCGGCTGTCCGAGCCCGGATTGATCCGGCTGCGCGAAGCGCTCGAGGTGACCTGCTTCGTCGCCGTCATGGGCAACAAGGGGCCGACCATCGTGCGTTTCGAGGAACCGGGCCTGCCCGTGACGGTGAATGTGCGCATGGGTTCGGTCCTGTCGATGCTCTGGTCGGCGACGGGCCGCGTGTTCCTGGCCTTGCAGGACGACGCGCGGGTGCGCGCCATGGCCGAGGCCGAACTGGCCGGCGCGCCGGACGACCTGCGCGCGCAGCTGCATGCTGCCGATCCCATCGGCCGCCTGCGCCGCGAGGTGCGCGAGCAAGGCTGCGCCGCGGTGCGCGACACCAATCTGAAGGGCATCAGCGCGGTGTCCGCGCCCCTGCTGGACCACAGCGGCCGGCCGTGCGCGGCGCTTACCGCGCTGGGCGCGACCGGCGGATTCGACGCGGCGCCGGACGGGCCGATCGCTCAGGCCGTGCGGCGGGAAGCCGCGGCCGCGAGCGTGCTCCTGGGCTATCGGGCGCCCTGAACCGCGTGCCAGGGGCCGTCAGGCGGCCTTCGCCGCCAGCTTGGTCTTGTAGAGCCAGTCCTTGTAATCGTCCAGGTCGCCATCGAAGGGGCTGACCTTGCCGTCCGCCACGATGATGAACTGGTCGGTCGTGGCGCGCAGCAGATGGCGGTCGTGCGACACCAGCACCAGCGTGCCTTCGAACTGCGCCAGCGCGGTGGTCAGCGCCTCGCGCGTTTCCAGGTCCAGGTGGTTGGTGGGCTCGTCGAGCAGCAGCAGGTTGGGCCGTTGCCAGACGATGAGGGCGAGCGCCAGCCGGGCTTTTTCCCCGCCGGAGAACGGCGCGATGGAGCTGGTGGCCATTGCCCCGTTGAAATTGAAGCTGCCCAGGAAGTTGCGCAGTTCCTGCTCGCGCACGGTGGGCGCCGCCTTGGTCATGTGCCACAGCGGCGATTCGTCGTGGCGCAGCATCTCCACCTGGTGCTGGGCGAAATAACCGATGGACAGTCCCTTGTTGAACTGGGTGTCTCCCGCGAGCGAGTCCAGTTCGCCGGCGATGGTCTTGATGAACGTGGATTTGCCCGCGCCGTTGATGCCCAGCAGGCCGATGCGCTGGCCGGCCTGCAAGGAAAAATTGATGCCCGAGACGATGATCTTGTCGGACGTGGCCTGCGTGGCTTCGTCGGTGTTCCGGTAGCCGGCGCTGACCCGGTCCATGGTCAGCAGCGGATTGGGCGCGCGCAGCGGCTCCCTGAACTCGAAGGAGAATTCGGCGGCCGCGCGCAGCGGGGCCACTTCCTCCATGCGCGCGAGCGCCTTGATGCGGCTTTGGGCCTGGCGGGCCTTGCTGGCCTGGGCCTTGAAGCGATCGATGAAGGACTGCAGGTGCGCCCGCTGGCGCATCTGTTTTTCCATCATGCCCTGCGCCAGCTCCAGCTGGGCGGCGCGCTGGCGTTCAAAGGACGAATAGTTGCCCGAATAGCGCTTGAGCTTGCGTTCGTCGATATGGACGATGACGTTGACCACGCCGTCGAGGAAGTCGCGGTCATGGGAGATGACGATGAGCGTGCCCGGGTAGCGCTTGAGCCAGTCCTCCAGCCAGATGATGGCGTCCAGGTCCAGGTGGTTGGTGGGCTCGTCGAGCAGCAGCAGGTCGGACGGGCACATCAGCGCCTGCGCCAGGTTCAGGCGCATCCGCCATCCGCCCGAAAAACTGGTCAGCGGCAAGTGCATCTGCGCCTGCGTGAAACCCAGGCCCGTAAGCAGTTGCTCGGCGCGCGAATGCACGGTGTAGGCGTCGGCATCGGCCAGCGCGGCATAGATGTCGGCCATGCGCAGGCCGTTTTCGACGCTCTCCGGTTCGGCCTCCAGCGCCGCCAGTTCCGCTTCCAGGCGGCGCAGCGTAACGTCGCCATCAATGGCGTATTCGATCGCCGGGCGGTCCAGCGCGGGAGTCTCCTGCGCCACGTGAGCCATGCGCCAGTTGGCGGGGAAGTCCAGGTCGCCCTGGTCCGCGTGCAGCGTGCCGCGCAACAGCCCGAACAGGCTGGATTTGCCGGCGCCATTGGCGCCGATCAGGCCGATCTTGTCGCCGGGATTCAGGAGCAGGTCGGCTTTGTCGAGCAGGGGCTTGACGCCACGGGCGAGTGAAACTTGTTGGAAGCGGATCATGGGTGGTGCAACCGGGGACGCGGCAGGATTTCCGCCAGCCGGGCGCGGTGAAAAATAATCGGGGAAAGGGCGCGCACAGGCGGCGCGGCAGGCGGACGGGGCGGGCGTTCGTTGCCCGTCAGGGGCGTTATTGTACCGGCCGGACGCGCCAGCCGCGCGATGGCGCCGGTCAGCGCGACGCGAACCGGCTTTCCAGCACCCGCCGCAGGCGCACCGCGTCGCCGAAGCGCGAGCCGGCGACACCCTGGGCGTTGAGCAGCACCATGGCCAGATTGCGCTGGCCGACCCGGACCGCCATGACCAGGCAGTCGCCGGCTTCGCGGGTGGTGCCGGTTTTGGACACGAGGATGTCCCACTGCGGGCGGCCCACCAGGATGTTGGTGTTGCGGAAGGTCTGGCCGGCGGCCTGGTAGCTGGCCTCGCCGGTGTATTGCCGGATCAGCGGCTGCGCGGATATCGCTTCCAGCAGCTTGACGAGGTCCCTGGCCGAAGACCGGTTTTCGTTGGACAGGCCGCTCGGCTCGGCGAAGCTGGAGTCGGCCATGCCCAGCGCGCGCGCCTCGGCGTTCATCGCCGCGACGAAGGCGGCCGTGCCGCCGGCATATGTGCGCCCCAGGGCCTGCGCCGCGCTGTTTTCAGAGGAGACTAGCGCCAGGCGCAGCAAATCGGCGCGGCTCAGCCTGGCGCCCGCCGTCAGACGCGAGGGCAGCTCGCTGGTGGAGCGGGTGTCGCTGGCGTCGATGGTGATGCGTTCGTCCAAGGGCAGGCCGGCCTTGACCAGCGTCAGCGCCGCCATGAGTTTGGTGACGGAGGCGATCGGCCGAACGACATCATCGTTGCGCGCGAACAGCACCTCGGAGGTGTCCATGTCCTGCACCAGGATCGTGCTGGACTTTAGCTTGCCGATTTCCTTGGCCGGGTCGCGCGTGACCAGCGGGGCGTTGGCGGCGGCGTCCGGATCCAGCGGGTCGGGCTGCGCGCCCCAGCGCTGGACCGCGATGCGCTTGCCGTAGCCATGCTGGCACATCGGCAGGGAGGGCTGGGAATTGCAGGGGTGGAAATTGGCGGCCTGGGCCTGCGCCGGCGCCGGCGCGCCGGTCGCGGCGGCCCATAGCGCCGCCGCGCAGAATGACATCGACACTTGCCGCAAGATCAGCGCCACGATCGCTCCCCGATGCGCCGGGCGGGCCCCGAGAGGCGCGTTACCGGCAATATGCATTTGAAAGCTGATATTACTGCGACTCGCGCCGCCCGGACGCGATGGCCTCGGCCAGCGCCAGCACGCGTTCCGCCTCGCGCGCATGCAGGTTCTCGACCAGCGCGCCATCGACGACGGCCACGCCCAGGCCGGCGGCCTGCGCGGCGTGCCAGGCGTCCAGGCGCCTGCGCGCGGCGGCAAGTTCCTCTTCCGTGGGCGCGAAAGCGGCGTTGGCCGCCGGGATCTGTTTGGGGTGGATGAGCGTCTTGCCATCGAAGCCCTGGTCGCGTCCTTGCCTGCAGGCCGCTTCCAGGCCCGCGTCGTCGTGCAGGTCCAGGTGCACGCCGTCCAGCGCCGCCAGGCCGTGGGCCCGGGCAGCCATCACCGCCATCGAGCGCGCCAGCAGGGTTTCTTCGCGCGATGGCGTGTGGCGCGCATGCAGGTCCTTCACCAGGTCCGACGTGCCGACGACGATGGCCGCCAGCCGGCGATGGCCGGAGGCGATGGCGTCCAGGCGCAGGAAACCCAGGGGCGTTTCGGCCATGGCCCACAAGGGCAGGCCGGCGGGAGCGCCCGCCGCGTCTAGCGCCCGCGCAAGCGCGTCGAGCTCGGCGGCCGACTGCACCTTGGGCAGCAGCACCGCGTCGGCGCCGGCCCGGGCAATGGCCCTGACGTCGTCCAGGCCCCAGGCCGTGTCCAGCGCATTGACGCGCACCACGCATTCGCGCCTGCCGTAGCCGCCGGCGCGCAGGGACGCCGCCACCTGTTCGCGGGCCTGCGCCTTGGCATCCGGCGCGACGGCGTCTTCCAGGTCGAGGATCAGGACGTCGGCGTCCAGGCTGCGCGCCTTGTCCAGCGCGCGCGCGTTGGCGCCTGGCATGTAGAGGACGGAGCGGCGGGGGCGTATCGTGGAATTCATGGGACGGGCCTCAATGCTTGATCTTGGTGTTGCCGACGATCTGCACGGGAACGGTGCATACGTAGCCGACGCCGTACACGGTGCGGATGCCCATGTCGCCGCCGGCCTGCGCGCGCAGCTTGCGGCGCAGGCGGTGCACGTGCGCGTCCAGGCGGTGCGTGTCGTACGCTTCGGCGCTGGCGCCCAGCGCCTCGATCAGGCGGCCGCGCGACAGCGGCAAGGGCGCCGCCTGGATCAGGGCGCCTACCAGGCGGCTTTCGGTATCGGTGATGTCCACGCAGACTTGCTCGGGCGACAGCAGCACGCGGCGCGACGGGTCGAAGCGCCAGCCCAGGACGCGGGCTTCATCGATGCCGCCGGGCGGCACGACCCGCAGGCGGCGCGATAGCGACACGAGCGTGGCGCCCAGCTCGGCCAGGTTGACGGGCTTGGTCAGATAGTGGTCGGCGCCCAGGCTCAGGCCCGATACCTTGTCTTCGCTCAGCAGCCGGCCCGTGAGCATGATGATGCCCATGGAAGGAAAGGAGGTGCGCAGATGGGAGACGCGGGTCAGCGCGTCGCCGTCTGGCAGCATGGCGTCCAGCACGAGAATGCCCGGCGTGACGGTCAGCAGCAGACGATCCAGTTCCGCGAGGGAACCCGCGGTGAGAATGGCGCTGTCCAGGCCGAGGTCGCGGATGTATTCGGCGATGGTGTCGCGCCAATCCTTGTGGTCGTCGACGACAATGATCGTCACGGCGAGGCCGGCGCCAGCGGTTCCGCGCGACGCGCTCCAAGGGCAAACACGCTATCCGCTCCTTTCAGTCCAGGCTTCTTATTGGGGGCCGCTCGCGACAGCCGATGGGGTGCGGCAGCCGCTGTGCCGCCCGCGTTTGCGGGAGGATATCACCAACGCCGTTGCGGCGCCGCGTCATGGATCAAGGATCCCATCCGGCGGCAGAGGAAAATGCGGCTGATCAAAAAATGAGCAGCCCGTGCGGCATCGCCCGAACGGCCATCAGCCGTGTGCGCGAGGCGGGTTTATCCACAGAAATTGTGGATAAGCGCTCACGCTGTGGATACCCGGCTTTTTACGTAGGCAGATGTTCCACCGGAACGCCGGGAGGCACCTTGCGCAGGCGGTCGCGCTCGATGCGCACCGCCGAGAACCGCGGCTTGCGGGCCGCGGCGTTCTGCAGCAGGACGGAGAGCACCGCGCCCTTGTCCTGGATCCACTGGGTTTTGCCCCGCAGCAATTTCATGGCGTTCTCGGCGGTGCCCAGGCGGTACGAGGTCGAATCGATCTGGACGGAATGCTTGCCGTCGAACCGCGACGCCTCTTGTTCGGTGAGGGCGGCGGCATCCAGGTTGCTGCTTTCATGGTCGACGCGGTAGACGAACTTCAGGCCGCTGTGCGGATCCTGCACGACGATGAGCTTGTCCGAACCGGACACGTCGGACATCATGCCGATCACCGGCGACTCGACGAGCTGGTTGCCTCGCTGCTCTTCCGTGTAGACGAATATGGTGTGGCGCGACGGTGCGGCCGGGGCGGGAGGTGTGCGGTCCATACCTGAAAAAAAGTAGTGCGGGTAGCGGGCGCAAGGGCCCGGACAGACGGGTAAAAAGAACGTAGGGCTAGGCGGATCGGCGCAGGCGCGCAAGCAGGCGGGCTTTGACCGAAGGCCAGTCTTCGTCGAGGATCGCGAAGTAGACCATGTCGCGGGCGCGCCCCGACTGCGCGATCAGGTGTTTGCGAAACACGCCTTCCTCGATGCCGCCGATGCGGAGAATGGCCTGCCGGGACTGCGCATTGCCCAACTCCGTTTTGAACACCACCCGCATGATACCAATTGTTTCAAAAGCGTGCTGCAAGAGCAGGAGTTTGGCTTCGGTGTTGGCGCCCGAACGCTGGCGGCCGGGAGTGAGCCAGGTGCCGCCGATCTCCAGCCTTCTATGCGCGAGCGCGATGTCCATATAGCGCGTGGCGCCGATCACCTGGCCGCTGTCCTTGCCGACGATGACGAAAGGCAGGCAGTTGCCGTCGCGCTGGCCGGCCAGCGCGCGCTCCACGTAGCGTCGCATGTCGTCGGGCGTTTCGACGGGTTCGGGCTGCAGGCGCCAGAGCTCGGGATGCAGGCCGACCCGCGCAAGGTCTTCTGCGTGCCGGGCGGCCAGCGGTTCCAGGCGGACGATCCCGCCATCGAGCGTAACGGGTTGCAGGCGGGACAAGGTCATGGCGCGTTCCTGGGTATCGCGGGCGCTCGGACCTGGCTCCGCGCAGGAAAGCATTCTACGCCCGGGCGCATGCTTGCCGAACCGGGGCGGCGGGCGCAGAATGCCGCGCATGAAAACAGACGTTGTGGTTCTTGGCGCGGGCATCGTCGGCGTCAGCGTGGCGCTTCACCTCCTTGGGCGGGGCCGCGCCGTCGTGCTGCTGGACCGGCGCGGACCGGGCGAGGAAACCAGTTACGGCAACGCCGGGTTGATCGAGCGGGCCAGCGTGATTCCCTATGGCTTTCCGCGCGACTGGCGCAGCCTGTGGCGCTATGCCAGGAACAACACGCCCGGCGTCAGCTACCACCCCCGGTTCCTGCCGCGCATCGCGCCATGGCTTCTGCGGTACTGGTGGCATTCCGCGCCTGCGCGGCTGGCGGGGGCCGCCGACGCGATGCTGCCGCTGATCGAGCGCAGCGTGGCCGAACACGATGCGCTCAAGGACGACGCGGGGATCGCCCATCTGTTCCGCCGCAACGGCTGGATCGACGGCGTGCGCACCGAAGCCGGCCTGACCCGGGCCATCGCCGAAGCGCAGGCCCTTGCGCCGTATGGCTTGAACTACCGCGTGCTGGACCGGCAGGCGCTGGCGGCCGCCGAGCCCTCGCTATCTCCGCGCATGGTGGGCGGCGTGCACTGGCTGGACCCGGTCAATGTCTCGGATCCCGGCGCGGTGACGAAAGGCTATGCGCGATGGTTCGAGCGGCGCGGCGGCGTGCTGGCGCGCGGCGACGCCCGCAGCCTGAAGCAGGAAGGCAAGGGCTGGAAAGTGCAGGGCGACACCGGGACGATCGAGGCCCGCGATGCGGTCGTGGCGCTCGGCCCCTGGTCGCCGGACGTGCTGCGGCCATTGGGCTATCGCCTACCGATGGCGGTCAAGCGCGGCTATCACCAGCATTTCGCGCTCCAGGACGGCGCGCGGCTGTCGCATCCGGTGGCGGACATCGACAGCGGATTCGTCGTGACGCCCATGACGCTGGGCGTGCGCCTGACGACCGGTGCGGAATTCGCATCGCGCGACGCGCCGCCTTCGCCGATCCAGATCCAGCGCACCCGCGCGTTGGCGGCGCAGCTGCTGCCCCTGGGCGAGGCGGTCGAGCGAGAGCCATGGATGGGGTGCCGGCCGTGCATGCCGGACATGCGGCCCGTGATCGGACCGGCGCCGCGCCATCCCGGCCTGTGGCTGGCGTTCGGCCATGCCCACCACGGCTTCACCCTGGGCCCGGTGACGGGCAGGCTGCTGTCCTGCCTGATCACGGGCGAGGCGCCGGACATGGATCCGGCGCCTTACCGCGCCGACCGCTACGCCTGAGCGGCGGACGCCGTCTTCTGGCGGCGCTCGCGCACGGCCCGGGCCAGCGTGTCCAGCACGGGCGCAGTCTGCGACCAGCCCAGGCAGGCGTCGGTGATGGATACACCGTGGCGCAGCGGCTGGCCGGCCGTCAGGTCCTGGCGGCCTTCCTCGAGATGGCTTTCGATCATGACGCCGGTGATGCGGGTGTCGCCCTGGGCGAGCTGGGCCGCGATGTCGTTGGCCACGTCGACCTGCCGCAGGTGCGACTTGTTGGAGTTGGCGTGCGAGCAATCGATCATGACCTGCTCGCGCTGGCCGGCCTTGCGCAGCGCGGCGCAGCAGGCGTCCACGCTGGCGGCGTCGTAGTTCGGCCCTTGCTTGCCGCCGCGCAGGATGACATGGGTATCCTGGTTGCCGCGGGTTTCGAAGATGGCGGCCATGCCCATCTTGGTCATGCCCATGAAGGCATGCTTGGCGCTGGCGGCCACCATCGCGTCGGCCGCGATCTGCACGCCGCCGTCGGTGCCGTTCTTGAAGCCCAGCGGACAGCTCAGGCCGGAGCTGAGCTGGCGGTGGCTGGGGCTTTCCGTGGTGCGCGCGCCGATGGCGCCCCAGGAGATCAGGTCGGCGATGTACTGCGGGCTGAGCAGGTCGAGGAATTCGGTGGCGATGGGCAGGCCCAGGCCGCTGATGTCCAGCAGCAGTTCGCGCGCGCGGCGCAGGCCTTCGTTGATGCGGAAACTGCCGTCCAGCCGCGGGTCGTTGATATAGCCCTTCCAGCCGACGGTGGTGCGGGGCTTTTCGAAGTAGACGCGCATGACGATCAGCAGGTCCTGCTTGTGCTGTTCGGCGGCGGCGCGCAGCTGGCGGGCGTACTCCATGGCCTGGCCATGGTCGTGGATGGAGCAGGGGCCGACCACCAGCACCAGGCGGTCGTCGCGGCCGTGCAGGACGTCGGCGATAGCCGAGCGGCTTTGCTCGACCAGCGTCTGGATCTCGGACGAAACGGGCAGTTCGTCCTGCAGGAGCGCGGGCGAAATCAAGGGCCGCACCGCGCTGATGCGGGTGTCGTCGGTGCGCGTATTGTCCTGGGTGGAGTCGGCCGCGCCGACCTCGCGGTCGTGCAGGGGATCGTCAATGCGGGTCAAGGGAAGCTCCGTGCCGTAGATGCGGGAAAGACGGCCATTATCGCACCGGCGGGGCGGCGCAGCGACCGGCGGTTGCCTCCGTCCGGTTGATGCGCCGGTTCCTACGCCTATCGGCGACGTTATTGCATTAACCCGTTAGCGATAAGGACAGGCGCCGCGTGGATGCCGTAGCATTGTGGCTACTGTGCTCCCGCGGCCGCCTGCAAGGGCCCGCCCTATAAGCTAGGACGGTAGACGATGCCTAAGACCGACGCAGGCGCGACCCGACGGATCCTCTTGGTGGAGGACCATCCCGTCGAACGCGCCTACCTGCAGAATCTGCTTCTGGCGCTAGGATTCCGGCGGGTGGCTGGTTTGGGGAGCAGCACCGAGGCGATCAGCGCGCTGGCAAGGCAGTTCCACGACGTGGTGGTCAGCGATATCGTCATGGGCGAGGGCGACGGCACGCGCCTGCCCAACGAACTGCGGCGATTGGTGGACGCCGGACGGCTGAAGAGCATGCCGCCCATCATCTGGATCAGCAGCCTCAGCGACGAGTTGCTGCAATCGCATGTGCGCCTCGCGCTGCAGGCGGGGTGTCCGTCCGCGCAGGCGCTGTCCAAGCCGGTGTCGCGCACGGCCATGCAGCAGGCGCTCAAGACGGCGCTGCGCAGCGTCGACGAAGACGATGCGGCGTCGCCGCGGCGCAACGCGGTGCGGCGCGACGTCATGGAGGTGGCGCTCGGCCACGCGCTGATCACGGGCGCCGGCATGAGCGTCGTGCTGCAGCCGCAGATGAGCCTGTCCACCGGCCGGGTGCTGGCGGCCGAGGCGCTGTCGCGCTGGGAACATCCCGAGCTGGGCAATATTCCGGCGGCGGATTTCGTGCCCGCCGCGCACCGGCTGGGCCTGGACCGCATGTTGTTCAGCCGGGTCACGGACCGCGTGATCGAGGTGCTGAAGCGCATGCACGCCGAGGACATCGCCGTGCCCATCGCCATCAACGCCTCGGCGTCCACGCTATGCACCCGCGATCTGCCCGGACTGCTGGAACAGCGCGTCGGCCAGGCCGGGCTTCCGGCCCGGCTGGTCAAGGTCGAGCTGACGGAAGACGAGCCTGTGACAGACTGGCTGGCCTTGTCCTCGGTGCTGAACCTGTTGCGGGTGCGAGGCTTCGAATTGGCCATGGACGATTTCGGAGCCGGTATCGCTTCCATGCGGCTGTTCTCGGCCATGCCGTTCACCGAACTCAAGATAGACCGCGACTTCATCGTGCACATGCACCGCGAGCCCGCCTCGCGCGCGGTGGTCGCCGCCGCGATCGAAATGGGGCGGGTGCTGGGCCGCCGCGTGGTGGCCGAGGGCGTGGAGCACGAACGCGACGTGCAGCTGCTGCGCGAACTGGGCTGCGACGTGGCGCAGGGCTACGGCATCTCCCTGCCGCTCGAGCCCGACGCATTCATCGAATTCTGCCGCAGCCACTGACCCGCGAGCGGCCTGACATCGGGTATCCTGGCGCTTGCCGGACGATCCCGGGCCGCCTTGATATTTCCGGGAGGCTTGAGCCGGATCAAGCCGGCGGCCGCGAGCAGGCCAAGGCCGGGCGCGGCGGAACTACCATTGATCCATGTAGGCCTCGCCGTGTGGCGAGGCCGCCGGTTCGAGACGGAGTGATGAATCGATGCGACGCATCCTGGCGGCCGTTCTGCTGATTTCCCTGCTGGCCTGGGCTGGCGCCTACTGGGCACAACCTCCGGCCCAACTCAACATCTGGACCGCGCGCGACCAACTCATCCTCCTCACGGGCCTGAGCGCGTATGCGCTGATGACGCTGATCATGCTGCTGGCGGTGCGCCCGATGTGGCTGGAAGCGCGGCTGGACGGGCTGGACCAGATGTACCGGCTGCACAAATGGAGCGGCATCCTGGCCACCGCGCTCGCGGCGGCGCATTACCTCATCAAGATAGGCAAGCCGGTGCTGCTGGCCATGTTCGACCCCGTGGCCAAGACGCCGCGCGCGGCTGCCTTGCTCGACGCGTTCCGGGGCTCGGCCAAGGATATCGGCGAATGGGCGGTGTGGATCCTGGTAGCCCTGGTGCTGCTGACGCTCTGGCGGCGCTTCCCGTATCACATCTGGCGGCAGGTCCATCGTATTTCCGCGGTCATCTTCCTGGTGGTGGCCTTCCATGGCGTCGTGCTGACGCCCGCGGGGTGGTGGGCGCAGCCGGCGGGCTGGCTGGTCGCCGCCTGTACGGCAATAGGCGGGGTGTGCGCCCTGATGGCGCTGACCGGCAACATCGGGCGCGGGCGGCGCTACAAGGGCCAGGTGCTGGCCATCAACCATCTGTCGAACGACATCCTGTCGCTGACGTGCCGGGTGGAAGGCAACTGGCATCACCGCGCGGGGCAGTTCGCCTTCCTGACCGCCGACCGCCGCGAAGGCGCGCATCCGTTCACCGTCTCCGGCGCGGACGACGGCACGGGGCGGGTGGAATTCTCCATCAAGGCGCTCGGCGACTACACGCGGCGTTTGCAGAAAAGCCTCGTGGTGGGCCAACCGGTGACGATCGAGGGGCCCTACGGCTGTTTCGACTTCCAGCGCGGCGACGGCAGGCCGCAGATCTGGGTGGCGGCCGGCATCGGCGTCACGCCGTTCATTTCATGGATGGAGTCGCTGCAGGCCCAGCCCGACAGCGCGCCGGTGGCCACGCTCTACTACTGTGCCCGCAACGCCGACGATGCGCCGTTCGCGGAGCGCCTCGAAGCGCTGTGCGCGCGCGTTCCCAACATAACCCTGCGCGTGCGCTACAGCGATACCCAGCGGCCGCTGACGGCCGCCGACCTGGTGGCGGAGCACAAGCCCGGATCGCCTTGGCCCAGCGTGTGGTTCTGCGGGCCGATGGGATTCGCCGATGCGCTCAAGGATGGGCTGCACCGCCGAGGCATGCCGGTGAGGGAACTCTTCCACCAGGAAGCCTTCCAGATGCGCTAGGGCCTGTGCGCGGCCCCCGGCGCTTCAAAGCCCGGACACCTCGATGTCGCCGGGATACTCGACCGAGAATTTCAGCACGGTTTCGCGCGACTTGCCGGGCTCCATTTCCCAGTCCCAGGCGAGCTTGCCGTCGTCTTCGCGCTTGATGTCGCGGTCGGCCGGCGACAGCAGCTTGACCACGATTTTCTCGTTGCGCGACACGGGCAGCCGATCCTTGAAGGACACCTGTTCCTTGGTGGCCTTGTTGTTCTTCACGGTGATCTTGTACTCATAGGTCACGCGCTTGCCGCTGCCCGAAAAACCCGTGCTCTCCGTGTAGCGGTTCACCAGCTGGCGCTTGATCGAAATTCCTTCGTCGGCGCCCATCGCCAGTTCGACCTTCTCGCCGGGCATCACCGCCTTCAGGCTGCCGGAGGCGACGAAGGCGTCGTCCAGGAAGGTGTTCAGCGGGCCGGCCAGGAAGGGGAAATCCGTGTTGTTGCTGGCCTGCGCGGTCAGGTACACCGCTTCGCGCAGCGCCGGGGTGGACTGGTACTGGAGCGTGGCCGGCAGCTTGGCGGCGGCGATGGCCACGCGCTGCGAGGCATTGTCCGACAGCAGCGTGGCGGGGTTCTTGATCTGGAAGGAAGCGCTGGTGGCCTCGCTCTGCACCTGGGCGGTCGACACCTCGACGGCCTCGGGCTGGGGCTCGGCCGCATCGAGCGCCGCGCCCGCGAACGCCGGGCTGTTCCGCGCCCGGCGTTCGGCCGCGACTTCTGCCTGCATCTTGGCGGTGGGCGCGGCCGCGGGGCGGGGAGCGGGCGGCGGGGGAGGCGCTGCCACGTCGATGATCCAGGGCCGCAGCGCGGGCGCGCCGCCTCCCAGCGCGGGCCGGGCGGTGGAAAGGGTGAGCTTGACGTTGTTCCAGTCTTCGCCCGTGTTCTGGCGGATGACGCCGAAGTAGCCCAGGTCCACGCTGCGGTCGGCCAGGCGCAGGCGCGCGTCGTAGGCCGGCGTCCAGCGGGCGCCGGCCACCGCGTAGGACAGGCTCAGGTCCAGCCTGCCCGCGCGGGCCAGGTTCACGCGCAGCGTGACGGTCTTGGTGCGGCGGCCCAACGCGGTCTGCAACTGGCCCAGCTCGTTCTGGAGCGCCGCGATGTCGCGCTCCAGAGCCGCCTTCCGTTCGGCGACCTGGCGCAGGCCCGCGAGCGCCTTGGACAGCGTGTCGGCGCTCAGCGACTGGATGGCCTTGAGCTCGTCCAGCGTCAGGCGGGCCCCGTCCTTGGAAGGTTCGGTGGCGCCGCGCTGCATCATCAGCACCAGTTCGCGCTGGTTGTCCAGCACGGCGGCCTCGTCGTCCAGCGCAGCCTGCTGCGCTTCCCGCTCGCGCAACTGCTCTTCCAGCTGCTTGACGCGTTCGTTCGGGGTGTCGGCCTGGTAGGCGTCGCGGACCTTCACGTCCAGCAGCGTCGCCTGGCCCGTGCTCCTGGCGGAGACCTGCAGGGAGTTTTCCTGCAGCGATGCGGGCAGCTTTTCCAGCACCAGCTCGTGCTCGCCCGCAGCCAGTTCGCTGCTGGCCGCCCGCGTCACGACGGCGCGGTCCTGGTAGACGGTCACGGCGCCGATGGAGGAGGCCAGGCCGGCGGCCGCGCCCAAGCCGGGAATCGTCGCAATGGCCAAGGCCAGGAGGGTACGTCGCACAGGGTCACCTTTCAGCAGGTTGGAGTCTTGGATCGCGGCCGGCCCGAGGGCCGGATCGCCGAGCGCGCCAATTTACCTTGCCGCCCGGGCGCGGGGTTTACAGAAGGTATCAAACGCGACAGGGCGATACCAACTGCCCGGGCGCGGCGCGGAGTCAGGATTCCGGGTGCGCCAGTTCGCGCAGCATGTCCACCGCGTTGCCCGCTGCGATGGAGCGGTCATGGCGGCGATAGGCCATATCCAGCAGCGCATGCGGGGCGTCGCCCTTGATCGGGCGGTACTCGATGCCTTGCGCGCCCATGTGCCGCATGGCGGCCGGCACCACCGAGATGCCGACTCCGGCGGCGACCAGGCTCACGATCGAGGCCATCTGCGGCGCCTCCTGGATGACCCGCGGCAGGAAACCGGCCCGCTGGCAGGCCGATTGGATGGCGTCGTACAGGCCCGCGCCGATGGGACGCGGATACAGCACGAAATCCTCATCCGCCAGCGCCGCCATCGGTATGCCGCGCTTGCGGCTCAGGGGATGGCCCGGGGGCAGGGCGACCAGCATGGGTTCGTCCAGCACGCGTTCGGATTCGAACTCCGGGTCTGGCCCGTAGGGCGGACGCACGAAGGCCACGTCCACCTCGCCCGCCCTCAGGCCGCGCAAAAGGGAAATGGTGTTGCTTTCGGTGAGCGTGACGCGCACGTCCGGGTATCGATCGCGGTAGGCGCGAATGGCCCGCGGCAGATAGGGATGGAACACGGCCGAGGCCGTGAAGCCCACGGTGATCGCGCCGCGTTCGCCGCGTCCCAGGCGGCGGGCCGTGTCCACGGCGCGGTCGGCGCTTGCCAGGATGGCGCGCGCGTCTTCAAGGAATTGCGCGCCCGCTTCCGTCAGCGCAATGCCGCGAGGCAGCCGAAGAAAGAGCGGCGTGCCGATTTCGCGCTCCAGCTGCTGGATCTGCTGGCTCAGGGGGGGCTGGCCGATGCCGAGCCGCGCCGCCGCGCGCGTGAAATGCAGCTCTTCCGCGACAGCGGTGAAGTAACGCAAGTGGCGCAGTTCCATGGCGGGGCGGATCTATCGTTATTAAATATGGACGGTACCAGTCGCATATATTGGACATATGGCCAGGAAAAGTCTACCTTGAATGGGCGGGCAACGCCGCCGCGACGCTTTCTTCGGCGTGGGCAGGCCGGTTGTCCGGTGCCTTTCGAGATTTCAGATGTCTACCCCTCCAGTCAGTTCCCAGCCTGAAAGCGCTGCGCCAGCCGCGCCCTCGGCGTCGCCCATCCCCGAATCCCCCGATTATCTTGCCCGCGGCACGCCAGGACTGCACCGCGCCCAATGGGCCCTGTTCGCGGCCGGCTTTTCCACCTTTTCGCTGCTGTACTGCGTGCAGCCGCTGATGCCGCTCTTCACCGGCGCGTTCGGCGTATCGCCCGCGCAAAGCAGCTTGGTCCTCTCGTTGTGCACGGGTCTGCTCGCGGTGGCGATCTTCTTGGTGGGCCTTTTTTCGCAGTCCCTGCCTCGCAAGCGCGTCATGGCGCTGTCGCTGTTTGCCTCGGCCGTGCTGGGCACCGTCGCCGCCGTCGCGCCGGACTGGCACAGCCTGCTGGCGCTGCGCGCGCTGCAGGGCGTGGCCATGGGCGGCGTGCCCGCCGTGGCCATGGCGTATCTGGCGGAAGAAGTCGAGCCCGACACCCTGGGATTCGCCATGGGCCTGTACATCAGCGGCAGCGCCTTTGGCGGGCTGTCCGGGCGGGTCATCACCGGGCTGGTGGCGGACCACTTCGGGTGGCGCGCCGCCCTGGGCACGCTGGGCGTGCTGGGCATGGTGGCCGCGGTGCTGTTCGTTTGGCTGCTGCCCGCTTCGCGCCGGTTCACGCCGCAAAGGGGCAGGGGTTGGGAGGGCGTGTGGGGCGACGTGCGCGCCGGCGCGCACGCCCACCTCAGGAACGGCCCGCTCTGCGGCCTGTTCGCGCTGGGAGGCCTGCTGATGGGCGCGTTCGTCACGGTCTACAACTATGTCGGCTTCCGTTTGCTGCTGCCTCCGTTCTCGTTGAGCCAGACGTTCATCGGATTCATCTTCGTCGTGTATCTGGTCGGGATCTTCGCCTCGACCTATTTCGGCAGGCTGGCGGACCGCCACGGCCGCGGCGCAATGCTCTGCGCGGCGAGCGGCCTGGCGCTCGCGGGCCTGCTGCTGACGCTGTCGGACGCGCTCCCGGTCCTGATCGCGGGCATCGTGGTGTTCACCTTCGGCTTCTTCGCGGCGCACGCGGTGGCCAGCGGCTGGGTGGGGCAGATGGCGCGCGGCTACAAGGCGCTGGCCGCTTCACTGTACCTGCTGGTGTACTACGTGGGATCGAGCGTGCTGGGCGCGCTGGGCGGGCATTTCTGGACCGCGGGCTCCTGGGCCGGCGTGGCCGGAATGACCGGTGGATTGCTGGCGTTGGCGTTGGCGATCAGCGCCGGCCTGTACTGGAAGACCGGCCGGGCCCCGACCGCCGGCGCCGTGGGGCGGGCCTCATGAGCCGAGCCGGGTCAGGCCGGCCGAAGCACCATTGCCGGCCGGCGCGGCGGCGCTCCCGGCCAGCGTGGCGTCCAGCCCCTGGCTCAGCGCGGACAGCAGTTGATGGGGGGGCAGGTCCAGCCGCGCAAGCAATACGCTCGATTGGGCCAGTTTGACCAATTCCGGGCGGCCTTGCTCGGCCAGCCACCGGCAGGCTTGTTCCGACGCGGGCGTGCCGGCCATGCCGGCATGGCCTTCGCGCGCCATGCGCTGCAGAAGCAGCAGGTACATCAGATTGGTTTCGTGTATGTCGCGGAGCAGTTCGGTGGGCGTTGGCATTGGGTATCCCTGACTTGCGGGCCGGCGTGCCGATTGTCGATCATATTTAAGCGACCGGATTGGGTCAGTAGTGGATTTCCCGGTGCCATGCGAGGCGTAGGGGCATGGCATGAAAGAGAGTAAGTCTCATTTATGATTTGTGCTGCCCAGGCGCGCGCCGCGCCGCTTCCATTTCCGATCCGAGGGCCGCGATGCATCCTTCTTCTTCCGACAGCCATGACCTCAGGCGCGAGCATGCCGCGCTGCTTGCCGCCTATGGCCAGGCGCAATCGCATTGCAGCCGCCTGCTCGCCGCGCAAGGCGCGCGGATCCTGTACCTGGAGGAAGAGGCCATGCGGCTGCGCGCCGCGGTCATCGCGCGCGATACGGCCCTGGCCTGGGCGCGCGAAGACCGCCGGGCGCTGGAAGTCTCGATCCCGGGCCTGCCCAAGCGCGCGGCGCTCGCCCGCAGCGTCACGCAGCTGATGGAGCGGGTGCAGGCGCTGATGCGGGAGCGGCTGGCCTGGCAGGGACGCAGCGCCGGCGAACGCAGGGCGGGCGCGCCGGCGCCGTCGCCGGCAGGGCGGCCGGCCGCCATCGCCCTGAGCCGGAAATCGGTGCTGTGCGTGGGGAAAGACGCCATGGCCCTGGCATTGACGCGCAAGGTGGTCGAAATGGCCGGCGGTCGCTACCTGGGCCACAGCGGCGGCGGCGCGGACGGCGAGGCGCTGGAGGCCAGCCTGGTGGAGGCGGACCTGGTGATCTGCCAGACGGGGTGCGTCAGCCACGGCGCCTACTGGCGCGTGAAGGATCACTGCGCCCGCACCGGCAAGCAATGCGTGCTGGTCGACAAGCCGGAAGCCCTGAACGCATTGCGGCTGGAACGGGAAACGTAGCGTCGCGTTACCTAGCGTTTCGGCAGCTCGCGGCCCCCCGCAATACAGTCTTCGTGTTGAGGGGCTGAGATGCTGACAAAGCGAGATCGCGTCGCGCTTCCCTGGACGGACACGCTTGCCCGTCTTGAGGACGAGCGCATCATGTTGGAGCGCATTGCCGCCGGCGTCCCGCTGGGGGAGGTGCTGGAGCATGTGCTGCATGCCATCGAGGCGCAGTCCAGCGTGGAGCTGCGCACCTCGATCGCGCTCGTGGATGACGCGGGCGTCTGCCTGCGGCACGCCGCCGCGCCCAGCCTGCCGGCCTCCTACAACGCGGCGGTGGACCGGGCGCCCATCGGGCCCTCCATGGCGTCCTGGGGAACCGCGGCCTATACCGGCTGCCCGGTCTACGTGGAAGACATCGCTTCCAATCCCAGTTGGGAGCGATGGCGCGAGCTGGCCCTGGCCAATGGCCTGAAAGCCTGCTGGTCGACGCCGATCAAGGCCCCGGACGGCCGGCTGCTGGGCGTGTTCTCCAACTACTACGGCACCGTCCGTTCGCCCTCGGCGCATGACATCGACGCGATCGCGCTCGTGACCCGCAGCGCGGCCCTCGCCATCGAACGCCACCTGACGGAATCGGCGCTGCGGCGCAGCGGCGAGCGATGGCGCGGCATGTTCGAGGGCATGCAGGAAGCCTTCTTCCTCAGCGAGGCCTTGCGCGATCCGGACGGCCGCATCGCCGATTTCCGCTTCCTGGAGGTAAACCCGGCGTTCGAGCGGCAGACCGGCATGAAGGAAGGAGATACGCTGGGCCACACCCTGCGCGAGATGATCCCGAATGTCCCCGGGCAGCTCATGGATGCGTTCGCCAAGGTGGTGGAGACCAGCGAGCCGGCCCAGTTCGAGTTCGCCACGCCCACGCCCAAGGAGGCCTGGTACGAGGCGCGCGTGCGCAAGGACGGGCCCGACCGCATCATGGCGCTGTTTCTCGACGTGACGGCGCGCAAGATGGCGGAAACCGAGTTGTGGGAAGGCCAGCGCCGCAAGAATTTCCTGTTGGCGCTGAGCGACCGCATGCGCGAAATGCACCTGCAGGCCGCGATCGAACAGATGGCATGCGAAGAATTGGGCCGGCTTCTGGCGTTGGGCCTGGTCGCCGTGCTCGACACGGCGGGCGAGGACGGGCGGCCCGTGCTCGCCACGTGCTGGCACGCAGGCGCGCATCCGGAAAGCCGGCAGCCCCTGGAACTGGACCGCCTGGGCGACGAGTACGCGGATGCGCTCGCCAGCGGCCGCAGCGCATACCTGCCGCCCTTGCTGGCCGAGGCCGAGGGCGATGTCCGTCCATGGGCGATCGTGGTGCCGATGCGCCGGTGGGGACGGCAGGGCGGGGCCATGCTGGTGCGGCCGCTGGCGGGCAGCCGGCTCCGGCATGGGGATGTCGCCTTCATCGAAGAGGTGGCCGAGCGCATGTGCGCCGCCGTCGAGCGTTCCCAGTACGCGCGCGTCCTGGAGCAGCGCGTGGAAGGCGCGATCGCGGAGCGCGACCGCATCTGGCGCCTGTCTCCCGAGCTGCTGGCCGTGGTGGACCGGGAAGGCCGTTTCGTGAGCGTCAATCCGGCGGTCCGGCCCATCCTGGGCTGGAGCCCGGAGCAATTCCTGTCGATGGGCCTGGCGGAACTGATACACCCGGACGACCGGGAGGCCACGCTGGCTGCGTGGTCGCGCGCCACGGACGGCGGCCCCCTGCAAGCCGCGCGGCACGTCGAGAACCGGCTGCTCAAGCGCGATGGCGGGTATTGCTGGATCACGTGGAGCATGTCTTCGTCGCAGGACAAGCTCTACATGACCGGCCGGGACGATACCGACCTGAAGGCGCAGGCCGAAGCCTTGCGCGAAACCGAGAACGCCTTGCGCCAATCCCAGAAGATGGAGGCGGTGGGACGCCTGACCGGCGGCATCGCGCACGACTTCAACAACATGCTCCAGGGCATCACCGGCGCCCTGTACCTGATCGAACGCAAGCTCGCGTCGGGCACGCCCGAGCAGGCCTTGCGCTTCGTGTCGGTCGCGATGGATTCGGCGAACCGGGCGGCGCACCTGACCCAGCGCCTGCTGACCTTCTCGCGCCGCCAGCCGATCGACCCGAAACCCTTCAGCGTGGCTTCGGCGCTGCAATCCATGGCCGACCTGTTCCGCCGCTATACGGGCGAACGCGTGCGGCTCGCATTCGATCTCGAGTCCGGCCTGTGGACCGTGCGCTGCGACAAGAACCAGTTCGAGAACGCCATGCTGAACCTGGTGATCAATGCTCGCGACGCCATGCCGGAGGGAGGAGTGCTGACCGTCGCGGCGCGGAACGCGCATGGCGGCGAGCCGCAGCTGCGGCAGCTGTCGGATGCGCCGCCGGGGCCATTCGTGGAGGTGTCGGTCTCGGACGAGGGCTGCGGCATGGCGCCCGATGTGCTGGCCCACGCTTTCGATCCTTTCTATACGACGAAGCCGCAGGGAGAGGGCACAGGCCTGGGGCTGTCCATGATCTACGGGTTCGCCCGGCAGGCTGGAGGCGTGGCGACGCTGGAGAGCACCGAGGGGGTGGGCACGACGGTAAGGCTCTTCCTGCCCCGTCACGAAGGCGCGCCGGAACGCGCGCCGAGGCGGGAGCCTCCCGCGGAACCGGCGCCCGCGCCCATGCGCCAGGCGGTGGTCGTCGTGGTGGAAGACGACGCGAATGTGCGGGACATGGTCCACGAATGCCTGGCGGAACGGGGGCTGCAGGTGCTGACCGCGTCGGATGGCGAGGCGGGCCTGGAACTCGTGCGGTCCACGCGGGACATCGACCTGCTGGTGACGGACGTGGGCCTGCCCGGCCTGAACGGCCGCCAGCTGGCGGACGCCGCCAGGACGGCCTATCCGGGATTGAAGGTGCTGCTCATGACGGGCTACGCGGGAAACGCCGCGCGCGACCGGGACTTTCTGGAGCACGGCATCGAATTGATCGTCAAGCCGTTCTCGCTGGACGCGCTGGGCGAACGCGTCCAGCGCATGCTGGACGGCGCGGCCGAAGCGCCCGATTGAGGGGAACGGCCGCGTGTCCGGGCGTTCCCCGATCTAGTGCTGGCGCCGCAGCTCCGCGGGCGGCACGCGCAACTGCCCGCGATACTTGGACACCGTGCGGCGCGCCAGGAGAATGCCGCTGGCCGCGAGCTGCTGCGTCAGCGCCACGTCCGACAGCGGCATGGCGGGATCTTCGGCGTCGACCATCTCCTTGATCAGCGCGCGCACCGCCGCCGCGGAACACGAGCCGCCCGATTCGGTGGCGAGTTCGCGGGAAAAGAAATGGCGGAATTCGAAAACGCCGCGCGGCGTCACCATGTACTTGCCCACGGTCGCGCGGGACACGGTGGATTCATGCATTTCGAGATCGTCCGCCACCTCGCGCAGCATCAGCGGCCGCAAGGCAACGTCGCCGTACTCGAAAAAGGTCTGCTGACGCTTGACGATGGCTTCCGCCACGCGCTGTATGGTGGTGTAGCGCTGCTCGACATTGCGCACCAGCCAGCGGGCTTCCTGCAATTCCTGGGCCATCGGGCTGCGGTCGTCGAGCCGGGCTCGGCGGAACAGGTCCGCGTAGGTGCGGTGCAGCCGGGCCTGGGGCATGGCGTGGCGATTGGGCAGCACCCGCCAGCGCGCGTGCCACTTGTCCACGAATACGTCGGGAATCACGTAGGCCGGCGCATCGGCGCTGTAGCGCCCGCCCGGTTTCGGATCGAGGCTGCGGATCAGGGCGCAGGCCTCGCGCAGCTCGTCGTCCGTGCAATCGAGCAGGCGCCGCAATCCGGCGCAATCGTTCTTGGCGAGCCGTTGCAGATGGTCGCGCGCGATGCGCAGCGCCAGCGTCCGGATGCGGGGCTGCGCGTCGGTCGCGGCCGCGAGCTGCAGCGTCAGGCACTCCGCCAGGTCCCGGGCGGCCAGCCCGGGCGCGTCCAGTTGCTGCACCAGGCGCAGGGCCGTCATCCATTCGGATTCTTCCGGCGTCGGGTCGAACTCGGCGCGCTCCGAATCGCACAGGCCGGAAATCGGCGTGCGCAGATAGCCGTCGTCATCCAGCGCATCGATGATGAATTCCGCCAGCAGGCGGTCCCGCGGCTTCAGGTGATAGTTGCCCAGTTCCTGCGACAGGCGCTGGCGCATCGATAGCGAGGCGCACGCCCACTGCCCCTGGTCCATCCCGCCGTCGCCGGAAGCGCGCGTGGGATAGTCGCCGGAATAGGCAGGGGCGTCGGGAGGAGGGGATTCGGCGTCCGCGGCGGGAGCAGGCGGTTCGGGCGGGGCGTCGTCCTGGCGCGCGGGCGCCTGGGGGCTGCCGGCAGGCGCGGCGGGCGGATCGGCGTCCTGCTCGTCGGCATCCTCCAGGAACGGGTTGGTGGCGAGCGCGTGCTCCACCGCCGTGGTGAATTCCAGCGCGGACATCTGCAGCAATTTGACGGACTGCTGCAGGCGGGGCGCCAGCGTCATCTGCTGGCGCAGGCGCAATTCTTGCGTAGGGTAGCCCAATCGAATCTCCGGAAGATGCCGCCGGCTGGCGGCGCACTCCCGGGAAGACATGCAAGAACCGTGCCAGGATATCTCCTGCGGGCGGGTCCGCGGCATGCGCGGCACGTCGCCCCTGTCTTACAAGAACACGGTAAGAATTGCTCAGGCGCGCGCCGGGGCCTCGGCGTCGCTGTCGTAGGAATCCAGCCGGTTGTAGAGCGTCTTCAGGCTCACGCCCAGGGCATCGGCGGCCATCCGCTTGTCGCCGCCATAATGGGCCAGCGTGGCCAGGATGAACTCGCGTTGCGCCCGACCCAGCGAGGTGCCGATGGGCAGGGTGAGCGTACCCTCGCGCGTCACCGTCCGCTGCCCGCCAGGGCCCCGCGTCAGCGTGCCAGGCTCGAGTTCGGCGTCGGCCAGGATGTAGGCGCGCTGCACCGCATTGCGCAGTTCGCGGACATTGCCCGGCCAGTCGTGCCCGGCGATGGATTCCAGCATGCGCGGCGCGAAAGTCTTGCGCGTGCCGTGCTCGCGGTTCAGGGTGTCCAGGAACTGGTGCGCCAGCACCAGCGCGTCGTTCTCGCGTTCCCGCAACGGCGGCACGCGCAACGGGATGACGAGAAGACGGTGCAGGAAATCCTGCCGCAGGCGTCCTTCCGCGACCGACGCCGCCGGATCGCGATTGCTCGCGCAGATGACGCGGACGTTGGCGCGCAGCAGGTCGGAACCGCCCACGCGCTGGTAGGTGCCGGTTTCCAGGACCCGCAGGAAATGGACCTGCATGTCCGGCGGCATCTCGGTTACCTCGTCCAGGAACAGCGTGCCGCCGCTGGCGTATTCGAAGTAGCCCGCGTTCTGCGAGACCGCGCCGGTGAAACTGCCTTTTTCATGGCCGAACAGTTCCGCGTGCGCGAGCGTGCCGCTGATGGCGCCGCAATTCACGGCCACGAAAGGCTGGTCGCGGCGCTCGCTTGATTCGTGGATCGCGCGCGCGAGGACTTCCTTGCCGGTCCCGCTTTCGCCCACGATGAAGACGCTGGCGTCCGTCGTCGCCGCCAGCCGCCACTGGGCGCCCAGTCTTTGCATCGCGGGAGACATGCCTGATACGTCCATGAGGACGGAGGAGGGCGCGGATGCGGCGTCGCGTCCGGTGTTGATGGTGCGATTTGCCATGTCGATTCCTTGGCCCGGTTCAGGGCCGCCGCTTTACATGCATCGTAGAAGGCGCCCGCGGCCTCGTATGCGACGAGTTGCAAGCATTCGAAAACATTATTGGAAAATATCGAATATTTACCTATCCCTGCGCGCGAGCCGCTATGCTGAACCGTGGTTCAACAAGGAGCGGGGAATGCCTCATCTGCTGATCGTCGACGATGATGCCGCGATACGGGAGACGCTGGCCGAGGTGGGCCGCGACTGCGGCTTTTCCGTGGCCTTGGCGGCCAGCGTCAAGGACGCGCTGATCCAGCTCGAGCGCCAGGCGCCGGATCTGGTCCTGACCGATGTCCGGCTGCCGGAAGGCAGCGGCATGGATATTTTCAAGAACGCTGCCGCCGCCAGCGCGGAGGTCGTGATAATGACGGGCCACGGCACCATGGACAACGCTGTGCAGGCGTTGCGGCTGGGCGCTACGGACTATCTCGTCAAGCCCATCTGCATGGAGCGCCTGAACGATATTCTCGCGCGCATCGCGGCCAGGGCGGGCACCGAATCGCCCGGCGCTCCGTTCGAGGAACCGGGGCGTTTCGGCAGGATGTATGGGGCGTCGGAGCGCATGCTCGAGCTCTACCGCCAGCTCAAGCGCGTCGCGCCCACCAACGTCACCGCGCTCGTGATCGGCGAAAGCGGCACGGGCAAGGAGCTGGCTGCCCACGCCATCCATGAGCTCAGCCCGCGCAGGCAGCGGCCGTTCATTGCGGTGAACTGCGGCGCCATTTCGCCGAACCTGATCGAAAGCGAGATGTTCGGCCACGAACGCGGCAGCTTCACCGGCGCGGACCGGCAGCACAAGGGCTATTTCGAGCGCGCCGACGGCGGCACCCTGTTCCTGGACGAAGTGACCGAGATGCCGCTGGATCTTCAGGTAAAACTGCTGCGCGTGCTGGAGACCGGCCAGTTCATGCGCGTGGGCACCAACCGCGAAATCGCCTGCGATATCCGCATCATCGCGGCGACCAACCGCAACCCCGAACAGGCCGTGCGCGATGGCAAGCTGCGTGAGGACCTGTATTACCGCCTGAGCGTCTTTCCGGTGGAATTGCCGCCGCTGCGCGAGCGGGGCGAAGACATCCTGTTCCTGGCGCGGGGCTTTCTTGAGGTTCAGAACCAGGAGTCCGGCAAGCGCAAGGATTTTTCCGATCGCGCGCTCACCGTGCTCAAGCAGTACGACTGGCCGGGCAACGTCCGGGAGTTGAAGAACTTCGTGCGGCGCGCCTTCATCATGGCCGATGGCGACACGCTCGAGGCGGACAGGCTGGTGCCCCAGGTATCGCCGTCCAGTCCCGGCGGAGACGGGCAGGTGAGCGTGCCCGTGGGCGAGACGCTCGCCGAGGCCGACCGGCGGCTCATACTCGCCACGCTGGAACGCTGCAACGGCGTGAAGAAACAGACCGCCGCCATGCTGGGCATCAGCCCCAAGACGCTGTACAACCGCCTGGAAGAGTATGCCGCCGCGGGCTACGAGCTGCCGGGCGAATCCGGCTCCCGGACGGACCCTCCGCCCGGGAACCAGGGAGGCGCTCACTTGCCGTAGCGGGTCTTCAGGTCCGCCAGGCATGCGTCTTTGGCGTTGCCGGACATGGCGTCGCATTTTTCCTTGCCGACCTTGTAGTCCGCTTCATTGCGCGTCTTGGCCGCGTCGTGCGTGGCCTCGGCTTTTTCCTTGCCGGCCTTGGCGTCGGCCTTGGCCTTGTCGCGCGTCGCCTCGGCCTGCTGCTGGCAGACGTCCTTCTGGTTGCCCTTCAGCGCATCGCAGCGCTTCTTGTCCAGTTTGTACTGGTCGTTGATCTGCTCATTGCTGCGCACGGCGGTCGCGCCGCCGGACGCGGTCTGCGCAGGGACCTGGAAGGCGAGTGCCGAGAGGCTCAGGGCCACGGCGGGGAGCACGGCTTTGGACACATTCATGGTTGACTCCTTTTCAGGGAAGTCCGGCTTGTTGCGGACCTGGAAGCCCCAAGCAAGCGGCATTCCCGGCGGCCGGACGGGCACGCGGCTTGCGCCCTCGTGGCTGCCGGCGCCCCGCGCCCTTCGTTCAACAGCCGGGAGACACCATGAGCACCGACACCAAGCACGACACCGGACGGCAACAGCCGGAGCAGCCTGCTTCGCGATCGCGGGCCAATACGCCGCAGCCCGACACCGAGACCGCGCGCCGCAGCGGCCAGTTCGGAGCGGACAAGCCGGGCTTCGGCAAGCCGCCGCGGCGCCCCGAACGCGCCGCGGACAGAAAGCCCAACGACAAGGGGCCCGAATACGAGGAGGGGGGCCAGTATCCCGGCAAGCGCCCGGACGGCAAGTAGCACAGGGGGAAACCGCCCGCTAGTCCGCGCCCTCGCCGAGGCGAAACAGCAGCACGACGCAACGCAGGGCGGCCAGGCCTATCAATCCGTAGGCCGCCCGCAGCGCGAATCCGGAAGGCAGCACCGCCGAGAACACGTCCAGGTCCACGGCGGCGATCAGTCCGCTGTTCAGGCCGGAGACGACGATGGCGATCAGGGCCGCCCAGTCCAGGACGGACAAACCGCGCGCCTCGTCGGGGTTGGGGGACGCGGCCTCGTCCGCCGATGCGGAAAAATCTTCGTTTTCGCCAGGCATGTCCATGCTGGTGTCCTCGCAATGACCACCGCCGGCCTCAGCAAGCCGCGTGCCGGGAGCGGGAATGGCAGTTGCTGCGATGGCCGTTATGTCATTCCCGCACCGGAGAACCTCATGTCCTTGATCGTCGCAGCCCGATTCGACACCTTCGATGAAGCCGCGGAGGCGGCGCGCAGGCTTTTTGCGGAAGGATTTACCGAAGACGACATCCATACCTTCTACATCAACACAGCCGGCGAGCACGCGCGCTTCCCCATAGGCGGGGACCGGGTGGCCGACCCCGACGCCAAGGGCGGCCACTTCGGCGCCGTGGCCGGCGCGTCGGCGCTGGGCCTGGTGTTCGCGCTGCTGGGCGGACTGATCGCCGCGCGCCTGGCGGCTTCCATTCTGCTGGTGATCGCCGCCGCCGGGGTGGGCGCCTATCTGGGCGCGCTCGCAGGCGCTCTATGGGTGATCGGACGGGGCCGCCGCAAGCGGCCGGGCGCGCCGCCCGCGCCGGATGTGCATCCGGACCTGCGCCAGGCGGGCGTGATGCTGGCCCTGCACGTATCCCCCGAGCGCGACGCGCTGGCCAGGACGGTTCTGGGCGCGGCCGGCGGCCAGGATATCGAGCGCGCGAACGGCCGTTGGCTGAACGGGAAATGGGAAGATTTCGATCCGCTGGAGCCGCCGCGGCGGGCCGGCGCGCCGTCGATGGCGGGCTGACCGCCCCGGAGCCGGCGGCGGACCAAGGAGACCAGCATGGGCAAGACCACGTGGATGCGCGGCCTGGCGGCGGCTTTCCTGCTCGCCGTGCCGGGCGTATTGTGCCCCGCTTACGCGCAGGGGCTGGACGAGGCGGACGCGCGCTTTCTTCAGGCCGCGGCCGGAAACGGCCTCTTCGAGATGGAAGCGGCGCGCCTGGCGCAGAAACAGGCGGACAGCAGCGACATCAAGACCTTCGCGGCGAAAATGCTGGAGCAGCATCGCGCCATGAATGGGGACCTGAAAACGCTGGCCCTGCAAAAGCAGGTGACGCTGCCCGAGCAGCCGGCGGAGCCGGATCGCGGCACGCTGGATCAATTGCGTGGCCGGAAGGGGCCGGATTTCGACGTCGTGTACGTCCAGAAGGCCGCGGTGGACGCCCATGTCATGGCCAATCGCCTGTACGAGACGGCGGCCAGGCAGTCCGCCGACCCCCAGGTCCGCGATTTTGCGCAGCGGGCGCTGCCGATGCTGGCGGAGCATCTGGCCATGAGCCGCGCGCTGCAGCGTCCTCGGCCAGCGGGCGGCGACAGAATCCTGCCGCCGGTAAAGGGCGAGGCGCCGGCGGTCTCGCCCGCTTCGCGCGAGGCGCCGGCTTCGATCGCGCCCGCCAAGTAGCGGCCCGGTGCGCGGGTCCCGGCTTCAGTCGCCCGCGCTGCCCGTGATCGGCAGGACGATGCCGGTGATATAGCTGGAGCAGGCGGGCGAGGCCAGGAATACGTAGGCCGGCGAAATTTCTTCCGGCTGCGCGGGGCGGCCCAGGTCTGTGTGCTTGCCGAATTCCTGGATGGCCTCCGCGCTCTGGTCGGCCGGGTTCAGCGGCGTCCAGACCGGGCCGGGCGCCACCGCGTTCACGCGCACGCCCTGGCCGGCCAGGTTGGCGGCCAGGGAGCGCGTGAAGGCATGGATCGCGCCCTTGGTGGATGAGTAGTCCAGCAGCCGGGCACTGCCGCGCAGGCCCGTGACCGACCCGGTATTGATAATGCAGGAACCCGCCTTCAGGTGAGGCAGGGCCGAGCGCGCCATGTAGAAGTAGCCCGTGATGTTGGTGCGCAGGGTCTTGTCCCACTTCTCGTCGCTGATCTCGGGCAGCGAGTCCGTGTGCTGCTGGTAGGCGGCATTGTTCACCAGGATATCCAGCTTCCCGAAGGCCTGCACGGTCCGCTCCACGGCCTGCGCGCAGAAGGCCGGATCCTGCACGTCGCCGGGGATCAGCACGCAGCGGCGGCCTTCCTGCTCCACGGCGCGGCGAGTGGTTTCGGCGTCTTCGTGCTCGCTCAGGTAGACGACGGCCACGTCCGCGCCTTCGCGCGCGAACAGGACGCAGACCGCCCGGCCGATGCCGGAATCGCCCCCCGTGACGACGGCGGCCATGCCGTCGAGCTTGCCGCTGCCGCGGTAGGCGGGCGCCTGGTACTGCGGCTTGAGGGCCATGTCGGCTTCCTCGCCCGGCTTGGGCAGGTGCTGGGCCGGCATGGGCGGGGTGGGGTGCGGGCGGGCGCCCGTGGCGTCATGCGTGGGTCTGCTCATGCGAATCTCCCTGTAGCGGCGCGGCGGGCGCCTCGCCATCCACGAGCAAACGGCGTTCCCGGCGGCGCGCGCGGCCTACAGCCCGAGCTTCTTCAGCATGCGCGGGCCCACCGTCTTGCGCGCGGCCTCGTAACCGCGCCACGGATTGGCCGAGTCCCGCGCAAGCGACACAGCGTTGCGGATGTTGCAGGCGGCGCCGCGCAAATCCCGGCCCGATTCCAGCGCCTCCCATCCCACGGGCATGGAGACCGGTGCGCCGGCCCGCGCGCGGGCCGAATATGCGGCGATGGCCGTGGCGCCGTTGCCGTTGCGCAGATAGTCCACGAAAATGCGCCCCTGGCGGCGCACCTTGGACATATTGGAGGTAAAGCGTTCCGGAATGACGCGCGCCAGTTCGTTCGCCAGCGCATGCGCCAGGCCCTTGACCGTGTCCCAGGGCTGCGTCGGACGGATCGGCGCGACCAGATGCAGGCCCTTGCCTCCGGTGGTCTTGAGAAAGGGCGCCAGCCCGATCTCCTCCATCAGCCCGCGCGCCAGCTGCGCGCCTTCGGCGACGGTCTTCCATGGCACGTCCGGGCCGGGGTCGAGGTCGATGGTGATGCGGTCGGGTTCGCCGGGGTTCGGTTCCCGCGCGCCCCAGGTATGGAATTCGATGACGCCACGCTGCGCCAGCGCAATGACGCCTTCGACCGACCGGATCAGCAGATGCTCGCCATCGCGTTCCAGTCCGTCGGGCAATCGGCCGGTGATGTGCTTCTGGAAAAAGCAGGTGGAGTCGGTGCCGTCCGGGCAACGCAGCAGCGCGATGCGCCGGCCTTGCAGGTGCGGCATGATCAAGTCGCCGGCGGCCTCGTAGTAGCGCGCCAGTTCGAGCTTGGTGGTGTCCGGGTCATGGATGATCACGCGTCCAGGATGCGTGATGCGCGTCCCGCCCACCTTGTCGCCTGCGGCGGCGGCCTCGACCGGCGCGGCGGCCGTTTCGCCGCTGACTTCGCTGGCGGGCTTGTCCTCGCGCAGGCCGACGAACGATGCCTGCCTCAGCAGCTTGTCCTGCGTGAGGCCCGCGTAGTGGATTTCGGCGACCAGCTCCGGCTTGACCCAGCGCACCTCGCCCGCGCCGCGGCCATAGCGGCCGGGGCCCGGCAGCGGGCCATCGAAGGGACTGGCCTCGGCCTTCAGCGCGCTAAGCTTCTTGTGCAGCGATGCGAGGGTGGCCGCGCTGAAGCCTGTGCCCACCCGGCCCGCGTACGCCAGCTTCCCGCCTTTGCGCAGCCCCACCAGCAGGGCGCCGAAATGCTTGCGGGAGCCGCCCGGGGCCGTGTAGCCCCCGATCACGTATTCCTGCCTCGGCCGGCATTTGAGTTTCAGCCAGGCGGTGCCGCGGCCGGCGACGTAGGGCGAGTCCAGCCGCTTGCAGATCAGGCCTTCCAGGCTCAGCCGGCAGGCTTCCGACCAGGCCGCGCGTCCTTCCGTGCCGTCGGCGACTTCCAGGCGCTGCGTCATCATCAGGGGGCCCCCTTCCGGCAGCGCGGCCAGCACCGTCTCCAGGCGCGACTGCCGCTCGGACAAGGGCAGGGCGCGCAGATCGGCGCCATCCCAGTACGGCAGGTCGAATGCCATGAAGGACAGGTCCCGGGTCCGGCCGTCCAGCGCATTCTGCAATAGCTGGAAATCGGAGATTCCGCGCTCGTCCAGGCACACCACTTCGCCATCCATCCAGCCATCGGGCAGGTCCAGCGCGCTCAGCGCGTCCGCCAGGGGGGCCATGCGGTCCGTCCAGTCCTTGCCGCTGCGGCTGACGAGGCGCGCCCGCCCCTGGCGGAAACGGCACAGGATGCGATAGCCATCGTACTTGACCTCATAAGACCAGCCGGGGCCTTGCGGCGGCGCGTCGACCAGCGTGGCCAGCTGCGGCTCCAGGGTCGCAGGCGGCGGCGCGCGGCGGCCCCCGGTCTTGGCGGTCCCGGCGGTCCCGGCGGTCCCGGCGGTCTTGGCAGGCTTGGCAGGCTTGGCGGCCTTGGCGGTCTTGGCGGTCTTTACGGAGCTGGCCGCCTTGCCGGCCGAGGCGTGTCTGCCCGCTTCGGCGTCGTCGCCTTCCACCGCGGCATCGTCGTCCAGTTTGCGCAACAGCCATTGGTTGTCCTCCTTGCCCAGCCGCAGCAAGGCCCAGGCGCCCTTGAGCGTGCCGCCGCGCAGCGTGAAGCGCAGATGGCCCCGCGCAAGCCCGCGCCTGGGGTCGCCGTCCGGCGTCCAGGTTCCGCTATCCCAGATGTCCACGTGCCCGGCGCCATAATGGCCCTTGGGAATATCGCCTTCGAACTTGCCGTATTCGACCGGATGGTCTTCCACCTTGATCGCCAGGCGCTTCACGTCGGGGTCGCGGCTAGGCCCCTTGGGCACCGCCCAACTCACCAGCACCCCATCGAGCTCCAGCCGGAAGTCGTAGTGCAGGGCGCGGGCCTCGTGGCGCTGGACCACGAAGGACAACGGGCCGCCGGCGCGCGCTTGGGCCGCCTTGCCCGGCGGCTCCCGGGTGCCGGTGAAATCGCGCTTCTTGCGGTATTGGGCTAGCGGTTCGCTCATCGGGTCTCCTTACGCCGCCTTGCGCCGGCCCGCGGCGGAGGATTTGCGCGCCGCGGTCTTCTTGGCGGGCGCGCGCTTCCTGGCGGGAGCGGCCTTCGCGGGCCGCGAGCCCCGCTGTTCTATGCTCTGCTTGAGCAGGGACATCAGATCGATCACCTTGGCCGATTCGCGCGGCCGCTTTTCGTCGGGCTCCGTCAGGACGTGAGTCTTGCCGGCTTTGATCTTCTTGTCGATGGCTGCGAGCAGATCCTCGCGGTAGTCGTCGCGATAGGCCTCGGGGTCCCAGGGCGTGGTCATGTCGTCCACCAGCCGCATCGCCATCTCGCGCTCGCGCGCGGCGGGCGCGGCCTCCTTGCCGCCGGGCAGGTCCAGCTCATCCGCGGAAAGTATTTCGTCGGCGTAGCGCAGGGTGATGAGCATCAGCGCCTCGCCCTGCGGCAGCAGCGCGCACAGGTACTGGCGGGTATGCAGGACGACGCGCGCGAGGCCCAGCCTGCCGGCGCGCCGCAGCACCTCGCGCAACAGCACGTAGCCCTTTTCGCCGCGGCGGTCCGGGGCGAGGTAATAAGGGGTGTCGTAGTAATAGATGGGGACTTCCGCGGCGTCGACGAAGCCCTGGATCTCGACCGTCTGGGTAGCGGCGACATTGGCGCGCTTGAAGTCCTCGTCGTTCATGTAGACGTATTCGCCTTTTTCGTATTCGTAGCCCTTGACGATGTCTTCCGAGGCGATGACCTTGCCGGTGCGCTTATTGATGCGCTGGTAGCCGACCGGCGCATTGTCGCGGCGGTCTATCCAGTCGAAATCCAGCCTGTGCGGCCGCGTGGCGGCATGGACGACGATGGGCACGTGCACCAGACCGAACGAGATCGCGCCTTTCCATATGGTTCGCGCCATGGCCGGCTCCTGTTGTCGGGGACGCAATGACCAGCAAGGCGCGTGCCTGCCGGCCGGCCGCGAGGGCGGGGCCGCCGGATCCGGCCCCGTTGCCCCTTCCTTGGATCCGGCCCCGTTGCCCCTTCCTTTATTGGCGGCCCACCACCACGCCGAACAGGAAGGCCGCGCCGGCCACGAGCCCTATCGCCTGCCATGGCCGCGCGTGGATGTATTCCTCCGTGCAGTCGATGGTTTCGCGCATCAGATCGCCCGCGTTGTCGGAGGCGTCGCGCAGGCTGCGCCGCGTAGCGCGCAGTTGCTCCGACAGCCTGGACCTGAGCGCCTCCAGGTCCGTGGCGTCCTTGTCGTTGAGCGTGGCCTCGAGTTCGTCGATCCAGGATTCGGGATGCCGCCCGCGGCGGCGCACACCGCTGTTGTCCGGCCCGTTCTCGGGGAAGTCGGAGGGCAGGGGGGTGTTCGTATTGGCCATCGATAGCTCCTGACGGTCGGGCTGGGGTTGCGCCTGCGCTGGCCGGCCCGGGCGGCCGCGCGGCAAGTCGGGCATCACGGTTCGAGCATGTCGCGGCACGCCAGCGTGCAACTCAGGCATGCCCCCGCGCAGATCTGGCAATGCTGCGCGCCATGCGGCGAGCATTCGCGCGCGCAGGAATCGCAGACCAGGGCGCACAAAGTACACAGCGCGGTGGAAAATTCGCCGTTGCGCGCCAGCATTGCCGCGCACAGCCGGCAGACCGCCGCGCAGTCGGTGCACAGGCCGATGCAACGCCTCATGCGGGCGGGCTCGTCCTCCAGGCATGCCGCGGCGCACACGTCGCAAGCGACCGCGCATTCATAGCAGGCTTGCACACATTGCTCGAAATTTGGGTCTCGCATTGCATCTCCTTGTGAGTCGCCGTGCCGCCCTGCAACCCGCGCGTCAGGGGCGCGCGGGCACATCCGCTTGCAAATTGGCCGCGTGAGACGTTTTCTCGCGTGGCGGGGCGCCGTAGGATGAGGAATCCATCCCCGACAGGAGGCGCTCATGAAACCCGCATCCGCACCCAGGCCGGCCAAGGCCGCCCGTGCCCGCAAGCAGCCGGAAGACAACGCTAAGATACTGCCGCCGCGCGGCCCCGTCGACGTTCCGCGCATGCCGGTTAAACCAGACCCCTCGACGCCCGATGAGGCCGCGCGCGATACGCGGGCCGTGGTCGACAATCGCACGGAGTCGAACTGGGCGGACGGTTCCGCCCCGCAGCCGCGCGCCAAGAATGCGCGTTCATCGATTCTCTGAGCGGCGCGTAGCGCGATCCGCCCGCGTTTTCGCGGGCGCGGCGCCGGACGCCGTTTGCAGGAAGGCGAGCAGGCGGCGCTCGTCCGCATGGAGTCCCCGGGGGCTGGCCGGCGCGGCAGACCGTGAAGGCAGGCGCCCGGCCAGGTAGGCATCCAGGATGGCCGGATGCACGTAACAGGCACGGCAGACGGCCGGCGTGTTCGCCAGGCGCCGCGACACTTGCCTGATGACGTCCGCCACCGTTTTGCGGGCCTCGTTCCCGTCCTGCGCGGGACGCTCCTGCAAGGCGCGGTAGGCCAGCACCGACCCCGCCCACGTGCGATAGTGCTTGGCCGTGAAATCCGCCGCCCCGGCGTCCCGCAAATAGGCATTGACCGCGCCGGAGTCCACGGGGCGGCTGGCGCCTTCTTCGTCCTGGTACTGGAACAGTTGCTGGCCGGGGATGTCCAGGCAGCGCTTGATGATGCGGGCTACCCGCCGGTCGGCCAGGGTCACGTCATGAGGCACGCCGCTCTTGCCCTGGAAGCGGAAGCGGATCCGGCTGCCGGCCACGCTGGCGTGGCGGCGCTTGAGCGTGGTGAGTCCATATGACTTGTTGGCGCGCGCATATTCGCGCGCGCCGATGCGGATCAAGGTGGCCTCCAGCAGGCGCACCAGCGCGGCGATCACCTTGTTCTGCGACAGGCCCGGGCTCTCCAGGTCGCGTTCCATCCGCCGCCGGATGCGGGGCAGGGCCCGGGCGAAGGCTTCCAGGCTCTGGTACTTGTCCGCGTCGCGCACGGCGGTCCAGTCCGGATGGTAGCGGTACTGCTTGCGGCCGCGCGCATCGCGCCCCGTGGCTTGCAGGTGTCCGCGAGGAGAAGGGCAGATCCAGACCTGTTCATAGGCCGGCGGTATCGCCAGCGCGTCGATGCGCGCGATTTCGCGCGCGTCGCGGATGCGCTTTCCTCTTGTGTCCAGGTAGGCGAACGCGTGGCCGTTGAGCCGCCTGCGGCGATATCCCGCCTGGGTGTCGTCCACGTAGACCAGATCCGGATCGGGCGGGGCGGAATGCGGACGTGTCATCGGGGCTCCAGGCTCGGGCGGCGTTGCCGCGACCAGCATGCGGCGTGCCCGGATCCAGACGGGAACGGCACTTGCTCCCGCTGCCAGGGATTCCCACAGGAGGCTGCCATGCAACCCGCCATACACATGCACGTTCCACCCAAGCCGGATCCTATCCCGCCGGGCTCTCCACCGGGCGATCTGCCCGTCGATCCCGATACCGACGAACCGGACGTCGATCTGCCCCCGCTGTCGCCGCCGGACAAGGAAATCGCCCCGCCGGGGAAGTGATGCCCGTCCGCCATCCCAGAACGCGAATCGATAAAGACAAGGAGTCGCCATGTCGACCATTCTGCTGATCATCCTCATTCTGCTGCTGGTGGGCGCCGTGCCCGCCTGGCCATACAGCCGCGGCTGGGGCTATTACCCGAGCGGCATCCTGGGCATCCTGTTGATCGTGCTGATCGTCATGCTGCTGACAGGGCGTCTGTAGCGGCCCCATGCGGCTCCGGCGCCGCGCCCGCGCGGGGCCGGGGGCCACGGAATGCCGGCGGGTGGCGCGCGCGCAGGGGGAAGCGTAATATGCCCCGGTTTTTGCGCAGCTCCGCCATCCGCGGCATTCCCGACATGACCATTCCCCTGCTTATCCTGATAGAAAGCGTGCAGGATTACCTGCCTGCCTTCGAGGCGCGCGGCTTTCGCGCCATCTATGCCCCCACCGCCGAAGCGCGGACCCGGGCGATCCGCGAGCATGCCGCCGACATCCGCATCGTGCTGACGCGCGGCGCCACCGGCTTTCGCGCGGACGAGATGGCGGCGCTGCCGAAACTGGAAATGGTGTGCTCGCTGGGCGTGGGCTACGAGAACATCGATATCGTCGCGGCGCGCGCGCGCGGCATCGTGGTGACCAACGGCCCGGGCGCCAACGCGGTGGCGGTGGCCGATCACGCAATGGCGCTGCTGCTGGGCGCCGCGCGCCGGCTGCCGCAGGCGGACGCCTGGGTGCGGCAGGGCCATTGGAGCGGCTTCATGGGGCCGCAGATCACCGGCAAGCGCCTGGGCATCCTGGGGCTGGGCACCATCGGCCTGGAAATCGCCAGGCGGGGCGCCAACGGCTTCGGCATGCAGGTCGGCTATTACAACCGGCGCGCGCGGCCGGAAACCGGCTACGCCTATTTCGACAATCCGCGGGCGCTCGCCGCGGCGTCGGATTTCCTGGTCGTGGCCACGCCCGGCGGCGCGGACACGCGGCACCTGGTGGACGCCCAGGTGCTGGAAGCGCTGGGCCCCGGCGGTTACCTGGTCAATATCGCCCGCGGCAGCGTGGTCGATACGCAGGCGCTGATCGGGGCGCTGGAGGCGGGCCGCCTGGCGGGCGCCGGGCTGGACGTGGTGGAAGGGGAGCCCGAGATCCCCGACGCCCTGAAGCGGCTGGACAACGTGGTGCTGACTCCGCACAGCGCGGGCCGCTCCCCGGAAGCGGTGGACGCCACCGTGGCGCTGTTCCTGGACAACGCGGCCGCGCATTTCGCCGGCAAGCCCGTCCTGACGCCGGTTCCGGGCTAGGCGGCGCTTCCGCTAGTGGGAGAACATGACCGGCAGGGTCATGCTCTTCAGGATGGAGGCGGTTGCGCCGCCCAGCGCCCATTGGCGGAACTTGCTGTGGCCGTAGGCGCCCATGACCAGCAGGTCCGCGCTGTAGTCGGCGGCGGCATTCAGGATGGTGCTGCCCACGCCCACCCCCTTGACGTCGCGGCGCACGTGCTCGGGCGCCGGCATGCCCTGGGCCACGCAGTAGCTGGCCAGGTCATCGAAGGGGATATCGCCCTTGCCGTTGGATTCGCCTTCGTCCATGGTCAGCACGATCATGTGCGAAGCCAGGCGCAGGATGGGCGCGGCGTCCGCCAGCGCGCGGGCGGCCTCGCGGCTGCCGTCCCAGCAGCACAGCACGCGGTCGCCGATCACGGGAAACTCGCCGCTGGACGGCAGCGCCAGGACGGGCCGGCCGGCCGTCAGCAGCGTCTGCTCGACGAATTCGATTTCATGGGCGGCTTCCACATCCTGCCGGTTTTCCTGACTGACGATGATGAGGTCGCTGGTGCGCCCCAACAGCGCGACGGTGGCGCTGGGCGAGGCTTCCCCCGCGCGCACCACGGCGGGCACGTCGGACGCGGCCGCCGATGCCAGGAAACCGTTCTGCACCGCGTCCCGGCTTTGCGTCTGGATCTCTTTCATGACGGCGGTGGCCCGCGACATGAGCACGGACTCACCGTAGTAGTACTGCGGCGGGGCGGCGTTGGCGTAGATGCCGACCAGTTCGGCCTTGTGGCGCCTGGCCAGGGCGAGCGCCGCGTCGATGCGGCGCTTGCAGTCGAATCCATGGTCCAGATGGACGGAAATGCGGCGGTACATATAGGCCTCCTTGGGTTGGGCGTCCGATACCCACATGGTTGCGCGTTCCCGGAGAACGGCCTTTGACGCGGGTCAAGAGGCCGGCAGTTTCCCGGACATGGCGCAACCCCCCGCCCTAGTGCGAGGCCGGCGCGCGTTCGACCCGTTCGCGCAGCTGCCGTATCAGGCGCGCCTGCTGGGCGATGCGGTCCAGCGGGCCGGCCAGGTCAGGGGCGGCCATCGCAACGTCCCCGGGCAGGGTCAGCGGCCGCGAGCCGGCGCCGGAGGCCAGCCCCTGCGGATGCAGCGCGCCGGCCAGGGCGTGGCCGTAGTCGCGCAGCGCGGCCGCCGCGGGCGTGCCGGCGGGCAGCGGCGGCTGGATCTCCAGCACGGTGCCGGCCGCCGTGATGCGCCGCATCGCGTTCAGCAGGTTCACGGCCGTATCGACGTTGCGGTCCCGGTGCACCGGGTTCTGCTGCAAGCGCTGCAACGATGCCTGCGCGTTGTCGGCCGACAGGCAGGCTTCGCGGCGCAGCCCCACGACGTCCGGCGCGCCGCCGTCCCCGGCCTTGCGTTCGACGAGGGCCTGCGCGTAGGCGGCGTGGCGTTCCAGCGCGCGGGCCAGCGCGCCGGCCAGCTGGCGCGGCTCTTTTTCGGGCCAGACCAGGAAACCCACCAGCAGCGCCAGGATGCCGCCCAGCACGCTGTTGAACGCCCGCAGCGCGGCCAGCGTGGGCTCGTAGATCTCCGGTTGCTGGATATGGGTGACCAGCACGAACTGGGACGTCAGGAAGAAGGTGAACAACGCATAGTGGATGGTGCGAGCGGCGAACGTGCCCAGGGCGATGGGAAGCACCGCCAGCGCGACGGACAGCGGCGTGCCGAGGGCGAGACCGAGCAGCGATGCCCCGATGGCGCCGGCGACGCTGCCCAGGACGCGCTCGAAGGTGCGCTGCCAGGTGGTGGCGAAGTAGGGTTGCAGGATGAAAACCAGCGTCAGGGACATCCAGTAGCCGTGATTGACGGCAAAGGTCTTGGACAAGGCGACGGCGATGGTCGCGCCCACGCCTACGCGCAGGGCGTGGCGGAACGCGTCGGACTCGAAGCGCAGATTCTGGCGCAGCGTGCGCCAGCCGTCGCGGACGGGGTGTTCCGCCAACCGTTCGCGCGACGGCGCGGCGGGCGGGCTGCCGTGATCGAAGAGCGATTGGGCGACGGCCTGCGCGGTCTGCTGCAGGCGGTCCAGCACCGGGGCCATGCTGGCCAGGTCCGGCGCGTGGGCCAGCGCGCTGCCGCGCAGCTCGCGCAAGCCCGCGCCATAGTGCGCCAGCCGCTCGCGCAGGCACTCGGCCTGCCTGGGGTCGTTGACGTCCGAGGTGCTGGCGATGGCATTGCAGAGCGCCGCATAGCGATGCAGCGCCTGCGAAAGGTGCGCTCCCGCGCCGCGGCCCAGCCAGCGCGGCGCGTGCGATTCCAGGAGGTCCGCGGCCGCGACCAGCGCAATGAAACTGTCCTCCGCGCTGTCCAGCAGATAAAGCAGCTGGTGCGAGCGGGCGCGCCGGGAAGGCCGCGCGTCCTGCACTTCGCGAATGCGCGCCCGCGCGGCTTCGAGCGCCGCCCGCTGGGCGCTGCGATGGGGCCGGGTAACCGCGCTCCAGGCCTGCGGCCCCGCGTCGGGCGCCAGGCCGGAATACAGGTGAGCCAGCGCCGCGGCGAAGTCCGCCAGGCCGCGATAGCAATGCGCAACCGCAAGCGTGGCGTCCTTCCAGGGGCGGCGCCGCCACACCAGGGCCGTCATCAGGACCGCCCAGACCGCGCCCGCCAGGAAGAACAGGGAATAGGACAGGCTCTCGGCGAGGGTGGGCGCGGGAAGCTCCGCCGCCACCACGAAGCCTGCGGACAGCAGGGTGCCGACGATGGCCGCCGCCGGGCCCAGCACCCGCAACAGGCCGCCGAAGGTGCAGCACAAAAAGGTCAGCGGCAATAGCAACAAAAGATGACTGGCGCTGGCGCTGGCCAGGAAGCAGAACAGCGCGCCGATCAGCCCGAGCGCAAGCATGGCGCCCGCGCGCTGTCGCAACGGCCCGCCAGGATCGCCGAAGCAGGCCCAGAAGGCGGCGATGGCGGTCCAGCCCAGGCGCGGCTCATTGGCCAGCACCGCCAGGATGACCGGCGCCGCGCTGATGGCGGCGGCTTGCAGGGCGTCCAGCCACAGGACATTGCGCACGGAAGCGCGCCAGCGGGAAAACGGATTCTTCACGCGAGACAGGAAGGCAGGGGATGAGGAAGCAAACCCTACCACGCCGGCAAGGCGTTTCGTCACGGCCTGTCCACGCTATGGAACGCCGCTGCCGCAGGAGGGCGGGCATACGGGTAGTTACATATCTGTGACTTTGCCGCGTCAAACACGCAAATTTGCCTGGAACAAATGTGAGAAATCGCATAAAAATCCTTGTAGCTGGGAATGCTCACGTCCAATGTGCCTCTTTCTGCGCCCGGACAGCGCAGGCTTTGCCCAGGGGCGCCCAAGGAGCGTCGACATGACGTCGAATCACGAGGCTTCCAGAAGCTCAATGGCGAGCGACGACGAGATCGCAGCCATGGTTACAGGCAAGGATGGCCTGCGCATGCTGTTGCAGCCGCAGGTGGACCTATTGACGGGCCGGATCGTATCGGCCGAAGCGCTGGCCCGTTGGCAACATTCCAGGCTGGGCATCATCATGCCCGGCGAGTTCATCCCCGCGGTCAACCGCCTGGGCCTGGACAAGATCCTCTTCGAACGCGTCAGCCTGCGGGTGATCGACATGCTGCTCACCTTGCGGCGCGCCGGCATCGCCGTGCCGGTCGCGATCAACGCGCCCGCTTCCACGCTGTCGGACGAACGCTCGGTGGATTTCCTGCTGGGGCGCATCCATGCGGCGGAACTGCCGGCCTCGCTGGTGCGGGTGGAACTGACCGAAGACCAGCCCATCCGGGAACTGGATGTGCTGCGCGCCTCGCTTCTCAAACTGGAGAACGCCGGATGCGAGGTGAGCCTGGATGATTTCGGCACCGGGCATGCCTCCCTGAAGCTGCTGTCGGCCATCCCGCTGTCCGAAGTGAAGATCGACCAGTATTTCGTCACCCGCATGCGGCGCAGCGCCGTGGCCTTCGAGGTGCTGCGCACGGCCGCCGAACTCGCGAACCGGCTCGGGCGCCGCGTGGTGGCGGAAGGGGTGGAGAACATGGCCGACATCCCGGCGTTGCGCGCGGCCGGCTGCCGCTACGGGCAGGGGTTCGCGCTGGGCCGCCCCATGCCACTGGACGAATTGATGATGCGCCTGCGCACGCAGCGCGAGCGGGGCGATGCCCTGGCCGCGTCCGCGCCCTATGCTTCGCCCTGGCTGGACGTGTACGAGGACGTCAAGCAGGACGCCGGCCCCCCGCGCCGCGCGCGCCACGTCACCACGCAATAGCGCATCCGCCTGCGCAGGATTTACCGGCCGGGTCCTGCCTTTACCGATCTCTCCGCATGGCTCCGGGGCCGGCCGCTGCTTGCGCGCGCCGGGCCGGGCGGAGCGCGTTTGGGCACGCGGGTTGCTATCGCTAGTCCGGCGGAATGTGTCCGCTTACCAGGAGACTAGCAATGTCCACGCAGAACCAGCCCGACCAGCAAAAGCAGCCCCAGAAACAGCAGGCCCAGGAATCCCCCGGCGAGCGCCGGCAACCCGGCCAGCAACCCGGTCAGCAAAGCCAGCAGGTCGAAAAAGACCGTCAGCAACAGGGCCACGCGCCGGGGCAGCAAGGCAAGATGCCGCGCTGACGATCCTGCATCGATCAGGCGTCGACGGACAGGCACAGCGCGACCGGCATATCGCGCAGTATCTCGGCCAGCAGCAGGCTGCCATCGGGCAGCGGGCGCAGCCGTCGGCCGTCCGTCGCGTCCCGCCAGGCGCCGCCGGCCATCTCGTCGGGCAGGCTCAGTGCCGTGTCTGCCCAAAAGCCGCGCGCGTCGGCGGGGCTGCCGCAGGCATAGCCGGCCAACGCCAGCGCGCACAAGCGCGGCGCGACGATCAAGGCGCGCTGGTCCTGGCGCCGTCGCAGCCAGGCGAGCGCATGCGCCGCCCGCGCGCCGCGCGCCGCCAAGGGGATGCATGCGCCTTGCGCAAACAGCGCCGGCAACTGCGAGCGGGCGGCAAGCAGCCGCTGTATCAGCGCCTGTTTGACCGAGCCGGCGCGCCAGGCCGGCGCCGACAGATCGATGGCCGGGGCGCTTCTCGCGCTGGCCAGAAGCGCCTCGCGGCGCGCATAGTCGACCGGACGCCGGTTATCGGGATCGACCAGGCTGAAATCCCATAATTCCGTGCCCTGGTATAGGTCCGGAACGCCGGGCAGCGTATTACGCAGCAGCGTCTGCGTAAGGCTATTGATCATGCCCGCCGGCGCCAATCCGCATGCGAAGGCGGCGATCTCTCCCAGCAATCCGCGGCCCGCCGGGTCGTCAAGCAGGTAGGCGATCTGGCTGCCCGCGGCGTCTTCATAGGCGGGGTCCGGATCCGTCCAGCTGGTATGCAGCTTGGCTTCGCGCAGGGCCTTCAACTGCCATTGCGACACGCGCTCCAGCCATTGCGCCACCGCGCCGTCGGGCTGCGCCGCCCGGCTCGCGTCCCAATCCGCCGGCCAGGCGCCGACGAGCGTCTGGACGAGCATATAACGGTCGGCCAGGGTGGGCGCGCCGTCCGCCGGCAATGCCTGGATCCAGCGCAGCGCCTCATCGCGCCATTGCTCCGGCATTTCGCTCAGGGCGGCCAGGCGCGCCCTCGCGTCTTCGCCGCGCTTGTGGTCATGCGTGGCCGTGGCGAGCATGGCGCGCGGATGCGAGCGGGCGCGCGCCTCAACCAACGCGTGGAAGGCGGACGGGGACAGGGCGAAGCGATCGGGCGACGCGCCTACTTCGTTACGCGAAAGCAGCGGTCCGTAGCGGTAGAAAAGCGTGTCTTCCAGCGCCTTGGCGGCCAAGGGCGGCGTCAATTGCTGGAAGCGGCGCAGCGCCTCGAAGCGTTCCGCTCGGGCCCGCGGCTCCAGGCCGGGAAGTTCCTCGCCGTCCAGCCACCGGTCCAGCTCCGCGAGCAGGGCCGCGTCCGCGCCGCCGGGGCGAGCGTCCAGCAGAGCCGTGGCGCGTTGCAAGGCCTTGCGGCACGCCTCGCGGTCGGCCTGGCCGCGGCCGCCGTCCTCGGCATAGCTCCGATAAACGGGAAAAGCCTTGAGCACGGCGGACAGCACGCGGTCGATGGCGTTCGCGGTCCAGTCCCTGGTGCGCGCGTCCTGCCGCGCAATGCGTTCCAGGCTGCGCGCCAGCGCCAGCCGCTCGGCAGGAAAGTGCCGCTCAAGCATGCGCTGGCGAGCCGCTTCCAGCTGCACCCTCGGGGTGCGCGTGTCCCCCGTCAGGGCTTGCCAGAACGCGCGCAGCGGGACCTCGGCGGACGGCGCGTGCAGCAGCGCGCCGGCCTGGTCCATGAAGTCGTAGCCGGTCGTGCCGTCCATCGGCCAGCGCGGGTCCGGCGCCTCGCCCGGCGCCAGGATCTTTTCCACCACCAGGTAGGCGCGGTCCTGTGCGCAGGCCGCGGGCCGGGCCGGGCCCGCCCTGGCGAGGCCCTGGCGCAGGCGGCGCAGATACGCGCCCGGCGAGGCCAGCCCATCGACGTGGTCGATCCGCAGGCCGTCCAGGATGCCCTGCGCATACAGCCGCAAGACCAGCGCATGGACAGCGTCGAAGACGGCTTCGTCCTCGACCCGCACGCCTACCAGTTCGCTGATTTCGAAGAAGCGCCGCCAATTGATCTGATCCGGCGCGGTGCGCCACCATGCCAGCCGGTAATGCTGGCGCTCCAGCAGGCCGTGCAGGCGTTCGCGTCCGTCGCGCCCGCGCGGGTCGTGCAGCCGCAGCAGCGCCTGGCCGCCGAATCCGCGGGGTATCGACGAGGCGGCAACGGGGTAGCGCCCGCCGGGCGTTTCGATTTCGAACAAGCCTTCAGCGGGCCCCTGGCGCAGGCGGATATCGCCGCGCGCCAGCGCATCGCCATAGGGATCCGCCAGGACGGGCAGCAGGATCCTGCCGCGCAATGCGGGGTCGGGCGCATGCCAATCGATGTCGAAATGCCGGGAATAGGCGCTGGCCTGTCCCAGGGCCAGCACGTCGCGCCACCAGGCGTTGGCCGGATCGGCGGCCATGTGATTGGGCACAATGTCCGCGATCAGTCCCAGCCCGCGCCGGCGGGCCGCCTGCGCAAGGCGTTCCAGGGCCGGCTCGCCGCCCAGCTCGGGATTGACGGCGGCGTGGTCGATTACGTCGTACCCATGCGTGGATCCGGCGCGGGCGCGGGTAATGGGTGACAGATACAGATGGCTGATTCCCATATCCGCGTAGTAGCCCACGTGGGCGCGGGCGTCGTCCAGCGTGAACCCGGCATGCAGTTGCAGCCGTGCCGTGGCGCGCGGCGCATTCATGGCCGGCCCCTGCCGGCCCGCGCGGCGTCCAGCCGCAGGCGCGGCGCGGGGTCGGCGAAGCAGGCGCGGTTGTCCAGCGGCAGGCGCTGGCGCCAGTTCGGGTGCGTGTCTATCGTGCCGGGCAGGTTCGGCTGGTCCAGCGCGCCCGTCAGGTCCTCCATGGGTACCAGCAGCAGCGGGCAGGGGGTGGAAGACACAAAGCGCAGCATGTCCGCCAGCGGCGCTTCGGAATCGCGCGCGCCGGTTCCGCTGCCGATCGCTTGCGACAGCAGCTTGCGGTCGGCGGCGCGATCGCGCCGCAGCGCGTCCTCGCTGTCTTCCGGTCCCAGCAGGCCGAGCTTGACGCGCCATTCGATGTCGCGCTCCGTCCACCAGCCGCGCGCGGTGGGCAGATCGTGGGTGGTGGTCATCGCGGCCGAATCGGCGGGCCATGCGGCTGCGGCGGCGAAGGGCGCGGGGGCCTCGGGCGGCGCGTCCGCGGTCTCGCCGGGCGCCATGTTCCGCGCCTGGCGCATGAACCACAGCACATTCATGCCCAGGACGCCGTGCCCGGAGAGCGCCTGGTTGAATCCTTCGGGCACCGTGCCCAGGTTTTCGCCGATGACGAGCGCCCGATGACGCCAGGCTTCCAGGACCGTCAGCGCGAGCAGCGTTTCCATCGGATAGCGCAGATAGGCACCGCCGCTGGGAGGCGCGCCATCGGGCACCAGCCACAGGCGCGCCATCCCCAGGATGTGATCGATGCGCACGCCGCCCGCGTTCGCCAGGGTGGCGCGCAGCATGTCGATGAAGGCCGCGTAACCGGAGGCCGCGAGCGCCCGGGGCGAAAACGCGGTCAGGCCCCAGTTCTGGCCCAGCGGATTGTGGAGGTCGGGCGGAGCCCCGATAGACATGCGCGGCATCAGATCGGCCTGTCGGCTCCATGCGTGGCTGCCGTCCGGGCTGTCGCCGACGGCCAGGTCGGCGATCAGGCCCAGGCGCATCCCGGCCTCCCGGCCCGCGGCATGCGCGATGGCGAAGCTTTCAGCGGCAAGCCACTGGGCGAACTGATGGAAATCCACCTCGAAGGCGTGCATCCGGGCGAAGCGCCGCACCGCAGCCGACGCCGGATTCCGCCATTGCACCGGCCACTGCGTCCAGGGCGACGCATCGCCGCCGCGCACCGCATGCAGCGATTCGAACACGGCGTGATCCCGCAAGGCCTGGCCCTGTTCATTGCAGAAGCGCGCATAGCGTTCCCGCAAGTCCGCGGCGGCCACCGTCCGGAACTGGCGGTGCAGGACCCGCAGCAGGCGTTGGCGGCGCAGGCCGGCGCGCGGCCAGTCGATCCAGGCGGAGGCGTCCGGTCCGCCCGGTTCCTCGACCTGGGCGCGCCGTAGCGCCGCGACGCCGAGGACGGCGGCCGGGTTGGCATATAGCGTATTCAGGAACAGCCGGCTCGACGGGGCGTAAGGGCTGCAGCGGCCGGGCTGGGCGGCGTACATGGCATGCACGGGGCTGATGGCCAGGGCGTCCGCGCCTTGCCCGGCCGCCAGGACGGCCAGTTCGCGCAGCGCGCCGAAATCCCCGAAAGCGTCTTCCGGGCCCAGGGTTCCGGCAGCGGGCGAGCGCCTCAGGCTGTAGACCTGCGCGCACAAGCCCCAGCATCTGGCCCCGTCCTGTCCCGTCAGTTCGGCCAGGCTGGGCGCCTGCCGGGGCGCGACCGCCAGCACCGAAGTCTGGCCTGACGAGAGGGAGAGCGCGTGGTAGCCGGGTTCCTCGGGCACGGCCAGCAGCGGACTGCCCCCCGCAGCCGCGGGCGCGATGGCGCCCTCGATGAGCCGGCCGGACTCGCAACTGATTTGATACGCGCCTTGCGCATCGGCCGGCAGCGCCAGCATGGCGCCGCCGCGCGCGGCCAGCAGCGGCGGAAGCCGGGCGGCGTCCTCGGACAGGCGCCGGGCGCTTTCGCGTATGTCGCGCTCGCTGCTTGCGGGCAGCCCCAAGCCGCCCAGCAGCGCCCGCAGGGTGTCGGCGGACACGCGCTGCGGACGCAGCCGGGCATCCGTCCAGCGTTCCGCAATGCCCGCGCGGGCCGCCAGCTCGGACAGGCCGGGACTCTGCTGGCCGGCCGCGCTCATGCCGCTTCCTCCAGCAACCACACCGTGGTGTCGCCGCCGAGCCCGCCGCGGGCCAGGGCATCGCAGCCGCCGGGCCGCGATTCGAACAGCAGGGCGGCGCGCGGGTCCGCGCCCGGCAGCAAGGGGGCGGGCACAGGCTGGCGCCGCGGCCCCAGGTTCGCATAGACGGACAACCGCGCGCCGTCGGCCAGTTCCCAGCGGGCAAACACCGCATGCCCGCCCATTGCGCAGGCGCCCAGGCTGGCCGCGCCCGCGAGCCTGGGCACGATCAGGCGGGCGCGCAGCCGCAGCAGCGCGGCGTAATCGCGCATCCAGGTCTGGGCGTCCTCGCCCGGGTTCGGCCGGCTTGCGTCATAGGTCGCGGGATCATTGGGATCCGGCAGGCGGGAAGCCGCGTCCGAGAATGCGGCGAAACGCGAGAACTCGCGCTGCCGGCCCTCGCGCACCGCCTGGGCCAGGGCAGGGTCGGCGTGGCTGGTGAAGTAGAGAAAAGGGGTGCGCGATCCGCGCTCTTCGCCCATGAATATCAGCGGAATCTGCGGCGCGAGCAGTTGGAGCGCGACCGCCGCCCGCAGGCGATCGGGGCCGTCCACCAGGCCGGCGAGACGTTCCCCCAGCGCCCGGTTGCCGGTCTGGTCGTGGTTCTGCAGGAAAAGCACGAATGCGGTGGGCGGCAGCCCTGCGCTGGGCTCGCCGCGCGGCTGCCCGCCGCGGTAGCGCGAAACCTGGCCTTGGTACAGCCAGCCTTCCGCGAGGCAACGCGCCAGCGCCTGCGCGGGCCGATCGGCGTAATCGGCGTAATAGCCCTGGGTTTCGCCGGTCAGCAGGCGATGCAGCACGTGATGGGCATCGTCGTTCCATTGCGCGTCATAATCGCCCCGCAGCAGGCTCGCGCGATTGTCGTCGTTCTCCACGACGAGGTGCGCACGGCGCGCGGCGGGGACGCGCCGGCGCACGTCGGCGGCTAGTTCAAGCAGCCATTCGGGCCCGGCGATCGCATGGACGGCGTCCAGCCGAAGCCCGTCGAAACGGTACTCGGTCAGCCAGTACACCGCGTTGTCCTTGAAGAACTGGCTCACGGCCGGCTGGCGGAAATCGATGGCGTCACCCCACGGCGTGCGGATGTCCCGCCTGAAGAAGGGCGCGGCATAGCTCGACAGGTAGTTGCCATCGGGGCCGAAATGGTTGTAGACCACGTCCAGCATCACCCCCATGCCCAGCCCGTGCGCGGCGTCGATCAGGCGCTTCAGTTCATCGGGCGTGCCGTAGGCCGTGTCCGGCGCATAGGGCAGCACGCCGTCATAGCCCCAGTTGCGCGGCCCGGGAAAATCGGCGATGGGCATCAGTTCGAGCAGCGTGATCCCCAGCGCCGCGAGTTCGGGCAGCCGCGCCTCCAATCCCGCAAAGCCGCCTTCCAGGCCGACATGCGTTTCGTAGAGCACGCTTTCTTCCCACGGACGGCCGGCCCAGTCCGGATGGCGCCACGGATAGGCGTCCGGCGCGACGACGATGCTGTCGCCATGCACGTCGCCATCCTGGAGCCGGGAAGCCGGATCCGGCACGGCCATTCCGGTATCGAGCCGGTAACGGTAGCGGGCGCCCGGCGGGCAATCGACGTCCGCCTGGACATAGCCGTCGGCATCGGGACGCAGCCGGATGGGCGGGTGGCCTTCGACCTCCAGCGCCAGACCCGCGAGCGCGGACGGCGCCCACAGCCGGAACCGCGTGACGCCGCTCGCCAGGGGCAGGGCACCGACCGGGCAAGGCTGGTGGGTCATGGCGCCTCCCCGTTCACTTGCGCCGCGGCCAGCAGCACCACGCTGTGCGCGGCCACGGTCACGGCGTCCCCGGACAGGGGGATCGCCGGCGCCAGGGTCGCGGAATCCAGTTCGCGGATCCAGGCCAGGGCAGGCCCCGGCAGATGGAACGCCACCGCTTCCTGCCCGGGATTCAGCATCAACAGGGTGATATCGACGCTGCCGTCCTCCCTCGGCGCGGCCCGGCGCAGCGCCAGCACGCGTTCCTGTTCGGAGGCCCACGCCGCTTCGTCGAGCGCGACGCCGTCGGCGTCGAACCAGGCAATGGCCGCGATGCCAGGACTCGGTTCGCGGCTTGCGTCGCCATAGCGGGCGGCGCGCACGCTGGGGTGCGCGCGGCGCAGCGCAAGCAGTCGCGCCGCGTAACGGCTCAGTTCGCGGCCGGCATCGCCCTGGGCCTGCGTCCAGTCCAGCCAGGACACCTCATTGTCCTGGCAATAGGCATTGTTGTTGCCCGACTGGCTGTTGCCGAATTCATCTCCCGCCAGCAGCATGGGCGTGCCGTCCGACAGCAACACGCAGGCGAGCAGGGCGCGCTGCACCAGCGTCCGCGTCTCCTGGATGGACGGATCCTGCGTGGGACCTTCCTCGCCCCAGTTGCGGCTGTAGTTTTCGGCGTGGCCGTCGTTGCCGTCCTCGCCGTTGGGCTCGTTGTGGCTGCGGTCGTAGCTGACGAGGTCGGCCAGCGTGAAGCCATCGTGCGACGCGACGTAGTTGACCGTCGCCCAGGGGCGCCGGTGGCGGCGGTCGAACAGGTCCCGCGAACCGCAAAGGCGGGCCGCCATGTCGCCCCGCGTGCCGTCGTCGCCGCGCCAGTAGCGGCGCACGGTGTCGCGGAACTTGTCGTTCCATTCCGCGAAGCCGGGCGGATGATTGCTCAGCTGGTAGCCGTCCGGGCCGACGTCCCAGGGTTCGGAAATCAACTTCAGGCGCGACAGGACCGGGTCCTGCAGGACGGCGTCGAAGAAGCCCGAGCCAGGATCGTAGCCAGTGCCTTCGCGGCCCAGGGTCACGCCCAGGTCGAAGCGGAAGCCGTCCACGCCGTAGGAGGCCGCCCAGTACCGCAGCGAGTCCGTGACCATCTGCAGCACGCGCGGATGCGAGAGGTTGACCGTGTTGCCGCAGCCGGTGTCGTTGATGTAGTGGCGCTCGTCGCCGGGCACCAGCCGGTAGTAGCTGGCGTTATCGAACCCGCGCCAGGACAGTGTCGGCCCCAGTTCATTGTCTTCGCAGGTATGGTTGTAGACGACGTCGAGGATCACCTCGATGCCGGCGGCATGCAGCCGGCGGATCGCCTGGCGCAGCTCGTTGGGATGGTGCTGCAGGTAGGAGGGCTCTGGCGCGAAGTAGGACAGCGTGCTGTAGCCCCAGTAGTTGCGCAGTCCGCGTTCGGTGAGGAAGCGGTCTTGCAGGAAGGCATGGACGGGCAGCAGTTCCACGGCGGTGACGCCAAGGCGCTGGAGGTGTTCGATGAAGCGCGGGTCGGCCAGGGCCGAGCAGGTGCCGCGCAGCGGCGGCCGCAGGTCCTCCCGCAGCATCGAGGCGCCGCGCACGTGGACCTCGTAGACGGTGGTGTCGCTCCAGTGCGTGGCCGGCGGGCGGCTGTTGCCCCAGATGAATGGCGCTTCCTCGGCCACGATCGCCTTGGGCATGGCCGGCGCGCTGTCGCGCCGGTCGAAGGTGAGATCGGCGCGCGCATTGTTCATGCGATAGCCGAAGAGCGCGTCGCTCCAGCGCAACGGCCCCGTCAGCTGGCGCGCGTAGGGATCCAGGAGCAGCTTGTGAGGATTGAAGCGGTGGCCATTGCGCGGGTCGTAGGGGCCGTGGACGCGGTAGCCGTAGACCAGCCCCGGATGCGCGTCCGGCAGGTAGCCGTGCCAGATTTCGTCGGTGCATTCCGGCAGGTCGAAGCGGCGCAACTCCTTGCGGGCCCTGGTATCGAACAGGCAGAGCTCGATGCGGGTGGCGTTCGCGGAGAAAACGGCGAAATTCACGCCCAGCCCGTCGCTGACCGCGCCCAGGGGATAGGGCAGGCCGCTATGGATGCGCGTCAATTGAGTGGGGTCCATGTGCGTTCAACCCTCGTGCAATAGGAAAAGGGTGGCCAGGGGCGGCAGGGTCAGGGACAAGGCCTGGGGCTGCCCATGCGCGGACACCTCGGCCGTGCGGGCGCGTCCGCCGTTGCCCTGGCCGCTGCCGCCGTAGTCCGCGGCGTCGGTATTCAGTTTCTCGGCCCAGGAGCCCGCGCGCGGAACGCCGATGCAATAGTCGTGGCGGGCGACGGGCGTGAAATTCGATACCGCCAGCAGGTGGCTCTGCCCGTCGCTGCGGACGAATGCGACGACGCTGTTGTCGCGGTCGTCGAGAATCGACCAGGCGAATCCCGCCGGATCGGCGTCCAGCGCGTGCAGGGCGGGCAGGGCGCGATACAGGCCGTTCAGGTCGGCGACCAGGCGTTGCATGCCGCGATGGCCCGGGTGGTCGAGCAGGTTCCAGTCCAGGGCGGCGTCGTGGTTCCATTCCGTCGGCTGGGCCAGCTCCCCGCCCATGAAGAGCAGCTTCTTGCCGGGATGCGCCCACATGAACGCGAGATAGGCGCGCAGGTTGGCCTGCCGGGCAGCCGTGTCTCCAGGCATCTTGCCCAGCAACGAACCCTTGCCGTGCACCACTTCGTCGTGCGAGAGCGGCAGGATGAAGCGCTCGCTGTACGCGTACACCATGCCGAACGTGACGTCGTGATGATGGTGCTTGCGGTGCACAGGATCGTGCGCCAGGTAGCGCAGCGTGTCGTGCATCCAGCCCATGTTCCATTTGTAGTGGAACCCCAGGCCGCCATCGGCCACGGGCGCCGTCACCCCGGGCCAGGCCGTGGACTCCTCGGCCACCATGATCGCGTCGGGGACCGCCTCGCGCACGGCGCTGTTCAGGTCCTGCAGGAAGCGCACGGCCTCCAGGTTCTCGCGCCCGCCGTAGCGGTTGGGGATCCATTGGCCGGGCTGCCGGCTGTAATCGCGGTACAGCATCGAGGCCACGGCATCCACGCGCAAGCCGTCGACGTGGAAGTGTCTCAGCCAGTGCAGCGCGCTGGCGATCATGAAGGCCTTTACTTCGGTCCGGCCCAGGTTGTAGACCAGGGTGTGCCAGTCGGGGTGGTAGCCTTCGCGCGGATCTTCGTACTCGTACAACGCGGTGCCGTCGAAGCGGGCCAGTCCGTGCGCGTCATCGGGGAAGTGCGCGGGCACCCAGTCCAGGATGACGCCGATACCGGCGCCGTGGCAACGGTCGACGAAGCGGGCGAAGGCGGCGGGCAGCCCATATCGGGCGGTCGGCGCGAACATGCCCAAAGGCTGGTAGCCCCAGGATCCGCCGAACGGGTGTTCCATGATCGGCATGAGTTCCACATGGCTGAATCCCATGGCGCGCGCGTAGGCGGGCAGCTTGTCGGCCAACTGGTCCCAGAGGCAGGCGCCGTCGCCGGGCGCGGCCCAGGAGCCGGCGTGCACTTCGTAGATCGAGATCGGGGCGGAGGGAGCGTGGCGTTCGAGTCGTTCTTGCATCCATGCCTTGTCCTTCCAGGAATAGGGGGTGGGGTCGTCCACGACGGATGCCGTGGCCGGAGGCGCTTCACTGCGGCGGGCCATGGGATCGGCCTTCAGCTGCTGGCGGCCGGCCCCATCGGTGATCGCGAATTTGTAGCGTTCGCCCGGCTGGATGCCGGGGATGAAGATTTCCCAGACTCCCGCGCGGTGCCGCAGGCGCATACCGTGGCGACGGGCGTCCCAGCCATTGAAGTCCCCCACGACCGCGACGCGCTTGGCGTTGGGCGCCCACACCGCGCAACGCAGGCCCGATACGCCGTCCACGTCCGCCAGGCGCGCGCCCAGCGCCTCGGCGGCGCGGCGCCAGGATCCGTCGGCGAGTTCGCGCAGCGTGTCTTCGTCCAGCAGCGCCCCGAACGCGTAGGGGTCCTCGGTCAGCTGTTGCGCGCCGGGCCAGCGGATGGCGAGCCGGTACGACGCGCCGTCGCCCGGGCGGGCGTAGGGCACCTGGCCGGCATACAGGCCTTGCCCCTGCTCGCGCAGCGGCGTGCTCGCGCCTTGCGGATCCAGCGCGTCGACACCCAGCGCGCCCGGCGCATACACACGCAACCACCCGTGATGCGGTCCCAGCACCGCAAAGGGATCCGGGTGCAGGCCGGCCGCCAGCGCGGCCAGCTCGGCCGCATCGACCAAGCCCATCGCATCGCCCGAATCGGTCCGCGCATCCTGGCTCATGACGATTTTCCTTCCGCTTCGATCGCGGCCGACAGCAAGAGATGGCGGGCCAGCTCCGTCAGCGCGCACAAGGGAATCGAGATCCAGTCCGGCCGGTGAGCCGCTTCGTAGCTCACCTCGTAGGCGGCCTTTTCCAGCTGGGCCAAGGCGAGCAGCGAGGCCTCCTGGTCCTCGGACGGGATCAGGATCGAAGGGCGGGCGTCGCGGTAACCCTGCAGAAAGGCTTCGGCCGCGCGCAGCCGGAAGCGCGCCAGCAGCGCATCGCGCCGTTCCGCCGTGGCCGCCGCGGCGGGCGCGCCCGGCGTCTCGGCCGCCCCGGCATTGGCGTCCGCCGGGCCGCCGCCGATGGCATCGGCGCGGGCCATGGAAGCCGCCGCATAGTCGAAGGACCGCAACATGCCCGCGACGTCCCGGTAGGCCGACGCCAGGGCGCGGCGCGCGCGCAGGCCGCTGGCGGGTTCTCCTTCGAAATCGATGATATAGGCATCGGCCTGGGCCACCAGCACCTGTCCCAGGTGGAAGTCGCCGTGCGTGCGCAGGCACAGGACGCCCGTTTCGGCCTGCGCCATGGCGGCCACGCGGGCCGCCAGCCGGGCATGGTGCTCGAAATACCATTCCGCGCAGGCGCGCGAGGGCGCTTCCAGTTGATCGAAGCGCGCGCGCAGGTCGCGTTCGGCCCGTTCCAGCAGACGCTGCACGTGCCGGGCTCGCGCGTCGGCGTCCGCCTGGCTTGCCCGGCGCGGGCGGAAGGCCGGATCTTCCGTGGGTTGCGCCAGCGCGGCATGCATCTCCGCCAGGCGCGCGCCGATGGTGGTTGCCATCGCCGCGTAGCCCTGCAGCCCCTGTTCGAATTCCTCGGGATCCTGTCCGACGAGCAGCGCATTGGCCAGCGTGCGCTTCAGGGTGTCCAGCGTCCAGTTCCAGGCGTCGCCTTCGTTGGCGACGTAGCGGTGCGCGATCGCCAGGGTGTGGACGACGCCGTCCGCGTCGACGCGCTGCACTTCGCCCAGCAGCGCCGGAACGTTGGCGTAGCCCGCATGCGTGAGATAGCGGGTCATCTCCGCTTCGGGCGAACCGCCGGCCCGCACGGCGCGGATCAGTTTCAGGATGACCTGGCCGCCGACGATGACCGAACTGTTCGATTGCTCGGCGGTGAGCCATTGCAGTTCGGCATCGTCGGCAATCTCCAGCGCGGCCAGCCCCTGTTCCGGCAGAAAGCGGATGACGCCCGGCTTGTCACCGGGCTTGCCGCCGCTGCGTCCGTCCAGCTCGGTGCCGGCCTGCAGCGCCTTGAGGACGCCGTGGACGAAGCCGGGCTGCAGGAAGGCGTCGGCCAGCATGCCGACCTCGGCGCCGCGGCGGACCCGGGCGATGGCGTACTGGATGGGCGCGCTTTCGTCCCAGACCAGCACGAAGGGCGCCTGGGCGCGCAGGCCGGTGACGCCATCCTGGGGCTCGACCTCGGCCCAGTAGTATTCCCCACTGGCGGTGGTGAATGGCGTGGCGTAGGCCAGGCGCGCGCGCGCCGGCGGTTCGCTTGCCGGGTACCAGCGCTGACGCGCCAGGTACTGCGGCAGGATTTCGCGTTCCAGCGTCTCGCGCGAGGCGTCCGTCAGCGCGGCCCCGCCCCGCGCGCGCAGCACCAGGGTGACCAATTCGGGCATCTGGGCCGGCGCGGTGGCATGCCAGTCGGGCGGGGCGGCGTCCACGCTCAGGTCCATCCAATAGAACGCGTAGGGCGGCAGCGTCAACAGATAGGGCAGTTCGCCGATCGCCGGGAACGGCGTGCCACCCAGCATCTCGACGGGCACGCGGCCTGCGAACTCCTGCAGGGGCAGCTCCACCGGCTGGGCCGCGTTGGAAAGATTCGCCACGCACAGAATGGTCGTGTCCTGCCATTGGCGCAGGTAGGCGAGGATCTTGCGGTTGCCGGCGAAGATGAAGCGCAGCGCGCCCCGCCCGAAGGCGCGGCTCTGGCCGCGCTGGGCCAGCAGGCGGCGGGTCCAGTTAAGCAGGGAGTGGGGGTCGCGCTGCTGCGCCTCGACGTTGACGGCTTCGTAGCCGTACAGCGGCCCCATCAGCACGGGCAGTGGCAGCCGCTCCGGATCCGCGCGCGAAAACCCGCCATTGCGGTCCGGAGACCATTGCATCGGCGTGCGCACGCCGTCGCGGTCGCCCAGATGCACGTTGTCGCCCATGCCCAACTCGTCGCCGTAATAGAGCACCGGCGTGCCGGGCATGGACAGCAACAGGCTGTTCATCAGTTCCACGCGGCGGCGGTCGCGCTCCAGCAATGGGGCCAGCCGCCGGCGGATGCCCAGGTTGATGCGGGCGCGTGGATCGGCCGCATACACGTTCCAGAGATAGTCGCGCTCGCGGCTGGTCACCATTTCCAGCGTCAGTTCGTCGTGGTTGCGCAGGAAGATCGCCCACTGGCACGAAGCGGGAATATCGGGGGTCTGCCGGATGATGTCGGTGATGGGAAAACGGTCTTCCTGGGCGATCGCCATGTACATCCGGGGCATCAGCGGGAAATGGAACGACATATGGCATTCGTCGCCCGCGCCGAAGTACTCCTGCGCGTCCTCGGGCCATTGGTTGGCCTCTGCCAGCAACAGGCAATGCGGGTACTCGGCGTCGATCACGGCCCGTATCTGCCTCAGCACTTCGTGCGTTTCCGGGAGGTTCTCGTTGTTGGTGCCTTCCCGCTCCACCAGGTAGGGCACGGCATCCAGGCGCAATCCGTCCACGCCCATGTCCAGCCAGTACCGCATGACCGACAGCACTTCTTTCAGCACCTGCGGATTGTCGTAGTTCAGGTCCGGCTGGTGGGAATAGAAACGGTGCCAGAAGTACGCGTTCGCGACCGGGTCCCAGGTCCAGTTGGATTTCTCCGTGTCGCAGAAGATGATGCGGGTGTCGGCGTAGGCCTTATCGTTGTCCGACCAGACATAGAAGTTGCGGGCCGCCGAGCCGGGCTTGGCGGCCCGGGCCCGCTGGAACCATGGGTGCTGGTCCGAGGTGTGGTTCACCACCAGCTCGGTAATGACGCGCAGGCCGCGCGCATGCGCCGCCCGGATCAGCTTGCGCACGTCGGCCACGGTGCCATAGTCGGCGTGCACGCCGCGGTAGTCGGCGATGTCGTACCCGTCGTCGCGGCGCGGCGAAGGGTAGAAGGGCAGCAGCCAGATCGTATTGACGCCCAGGTTCGCGATGTAGTCCAGCTTGGAGACGAGGCCGGGCAGGTCGCCGACGCCGTCGCCGTTCGAATCGAAGAAGGACTTGACGTGCAACTGGTAGATGACCGCATCCTTGTACCAGAGGTCGTCGTCCTGGATAGGCTGGGTTTCGCTGATCATGTCAAAGAGTGCAATGTCATCCGTGCAGCGACAGGCGCCACACACGATAGGGTTGATCGGGATGCAGCGTCAGGCTGCGCGTCTTGCCCTGCCAGGACTCGCGGCTTTCCCCCAGCAGGTCCTCGGCGGCGAGCAGGCCCTCGTCGGGCTCGCCGAACAGCCAGAACGGCGCCTCGATGCGCGCCGCCTGCGGCTGGAACGGGTCCAGGCTGATCGCGGCCAACACCACGTTGCCGTGGCCTGGCGTGCTCTTGTAGAACGCCAGCACGCGCTCGTTGCCGCTGTCCGCGAGCGTCAGGCCCCGATGGCTTTGCAGGGCCGGATTGGCGCGGCGGATCTGATTCAGCCGGGCGATCTCGGCGCGGATGTTCCCCGGGCCGTGCCAGTCGCGCTGGCGCAGTTCGTACTTCTCCGAGTCCAGGTATTCCTCCCGGCCCGGCAACGCGGCCGCCTCGCAGAGCTCGAACCCGCTGTATACGCCCCACAGGCCGGCGCCCAGCGCCGCCAGGGCGGCGCGGATCAGAAAGCCCGGCCGCCCGGACGTCTGCAGGAAGTACGGATTGATGTCGGGCGTGTTGACGAAGAAATGCGGGCGGAAGAAGTCCGCGACGGGCGGCGACGAGACTTCCCGCAGGTACGCCGCGAGCTCGGCCTTGTCGTTGCGCCAGGTGAAGTAGGTATACGACTGGCTGAAGCCGACCTTGGCCAGCCGGTACATCATCTTCGGCCGGGTGAAGGCCTCGGACAGGAAGATCACGTCCGGGTACTCGGCATGGACGTCGGCGATCAGCCATTGCCAGAAGGGCAGAGGCTTGGTGTGGGGATTGTCTACCCTGAAGATGCGCACGCCGTGCCGGGCCCAGAACAGCACCACGTCGCGCAGCGCCCGCCACAGGGCAAGCTTGCGCGCGCGCCGGGGCGGCGGGCCGTAGAACCCGACGTTGACGATGTCCTCGTACTTCTTGGGCGGATTCTCGGCATAGCGCAGCGAGCCGTCCGGGCGCCAGGAGAACCAGTCGGGGTGCTGCGACAGCCAGGGATGGTCGGGCGAGCACTGGATCGCGAAATCCAGCGCGATTTCCATGCCGTGCTCCCGGGCCGCGCCCACCAGTCTCAGGAAATCCTCCAGGCTGCCCAACTGCGGCTCGATCGCGTCGTGCCCGCCTTCCGCGGCGCCGATGGCGTAGGGACTGCCGACATCGCCCGGCCCGGCGCGCAGGCTGTTGTTGCGGCCCTTGCGGTTGCGCTGCCCGATGGGATGGATGGGCGGCAGGTAGAGCACATCGAAACCCATCGCGCGCACGTCGGGCAGACGCGCGATGACATCGTCGAACGTCCCGTGGCGGCCCGGCTCGGACGCTTGGGAGCGGGGGAACAATTCGTACCAGCTGGAGAAACAGGCCTGGGCGCGGTCCACCCAGAGCGGATAGGGTTGGGGGCTGACGGTTTCGAACGGCCGGTCGTCCAGGGCGCGCATGGATCGCGCGAGGTCCGCATCCAGCAGGACGGACACCTGTTCCGCGGCCGGGGGCTCGGCCTGGCCGGAAGCAGGAGGGGCCAGCCTGTCCAGCGCATCGCGCACGGGCGCGGTATCGGCCGGCGGCGCGGCGTCCCCCCGGGCCAGGGCGTCGCGCAGCAGCGCCAGGCCCTCCTGTATCTCCAGGCGCAGGTCCAGGCCGGCCCGGTGTTTCAGTTCAAGATCGTGGCGGAAGGTCTGCCAGGCATCGAGCCAGGCGCTGATGACGAACTCGTGGGAGCCGATGCGGCGCGGCCGGAACGCGGCCTCCCAGCGATCGTTCTCGCCGCGCGTGAGCGGCACGGTCCGCCAGCGCATTTCGTCCACCGCGCGCCAACGCAGCTCGGCAGCCAGCTGCTCATGGCCATCCATGTAGATGTCCGCCTGGACCACGATGCGCTCATGGGGAATGCACTTGACGGCGAAAGCGCCGCCGTCCACCGCGGGGCCCGCCTGTTCGACGGCAATGCGCGGATTCGCGCTGCCATCCCCGCGGGCCCGATGGCGGCGCGACGGCTCGCGCACCGGCTGCGTGGGTTCGAGCAGGAACAGGGCGCAATCACCCGGCGCCAGCGTATGGCCGGCCGTCGTTTCGCCGACGGGCGGGGCAAGGGGGACGATGTCCGCGGCCGGCAGCATCGGCGCCAGCGCGTCCCAGTCCAGCTCGGCGGCGGCGCTGGCGGACGGATTCACCGCCAGCGCCGCCGTAGCGCCTTCGGCGGTGCCGCGCAGCAACACCGTGCAGCGGCCGTCTCGCCCGCCCGACATGCGCAGCGGGCCCCTCAGGCCCGCGTCGGCGAACCAGCGGTTGACGGCCTCGACGTCCGGTAGCACGCGTTCGTCGCCATCGTCCAGCATGAGGCCGTCCGCGCAGAGCGCCGCCGCCCAGAGGGCGCGCCTGCCCCGGCCCGCCGTTGCGGGCGATGCCTTGTCCGCTTGGGGAGGCGAGGCGATGACGGGGCCCAGCGCTCTCAGCCGCGCATCTTCCTCGGCCAGCCACTCGGCCTTGAAATTCCACCACGGCAACGATGAGAACAGGCCGTCGAAACTGGCGCCGCGCAGCCCGGCAAGCGCGGCCGGAGCCAGGCCGGGAGCCCAGGCCAACAGCCTCAGGCCGGGATGGTGCCGCCTCAGCCTGGTCGCCAGCGCCGCCCAATCGTCACCCGCCAGGCTTTGCGGCGCGTGGAAGGCAAAACCCGTCACGCCATGGCTGGCCCAGCGTTCCAGGCGGTCGATCCAGGACGCCAGGAATCCCGCCGGCAGCGGGCCCGGGCGCAGGTACCGCACGCGACGGGCCTCGGCGGGCTGCCGAGGATCGCGCGCGGGATCCTCGGGCGGAGACGAGTACCAGTCCGGGCCGCAGGTGCCCGCGACCGCGTTATGCGCACAGCGGTCCAGCAGGACGTCCACGTATAGCGCCAGCCCATGCTCTGCCAGTTGCCCCGCGACGCGGTCGAACCATTGCGTGATCGGAACGGCAACGCCGTCCAGCATGGCGCTGTCGGCGTCCAGGGGCGCCTGCGTGGCGCTGTCCGGAGCCAGCAGCCAGGGCGCCGGCAACAGCAGCGCGTTGAACCCGCGCCGCCGCAGGCGCGCGTAGAGGGCGGGACCCAGCGCGGCGGCCGGGTCCGATGGCGGCGGGCCTTGCGCGCCGCCGCGGGCATGGTACAGGCGCAGGGGCGCCTGGACAGGGACGGCGGCGGTCGTGGTCGGCACCGGCTTGCTCCCTACACCGGCGCGGGCATCGCGCTGCCGGAACGTCGCCGCGCGCGGAGCGCCGCGGCGCCCAGGGCGCGATCGGCGCGCGCCGGCGCCGCGCTCCGGAAATCTGCGCCGGCCAGCGAGCGGTACAGGCTGGCGTACAAGCCTATGGCGGAGCGCCAGCCGAAGTCGGCGCTCATTGCATTGCGCTGCATGATCCGCCACAGCATGGCGTGTTCGCGCAAACCCACCGCGCGCGCGATCGCTTCGCCCATGGCGGCCGGGCTGTCGCCGTCGAACAGCAAGCCGTTGGCGGACGCCATGGCGGACAGCGGCGCGCGCGGCCCGGGGTCCTCGATGGTGTCGGCCATGCCGCCGACGCGCGAACCGATGGGCAGCGCGCCGTAGCGCATGGCATACAGCGGCGTGAGGCCGAAGGGTTCGAAGCGGCTCGCGTGCAGCAGGATGTCGGAGCCGGCGTGCAGGCGATGGGCCGCCGGCTCGTCGTAGCCGATGTGGGCGGCGCAACGTCCCGGATAGCGTTGCGCCAGCTCTTGCAGCGCGCCTTCCAGCCGGTGGTCGCCCTGGCCGAGGATGGCGATCTGCAGGTTCGGATGCCGTTCCAGCGCCTCCGGCAGCGCCTGCACGGCCACGTCGGCCATCTTCTGTTCGGTCAGGCGGCTGCCCATGGACATCAGCGTCGCGCCCGCATCCACGGCCAGCCCGTACTCATGCTGCAGCGCGGCCTTGCAGCGCGCCTTGTTGGACAGGTCGCCGACCGAGAAGCGCAGCGCGCCCAGGTGCGGGTCCCTGGCCGGGTTCCACAGGACGTTGTCGATGCCGTTGGGGATGGGCAGCAAGTCGCCGGCACGGCGCCGCAACAGTTCGTCCAGGCCGCAGCCGAATGCGGGCGTCATGATTTCGCGCGCATAGGTATGGCTTACCGTCGTGACCCGGTCCGCGTAGCGGATGCCGGCCTTGAGGAAGTTCAGCTGCCCCCAGGCCGCGGCGCCGTCGCCGCCGCGATAGGCTTCCGGTATGCCCAGGCTTGCCGCGCATTCCATCGGGAAACAGCCCTGGAACGCCAGGTTATGGATGGTCATGACGCTGCGGGTCTCGCGCAGGCCGCAGGCCCGCAGCAGCAAGGGCACCAGCCCCGCATGCCAGTCGTGCGCATGCACGAGTTTCGGCGTGACGATGCCCGGCAGGCCGCCCGCCACGCGCACGGCGGCATGCGCCAGCGCCGCGTACCGCAGGGCGCTGTCGGCGTACTCGCGTCCCGCTTCGTCCAGGTAGATGCCGGGGCGGTCGTACAGCGCGTCGTTCTCGATCAGCAGGAAATCCAGGCCGGATTGGGGACACCGGCCCGCGATCAGCCGCGCGTCGCCGCCGGGAAGATTGTGCAACGGCGCCACGACGCGGGTCTCCTCCAGCCGCGCCTGCACGCCGCGGTAGGCGGGCAGCAGAATGGTCACAGGCATGTCCGCCTGCGCCAGCGCCCGGGCCATTCCCGTGATGGCGTCTCCAAGGCCGCCCGTTTTTGCCAGGGGAAATGCCTCGGCCGCCACTATCAGGGTTCTAGTCGTCGCCATGCCTGCTCCCATTGCGCTGCGAAGCGCCGAGAAAAAAGCGACGCGTCCGCCGAAGCCCTTCCAGGCGCAAGTAGCGTGCCCAAACGCGGCCGGCCTTGTTTTCTTTTGTATCGATGGCCATCGGCAGGCATGGCGTTTGCTGCGTTCATGGCTTTGCGTCATTCACCCCGGGGAGCAGCCTATGAAAACCGTGTCGGACTTCGTTCTGGAGAGACTCTCGCAATGGGGCGTCAGAAGGGTATTCGGGTATCCCGGCGACGGGATCAATGGGCTGATCGGCGCATTCGGACGGACGGAGGAACCGCTGGAATTCATACAGACCCGCCACGAGGAGAGCGCGGCCTTCATGGCTTGCGCCCACGCGAAATTCACGGGGCAGGTGGGCGTGTGCATGGCGACATCCGGGCCGGGCGCGATCCATCTGCTCAATGGCCTCTATGACGCCAAGCTGGATCACCAGCCCGTGGTCGCGCTGGTCGGCCAGCAAGCGCGCAGCGCCCTGGGCGGCGACTATCAGCAGGAAGTAGACCTGATCAGCCTGTTCAAGGACGTGGCGCACGATTTCGTGCACATGGCCGCGAGCGCCGAGCAGGCGCGCCACATGATCGACCGGGCGCTGCGGATCGCCATCGAGCGGCGCAGCGTCGCCTGCGTCATTTTTCCAAACGACGTGCAGGATTTGCCGGCGGTTGAAACGCCGCCGCGCGAACACGGAACCGTCCGCACCGGCATAGGCCTGACGTCTCACGCCGGCGTGCCCGGCGAAGCCGCCTTGCGCAACGCGGCCGACATCCTGAACCGGGGCGAACGGGTCGCCATGCTCGTGGGAGCGGGGGCGCTCGAGGCGGGCGCCGAGGTCCGCCAGGCGGCGGAACGGCTCGGCGCGGGAGTGGCCAAGGCCCTGCTGGGCAAGGCCGTGGTGCCCGATGCACTGCCATACGTGACCGGCTGCATCGGCCTGCTCGGCACGCAGCCCAGCTGGGACCTGATGAACGAATGCGATACGCTGCTCATGGTGGGAACCTCGTTTCCCTACGCGGAATTCCTGCCGCCGGAAGGACAGGCGAGGGCGGTTCAGATCGACCGCGACGGGCGCAAGCTCAGCCTGCGCTACCCCGTCGAGCTGGGCCTGGTGGGCGACAGCCGCCTCACGCTGCAGGCCCTGATCCCGATGCTGGAACAGAAGGCGGCGCGGCGCTGGCGCGAGCGCATCGAAAAGCAGGTCTCCCGGTGGCGCGAGACCGTGCGCGAGCGCGCGCTGGTGCAGGCCCGGCCGCTGAATCCGCAGCGCCCCTTCTTCGAACTGTCCGGGCGGCTTCCGCCCGAGTGCATCCTGACCTGCGATTCCGGTTCGGCCGCGAACTGGTATGCGCGCGACGTGGACTTGCGGGACGGCATGATGGCGTCGCTCTCGGGCGGCCTGGCCACGATGGGCTGCGGCGTGCCTTACGCGCTGGCCGCCAAGCTCGCCTACCCCGAACGGCCCGTGATCGCGCTGGTGGGCGACGGCGCCATGCAGATGCTGGGCATCAACGAACTGATCACCATCGCGCACCGGTGGAAGGCATGGACCGATCCCAGGCTGGTCGTCATGGTGCTGAACAATGGCGACCTGAATCTGGTGACCTGGGAGCAGCGCGTCATGGGCGGCGACCCCCGCTTCGCGGATTCGCAATGGCTGCCCGAGTTCTCCTATGCGGACTATGGACGCCTGCTGGGCCTGGAAGGCATCCGGGTGGACAGCCCCGAGGAGGTGGGGCCCGCCTGGGACCGCGCCCTGGCGGCCGCGAAACCCGTGGTGCTGGAGATGGTGACCGACCCCGAAATGCCTCCCTTGCCGCCGCACATACCCGCCAAGCAGGTGGGCGCCTACGTGCGCGCGCTGCGCAAGGAAGAAGCGGCGGCGGGCGGCGCGGCGCTGCGCGCCACGATCAAGCAATGGTGGGCGGGCTGAATCCGCGTCCGCCGCCGTGCCCAAGCTTTGCGTACTGTTCAGGAGCCCATCATGGCAAAGCCCACAACGCCACAATCGCCCGATTCCGGACGGGGAGGCCGGCCCGCGCCGGACCAGAGTCCGGCCGAGCATCCGGCGCCCGACCCGTCCGGCCGCAAGCCCGACAAGCATGGGCATTGGCCGCCCGACAGTCTGCCCAACCCCATGCCCGGACTGGACCCGCAGCAGACGCCCGGCATCGACCGGCTGTCGGGCACGCCGCTTGCGGATCCCGCCCGCATCCGCGCCGGACAGGCCTGGAGGCGGACTTTTTCAAGGAGACCCTATGAGCAAGCATGAAAGATTGCGCGACATGTTCCATCCGGCGGACGGTTCCGCGCGGACGATCCGGGAGTTGATCTCCGGGACGGAGGCGCTACTGCGCAGCACGGCCAGCTATGGCGGATCCGAGATCGAATCCGCCCGCGACCGGCTCAAGCAGCAGTTGGAGGCCGCGCGCGAACAGGCCAAAGGCTGGGAGCGCATCGCCTGGGACCGCGCCAGGAACGCCTCGCACGCCGCCGACGACTATGTGCATGAGAATGCCTGGAAGAGCGTGGCCGGCGCGGTCCTGATCGGCGTGCTGGCCGGCGCCTGCCTGATGTCGGACCATAGGCGCCGCTGAAGCATCTCATCCTTTTTGCCCATTGATGATCCGCGCAGGATCCAGGACGATGCACAGGTTGCGCCCGGCGCAAGGCTACGCGGGGGCGGGGCCGGGAAGGCCGGTCCCCCCTTTCAATTCGGGAGCCCACGATGAGCATGAACGCAGTCGCGCCGCGCGGCCGCTCGCCCTGGGGCAATGCCCTGGCGGTGGTCGTCCTGCTTGCGGCGGTGGCTGGCGTCCTGGCCTTCGCCGCCGTCCGCATTGCGGAGCAGCGCATCGCCAACATGCTGGGGCCTCGCAGCCAGGTGGCCGACGTCCGGGTAGGGTTCACCGAGGTAGTGCTGACGGACGTGGTCGTCAGCGGCGGGCAGGGGCAGGCCGGCGCGCGGGCGCGCCGCATCGTCCTGCGGCCCGAATGGTCGGCGCTGCTGCAACATGAGGCCGTGTTCACCAGCGTGCTGGTCGAAGGCTTCGACTTCGCGGTCGTGCGCGAGGCGGATGGCGACATGGCCATCTCCCCGGCCCTGCAGGCCGCCCTGCGCACGAGCGAGCGCGGGGAAGGGCGGCCGCGCCGGGGCCCGGCCATACGCATCGCGAACCTGGTGCTGCGCGACGGCCGGCTGGCGTTCGAGGACAAGGTCGTGTCCAAGCCAGCGCACCGGATTCCCTTCACCCACGTCCAGGCCAGACTGAGCCCGGTGTCCGTGCCGGGCGACGGCACGCGCAGCAATATGGAATTCAGCGCCAATATCGACGACCCGCAAGGCGGGACGGTGCGCGCCCAAGGCTCGCTGGTCGTGGGCGGCACGGACGCGGACATCAAAGTCACCGTGCGCGGCATGGGCATCCGCCACGCGGCGCCGTACCTCGCCGAGAATGGCGCAGGATCGCTGGCCGCGGGCACGATGGACCTGGACATGGACACCGCCATCGCCAACCGCGAACTGCGGGCATCGGGCGCCGTGGCCTTGAGCGGCCTGAAGTTCGGCGGCGACGGCTCTCTGTTCTCACTGCCACGCAAGGCGGTGCTGGCCGCGATGAAGGACAACACTGGCGTCCTGCGCTTCGATTTCGCGCTGGCGGGCAATCTCGACAACCCCAGGTTCTCCGTCACCCGCGGGTTTTCCGCCCAGGTGGCGCAAGGGTTCGCGCACGCAATCGGCGTCGGCGCGGAGGGCGCGGCCGAGGGCGTGACGGGCGCGGTGAAGGAATTGGGGAACGCCCTGTCCGACCTGCTCAGTCCAAAGCCTTGAACGACGAGCCGCCCCGTTCTCGCGGATTGCCCGGCTTGGCCGCCGCGCCGGCTTGCGTCCTGCGGCGCGCGTGACGCAGGCGTAGCTCGATCAGCAGGAAGGCCGCAAGCGCCAGGCATAGCGGAGCGAATGCGTAGAGCGCGCGGTAGACCAGCGCGGCCCCCAGCACTTCGGGGGCGGGGATCTGCGGGGCCAGCGCCGCCACGAAAATCGCTTCGGTGGTGCCCAGGCCGCCCGGCACACGGATGACGACGGCGGCGAAGCTGGTGCACAGCAGGACCCCGAGCACTGCCGGATAGCCCGCCTTCCCCTGCAACAGCACGTAAACGATGGCCCCCATCAAGGCCCAGGACAATGCCGCCACCGCGCTTTGCGCCAGCGCCATGCCGGCGCCGGGCAAGACCGCGTGCTGGCCCATCCACGTCCAGGTCCTGCGGCGCGCCAGCGCGCAGAAGGCCAGATAGGCGGCGGCCAGCGCCAGCAACGCCACGCCGGGCAGGCGCAGCACGTTCGGGCCGCCCCAGCCCTGGGGCACCGGAACCGCGCCCCAGGCGAACAGCGCCCCGGCCAGCCAGCCGTAGCCGATCCAGTTCGACGCGGCCGAAAACAGCGCGACCCGGGTGGCGACCGATTTGCGGCAGCCCAGGCGGGCGTACAGACGCAGCCGCGCCCCCAGCCCGCCGATCAGCACGCCGAGGTTCAGGTTCAGGGCGTAGCTCGTCATGGCCACGCCCAGCACCTTGGGCCAGGGCAGGGTATGGCGCGTGTAGCGCTTGCCCAGCAGGTCCATGGCTCCGTAGGCCAGGTATCCGGCAACGACCAGCCCCGACGCCAGCGCAATGGTGCCGGCCGGAATTTTGCGCATCGAGATCCAGACCTGCGCCCAATCCACCGCGCGGCCGAAGTGGATCAGCAGCCCGGCCACGACCGCCAGCACCAGCACCGGCAAGACGCGCTTGAGCCGGGGCCAGCGGTGCCGCAGGGCGCGCGTCAGCGTGGAACGGAACACTCTCATGCCGTCTCTCTTTCCGTCGTCATGGGCAGCGAACGCAAGCGCGGCTTGTGCGCGGGCAGGCTGCCGGCCCAGGCGGGGAAGCGGCGCAGAAAGTGGAAGACCACGACGCCGATCCACAGGCGCCGCAGGCGTCTCGTGGAGTTCGGCGGCAATTCGATCTGGCGGCAATCCTGTTCGATGAGCCGCTCCAGGCTCCGGCGCAAGGCGGCATTGAGCCCGGCGTCGCGCGCCACGATGTTGGCCTCCAGGTTCAGCGCCAGGCTCAAGGGATCCAGGTTGCTGGAGCCTATCGTCGCCCAGTCGTCGTCCGCGCAGGCGACCTTGCCGTGCAGCGGCCGCTTGCAGTATTCGTATATCTCCACGCCTGCGTCGATGAGGTAGTCATACAGCATGGAGGCCGCCAGCCGGGCGACGAGCACGTCGGGTTCGCCCTGCAGCAGCAGCCGGACCCGCACGCCGCGCCGCGCCGCATTGGCGAGGTCGTGCAGCAATTGATAACCCGGAAAGAAATAGGCATTGGCGATCAGCACGTCGTGGCGGGCCGCCCGGACCCCGGCCCGGTAGTAGCGTTCGATATCGGTCCGGTGCGCGTGGTTGTCGCGCACGACCAGGCGGCCGCCGCCGTCCCCCGCGGGCATGGGATCCCAGCACGCGGGCCTGCGGCCGAGCCGCCGCGGCCGGCCTTCGACCAGCGCGGCGCGGGCATAGTCCGCGATATCCGCGGCCAGCGGCCCCTCGATCCGGACGGCGTAGTCCTGCTTGGCCTCGGGGCCGTAGTCGGGCAGGTGGTCCGCCGAGAAATTGATGCCGCCCACGAAGGCGCAGCGCCGGTCCACGGCAACGATCTTGCGGTGCATGCGCCGAAAAACGTTGGTCCGCACGCCCAGGAAACGAGGGCGCGGATCGAACATGTGGACCCGGATGCCGCTTTCCGTCATGGCGCCCACGAAGGCCTCGCTCAATTCGTCGGAACCATAACCGTCCACCGTCAGGTCCACGCTCACGCCGCGCCGGGCCGCGGCGATCAAGGCACGCTGGATCTCCTGGCCCACGGCATCCTCGAAGAGGATGAAGGTTTCGACCAGCACCTCGCTGCGCGCGTCCGCGATGGCTTCCAGCACGGCCGGGAAGTAGCCTGTGCCGTTTTCCAGCAGCGTATACCGGTTGTTTTCGCGCCAGCGCAGGTTCATAGGGCGATCTCCGCGCAGATCGGCACATGGTCGGACAGGCGCGACCAGACGCGCGAGGCCAGGGGCACCGGCTGCCAGTCGCGCACGCTGCGCACATAGATGCGGTCCAGGCGCAACAGCGGCCAGCGCGCGGGGAAGGTGCGCGCCGGCCGGCCCAGCCGGGAAGTGAACACCTCGCAGGCGCCGCAATCGCGCATCGGCCCATCGGCGCGCAACCGCCAATCGTTGAAATCGCCTGCGATGAGCAGCGGCTCGCCGGCGGGCACCCCCTCGGCCACGAGCTCGCACAATCGGGCCAGCTGCCGGCCGCGGTGCCGCTCCAGCAGCCCCAGGTGCACGCAGATCGCATGCACGGGGGCGCGTATCGAAGGCAGCCGCAGCACGCAATGCAGCAGACCGCGGCGTTCGTGCCCGTCCATGCTGACGTCGTGGTTCTCATAGCGCTCGATGGGGTAGCGCGACAAAACGGCGTTGCCATGATGGCCCGCCGGATAGACGGCATTGCGGCCATAGGCAAAGTCGGTCCATAGCGTGTCCGCCAGGAATTCATACTGGGACAGGGGGGGCCACGATCGGTGCCGCTCGGCATGACCCTGGTGTTCGCCCAGGACTTCCTGCAGAAAGACGATGTCGGGACCCGCCGCGCGCAGGGCGTCCCGCAGTTCGTGCAGCATGAAGCGGCGATTGAAGCTGGTGAAACCCTTGTGGGTGTTGACGGTCAGCACGGTCAGCGTGGTGGCATCGATGTAGTGCGAGACGGGCATGGACGCTCCGGTGGACGCTATCCGGCGAAAGCGGAGCAAGCCGCGTGCCCGGCAGGTAAAAGGACGTAACGCGGGCGGCCCTCGACAGTTCCCCGGGGCCGGCGGCGCGCATGAGCTAATGAGAAATGGACATTTCCCCCGCCGCGCGCGCGGTCCTATCATCCGCAGCTTCCTTCCTGCGGAACGCTCATGGCCGATTTGCTGCGTATCGACAACCTCACCGTGGACCTGCCGCCGGGCGCGGACCGTCCCCACGCCCTCAAGGATCTGTCGCTGTCGGTGCGCGCCGGCGAGATCCTGTGCGTGGTCGGCGAAAGCGGCTCGGGAAAATCGCTGACCGCCGGCGCCATCCTGGGGCTGCTGCCCGAGGGCGTGCGCGCCAGCGCCGGACAGGTGCTCTGGGAAGGGCAGGATCTGCTGCGGCTCGCGCCGGAGGCGCTGCGGCGCCTGCGCGGCAAGCGCATCGGCATGATCTTCCAGGAGCCGATGACGGCGCTCAATCCCTTGCGCACGATTGGCGATCAGATCGGCGAAGTGTTCCGCACCCACACGCGCCTGCCGCGCGCGGAAATCCGGCGACGCTCGCTCGACCTGCTTGAATCGGTGCGCCTGCCGCAGCCCGGACAGGCGCTGGGCGCGTATCCCCACGAGCTTTCCGGAGGACAGCGCCAGCGGACCATGATCGCCATGGCGCTCGCGCTGGAGCCCGCGCTGCTGATCGCCGACGAGCCGACCACCGCGCTGGACGTCACGACGCAGGCCCAGATCCTGCGCCTGATCCACGACCTCCAGCGCCGCAAGGGCACGGCCGTGCTGTTCATCACGCACGATTTCGGCGTGGTGGCCGAAATCGCCGATCGTGTGGCGGTGATGCAGCGCGGCGCGCTGGTCGAGAGCGGGACGGCGCGGCAAGTGCTGGAACACCCGCGGCATCCGTACACGCGCGCGCTGATCGCGGCCGTGCCGCCGCTTGCCGCCGGCGCGGCCAGGCCGGCCGGCCAGCTCGACGCCCCGGCCATCCTGGCCACGCAGGACCTGGCCAAGGTCTACCGCAAGCGCGGCTGGCTGGGCCGTCCGGGCCGCGAGACCCGCGCGCTGGACGGCGTGACGCTGGCGTTGCGCCAGGGCGCCACGCTCGGCATCGTAGGAGAAAGCGGGTCAGGAAAATCCACGCTTGCGCGCACCTTGCTCGGGCTGGCGCCGCCCGACGCGGGCGGCATCACGCTGGCCGGCGCGCCCCTGGAATTCAAGGGAACCGCGGCGCGGCGCGCCCATGCGCGGCGCGTGCAGATGGTGTTCCAGGATCCCTATGGTTCATTGAACCCCCGCCAGCGCGTGGGCGAGATCGTCGCGCGCGGCCCCATGGTGCACGGGGCGACGCGTGCCGAGGCGCTGGCGCGCGCGCGGGAACTGTTCGCCCTCGTCGGCCTGTCGCCCGATGCTGCGCGGCGCTATCCGCACGAATTCTCGGGCGGGCAGCGCCAGCGGATCGGCCTGGCGCGGGCGCTGGCCATGCGACCGCAAGTGCTGATCGCGGATGAACCCGTGTCCGCGCTTGACGTGTCGGTCCAGGCCCAGGTGCTCGCCCTGCTGGCGCGCCTGCGCGAACAGCTCGGCCTGTCGATCCTGTTCATTACCCACGATCTGCGGGTGGCCGCGCAGGTCTGCGATGACGTCGCCGTCATGAAAGACGGCCGGGTGGTGGAGGAGGGGCCGTGCGCCGAGGTGTTCGGCCGGCCCTCGCATCCCTATACCCAGGCTTTGCTGGCCGCCGTGCCGGGCCGCCGCTGGAATCCGGCCGCCGTCGCGTTGCGCGTGGCGGCGTGACGTCAGAAGCGGTAGTTCGCGCTCAGCTCCACCCGGCGACCCTCGCCCAGCAGCCACTGCGTCTGGTTGTAGTACGCCGTTTCCGCATACTGGCGGTCGAACACGTTGAACGCGCGCAGCGCCAGGCTCAGGTCCCGGCGCGGTTCCCATAGGAGCGCCAGATTGGTGGTCGTATAGCCCGCCATCTCCAGCCGGTTGGCCGCGTCCGCGTAGCGCTTTCCCACATAACGCAAGCCCGCGCTGGCCGTCCACTGCGGAGCGAACTTCCAGCTGATCCAGGCATTCGCAACGCGTTGCGGCACGTCCGTGGGCACCTTGCCGTTGCGCGACACATTGACGCCGTTGACCGACTCGCTGAAATCGTCGTAGCGCGCCCGCAGCGCCACCGCGTTCAGGTCCAGCCGCCACGCGGGCGAGAGCTCCACGCCCAGCGTGGCCTCCAGGCCGCGCGAGGATTGCTCGCCCACCTGGACGCGCAGCGACGGGTCGTTCGGATCCCGCGTCACCAGGTTGTTCTTGCGGATATGGTAGGCCGCCAGCGTCCATTGGCCCTTGCCGTCCCAGAAGGTCTGCTTGACGCCGACCTCCACCTGCCTGCCCTGCGACAGATCGAAATCCTTGTTCGCGGGAGAGAGCAGCAGAAGACTCCCGACGGGGTCCGCCGCCTGCGCGTACTGGCCATAGACCGACAGGGTGGGCAGCACGTCGTACACGGTTCCGAGACGCCAGCCCACATTGTTGAAGGTGGTGCGGAACGCGGTCTGGTCCGCGACCAGGTCGCGCCGCTTCAGGTCGATGTGGTCGTAGCGCACGCCGCCCAGCACGGACCAGGCCGGCGTCAGCATCAGCCTGTCCTCCGCGAACAGGGCGTACTGGGTGGCCGTATTGCGATAGCGCGGCGTGGTGCCCGCGACGTTGATGAAGCGTCCATGATCCACGTCGTACGGATCCACTAGCGAGACGCCCGAGTAGGGAGAGTTGTTGGTGTGCTTGAGCGATGCGCGGTTCAGTTCGAAGCCCACGGCGATCTTGTTCGCCAGGCCCAGCAAATGGCCGTCGAAGGTGGCGTCGGTGATGGTTCCGGCCTGTTCCTGGTCATGGGCGATCTCGGTATAGGCCGTGCGCCGGATCATATCGCCCGGCACCCAGGCGTAGTTCTCGACGTCGCGGTAGTCGCGATCGCTGCCGAGGTAGTACACGCGGCTGCGCACCTGGGTCGCCGGATTGGGCGACCACTCCGCCTTCAGCTCGCTGCGGCTGTCGCGGTAGACGATCTTGCTGTCGGCCACGTTGTAGTTCTGTTTGCGCAGCGAGTAGTCCATCGTGCCGTCCATCAGCGGCGTGCCGAAGTAGCGCGTGGGCTCCTGCCAGGCATAGGCCTGGGTCAGGGTGAAATTCAGTTCGGGCGACACGTCCAGCCTCAGCGCGGCGGTAACCGCGGCGTCGCGCGAGTCGCCCAGGCTGATGCCGGAGTCGCTGTGGTTGCCGCTGATGTCCAGCCGGTACGACCACTTTTCGTCCAGCGCGCCGCCGCTGCCGAAGCCGAAGCGCTGGGTATCGTGCGTGCCCACGGTCGTCTGGATCTCGTTTTCGATCGGACCGCGCGTGGGCTTCTTCGGAATGACGTTGACCACGCCGCCGATGGCTCCTTCGCCATACAGCACCGAAGCCGGGCCCCGCAGCACCTCGATACGGTCCACGGCCCAGGGGTCGTAGATGAAGGTCTGCCCGACTCCGCCATATTGGCGCACGCCGTCGTACAGCTGGGCGACCGAGTTGGAGTCGGTGAACCCGCGCGAAGACAGGGACGACCCGCCGTTGCCGGGATGGCGCATGGCGCTGATCCCGGCGGCCTGGGTGATCGCGTCGGTCACGGTTACCGCGCCGCGCTCGCGCAGCTGTTCATTGCTGATGATTTCGATGCTGGCCGGCGTTTCGAAGGGCGTCAGGCCAAGCAGCGTGCCGGTGCCGGCGGGCTCCAGCAGGGTGAGGGGCGGCGCATCGCCGGATACGGAGATGCTGGGCAGGGTGGCCACGGGCGCGTTCTGGGCGTGCGCCGGGGCCAGCGCGGGCAGGAAAGCGAGCGCGGTCCATGCGGCCGCGCGCCGCTTCAGGACGCGTTGCGTCCTGGCGGAAATAGAAGACATGGGTACTCTCGGTAAGCCAAGGACTGCCGCCGCGAGGCGGCGCGGATTCAGCGGGATACCGGGAGGAAAGGCGGGGCGCGGGCCCCCAGGGGCCCGCCGAAGGCGGAAGAGGAGGCCGCGGCGGGCGGCGCCCGGGCGGCCAGGGGGTGCGCCATGACGGCTGAGGCGGCGGCCAGCAGGACGGGCGACGGCGGCAGCGCCACCGCCGCGAGCGCCATGCCCGTGGGGCAGCTGGCGGCTTGCGCCGCGTGGCGTTCGTCCGGCGCGTCGCTGGATTTCTCCGGGCCCGCGACCCAGATCGGCCCCGCCGCCGAACACAGCTGTATCAGCGTGCCGCCTTGCTGCGTGGCGGGCATGAAGCCCTGGGGCACCATCGCCTTCAGCACGAACAACGCCATCACCAGCCACAAGACGGCGGCGTTACGGGCGAGGGGAGGCAATGGGCGGCGCATGGTCGGCGCCTATTATGCCCTCATACCGTGCGCGCCGCCCAGAACGCCGTGCGCACGGCCGGCGACTCGGCGATGCCCGCAACCACGCGATCCAGGTCCAGTTCGTCCACCGAGGCCTCGCTGAGCGCCGCTTCGATCTCGACTTCATTCTCGCCGAACTGATCGATCTTCAGCTCGGACAACGGCAGCTGCTCGGCTTCCAGCACATCCTCCAGCACGGCCATGGCGTTCTGGCGCTGCTCCACGGGGGCAATGAGATGTATGACCGTCGTGACTTCCGTGGTCTGCGCATCGACCGGTTGGCGGTTGACGTAGCTGACAACGGGACGCAGCAGGGTGTTGGCCGCGAGCACGAAGGCGGTGGCGGCCACGGCTTCCAGCATCAGCGACGCTCCGGCGCAGGCCCCGATCGCGGCGGACCCCCACAAGGTTGCGGCGGTGTTCAGGCCACGGATGCTGCCGCCTTCGCGCATGATGGCGCCCGCGCCCAGGAAACCCACGCCCGACACCACATAGGAGATCACGCGCGCTCCGCCATCCGCGCCGCCCACCCGGAACGCCATATCCACGAAGATGGCCGCGCCCACCGCGACCAGCACGTTGGTGCGCAACCCGGCCGTGCGCTGCCGGAACTGCCGTTCGAAACCGACGATGGAGCCCAGCACGAAGGCGGTGAGCAGGCTGACCAGCGTATTGGCCAGGGTGAGGAATTGGATGTTCTCGAAGTTCTTCATGGTCTACTCCGTGCCGGGGCGGCATGCGCGCGCCATATTCGGGCATTCATGCGGATTCTTGATGACACCGGCCTCAAGCCGGCAGCACGGCGATGGAGGCGCCGGCCTCGTTCTGCCAGTGCATCCTCCGCACGCCGGGGCTCTGGCCCAGTCTCAGCGCGATCGCGCCGAGCTGCTTGCGATGGTGGGGCGGGCAATGCAGCGTGACGATGGTGGAAGCCAGCTGGCCGGATTCGGCCCGCGACAGGCGTACCGACAGGACCCGCAGGTCCAGGTCCCGCAGTTCGTAGTACAGCTGCTTGCGCAGCGCATTCAACGTGGCGCCGAGGCTCACGATGGTGAATTGATAAGAAAGGAATTGCTGGGCGCGCATCGTCGTCTCCTGACAGGGGGAGTACGGTGGAAGGTCCACATGCAGGCGCCGCCCGTCCGGCCGGATACGCGCGCGGCGATGCCGGCGTATCGCGTCGGTAAGCGGTAGGGGGAGAGGGCTGGGGGGCCGCGATGCGAACGCACCGGGGCCGGTAGAGCCGGTTCCTGGCTTGGGGCAGGACCGGCGCGGAATCAGGTCCGCGGATCCTGCGTCAAGCGGCGCTTGCAGTCGTGTTGCGACTACATCCGTCGTTGTCCACGTTGATCTCTATGAGGTTGAAAGTGCGGCGAGTATAACGTCTTCCAGGGTAAACACCAATGAAATCGCCGCAATGGATCACGCTCGTCGAACCGGAAGCCCTCGCAATCTACGGTAATATTCAGGTTCCAGTAAGAAAGAGAGCAAGGTGGATGCGCCGCCGCGAGGCCGCCCCGGCAGCCTGGGCCATCCGCCAACTATGAACGAAGACCCGCCTCCTAGGCCGGCGCCGCAACAACGCCGGCGCCCGCTTCCCCATCCCCGCAAAGCCGCGGCCCGCGCCGCGCGCCTGCCCACAGATTCCATGCTGACCGCCGCGGCCACTCCGCGCCTGGGTTGCCGCGCGCCGCCGCGCGCCTGCCCAAGCGCCGCCGCGCGCGCCCGCGGGCGTCCGTCCCGCCTTCCTCCCAATGATCCTGGCGACGCCTTGGCGCGTCCCATCACGCCTTCCGTGGAACTTTGATGATTTTCGATTGGATGACCGACCCCACCGCCTGGCTGGGCCTGGCGACGCTGGTCGTGCTTGAAATTGTGCTGGGCATCGACAACCTCGTGTTCATCGCCATCCTGGCGGACAAGCTGCCGCCCGAACAGCGCAACCGCGCGCGCCTGATCGGCCTGACGCTGGCCATGGTCATGCGCCTGGGCCTGCTGGCGAGCATCGCCTGGGTGGTCACCCTGACCGAGCCCCTGTTCACTTTCCTGGGCGCGGAGATCTCGGGCCGGGACCTGATCCTGATCCTGGGCGGCCTGTTCCTGCTGTTCAAGGGCACGATGGAACTGCATGAACGCGTGGAAGGCAGCGCCGGCCACGACGCCGGCCAGAAGACGCAGCACGCCGTGTTCTGGCAGGTGATCCTGCAGATCGTCGTGCTGGACGCCGTGTTCTCGCTGGATTCCGTGATTACCGCCGTGGGCATGGTGCAGGACCTGAGCATCATGATGATCGCGGTCGTCGTGGCGATGGCGGTCATGATGCTGGCCAGCCGTCCGTTGATGGGCTTCGTCGCCCGCCACCCCACGGTGGTGATCCTGTGCCTGGGGCTGCTGCTGATGATCGGCTTCAGCCTGGTGGCCGAAGGGCTGGGCTTCCACGTGCCCAAGGGCTATCTGTACGCCGCCATCGGATTTTCGATCCTGATCGAACTGTTCAACCAGCTGGCCCGCCGTAATCGCGCCAAGGGCGCGCACGCCCTTGGCCGCAGGCAGCGCACGGCGCAAGCCGTGCTGCGCCTGCTGCGCGCCAAGCCCGCCGGACAGGCGGGCGGGCAGGTGGACGAGGTGGTCGCGCTGGTGGACGGCGCCGACGACGAAGCGGCATTCGCGCCCGAGGAAAGCACCATGATCGAACGCGTGCTGTCCATCGGCTCCCGGGACCTGCGGTCCATCATGGTGCCGCGCGGCGACATCACCTGGCTGGACGTGGCGGACGCGCCCGAGGACATCGTGCGCAAATTCGGCACCGGCCACTCGCGGCTTCCGCTCTGCGCGGGCGATCCCGGCAACGTGCTGGGGGTGCTGCATTTCAAGGACATTCTGCCGCTGCTGCGCAACCCCGGCCCGATCGACCTGGTGGAGGTGGCGCGCGAACCCCGCTACGTGCTGGAAACCATGCCTGTGCTCAAGGTCCTGGACGAACTGCGCGCCTCCCGCGACCACATGCTGATCGTGGTCGACGAGCACGGCGTGTGCGAAGGCCTGGTCACCCCCATGGACGTGCTGACCGCGGTGGCGGGCGACCTGCCCGAGCATCAGGAAGACCGGCCGGAGGCCCTGCGCCTGTCCGACGGATCCTGGCTGCTCGGCGGGCGCCTGGAGGTGGGCGAGGCGGCCCGTTTGCTGGGCGCGCCGGAATTGGCCGACGATTATCCGGACGCCACGCTGGCAGGCTGCCTGTTGCGCGCCTGCGGCAGGATTCCAGAGGCCGGGGATGCCATTTCCTGGCGCGATTGGCGCTTCGAAGTGACCCGCCGCAACGGGCTGCGCATCGACCAGGTGCGCGCCAGCCACACCGCAATCGAGGCTCCTCCCGCCGTATGACCCCCTTGGTGAAAGCAACACTCTGTGCGAATATTGCGACGGGTGTCACGGCTTTCATCAGTCTTTTCCACGGCCCGCGCGAGGTCCCGAACGGGTTGTTTGTCTTTGCATTCTGTTATCCACACAGGTAGGTCGCATGGGCAGCACGAAGTCTGAACCGGAAAGAAAGACCCGCCGCGGTCAGGCCGCGGCGCCTTGCGGTACCGGCGCTTTCCGGATGGCGCTTCTGGCGGTCTGCGCGGTCCTTGCCGCGATGTTCGCGCCCGGCGCCGCGCGCGCCACCGAAGGCGCGCTCGGGCGCCAGATCACCGGCACGAACGTGCAGCCCAACGCCGGCATCGTTTCACCCGAGCCCATCTGGGCCGTCAATCTGTCGCAGATCTATCTCGACGGCAGCATCGGCGGCAGCCGCGAGGTGCCCGTCGCGGGCAAGACCTCGCTGGGCCTGGACGCCAAGGTCGCGTTCACGCTCGCCACCGTGCTCAAGACCTGGGACACCGGCCCCGGGCGGTGGAACTTCGCGTCCAGCTTCACGGTTCCCTATGTGTGGACCAAGGTGACGTCCACGCTGACCGGGGCGGGAGGGCGCCGCGCCAGCCAGAGCGACACCGCGTCGAATCTGTTCGACCTGTATTTTTCGCCCATTATCGCGGGATACCATTTTTCCGAGACCTCGCACATGGCGCTCAGCCTGAACATCTGGGCGCCGACGGGGCAGTACAACGCGAACGACATGGCCAATCCCAGTCTCAACAACTGGACCTTCATTCCCCAGGTGGCCTATACCAGGATATTCCCGGAATCCGGGTTCCAGATCGACACCGTGGCCGGCGTGCAGTTCTATACGCGCAACAGCGCCACGGACTACCGCAATGCGCCGATCTTCAGCATGGACGTGATGGGCCGCAAGATGTTCAGCAACGGCGTCAGCGCCGGGCTGATCCTTGGCACCATCCAGCAGTTGGGCAGCGACAAAGGGCCCACCGCCGATCGGCTCAACGGCTTCAAGGGCAGGGACTGGGCGTTGGGCCCGATCGTGACCTATGACAGGAAATTGGCGGACAAGCGTTCGCTGTCGCTGGGCTTGCGCTGGGTGCCCACGATCAGCAGCACGAACCGCCTGGACAGCAACAGCACGGTCATGGCGACCGCCACGCTGGTGTTCTGAAGGCTGAATGCAATTCTCCGGCCCGCCCGCCCATGGCGGCGCGGCATCCAATCGGTTTTCTGATATCGGGTGAGTGGAATGGCGAAGCAAACACGATATAAGGCGCGCCTGGCGGGAGCCCTCCTGCTGGGCGGGGTCGCATTGGGCGCGGCCGCCAGCACGGCCTATCTGTTCCTGGGCGCCAATGGCGGTCCGGAAGAGGCCAAGGTCGTGCTGGGCGACGGCAAGAGCGGCCCCAGGGGCATGGCCTGGGTCCCCGGGCGCGAATTCCTGATGGGCAGCAGCCATCGGCTCGCCCAGCCGAACGAGATGCCGGCCCACAAGGTCTCCGTGAGCGGATTCTGGATGGACGTGAACGACGTCACGAACGCGGAGTTCCGCCGCTTCGTCGAGGCCACGGGCTACGTCACCACGGCCGAACAGAAGCCCAGATGGGAAGACCTGAAGGTGCAGTTGCCCGCCGGCACGCCCCGCCCGGACGAGCGCCTGCTGGTGCCGGGCGCCATGGTGTTCGTCGGCACGGCGAACGAGGTGTCCCTGCGCGACTATTCGCGCTGGTGGCGCTATGTGCCCGGCGCCAACTGGAAGCATCCGCAGGGTCCCGGCAGTTCCATCGCGGGCAAGGACGACCACCCCGTGGTCCAGGTCTCCTACGAGGACGCGATGGCCTACGCCAAGTGGGCAGGCAAGCGCCTGCCCACCGAATCGGAGTGGGAGATGGCGGCCCGCGGAGGACTGGAGCAGGCCACCTATGCCTGGGGCGAGGAACTGCTGCCCCAGGGCAAGGCTATGGCCAACATCTGGGATACGCAGCAGCAGCAACCGTTTCCGGTCGTCAAGGACGAGAAGGTGCAGGTCGGCACCATGCCGGTGGCCAGTTTTCCGCCCAATGGCTATGGGCTGTACGACATGGCCGGCAATGTCTGGCAATGGACCTCCGACTGGTATCGCGCCGACGCGTTCAAGATCCAGGCCCAGTACCGCCAGCCGCCCACGGATCCCGCAGGGCCCGCGGACAGCTTCGACCCCGACGACGGTATCGTCCCGCCCAACGCCCCCAAGCGGGTGACGCGCGGCGGGTCGTTCCTGTGCAGCGACACCTATTGCATCAGCTATCGCACCAGCGCCAGGCGCGGCACGGATCCGATGAACGGCATGTCGCATCTGGGATTCCGCACGGTGATGACGCCGCAGCAATGGAAGGTCGCGCAGGCGCGCGCCACTGGGGTGGCGAGCCGCTAGGTCCGGGCATTCGAAACACAGTGATTCGTTTACGTGAGTGATTTTCCGCCCGCCGGGGCAAGGAGAGAAAGCGATGAACGCAAGAAAGGTGTTGAGAGCGGCGCTCTTTGCCGCGGCGGGCCTCGCCGCCGTGGGCGGCGCACAGGCGCAGACCCAGGCGCCTCAGGCCGCGCAGGGCCAGGAGGCATCGGGCAAAAAACCGAACATCCTGGTGATCTTCGGCGATGACATCGGGCAGACCAATATCAGCGCCTATGGCGAGGGCGTGGTCGGCTACGAGACTCCCAACATCGACCGCATCGCCAAGGAAGGCGTCAAATTCACCGACTACTACGGGGAAAACAGCTGCACGGCCGGGCGCTCATCCTTCATCACCGGCCAGTCGCCGCTGCGCACCGGATTGACCAAGGTCGGCGCGCCGGGCGCCTCGGTGGGCCTGCAGAAGGGCGACATCACCATCGCCGAGGCATTGAAGGCGCAGGGCTACGCCACGGCGCAGTTCGGCAAGAACCACCTCGGAGACAAGGATGAATACCTGCCGACCCAGCACGGTTTCGACGAATTCTTCGGCAACCTGTACCACTTGAATGCCGAAGAAGAACCGGAACGTCCGTACTGGCCCAAGGACTCCAATGATCCGTTCGTGAAGAACTTCTCGCCGCGCGGGGTCGTCAAGGCATCGGCGGACGGCAAGGTCGAGGATACGGGCGCATTGACGAAGAAGCGCATGGAAACCATCGACGACGAAACGGTGGGCGCCGCGATCGACTACATCGACAAGCACGGCAAGGGCGACAAACCGTTCTTCGTGTGGATGAACACCACGCGCATGCACGTCTATACCCACATCCGGCCGGAAAACCAGGGCAAGAGCGGCATGCCGGGCAACGATTACGCCGACGGCATGCTCGAGCATGACGCAGACGTCGGCAAGCTGCTGAAGAAGCTGGATGACATGGGCATCGCCGACAACACCATCGTGGTGTATACGACCGACAACGGCCCCAACCAATGGAGTTGGCCGGATGCCGCAACGACGCCGTTCCGCAGCGAAAAGGACTCCAACTGGGAAGGCGCCTTCCGGGTTCCCGCCATGGTCCGGTGGCCCGGCAAGATTCCCGCTGGCCAGGTCAAGCGGGGGATCGTCTCCGGGATGGACTGGTTCCCGACGCTCCTCGCGGCCACGGGAGACACGTCGATCAAGGAGCGGCTGCTCAAGGGCTGGACGCCCCCGGGAAATCCCACCAATTTCAAGGTGCACCTGGACGGCTACAACCAGCTCGATTATCTGACCGGAAAATCGGACAAGAGCGCCCGCAACGACTTCTATTACTTCAATGATGATGGCGTCTTGGTCGGCATGCGGTTCGACAACTGGAAGGTCGTGTTCTGCGAACAGCGCGCCCCGGGCAATCTGAATATCTGGCAGGAACCGTTCGTCTGCCTTCGGGTGCCGAAGATTTTCAACCTGCGCATGGATCCGTACGAACGCGCCGATATCACGTCTGACCAGTACAACGATTGGCTGGGCAAGAACGCCTATCTGACCGAGATCGGCACGATGAAGGCCTCGGAGTTCATGGAAACCTTCGTGACGTACCCGCCAAGCCAGCGCCCCGCGAGCTTCAGCATCGACCAGGTGCAGGAGCAGGTGCACAAGTCCATCAACGCTCACTTTGAGCAGATGGCGAAGCAGAAAAAGCAATAAGGCGCGCGGCGGCGCATCGCGCGCCTCCCGTTGAAAACTTCCGGGGAAACAGGACGATGGCAATGGGAACGGCGGCAATGCAGAATCCGGACGCGAGGCAGGAGGGCGGCGCCCGGACATTGGCCGCGGCCCGGCCCGCCGCGCTCCTGTTCCTGTCCGGCGCCGCGGCGCTGGTGTTCCAGGTGTTGTGGATCAAGCAGTTGTCGCTGGTCGTAGGGGTGGAGGTCAGCGCCATCGCGGGAGCGGTCAGCGCCTTCTTCCTGGGGCTTGCCCTGGGCGGCTGGGTGCTGGGGCGCCGGGCGGACCGCCTGCGCCGGCCCCTGCGGTTCTATGCCGCGCTGGAGGCGGCGGTGGCCGTTTCCTGCGTGGCGGTTACCTGGGCGCTTGCCCGCAGCGCGGCGCCGTTCGTGGCAGTCGAGACGCAAAGCGGCGTGGCGGCCTGGCTGCTGATCGGCCTGTTGCTCGCCATTCCTTCCTTTCTGATGGGCGGCACGCTGCCGGCGCTGCTGCGCGCCGTCAACCGGCACGACGCGGGCGTCAGCCGGCGCGGCGGAGCCTTGTACGCCGCGAACACCTGCGGGGCGATCCTGGGCGCGTTGCTGCCCGCGTTTCTCCTGATTCCGCGCTTCGGCGTGCAAGGCGCGGCGCTGGCCGCCGCGTCGCTCAACCTGCTCGCCGCCTGCGGCGCCTGGCTCCTGGACCGCAACGCCGCAGATCGCGTGGCGCCCGCCGCCGCCCAGGAGGCCGGCCCGCTGTCGGGCGAGGCCCGCCTGGCCATCGCCCTGTACGCGGTGGCGGGCGGAATCGCCCTGGGCTACGAAGTGCTGTGGTCGCAGATGATCGTGCCCTTCATGAGCACCCGCGCATTCGCGTTCGCCATCGTGCTGGCCACCTATCTCGCGGGCCTGGCCATCGGCGCGGCGCTGTATGCGCGCTGGGGGCACCGGGCGCGCAACCCCTGGACGGTGTTCGGCGGGCTGATCGCCGGCGCCGGCCTCGTGGCCGTCGTCGAAGTGGCGGTGCTGGGCAAGTGGCTGGTCATGGCCCAGACCTATGCGGAGGCAATCATCTACCAATGGACCGGCAGCGGCTTCGCCGGCATGTGCGCGCGCTTCGCCGTCGCGGCGGCGAGCTTCGTGCTGGCGCCGACCCTGTTGCTGGGCGCGGCCTTTCCCGCCGTGCTTCGGATCGCCGCGGGCGACCGGCGCGTGGGCCGCGACGTCGGAGCCGTGCTCGCCTGCAATACCCTGGGCGGAATCGCCGGGACCCTGCTGACCGGCTTCGTGCTGTTGCCGGCGCTCGGCCTGGTGCGCACGCTGGGCGTGCTCGCGGCGCTGGCCGCGCTGGTCGGCGCCGCGGCGGCGTGGCGCGGCCGCGCCGATGGCAGGGCAGCGACCGGCTGGGCGACCGGCCTGATCGGCTGCGCGGCGCTCGCGGTGGCCGTCAGCCTGCCCGCCGACCAGTTCGCTCGGCTGCTGCCGGGCGCCAGCGGCGCCGGCCTGGTGTTCTACGAGGAAAGCCACGGCGGCACCGTGGCCGTCGTGGAGCGCGAGGGCAACGGCAACCGGTTCCGCCGGCTGTACATCCAGGGCGTATCCAATTCCGGAGACGCCATGCCGTCGCTGCGCTATATGCGGTTGCAGGCGTTGCTGCCGCTCATCGTGCACAACGGAGAACCGCGTTCGGCCCTCGTCGTCGGCTACGGCACCGGAATCACCGCGGGCGCCTTGTCGCAGTATCCCGGGCTGGACAAGCGCGCGGTCGCGGAACTGTTGCCCGCCGTCCTGCGCGCCGCCCCGCAGTTCAAGGGCACGTTCCAGGCGGCCACCGACCCCGGGCTGGAAAAGCGCCTGCGAGACGGCCGTCGCGAACTCCAGGCCAGCGCGGAACATTGGGACCTGATCACGCTGGAACCGCCGCCGCCGTCCGCCGCGGGCGTGGTCAACCTGTACTCCCGCGATTTCTACCGCCTGGCCGCGAGCCGCCTGGCGCCGCAGGGCATCGTGGCGCAATGGTTGCCGCTGCCCACGCAGAACGCCGAGGATACCCGCGCGCTGGTGGCGAGCTTCATCGAGGTCTTCCCGCACGCCCAGTTGTGGACCAGCGAACTGCATGAAATGCTGCTGGTCGGGTCCATGCAGCCCCTGGTGCTGGATGCCGCCCGCATCCAGGCGCGCTACGCGCAGCCCGATACGGCCGCGGCGCTCACGGCGGTGGGGATTCCTTCAGCCGGCGCCTTGCTGGCCACCTGGGTGACCGACCGCGCCGGCCTGGCCCGCTACGCCGGCGGCGCCCCGGCAGTGACCGACGACCGGCCCGGCATCGAGTACGCCACCTGGGTACGCTCCCGGGAGGTCGTCCGCGTGCTGCCGGAGTTGCTCGCGTTGCGCACCGAACCGCCATTGCGCGGCGCGCCCGACGGCCTGCGCGCGGATATCGAGCTTGAGCGGGCCCGGCTGGACACCTTCTACCGCGCCTCGCTTGCCGCCTACAGGGGCGACCGGGAAACCTGGGGCAGGGAGATGAACAGGGTAGCCCGCGACGACGGCGGCAATGCGTACTACCGGTGGTTCATGCCCGGCGGCGTCCGCTAGGCGTCAACTGCATATGCGGCGCCACGGCGCCACGCCGTCCGGCGGGCAATAGCCCGCGCAGGGCGTGGCGATGGACGTGCCGCTGCGGCAGCGCAGTTCGGGAACCTTGTCGCCATAGGGCACCGTGCCCTGGCAGTCGCAGCGCGCGAGACCGCTGCCGGAGGGCAGCTTGCTGGCGGCCTCCGCCTGTTCCGCCTTGGCGGCCCGTTCGGCCCGCTCCGCCCGTTGGGCGCGCTCCGCCAGCCCGGGGCTCACGGCGGGCGGCGCCTCTTCCACGACATCGCTTTCGATCGCGTCCCGCACCTTGGCGGCAGGGATACCGCAAGCCTTGGCGATGGCTTTCGCCGAGCGGCCGTCCTTGGCCATGGCTTGAATTTTCTTGTCGCTGCATGCCGCATCGGCGCGGGGCGCCGCCAGCATGTACAGCGCCAGGGCGGCGGCAGCGAGAAAGCCCGGTCGATGCAAGGTCATGGCGCGCTCCTGCACGAAAGTCCGAATGGGGGGAATACGCCGCAATCCATAAGGAGGAAAGCGCTCCGCGAAAAGCGTAGTGCCCCCCGTCCGACAGTGTCAATGCGCCTCGCGCACATCCCGCGAACGGCTGGAATCGTTTGAACGACGGCCGTGTCCGGATGGATGAGTCCGGCCTGGTGAACGCGCAATGGCGTATCCGCACTAGGCCGCGAGCACGCGCACGCCGAAGTCGTGCGCGGCGATTTCGGCCTCGGCCTGCGCGCGGGCCGCCGCAAGCACGACGGGGCCGCGGGCAGTGCCCTGGACCGAAAAGAACGTCACGTCGGGCAGCCCGATGGTGCCCAGCACGTGCTTGAGATAAGGCGTGAGGAAGTCGGGCTGGCGTTGCGCGCCATCGCCGCAGAACTCCCCGCCGGAAGATATCGCGACGTAGACCGGGCGGCCGGCAAGGTTGCCGAGCTTGCCCTCGGACGTGATGCGGAAGGTGTGGCGCACCCGCACGACGTGATCGATCCAGGCCTTCAAGGACGAAGGCACCGTGAAATTATGCATCGGCGTGGCGATGACGACGTGGCTGGCGTCCCGCAGCGACTGGATCAGTTCGGCGGACTGGCGCAAGGCGCCGCGGTCGAGCCTGTCGTCCGGCGGATCCTGCGGCGAGCTCAGGGCCGCCGCGTAGTCCAGGTCGACGTGGAGCAGGGCGTTGGCGTTGAAATCCCTCACGATAGGGCGGGCGCCTTCCGCCGCGTCGACGATCCGGTCCACGATGCGTTGCGACAGACGATAGCTTTCGGAGGCGCGGCCGCGCGGGCTGCAGACAATGCGTAGGATGCTCATGCGGAGGGGGTTCCCAGAATCTTGCTGAATCGGATGGCGCTGGTCAACAGGCCTTGTCGGAAATAAAAGCGCTGGGCCAGGGCGTTGGCCAGCCCGGTATCGAGCACCAGTTTGGCGCAGCCGCTGTCGCGCGCCAGGCCATCCAGGGCTTCCAGCAGCCGCGCGCCCCAGCGTTCGCCGCGGCGCGTGGCCGAGACGACCAGGTCGTCCACGTACAGAAAGCGGCCGTAGATCAGGTTCTCCTGGAAGCGGTAGCCGGCCAGCGCCACGGCGCGGCCGTCCTGCATGGCGGCCAGCAGGCGGTAGCGTTCGTGCCGCATGCGGCCGATGCGTTCGATGAAATCGGTTTCCTCCGTCAGGTGCGGACGCAGTTCGCGCATCAGCGGCAGGCAGGCGCGCAGTTCGTCCGGCGTGACGAGATGGCGCAGGGCGGTGTCGTTGTCGTGTGTCATGGAAGCCATGTTAGGCAGCTCATGACATAATTTGAAGGGCCATAAAATGAATTTCTGACTATGCCATGATCCTTCCCTCCACCCCCGCCCCCGCGGCGCCTCCAAGCGGCGCCGAGCCCTTGTACCGGCAGGTCTACGAACGCTTCCGCGGGGCCATCGTCCAGGGCACGCTCAAGCCGGGCGACCGCATCCCGTCCGCCCGGGCGCTGGCCAAGGAATTGGGCGTGGCGCGGGGCACGGTGGAAGTGGCATATTCGCTGCTGGCTTCCGAAGGCTACATCCAGGCGCGCGGCCAGGCCGGCACGGTGGTGTCGCCCGATCTGCAGCCGCATGCGGCCGCTCCCGCGGCACAGCCGCCCGCCGCGCCGGCGCGCGATGAGCACGCCTGGCCCCGCTCGTCCGGGATCCTTCCTTTCCAGATGGGCCTGCCCGCGCTGGACGCGTTTCCCCGCAAGCTCTGGGCGCGTCTGGGCGCCAGGCAGCTGCGGGGGCTGCAGGCGCCCGAGCTTGCCTATCCGCCCAGCGGCGGCCTGCCGTCCCTGCGCAGCGCCACGGCCGCCTATCTGCAAGTGGCGCGCGGCATCCATTGCCAGCCCTCGCAGGTATTCATCACCTCGGGCTACAACCACACCATGCGGCTGGTCCTGCAGGCCTTGTTCGAACCGGGCGACGAGGTATGGATGGAAGATCCGGGCTATCCGCCCACGCGGTTCCTGCTGGAGCAGGCGCGGCTGCGGCCCGCGCCCGTGCCCGTGGACCATGACGGCCTCATCGTGGGCGCGGGCATCGAACGGGCGCCCCGCGCCCGCGGAGCCGTGGTGACGCCGGCCCATCAAAGCCCGTTGTGCATGTCGCTATCGCTGCCGCGACGGCAGGCGTTGCTGGACTGGGCGGAGCGGAACGGGAGCTGGATCGTCGAGGACGACTATGACGGCGAGTACCGTTACGTCAGCAGGCCCTTGCCCGCGCTGAAGAGCCTCGATACGCAAGGGCGGGTGCTGTACGCGGGCACGTTCAGCAAGGTGCTGTTTCCCGGACTGCGCCTGGCCTATGTGGTGGTGCCCGAAGCGCAGGCCGCGCGATTCGAGCAGATCTGCTGGCTGACCGGCGGCGCGCCCGGCCTGACGCAGGCGATCCTGGGGGCATTCATCGCCGAGGGGCACTTCGGCCGTCACATCCAGCGCATGCGCAAGCTCTACGCGGAGCGCCGCGAGGCCGCCGCGGCCGGTCTGGCCGCCGCGCTCGGCCCGCGCATGCGGATCGATCCGCAGCCCGGAGGCATGCATCTCGTGGCGCGCCTGGCAGGGCGCCAGGCCGACCGGGGCCTGGCCTCGCGCATGCAGCAAGCGGGATTGTTCGCGGAGGCGCTGTCGCGCTGGTATGCGGCGCCGGGCGGGCAGTCCGGGCTGCTGCTCAGCTTTACCAATATCGCCTCCGAGGCGCAGGCCCGGGAACTGGGCATGCGCATCCGGGCGCTGATGTAGCGCCCGGCGCGAGCCTACTCCAGTCCGCCCTTGTCCAGGCCGTAGGCCGCGTCCGCCGAGCCTGGCACCGTCCTGAACGCGACGTTCAGGCGGTTCCAGCCGTTGATTCCAACCACCAGCAGGGTGAGATCGGAGAGCTCGGATTCGGAAAAATGCTCGCGCGCCGCGCGGTAGGCGTCGTCCGGCACGCCGTGGGCGGGCAGGGTGGTCACGATTTCGGTCCACGCCAGGGCCGCGCGTTCGCGCGGCGAGAACAAGGGGGACTCGCGCCAGATCGCAACGTGGTGCAGGCGCAACTCCCGCTCGCCCGCGATCCTGGCCTGCTTGACGTGCATGTCCAGGCAAAAGCCGCAGCCGTTGATCTGCGAAGCGCGGATGTCGACCAGCTGGCCGACTTCGCGGACGACCGGAGACTTCTTGAGCGCCATGCTGAAGTCCAGGTACTTGCCGGAGATTTCGGCCGAGGTGTCGAAGTAATTCAGTCGTTGAGTCATGTTTCTGCCTATCGGCTGTCTGTGTTGCGGGGAGGATTCGCGTAGCCACAGCATGCCGTGACTTGGCCCAGCACAGAAGTGCCATGAATGGTGTTTCCGCCTGGGCCATGTTGGACGCCCGGCCGGTTGAATCCGCAACGCCGCCCGGCTATAAGCTTTAAGCGGGGGCTGGATTCGCATGCCCCGCCTGTCGATGAAGCCAAGTCCCATGCCGCTGCCTCCTCCCCATGATGAACATGTTGCCAGCCAATCGGCGGCGTCCACCCGCGTCGAGCCCGGCCGGGGCTCCTGTCTGGAAGTGTTCCTGGTTTTCCTGCGCCTGGGCCTGACGTCCTTCGGAGGCCCGGTGGCGCACCTGGCCTACTTCCGCAATGAATTCGTCGACCGCCGCCGCTGGCTCGACGATTACGCCTATTCCGACCTGGTGGCGTTGTGCCAGTTCCTGCCCGGGCCGGCCAGCAGCCAGGTCGGCATGGCCATCGGCCTGAGGCGGGCGGGCTGGGCGGGCATGCTTGCCGCCTGGGTCGCGTTCACGCTGCCCAGCGCAATCGCGCTCGTGCTATTCGCCGTGGGGCTCGCGCAATTCGGCTGGCTGTCCGGATCCGGCGCCATCCACGGGCTGAAGGTCGCAGCGGTCGCCATCATCGCGCAGGCGGTATGGGGCATGGGCCGGACGCTCTGTCCCGACCGGCCCCGCGCCGGCCTGGCGGTGGCCGCCGCTCTCATCACCGTGGCGCTGCCGACCGCCCTGGGGCAACTGGGCGCCATCCTGCTGGGCGCCGTCGTCGGGGCGGCCGCGCTCCAGGTGCCCGCGCGGCCCGCGCTGGCCCCCGAGCAGCAAGGCGTGTCGCGCCGCGCGGGCTATCTTGCCCTGGCGTTGTTCGCGCTGCTGCTCGCGGCGCTGCCGGCCTGGGCCGCCTTCAGCGGCCAGCCGCTGGCGGCGCAACTGGCCGGCTTCTACCGCGCGGGGGCCCTGGTATTCGGCGGCGGCCACGTCGTGCTGCCTCTGCTGGAATCGGCTTCGGTGGCGGGGGGCATGGTATCCAATGCGGACTTCCTGGCGGGTTACGGCGCCGCGCAGGCCATGCCTGGCCCGCTGTTCTCCTTCGCCGCGTTCCTGGGCGCCATGTCGTCCGGTCCCTTGTCGGGCTGGGCCGGCGCGGTCGCGCTGCTCATCGCGATCTTTCTCCCCGGCGCGCTGCTGGTGGCGGCGGCTCTGCCTTTCTGGGAAAGCCTGCGCCTGCGGCCCGGCGTGCGCAACATGATCGCCGGGGTGAACGCCAGCGTGGTGGGCATCCTGCTGTCCGCGCTGTACGACCCGGTGTGGATCAGCGCCATCCTCGGGCGCGCCGACTTCGCGCTGGCGCTGCTGCTGTTCGCGCTGCTGGTCTACGCAAGATGGTCGCCCGTGTGGGTGGTGCTGGCGGCCGCCGCGGGCGGATGGGCGCTAGGATTGATCTAGAGGCTGCCAGCGGGGCCGGCGTTTCTGCAGGAAGGCGTCGATGCCTTCGCTGGCATCGGCCTCCATCATGTTGCGCGCCATCACGTCTCCCGCGTAGTCGTACGCATCGGCCAGCGCCATCTGCCGCTGCTTGTAGAACATGCGCTTGCCGTAGCGGATCGCGGTGGGGCTCTTCGCCAGGATGTCGTCCGCCAGCGCCTGCACGCGTCCGTCCAGGTCCGCGTCCGGCACGGCGTCGTTGATGAGGCCCCAGTCCCTGGCCTGGGCGGCATCGATGAATCTCGCCGTCACCAGCATTTCGAACGCCCGCTTGGCCGACACATTGCGGCTCAAGGCCACGGCGGGCGTCGAGCAGAACAGCCCCACGTTGATTCCGGATACCGCGAAGGTCGCCGTGTCGGCGGCCACGGCCAGATCGCAACTGGCCACCAGTTGGCAGCCCGCCGCGGTGGCGATTCCGCGCACCTTGGCGATGACGGGCACGGGCAGCGCCTGCAGCCCCTGCATGACGCTGCCGCACTTCCTGAAGAGCTCGCGGTAGTAGTCCAGCGAGGGCTGGCTGCGCATTTCGCGCAGGTCGTGGCCGGCGCAGAACGCCCGGCCCGTGGACTCCAGCACGACGCAGCGCGTTGCGCGGTCGCGGGCCAGGGCGTCGATTTCCGCCTGCAGGGCGGCCAGCATGGCTTCGGAAAGCGCGTTGAATTGACCGGGCCGGTTCAGGCGCAGCGTTACCAAGCCGCCCTCTGCCGTGCGCGCCAGGATCGGCTGTTCCGCCGTTTCTTCGATACTCATGTCGCCTCCGGGATGGGGTATCCCTGGATGCTACGGCCTGCGCCGGCAAAAGAAAACCGGCCGGGCCACGTCATCGGCCGGGCCACGTCATCGGCCGGGCCGCGTCAGCCGGCGGCCAGCCGCCGCGACATGCCGACGGACAGGCACAGCAGGGGAGCCACGATGACCGCGCCGATCGATGCCATCGCCGTCTGGGCCGGCAGGCCGCTGTCGAGCAGGACGGTGGCGATGAGCGCCGATCCGCTCATCTGGAACAAGCCGTACACGGCGGCCGCCGTGCCGGCGCGCTCGGCGAAGGGCTCCAGCGCCAGGCTCAGGCCGGAACCCAGGGCCAGCGAAAAGCCCACGGTCAACACGGCGACCGGCAGCATGAAAACCCAGGCCGACAAGGGCATCCACAGCCAGGCCGCGAGATGCATGGCGGCCGCCAGCAGCAGGGCGGCCATGCCCACCCGCACCATCGTGTGGCGGCCGAAGCGCGCAATGAAGGCGGGCGCAAGAAAGAAGGCGCCGATGTTGATGGCCGCGTTGCCGCCGAACCAGGCGGAGAACCCCAGCTCGGAATAGCCCAGCTGCTGCACCAGCACCACCGGCGCGGCGGAGACGAACACGAGAATCATCGCCATGCCCGCCATGCCGAAGGCCGCGAAGTACAGGAAGCGCCCGCTGGCGACGATGGGCGCGTAGCGGCGCAGGCTGTACAGCGCGCCTTGCGGCCGCCCCGACGCCGCCCGGGTTTCCTCGAAGCGGCCGGCCAGCAGGCCCGCCAACGCCAGCGCGAACACCACCATGAAGGCGAAAGTGCTGCGCCAGCCCGCATGCACCGCCAGCGCGCCGCCCACCATCGGCGCCAGCGCGGGCACGGTGCACAGCGCGCCGTTCAGATAGCTGTAGACGCGCGCGCCCACGGCCGGGCTGAAGCAGTCGCGCACCGCGGCGAAGGCGACGAGCGACGCCGAGCAGGCGCCCAGCCCCTGGATCACGCGCGCGGCATAGAACACCTCCAGCGACCCGGCCGCGGCGCCCAGCGCCGAGCCCAGCAGATAGGCCAGTACGCCGCCCAGCGCCACGGGCCGCCTGCCATAACGGTCGGCCAATGGCCCGATCAGCATCTGGCCCACGCCGACCGCGAAGATGAACAGCGTAATGCTGGCCTGGAGCGCGGAGACGGGCCGGCCGAAATCGTCGGCCATGGCGGGAAGGGAGGGGAGATAGATGTCGATGCCCATCGGCGTGAGCGTGACCAGCCCCATCAGGAGGCCGATCAGCCAGCGTTGGCCACGGGGAGTTAAAGCAGACTTCATGGGCAGGCTCGGGGTTCATGGGGAACCCGGGAAAACCCGATATTATCCACGAAGGGAGGTAGAATCATTCCTATGAACGCGCCCGCCCTCCGACCCCGCATCGTCATCCTCTACTGCACCCAGTGCCAATGGCTGCTGCGCGCGGCCTGGATGGCGCAGGAGTTGCTATCGACATTTTCGACCGACCTCGGCGAAGTGGTGCTGCAGCCGGGCACCGGCGGCGTGTTCCAGATCACCTACAACGGCGATCTGATCTGGGACCGCAAGAGCGACGGCGGCTTCCCCGAAGCCAAGGTGTTGAAGCAGCGCGTGCGCGACCGGCTCGATCCGGGCCGGCCGCTGGGGCATATCGACGGCCACACCGCCGGCCCCTTGTTCAATCCCGAAGCCTGATCAGGCGGCCGGTTCCGAACTGAGGCTACCGCGCCCCTTGCGCTGCCGGAACGCCGATACCGCCAGCAGGGCGATGAGCCCCACGCAGGCCGCGATGAACCCCAGGCTGATCGGCCGCGACACGAAGATCGACAGATCGCCCCGCGACAACAGCAGCGCGCGGCGGAAGTTCTCTTCCACCATGGGCCCGAGCACGAAGCCCAGCAGCAGCGGCGCGGGCTCGAACCGCATGCGGATCAGCGCATAGCCGGCCGCGCCGAACACGGTGACCATGGCCACGTCGAACAGGTTGTTGTTCGTGCTGTACACGCCGACGCAGACGAAGAACAGCGCGGCCGGGAACAGGTAGCGAAAGGGCACGGTCAGCAGGCGCACCCACATCCCGATCAGCGGCAGGTTCAAGAGCAGCAACAGCACGTTGCCCACCCAGAAGCTGGCGATCAGCCCCCAGAACATGTCGGCGTGTTCCACCATCATCTGCGGCCCCGGCTGGATGCCGTGGATGATCAGCGCGCCCAGCATCAGCGCCATCACCGGATCGCCGGGAATCCCCAGGCTCATGGTAGGGATGAAACTGGTCTGCGTGGACGCGCTGGTGGCGGCCTCCGGACCGGCAATGCCTTCGATCGCGCCGCGGCCGAACCGGCGCGGCTCGCGCGCCACCTTCTTTTCCGTCGCGTACGAAATGAAGGAGGCGATGGTGGGCCCGGTGCCTGGCAGGATGCCGAACGCTGCGCCGATCGCCGTGCCGCGCACCAGCGCTCCGCCCGACTGCTTGATGTCGCCGGCCTCCGGACGCATCGACTTCATGCTGATTTTCGCGGTAGTGACCTTGCCCCCTTCGCCGATGCGGTTGATGTTCTTGAGGAAATCCGCCACGCCGAACAGGCCCATGGCCAGCGCCACGATCTGCAGTCCATCGGACAGTTCGAGTATGCCGAAGTGAAACCGCATGGTGCCCGTGTTGACATCGGTGCCCACCACGCCCAGCAGCAATCCCACCACGACCATCGCGACGCCCTTGATCGCAGAGCCCTTGGCCAGGGTCGCGCCCGCCAGCAGGCCCAGCATCATCATCGAAAAGTATTCGGCCGGGCCGAACTTGAACGCGACGTCCACCAGCAAGGGCGAGAACAGGATCATCGCCAGGATGCCCACCGAAGCGCCGCAGAACGACGAGAACATCAGCATGAACAGCGCGGATCCCGCCTTGCCGTTGCGCGCCAGCGGATTGCCGTCCAGGCAGGCCACCGCGTGCGACGCGGTGCCGGGGAGGTTCAGCATGATGGACGTAATGCCGCCGCCATACTGCGAACCGTAGTAGATGCCGGACAGCATCACCAGCGCCGCCGTGGGCGTCATCGTGTAGGTGAGGGGCAGCAGGATGGAAATCGCGGCCAGCACGCCCATGCCGGGCAACACGCCGATCAGGTTGCCCATGAAGACGCCGAAAACGGCCCACATCAGGTTGTCCAGCGCGAAGGCAATGGAGAACCCGTGCATCAGATTGTCGAATATCTCCATGGATCAACCCCAGCGGAACAGGGGGAACTGCAGTTGCAGCCCCCAGGAGAACACGGCCACGCCCAGTAGCGTGACGCCCGTGGCGAGCAGGGCCGCGCTGCGCAGCGTGTGCTGGCGGTCGCCCAGCGCGGAGATGAATACCAGCGCAAAGGTGGCGGGCACCAGGCCGCCGTACTTGCCGACCAGGATGAAGGTCATCAAGCCGCCGATGATGCAGCCCCAGCCGCGCCATTCCGGCGGCGGCACGTCCTCATCGTCCTCGTCGGCGACGGAAGGCATCCACGCCATCCGCGCGATGGCCAGGCCCAGCATCACCAGCAGCGCCCCCAGGATCGCGGGAAACATTCCCGGCCCCATGCGCGCCAGGGTCCCCAGGCTGTATGTGGATGCCTGCGCGATGGCGCCCAGGCCCAGCACGATCATCGTGCCCGCGGCCCACGCCTCGCGCCGAACGGCGCTGCGTTTGGATCGCATTGTCTTTCCTCCCGTTGTTGCGTCTTCGCCTGACTTTCGTCTGAACGAAAACTGACTGCCAGATGAATGCGGGAGTCTAAAAATCCAAACTTCCGTTCCGCTTTCAGACCGCTGGGAAGGAACGGCGAACCGCGATATTTCTGCGGAAAACGGGGGAAATCCCTAGGAATGCGCGGCCCGGGCAAAGGTCCTGGGAACAGGTTCAGGCCTTCGGCGTCCAGGGGTTGCGGTCCGCATGCGCGAGCGCCGCTTCCAGGCGCTGTTTGCTGGCTTCGGGCCAGCAGGCGTCCATGTCGTAGAACCCTTCGGCCGCGGGCACGTCATCGGGCAGGCGCAGCCAGGGATGCTTCGAACGCACGAAGCAGTGCGCGCCGGGCGGGAAGTCGGCGGCGCGATCCAGCGTGCCCGCATACACCAGCGCCACCGACTCCCCATACGCGGGGTGGTGGCTCCACAGCAGGCCGGCGCACGCCGCGCAGCGCACGACAAGCACCGTTTCCCCGTCGTTGGCGGTCTTGCCGGCGGGGTGGCGGGCGAGCTTGCCTTGCAATAGGGTCAGGCGATCGGACTCGATGGGCGCGTTCATGGCGAACGCGGTGCCCGAGTGCCGCTGGCACAGCGTGCAATGGCAGCAATGCACGAACATCGGCGGGCTGGCGAGGCGATAGCGGACCGCTCCGCAGTCGCAACCGCCTTCGATGAGAGGCGAGGTCACGGCGCGTCTCCGGGGAAGGGTGGCGCGACCAGTGTATCGGGGCGCCGGCCCCGGCAGCAGTGGCGATCGCGACACAATGCGGGGCGATTGCGACAGGCGCGCACGCGCGCGCCACGCGCCGCAGTCGAGCGGCGGGCAGAACGGGGAACGGCGCCAGGCAGCGCCGGGAACATGGACCGCGCGCGCATCCGCTGGCTATTTCAGTCAAAATCATGCTAAAATACAACAATTGGCAGCAAATCAACAATAACAATGCTGTCCGCCGCAGCCAGGCCCACAGGCCCGGCCGCGTCTTTGCTCAGCGTTGCCCGCGCGTATGTCCCCCCGTGTCCTGCCCAGGATCGCATCGAAGGCACGCTTGAATCCTGCGTATCGCGCTTGTGCGGGGGAAGCCATGCGCCCTGAATAGGAGAACGCTCATGTCTCATCAACTGGTCGGCAAGAAGTGGCGCTTCGAGATTCCGCCCCTGGACTGGAAAGCGCCCGAGGCCAAGAAAGACGCTGACATCAACTCCGCTCCGGCCGATGCCGATTCCGCCGACGATACCGAAGCCTTGCGTTCCACCGCGTAAGGCCTGATCGCGCCCTGCGCGGCGCCACCACCACAGGCCTCCGGCCGCGCGCGTGCAGCGCGTCGCCCGAGGCCGTCTCGTTTCCCGCACCTTTGCCATTCGCAGCCTCTGTCCGCGCGCCGCGCCGGACGGCGGCATGCGCCTGCGCGCCGGGCCCGCCCGGCACGGACCTTTCTGAGAGCGAGTACCTGGAATGCCTGAAAGCACTTCGAGCCGTCAACCGGTCAGGCCCTTTATCTACGCCACGACGACGTCGCGGTCCCTGATGTTCGCGCACGGTGAGATCCAGAGCCGCATGTGGACCCGGGACCCCAATGCGCTCAACCTGGAATACACCCGCATCATGATGGGATTCCTGCTGCTGAATCCCGAACCCCGCCGGATCGCCATGGTCGGCCTGGGAGGAGGGTCGCTGGCGAAGTTCTGCTACCACTACCTTCCCTCGGCCCGGATTGACGTCTTCGAGATCAATCCGCACGTCATCGCCTTGCGCGATTCGTTCCACGTCCCCGCCGACGACTCCCGCTTCACGGTGCTGCTCGGCGACGGCGCCGAACTCATCCAGCGGCATCGGGACGAATACGACGCCATACTGGTGGACGGCTACGATATCGACGGCATACCCGCGCAGCTCACGTCCGACGCGTTCTACGAGCACTGCTTCAACGCCCTGGCCGCCGACGGGCTGATGGTGGGCAACTTCCATGCGCTGAACTTCAACTACCGGCGTTACCTGGGGCGCATCAAGCGGCGCTTCGCCGGATCGGTGATCGAGGTCAGCGATATTTCGCTGGCGCACCGCATCGTGTTCGCCTGCAAGGGCGGCCTGCTCAAACGCAGGACGGGCTTGCCCACCCGCAAACCCGACGCCATGAGCGCGGACCTGTGGTCGCGCATCGCGCCCGGGCTCTGGCCTCTGCTGGACTGAACGCGGCCACCCGCGGCAAGCCGGCCGCCGCTACGGCGTGTGCGCGGCCACGCGGTTGCGCCCCTGCTGCTTTGCCGCGTAGAGCGCCTCGTCCGCGGCGCGGAACGCCGCGCCCACGTCCGGGCCGGCCGATGGCCATTGCGCCACGCCGGCCGACAGCGTAATGCCCGCCGTGCCGTGCAGGCGATGCATCTCCAGGCTCTTGCGCAGGCGTTCGGCCATGTTCGCCGCTTCTTTCACGCTGGCCGCGGGAAGCAGGATCAGGAACTCCTCGCCGCCGTTGCGGCAGAGCACGTCCGATGGGCGCGAGCATTCGCGCATCAGTTGCGCCACGCCGCGGATCACTTCATCGCCCACCGTATGGCCGTAGGTGTCGTTGATCAGCTTGAAATGATCGATGTCCAGCGCAACCACGGCGAACGGCGCGCCCGCGGCCTGCAACCGTTCCACCGCCGCCTGCAGGCCGCGCCGGTTGTGCAGGCCGGTCAGCGGATCGGTGATGCTGGCCTGGTTCAGCTTGCCGATTTCGTCCTGCAGGTTGGTGAAACTGCGGAGCACCGCGCGCTTCAGACGCTGCGCCTCGAAGTACCACGCCCGCACGGACTGCACCCGCTGCATCGCGACGGCGACCTCCTGGTGCTCGACGTTGGTGGCCAGCTGCGACAGCGGCTGCGATATCTTGCGCGCGCACCACCAGATGGCCGGCAGAAAGACGAGGGCGAAGGGCGCGGCGTACCCGATCAATGCCCAGATCAAGTCGTCCAGCGGCTCCAGCGTCGCCTGGGAGGGCCGCTGCGCGATCACGCCCCAGCCGCTCAAGGGGACGCGGGCATATCCCGCCAGCATATCCACGCCCCGGGTATTGACCAGGCGTTGCGCCCCGGACTGGCCCCGCATGACGGCCGCCACCACCGGGTTGGCCTTGACGTCTTCCCCGATGCGGGCCGTGTCCTGGTGATAGATCAGCCGGCCTTCGTGATCGACCACGTACAGATAGGACCCGTCCTGGTAATGATGCTTGCCCAACAGCATGTGCAAGGCGCCTTCGCTGCGCAGGTAAATCGTGCCCGCGATATAGCCCAGGTAGCGTCCGTTGTCCGCATGGATCGGGTGGGAAAGATTGATCAGCAGGTTGCCCGAAAGAGAGACATAGGGCTTGCTGATCATGGGCTTGCGGGCTTGCAGCGCCGCGCGGCTGCCATCGTTGTCGACGCGGGTGCCCACGAAGCCCCGCAGGCTTTGCGAGGCCGCAAGCACCGTGCCGTCGGCGCGGATGATCGCAACCGAGTTGAAGCTGTCGGTCTGCTCCTGCAAGCGCGCGGCCTCGGCGGCCAGCAGCTCCGGCACGTCGAAGCGGGCGGCCAGGTGGCGGGCGCTGTATTCCAGCTGCCGCTGGGCCGTCTTCAGGAACGCGCCGGCGCTCTCCGCGAGCTTGGCCGCGTAAACCCGATTGGCTTCCAGCGTGTTCGCGATGAGCTGTTCGCGCTGAACGCGATAGCTGGCGTAGAGCGTGTTTGCGGTGGCAACGACGGCGCTGAATATGGTGAGCGCAAGCACGAGCCCGCGCAGGTGGATTCGCATGAAGAGACCGGGTCGGGCAGGGGAGGCAAGGCCAAATTTTAACGTGGGCCGGCATCCGGTTCGTCGAGCAGGCGGGCGGCCGGCGATTGGGCGGCCGCCCCCGCGCGGAAGTAGCCCATGACGGTCGCTACGCTGGCGTGCCCGGTCAGCGCCATGGTGTCGCCCAGCGGCACGTTCTGCCTGCCCGCCTCGGTAACGAAGCCCGACCGCAGGCTGTGCGCCGAGAAGTCGCCTTCCAGGCCGGCCAGCCTGCAGCGCTCCTGCACGATGTCGCGCAACGCGGCGGCGGCCAGCGGTTCGCCCACCACGCCTCCTCGGCGGACACGGCGAAACAGCGGACCCTCCGAGATGCCGCTGGCGCTCAGCCAGGCATCGAGCGCCTCGGCCGCCATGCCGACAATCGGCTTCTGGTCGTTGGCGCGGCTCTCCCCGGCCTGGTTGGTCTTGGAGTGAGCCAGGGAAAACAGAAAACCGTCGGCCGTGCGCCGGGTGTTCTCGACCGTGGCGCGCGCGACCTCCGAGCGCCGGCGGCCGCCGCTGGCCCACGCGAACAGCAGCAGGGCTCGGTCGCGCACGCCTCGCAACGTATCGTCGCAGGTCGCCAGCAGGGCCTGCAACGGCTCGCGCGTGAGCGCCACTTTCTTGGCGGGCGCCACGCCGCGGCGGGCGTAGGCGCGGCGCGTCTTGGCAAGCAGTTCCCGCACCCGTGCGCCGCGGCAGGGATTCGGATGGCCCTGCAGTTCATGCGCCTTGGACAAGACCGACAGACGTTGCAGCAGCGTGTTCAGGCTGGGCGGCCCCAGCTTGCCCTTGGCCTTCAGCCGCACCAGCTCCCGGTCCAGCGCCAGCGGCAGCTCCCATTTCAAGCCTTGCTCGGTCGTACGCTGCGCGTGGTCGACCACGAATTGCACGACCGCGGCTTCCGGGACGGGCAGGGCGAAGGGGCGTCCGTAACGCAGCTCGAACCAGGCCGTCCAGTAGCGGATCGCCGCCCGGTAGCTGGCGGCGGTATTGACCGAGCTGCCTTCGCGCATCAGTCCGCGCACGGCGGCATCCGCCTGCGCGTCCAGCGCCGAGGGATCCAGCAGGGGCAGCGTTGCTTGCAGGGTCAGGGACATGTTTTCGAGGGCTTCAGGTGGCGCAAACGGGGAAAATCCGAATTCACTTCGTGTTTATAAATAATCATACGTATGCTGTATGATATCTAACATAAATAAGAAATTACTCACGATAAGGTTCCATTATCGCGGGTAATTATGTCGTAATCGCGGAAAAATCGACGGAGCATGGCCATGGCCACCGGAATCACCGAAACAGACGTCTGGAGCGCCGCCGACGCCCTGTTGCTGGAAGGCGCGCGCCCGACGATCGAACGGGTGCGCCAGAAGATCGGGCGCGGATCCCCGAATACCGTCAGCCCTTATCTGGAAACCTGGTTCCGCTCGCTGGGCGCGCGCATCAAGGATCCCGGCGCGTTCGCCGCCGCCCCCTCCGTGCCGGACCCGATCGCCCAGGCGGCGGCTCATTTCTGGGAAACGGCCCTCGCCGAGGCCAGGGCGGACCAAGCCAGCGCCTATCGCGCGCGCTGGGAAGAACTGGCGCAAGAGGGAGAAAGGCTGGCGGCCGACGCAGAACAGCTGCAATTGCGCGAAGCCGGGCTGGCGCAGCGCGAAAGGGATCTGCAGGAAGCGCTCAAGGTGGCCACCTCGCAATTGGCGGCCGCCGAGGAACGCCTGCAAGCGGCGGAACAGCAGCTGCGGCAGCGCGGCATACAACTCGAGCAGCATCAGATGCAGCTCGCCCAGGCCCGCAGCGCGGCGCAGGCCCTGCAGGCCGAGGCCGAAAAATCGCGCGGCCAGCATGCGCAAGAGCTGGAAGCGCTGGAGGCCCGCCACGCGGCCCATGAACGCCGCTGGCTGAACGAGCTGGACGGCGAGCGCGGCGCCGTCAAACGCCTGCAAGCCCGGCTCGACGAGACGCAGGCGGCCAGCCAGCGGCAACTGGCCCAGGCGGGCAAGGCCCTGGCCGAGGAACAGGAACGGCGGCGCCGGGCGGAAGAGGGCGCGCAGGCATTGCGCGCCGATGCCCAGGAGAGCCGCATCCGCCTTGAATCCGAATTGGCCGCGATCCGAAGCGCGGCGGGCGCGGCCCAGGAACGCGAACGCGCGCTGGAAGCAAGGCTGGCGGCCGCCGAAGCCCGGGCGGCGGATTTCCTGGCGCAGGTGAAATCGAAGGACGGGCAATTGGCCGAAATGGCCCGCCACCTGATGGCCTTGGCCGCCGGCGCCGCCGCCGAGGGCGCGCAGGGCGCCCGGGCGGCGAGCCAGGAAGAGGCCAAGCCGTGACCGGGGCGTCAATGGCCCGGATAGACGCCCTGGAAGGGTTCGTTGTTGGGCTCGCCGAAGCTCGATGAATGGTAATTGGCCGGATTGGCTCCCATGGAGCTGCTGGAGCGCGGCGAACCGGAGCTGTAGGAATTGGGGCTGGAACAGCCAGCGAGCAGGAAGGCCAGCAATATGCCGGCAGTGGTCAGAGTCCTCATCGCGTACCTCCGTAAGATGATGCCTGCCGGGAATCCGGCAGACCTTCCCGTCGGCAAGTTGCATGCCCGCCGAACGGCCTCGGCCCGGCCGCGGCGCGGCGGGCGGTGCGCGAGCAGCGTCAATCGGCGCCAGCGGGCCCTGGGCGGCCGGTTTTCGGATAAATTCGCAGGAACGCATCGGCGCGTATCACCCGGGCGGGCGCCCGCAGGTCGCCATGCGCCACCATCCAGGGCCGCCGGCCTTGTCAGGAGCAGCGGGTGAATCCACGTCAATCGGTCGATCTTGCCCGCATCCTGCTCGTCATCGTGATTCTTTCCGCGCTGATGGTGGGCAGTCTTTACGTGCTGCGGCCATTCCTGCCGGGCCTGATCTGGGCAACCACCATAGTCGTCGCCACCTGGCCGGTGCTGCTGGCGATCCAACGCCGCTGCGGCGGACGCCGCTGGATCGCCACCGTCGTCATGCTGTTCCTCCTGCTGTTCGTCATCGTGCTGCCCCTGTACCAGGCCATCTCCACGCTGGCGCTGCACGGCGGAGCCATCATGGCGGCGATCAAGAGCCTGCCCGACTATGCGTTGCTGGCGCCCCCCTCCTGGATCCGCAACATCCCCTTGGCCGGCCCCAGGGTCGCCGACGAATGGCAGGCCCTCTCGGACGCCGGCGCCGGGGGGCTGCTGGCCAAGCTCGAACCCTACATCACCACCGCCGCGCGCTGGCTGCTCGGCCACGCCGCCATCGTCGGCGTGTTCGTCATGCACATGCTGATCACCGTCGTGATCGCCGGCATCCTCTACAGCAAGGGAGACGTGGCCGCCGATTTCGTGTTGCGCTTCTTCAACCGCCTGTCCGGGCAGCGGGGAATGTCCGCGGTCAAGCTGGCCGGGCTGGCGATCCGCGCGGTGGCGCTGGGCATCGTGGTCACGGCGGTCGTGCAGTCGGCGCTGGGCGGCATCGGCCTGTGGATCGCGGGCGTGCCGGCGGCGGGCATCCTGACGGCCCTCATGGTGATGCTGTGCCTGGCGCAGCTGGGCCCGTTCCTGCCCATGTTGGGCGGGGTCGCCTGGCTGTTCCAGAACGACATGAAGTTCGCCGCCGCGGTGCTGCTGGTCTGGGCGGTGGTGGTCGCCACGCTGGACAATCTTCTGCGGCCCATGCTGATCAAGCGGGGCGTGAACCTGTCGCTGCTGCTGATCCTGGCCGGCGTGCTGGGCGGGATGTTCGCCTTCGGAATCGTCGGGCTGTTCATCGGCCCGGTGATCCTCGCGGTGACGCAGACGCTGCTCAAGGCCTGGATCGACGAGGCGCCCGCGCCTGCGCCCATCTCCCTGGAGCCCCAGGCGGGAGCGCAGGACCAGCCCTCGGAAGCCGGGGGCGGCGCCGGCTCGCCGCCCCCGGTCTGAAGGCCGGGCGCGCCCAGGGCGCCGGGTGGCGTAACATCTGCCTTTTTGGCATGGCCACCCGGCAACACCTCATGACGATGCTTCCATTCCCGCGCGCCCGCGGCGTTTTTTCCAGCCTGCAAGCCCTTGCGGCGCCCACGCGCAAGGCGGCGCGGCGATGAGCGAAAGCGTGCGCCTGGCCAAGCGCGTGGCCGCGGAACAGTCCTGCTCCCGGGGCGACGCCGAGCGGTATATCGAAGGCGGATGGGTCGCCGTTGACGGGAAATGCGTCGAGGAACCCGGCTACCGGGTGGCTCCGGGCCAGGTCGTGAGCCTCCTGCCGGGCGCGCGCCTGGAAGAGGTCCGCCCCGTCACCATTCTGCTGCACAAGCCCGCCGGCCTGTATGCCAATGACGAGCCGGGTTCGGCCCGGGACCTGATCCAGCCCGAGAACCTGATGCCGGGCGACCGCTCCGGCCTGCGCTACCTGAAACGCATGTTCAACGGCCTGCGGCTGGTGACGCCCCTGGAGCGCGCGGCCAGCGGGCTGCTCGTGTACACGCAGGAGTATCCCGTGGCGCGCAAGCTGCTCGAGGAAGGCCGCCATGTCGAGCAGGAGTACGTGGCCCAGGTGTCGGGCCGGTTGCAGGATGGGGACCTGGCGCGCCTGCAGCGCGGCCTGGCTTACCAGGGCCGCGCGGCCACGCCCATGAAAATCAGCTGGCAGAACGAAACCCACCTCCGCTTCGCCCTGAAGACTCCGGACCCCGGATTCATCGAGTACGTGTGCGATGCCGCCGGCCTGCGCCTGGAGGCGCTGCGGCGCATCCGCATCGGGCGCCTGCCGATGGCGGGCCTGGCGGCGGGGCAATGGCGTTACCGCCTTGCCTATGAACGGTTCTGAGGAACAGGAATGACAATGACGGAATCGCGCGCCGGCCAGGAGAGCCGCCGCCTTGCCGAAGGACGCAGGAATTTCCTGGTCAACGCCGGCCTGCTGGGCCTGTCCGCCGCCGTGCTGGGAGGCTGCGCGGGTCCCGCCGCCGTATCCCCCCGCAAGCCGCCGGCTCCCGTCCCGCCCGCGCCCCCGGCTTCCCACGCAGGAGCCGCCGCATCGGCCGTGCCGGCCCTCAAGCCCGGCGCCCGGGTCGCCATCGTGGCCCCGGCGTCCGCCGCCCCGGACGCCAGCGATCTTGCCGCGCAGTGGCTGGAGGCGCGAGGCTACGCCGCGCAAGTCATGCCGGCCTCGCGCACTCGACTGGACGCTCCATACGACTACCTGGCGGGCGCCGATGCCGAACGGCTCGGCGATCTGCACGCGGCGTTCGCCGCGCCCGACATCGGCGCCGTGTGGTGCCTGCAGGGAGGATTCGGATCATGGCGCCTGCTGGACAGGCTGGACTTCGGCCTGCTGCGGCGCAATCCCAAACCCTTCATCGGCTATAGCGACATCACGGCGCTGCATCTGGCCATGCAGCGGCACGCGGGCTTCGTTACCTTCCACGGCCCGATGCTGGCCCAGGACATGCTGGCCGGCAAACGCCAACCCACGGAATCCCATCTGCTGGCCATGATCGGCGGGCAGGTGGGGCAGGGGGCGTGGATCGAGCCGCCGCTGGACGCCACCGCGACCGAGCTCGTGCCTGGCACGGCCACCGGGCGGCTGGTCGGGGGCAACCTGGCGCTGATCGCCGCGCTCATAGGCTCCCCCAACGAGATCGACACCCGCGACGCCATCCTGTTCATCGAGGACGTCAACGAAGCGCTGCCCAGGGTGGACCGCTTGCTCAGCCAGCTGGCGGCCGCCGGCAAGTTCGACGGCGTCAAGGGCGTGCTAGTCGGCAATTTCACGCGCATCCTGGGCGTGTCGATGGACGACGCCCAGGCCCAGGGCATGCTGTATCCGCTGATCCTCGACCAGTTCCGCGCACGCGGGATCCCGGTATTGGGCGGCTGGCCCAGCGGCCATGGCGACCCGAATCTGACCCTGCCGCTAGGCGCGCGCGTGACGCTGGATACCGGGCGCGGCGCCCTGCGGCTCGAACAGGCGATAGCGATCTAGCGACATGCATCATTAATAGCGCACAACACATGATAATGACTTATTAATAGGTCATGCCATGTCGATGGCGTGCATCATTTATGATGCATATTCCTCTACAAAGCGCTATTATTGAGTCATGAAAAAGAAAATCGAACCCAGCTTCGACGCCGCCGAAGCGCTGGCGCGGATCGGCGCCAATATCCGCACCGCCCGGCTGCGCCGCGCCGAGACGGAATCCGCGCTTGCCGGCCGCATGGGCGTATCCCGGGCGACCATCGCCCGCCTGGAGCGCGGCGATGGCGGCGTATCGCTGGCGCTTGCCGTGGAAGCCTTGATCCAATACGGATACGCAGACCAGGTTTTCGCGCTGGGCGACCCGGAACAGGATGGCGTGGGCAAGCGGCTCGACGCCGTGCGCAGGCCGAACCGGGGCAGCGCGGGCGCGCTGCACTCGCACCGCGCCGACCCCTCCCGGCTGTAGGCGGCAGGCCCCGACATGGCGCGCGCCAAAAAGCACAAATCGGTCGAAAGCGAGCTGTTCGTCTACGTCGACATCCGCGGCGAGGCCGTGCTGGCTGGCGTCCTGACGCTGGACGACTCCGACGAGAACCACTTTTTCGCCGAATTCACCTACGTGCAGTCGTATGTGGACGACCCGCGGGCCTTCGCGCTCGATCCGCTGAACCTGCCGCTGGCCGACTCCAGGACGACATTCCGCACCGAAAGCCGCTACGAGAGGCTGGGCGCGATCTTCGACGCCGCCCCGGACGCCTGGGGGCGCAACGTCATGCGCGTGGACAACGCCGGCGTGCGCGTGACCGAAGACGAAGTGCTGCTGAAAGGCAGGGGCATGGGCGTCGGCGCATTGTTCTTCAGCGCTCGGCTGCTCACGCCCAACATGCGCAAGACGTATCGCCTGCCCGAAGTCAGCCAGCTGGAATCGCTGGCCAGCCTGTTGACCGACATCGACCAGGGCGTCAAGCCCAAGGGGCTGTACCGGGACATCCTGGGCAGCTCCTGGGATATCGGCGGCGCGCGTCCCAAGACCATCGTGCGCGACGACCAGGGCGAAATGTGGATCGCCAAGTTTCCGCGCAAGGGCGATTCGTACGACCGGCAGCGGGTCGAGTACGCCAATTTGCAGATGGCCAAGGCCATAGGCCTGACCGTGCCGGATATCCGCCTCGCCGAAACGCATTTGGGGGCGGTCCTGCTGACGCATCGCTTCGACCGCGAATTGCTGCCGGCCGGGCAGGGCGCAGATCCAGTCATCGCGCGCCGCCACTTCCTGAGCGGGGCCTCGCTCATCAGCCCCTCCGTGCAGATCGGCAAGCGCGAGCTCGACGGGCCGCGCGGCAAGGCCACGTATTCCTACGCGCGGCTGGCCGACGTCACGCGCCGCGTGTCGTCCAACCCCGTGCAGGACCTGAAGGAGCTGTACGCGCGCATGGTCCTGAACGTGGCCGTCCACAACACCGACGACCACCTGAAGAACGTCGGCTTCCTGAAGGACGAGGCCGCGCACAGCTACCGCCTGTCGCCCCTGTTCGACGTGGTGACGCAGGAAGGGTCGGCCAAGCACTATCTTCATATCGGCGAGGCGGGCCGGGAAAGCTCGTTCGAGAATTGCCTGAGCGAGTATCGGCGCTTCGGCCTGCGATCGGAAGCCGCCGCCCGGGAGATCCTCGAGCACGTGCTCGGCGTGGTGCGGGAACGCCGGCGGTTCTACGACATGGCCGGCATGAGCGCGGAAGAGATCGTCCAGGTGGAAGCCTCGCTGATGGCCTGGCGCCACGCAGGCCTGGCCGAACGTCCCCCGCGCTAGCGCGGCACGCCGGCGCCGTTCAGGCGTGCGCGGCCAGCGAGCCCCAGTCCTGCCCGCGCGCCTGCATGCGGGCATGGAAATCCTGGCTCAGGGCGGCCAGCGTGACTTCGCCGAAGCGGTCCAGCAATAGCGTTTCCGCCCGGTCGAATGCGTCGGTCAAGGCGGCGTTGACGGCGGCCTCGACCAGGCAGCCGGGCGATTCGCTGCGGTTGCCCATGGCGAAGATCCCGGGCGAGCCCAGCGCCTCGTAGATGTCGCGCAAGGTGACGGCCGAGAAATCGCAGGAAATCGACCATCCGCCGCCATGGCCTTTCCCGGAACGCACCAGGCCCTGCGCGCGCAGCCCGGCCATGATGCGCCGGATCACCACCGGATTGGTCCGCATCACCTTGCCCAACGCTTCCGACGTCATCGGGCCGGGGGCCTCGGCCATGTGGAGCAGTACGTGGAGCACGCCGGAAAGTTTGCTGTCTCGTCTCATGCAACGGATGCTATTGCATGAGCTCCGGCGGGCGCAAGCCCGCTAGGCCCGCCTGGCCGACCAACTGCCCCGGCCCGAGGCCTTGCCGCTCATGGTCCTGCCGTTCACCAGCCCGGTATAGCGCACCCCATTGACCGTGAACGCGATCTCGGCGCCATTTAGGCGCGCATCGGAAATCGGGACCGAACCCAGCTTGCCCGACAATTTCTGGTAGTGCTGGTCCAGCTGCAGCGTCTGCCCATCCACATCCCATTTGCCTTGCACCTTCGCCGGCACGATCCACAACAGCGCGGTGCAATAGGTGCTGCAATCCTGCGTGACGGTCTCCTCGGCGTCCGGTTCCCAATCGCCCATCCGGAAGGTGTTCGACACCACGCGCGTGCCGGGCGCCAGTTCCAGCAGCCTGGGACGCAGCTTCTCGTTGATCGTGGACAGCAGGAACATGGTGATGACGTCCGCCTTCGAGAGATCGGTGGCGAACAGATCCGCCGCCACGAAGGTGGCGCGGTCGCCCACGCCCGCGCGCTCGGCGTTGCGGCGCGACAACTCGACCAGGTCGGGGTTGTATTCGATGCCCTGGGCTGTCAGCCCGCGCTGCGCGGCGGTGATGACAGTGCGGCCGTCGCCCGAGCCAAGGTCCATCAGCCGGTCCTTGGGAGTGACCTTGGCCATGTCGAGCATCTTGTCCACGAGCGTTTGCGGGGTGGGCACCCAGATGACGTCCTTGCCGTCCTGGCCCACGTTGGGCACGTACTCCTGCTGCCCGGCCGGCTGCGTCGCCGCCGGCGCGGCCTGGGCGCCGGCGTCGAAGGCGCAGGCCAGGGCCAGCGCCATCGCCGAGGCCAGCGCCGCCAGGCGCAGCCGCCGCGGAGCCCGCCGGACGCCGGGCAATTGGGACTGAATCGCGATCTGCATGATGAAGGCTCCTTGCGTGGGGACTCAAAAGGCGGGCCGGAAGCGCCCTGGCTAGGGCCGCGCGGGCGCCGGCTTGAGCAGGCGCAACATGGGCAGGCCCGCCGCCAGGACGGCCAGCCCGATCAGGGCGCCGGCTCCCGCATAGACGGCGCTCGAATACACCAGGCCCGCGCATGCCAGCGCCAACAGCGCGGGCGGAAGCGGGTAGAGCGGCACCCGGAACGGCCGCGGGCGTTCGGGATCGATGCGCCGCAGGCGCCACACCGACAGCGCGACCAGCAGCATGAAGATCCAGAACACCGGCGCCGTGTACGCCACCATGGTCTGCACGCTGTTCTGGCTGAAGGCGCCCAGCGCGACCAGGGCCAGCGTGATCGCGCCCTGGGCCAGCAGCGCGGCCGTCGGCGTATCGTTGCGCTCGCTCCAGGCCGCCAGTGTCCGCAACCGGGGCACGTCCCGCCCCAGCGCGCAATACAGGCGGGCGCCGGTGATGATCGTGCCGTTGATGGTGCTGAGCGCCGTGGCGCAGATCGTCAGGCTGAGCAGGGCGGCCGCATAGGGGCCCGCCGCCAGCTGCATGACGTCGGCGCCCAGCGCCGGCGTGTCCCGCAGCCCCTGCAGACCGAAGATTTCGAGCAGGGCCAGATTGATCAATACGTAGGCGCCGGTGACGATGGCCGTGCCGGTCAGCAGCACCCGGCTCATATTGCGGCCGGGCTCGCGCAGTTCGCCGCTGAGATAGGCCGCCTCGTTCCAGCCGCCATAGGTCAGCAACACGAAAACCATGCCCATCCCCATGAGCCCGGCCGGGTTGCCCGCCAGCGGCGTGGCCGCGTCGCTGCGCAGCGGATTGTCACCGGTGGCCGACAGGCTGGCGACGAGCACCGCCGCCAGGGCGGCCAGCGTCAACATGGTGAACGTCCATTGCAGGCGCTTCGAATACCGGGTGCCCGCTACGTTCAGGGCCGTCAGCGCCACGACGGATATTGCGGCGTGCAGGGCGGGGCCGTGGGCGCCCAAGGGGGCGAGGCGCTGGGCGTAATCACCGTAGATATAGGCAACCACCGCGATGGCGCCCGTCTGGATAACGGTGCAGCGCGCCCAGGCGAACAACAAGCCCGCGCGCTGGCCCCAGGCGCGCGTCAGGTACAGGTACTCGCCCCCGGCCCCCGGATACGCCGAGCCCAGTTCTCCATAGCAAAGCGCCCCGATCAGCATCACGAAACCGCCCGCGCACCACAGCCCGATATAGCCGGCCTCGGAGGCGGCATGCTGGGCCACCAATGGGGGAAAGCCGAAAATGCCTATGCCGACGACCACGCCGACCAGCACCATCGTTGCGTCCATCACCGACAAGCCGGCCGGCGCGCGCGCCACCGCCGCGTCCGATACGCCGCTCATCGCGGACGATCCCAAGCGCGCCGGACCGCGTTCCGGCCGTGAGGCTCCCGCTGCCTGTCCCGTGTCCGCCGCGCGTGAAGCGAACGGATGGAACTCGCGGGCGAACGCGTAGGCAACAACAATGTCATCGGGACTCTCGCGTGGACGGCAGGGCAGCGGATGCGGCTCGGGGCCGGATCTGACATTTTCCTGAATACCTAAGCGACCGATGCGAGTCCGGAAAAGTTTCTCCGGGTTTACCCGAAAAAATGCGGAAAGATTCGGGCTCTGTCGAATCCTTCCGTGAGAAACAACATTAATAAATATACTTAATACATTGATTTATTTGAATTATTTATTCAATTCTAAAGTAAATTATTTAAAGCAGTCTCTCAACATTTGAGGCAGACTTGAAGCGCGGCCTATTGCAGGTTCCGGTCCACGCACGCCTTCCAGTCCGAAGGCAGGGGAATATCGCGCGCAACGGCGCAGGCGGGCTTGCACAGATAGATGGAGCAGCCCACATAGCTGATGCCTGACAGCGCAAGCGTGATCATCGGCCGCGCCAAGGGCGCCGGAACCCCGCGAAGCAAGCGCAAGGCGAAGTCGGACAGCTCGGCGAACCCCTTGCCAAACGAGTCGCGCAGCAAGCGCAGGGTCACGCCGTACAACCAGGAGGAGAACCGCGCGCGGCCGAGCTTGCGGCAGGCTTCCATCTGTTGCCCGAAAGCGGGCGCCAGGCCGGGATCGGTGCGTTGCACCTGCGCCTTCACCAGCCCCGACAGCGCGCTGGCATGCAGGCACACCAGATCACGCAGGGGCGGCGTTGCGGACCGGCCGGCCGGGGCGGCACAATGGTTCGTCGGCGTCAACATTTCCCGTCGGATCGCAAATCTTCATCACTAGACTTCATGGACGAGGATTAGATAGTGCGGACGGGTCCTTGTGAATCACTGAAACTGGGTATTCGCCTGCCGGGCCGGCGCCGGGCGCGGGCAAGCGAGCCCCCTCAACTCGGGAGCATCGACATGAAGCTATCCCTACGCGCGGGTCTGGCGGCGCTGGCATTGGCCGGCTCGGCGAGCGCGCCGACGGCGGCCACGGCGCATCATGGCTGGTCTTGGGCCGAATCCGAACAGATGACTTTGCAAGGCATCGTGCAGCAGGTGCAGATCGCTCCGCCCCATCCCTGGCTGGACGTCCGGACCGATGACGGAACCTGGCGCGTCGAGCTCGGCAACCCCACCCAGACGAAGGAAGCGGGATTCGTCGAAGGTTCGGCCAAGCCCGGCGATACCGTGACCGCCATCGGGAACCGGGACCGGGATTCCTCCAACAAGCGCATGAAGGCCGTGCAGATCAAGGTGGGCGACAAAACCTACGATATCTATCCCAGCCGCATCCGGAAGCCCTGAGCACGGGACGGCGACGATGCCCGACCTGCTGCGGTTCGCCCTGGAACAGCTCGCGGCCGTGCCGCCCGCGATCTGGCTGCGGCGGTCGGGCACGCTATATCTGCTCGTGAACGCGGCGCACATCGCTTCGATCGGGCTGCTCATCGGCGCTATCGTGCCCCTGGATCTGCGCCTGCTGGGCCTGCTCAGGCCCGGCCCGCTGGCGGTGCTTGCGCCCGTGCTGGCGCGCACCGCGTCGGCCGGACTGGGCTTGGCCGTGCTGACGGGGGCGATGCTGTTCAGCGTCCAGCCGCTGGAATACCTTGGAAACCGCGCGTTTCTGGTCAAGATGAGCCTGTTGGCCGCGGGGGCGCTGAATGCCTGGCTCGTGCGCCGCGGCCGGGCCTGGGCGAGAGTCCTGGACCAGGGCAGGGCCGGGGCCGCCATGCGCGCGCAGGCGGGCGCGTCGCTCCTGCTGTGGCTGGGCTGCCTGGTGGCGGGGCGCTGGATCGGGTTCCTGTGATGCGTGCCCGGGAGCGCCCCGGCCCCGGGGGGCGGGCGAGGGCAGGGGCTTAGGCCTTGGCCTCGGCCAACGCCCGCTGCACCGCGGGGCGTTCGGCGACACGCGCCATATAGGCGGTCAGCTTCGGAAACTGCGTCATGTCCACGCCGTCGCCCTCGAGCCAGCTGCCGATGGTGTACATATAGCCATCGACCACGCTATAGCGATCGCCCGCCACCCAGGGGCCGGCGATCTGCGATTCGAGATAGGCCGCGCACGCCGTCATGGCCTGCGGCACCTTGGCGCGCATGGCCTCGTGCGCGGCGGGATCGTCCGCCCAGCGCGCTCCGCGCCGCTTGTGCGCATGCGCCACGTGGGCGGTGGAAGCCAGATAGCTCGCCAGTTCCTGCATGCGCGCGAACGCGAAGGGATCGTCCTGGGGCGCCAGGCCGGCTTTCGGAAAACTCTGCGCCACGAAGGCCAGCAGCGCCGGCGTCTCCGTCAGCACGCCGTGTTCGGTCTCCAGCGCGGGCACGCGCCCCTTGGGATTGATGCGCAGGTATTCGGCGCTTTGCTGCTGCCCGGCGCTGAAGTCCAGCTTGACGAGATCGAAATCTGCGCCCGCTTCATGCAGCGCGATATGCGTGGCAAGCGCGCAGGTACCAGGGGCGGAGTAAAAGGTCCAACGGGACATCTGCATCCTCTTTCGGCATAGGGTGGAACTGGCATTATCTCCCTAGGCCGCCTGGATGCCCAGCCACCCGAGTATGCCCACATAGACGCCCACGGCGATGATCAGCACGCTGGACAGATAGGGCGCGCGCCGCGCCAGGCCGCTGAACCAGGGTGCATGCCGGGCAGCGTGGCGCACGCTCAGCGCCGCGACCGCGCCCACCGTGACCAGGGTGATGGCCAGACCGATAGAAAAGCACAGCACCAGCACGGCGCCCAGCGTGAATTCCTTGAGCTGCAGGCACAGCAGCAGCACGGTGATGGCGGCGGGGCAGGGAATCAGTCCCCCGGTCAGGCCGAACAGGGCGATCTGCCAGTTCGTCACGCGCCGATCCGCGAAGCGCCGGCGGATATCGTTGGCGTGCGCCAGTTGATGCGCGTCCTGGTGCTCGCCGGCCGCGTCGTCCTGCCCGCATGCCGTTCCATGGGAATGATCGTGACCGTGCGCATGCGCGCCATGGGCATGGCCGTGCGCGTGCGAAGCATCGTGGGCATGCCCATGCCCGGCGTGCTGTTCGCGCCAGGTGCGCCAGAACATCCAGGCGGCGATCAGCACGATGATCACGCCGGACGCGAGTTGGAAGTAGGGTTCGATCGCCTCCGCGGCCACGCCTTGCCAGAGGAGCATGCCGCCCAGCCCGATGCCCCACACGACCAGGGTGTGCGAGATCGTCGCCGTGATTCCAAGCAGCACCGCCTGCCACACGGTTCCGCGGATCGCGACGATGAAGGCGGCCATCATCGTTTTGGAGTGGCCGGGTTCCAACCCGTGCAGGGCGCCCAGCAGGATGGCGCTGGGGACGAATAGCCAGGCGTGCGACGCTCCCTGGGCGACCAATTCGGCAAAGGACGGCATGGGCGGGCGCCTACAGGTATCTGGTGATGGCTTTGAATTCGTCGATGGCGCGCTGCTGGTCGCGCCCGAGATCGCCCACGGCGTCCTGCAGGCAATGGTCGATGTGATCCTGGATCAGGACCTTCTTGGCCTGCGAGACCGCTTTCTCGACCGCATGCAGCTGCTGGGCCAGCTCCAGGCAGGGGCGGTGCGCGTCCATCATGTGCAGGATGCTGCGCAAATGACCTTCCGCGCGCTTGAGGCGCTTGGCCACGGCGTCGTGGTGGTGGTGCGGGTCGACGGTTTTCATGCGCGAAATAATATCCTCCCAGGGAGGATGCCAACGCAATAGCCATGATGGCGAATGGGGTTATCTCGCCCGCGGGCCAGTCGCTGCGCTGCCAAGGTGGCGGAGCCGGCCCGGGGCCGCGCGCCCGCTTCCGCTATCGCGAGGCTGCATGGCGGGCAATAGCAGGCATCTCATGGCGGGTAAACCATGCCTGCCCGCGCAACGCTATGATTGGCGGCTTCCCCACCGCACATTGGTCCGATAATGCAGTCAGCGCGCTTGAGAGACCTGCTGGAGCAGCGGCAGGTCGGCGTCTACTTCGGCGCAGTGGCTGTCGCGGCGATCCTTGCATGGCGCATCCCGGCATCGGCGGCCCTGGCGCCCGCCATCGATCCCTTGCTCGGATTCATGCTATTCGTGACCTTTCTGCAGGTGCCGCTCACGCAGTTGCGGCGGGCCGCGGCCCAGCTCCGGTTCCTGGGCGCGCTGCTGACGTCGAATTTCATCGCCATCCCGCTGCTGCTCGCCTGCCTGCAGCCCTGGCTGCCCGGCGCGCCGCTGGCCAGGATAGGCGTGCTGCTCGTGCTGCTGACACCCTGCATCGACTATGTCGTGACCTTTGCGCACATCGGCCGGGCCGACGCGCGTCCGCTGCTCGCGGCCACGCCGATACTGCTGGGCGCCCAAATGCTCCTGCTGCCCATCTACCTGGGCGCGTTCCTCGGAGCCGAAGCCGCGGGCCTGGCGCAATGGCAACCCTTTGTCCATGCCTTCATCTGGCTCATCGCGGCGCCGCTCGGTCTCGCTGCGCTCTTCCAGGCCGGCGCGGCCCGAAGCCGCGCCATGCGCGCCGCGGTCAGCCTGCTTGGCGTCCTGCCCGTGCCCGCGACCGCGCTCGTGCTGTTCGTCGTCGTTGCCGCAGTGGCTCCCCGGTTGGGATTGGCCCTCGACGAGGTGAGGGCGGCCATTCCCGTCTATGCCGCGTTTGCCGTGCTGGCGCCCCTCATCGGCTGGGCAACCGGCCGCCTGTGGCGGCTGCCGGCCGAGCAGGCGAGGGCCGTGTCGTTCAGTTCCGCGACGCGGAACTCCCTGGTCGTGCTGCCACTGGGCCTGGCCATCCCGGGCGCCGTGCCGATCTTGCCGGCCGTCATCGTGGCCCAGACCCTGGTGGAGCTGGTGAGCGAGCTGATATACATCCGCCTGCTGCCCCGGCTGGGCGCGGCGCGGCGGGCCGAGCGCGCGCGCAATTAGGTGTCCGCGGCGCCTGCCGCCCGCACTGTCTGTCCCAGGCCACAATGTTTGCCCATTTTTGACTTGATCGATAAAAACATTGCGCTATCGGCCGTGTGCCATTTAGATTTGGACTTGAAAGCCGCTGGCGCGGCCCCCAGCGGCGAATCCCGCCCGCTTCAAGAAACACCATCCAGATTTCGCTTTTCGGATAGCGCGGAATCGGGATCGGCACTATTTTTTCCCTGTCGATAGAAAGAACGGTTTCGATTTCTGTAGCACCGAATGTTCCCCGGCCTGACTCGCATGACGGAGAGAGCAAGTGAAACTGCAGCTGAAAATCGGATTGACGGTAGCGGCGCCGGCCCACCCAACCCCATCTCGCATTCCGGCCTCCGGACCATCATGGCGCCCAAGCCGGGAAGGCCGGCCGAAGCCCGGCAAGGCGCCATCGCCAGCCGTTGAGCATCCGAGCTTCATGAGCCGTTGATCGAAGGGGGAAGAGGCATGGCCAATCGGGACGGCATTCTGGCGCTCGAACAGGCGGTATCCCAGGCGGTGCTCGGCCAGGCCGAGGTGATCAGGAACATCATCGTGGCGCTGCTCGCGGACGGCCACGTCCTGCTGGAAAGCCTGCCGGGCCTGGCCAAGACGCGCACCGTCAAGGCCCTGGCCGCGCACCTGGCGGCCGAAATGCGCCGCATCCAGTTCACTCCGGACCTGCTGCCTTCCGACATCACGGGCGCCGACGTATTGCAGCAAGACGCCGAAGGGCGCAACCAGGTGGCGTTCCAGCCCGGCCCGCTTTTCGGCAATCTCATCCTGGCGGACGAGGTGAACCGGGCCCCGGCAAAGGTGCAGTCGGCCCTGCTGGAAGCGATGGAAGAGCGCCAGATCACGGTCGGCGGCACCACGCGGGCCATGCCTTCGCTGTTCATGGTGCTGGCCACGCAGAACCCCATCGAACAGGAAGGGACCTATCCCTTGCCGGAGGCGCAGATGGACCGCTTCCTGATGAAGATCTGCCTGGACTATCCCGCGGCCGGCGACGAAATGGCGATGCTGGGCCTGCTGCGCCAGCCCGCGGGCAAGCAGGAGGCCGCCATGCGCTTGTCGCAGGACGAGCTGTTCGCGTGCCGGGCCGAGGTCGCGGCAGTCCATGTCTCGGAGGCGGTCGACCGGTACATCGTCGATCTCGTGAATGCGACGCGCAGGCCCGGCGATGACGAACTGGCCCGCTGGCTGCAGGTGGGGGCCAGCCCGCGCGGCGCCATTGCGCTGGACCGGGCGGCGCGCGCTCACGCCTGGCTGTCCGCGGCCGACTTCAGCTCGCCGGACGACGTGCGCGCCGTGGCCCACGCCGTCCTGCGCCACCGCCTGCACCTGTCATACGACGCGGTGGCCGACGGCGTGACGCCGGACGCGGTGATCGACCGGCTGCTGGATACCGTCGCGGTGCCGGCCTAGGGCGCGTCCATGCAGCCGCATCCCGTCCACCCCCCGCTCGCCGAACTCATGGCCCTGGAGGCCGCCGTGGCCGGCCTGTCGTTTCACGCGCGCCAGCCCTTGGGCAGCGTGCTTGCGGGCCTGCACGGTTCGCGGCTTCGGGGCCGGGGGCTGGATTTCGCCGAACTGCGCCGCTACGTGCCCGGCGACGACCTGCGGCAACTGGACCTGCGGGCGTCGCTGCGCTACGGCAAGCCTTACGTGCGCTCCTATACGGAAGAGCGCGACCGCCCCGCGCTGGTGCTGGCCGATCAACGCATGAGCATGTACTTCGGATCCGTGCGGGCGTTCAAATGCGCGGTCGGGGCAAGACTCGCCGCGACCGCCGCCTGGATGGCCTATCTTGCGGGCGACCGCGTCGGCGGCATCGTGTTCGACGACGACGGCCAGCGCAGCTTCAAGCCATTGCGCAGCCGCGACCGGGTGCGGGCCTATCTTGCCGAGGTCGTCCGGGCCAATCAGGGCCTGTCGGCGCAGCGGCCGGAGCGGCCGCGGCCGCAAGGCCTGAACGCCGCGCTGCGCGCCGCCCTGGCGCAGGCGCCGCACGATTGCCTGGTATGCATCATCAGCGATTTCTCGGGCGCCGACGACGACACGCTGCGCGGCCTGCGCCTGCTGGCCGCGCACAACGACGTCGTCGCCGTGCTGGTGTTCGATCCCATGGCGCAGAACATTCCCAGCCGGGGCCGCCTGGTGGTCACCCAGGGCGAACTCCACCTGGAAATCGCCGTGGGACGGCGGCGCGAACGCCAGCCGCTGGCCGATTTCTTCAGCGGCCGGCTGCGCGAAGTGGCCGAGGTGCTGCGGCGCAGCCGCGTGCCCCTGCTGAGCGTAGACACGGCGCAGGATGAACTGATGCAATTGCGCCGTGAGCTGGGCCGGCAGGTGCCGGGAGGGCGGACATGAGCGCCCAACCGCCAGGCCTGGACCAGTTGCGCGAACTGCCTTTGCCCGAGCCGGTCTCCTACTGGCCGCAGACCTGGGGCTGGGCGGCGCTCGGCCTGCTCTTGACGGTCGCGGCGGCTTGGCTGGCCACGCGCGCATGGCGGCGCTGGCACCGGAACCGCTATCGGCGCGAGGCGCTGTCCGAACTGGCGCGGCTCGAAGCCGCGGCCGCCTCGGATCCGCTGGCCGCGCGCGGCCTGCCCGCATTGCTCAAGCGCGCCGCGCTGGCGGCGCAGCCCTCCGGCGCGGCCGCGCCGCTGGCGGGCGACGCCTGGGCGGCCTGGCTGGCGCGTTGCGGGCCGCCTTTGCCCGACGATGGCGCCCGTCTGCTTGAAACGCTGGCCTATGCGCCGGACGCCTCGGTGCGCGCGCTGGATCCGTCGGACCTGCGCCGGCTGCTGGCCGCCAGCCGCCAGTGGATGGAGCGGCACCATGTGGCGGCTTGAATATCCCTGGCTGCTGGCCGCCGCGCCCCTGGCCTGGGCGGCCTATCGGTGGCTGCCTCCCTACGTGCAGGCGCGCAGCGCGCTGCGCACACCGTTTTTCGAGACCATGGCCAGGCTGACGGGCAAATCCCCCTCGCGCCCCGGCGTGCAGGCCAGCCGCGGGCAGTTGTGGCTGAACGTCGCGGTATGGCTGCTATTGCTGCTGGCGCTGGCCCGGCCGCAATGGATCGAACCGCCATTGACCCATACCGAGCCCGTGCGCGACATCCTGCTGGCCGTCGACATCTCGCAGTCCATGGACAGCGTCGATTTCCGCGACGCCCAGGGCAGGCCCGCAACGCGCTGGCAAGCCGTCCGGGCGGTGGTGGCCGACTTCATCGCCAAGCGCGGCGGCGACCGCCTGGGACTGATCGTGTTCGGCGCGGGAGCCTATCCGCAGGCCCCGCTGACGCGGGACCACGCGACGCTGAGCCTGTTGCTGGACCAGACCGCCGTAGGCATGGCCGGGCCGAATACCGCCATCGGCGACGCGATAGGGCTGGGCATCCGCATGCTGGACGCCGCCAAGGAGCGTGACAAGGTGATGATCCTGCTGACGGACGGCAACGATACCGGCAGCGCGGTGCCGCCGACGCGCGCGGCCCGGCTGGCCTCGGAACACCGCATCGTGGTGCACACGATCGGCATCGGCGATCCCCAGGCCGGCGGCGAGGACCGCGTGGACTTCGGCGCGCTGCAATCCATCGCGCGCGCCACGGGCGGGCGCTTCTTCCGCGCCGGCGACCTCGCCGCGCTGCAGGAGGTCTACAGCACCCTGGATCGCCTGACGCCGCAGGAGGTGAAGACCCTGAGCCACCAGCCCGCGCGCGAGTATTTCTGGGTTCCGCTGGCGGCCGCGCTGGCCTTGCTGGGCCTCTGGCACGCGATCGCGGCGCTGCGGTCGCGGCTGGGAACAGGAGAGGGCAGGGAGGGGGCCTCGTGGACCTGAGCGACTTCCACTTCCTGCGGCCATGGTTCCTGCTCGGCGTCGCGCTTGCCATCGCCCTGTGGGCGGCGGGCCGCGCGCAGCGCGGCGCGCTCGGCCGGGACAGCGGGATCGCCCCGGCGTTACTGCCGTACCTGATCCTCCATACTGCGGGCTCCCGAGGCCCCCGGCCGCTGGACACGGCCGCGCTGCTGCTCGCGCTGGGCTCGGTGGCCGCGGCGGGGCCGGCCTGGCAACGGGACGAGCCCGACTTCCTCGACAACGTGGCGCCGCTGGTGGTTGCCGTGGACCTGTCGCGCACCATGGACGCCACCGATGTGCCGCCGTCGCGGCTGGAGGCCGCCAAGCGGACGGTGCGAGATCTGGCCGCGCGGCGCGCCGGCGCGAAAACGGGCCTGATCGCCTATGCCGGCAGCAGCCACCTCGTGCTGCCGCCCACCGATGACCACGATCTGCTGGACCTCTTCGTCCAGGCCCTGTCCACCGACCTGATCGACCGCGACGGCCGAGACGCAGCCGGCGCCATCGATCTGGCCGCGCAGGTGCTGGCGGCCGAGCGCGCGGGCGGCACGCTGCTGCTCATGACCGATGGCGCGCCCGCCCCGGACAAGGTGCGGGCGCGGGCGCAAGCCGCCCGCGATCTGCAGATTCTCATCATGGCCGTGGGGAAGGGCGGGGAAGCCGGAGGCGTGGACGTGCCGGCCTTGCGCGACCTGGCGCGCGCGGCGGGCGCGCCGCTGGGCAGCCTGACTGCCACCCCGGACGACCTGGATTGGATCGTCCTGCATGCGCAACAGCACTTCGAATCCGTGCAGGACTCCAAGGGCGGGGCGCCGCACTGGAAGGACGCGGGGTACTGGCTGTGCTGGCCATTGGCGCTTCTGGCGCTGCTGGCCCTGCGGCGCGGCTGGCGCGTGGCGTGGCAGGCCTGCCTGGTGGCGGGCGTCTTCGCTTTCGCGGCCCCCCACGAGGCCCGCGCAAGCGGTCTGGCGGATGCTTTTTTCACGCCCGACCAGCAGGGGCGGCTGGCATTCGAGCGCGGCGACTTCGGCGCGGCGGCGGACCTTTTCCAGGATCCCTACTGGAAGGGACGGGCGGCCTACGCGGCCGGCGACTATCCCGCCGCCCTGACCGCGTTCTCCCGGCAGACCAGCCCCGAGGCCTATTTCTATATCGGCAACACGCAGGTCCGCTTGCATCGCTACGACGCGGCGCTCTCGGCCTACGATCGCGCCCTGGCCCTGAGGCCGGGATGGCAGCCCGCGGCGGTGAATCGCGGAATCGTCACTCGGCTGCTGGCGGCGATGAGCCAGGAGCAGCAGGGCGACCAGGGCGAGCCGCCGGATCGCACCGTCGCCGACAAGACCGCCCAGGCGGGCCAGCTTGCGAAAGTGCAGGTCCCCCGGGCCGCGTCGGAAGACGTCTGGCTGCGCAATCTCAGCCTGTCGCCCGCGCGCTTTCTGCGCGGCAAGTTCGCGGTCCAGGATGCGGGGGGACGGCCATGATGCGACGGATCCGCCGCTGGAGCCTGCTGCTCGCCATGGCGCTGATGGCCCCGCTGTACGCGCAGGAGGCGCCGGTGCTGCGCGTGACCGCCAAGGCCCCCGCGCAAGGACAGACCGGCGCAACGGTCCGCCTGCAACTGGAAGTGATGACTTCCACATGGTTCACGCAGCCCCCTCGGTTGCCCGCGCTGGACCTGCCCGGCGTGCTGGTGACTCCGCCTTCGGGCGAAGCCGAGCTGGTGCGCGGCAACCAGGACGGCCAGGCCTTCAGCGGTCTGCGCTACACCTATCTGCTGAGCGCGCAGTCGGCTGGCACGCTGCGGATACCCGCCCTGGCCGTGACCGCGCAGCTGGGCCCGGGCGGCGCGCCGGTGACGGCCGAAAGCGCGCCCTTGTCCATCGAGTTCACGGGAGCGGCCCAGCCCGGCAAGGTCGTCGGAGACCTGACCGTGACGCAGTCGTTCACCCTGGCGCCGGACCCGATGGTGCAGGGCGGCCGCATCACCCGCAGCGTGACCCAGCGGGCCGACGGCGTGCAGGCGATGCTACTGCCGCCGGCGCCGCTTGCGGACGTGCCGCACTTCAAGCGTTACCCGCGGGAACCCGAAGTGGTCACGCTGACCGACGGGCGCGGCGGCTTCCTGGGCGGCCAGCGCATCGACCGCGCCGACTACATCGCGCAAGAGGCCGGCAGCTATGAGCTGCCGCCCCTGACCCTGAACTGGACCGATGGCCCCGGCGGAGCGCTCCAAAGCAAGACGCTGCCCGGCCGCCGGATCGATGTGGCCGCCGCCGCGCAGGCCGCGCCGCCTTTCTCGCTGGCCGACGATCTGGCCCGGCTTCGGCATGGCTTGCGCTGGGTACTGCCGCCCTGGGCCGTGCCGGCGATCGTCGCCGCGACGGCGGCGGGTTTCGCGCTATGGCTGGGGTGGGCATGGTGGATGCGGCTGGCTCGGGCCATGGGCGCCGCCGCCAGGGCCGGCCGGGCCCGGTGGCGGGCCAGCGAACCCCATTATTGGTTCGCGTGGCGCCGCGAGGCGCATGGCGCGAGGCCGGTGTTGAGTGATTTCTATCGATGGATCCGGCGCGGCAGCGGGGCGGTGGCGCTGCGCGAGGCGCTGGCGCCAATGGACGAGGCGGACCGTCAGCTCGCGGAAAGCACGCTGCGGCGGGTCTACGGCGCGGGGGAGGGAAATGCGGATTGGCGCGCGCGGCTCGCCGCCCGCAGCCGCGCATGGCGAAAGGCCTGGCGCAGGCGCTCTGCGCCCCCGGCCGCCTTGCGGGCCGAACTGAATCCCGTGGACCAAGCAGGGCGCAATGCGCGCGTGGGGAGAAGCTGATGCGGCGTTTCAATGACACCGAACCGATGCGGCGCTGGCTCGCGTGGGCGTGGCTGTGCGCGTTATGCCTGCTGGCGGGCTGCGCGGCGCCCGCGTCCCAGACCCGCGCCGACCTGCCGTCGTGGGCGGACGGGCCCTCGCGCAGCGCCATCGTTGAATTCGTCCAGGCGGTGACCGAGCCGGGCAGCCCGGACTTCGTCGCGCCCGATGCCCGCATCGCGGTCTTCGACAACGACGGCACGCTCTGGAGCGAGCAGCCCATGTATTTCCAGTTCATGTTCGCGCTGGACGAGGTCCGCGCCCAGGCGCCATCCCATCCCGAATGGAACCGCCGGCAGCCGTTCAAGGCAGTGCTGGAGGGCGACAAGGCCGCGCTGGCCCAATCGGGCGAACGCGGGCTGATGGAGATCGTCGTCGCCACCCATACCGGAATGACCGTGGACCAGTTCTCGACGCGCGTAGACGGTTGGCTGCGGACCGCGCGCCATCCGCGCACCGGCAAGCCCTACACCAGCATGACCTTTGCGCCCATGCGCGAATTGCTGGATTACCTGCGCGCCCGGGGTTTCAAGACCTACATCGTTTCGGGCGGCGAGACGGAGTTCATGCGTCCGTGGACGGAGGCGGCCTACGGCATTCCGCCGGAACAGGTCATCGGCAGCGGTTTCACCACCGAGTTCCAGGACCAAGGCGGCACCTTCCAGCTCATGCGCCAGCCCAAGCTGGAATTCAACGACGACGGCCCGGGCAAGCCCGTGGCGATCCAGCGCTATATCGGACGCCGCCCGATCCTCGCATTCGGCAATTCCGACGGCGATCTGCAGATGCTCCAGTGGACCGCGGCAGGGCCGGGCAGGCGGTTCGCCGGCCTCGTCCATCACACCGACGCCAAGCGCGAATGGGCCTATGACCGGGAATCCCGCATCGGACGCCTGGACAAGGCCCTGGACGAGGCGCGCGGCAAGGGATGGACGGTCGTCGACATGGAGAAAGAATGGAAGCGGATCTACGAATTCGACCAGCCTTGATGGTTTCTGTTGACCCAGCGGCCCGTTCGCGGGCAAGGAGAGCGGCAATGAAAGCAACACGATGGCTAGGCGCGGCGCTGATGGCCGCCGGCAGCCTGGCGCTGATGGCCGGGGCGCATGCCCAGGGCGCGCCGGCCAAGGCCCAGGAATCCGGGAAGAAGCCCAACATTCTCGTCATATTCGGCGACGACATCGGTCAGGCGAACATCAGTACCTATACCAAGGGGGTAGTCGGCTACAAGACGCCGAACATCGACCGGATCGCCAACGAAGGGCTCACTTTCACCGACTACTACGCGGAGAACAGCTGCACGGCGGGCAGGTCCACCTTCATCACCGGCCAGGTCCCGCGCCGCACCGGGCTTTCGAAGGTCGGCATGCCCGGCGCGCCGGTCGGCCTGCAGGACCGCGACATCACGATTGCGCAGGCCTTGAAAGCCCACGGCTATCTGACGGCCCAGTTCGGCAAGAACCACCTTGGGGATCGCGACGAGTACCTGCCCACCAAACATGGCTTCGATGAGTTCTTCGGCAACCTGTACCACCTGAACGCCGAGGAAGAGCCGGAGCGCCCGTACTGGCCCAAGGACTCGACCGACCCCATCATCAAGAGCTACCAGCCGCGCGGCGTGATCAAGGCCAGCGCGGACGGCAAGATCCAGGACACCGGGGCCCTGACGGCCAAGCGCATGGAGACCATCGACGACGAAACGGTGGGCGCGGCGCTCGATTACCTGGACAAGCACGGCAAGGGAGACAAGCCGTTCTTCCTGTGGATGAACACCACCCGCATGCACGTGTTCACCCATATCCGTCCCGAGCACCAGGGCAAGAGCGGAATGCGGGGCAATGACTACGCCGACGGCATGTGGGAACATGACCAGGACGTGGGCAAATTGCTGAAGAAGCTGGACGATCTGGGCATCGCCGACAACACCATCGTCATCTACACCACCGACAACGGGCCCAATCAGTTCAGTTGGCCGGACGCGGCGACCACGGCGTTCCGCAACGAGAAGAACTCCAACTGGGAGGGGGCATACCGCGTGCCGGCCATGATCCGCTGGCCCGGCCATATTCCCGCCGGTGAAGTGAAGACGGGCATAGTCTCCGGCCTGGACTGGTTCCCCACGCTGCTCGCCGCCGTGGGCGACGCGGACGTCAAGGAGCGCTTGCTGAAAGGATGGACGCCCAATGGCGCAAGCAAGAGCTACAAGGTCCATCTGGATGGCTACAACCAGCTCGACTATCTGACGGGCAAGACGCCCGAAAGCGCGCGTGAGGACTTCTATTACTTCAACGACGACGGAATGCTGGTCGCGATGCGATACAAGGACTGGAAGGCGGTCTTTTGCGAACAGCAATCCCCGGGCGGCTTCGCGGTATGGAAGGATCCGTTCGTATGCCTGCGCGTGCCCAAGCTGTTCAACCTGAGAATGGACCCCTATGAACGCGCCGACGTGGTGTCCGACCAGTACTACGATTGGCTCGTCAAGAATGACTACCTGGTGCTTATCGCCTCCATGAAGGCGGCGCAGTTCCTGCAAACGTTCATCGACTACCCGCCCAGCCAGCGTCCCGCCTCGTTCAGCGTGGACCAGGTCCAGGCGGAGGTCGATCGCGCCATCGAAAAGCACTTCGAGGAATCGTCGAAAAAACAGGGCAAGTAGGGAAGGGGGCAACGGCCGGTACGCGGGCGCAGCTCGCGCCCGGCCGATAGCGTCCCGCCCACGAGAGCCTCGATCCGAGATGATACGAATGGCCTTGGTCATGGTACTGAGCGGCCTGCTGGCGCATGGCCTGGCGCGGGGCGAGCCGCTTTCGTTCACCGACGGCGACGATGGCGACTTCGACACCAGCGACTTCCTGCTCAAGCACCAGGGCGCCTTGCCGGTGCCGGTGATCATTACGGAGCCCGCCGTGGGATACGGCGGAGGGCTCATGCTGCTGTATTTTTCCGAGCCCGATGCCGGCGCCGATCGGCAGCGCCCGGCATCGGAGGAGCGCAAGGCTCCGCCCAACATCACGGGCCTTGGCGGCCTGGCCACCGACAATGGCACGCGGGGCGGCGCGCTTTTCCATTTCCGCAGTTGGGACGCCGACCGCTACCGCTATCTCGGCGCCCTGGCGCAGGGGCGCGCGAACCTCGAGTACTACGGCGCCTTCAATCACGGGCGCAGCTACGAGGTGAAGGGCACTTTCCTGGTCCAGCAGTTCCTTGCGCGGATTGCCGACAGCCCCTGGTATGCCGGCCCGCGCTACACGTACTTCCGCTCGAACACCCGGTTCACGGGCGCCACCGCGACCGAACTGTCGCAGGCGGAAATGGCCGGGCGCATCGGCAAGGCCGGGCTGGTGCTCGATTACGACACGCGCGACAACATGTTCTACCCCAACCGCGGCACCTATGCCGAACTGGAGGCGCAGTTCTCGCGCAGTTGGCTGGGCAGCGACCAGTCTTTCGAGAATTACCGCGCGCGCGGCTACACCTGGCAGCCGGTCGCGCCCCGCTGGACGCTGGGCTTGCGCGGCGACGGCCAGTTCACCCGCGGCACGGTGCCGTTCTATGCGCAGCCCTACGTCGACCTGCGCGGCGTATCGCGGGGCCGTTACCAGGACCGCGATGCGCTGACGCTGGAAGCCGAGCTGCGCTGGCATGCCACGCCGCGCTGGTCCATATTGGGATTCAGCGGAGTGGGCAAGGCGTATGGAAAGTGGAATTCGTTTTCCGAAGCGACGAACGTCGTCAGCGTGGGCGCGGGCTTCCGGTACCTGATCGCCCGCAAGCTGGGCTTGGCCGTGGGCGTGGACGTCGCCCACAGCAGGGACCAGAACGCCTTCTACATTCAGATCGGGAGCGCCTGGCGATGAATGACGGCTTGCCCCGGCCGCCGCCCGGCTCGACGAGCGTTTGCGCGTGTCCGAAGTTCTCCATTGGCGATAACGATGCATAGGGTGACCAAATGAATTACTCCCTTCTTCTTGCGGGACTGGCCGTCGCGTTCTTCTTGCTATTGCTGATGGCCATGCAGGCGGGGAAATGGCTGGGGCGGAATGCCGACGAAAAGAGCGGCTCGGGAGCCGCGGTCATCGAGGGCTCGGTTTTCGCGCTGCTGGGCCTGCTGGTGGCCTTCACCTTCTCCGGCGCGGCCCAGCGCATGGCGGAGCGCCGCGATCTGCTGGTCCAGGAAGTCAACGCCATCGGAACCGCGTGGCTGCGCATAGACATGGTGGAAGCGGGCATCCAGCCGCGCCTGCGCGACCAGTTCCGCCGCTATGTGGACGAGCGCATCAACTACTACCGCAACGTGGCGGACCTGGAACGGCGCGACGCGATCGCCGCCCATGTCGGAGCGCTGCAAAAGGAGATCTGGGCCACGTCGATGCAGGCCGCGCGCATCAGCGTGCCGCCTTTCGCCGCGTCGTACGTGGGCGCGGTCAACGAGATGTTCGACGTCGCCTCCGCCCAGAGCGTCGCGCAAAAGGTGCATCCTCCCATCGCGGCCTACGTCTTTCTGGGTTTCCTGACCCTGGTCGCGGCCGGCCTGGTCGGCTTGAACCTGGCCTCGTCCCGGCGCAACACCATGCTGCACCAGGTCGTATATGCCATCGTCATGACCGCGGCCCTCTATATCATCGTCGACTTCGAGTTCCCGCGGATCGGAACGATACGCATCGACCAGAGCGATGCCTTGCTGGTCTCCCAGCGGCAATCCATGGTTGACCCGGTTGGCGGGGGCAACTAGGAGGTCCCTATGGAAACGAGAGTCGTGGGGTTCAGGAAGAGGGCGTCCGCACGCATGGGCGCATGGGCGCTGGCCGCTGCCTGCGCGGCGCCGTCCGTGGCCTGGGGCCAGCAAGGCATCAGGCTCAGCAAGGACGACCTGCAAAAGCGCGCCAACGGCGTGCTGGCGCTGATGTCGTTTTCGATCGTTCCCGACATCACGACGAGCTCGCTGAACATCGGCGGCGGCGGCGGATCGACCACGGGGTCGACCGAGTTTTTCATGACCCAGCTGGGAGGCGGCGACACGATCTCCGATTCCGTCCCGATCTACCTGGAGGGCGTGCTGGCGGGCAGCCGCTACGACCCGACCTTCGTCGCCACGCAAGGTGCGGAAACGCGGCGCATACCGACCAAATGGAATAGTGTTTCAGCCACGGGCGGCATCGGCTGGGACTTCAAGCTGACCGACGAACTCAAGCTGCGCCCCATCTTCAACTTCGCGCTGGGCAATGTCACGAGCGATCTGCGCGCGGCCAGCTGGTACGTGGGGCAGCGCACCGGCAAGGACATCGACTTCCTGGACCGCGGCTCGCTCAATGCGTACGGGCTGGGCGGTTCGATCATGCTGGACTATGAACACTACCGGCCGGGCTACGAGGTGGATGTGGAACTGCGCTATTCCGACATCCGCCTCCAGAGTTTCGACAGCTCGGCGGCGGTAAGCGGCAATGCGGTCGCCCAGTCGGCCAATCTGTGGGCCCGCTATCGCGCGCCCACCGGCATCGTCATGCTGCAGCGGCCGCTGCGCTACGTGCTGGAGCTGACACACTCCGAATTCCTGGGCGACCAGAAGGGGATACTCGGTTTCGACCGCCTGACGTCCGTGGGCGCGGGCCTGGAGCTGGATTCAAGCGCCTACAACGTATTCATCACCCGGACCCGCCTGGTGGGGCGCTATGTCTTCGGCAACAATGTGTCCGGCTTCTCGGTAGGGCTGGCGGTGAGCTTTTGATGGCCGGCGCATCCGTCCCGTCAATGGCGGGCCCCCGCGCGGGCCAGCGTATCGCTCGGCAATTCGCCGAACGTTTTCCGGTAGTACGCGGAAAACCGCGACATATGCCGAAACCCCCATTTCATTGCGATCTCGGAAACCGTGGAGCCGGGACGGCAAGTCAGGAAATCGCGCAGCGCGCCGTTCAGCCGCGCCGTCATGAACCAGCGCCCCGGGGGCATTCCCACGCTGCGGCGAAAGATCATTTCAAGCGAACGCAAGGTGTAGCCGCTGCGCCGGGCCACGTCGCTGAGCGCAATATCGATCGCCTCGCCCGACAGGACCAACCGTTCGCAAGCGGCGATCAGATGGTAATGGCGCTGTTCGACCGCCATCTTCTCCGGCTTGCCTGCCGGACCTGCCGAGCAGAGCGCGTCGACATAACCCGCCAACAGGGATGCGCAGACTTCCCGGGCGAGTTCCGGCGCCATGCCGCCGTCCGCCTGGAGACGCCGCGCAAGTTTCAGCGCATCGCTGGTGAGCGCAGTGAGGCCGAGGCGCCCTCCGGGGCGCAGGCGTATGGAATGGAAGGCGTGCCTGCGCAACCGCAGGGGCCGGCCCGTGCGCGCGATCGCGACCTCCTGAATGCGTGCTTCCGGCGCGGCGAAGTTCACCCAGCGCGAGTCGCCCCTGGCGTGGTACAGGAGTTCCATGCCGGCAGGGTAGATCTGTATCTCTTCGGCGTTGATCGCGGCAGTGTTGCATCGAGTCAGTTCGCCGCCCTCGGCCATGAATCCTATGCAGATGCCATCCCTGGGCATGGTGCCGTGGGCGATGACGGGAAACGCATAGCGCCCGGTTTCGAGCCGGACGTCGCCGAGGACGAGCCGCTGATGCTCCATCGTCGCGAGCCTGGACGACACGAGACGGTGCTCGAAGCTGCCTCCATACACCACATCGAAGGCCTGCAAAGGTTCGAGCCCCGAATAGAGGTGCTGCAAATAGACGGGCTGAACCGGCATTGCAAACTCCCGGAGATTTCGCTTTTCGGATAGCGCGCGGGCAAGCCTAGGGGCTATTTTCTTATCGCAACCACTCTAGCCTGGGTTGATTTATGACGGAAAACAACCGGCAGGTCAAGGCGCGCAAACGCTGCCTCGAACAGGAGGCCGAACGCTTGCGCCGCCAGGAATTGCAGCGGTTGGTGATCGATATGCGCCGCAAGATCCGGGAGCACGGCATCACGCAGGAACAATTGTTCGGCCCCGATCTTTCCGACCTGGTGCGATACCGCCACCCGGAAACGGGGCAGACCTGGAACGGCCTGGGGCGGCCGCCGAACTGGATCCGGGGCGAGGACCGCAACCGATTCCTCGTGGAATAGGCGGGACCCTGGTTTCCTCGGAATCGCCAGCGCACCGCGGGCGATGGGCGCGCCGGCCCATGCCGGCAGGGTCCAGCTATTTGATCTGGTTGCGGACCTCGTTCTTGCGGGCAATCTCGGCGTTGTGCTTGTCGAGCGCTGCCTGGTCCTGCGTCGAGGACGATTCGTCTTTGCAGCCCGAGAGAAGCGCGCCGGTTGCCACTAGCACGGCGCAGACCACGGCACGTTTGACGGACGCGGCACTGCCGGAATGGAATTGATGCTTCATATCGATGAGGTCTTGGAGTCTGGGGGGTGAAGCGCGATACCGTGTCAACGACAGGAAGCGGGGGAACTTTAGAAACCGAAATCCTTTACTTTACATAATACACATTATGCGTATTTTAGATATCGAGGCGACCGGGCCGTAAGCAACCGGCGGGATCATCCCGGCCATGAAGCACGGGACCCCGCTCCGGCGCCGCCGAATTGAAGATGCCCGGCGTCTTCGTTATGACGCAATGGCACGGACAGTGTCGCAATCCTGTGTCGCGTGACACATCTTTTGCGCCTCCGTTCCTGCGTTCGCCCCGGGCGGATCTGGCTGGCACGGTCTTTGCATCTCCGTTCGTACACATCCCGCCAACCGAGTGGGAAGGTACAAGGAGACAGTCTTCATGAACATGCCCATTCCTGGCCTCAAGGAGGCCATGCGCAATGTGCCATCCACGGTCGCCCTGATCACCAGCCGCGATGCGGAAGGAACGCCGCACGGGATGGCCGCTTCCGCGGTGATTTCGGTCACCGTCGATCCGCCGGCCGTCCTGGTTGCCGTCAACCGCGCGGCGGGCATCCATCCCGTCCTGGAAATGAGCGGCCGGCTCTGCATCAATTTTCTGGCGAAGGACCAGGCTCACTTGCTGGATGCCTTTTCTCGTTCCGACCTGCGCGCAGAACGGTTCATCCAGCCTGACTGGCGCGATGTCCGCGGCGTTGGCGGGAAAGACCTCCCGTGGTTGCCCGCCGCGCGCGCGGTGCTGTTCACCGAGATCGACCAAACGCTGCCCTACGGCACGCACACGCTTTTCATCGCCCGGGTTCTGGAGGTGGTGCTGCCCTCGCCCGCCGCGACCGAAGACCATCCGCTGGTCTGGCTGGGCGGGCGCAGTGTTCCGCTGGCGATGCTCGGCGCTTGATTTCACCACGGCGGCCACCCGGGCCGCCCAAATACCTAAAGCAAAACAAGGAGAGTCGTCATGAAACTCGGCATGTTCGCAATGCCTCTGCACCCGCCCGGCCGCCCGATGGCCGAAACGCTTGAAGAAGATGCCGACAAGGTCGTGTACGCGGACCAACTGGGCTTCGACGAATTCTGGGTCGGCGAACACATGTCCTGCAGCACGGAACCGATATCGGCACCACTCATGTTTCTCGCTTCGCTGATCCACCGGACCAAGCGCATCAAGTTCGGTACCGGCGTCATTGCGCTCCCGAACCACCATCCGGCCGTCGTCGCCGCCGAAGTGGCTCTGTTCGATCATTTGAGCCGCGGGCGTCTCATGTTCGGCATCGGGCCGGGTGGCCTTGCAAGCGACATGGAGTTGTTCAAGGTCCTGGACGGGGAATACCGCAACGAGCGCATGATGGAGGCGATCGACACGATCCTGCAATTGTGGCGCCAGGATCCGCCCTACGATATCCAGGGCAAGCACTGGCAGATCTCGCTAAAGGACATGGTCATCCCCGAGCTCGGCGTGGGCCATATTGCCAAGCCCTATCAGCGGCCGCATCCCGAAATCACCATGACGGCCATGTCTCCGTACTCCGGCAGCGTCAAAGTGGCGGCGCAACGCGGTTTCGGCCCGATGAGCGCCAATTTTTGCCCGGAGTATGTGGTCAGAAGCCATTGGCAGAAGTATCAGGAGGGCTGCGAGCTGGCCAACCGCCCGGCAACCGGCGAAGACTGGCGCGTCTCGCGCAATATCCTCATCGCGCCGACGGACGCCGAGGCCCGCGACCGGGTGATGAATCCGGAAGGCAGCAACTATTACTACTTCGACTATCTCTGGCGTGTCCTCAAATCCGCCAACTACACCGCCGTCATGAAGGCGGATCCGAAACAGCCCGACGAGTCGGTGACGGTGGAAAGCCTGATCGAGAGCATGGTCATCTACGGTTCGCCGAAAGCCGTGACCGACAAGCTGTTGTCCTTCCGTCGGAACGTCGGTCCATTCCATGGCTTGCTGATGGCGTCCATGGACGGGGCCGGCGCAAATCGCGCCTGGGAATGGGAGACGATGTCGCGGCTGGCGTCGGAAGTCATGCCGGCGGTGCGCAAGGCTATCGCGCGTTAAGGCATGCGTGGCCCGGGCCCGGCGGGCGGCGCCTGCCGGGCCATCTTCTATACTCATCCGGACGAATTCTCTTCGGAGTTTTGCCATGAGCGCCCTCGTCTCCTCCCAGACGCCGCCCCGCCCGATGGACACCGCGCCGTTGATCCACGACTCATGGCAACGGTGTTACGAGCGTTACGGTCTGTCCCCTGAGCGCGTGCCCCGTCCCGATGTGCTCACGCAGGCAGAGCTCGATGCCGCCCGCGCGCCCACCGAGAACATGGAAACGCTCGCGCACGGCGAACTCGCCCGAATGCTGGGCCAGCTCGGAAGCCACGTGCAGTTGCTGATGCTGGCAGACGCCGGCGGGACTCTCATGCTGGTCCGCTCGGACCCCGCCCTGGACGACGTCTGCCGATCGGCGTTGATTCAACCCGGCGCGATGTTTTCCGAGTCTTCGCAGGGCACGAACGGCATCGGCTTGTGCATTCAGACGCGCATGCCCGTGTCCGTGGTGATGGAAGACCATTTCGCCCAGCGGCTGTCGGGACTGTCATGCACCGTCGCCCCGATCTTTGGCGAGCGCGGCGAACTCGCCGCCGTGCTGAACGTGACCTCATTACAGCCCTCGAACCGCATGGTGCATGAGATCGCGCGCCGCGTGGTGGAAGCGTCGGCCCGCCGCATCGAGAATCGCAGCTTCGATTTGCGGCATGCCGGCCGGGTGTTGGTGCGCCTTTCGGCCACTGGTGATTTCTGCGATCCGGCCGGCGAAGGCCGTCTTGCCCTGGACGATGCCGGGCGCGTGCTGGATGCCACGCCCTTCACCCTCGAGATGCTAGGCGCCGGCCCGCGCATCTTTGGCGAACGCCTGCCGGGCATGAATGAAATCGACGCCCTGCTTCGGATTGCGCAGAGCGATTCGCCCGTCATCGAGCGCGCTGGCCGGCGGCTCAGCATCCAGATCGACCACCGGGAACGCCGGCAGTCCACCTATCCGTTGGCCACCGGCGCGCCGACGGCTCCGGCGCCATTTCCAGCGGGCCGGAGCGCGGCGCCAACAATAGCCCAGATCGCGGGCGCCGATACCGACACGCAGGAACAGATGCGCATTGCGCAGCGGCTCTATGCCCGCGGGCTGCCCATTTTGCTGCAGGGAGACAGCGGCTCCGGAAAGTCGGCCTTGGCCCGCGCGCTTCATGAGGCCGGGCCACGCCGCGCGGGCGCATTCGTCTCGATCAATTGCGCCGCGATCCCGGCCGAACTCATCGAGAGCGAACTGTTCGGCTATCGCGCCGGCGCCTTCACCGGCGCCTCAAAGACCGGCGCCCGCGGGCGTATCCTCGAAGCGGACGGCGGCACCCTCTTTCTGGACGAGATCGGCGACATGCCACTGGCGTTGCAGAGCCGCTTTCTCCAGGTGCTCTCCGACAAGGAATTCGTTCCCGTGGGCGCGTCGCAACCGGTGCGGGTGGATTTCAATCTGATCGCGGCCAGCTTCCGCGACATCGAAGGCATGGTGCGCGACAAGATTTTCCGCGCCGACCTGCATTTCCGCATTCAGGGCGCGGCCGTATGGCTGCCCCCGCTGCGATCGCGCGATGATCTCAACGCGTTGATCGATCACGCATTCCGGGAGGCCGCGATGGCGGCGGACACGCCCTGCCCTCGCCTGTCGGCGGCCGCACGCGCCGCGCTGCTGCGCCACGGCTGGCCAGGCAACATTCGTGAATTGCACCATGTGGCGCGCTACGCGCTGGCGCTCTGCGATGCGGATGAGGTGTCACTCGACTGCTTGCCGCCCGCCTTCCGGTCTGGCGGGAACCGGGCAGCCGATCCGCAGGCGCGTTCGGAGTTGGACCTGACGGGCGTGTTGGCCCGCTTTGAATGGAATGTCACGCTGGCCGCTCATTGGCTGGGAATCTCACGCTCGACCCTGCATCGCCGGATGCGCGCGCAAGGAGTCCATCGCCCCGACTGATCCCTTGGTCCCGCCCGACGGCTCCCGCGCCACGCGGACCCTCCTGTCGATCCACCAGCGTTCAGTGATGCCGAATGGCGGTTACGCCCGCCTGGACAGGCTGAAGACCGATGCCGGCGGCAGATTCAGCGGAACGAATCCGATCCTGCGCGCCGACAGCCCGCAAGCGTCCAGCACGCCCGGCGAAATCGGGCAACGGACGCCGTAGGTGAACAGCTCCATCGAGCCGCCCTCGGCCATGGCGTCGAATACGGCGGTCAACAGCCGATGGTGGTGCGCCCCGCTCATGTTCCGCAAAGGCAGGCCGCAAATGGCCGCGCCGATGCCGTCCAGCTCGGGATGGCTGTCCCGGGACAGTTCCTGGGCCGAGACCTGGAGCACAGCGGCCTGGGGGAACTGCGTCCGGAGGCTGGAGCTCATCGCCTCGTCCTGCTCGACCAGGACGAGGCGCGACGGATCCACGCCTTTGCGCAGCATTTCGCGCGTGAAGACGCCCGTGCCGCAGCCCAGTTCGAGGACCTTGCCCGCATTGGACGGAATGGACGCCGTAATGGCCGCCGCCAGGGCCGGCCCGGATGGCGCCACGGCGCCGATGGCGGCGGGATTGGACAGGAGCGCCTTGACGAACTGCTTGCGCTCTTGCAGCCACGTCATGGGCTGATTGGATGAGGATTTATGCGCTGCGGATTGATATGACGACGAAGAATGCATCGGTCCCTTCTATCTCCAAGGCCTCGATACCCGCGCGCTCGGCCGCGCGCCGTGGTACAGGCTCGAACGCGCCGCCGGGTTGGCGGCGCCCACTGCTATCGAGACCTTAACTGGCGCGGGCGGGTGCGACCGGAAACCGTGCGTAAGCACCCTTGTCAATCGGACAACGGGACCGGCGGCAAGCGGAGGCCGCCCGCCGCCGCGGACAGCTTAGGTTGCAACTCCCCTACTTCCCCGCCGGCCGCAGCGTCAGCGTATCCGCCTTTTCGCTGTCGACCTTGGCCCGGCTGAACGCCATGGGGAAGTACTCCCCGGTTGCCCAGCCCTTGAGCAGGTTCTGGTAGTACGGGCTGCGCGGATCCGCGGACTGCCCCGGCACGTTCTGGACGCGCGAATTGTCCCAGTCGGCCACGTCGATCACCTGGCGGTAGGACGCCCCGCTGATCTGGCGGAAGTCCGTCTTGCGGAACGTGGCGCGATGCACGGTGTCGTTGTCGCCGCCGACCGGATAGCGCGGCGTGCCATAGGCCTTGGCGGTTTCCGCGGGCAGCAGGCTGGCCAGGCTGTGCTCGAACTGGATGTGGTGCAGCTTGCCCCACTGCCATTGCGCCGGATCCGAACCCAGCTTGGCGCGCAGTTTCTGCATGCCCTCGCCCAGCGCTTCCAGCAGCAGCGCGTCGCGGCCCTGCTCGGGCCTGGGGCCGAAGGCGGCGTCGGGCGCGGCCAGCTTTTCCAGGGTCTTGCGCGTGGACAGGTCGCCGAAGACGCTGCGGCCCGCGGCGGGAACGTAAAGATCGGACACCCGCCTGACCACTTCCGGCAGCCAGAATTCGTAGACCGTGGCCGCCGTGCTCTCGGTGCCCACGCGGTAGTCCCAGCCTTTCAGAAGGCTCAGCGCCTGGCCCAGCGCCGGATCGGCCGAGTTCAGCGACTTGGCGTAGCCCGCCAGCGTGCGCGCCGGGATCGACAGGTTGTCGAACTGCAGCGCCTGCGAATTCTGCACCGTGAGCCCCTTGCCGTCGGCGATCACCTCCCGTATGCGCTGGACGCGATAGGGTTCGGCCCAGGTGCGCGCCGACATTTCCTTGTAGCGGAAGTCGGCGGGCAGGTTGTATTCGTTGGCGGTGGCGACATAGCCTTCGGCCGGGTTGTACACGCGCGGCAGTGCGTTGCCGGGCAGCACGCCGCGCCATTCGAAATCGCCGTTGCCGGGCACGGGCAGCATGCCGGACCAGTCGGCGCGCGGGCGTATCGGCGCGATGCTGCCGCCGAACCAGCCGATATTGCCGTCCACGTCGGCATAGACCATGTTTTCGCTGGGCGTGTAGTGCTTTTCCATTCCCGCCACGAACTCGTTCCAGTTCTGGGCCTGGTTCAGGCGCAGGCTGGCCAGGTAGGCGGCCGTCCCGGGGAACTCCAGATAAGCGGCGCGCAGCGCATAGGCCTTGTGCCGCACCGGATCCTCATGGATCACCGGGCCGTGGCGGGTGAATTTCAGCTGCCGGACCGCCGCCGCCTGGCCGCGCACCGGAATCGACTCGTCGACCTGGCGCATCTTTTCCCAGCCGCCCCGGTAACGGTATTCGTTGGCGTTGGCCGGATTGGTGTCGTAGACGTACAGGTCTTCCTCGTCGCCGAACGCGAAGATCGTCAAGCCGAACGCGATGCGGTCGTTGTGCCCCATGGAGACGCCCGGCAACGCGGGCTCGCCGGCGCCGATCACGTTCCAGCCCGGCGCGTTCAGGTGCACCATGTAGCGCAGCGACGGCATGGTGATCGAGCGGTGCGGGTCCCCCGCCAGTATCGGCTTGCCGGTGGCCGTATGCTGCCCGCCCATCGTCCAGTTGTTGCTTTCGTAGCGGGCCGCCATCGGGTCGAAGGCCGGGTCCATGGACGCCAGCAGGCCCGCCGACAGCGTGCTGGCCAGTTGCTCCTTCTGCGCCTCGGCCAGCGGGCTGCGCGGGAAATCCGCCGCCACGAACTTCTGGCCGTTGCGCGCCAGGGTGTAATTGGCCAGGATGGTGTTGTCCACCTGTTTCACGTCCAGGCCCGCCGGCACCTGCAAGGCCAGGGGCGGCTCGAAGGTGCTCAGGCCCTGGACCGTGTTCAATCCCAGCGTGGCGACCCGCTGCGCCATCCTCACTTCCTCGGTGAGGTTGCGCGTCAGGCCGTAGATCCGGATCAGGGAGGTTTCGGGGCTCCAGTAGCCGGGCTGGGTGCCGGTCAGCTTGAACTCCGGCGGCATCTGGTCGGGATGCGCCTTGACCCAATCGACGTAGGCGTTGATGCCCGCGGCGAACGAGGTCAGGATCGCCTTGCCCTGCGGGTGGTAGCTGGCGAACTCCGCCTGCATGTCGCCCCGGTACAGGAAGAGGCGCGCCGCGCGGTCCTGCTCCACGAAGCGCGGGCCGAACTGCTCGGCCATCTTGCCCTCGCCCTGGCGGCGCCACAGATCCAGCTGCCACAGCCGGTCGCGCGCGGCGCTGAAGCCCTGCGCAAAGAACAGGTCTTCCTGGTTCTGCGCATAGATATGCGATACCCCGTGCCGGTCGCGCACGATCTCCACCGGCTGCGACAGCCCGGTCATGTCGATCGTTTCTTTCTTGCTTCCCGGCGCGGCGCAGCCCGCCAGCAACGCCATCAATCCGCTCGCCAGCAATGCGGCGGCCCTGCGATTGAACGTACGCATGACTCCTCCTCCGATTTATTTGTCTTCTATCGCCGCCGGTCTTGAGGCGCCATGCTGCCGGACGCCGCCGTAAGCAATGCGTACAACTAAATCAGTTGTGCTGCAAAAGCTGTTTTATTTGATGAAAGTTGGCAGCATGTGTAACTTGCCGCCGGTGAGCCGCCCGCGCGGCTCACCCGGCGTTACAAAACGCCGGACGCGGCGCCCGACGGCCGACGCTCGACGATGGCCGGAGGCTCGTGCGCCCGCACGCGCGGCGCCCGACCTGCATAGCGCTCCACCTGCACCGCCGTCAATTGGCCGGCGCAGCCTTGCGCCAAGGACGAGGTTCCCACGTCTCGCGTCAGCACGTTGGGGTTGCCGTGCACGCAAAGCGGATGCTCGGCCTCGGCGTCGTCCGGGTCGTACCAGGCGCCCGTAGGCAGTTGCACCACGCCGGGACGGATGCCGTCGGTCAGGCGCGCGGCCGCGAGGCAGGCGCCGCGCGCATTGAAGAGGCGCACCACGTCGCCGTCGGCGATGCCGCGGGCGGCGGCGTCTTGCGGATGCAGGGAGCACACTTCTCTGCCCTCCTGCTTCTGCGACATGCTGTGCGCGCCGAAATCGAGCTGGCTATGCAGGCGGCTGGCCGGCTGGTTGGCGACCAGACACAAGGGGTGTTCCGGCGTGGGCGCGTCCGCCGGCGGCAACCAGGCGGGATGGCCCGGGCAGTCGGCGTAGCCGAAGCCGGCCACCGCCGGCGAACTGATCTGCACCTTGCCGCTGGGCGTGGGCAGGGGTTTGCCGGCCGGATCGTCGCGGAAGGCGCGCAGGATGCCGCCATCGTCGTCCTGCTGCGGCAGGACCAGTTCGCCCCGCGCCCAGAATTCGTCGAAATCCGGCGCGTCCAGGCCGCGCTCCTGCAGCGCCACGCGAGTCTTCTCGTACAGGTGGAGCAGCCATTCGCGGCTGCTGCGGCCTTCGGTGAAGGCTTCGCGCGCGCCCAGCCGGGCCGACAGGTCGGCAAAGATGTCGTAGTCGTCGCGCGCCAGCCCGTTGGGCTCGGCCAGGCGGTGCATGGCCACCATCAGCGGGTCCGTGGGCGCGCCCCCGATGTCTTCGCGCTCCAGCGTCATCGTGCAGGGCAGCACGATATCCGCATGGCGGGCCGTGGCGGTCCAGCCGATTTCGTGCACCACGAAGGTGTCCAGGGTGGCGAAGGCGCGCCTCAGGCGGGCCAGGTCCTGGTGGTGGTGGAAGGGATTGCCGCCCGCCCAATAGGCCAGCCGGATATGCGGATACGGCATGCGCTTGCCGTTGTAATCGAAGGGTTCGCCGGGGCGCAGCAGCATGTCCGCGATCCGCGCCACCGGGATGAACGCCTTCACGCCGTTCACACCCTGCGGCAGCGAGGCGACCGGCACGGCGTTGCTGCGCTTGCCATAGTGCGCCAGCGTGCCCAACGCGTAGGCATAGCCGCCGCCCGGCAGGCCCAGTTGCCCCAGCGCGGCCGCCAGCACCGCCCCCATCCAGACCGGCTGCTCCCCATGTTCGGCGCGTTGCAGCGAATGCGCCACAGTGACCAGCACCCGCTTGCCCGCAAGGCTGCGGGCAGTGTCGGCGATCCAGTCGGCGGGTACGCCGCATAGGGGCGCCGCCCAGGCCGGCGTCTTGGGCTGGCCGTCCCGGCGGCCCAGCAGATAGTCTTCGAAGACGTCCCAGCCCTCGCAGAACTCGGCGAGGAAGGCCCGGTCGTGCAGGCCGTTGGCGACCAGTTCGTGGACCAGCGCGAGCATCAGCGCCACGTCGGTCCCGGGCACGGCCGGCACCCATTCGGCCCGGGCGTCGTCCGGAAAGTCCGAGGCCAGCGGGCTGATGCTGATGAAGCGGCAGCCGCGCGCCGCCGCTTGGCGCATCGAATCGCGCTCGATGTGCCGGCTGATCCCGCCGCTGGCCACGCGCGAGTTCTTCAGCGCCATGCCGCCGAACGCGAGCACCACGTCCGTGTGTTCGACGATCTGCTCCCAGGTCACGTTGCGGCGCGCCACGTCGTCCATGCTGCCCAGGATGTGCGGCAGGATCACGGCGGAGGCGCCGGCGCTGTAGCTATTGACCGAACGCACATAGCCGCCCAGGGCCGTATTCAGGAACCGGTGCACCTGGCTTTGCGCATGATGGAAGCGCCCCGCGCTGGACCAGCCGTAGGATCCACCGAACACCGCCTCGGGCCCGTGCCGTTCCTTGACCCGCGCCAGCTCGCGCGCCAGCAGGTCCAGCGCTTCGTCCCATTCCATGCGCACGTAGCCGTCGCGTCCGCGGCGCGCGTCCGGGCCCGGGCCGCGTTCCAGCCAGCCGCGCCGCACCATGGGCGCGGTGACCCGGACCGGATGGTCCAGGGCGTTGGTGAAGTTGTCGATCAGCGGGTTGGGATCCGGGTCGTCGGGATGCGGCTGGACGTCCACGACGCCGTGCTTCCAGGCGGCGGAGAACACGCCCCAATGGGCGCTGTGAGGCTTGCGGCCGGTGTCGGGCCGCGAGGAAATGGCGGTGTCGCGATTCATGTTGCTAGGCGTCGGGACCCGTGGCGACCGGCGCGCCCGGCTGGGCGCTCCATTCGCTCCACGAGCCGGGGTACAGGGCCGCGCCGGCCAGGCCGGCGATCTCCATGGCGAGCAGATTGTGGCAAGCCGTGACGCCCGAACCGCACTGGTTGACCACGGCGTCGGGCGCGCGGCCGTCCATGCGCTCCGTGAACGCCTGGCGCAATTGCTCTGCGGGCAGGAAACGTCCGTCGGCGCCCAGGTTGTCGCGGAAGAACCGGTTGCGCGCGCCCGGAATATGGCCGCCCACCTTGTCCAGCGTTTCGTTCTCGCCGCGGTAGCGGTCGGGCGCGCGGGCGTCCAGCACCACACGGCCGCCCGACTCCAGGGCCTCGCGCATTTCGGCATAGGTCAGCGTGCGCTGGCGGCCGGCGCGCGCCGCAAGGTCGCCGGGCGCGCGCGACGCCGGCGGTTCCGTGGACAGCGCCTGGCCGGCGGCCTTCCAGGCGCCTGTGCCTCCGTCCAGCACGGCCACGGCATCGTGACCGATCCAGCGCAACAGCCACCACAGGCGGGCGGCAAACATGCCGCCGGCGTTGTCGTAGGCGACGATCTGCGTGTCGCGGTTGGCGCCCAGCGCCGCCAGCGCTGCCGCGAATGCCTCGCGGTCCGGCAGCGGGTGGCGTCCGTTCATGCCGGTCTTGGGACCGCTGAGCGTCTCGTCCAGGTGCACGTAGGCCGCGCCGGGAATGTGGCCGGCCTCGTACTGGCGCCGTCCCGCTTCGGGATCGGCCAGGTCGAACCCGCAGTCCAGGACCAGCACGCCGTCCTGCCCCGGACCCGCCAGCGCGCGGGCGAGGTGCTCCGCATCGATCAACGTGGTGTACATGAGCGCCCTCCCCTCAAGCCTGTGAAGCCGACAGCGCGTCCATCGCGCGCAGCGAATAGACATAGGCGGCCCCGGCGTTCAGCGCGATGGCGGTGGCCAGCGCTTCGCTCAGTTCGGCTTCGGTCACGCCGGCCTTGCGGGCGGCGTCGGCATGCGCCGCGATGCAGCCGTCGCAGCGCGTCGTGACGGCCACGGCCAGCGCGATGAGTTCTCGCGTCTTGGCGTCCAGCGTGCCGGTGGCGCCTTGCGCCTGGTTCAGCGCGCGGAACGCGCTCAGCAGTTGCGGGTTGTGCTTGCCCAGTTGCTCGCCGGCCTTGCGGTTGTTGGCGAGCGTCTCGGTCCAGTTCTGCAGCATGAGGAAATCTCCGGGAATGTCGGGAAAAGGAAGGACTTGCTACTGACCGATCTGCTTCAGCAGGCCGGGCGTGGCGGCTTTGCGGTAGTTGGCGATGTCTTCCACAATGTACTGCCTGAACTGGTCCAGCGGCAGGTCGCGCTCCATCGCGGCGTCCTTGCGGATGGTGTTCTGCACGGCCGGATCCTTCAGCGCACGGGACAGGTTGTCGGACAGCACCTTCAGCACTTCGGGCGGCGTGCCGGCCGGCGCGGCCAGCCCATACCACTGCGTCATGGTCATGTCGATGCCCAGTTCCTTGAAGGTCGGCACGTCCGGCAGCACGGGGCTGCGCTGGCTGCCCGTCAGGGCCAGCACGCGCAACTGCCCTTGCTGCACCTGCGGCACCAGCGGCGAAGCGGTGGCGAAGAACATGTCCACCTGCCCGCCTATCATGTCCGTGATGGCGGGGCCGGACCCTTTGTAGGGCACATGCAGCAACTTCAGGTGCCCCAGCTCTTTGATGGTTTCCATGCCGATATGGGCGGCCGCCCCGGTACCGGTCGAAGCGAAGGTCATCTCCTTTTTCCGGGACGCGTCGATCACTTCCTGCGCCGTCTTGAAGCGCGACTGGCTCGCCACGAACAGGCCATGCGGCGCTTCCAGGATGAGCCCCACCGGCGCGAAATCGTCCGGCACCTTGTACGGCAGGGTCTTCGGCTTGAGCGCCGGCGACACCGCCAGGTTGCCGCTCATGGCCAGCAGCACCGTATAGCCGTCGGGCGCGGCCTTGGCGACCAGGCCGGCCGCGATGTTGCCGCCGGCCCCCGGCCGGTTCTCGACGATGACGGTCTGGCCGATGGTCTTGCCCATGGCCGTCGCGATCAGCCGTCCGTACAGGTCGCCTCCGCCGCCCGGGGGAAAACCGACCACCAGCGTGATGGGACGCTCGGGATAGGCGGCGCTGGCGGCGCCGCCGGCCAGGCCGGCCATGGCCAGCACCGCAGCCAGGGTGGCGCGCAGGGCGCGGCGCCTGCCGCGAGGGCGAGAGAAAGCAATGCGCATGGTGTTTGTCTCCTGTCGTTTTTCGTATGCCAGCCGTCGCCCTCAGGCGCCCAGCCAGGCGGCTCGCTGCGCTTGCACCACCCGGTCGACCGAGGCGGCGCACTGCCCCAGGTAGCCCGCCGGATCGGTCAGGCGCTGGATCTCGTCTTCGCCCAGCAGGCTGGCCAGGTTCTTGTGCTGCCGCAGCGCCTGGGCGAAATCGAGTTTGTGGGTGATGCCGTGCATGGACGCTTCATAGATCCATTCGTGCGCGGTCTGCTTGCCCACGCGGTCCGACAGTTCCAGCATCACGTGTTCGGACAGCAGATAGCCGCGCATGCGATCCAGGTTCTGCGCCATGGCCCCGGCATCCACCCTCAGGCCGGCCAGCAGGTTCTTCGCCTGGAAGAGCATGGCGCCGGCGATCAGGCAGCATTCGGGCAGCGCCTTCCATTCGATCTTCCAGGCGATGCCGTCGCGCTCGCCTTCCTGCACCATGCCTTCCAGCATCAGCGCGGCGCTGGCGCGCAGCGGCCTGCACAGGCCCGCCAGGTTCTCGGCCGAAGTCGGGTTGCGCTTGTGCGGCATGGTCGATGACCCCAGCTTGCCCGCCGAGAACGCCTCTTCCACCTCGGCGAATTCATTCCGCTGCATATTGAAAAGCTCGTTGCCGATCTTGGACAGGGTGGCGCCCAGCATTGCCAGCAGCAGCGCGTATTCCGTGAAGCGGTCGCGCGCGGGCGCCCAACTGATGGACGGCGCGGCCAGCCCGAGCTTGACGAGCGTGCGCCGCTCCACCTCGTCGGCCTGTTCGCCCAACGACGCCTGGCTGCCGACGGCGCCCGCCACCATGCCCACCAGCACGCGCGGCTCGCACTCCTTCAGGCGCTCGCGATGGCGCGACAGCTCGTCCAGCCACACGGCGCACTTGTGGCCGAAGGTGATGGGCAAGGCCTGCACCCCATGCGTGCGCCCCGCCATGGGCGTGTCCCGATGCGCCTGGGCCAGCCGCGCCAGCTCCTGGCCGACGGCCGCCACGTCGCGCAGGATCACGGCGTGCACCTCCTTGAGCTGCAGCGCGACGCCGGTGTCGACCACGTCCTGGGTCGTGGCGCCGTAGTGCAGCCATTCGCCGTGGTCTTCGCCGCAGCGCGCCTGCAATTGCTTGAGCGCCGGCACCAGCGAATGCTTGATGCGGCGGATTTCCGCCGACATCTGGGCGATGTCGATGTTGCCGGCCTGCGCCTGGGCGCGGATTTCGCGGGCCGCCTCAGCGGGGATGAGGCCCAGCTCGGCCTGCGCTTCGGCCAGCGCCGCCTCGAAATCCAGCCATTTCTGGATGCGGTTTTCCTCGGAGAAGATGGCGCGCAGCTCATCGGTGCTCCACAGGTGCTGGAGCGATTGCATATCGAAAACGGAAACGGACATGAGGCGAAATCCTGGATGATTAGGAAGGCTGGCGGACGGGACGCGGCAACAGGCGGCCCGGGTTGAAAGTGCCGCGGGGATCCAGCGCCTGCTTGATGCGCTGCATGACGTCCACGGATACTGCGGGTTTGAATTGCAGGAAGGCCTGCTGCTTGAGCCGGCCGACGCCGTGCTCGGCGGAGATCGATCCCCCCAGGCGCGCGGCCACGCCATGCACCACGTCGTGCACCGCGTCCTCCCGCGCCCGGAACGCGGCGTCGTCCATGCCGGCCGGCTTGCTCTGGTTGTAATGAAGGTTGCCGTCGCCCACGTGTCCGAAGCACACGATCCGGATGCCGGGCATCAAGGCCTCCAGCTCCGCGCCAGCGGCGGCGATGAATTCGGGAATGCGCGACACCGCGACGGAAATGTCGTGCTTGATGGACGGGCCGTCCAGCCGCTGGGCCTGCGGCACGTGCTCGCGCAGCGCCCAAAGTTCGTGCGCCTGGCGGCCGGACGCCGCGATCGCCGCATCCATCACCGCGCCCGCCTCCATGGCGGCTTCCAGCACGGCATGCACCGCGGGCTCGGGATCCATCTGCGCCGAGGTTTCCGAGACGTCGAACAGCACCGACCAGGGCGTATCCAGGCTCAGCGGATTGCGCATGCCGTCCAGCGGATGCGCCAGCACCTGGACCAGCGTCTGGCGACCAATGAGCTCGAAGGCGGTGACGCGCTCGCCCACGGCGCCGGTCAGGCGCGCCAGCAGATCCACCGCCGCCTGCGGCGTGGGCACCGCGACCCAGGCGGTGACCACTTTGGCGGGCTGCGCGCACAGCTTGAACGACGCCGCCGTGACCACGCCCAGCGTCCCTTCCGCGCCGATGAATAACTGCTTGAGGTCGTAGCCGGTGTTGTCCTTGCGCAGCGTGCCCAACTGGTCCAGCACGCTGCCGTCGGCCAGCACCACTTCCAGGCCCAGCGTCAGGTCGCGCGTATTGCCGTAGCGCAGCACCTGCTCGCCGCCGGCGTTGGTGGATACCACGCCGCCTACCGTGGCGCTGCCTTCGGACGCCAGGGACAAGGCGAACAGCCTGCCCGCGGCGGCGGCCGCCTGCTGCGCAGCCAGGACCGTGCAGCCCGCCTCCAGCGTGATGCTGTTGTCCAGCGCGTCCACGCGCCGCACCGCCGTCATGCGATCCAGGCTGAGCACCAGTTCGCGGCCCGAGGCGTCCGGCGTGGATCCGCCGACCAGCCCGGTATTGCCGCCCTGCGGCACCACCGCCACGCCGTGGCGCGCGCACAGCGCCACCACGCCCGACACCTGCTCCGTGCAGGCAGGACGCACCACGGCGCGCGCGGCGCCGGGGAAATTGCGGCGCCAGTCCGCCGTGTAGCGGGCGGTGTCCGCCTCCCCGGTCAAGACGTGATCCTGGCCGACGATCGCGGCCAGCGCCGCCGGGAATGCATCGATCTGATTGGGCATAATGCGGTGGATCACGCGGCCGGGCCCTGAACCCGGTCTGCGCAACGCTGGTCTCCTGGTGGATGAAGGCGGAAGTCCCTGGTCCGGTAGCCGCCTTTCATTTCATTGATTAAAATATGTTTTATTGATCGAAACTATAAGGAAGCATAGGAAACCGTGTCAAGCGAGAAATCCCCTAAGCCGCCCGCCGGCGTGCTCGAACGCGGCATCTCCATTCTGGAGTGCTTCAGCGAGGACAGCCTGCGCCTGTCATTGCGCGACCTGGCCGACCGCACCGGGCTGGACAAAGCCACCCTGCTGCGCCTGCTGGGCGTGTTCACCAAAGCGCGCATGATTCATCGCTACGACAGCAGCACTTACGCGCTGGGACCGGCGCTCCTGCATATGGGCATGCTGTATCGCGACACCTTCGACCTCGGTTCGCGCCTGCAGCCGGTGCTGCGCAATGTCATGGAGCAGACCGGCGAAACCGTGGCCGTGTACGTGCGCAGCGGCGACGACCGCATCTGCCTGTACCGCGAGAACACCTCAAAGGAAGTGCGCCATCATGTGGAAGTGGGCAAGCGGATCAGCCTGAAGGACGGCGGCTCGTCGGCGCACGTGCTGCGCGCCTTCACCGGCGGTTCGACGCCGCTGGAACGCGACATCCATGAAAAAGGCTATGCCATGACCCGCTCGGAGCGGGTGGCCGAGATGGCGTCCGTGGCGGTTCCGGTCTTCGATGGCGACGACACCTTCGTCGGCGCCCTGGTGGTGCTGGGCCTGGCCTCGCGCCACAACGAGGCCGCGCAGCGCAAGGCGGTGGAGATCGCCCGCCACGAACTCGCGCAGCAGGGGTTTCGCAGCACTCCGCCCGCGGCCTGGACGCCGAAGGCCTGTCCCTGAGGCTGCGGCCCGCCCTCTCCTACTTTCCCGCGGGGCCGAACAGCGCGGGCGGCGGCGCGCAGGCCTCGCCATCCAGCCCCGCGTCGGTGAAGCGTTCGCACCAGGCCACGATCGCCGCGGCCGAGGCGTCGTCCATCATGGGCGCGAAGGCGCGCATGCGCGCCTGCAGCGCGTCCCAGGTGTAGGGGTCTTCCGGATCGCCCCGGCGCAGCTTCCTCAGCATCTCGAGCTTGCGGCCGTTCTTGAGCGTCAGCGTGACCCGACAGGGCCGCAGCCGCGGGAACTCGCGCTGGAACTCCTCGCTGGTCCGCACCGTGATGCGACGCGCCATGGCCAGCAGTTCATCGTCCTGCAGGTCGGGCGCCTCCATGTCCTCGATGCCCAGCTTGCCGGACAGCAGCAGGCGCGCGGCCACGTAGCGCAGGCTGAAGCAGGTTTCTGCCGGCCTGGCGGGCCAGTCCACGCCCGCGATCTTGAGCGCGTGCGTGAAGATCTCCACGTCCACCGACTCGATTGCGTCCGGCGCCGTGCCGTGGGCGTCCAGCAGGTCGCGGATCGCGTCTAGCGGCGTGAATAGCTGGGCGCAACAAGGCCAGGCCTTGATGGTGGCGGTATTCAGCCGTTCCGGCGCGTCCGGGCCGCCGTCCAGCGCGTCCAGCGGGCCGTCTCCGCCCAGCAGCCGGTACAGCCCGCGTCCCCCCGTAACATAGCGGCGCGCCCCGGGCAGGCCGGCGCGCGCCGCATAGGCCGCCGCCATCCCGTTGCGCACGGCGAAGGCCGGATGCAGCGACTTGGCTTCATGCGCACCGTCGTCCACCAATTGCCACAAGCCCGCGGCCTGCGTGGCGCCGATGCCCAGCGCGTGATGCAGTTGCCCGGATTGCAGGCCCAGCGCCACGCCCGCGGCCGCTGCCGCGCCGGTGGCGCCCGCCGTCGCGGTGGCATGGAAGCCGGCCGCATGCCCCGCGCCCAAGGCCTCGCCTACCCGCAAGCACACTTCATAGCCGGCGATGACCGCGTCGGCGACCTGGCGCTGGGTCGATGCGCCGGCTGCCGCCAGGGCCAGCGCCGGCGTGATGGACACCACGCCCGGATGCAGCATGGCGGCGCGATGCGCGTCGTCGATCTCGCGGATATGCGCGATGGCGGCATTGGCGAAGGCGGCGCCGTTGGCGTTCATGGCTGCATGGCCGAACACCGGCGCCGCGCCGCGGCCGGGGTGGCAGTCTTCGGCCACGCGACGGTACCGGTCCGCCGCGACGGTCTGGCTAGCGGACCAGCCCGCCGTGAACCAGTCCAGCAAGGCCTGGGCCAGCCGCTCGCGGGTGCTCGGGACGATGGCCTGCCGGCGCAGGCGGGAAAGAACATCGACAAGTGTGGCTTCAGGGGAATCGTTCATGATCGGTAATTTCATTCAATAAACTAAATTTTATTTAATGAAACTTTACATCAATCATTCCAACGAGGTAAATCGCGGCGGCGGCGCGCGCATGCGGCCCTTGCGCAAGCCCGCTTTCGAGCCTAAATTTGTCGATGCCGCTTGTCGCTCGCGCTCATGAGCGAACCCGCGCGCATGGCGTCAGAAGGTTGTTTTTCTATCTTTTGTTCCCTTGAGGAGCGATGCGATGAAAGTGAAACACCTGTTCGGTCCGGCAGCCCTTGCCCTCTCGCTGCTGGTCGCCGCCCCCGGCACCGCGGCAAGCTCCGAGGGAGCCCCCATCATCACCGGCAAGCAATGGACGGAGTCCGATGCGAACCTGAAAAAGGCCTATCTGCTGGGCATGGCCAACCTCCTTCAAGTTGAGCAGGCGTACCAGCGGCGCCACGCCCCCACCGATGCGCAGACGCTGGTGCCCCGCTTCGCCAGGGGGCTCCAGTCGCAGACCCTGGACTCCGTGCGCGAAAGCCTGGACAACTGGTATGCGGCCAACCCGGCGAAGCTGGACCGTCCCGTGGTTGAAACCCTCTGGTTCGAAATCGTCGTCCCCGGCACGAAACGCGCGCCTTAGGTCCAGGAGCCCATCATGAACATCATTCGATCGATTGTTTTCGGCATCGCGATAGTCTCGGCCGCCGGCTGCACGAACATGAGTTCCAAGCAGCAAGGCACCCTGTCGGGCGCGGCCATCGGCGCCGCGGCGGGCGCCGGCATCGCCGCCATCGCAGGCGGCAGCGGCTGGACGGGCGCGGCCATCGGCGGCGTCGCGGGCGGCATCGCCGGCAATATCTACGGCGGACATTGATTCCGCGGCCGGCGCCGCCGGCATGAAAACCGCGCGCCATGTCCGGCCGGGGTTCCGGCGGGGCATGGCGCGCGGCGCTTGCCGGCCGGGACTCAGGCCTGGGCGAAAGCCGGAGCCGGCAGCAGCGGCGCGCAGGCCTGCTCGAATGCTTCGGCCGCCAGCAGCAGGTCCAGGTCGGCATGGCAGGGAGCCACCAGCTGCAGTCCCACGGGCAGGCCGTCCTCCCCCAGGCCGCAAGGCACGCTGACCGCCGGATGGCCGGTGAGATTGAACAGCATGGTCCAGGGATACCAATGGGCGCGGATATCGTCATACGCGCGGCCGTCGATCACGATGGAATCGAAGATGTCGGCACCCAGCGGCAAGGCGGTGCGCGACATGGTCGGCGTCACCAGCAGGTCGGCCTGATCGAACAGCGCCTGGACCTTCCGATACAGCAAGGTGCGCGCGAACATCGCCTCCTGATACTGCTGCGCGCTGAACTGCGCGGCCGAGGCGATTTGGCGCTGAAACGTCGGGCTGTAGGCATCCGGCGCCTGCGCGATCAAGGGCAGGAAACGCGTGCGCCAGACCGTGTGGTTGATCACGCGCCAAACCGGTTCGACATCGAAGCCGGTGCCGTCGAACGCTTCCACTTCCGCCCCCAGTTCTTCCAGCCGCGCGAGCGCGGCGTCGAACAGCCGGCGCACGTCGGCGTCCACGGGGCGGCCCGGGGGGGCAACGCAGTAGCGTACGCGCTTGCCGCGCAGGGCATCGGGGTTCGCGGCGGCGGAAAGATAGTCGGCCTTGGGCACGCCCAGGGACCACGGATCGCACGAATGCGGGCCCGCCATCGCGGCCATCATCAGCCGGGTGTCCGCGACGGTGCGCGTGGTCGGGGTGACGTAGGTCTGATTGCCGATGGCGTCCTGCGCCTGGCTGTGGGGAATCGCGCCGATGCTCTGCTTGAATCCGACCACGCCGTTGCAGGCCGCCGGAATGCGGGTGGATCCCCCGCCGTCCGTCGCCACCGCGAGGGCGGTGATGCCGGCCGCCGTCGCGGCGGCCGCGCCGCCGCTGGATCCGCCGCAGGTGCGCTCCAGGTTCCACGGGTTGCGGGTCTGGCCGAACAACGGCGAGTCGGTCATCGACTTGGAGCCGAACTCCGGCGTCGTGGTCTTGCCGATCAGTATGCCGCCCTGCTCCCGCAGCCGCGCCACGGCCACGGCGTCCTCGGCCGGAACGTTCGCGGCGAACGGCACGGCGCCGAACGTGGTGCGTACGCCCTCGGTATTGACCAGATCCTTCACGGTGAATGGCAATCCGTGCAACAGGCCCACGGCGTCGCCACGCATCAGCGCCGCCTCGGCGAGCCTGGCCTCGGCCATGGCCCGCTCGCCGCACAGCGTGATGAAGCAGTTCAGGACGGACTGCAGGCGCTCGGCCCGTTCAAGCGCGGCGCGGACCAATTCCACCGGGGAAACCGATCGGGCGCGGATCGACTGCGCGGCTTCGATCGCGCTCAATTCGCAAAGAGAATCGCTCATCGCGTCTGCGTCCCGCCTATTCGTCGAAGGAAATGCCGGCGGCCTTGACGATCGGCGCCCAGTGCGCCCGCTCGACGCCAATGCGGCGCTTGGCGGCTTGCGCGCCCTGCGGGTCCACGAGGAAGCCGCCGGCCTGGAGCTTCTCCACCAAGGCCGGCCGCTTGCCGGCCGCCACGAAGGCCCGCTCCAGCTGCGCGACGGTGGCGTCCGGCGTCGCCGCCGGCGCGTACACGCCGTACCAGCTCGCGGCATGCTGGTACTGGGGGAAGCCCTGCTCCAGCAGCGTCGGCACGTCGGGCAGCGTGGGCAGGCGGCGGCTGCCGGCCACGCCCAGGAACTTCACCTTGCCCGCGTTGTACAGCGGCAGCATGCTGGCGACCGCGTCCCATCCCATCGATACCTCGCCGCCCGCCACGTCCACCAGCATGGGCGCCGCGCCGCGGTAGAGCACGGGCACGACCTCCAGGCCGTTCTGGCTGCCCATCTCGATCGTGCCCAGCTGCCCCGGGCTGCCTTGGGTGGCCAGGCCCAGCGTCGCCTTGGCGCGCCCCTGCCTGGCCCACCGCACGTACTCGGCCATGCCGCCGTAGGGCTGGCCGGCGCCCGCAACGGCGGCGGTCGGCACATCCGCCACCAGGGCGACGGGACGCAAATCGCGGTCCGGGTCGTAGCCCAGCTTCTTGTAGGTCAGCGGAAAGATCACGAACATCGGCGACGAGCCCAGATACAGGGTCAAGCCGTCCGCCTTCGAACGTTTTACCGCGTCGAAGCCCACCCGGCCCGAGGCGCCGGGACGGTTCTCGACGATCACGTTGGCGTAGCCCGCCGCCTGCAATTGTTCGGCATAGGCTCGGGCCACGGCGTCGGCCGCTCCGCCCGCGGCGTAGCCTACGACCAGCCGCAGCAGTTTGTCGCCGCCGGCCGCGTCCTGGGCCATGGCGCCGGGTTGCAGGCAAGCCGTCGTCGCGGCGGCAAGAATGAATGCGAGAAGTCGGGGGCGGTGAAACAAGGCAGTCTCCTGTACGCGCGGCTCTGGTCCGGTAAAGCGCCGCTCGGCCGCGATTCATGCCGTAATGATCGGGCCGGTTGGATTTACCGTATAGTGAATTATTTGCAGAAGGAGTTGAGGAAATGCTCAAGCCGCCGCCAATGGAGTCGCTGGCATCCCGCCTCAAGCTGCGGCATTTGCAGATCGCGCTCGCGCTGCGTGACGCGCCGTCGGCCAAGGACGTCGCCATGGCCGCGAACGTGAGCGAATCCGCCGTATCGAAAACGCTCGCCGAACTGGAGCAGCAGCTGGGATTCAAGCTGTTCGAGCGCGTCGGCAATGCCAAGCGCCCGACCGAGATGGGCCGCCAGGTCCTGCCGATGATGGAAGCCGTCGTGGCGCAGGCGCGCGGGCTGGCCCGGACGGTGATGGACGTGCGCGGCGGTCACCAGGGCGAGCTGCGCATCGGCGTGGCCACCGACATGGGAAAGTTGAGCCTGGCGCCGCTGATCCATGCCTTCAATCAGGCGCAGCCGGCGGTCTCGCTCGATGTGCAGGCCGGGGGGTACCGCGCCATGGCGGACCTGCTGCACGACGACGGGCTGGATGTCCTGGTGTGCTATGACGCCCCCGAGCTGATCGCGCCCGGCCTGGGCCGGTCGCGGCTGATGCCGCCGCAGCCGCTGGTGGCCGTCGCCAATGCGCGGCTGTCGCCGCTGGCCGGCCGGCGCCGGCTCACCCTGAAGGACCTGCACGCGCAACCCTGGTGCAAGCCGCGTCCGGGCACGATGATGCACGACAAGTTGACGGCGCTGTTCCTCGGAGCCGACCTGGGGCTGCCCCCGCGCGGCATCCAGATGAGCGACCTGCTGCTTACGGACGAATTCATCCGCCGCACCGATTATCTGGTCATGCTGCCCTTGGCGGCGGCGCAACGGCTTACCGGCGCGGGCGAAGCCGTCATCCTGCCGATCGAGCTGCACCAGCACAACCCGCCCACGGTCATCGTCTGGCGGCGCGCCGCCGAAGGGCTGCCTCCGCTGCACCGGTTCCTGCGGTTCTGCGGCGCGCAGGCGGACGGCCCCCCGATCGGATAAAGGCCCTGTCAACGCGCCGCGTCGGCCAGCGCCTCTACCGTGATCCGCAGGGCGACATCGTCGCTGACGTCGGGCGCGTAGGCCTCCACGCCAAAATCGCTGCGCCTGACCACCGCGGTCGCGTCGAACCCGATCGCCGGCCGCCGGGCCATGGGATGCACGCCGGCCTTGTTCTGCCTGGCCTCCAGCACGATGGGTTTTTCGCGGTCCTTGATCCGCAGCGTGCCGTGGATCAGCAGCACCCCGTTGCCCTTGTCCTCGACGGAAGTGCTCTGGAAACCGATGGCGGGGTATTTGGCGGCCTCGAAGAACTGCGGCCCCCGCAACATCTCGTCCAGCTTGGGGATATGGGACGTGAAATTCGCCAGCGGCACATCCAGCGTCACCGACGAGGCGGAAAGATTGGCGGCGTCGTAGCGGATCACGCCCCGTATGCCGCCGGCATGCGCCGAAGGCGTGGAGAAACCCAGATGGCTCCAGGTCACCACGACTTCGGTGTGTTCGGGGTCGATACGATAGTCCACGCCGGCCGCGGCGGCCTGGGCGGTGCCGCCGGCCAAGGCGGCCGCGAGCAGGAATCGGTAGATGCAGGTTTTCATGGGGTTCCTGATAAACGGAATCGCCGCCCGCGCCTGGGGCCCGGACGGCGGAAACGGAGGGCCGGGATCAGCGCTGCGAATCCAGCACTTCGTTATTCTTCACCACTTCCTGCGCTTTGCCATAGCTTTCGATCAACAACTGGTACGCGGGGAACACTTTCGTATAGACCTCCGCCCATTGCTGCGCGTCTTCGCGGTTCCAGGTTTTCTGCAGTTCGGACGCCACGGCAGCCGTGTCCATCGGCACCACTCCCGCCTGCACGACGCGCGCCAGCGTGATTTCCTGCGCCATCTTGCTATAGGTGCCGGAGGCGTCCACCACGGCAAACACCTTATAGCCCTCGGCGACGGCGCTGATCGCGGGAAAGGCCATGCACACGCTGGTGATCGTGCCGGCAATGATGAGCGTCTTGCGGCCCGTCGCCTTCACGGCCGCGACGAACTCGGGGTTGTCCCAGGCGTTGATCTCGCCCTTGCGCGCCACGTACCGGGCATGCGGCGCGTTGGCGTGGATTTCGGGAATCAATGGGCCATTGGGCCCCTGCGGCACGGAAGCCGTGGTGATGACGGGCAGCTTCGCCAGGGTGGCCATCGAGGCCAGGGCGGCGGCGCGGGAGCGCAGCTCGGGCATAGGCATGTCGCCGACGGTCTGGAACAGGCCGCTCTGATGGTCGATCAGCAGCATGACGGCGTCGGCGGGATCGATAACGGGGCGTTGACCGTTGAAGTTGGCGGGTGCGGACATGGAACTCTCCTTGGTGGTTGACCGGCGGCGCTGGGCCGAAAGATGAGCCTGATGGCTGGATGAATAATAGAAATAGAACGACACCTGTCATAGACCTCTATTTGGCAATCAGCGTCCCATTGATGGAACGACATCTGGCGCTCCGCGGCCCCGGTTCGCAAGAACGGGACCCTGCGCCCCGTCATACACTGCTACCCGCAACGCGCAACCCGGCCCCCCTGCCCCGCGGACACCCCTACATGACCTACCTGCTTTGGTCCCTGCCTGCCCTGACCGTCATCGCCGCCATCGCCAGCGGGCGCGTGAACACCACGTCCGCCGCCATTCTGGGACTCGGGGCCGCGCTGCCCGTGGCGCTAGGCACGGCTCCCGCGCCCTTCGAAGGCGGGCAGCTCGGCATGGCGCTCGCGCGCGGGCTCTGGATCGGCGGGATCATCACGCCATACATCCTCGGCGGGCTACTGTTCTGGCACATGGCCGCGCCGGACCGCGGCCCGGCGCGCAAGACCGCCGGCCCCCGTCCGGCCGAATGGGTTGACGGGCTGGCGCGGCGCCGGCGCCTGTTCTTCGCGTGCTTCCTGGTCGGACCCTTCGCCGAGTCGGCGACCGGCTTTGGCGTGGGCATGCTGGGAACGGTGCTGCTGATCCGGCCGCTGAACCTGCCGCCGCGCGAAACCATGGTGTTCGCGCTCTTGAGCCAGACGCTGATTCCGTGGGGCGCCATGGGCAGCGGCACGCTGCTGGCGTCGGCCTACGCGCGCGTGCCGGCCGCCGAGCTGGCGCTCTACAGCATGGTGCCGGTGGCCTTGCTGATGACGATCTGGATGGCGCTGTACTGGCGCACCGCCGCGCGCGCGGGCCTGCGCGCAGAAGCGCCGGAGTACTGGCGCGAAGCGGGATGGATGGCGGCCAGCCTGGCGGCGCTGGCCGCCGCCACCGCAGTGCTGGGGCCGGAGACCGCCTTGCTGTCGGCCTATGGCCCCTTGATCGTGCTGCGCTTCCTGCTCGACCGCCGGCCCGACCGCCCCGGGATGTGGGCGGCGGCGCGCGGCGCGCTGCCCTATATCGCGATGATCGCCTGGCTGGTCGCGACGCGCTTGCTCCCGGGCCTGAACCGCGGGCTGTCCGCGTTGGCCGAGTTCCACCCCTACCCGGATCTCCCCGGCTGGAAACCGTTCATCCATGCGGGCAGCTGGCTTATCGCGGGAGCGCTGGCGATAGCGGCCCTGCGCCGCCAACCCCGCGTCCTGGCCACCCAGGCGCGCGCCGCCTGGGCCACCGGCCGCCATGCGGTGTATTCGGTCTTCCTGTTCGCCATGATGGCCGAAGTGCTTGCAGGCGCGGGCATCTCGCAGGCGTTCGCCGACGGCCTGTTCGCCAGCCTGCGGGACTGGACGGTGCTGATCACGCCCATCCTCGCCGGGGCGTTCGGCATCCTGGCCAACAGCGGCAACGCGCCGAACAGCCTGTTCATGTCGTCCCAGCTTACGCTCGCCCTGCAGGCCGGACTGAGCGTGCCCGCCGCCGCCGCGCTGCTGCACGTTTCCGGCACCTCGCTGGGGATCTTCTCGCCCGTGCGGATGTCGATCGCCGCCGGGCTTGCGCATGGCCGTGGCCAGGAGCGCGGCGTCTACGTCCTGCTGCTGCCGTTTGCGCTGGCCGCGTTCGGCGTGCTGCTGTGCCTGGCGCTGATCCTGGCGCTCTCGGGCAGCCCCGGCTGATCTCGCGGCCGAGGGAAAGCGCCGCGCGCTTTTTCTCATATGCAAACTCGAAATCCGTCGTTCAAGCCGGCGCCGCGACTGCTTAGCATCACCGGTCTTGGCCCGCCTGCGTCTCGCGGGCCTCCACGACCTGATTCAAGTTGCCGCATATGCCCCTACCCCCTACCCCGGACGCCGCCCCCGCCGTGCGCGTCGCTGTCGATGTCGGCGGCACCTTCACCGATATCGTGCTGGAACGCGGGCAGCGCCGCTGGTCCGCCAAGCTGCTCACCACACCGGACGCCCCCGAAACCGCCGTGCTGCAGGGCATCCAGGAATTGCTCGACCAGGCCGGCGCGGACTGGCCGCGGATCCGCCTGCTGATCCTCGGCACCACCCTGGCCACCAACGCCCTCATCGAACGCAAGGGCGCCCGCACCGCGCTGCTGACGACCGCGGGTTTCCGCGACCTGGTCGAGATCGGGTTGGAAGACCGGTTCGCGCAGTACGACATTTTCCTGGACAAGCCCGAGCCGCTGGTGCCGCGCCCCTGGCGCTACGGCATTACCGAGCGCGTCGACGCGCAGGGCCGCGTGCTGACGCCCCTGGACGAAGCGCAGGTGATTGCGCTGGCGCGCGAATTGACCGAGGCGGGGATCGAAAGCGTGGCCGTCTGCCTGTTGCACAGCTACGCCCACCCGGACCACGAGCGCCGTATCCGCGAGCTGCTGCGCGCGCATGCGCCCCGGCTGTGGGTCTCGCTATCGTCCGATGTGTGCGCCGAGATCCGCGAATACCCCCGCCTGTCCACCGTCAGCGCCAATGCCTACGTGCAGCCGCAGGTATCCGGCTATCTGCGCCGCTTCAATGAAGCCGCCCGCGCTCGCGGCCTGCTCGAAGAACCGTTCCTGATGACCTCGGGCGGCGCGATCGCCACCCTGCAGACCGGCATCGAGGAGCCGGTGCGCCTGGTCGAATCCGGCCCCGCCGGCGGCGCCATCCTGGCGCAGCACATCGCGCGGCAGACCGGGACCGCCCGCGCGCTGTCCTTCGACATGGGCGGCACCACCGCCAAGATCTGCTACATCGACGACTATGAGCCCCAGGTCAGCCGCAGCTTCGAGTTCGGGCGCGTGCATCGCCACCTGAAAGGCTCGGGCCTGCCCATCCGCATCCCCGTGATCGAGATGGTGGAGATCGGCGCAGGCGGCGGCTCCATCGCGCGATTCAATCACCTCGGATCCATCCAGGTGGGGCCCGACAGCGCCGGCTCGTCGCCCGGCCCCGCCTCCTATGGCAATGGCGGCCAACTCCCCACCGTGACGGACGCCCACGCCTTGCTGGGCACCATCGCGCCAGAACGCTTCGCCGTAGGCAAGGTCGGCCTGCGGCCGGACCTCGCCAGGGACGCGATACAGGCGCACCTGGCCGCGCCCGGCGGGCTCGAAGCGCCGCAGGCCGCACACGCCATTGTCGAAGTCGTGAGCGAGAACATGGCGAACGCGGCGCGCGTGCACGCCTCGGAGTTGGGCAAATCCGCCGACGAGCACGTGCTGATCGCCTTCGGCGGGGCCGCGCCCCTGCATGCGGCCGGGCTGGCGCGCAAACTGGGCATCGCCCGGGTCATCGTTCCCGAGTCGGCCGGCGTGGGCTCCGCCGTCGGCTTCCTCTGGGCGCCGATCGCCTATCAGGCGGTCCGCAGCTTCCACCAGCGCCTGGCCGGCATCGATCATGCCGCGGTGCAGGCCTTGCTGGACGAACTGACCGCGAATGTCGATGCGGTGGTGCGCCGCGCTGCGCCGGACGCGGCCCTGAGCCACAAGCGCGTGGCCTTCATGCGCTATAGCGGACAGGGCCATGAGATTGCCGTGGATCTTCCGGACGGCCCCTTCGACGCAAGCGCCAGCGCCCGACTGGCCGGGTCGTTCGCGCAGCGCTATGCCCAACTCTATGGCCGCGACCTGCCCCACGTCGCCGTCGAGGCCGTCAGCTGGTCCATCGCCGCCCAGGCCGGCGAGCCTCGCGCCGCCGAAGCCGACCGTATCGCCAGCGGGCCCGGCACCGCGGCCCGCCAGGCCGGCACGCGCAGGCTTTATGACTTCGAAAGCGATGCCTGGACCGAGGTGCCTTGCTTCGAACGGTCCGCGCTGGACGCGGAACAGACATTGACGGGTCCGGCGCTCGTGGTGGAAGACGAAACGACCACCTTCGTTCCCGCCGGCTTCGAGGCCCGCCGCAGCCGTCTCGGCTCGCTGGTCCTGGACGACATCGGCGCGGCCGCGCCGCGCCAGGAATCCGCCACCAACAAGGAAATCGCATCATGACCACGCCGTCCCGACCCGCCGCCCAGGAACGCATCCGCTACCAGCTAGCCTGGAACCGGCTGCTGTCCGTCGTAGAGGAGCAGGCGCAAGTGCTGATCCGTTCGGCGTTCGGCACCGCGACGCGGGAAGCCGGCGACCTCTCGGCCGGCGTCTTCCTGCCGGACGGACGCATGATCGCGCAGGCCGTCACTGGCACGCCGGGCCACGTCAATGCGATGGCCGAGTCCGTCAAGCACTTCCTGAAGGCGTTTCCGCCCGAGACGCTGCAAGACGGCGACGTGCTGCTGACCAACGATCCGTGGAAAGGCACCGGGCACCTGTTCGACATGACCATGGTGTCGCCAGTGTTCCATGACGGCGCGCTGGTCGCGCTGTTCGCCTCGACCCTGCACGTCATCGACATCGGCGGCATCGGCAGCAGCGCCGACGGCCTGGAGGTCTATCACGAAGGGCTGTTCCTGCCCATCCTGCGCTTCTTCCGCCGGCACGAGGCGGACCCGGGCGTGCTGGCCATCATCCGCGCGAACGTGCGCGAGCCCGAGCAGGTGGAAGGCGACCTGTACGCCCTGGTCGCCTGCAACGACATCGGCGGGCGCCGACTGAAGTCCTTGCTGGCGGAGTTCCGGCTGGCCGACCTGCAGGCGCTGGGCGGATACATCATCGAGCAATCGGCGCGCGCCATGCGCGAGGCCATCGCGCAGTGGCCCCAGGGCACCTGGCGCAACACGCTGGTCATCGACGGCTACGACGCCCCGATTACGCTGCAGGCCAGCGTAACGATCGAAGACCGCCGGATCCGGGTCGACTTCGACGGCAGTTCGCCCAGCGTGGCGCGCGGCATCAATGTGGTGAAGGCGTATACGGACGCCTACACGTGCTTCGGCATCCGTTGCCTCATCGGCGCCGACGTGCCGAACAATGCCGGTTCGCTCTCCGTGGTGGAGGTTTCGGCGCCCGAAGGTTCGATCCTGAACGCGCGCTTTCCCGCGGCGGTTACCGCCCGCCACATCATCGGACAGCTGCTGCCCGACGCCGTCTTCGGCGCCTTGCGCCAGGCGCGCCCGGAGCAGGTTCCGGCCGAGGGGGCCTCGTCCCTGTGGAACCTGCACCTGGTCGGCGGCGAGCCGCTGGCCGGCGCGGCGCCCGAGGAGCAGGCCGCGCTGCTCGCCGGCCCGCGCTTCAATGCGACGAGCTTCTCGACCGGCGGCACGGGCGCCCGCCCCGGCAAGGACGGGCTGTCGGCCACGTCCTATCCCAGCGGCGTGCGCAACGTATCGCTGGAGATCCTGGAAAGCGCCAACCCCCTGGTCTTCGAACGCAAGGAATACCGCCAGGACTCGGGCGGCGCCGGCACCGTGCGCGGCGGCCTGGGGCAGACCATCGTCGTGCGGCACGCCGACCCCGGCGCCGCGATGATCATCGCCGCCGCGTTCGACCGCGTGAAGCATCCGGCGCGCGGCGCGCTGGGCGGCCTGGCCGGCGCGGGCGGGCAACTGGCCCTGGCCGGCGGCCGGCCGCTGCACGCCAAGGGCCGCCAACTGGTGCCTGCCGGCGATCGCCTGGTGGTGCATACGCCCGGCGGCGGCGGGCTGGGAGACCCGGCCGGCCGCGATCCGGCGCGCCTGGAGCGCGACCTGCGCGACGGTTTGATCAGCGCCGGCCAGGCGGCGCAGGCCTATGGACGGACCGTCTCCCGGCCCTGATCCCCGCGCCACGTTTACCCGCCGCGTCCGGGCCGCGCCCGGACGCCCCCTCCGACATCGACATCCATTGCCCATCATGAGCTTTCCCCGCCGTTCGTTTCTACACCTGACCCTTGCCGGCGCGCTGCTGGCGCTGGCGCCCGCCTCCCGCGCCGAGCCCGTTCGCGGCGGCACGCTGACGCTGCTGCTGCCCTCCGAGCCCACCGCCCTGGTGACCCTGGGCAATGTGGCCACCCCGATCCTCAGCGTCAGCGCCAAGGTGACCGAAGGCCTGCTCAAGTACGACTACGAGCTCAAGCCCGAACCCCAGCTGGCCACTGCCTGGCGGATCAGCCCCGACGGCACCGTGTACACCTTCACCCTGCGCCAGGGCGTGAAGTGGCATGACGGCAAGCCCTTCACCGCGGCTGACGTGGCCTACTCCATCGACCTGCTCAAGCGCATCCACCCCCGCGGCCGCAACACCTTCGCCAACGTGACCGCGATCGAAACGCCGGACGACCATACCGTCGTCCTGCGCCTGTCCAAGCCCGCGCCCTACCTGATCCGCGCCTTCGTCGCCACCGAAACGCCCATCGTGCCCAAGCACCTCTACGAGGGCAGCGACCCGCTCGCCAATCCCGCCACGTCCGCTCCTGTCGGCACCGGCCCCTACAAGTTCAAGGAGTGGGTGCGCGGCAGCCACATCGTCTATGAGCGCAATCCGGACTACTGGGACAAGCCCAAGCCCTACATCGACCGCCTGATCGTGCGCATCGTGGCGGATCCGGCCGCCGCCGCCATCGCCTTCGAGACGGGCACGGCCGACCTCGGCTACCGCACGCCCGTCCCGCTGGCCGACCTGGCGCGCCTGAAGACCGTGCCGTCGCTGCGCTTCGAGACCAAGGGCAACAGCTACTCCTACAACGTCACGCGGCTGGAGTTCAACCTGGACGATCCGCACTTCGGCAACGAGAAGGTGCGCCAGGCCGTCGCGCACGCGGTGGATCGCAACGTGATCCTGAAGGTGGTGAACTACGGCGTGGGCCAGGTGGCCTATTCCCCCATCGCCCCGGGCCTGAAGGCCTACAACGATCCGGCGCCCTCGCCCTATCCGTACGACCTGAAGCGCGCCAATGCGCTGCTGGACGAGGCCGGCTACCCGAAAGGGGCCGATGGCGTGCGCTTCCGCGTGCCGTTGGACTACAACCCGATCGGCGCGGACGGCGCCCGCCTGGCCGACTACCTGCGCACCACGCTCGCTCGCGTGGGCATCGCGGTGGCGGTGCGCTCGCAGGACGCGTCCGCCTTCATCAAGCGGGTCTATACCGACCGCGATTTCGCCTTCACCACCAACGGCGCGAGCAATCTGTTCGATCCCACCGTGGGCGTGCAACGCCTGTACTGGTCGAAGAACTTCATCAAGGGCGTGCCCTTCTCCAATGGCACGCACTACCGCAATCCCAAGGTCGACGAGCTGCTGGAGGCCGCCGCGGTGGAGAACGATCCGGCGCGCCGCGTCGAGCTGTTCAAGGAGTTCCAGCAGATCGTGGCGCGCGAAGTGCCGGACCTCAACCTGTACCAGCCCGAGTTCATCACCATCGCCAACCAGCGGGTCCATGACCATTCGCTGACCGCCGACGGCGTGGAATCGAACCTGGCAGACGTGTACCTGCAGTAAAGCGCCACGGAACGCCGCCATGACCACGCTACGCGCCGCGCGGACCCTCGCGCGCTCCCTTTTGCAGGCGGTCCCGACCGTTGTCGGCGTCATCCTGCTCAGCTTCTTCCTGCTGCAGGCCGTGCCGGGAGACGCCGCCGACGTGATCGCCGCCGAATCGGGCTCCGCCACGGAAGCCAGCATGGCCGCCGTGCGCAGCCATTTCGGCCTGGACCAGCCCGTGCTGCGACAATTGCAGGCCTACGCCGGCAACCTGGCCCGCCTCAATCTGGGCGTCTCGCCCCGGTATAACCTGCCGGTGTCGGACCTGATCTTCAGCCGGCTCGGCAACACGGTCCTGCTGATGCTCGGCGCCCTGGGCTGCGCGCTCGCGGCCGGCATCGCGCTGGGCGCGCTCATGGCCAGCTTCGCGGGCCGCTGGCCGGACCGCGTGCTGTCGCTGGCGGCGCTGCTGCTGTATTCCACGCCCGGTTTCTGGCTGGGTCTGATGGCCATCATCCTGCTGTCGGTGCAACTGGGCTGGCTGCCGCCGGGCGGCGTATCCACCATCGGCTCCGCCGCCACCGGCCTGGCGCACGCGCTGGACGTCGCGCGCCACCTGGTGCTGCCGACCCTGGCGCTGGCGGGCTTCTACGTGGCCATCTTCGCCCGCCTGACCCGGGCTTCCATGCTGGAAGTCAGCCGCCAGGATTTCGTGCGCACCGCCCGGGCCAAGGGCCTGGCCCCGTGGGCGGTTGCGCGGCGCCACATCCTGCGCAACGCCCTGATTCCCGTCACGACGGTGGCCGGGCTGAACTTCGGCACGCTGCTGGGCGGCGCGGTGGTGGTCGAGACCGTTTTCAGCTGGCCCGGCCTGGGGCGCCTGGCATACGAATCCGTGATGGCCCGCGACTACGTCGTGCTGCTGGGAATCCTGATCCTGTCCTCCCTTCTGGTGATCCTGGCAAACGTGCTCGTCGACCTGCTGCACGCTTTGCTGGATCCCCGCATCCGCGCCCGTTGACGCCCCTTGCCCCGCCCCGATACGCCATGAATGCGACTTCCCCATCCCTGCCCGCCGCGGCCGCCGGCCGGCCCCATCCCCGCCAGGGCGCGCTGCGCCGCCTGCTGGCCAATCCCGCCGCCGCAATGGGCGCCATCCTGCTGCTGCTGATCCTCCTTGCCGCGGCCACCGCCTCCTGGCTCTTTCCGCACGATCCCCTGGACATGGTCGGGCCGCCCATCCTGTGGCCCGGCCAGGATCCGGAATTCGCGCTGGGCACCGACACCATGGGGCGCGACATCGCCGCCGGCCTGGCGCATGGCGCCCGGGTATCGCTGACGGTGGGCGTCACGGCCGCGCTATTGAGCCTGGCCATCGGCATCGCCGTGGGGGCGGCCGCCGGCTATGCGGGCGGCTGGACGGACGCCGTGCTGATGCGCATTACCGAACTGTTGCAGACCATACCCTCGTTCCTGCTGGTTGTGGTCATCGTCGCGATCGGCCGGCCCTCGGTGACGGTGATCGCGCTGTCCATCGGCGTGGCCTCGTGGCCGGTGGTGGCGAGGCTGGTGCGCGCCGAGTTCCGCACCCTGCGCGAAGCGGAGTTCGTGCAAGCGGCCCGCAGCATCGGGTTCAGCCATTTCCGCATCGTCTTCCTGGAAATCCTGCCCAACGCCCTGCCTCCCGTGATTGTCACGACCTCGGTGCTGGTGGCCAACGCCATCCTCATCGAATCGGCGCTGTCCTTCATGAACATGGGCGATCCGAACGCCGTGTCCTGGGGCAGCATGATCGGCGACGCGCGCGAGATGCTGCGCACGGCCTGGTACCTGGCCGCGCTGCCCGGCCTGTCCATCGTGCTTACCGTGCTGTCGCTCAACCTGCTGGGCGACGCGTTGAACGACGCCTTCAATCCGCGCCTCGCCGGTTAGGCCGGAACGCTTGCGGGATTACCCTGATCGGAGCCGCGTCCGCGGGAATCCGTTTTGCGTGCGGACGATAGGGACGTATAACGTCATCACTTCCCGGCAAGTTCCGCTGCCGGCGGGGGCCGCCCGGCCCTCGCCGCATCCACCTCCAGATCAAGGGTCATCAAGCATGAAGGCGTACTTCCACGACGATCAGAAACTGCACCATCCGCAGACCTATTTTTCACGGGGCAAGATGCGCACCCCGCAGGAAGAGCCTTCCCGCCTGGACGCGCTGGCGCAAGCCGCGCGCCGCCTGGGCTTCGATGTGCAGCCACCGCCCGACCAGGGCGCAGGCCCGATCTCGGCGGTGCATACGCTGGACTACCTGCGCTTCCTGCAGGAAGCGCACGCCGACTGGAAAAAGCTGCCCGAGGACTGGGGCGACGAAGTCGTGTCCAACGTGTTCGTGCGCGAGCCCAACGCATTGCGCGGCGTGCTCGCCCAGGCCGCCCGCTACCTGGCGGACGGCAGCTGCCCGGTGGGTCCCCGCACCTGGCATTCCGCGTATTGGTCCGCGCAATGCGCCGTCGCGGGCGCCGACGCCTTGCTGGCTGGGGACCGCCATGCCTACGCCATCTGCCGCCCGCCCGGCCACCATGCCCGGCGCGACGCGGCGGGCGGCTTCTGCTACCTGAACAATGCCGCGATCGCCGCGCAGCGCCTGATCCCCCGGTTTCCGCGCGTGGCCATCCTGGACACCGACATGCATCACGGCCAGGGCATCCAGGAGATCTTCTACGAGCGCAGCGACGTGCTGTGCGTGTCCATACACGGCGATCCCCGGAACTTCTACCCCGTCGTCGCCGGCTACGAAGACGAGCGGGGCGCGGGCGAAGGCTACGGCTACAACATCAACCTGCCCATGCCTCACGGCTCGCCCGAGTCCGTGTTCTTCGAAAAGCTGGCGCAGGCCCGGCGCGCCATCGAATTGTTCCAGCCGGACGCGCTGGTCCTGTCCCTGGGCTTCGATATCTTCGAAAAAGACCCGCAGGCCAAGGTCGCCGTCAGCGAGAACGGATTCGAGCGCCTGGGACGGGAAATCGGCGCCTTGAAGCTGCCCAGCCTGATCGTGCAGGAAGGCGGCTACTACATCGAAGGCCTGGCATCGAACGCATCCCGCTTCTTCGCCGGGCTGGCCGGCGCCTGAGCCTCTTTGTCCGCATGCGGGCCGCCCGCCTCGCGGCGCCCCGGCCCGCTAGTGGTTTTCCCTAGAAATCAAAGAATTGCCGCCCCGCCGGGTTCACAAGCCGGGACGCCTCCGGTACATTTCGTCCAGTGGCCTGACCACTGGGCCACCAGATCTCCAGACACTCTCTGGAGATCGGCCGCCTTCCCGGCAAGACAAGACTTGGCAGACCCATTACGCTCTACGTCCCGACCCACCATTCCGACGCAACAATGACCGCTCTCCAGGCCGTAGCCTCCACCCGCCTCTATCGCATGATTGCCGACCAGATCGCCGCGCGCATCAAGGCGGGCGATTTCCCCGCGGGCGGCCGGCTGCCCGCCGAACGCGAGCTGGCCGAGCAACTGCAAGTGAGCCGCGCGTCGGTGCGCGAAGCGCTGATCGCGCTGGAAATCGAGGGCTACGTAGAGGTGCGGGTTGGCACCGGCGTGTTCGTCAACGCGATCCGCGAGGACAGCCACGACCAGGAATCCCCGCAGGCGCCCGCGCCCGCCGATGGCGCCGACATCGGCCCGTTCGATCTGCTGGAAACCCGTTTGCTGATCGAACCCGAATGCGCGGCCCTGGCGGCGCAGAAGGCGTCGCCGGCGCAGATCGCGGCGATCCGCGCGGCGCACGAAGGCATGTCCCTGACCGAATCGCCCAGCGAGCACGACCGCGCCTTCCACAGCGCCATCGGCGCGGCCTGCGGCAACGCGGCGCTGGCCGCGGCGATTTCCCATATCTGGCATCTGAGCACGCTGAGCCCGGTATTCCATAGGCTGGAAGAGCACTTCGTGACCACCAAGGTGTGGAGCGAAGCCCAGCAAGAGCATGAGCGCATCCTCGCGGCCATCGTCGACCGCGATCCGATCCGCGCGCGCCACGCCATGCACGACCATCTGGTCGGCATCCTGGCGCGCCTGCGGGAAGACTTCGGCAACGTTGGGATCCGATGACACGATGACCCGCTAACCCCGCCGGGCCGCAGGACGCCCGCCTCTCTCCACCGACAGTGCATGCACCGCCGGCGCCCTGGCGCCGCCCGCGGCAAGGGGAGCGGCTTGCCTGCCGATACGCAGTACCGCAGCACCCGCAGTACCCCACTAAAACATATCAAGGTGAAAACATGCAGCCGACCCGTACCGTAAAGCTACTGAGCGCCGCGCTACTTGCGCTTGGCGCCCACGCCGCCCAGGCCAACAAGGCCGACAATTCCCTCAATATCGCCTTCGACGCGGCGCCGGCCACGCTGGACGCCTACAAGGAATCGGACCGTCCCGGCCTGGCGCTGGCGCGCATGGTCTTCTCGGGCCTGCTGCAGAAAAACCAGGATACCGGCGAGTTCGGCCCGGCCATCGCCACCGGCTACAAGTTCGTGGACGACACGACCATCGAGCTGCCGATCCGCAAGGACGTGAAGTTCCACGACGGCTCCCTGCTCACGATCGACGACGTGCTCTACACGCTGAACCTCGTGTCCTCCGAAGGCTACAAGGCCCGCTTCCAGAATCAGGTCGCGTGGATCGCCAAGGCCGAGAAGGCGTCCGACGACACCGTGCGCATCAAGATGAAGACGCCGTATCCGCTGGCGCTGGAAATGCTGTCGGAGAACCTGCCCATCTATCCGCGCAAGTACTACGAGGCCAACCAGTCCGACATGGGCGCCAAGCCCATCGGCACCGGTCCGTACCGCCTGGTGGAAAGCCAGCCCGGCAGCCGCTACGTGTACGAACGCTACGAAGACTACTTCGGCCCCAAGCCCGCCGTGCAGAAGCTGGTGGTGCGCGTGCTGCCCGACGCCAACACCCAATACGCCGAACTGCTGTCCGGCGGACTGGACTGGATCTGGCGCGTGCCCCCCGATGTCGCCAAGCGCATGGAGAAGCAGCCCTCCGTCACGGTCAAGAGCAGCAGCATCATGCGCATCAGCTACATCTCGCTGAATCCGCGTTTCGACGACGGCAAGTCGCCGCTGGCCAAGCAGGAAGTGCGCCAGGCCATCAACCACGCCATCGACCGCGAGGCCATCCGCCGCGCGCTGGTGGGCGGCGCGTCCAAGGTCATCGACGCGGCCTGCAATCCGGCCCAGTTCGGCTGCGCCGGCGACGTCCGGGCCTACAAGTATGATCCGGCCCGCGCCAAGCAGTTGCTGGCCCAGGCCGGCTACCCCAACGGCGTCACGCTGGACCTGGTGATCTCCGCGCCGCCGCGCGCCATCCTGGACGCGGCCGCAGCGCAGATGGCGCAGGCCGGCATCAAGCTGAACCTGGTCGAGCAGCAATACGGCACCGCGATGACCAACTGGCGCGAAGGCAAGATCGCCATGCTGTCGTCGAACTGGGGCTCCTACGGCATTGCCGACGCCGCCCTGTCCACCAGCAACTTCTTCCGCGGCGGACCGGACGACCAGGCCCGCAACCCCGAAGTCATCAAGTACCTGGAAGCCGCCGACACCACGGTGGACCGCGAGCTGCGCGCCAAGAATTACGGCGCGGCGCAAAAGATCGTGGCGGAACAGGCCTACTGGGTGCCCCTGTGGAACCACTCGCTCAACGCCGTGCAGTCCAAGGACCTGAACTTCTCGGTCGATGGCGACGAATTCCCGCGTTTCTACAAGGCCGCCTGGAACTGATCCGGTTTGCCGGCCTCGCCGGCGCGGCCCTCCTCCCCGTCGTCCCCGCGCGCCCGGGGAGGAGGCCACCGAAAGGTTGACCCATGATTGCATTCCTGTTCCGCCGCCTGCTGGTGTCCGCGCTGCTGGTGGTATTCGTATCGCTGATCAGCTTCTCGCTGGTGTTCGCCTCGGGCAATCCGGCGGCGCGCCTGGCCGGCGAAGGCAGCGCGGCCGACGCCGCGCGCCTGTCGCAGCTGCACGGCTTCGATGATCCGATCCTGCTGCAGTACGGCCGCTGGCTGGCCGGCGTCGCGCGCGGCGATTTCGGCGACAGCCTCTACTTCAGCCGGCCCGTGGCCGAACTGCTGGGCCAGCATTTCCCCGCCACCGCCAAGCTCGGCCTGGCCGCGATGCTGTTCGCGCTCTTGCTGGCGATTCCGCTGGGCGTGCTGGCCGGCCTGCGCAAGGGCTCGCTGGCCGACCGCGCCACCATGCTGCTGTCCGCCTGCGCCCAGGCCATGCCGCCGTTCTGCCTGGCCTTCCTGCTGATCATCGTCTTCAGCGTCCGCAACCAATGGCTGCCGGCCTCGGGCTTCGACAGCTGGAAACACTACATCATGCCGGTGGTCGCCCTGGGCCTGTTCGCCATGCCCGCGATGCTGCGCCTGATGAAGTCGGAAATGGAGACCGTGCTCGCCACCGATTACATACGCACCGCCCGCGCAATGGGCCTGGGCGGCCCGAGCGTGGTGCTCAAGTACGCGCTGCGCAATGCCTTGCGCCCGCTGGTGTCGCTGGCCGCCGCCCAGATGGGCACGCTGCTGGCCGGTTCGGTCGTCATCGAAACCGTGTTCGCCATCAATGGCGCGGGGCTGCTGGCCTGGACTTCGATCCTGCGCGGCGATTTCCCCACCATGCAGGCGCTGATCCTGATCTTCGCCCTCATCTACATCGTCCTGACCCTGGTCGCCGACCTGATCAACGGCTGGCTCGACCCCCGCGTGCGAGTGTCGTCATGAGCAGTATCGCCTCTACCCTGCCCCCCGTCTCCCGCGGCGAGCGCGCGGCCCGCTATGGCCGCCGCTTCGGCCTGGCCGTCCTGGCGCTGCTGGTGCTGGCCGGCCTGATCGGCCCCTACCTGATCCCGCACGACCCGTACTCGCAGGATCTCCTGGCGCGCCTGCAGGAGCCGGTCTGGGGCGAGGACGGCAACTGGAACCACATCCTGGGCACCGACCAGCTGGGCCGCGACGTGCTGGCGCGCGCGTTGTACGGCGTGCGCGTATCGGCGCTGATCGGCCTGTCCGTGGCGCTGATGGGCGGCCTGATCGGCACCACGCTGGGCGTGGTCGCCGGCTACTTCGGCGGCCCGGTGGACCGCGCGGTGTCCTTCCTCATCACTGCCCGGCTGGCCTTGCCCATCATCCTGGTGGCGCTCGCGGTGGTGTCGGTGGTGGGCGCCTCGCTCACCGTCGTCGTGCTGGTGCTCGGCCTGCTGCTGTGGGAACGGTACGCGCTGGTGGCGCGCACCATGGCCGCCGGCCTGCGCAACGCCGAGTTCGTCACGGCCTCGCGCCTGCAGGGCTGCACCCACCTGCAGATCATCTGGCGCGACATCCTGCCCAACCTGGCGGGCAACCTGCTCATCATCGGCACGGTCGACGCCGCGATGGCCATCACGCTGGAAGCCTCGCTGTCGTTCCTGGGGCTGGGCGTTCCGGCGCCGATGCCGTCGCTGGGCCTGATGATCGCCGAGGGCAAGGAGAACATGCTGTTCCAGCCTTCGCTGGTGGTGATCCCCAGCGTCGTGCTGTTCATCCTGGTGCTGTGCGTGAACCGCGCGGGCGAATCGCTGCGCGCCGTGCAAATGAAAAAGGGCTGACCCCATGAGCGCTACCGGCCGACCCCTGCTGCGGGTCCAGGACCTGCATATCGACATCCAGACGCCCACCCACGTCAAGCACGTGGTGCGCGCAGTGGACTTCAGCCTGGAGCGCGGCAAGACGCTGTGCATCGTGGGCGAATCGGGCTGCGGCAAATCGCTGACCGCCCTGGCGCTGCTGGACCTGCTGCCCGCTACCGCCCGCCGGCGCGTCGCCGCGCTGGAATTCGCCGGCCAGGACCTGGCCAGGCTCACGCCCGCGGCGCTGGCCGAACTGCGCGGCGCCCGCATCGCCATGATCTTCCAGGATCCGATGACCTCGCTCAACCCCGTGTTCCCGATCGGCACCCAGCTGATCGACGTGCTGCGCCGCCATAAGCGCGTCAGCCGCCGCGAGGCCGCCGAGCGCGCCGAATACCTGCTGCGCCGCGTGGGCATCGCCAACCCGAAGGAACGCATGCGGCAGTATCCGTTCGAATTGTCGGGCGGCCTGCGCCAACGGGTGATGATCGCGATGGCGCTGATGTGCGGCCCCGAGCTGCTGATCGCGGACGAGCCCACCACGGCCCTGGACGTGACCGTGCAGGCCGAGCTGCTGGACCTGCTGCGCGACATCCAGGCCGAATTCGGCCTGGGCATGGTGTTCATCTCGCACGACATGGGCCTGGTCGCGCGCATCGCCGACCACGTCATCGTCATGTACGCCGGCGACATCGTCGAATCCGGCAGCGTGCAGGCCGTGCTGGAGCGCCCCAGCCATCCCTATACCTCGATGCTGCTGAGCTGCATTCCGCAGCCGGGCCGCACCGCGCCCCGGGCGGAGTTGCCCACCATCGCGGGGGCCGTGCCCTCGCTGGACGCCGCCATCGTCGGCTGCGCGTTCCGCGAGCGCTGCCCCGCGGCCGAGCCGCGCTGCGGCCAGCCTTTCGCGGCCCGCGTCGAAGGCGGCCACCGTTGCTATTGCGTGAAACCCGGCGCGCTGCGCCACGGAGCGTTGGTATGACTCTACCTACTTCCCGCGGCGCCAGCGTCAGCCTGCAAGGCCTGTCGTTCCAGTACGGGCGCGCCGGCCTGTTCTCGCGCCACCCCGCGCCCCGCATCCTGCACGACATCGACCTGCTGGTGCCCGCCGGCCGCACCATCGGCCTGGTGGGCGAGTCCGGCAGCGGCAAATCCACCATCGCCAAGCTCATGCTGGGCCTGCTGGCCCCGACGCAAGGCCGCGCGCTGCTGGACGGCAAGCCGCTGGCCGCGATGCCCGCCCGCGCCCGCGCCAGGCGCATCCAGATGGTGTTCCAGGATCCGTACTCCTCGCTCAATCCGCGCCGCACCATCGCGGAGATCCTTACCGCCCCGTTGCGCGTGCATGGCATCGGCGACGCCGCGGCGCGCGCCGCGTCCGTGCGCCGCATGATGGACGCCGTGGGCCTGGTGCCGGCCTTCGCCGCCCGCTATCCGCGCGAACTGTCCGGCGGCCAGCGCCAGCGGGTTGCGATCGCCCGCGCCCTGATGCTGGAGCCGCAGCTGCTGATCTGCGACGAACCCACCTCCGCGCTGGACGTCTCGGTGCAGGCGCAGATCCTCAACCTTCTCATGGCGCTGCAGCGCGAGCGCGGCCTGGGCTATCTCTTCATCAGCCACAACCTGGCCGTGGTGCAGCACATCGCCGACGAGATCGTGGTGCTGCAAGGCGGCAGCGTGGTCGAGCGCGGGCGCGCCGAGCAGGTCTATTTCGCGCCGACCCATCCGTATACCCGGCAACTGATCGGCGCCACGCTGGCCGTGCCCGAGCTCCAGGAGATGGCGGCATGAACGGTACCCGCGGCCCGCAACTGCTGCTCGTCGGCAACGACCAGAAGGTCACCTGGGACGACGGCCGAATCCGCTTTCTGGCGCCCGGCAACGACAGCCTGTGCATCTTCGACGCGGGCGCCGATCCGGCCAAGCCCGACCTGCTCGCCACGCTTGCGCTGCCCAACTCGCTGTTCGGCCCGCCCGTGAACCTGGCCGTCACGCCGGACCAGCGCCTGGGCCTCGTCGCCGACTCCATGGCCTGGCCCGAGCGCGCCGACGGCGCCGGCTGGCAGCCTGCGCCGGGACGCGACCTGTACGTCATCGACCTCGCGGCCCGGCCGCCCACGGTGAAGCAAAAGCTCGAGGTCGGCCTGCAACCGTCGGGCCTGTCGATCAACCGCGCCGGCACGCTGGCGCTGGTGGCGAACAAGGCCGGCCGTTCCGTGTCGGTGCTGCGCATCGCCGACGGCCGCGTCGAAGTCTGCGGGGAAGTGGACATGGGCACGCCCGTGGTGGCGGTGTCCTTTGCCGCCGACGGCCGCCGCGCCTATGCGGTCAAGATGGACACCCACCGCCTGGGAGTGCTGCGCATCGACGATAGCGGGGACGTGCCCCGCGTGACGCACGATCCCGCCGAGGACCTGACCACCGGCCTCGTCCCCTTCAACCTGGCGGTGTCGCCAGACGGCGCGCTGGCGCTGGTGGTGGACATGGGCAGCCCGACCGCCTCGGACGGCCATGCGGATTCCATCAGCGTGGTGGACCTGCGCGCCGCGCCGCCCCGCGTGGTCGACCGCGTCATGGTCGAAGACGGCCCAGAAGGCATCGCCATCAGCCCCGACGGCCGCCATGCCGCGGTGGCCATCGTGCAGGGCTCGAACAACCCGTCCAGCGAGTGGTTCCATCATCCGCGCGGACAGATCGTGCTGCTGCGCATCGACGGCATGTCCGTGACCCGCGCCGGCGCCATCGAAGCCGGCGCGCTGCCCGAAGGCCTGGCTTTCAGCCCCGACAGCCGCTACCTGTACGTCGGCAATTTCCTGGACGCCGAGATGCAGGTCCTCTCCGTGGGCGACGAGGGCCTGGCCGACACCGGCACCCGCATCGCCCTGCCCGGGCGGCCCGCCTCGATGCGCGCCCAATCCTGCTGACCCTGCCGCCCAACCGGATCAACCCTTACCCACCCTGCTCCTGGAGTTCCGCCATGACCACCGCCCCTCAAAAGAAACAGACCCTGCTCGCCGCCGCCCTGCTTGCCCTAGCCGGCCTGGCGCCCCTGTCGGCCCATGCCCTCGACATCAAGCTCGGGCACGTGCTGGCCCCCAACCACAGCTGGAACAAGGCGGCCGAAGGCTTCGCCGCCGAAGTGAAGGAAAAGACCGCCGGCCGCGTCAACTTCGTGCTGTTTCCCAGCGGCCAGCTCGGCAACGAGAAGACCATGCTCGAAGGCCTGCAGATAGGCAGCCAGGGCGCGGCCATCATCGGCTCGGGCTCGCTGCAGCCGATCGAACCGAAGTTCGGCGTGGTCGAACTGCCCTATACCTGGTCCAGCGCCGCGCAGGCCTACCAGGCCTATGACGGCGAGCTCGGCGCCGCGCTGGCCAAACTGGCCGACAAGAAGAACCTGGTCATCGTCTCGTGGTGGGAGAATGGCTTTCGCCACGTCACCAACAACCGCGGCCCGGTGGCCAAGCCCGCCGACCTGGCCGGCCTGAAGACCCGCGTCACGCCCGACAAGATGCGCCTGGACACCTTCACCGCGCTGGGCGCGAACCCGGCTCCGCTGGCATTCGGCGAGCTGTACTCGGCCCTGCAGCAGAAGGTCTTCGACGCTCAGGAGAACCCGCTTTCCATCATCTACACCTCGTCCTTCTTCGAAGTGCAGAAGTATCTGTCCTTGACCGGCCACGTCTGGGGGCCGGCAAACCTGATCATCTCCAAGCCGATCTGGAACCGCCTGTCGGCCGAGGACAAGCAGGTGGTGCAGGCCGCCGCCGACAAGTGGCGCGACGCGCAGCGCAAGATGATCAGCGACGGCGATCAGCAGTTCGTCGCCCAGCTCAAGGAAAAGGGCATGCAGGTCAACGAGGTCGACAAGACCGCCTTCGCCGCCGCGGTCGCCCCCGTCTGGAAGACCTACTCGGCCACCTACGGCCCCGAACTGATGGCGCTGGTCCAGAAGTACCGCGAGGCCAAGTAATGCTGAACCGACTGTCCGCGATCCTGTCGGGCATCAGCAAGGCCCTCGCCGCCCTGGCGGTGGCCTTGCTGGCGATCCTGATTTCCTACGTGGTGTTCGCCCGTTTCGTCACACACACGACGCCGCACTGGGCGGAGGAACTGCCCCGCCTGGTGCTGGTCTGGTCCGCCTTCATCGGCGGCGTCACCTGCAGCTTCGAGCGCTCGCACCTGATGGCGGGCCTGCTGCCCTTCATGGTGCGCAATCCCCGGATCCTGGCGGCGTTCGAACGCCTCAACCAGGCGCTCATCATCGTCGGGCTGGCGGCGCTGGGCTATGCCGGCTGGCAACTGGCCGAACTGACGATGGACCAGACCCTGCCCGCGCTCGAGGTCTCGGCCGGCGCCGTCTACCTGGCGCTGCCCTTCGCCTGCGCGATCACCGTGATCGTGCACCTGGCGCAACTGTTCTCCCCGGCCCCGCCGCAGCAGTAAAGGATCGACAAAATGTCTTCGGGTGCTCTCTTCCTGATGGGCGTGTTCACGGTCACGGTGTTGATCGACATGCCCATCGCCTTCGGCCTGGTGCTCTCCTGCCTGGCCTACCTGGTCGTCTACGACTCCGCGCCCATGATGGTCGCGGCGCAGCAATACGTGGTGGGGCTGGACAGTTTCACGCTGCTGGCCATTCCCCTCTTCATCCTGGCCGCCCAGCTGATGAACGGCGCCGGCCTGACCCAGCGCATCGTCCGGCTGTGCGCCGCCATCGTGGGCGACATCAAGGGCGGCCTGGCGGTCGTCGCGGTGCTGGCCTGCCTGATGTTCGGCGCCCTGTCCGGCTCGGGCGTCGCCGACGTGGTCGCCATCGGCAGCCTGCTGCTGCCCGCCATGGCGCGCAGCGGCTACGACAAGGGATTTTCCTGCGCCCTGGTGGGCAGCGCGGGCGCCACGTCCACCATCATCCCTCCCAGCATCGTGCTCATCGTGTACGGCACCATTACCGACACCTCGGTGGGCAAACTGTTCCTGGCCGGCATCGTGCCGGGCATCCTGCTGGGGCTGTCGCTGATCGGCGTGGCGATCTGGCAGGCCCGCAAGCACAACTGGGCCGGCGGGCAGCCGTTCAGCTGGCCCGAGCTGCGCGCCGCGGCGGTCGACGCCCTGCCCGCGCTCATGGTGCCGGTGCTGATCATCGGCGGCATCCGTTTCGGCATCTTCACGGCAACCGAGGCGGCTTCCAGCGCCATCGTCTACGCCCTGCTGATCGGCTTCTTCTGGTACCGCACGCTGAGCCTGAAGTCGCTGTGGGACAACCTCAAGTCCACCGGCGAAAGCAGCGCGTCCATCCTGCTCATCATCGGCGCGTCGGGCCTCTTTGCCTGGGTGCTGGTGGCGGAACAGGTGCCCCAGGCCCTGTCTTCGCTGCTGGTCGACTGGACCGACAGCCGGGTCGCCGTGCTGCTCGTGCTGACGGTGGTGCTGTTGCTGCTGGGCACCTTCATGGAGGCGATCCCGGTCATCATCATCGTGGCCCCCGTTGTCATGCCGGTCCTGGCGCACTACAACATTGATCCGGTGCACTTCGGCATCCTGCTGTCGATCAACATGGCCATCGGCGCCAACACGCCGCCGGTCGGGGTCGACCTGATGGCCGCCTGCAAGATCGGCGGAATCAACATGATGCAGACGCTGCGCCCGCTGTCCTGGATGATGCTGGCCATGACCGCCGTCATGCTGCTGCTGACTTTCGTTCCCGAACTGGTGCTCTTCCTGCCGAGGCATGTGCAATGAACCCTGCCAAACCCACCCCGCGCCCCGCGGCCCTGCGCCGCAGCTGGATGTTCGTGCCCGGCATGGATGCGGACGCGCATGCGTCCGCCCTGGCCAGCGGCGCGGACGCCCTGGTCGCCGACCTGGAGGAATTCACGGCGCCAGGCGACCGGCCGGCCGCCCGCGCCCGCATCGCGGCCCTGTTCCCCCGCTGCCGCGCCCAGGGCGTGGTGGCCGCCGTGCGCATCAACAAGCTCGACGAGGACGGCCAGGCCGATCTGCGCGGCGTCATGCCCGGCGCGCCGGACGCCGTATTCCTTCCGCATGCCGAAAGCGCCGCGCAGATCGCCGCGCTGGACCAGGCCATCACGGCCCTGGAAACCGAACTGGGCCTGCCCGCCGGCGCGACCGAGATCGTGCCCACGCTGGAATCCGCGCTGGGCGTGCACCGCGCCTACGACATCCTCACCGCCAGCCCGCGCGTGTCCGCCTGCCTCCTGGCGGCGGAAGACCTCACCGCCAGCCTGGGCGCCGAACGCGGCAAGGACGGCATCGAACTGCATCACCTGCGGGCCCGCTTCCTGGTCGACTGCACGGCGGCCGGCGTCCTGCCCATCGACTGCCCGTTCAACTACCGCGACATGCCGGCGCTGGAGGCGGATCTCCGCTGGGCGCGCCGCCTGGGCCTGAAATCCAAGTGCGCCACCGTTGCCGAACAGGTGCCGATGATTCACGACGTCTTCACGCCCGCGCCCGACGAGGTGGCCGCCGCGCACGATTGCGTATCGCGCCACGAGGCGCAACGCGCCGGCCGCAACGACGCCGAACGCATAGATCCGCCTACCTACAACACCGCGCGCCGCCTGCTGGCGCGCCACTACCAATTCGAACGTTGGGCCGCCGAGCGCCGCGCGCAGGCCAGCCCGCAACAAGGAGACACCGAATGACGCCAGCCGCAATCCCCGAACGCAACGGCGGCCAGATCCTGATGCAGCAATTGCGCATCCATGGCGCGCGCCGCATCTTCATGATTCCGGGCGAAAGCTATCTGCCCTGCATCGACGCGCTCAACGAGCACACCGACGCCATCGAGCCCATCGTCTGCCGCCAGGAAAGCGGCGCGGCATACATGGCCGAGGCCTACGGCAAGCTGACGGGCGAGCCCGGCATCTGTTTCGTCACGCGGGGCCCCGGCGCCACCAACGCCAGCATCGGGGTGCACACCGCCTTCCAGGACTCCACGCCGATGATTCTGTTCGTCGGCCAGGTCGGCAACGACTTCATGGAGCGCGAGGCCTTCCAGGAAATCGACTATCGCCGCATGTTCGGCCAGATGGCCAAATGGGTCGCGCAGATCGACCGCACCGACCGCATCCCCGAATACATCTCGCGCGCGTTCGCGGTGGCCACCAGCGGCCGGCCGGGGCCGGTGGTGCTGGCGTTGCCCGAAGACACGCTGTGGGGCCGGGCCCGCGTGGCCGACCTGCCGCGCTACCCCCGCGTGCACAGCCATCCCGGCGCGGCCGACCTGGCCCGCATGACCCAATTGCTGGACGCGGCCGAACGCCCCTTCCTGCTTTTGGGCGGCAATGGCTGGCACCAGGACGCCATCGATCAGATCGCCGGATTCGCCGAACGCTTCGAACTACCGGTGGGCACCGCCTGGCGCCGCCTGGAGTGTTTCGACCAGCGCCACCCCAATGCCGCGGGCCACGTGGGCTGGGCCATGACGCCCGCGCTGCGCCAGCGGCTGCGCGAGGCCGACCTGGTGCTGGCGGTCGGCACGCGCCTGGGCGAGGCCACCACGGAGGGCTATACGGTCATCGAAAGCCCGCAGCCGCGCCAGAAACTGATCCACGTCTATCCCGACGCCGCCGAACTGGGCCGCGTGTTCTCGCCGGCGCAGGCCATCGTGGCCGACGTGGCGAGCTTCGCGGCCGCCGCCGCCACGCTGACGCCCGGCCACGCCGCGCCGCGCGGGCAAGCGGTGCGCGCCGCGCACCAGGAGCTCGTCGACAGCCTGACGCCGCTGCCTTCGCCCGGCCCCATGAGCCTGGACGAGGCGGCCGCCTACGTCGACGCCCATGTCCCGGCCGACGCCTGCATCACGGTGGGCGCAGGCAACTATGCCCTGTATCCGCATCGCTACCGCCGCTACGCCGGGCCCGGCACCAGCCTCACGCCCACCGTCGGTTCCATGGGCTACGGACTGCCCGCGGCCATCTCCGCCAAGCTCGAGGACCGCAAGCGCACCGTGGTCTGCTATGCCGGCGACGGCTGCTTCCAGATGAACATGCAGGAACTGGGCGTGGCGCTGCAGTACCGCCTGGGCGTGGTCGTCCTGGTATTCAACAACGGCATCTGGGGCACCATCCGCGCCCACCAGGAACGGGAGTTCCCGGCGCGCGCCATTGCGCTCTCCTTCGAAAACCCGGACTTCACCCAGATCATCCGCGGCTACGGCGGCTTTGGCGAGGCGGTGGAAAATACCGCCGACTTCGGCCCGGCGTTCGAGCGCGCCCTGGCCTTCGCGCAGCGCGAGAATCTTCCCGCGCTGCTGGAGATCCGGTACGACGCCAACGGCATCGCGCCGGGCGAAACGCTGATGGGCATCCGCGAAGCGGCGCTGGCCCGCGCCGCCCACTGACTAGCAAGGACTTTCGACATGACGACGACTATCTCTATCGACGGACAGCGGCTGTGGCGGTCGCTGATGGACCTGGCCCGGATCGGCGCCACGCCCAAGGGGGGCAACTGCCGGCTGGCGCTGACCGCGCTGGACGGCCAGGGCCGCGACCTGGTCACCGGCTGGATGCGCGAGGCCGGCATGACGCTGCGCGTGGACCAGGTGGGCAACATCTTCGCGCGCCGCGCCGGCCGCAACAACGACCTGCCGCCCGTCATGACGGGCAGCCATATCGACACCCAGCCCACCGGCGGCAAGTTCGACGGCTGCTACGGCGTGCTGGCCGGACTCGAAGTCATCCGCACGCTGAACGACCATGGCGTCGAAACCGAAGCGCCCCTGGAAGTGGCGATCTGGACCAACGAGGAAGGCTCGCGCTTCGTGCCCGTGATGATGGGTTCCGGCGTGTTCGCCGGCAAATTCCCCCTGGAAGTGGCGCTTGCCGCCACGGACCGCGAGGGCAAGTCGGTGGCCGACGAACTGGCGGCGATCGGCTACGCCGGGCCCGACCCCGTCGGCGGACGCCCGGTGGGCGCGTACTTCGAGGCGCACATCGAACAAGGTCCCATCCTGGAGCATGAAGAGAAAGTGGTCGGCGTGGTGACCGGGTCGCTGGGCCTGCGCTGGTACGACGTGGTCGTCACGGGGATGGAAATGCACGCCGGCCCGACGCCGATGCCGATCCGCCGCGACGCGCTGTACGCCGCCAGCTACCTGCTGCAGGCGGTCGTCGGCATCGCCAACGACCATCAGCCCCATGGCCGCGGCACGGTCGGGGAAATCCAGGCGCATCCCGGCTCGCGCAATGTCATCCCGGGGCAGGTACGCTTCACCGTCGACCTTCGCCACGAGGACGAAGCCACGCTCGCCCGGATGGACCGCCGCTGGAAGGAAACCTGCGCCGAGATCGCCAAACGCCACAACGTGGAAGTGGAGGTCAAGGACGTGCAGTATTTCGCGCCCACGCCCTTCGATCCCGATCTGGTCGGCAAGGTGCGCGACGGCGCGGCCCGGCGCGGCCTGGCCGCCATGGACATCGTCACCGGCGCCGGCCACGATGCCGTCTACATGGCCAGCGTCACGCCCACCGCCATGATCTTCGTGCCATGCAAGGACGGCGTCAGCCACAACGAAATCGAAGACGCCAAGCCGGCCGACCTGGAGGCCGGCTGCAACGTGCTGCTCGACGCCATGGTGGCGCGCGCCAACCCCAAGCAGGCATAGCCATGACCCAAGACACCGCCTACTGGCGCGCCAAGGCCGCCACCCTGTCGTTCAACGGCCGCGCCTACATCGACGGCGCCTATTGCGACGCCGCCGACGGCGCCACGTTCGCATCCACCAGCCCCGTCGACGGCCGCAAGCTGGCCGACGTGGCCGCCTGCGGCGCGGCGGACGTGGACCGCGCGGTCCTTGCGGCGCGCCGCGCCTTCGAGGCCGGCGTGTGGAGCGCCCTGGCCCCGCGCCAGCGCAAGGAGCGCCTGCTGCGCCTGGCGGCGCTGATCGACGCCCACCGCGAAGAGCTCGCCCTGATCGAAACGCTGGACATGGGCAAGCCGATACGCGATGCGCTGGCCTTCGACGTGCCCGAGACCGCGCGCTGCTACGCCTGGTACGCCGAGGCCATCGACAAGATCTACGACGAGATCGCGCCCACCGGCCCGGATGCGCTGGCCACCATCACGCGCGAGGCCCTGGGGGTGGTCGCGGCCGTGGTGCCCTGGAACTATCCGCTGATGATGGCCGCATGGAAGGTTGCGCCCGCGCTGGCCGCCGGCAACAGCGTGATCCTCAAGCCGGCCGAGCAGGCCTCGCTGTCGGCGATCCGCCTCGCGGCGCTGGCGGAGGAAGCCGGCATTCCGGCGGGCGTCTTCAGCGTCGTGCCCGGCACGGGCGCGCAGGCCGGGCAGGCGCTGGGGCTGCACCCCGACGTGGACTGCATCGCCTTCACCGGATCCACGGCCACCGGCAAGCGTTTCATGGAGTATTCGGGGCAGTCGAACCTGAAGCGCGTCTGGCTGGAATGCGGCGGCAAGTCGCCCCACATCGTGTTCGAGGACTGCCCCGACCTGGACCGCGCGGCGCTGGCCGCGGCCCTGGGCATTTTCTCCAACCAGGGCGAAGTCTGCATCGCCGGCTCCCGCCTCTACGTCCAGGACGGCATCTACGACGCCTTCATGGAAAAAGTCGCCGCCCACGCCGCCGCGCTGCAGCCGGGCGATCCGCTGGACCCGGCCACCGCCATGGGCGCCATGGTCGATGAACGGCAGATGCGCGGCGTGCTCGCCCGCATCGAGGCGGGCGCCGCCGAAGGCGCGCGCCTGCGCCTGGGCGGCCGCCAGGCCCGGGGCGCCACCGGCGGCTACTACATCGAGCCGACCATTTTCGACTGCGCCGACCAGGGCAACAGCCTGGTGCGCGAGGAGATCTTCGGCCCGGTGCTCGCGGCCCAGCGCTTCGCCACCGAGGACGACGCCGTCAGGCTCGCCAACGACTCGGTCTACGGCCTGGGCGCCGGGCTGTGGACCGCGAACCTGTCGCGCGCCCACCGGCTTTCGCGCCGCCTGCGCGCCGGCCTCGTATGGGTCAATTGCTATGCCGACGGCGACATCACCGTGCCCTTCGGCGGGGTCAAGCAATCGGGTTTCGGCCGCGACAAATCGCTGCACGCCCTGGACAAGTACAGCGACCTGAAGACGACCTGGATCAGCCTGACGGCCTGATCCCCCGGCGGACGCCCGGCCTGCGTCCGCCGTCTATGCCATTTCGAGCTATCTGCTTGGCCGCCAGCATCATTGAAGGCCGCTCGCGCTTGTGCGACCGTGGACGGCGACGGGCTTCCGACAGGAACCCGTTGCGGGCAGGCGCAGGCGCTCTCCCGCCATCAGAACAATGACTGGAGACAACGATGCGCAATGCGATAACGCGAGGCGGGAGGCAACCCGCCCCCGGGGCGGCCCATCCATCATGGAGGCGCGCCGCGCTGGCGGCCTTGCTTGCCGGGTCGGCATGGGTCGCGGCGGGGCCGGCAGGCGCGCAGGCGCCCTATCCCGCCAAGCCGGTCACCATCCTGGTCGGCTTCCCGCCCGGCACCGCGACCGACACCGTCGCGCGCATGCTGGGCGACCGCCTGGCCCAGCGCCTGGGCCAGCAGTTCATCGTCGAAAACAAACCCGGCGCGGGCGGCTCCATTGCCGCGGGCCTGGGCGCGCGCGCCAAGCCCGACGGCTACACGCTGATGATCGGCGCCTCCGCGCCCCAAGCCATCAACCCTCACGTCTATCCCAACCTCAACTACGACGCCCGCAAGGACTTCGCTCCGATCGGCCTGCTGACCTGGCTGCCTTACCTGTTCGTCGTCAGCCCCGACAACCCCGCCCGCAACCTCAGCGAATTCCTCACGGCGGTGAAGGCCAGGCCGAATCAATACACCTACGCCACGACCGGCGTGGGCACCACCAGCCACCTGGTGACCTCCGTCCTGCTCGCCAAGGCTGGCGCCAGCATGATCCACGTGCCCTACAAGGGCAGCAGCCAGGCGCAGACGGACATCGTGGGCGGGCGCACCTACGCCACCTTCGATACCATGGTGTCTTCGCTGGCGCTGGTGAAGGCCGGCCGCCTGAAGGCGCTGGCGGTCAGCACGCCCGAACGGGTCCCGAGCCTGCCTGACGTGCCCACCGTGGCCGAGCAGGGATTTCCCGGCTTCGACATGGGCGCCTGGCTGGGACTGATCGCCCCCGCCGGCATCCCGCCGCAGATCCAGGAAAAGCTGGCCGCGGAGGTCAACGCGGTGCTGGCGGACCCGGCGGTGCGCGACAAGCTGGCGGACCTGGGCGCCCAGGTCCGCACCACCCCCTCGCCCGCCGCCTTCGGCGCCATGATGAAAACGGAATACGAGTCGTGGGGCAAGGTAGTCCGCGACTTCAACGTCAAAGCCACGGACTGATTGGGAGAGCAAGAACCATGAGCACTGCTTCCGGCATGAGCCCCGAGGAACGGGACACCCGCATCCAGCTGGCCGCCTGCTACCGGCTGGTCGCGCACTTCGGCATGAGCGATCTCATCTACAACCACATCACCGCGCGCATTCCCGGGTCGGACGATCATCTCCTCATCAATCCCTATGGCCTGATGTACGACGAAATCACGGCGTCCAGCCTGGTCAAGATCGATCTGGACGGCCGGGTGCTGAGCAATCCCCAGGGCGAGTACGGCATCAACGCCGCCGGCTACGTGATCCATAGCGCCGTGCACGGTGCGCGCCGTGACGTGCAATGCGTCATCCATACGCACACCCGCGCCGGCATGGCGGTGTCCGCGCTGAAATGCGGCCTGCTTCCCCTGACCCAGACCGCGATGCGCTTCGCCAAGATTCCCTACCACGACTACGAAAGCGTAGCCATCGATCTGGACGAACGAGAACGCCTGGTGGCGGACCTGGGGCAGTCCGAAGCGATGATCCTGCGCAACCACGGCCTGCTGGCCGTGGGCCCGACCATCGCGCAGGCGTTCAACACCCTGTACTGGCTGGAGATGGCCTGCAAGGCGCAGGTGGATGCCCTGTCGGCCAACCGCGAGCTCTGCGTCCCGCCGCCGGACATCGTCGAAAAGACCTGGCACCTGTACCAGCCGACGACGCGCCGCCCCTTCGGCGAACTGGAGTGGCCGGCCATGCTGCGCCTCATGGACAAGAAGGACCCCGGCTACCGGGATTAAGGCCCGGCCGCGCGACTAGGCCCGCGCGGGTTCGCCGCGCCGCAGCAGATCGATGCCGGCGGCCGTGTCGGCGCCCGCCGGCAGGATCGCGGCCAGGCTGGTCTTGACCTCCAGGAAGTACGGAACGCGGGACGCCAGCCCCCTGGCGACCGCGGCGGCGACCTGCTCCGGTCGGGTGACGTGCTCGGTCTGCATGCCGAAGGCGCGCGCCATCATCGTGAAGTCCGGGCTGGCCAGATTGGTGCCCACGTAGCGCCCGGGATAGGTGCGCGCCTGATGCAGCCGGATGGAGCCATAGCAATTGTTGTTGGAAACGATGAACAGGATGGGCAGGCCACGCTCCGCCGCGGCCATCATCTCGTTGCCGGTCATCATGAAGCCGCCGTCGCCCACCAGGCACACCACTTTGCTCGCGGGATGGCGCAGCTGCGATGCGATGGCCGCCGGCGTGCCGTAGCCCATCGCCCCGGACTGCGACGCCATCAGCCGTTGCGGATAGACGAAGGGGAAATGGCGGTACACCGGCGCGGCGAACGTGCCCGCGTCCAGGCAGATCATGGCGTCCGCGGGCGCCTGCTCGGCCAGGCTGCGCACCACCGACACGAATGGCACGCCGTCCTCCGCCGGCGGACTGGGCCAGGCGCAGGCGCGTTCGCGGATGGCGCGCAGCGAGGCAGCCCAGTCGCCGCGCGCCGTGCCGCCCCCCGTGGCCGGCAGCGCCGCCAGCGCCTGCGCCGTGGCCACCGGATCCGCGATCATGCCCACGTCCGCCGTGAAATGCTGGTTCACGATATGCGCGTCGGCGTGGCAGTGCACCAGCGTCTGCGCCGGCCGGGGATAGCCGGGAAACGTATAGCCTTGGGTGGTGATGTCGCCCAGGCGCGTGCCCAGCGCCAGGATCAGGTCGCTCGAATCGAAGGCCGCCACCTGCGCGGCCTGCGTCGCCAGGTCCAGGTCCCCGGCATACAGCGCATGCGTGTTCGGGAAGATGTCGTGCTGCCGGAACGACACCGCCACGGGGATCCCGTGCCGCTCGGCCAGGGCTCGCAGGGCGTCGCGCCCCCCGGGAGCGTTGAAGGCGCCGCCCGCGATGATCAGGGGCCGGCGGGCCGCCGCCAGCAAGGCCTGCACCCGCGCAAGCGTGGCGGGCGCGGGCTGGGTCGGGCTGGCCGGTTCGGCCACCCAGTCCCGCGGGGGCACCGCCGCCTGCTGCACGTCCTCCGGCACCACCAGCACCACGGGCCCGGGCGTGCCGGCCGTCGCCACCCGCAAGGCCTTCAAGGCCGCCCAGGCCAGGTCTTCGGGCTCCGCCACCTCGTGGACCCATTTGGCGATGGAGCCGAACATGCGCTGGTAATCGATCTCCTGGAAGGCCTCCTTGCGCAGATCCTTGCGGGGCACTTGCCCGATCAGCAGAATCATCGGAACGCCGTCCTGCTGCGCGGCATGCACGCCGATGGACGCATTGGCCGCGCCCGGCCCCCGGGACACCATCGCCACGCCCGGCCTGCCGGTCAGCCGGCCGTCGGCGCACGCCATGAAGCTCGCCCCGCCTTCGTGTCTGCACGTCAGCACGTCTATGCCCGGGAAATCATGCAAGGCATCCAGCACGCCCAGGTAGCTTTCTCCCGGCACGAGGAAGACCCGGTCGATGCCGTTGCGGACCAGTATCCCGAGCAAGGCGTGGGCGGACGTGATCGGTTCGGAGGAATGTGTCATGAATGGCCGGAAGGGATGGGCAGGCGCGGGCGCGCGGGAGGGGTTCGTCTGAATTCTAGGGTGGCTGGCCGGGCGCCATGTAGGCATACTGTGCCTATCAGATATACGGAAAACGCACACAAGGAACGCCGGCCCGCGCCCCCTCGCGCAGGCCCGAAGCATCGCGATGGACCTACGCAAGATCGAGAACCTGATCCACGTCGCCGATTCCGGCAGCTTCTCCAAGGCCGCGTCGGTGCTGGGCATCGCCCAGTCCGCGCTGGGGCGGCAGGTGCGCAAGCTGGAGGACGAATGCGGCTGCGCGCTGCTCTACCGCAACGGACGCGGCGTATCGCTGACGCCCGAGGGCGAGAAACTGCTCGACCAGCTGCGCCCCCTGTTGACGCAGATGACGCGCGTCGTGACCGAATTCCATGACGAGCAGAAGTCGCCCTCAGGCCAGGTCACGCTGGGGCTGACCCCGACGCTGTGCCACATGGTCGGCATGCCGCTGGTGGCCGAAGTCTGGAAACGCCACCCGCGCATCCAGTTGAACGTGGTCACCGGCTACAGCGGCTACGTGCACGAGTGGCTGGCCAACGCCCGCGTCGACATCGCCGTGCTGCACGACGCGCGGCGCTCCCAGCACGTGGCCGTGGATCCCCTGGCCGAGCTGGACCTGCTCCTGGTGTCGCCGGCGCAGAATCTGGCGCCCGCGGCGCGGGCCCAGACCTCGATCGATTTCGAGCAGTTGCGCGGCCTGCCCCTGGCGCTCCCCACGCGCAGCCATGGCTTGCGCCGCACCCTGGAGCACGCCGCGGCCCAGGAGGACAGGCCCTTGAACGTGGTGTTCGAGATGGACGCGCTGGAGCTGATGAAGGAAATCGTGCTGGAAGGACTGGCGCACACCGTCCTGGGCGTGCCCGCCGTGGTGCGCGAACTGGCGTCGGGCCAGCTAGTCGCCCGCAGGATCGTGAACCCGGGCCTGTCGACCCGGCTGATGCTGGCCACCGCGTCCAGCCGGCCCCTGACCCAGGCCGTGAAGATCGTGCAAGGCATTCTGCGGGAATTGCTCGCGAGCATGGCGTCGTCGGAGCCTTACCGGGCACATATGCGGATGGCGGGCTAGCTGGCGCCCTTTCGTGCCACCGACGGCGACGCGCGGCAACTGCGCGATGTCCAAGGGCAGAAACTGCTGCGGAGAGCCGTACATTCATCCGGGTTTCATGCCGAAAGCGCAACACGCGGATATCAGCGCGGCACCGGCAGCGGCGGCGCGGGAGTCAGCGGCCCCGAGGGCGGGCCTCGCGGCGATGGCGGCGGCGGAGGCAACCGGGACGGCGCCGGGCTCACCCAGCCCGGCTGGCGGCTGGGGCCGCTGGAAGGCGGCGCGGGCGGGCCCGGCGGCCGGCCCGCGTTGGCGCAGCCGACGCCCAGGCAGGGCTCGGCCGGCGCCCCCGGATTGATCAGCCTGGGGCAGGCGGAGCCGACGCAGGAATCGGGAATGACCCGGGCCGAAGACGGGGGGCGGGGCATGGCGGGGGGGCCGCCTTGCGCGGCGGCCTGCGCGCACACCGCCAGAAGCGCCGCCGCCCATGCGATTTTCATGATTGCATGCTCCGCCCCTGGATGCCCGGCCCCTTGCCAGGGCGCTGCGGCTGCCGGCCCGCGTCGCGCCGGGGCCTGGGCCGACGCGGGACAGGTCCAGTGTGCACCCGCCGCGCGCGGCCTGTCCAGGAAGGCCGCCCGCCTGGCTGTCAATCCAGCCGGATGTCCGTGCTTTTCACCACCGTGGCCCAGCGGGCGCGTTCGCTATTGAAGAACTGAGCCAGTTCGGCGGGATTGCGCGTGACGATCTCCGCGCCCTGCTCGTTCAGTTGCGCCTTCACGTCGGGCTGGCTGACGATTTGCGCCATCAGCGCCGACAGACGGTTGGCCACGGGGTCCGTCGTGGCGGCCGGCGCCATGACGCCCTGCCAGGTTCCGGACTCGAAACCGGCCACCCCCTGTTCGGAAATCGTCGGGATGTCCGGCACGAGCTGCATGCGTTCCCGCTTCGAGATCGCGATCGGCCGCAGCTTGCCCGCCTTGATGTGGGGCAGCGTGGCCAGCAGCCCGTTCATGATGACCTGCGTCTGCCCGCCGATGGTGTCCGTCACCGCCTGCGAACCGCCCTTGTAGGGCACGTACTCCCACTGCGCGCCTGTGGCCTGCTGCACGGCCACGGCGGCCAGGTGCGGCGCGCTGCCGATGGCGGTCACGGCGAAATTCAGCCGCTGCTTTTTCGACAGCGCGACCAGTTCCGGCACCGTCCGCGCGGGAACGTCCGGGTGCACCGCAAGCACGTGCGGCGAGTAGGCCAGCATACCCACCGCCCGCAAGTCCTTCGACGGATCGAACGAGAGCTTGGTGTACACGGACGGGCTGATCGCCAGCGCCCCCACGTCGCACAGCAGCACCGTATGGCCTTCCTGCGCGGCCTGCACCACCAGCCCGGCGCCGAGATTGCCATTGGCCCCGGGCTTGTTCTCGACCACCACCGTCTGCTTCAAGGCATCGCCCAGCCGGGGCGCGAGCAGGCGGGCGATGATATCGGACGACCCGCCCGGCGGATAAGGCACGATGATGCGGACCGGCCGCGTCGGCCAGTCGGGCGACTGCCCCCAGGCTGGCATCCACGGCGAAAGGCACAGCGCCGCGGCGCCGCCCAGGAACTGTCTCTTGCTCGGGTTCATGCTGTCTCCTCTTTATGTTCCCTTGCGGGTCCGCGGGGACGGCCGGCGGCCGTCAGGTCACCGGGCCCGGGTTGAACAGCGCAAGCGCGTTGTGCAGCTTGAGCCGCTCCGCACAGGTCTGTTTCCTGCCGCTGGCCACGTCCAGCATCAGCCGGAACAGCTCCCAGCCCACCTCTTCGATGCTCGCCTGGCCGGAGGCGATGACGCCCGCGTCCACGTCCATCAGGTCATGCCAGCGCCGCGCCAGCGCAGAGCGCGTGGCCACCTTGATCACCGGCACCTGCGCCAGCCCGTAGGGCGTGCCACGGCCGGTGGTGAAAACATGCAGGTTCATGCCGGCGGCCAGTTGCAGCGTGCCGCAGATGAAATCGCTGGCCGGCGTGGCGGCGAAGATCAGGCCCTTGCGCGTCAGGCGTTCGCCAGGAGACAGCACGCCGTGGATGGGCGACGAGCCCGACTTGACGATGGAGCCCATGGCCTTTTCCACGATGTTCGACAGGCCGCCTTTCTTGTTGCCGGGGCTGGTATTGGCGCTGCGGTCGGCCAGCCCGCGCTGAAGGTACTCGTCGTACCAGGCCATTTCCCGCACCAGCGCCGCCGCCACCTCCGGCGTGGCCGCGCGGGCGGTCAGCTGGTCGATGCCGTCGCGCACCTCGGTGGTCTCGGAAAACATGACCGTTCCGCCCGCGCGCACCAGCAGATCCGTGGCGAAGCCGACCGCGGGGTTGGCCGTCAGGCCCGAGAAGGCATCGCTGCCGCCGCACTGCACGCCCACCGTCAGGTCGGAGACGGGGCAGGTTTCGCGCCGGCGCGCGTCGAGTTTGCGCAGGTGCCCCTGCGCCGTGCGCATGATGCGCTCGACCATGGCTTCGAAACCGACGAGCGCTTCGTCCTGCAGCACGATGGTCTCCACGCCGTCGGCGCCCATGCCCTCGCCCGCGCGGATCGGGATGGCGTCCGGGGCCAGGAGGCGGTCCGGCTGCAACTTTTCGCAGCCCAGGCTCACCACCATGGAGGCGCCGCCGAAGTTCGGATTGCGGCCGAGGTTGCGCAACGTGCGGATCGGGATAGACGCGCCGGGCGCGTCGATGGCGACGCCGCAGCCATAGGTATGCGCCAGGCCCACCACGTCGTCCACGTTGGGATAGGCCGGCAACAGCTCCTGGCGGATACGCGCGACCGCGTGTTCGACCACGCCCTGCACGCACTGCACGGTGGTGGAAATGGCGAGGATGTTACGCGTGCCGACGGTGCCGTCGGCATTTCGGAACCCCTGGAAGGTATAGCCCTCCAGCGGCGGCAGCGGCTCGGCGCGCGTGCCCACGGGCAGTTCGCGCAAACTGCGCGCCGCCGGCATCGTGGTGACGCGTTCGTTGACCCAGCTGCCGCGCGGCAGAAACCGCGCGGCGTAGCCGACCACGACGTTGTAGCGAACGACCGCGTCGCCTTCGGCCAGGTCCGCCAGCGCCACCTTGTGTCCCTGCGGAACCGCTTCGGCCAGCCGCAAGCCATCCGGCAGGAGCGTGCCCGCCGGCAAGCCGCCATCGCTGGCCACGATGGCGACGTTGTCCTGCGGGTGGATCTTGATCAACACCGGCGCCCGTCCTTCCGCAACCTGCATGAAGCCTCCTCGCGCATCGATGGCATCCCGATGGGAGCTCATCCGACAAGTTGTCGTACAACCTGTAGAATAACGCCGAAAATATCGGAAAATAAATTCCGGGTTTCCCCTCTATTCCAGGGGAGGCTATAGGGAAATCCTCCTTGTTCCCCGAGAATCCATGTTGTACGATGACTTATCTTTTTCCCCACTAACCGCAAGCCGAGCCCAGCGCTGCGGCGCCCGCCCGAGGATGAGCGCAACATGACCACCCCGCAGGAACTCAAGGACATCGTTTCGGAAGGCTTGCTGTCCTTTCCCGTGACCGACTTCGATCAGAACGGCGACTTCAATGCCAGGCGCTACGCGCAGCGCCTGGAATGGCTGGCCCCGTACGGCGCGACCGCCCTGTTCGCCGCTGGCGGCACCGGGGAAATCTTCTCGCTGGCGCCGCAGGAATACTCCGACGTCATCCGCACCGCGGTGCAGACCTGCGCGGGCAAAGTGCCCATCCTGGCCGGCGCGGGCGGCCCGACGCGCAGCGCGATCGCCTATGCCCAGGAAGCCGAGCGCCTCGGCGCCAAGGGCATCCTGCTGCTGCCCCACTACCTGACGGAGGCCTCGCAGCAAGGCATCTCCGCCCACGTGGAACAGGTGTGCAAATCGGTCGGGATCGGCGTCATCGTCTACAACCGCGCGCAGTCCCGCCTGTCGGCCGACAGCCTGGCCCAGTTGGCCGAACGCTGCCCCAACCTGATCGGCTTCAAGGACGGCGTGGGAGACATCGAGGCCATGGTCCGCATCCGCCGCAAGCTGGGCGACCGCTTCTCGTATCTGGGCGGCCTGCCCACCGCGGAGGTCTACGCCGCCGCCTATCGGGCGCTGGGCGTGCCGGTGTACTCGTCGGCGGTCTTCAACTTCGTGCCTCGCACGGCGATGGCGTTCTACCGCGCCATCGCGGCCGGCGACCACGGCACCACCAACCGGCTGCTGGACGATTTCTTCCTGCCCTACCTGGAAATCCGCAACCGGGTGCCCGGCTACGCGGTCAGCATCGTAAAGGCGGGCGCCAAGCTCGTCGGCCACGACGCCGGTCCGGTGCGCGCGCCGCTGACGGACCTGCTGCCCGCCGAACTCGACATGCTCGACGGCCTGATCCGCCAGCTCGGGCCGCAGTAGCGCCGGCGGTCGGCGCAAGGCGGAGGGATCCCGCGGGTATATATTCATCCCTCCAGCCATGCCGGGGAGCCCGCCGATGACGAGGTACCGCGTTGCCGCTTTTTTGTTCGGCCTGTTTGCCGCGCCCGGCGGCGCCGCAGTCATCTACGACAATCACGACCTGGTGGTGGATGCCGCCACCGGCAGCCGCGACGACTGGAACACCGGCCAGCGCCAGGCCACCCGCCGCACCACCATCACGTACGACGGCGTCGAGCTTTGCGGCAAGGAGGTCGGCGCCCTGCTCTACCCGGGCGGCAAGGACATCGCGGCCCGCGCCTTCTTCTGCGCGTCGACGGCCAAGGCGCTGGAGACGGACGCCGTGCTCGCCTACTTCACCAGCTCCAGCGCGGGCACGGCGCTCGCCCACCTGCAGGTGGCCAACGGCAGGCTGCGCGTGACCCGGCTCGCCGTATCCGGCGACCCGCAGCGCGACCGGCTTGCCGCCACCCGTTTCGAGGACGCGCGCCTGCCGGGCTGGACGCGGATCTCCACGCCCTGGAATGAAACCGTCATGATCCGCCATGCGCCCCTGAAAGCGCTCAACATCGGGCCGGGCAAGCTCCTGGACGTGGCCGACGGCGTGGCCTATCTGGCCGTCCCGCCCGGCCGCGAGGCGGTCGAAGTCGAACCCACCCGCTACGTCACGGACGCCTACGGCTACCGGCAGCTCGTGCCGGCCATCACCACGTTCGTGAGCACCCCGCTGGCGTTCCGGGCCGTGCGCCTGAGCGATGGCCGCGAGCTTGCGCGCCTGGATTTCAAGGATACATGCCTGGGGCTGCCGTCGATCCAGTTCGACCGGCCCGACGCCTTGGCCAAGTCCGGCGCCGCGCCCGACGTGGCTTTCGACCAGGTCCCGGCCTGGCGCGCGGCCACCCTGGAGCTGACGCAGGGCTCCGGCCGCGCCACGCTGGGCCTGCGGTCCGGAACGGCCTTGCCCCGCAAGCCGGGCTGCGCGCCCCGCTGAGCGTTCAGGCCAGGAACTGGCGATAGGCCTCGTTGCCGGTTTCCTCGAAGTGCGCGTAGCCCAGCTGCCGCAGGAATGCGTCCAGCGCGCCGCTGTCGGCCAGCGGCGCCTGGATGCCGACCAGCGCCGAACTGAAATCCGCGCCCTGGTTGCGGTAATGGAACAGGCTGATGTTCCAGTTGGGCGCCATCGCGGTCAGGAACTTCATCAGCGCGCCCGGCCGTTCGGGAAATTCGAAGCGGAACAGGCGCTCGCCGCCCGCCAGCGGAGAACGGCCGCCGACCATGTAGCGGATATGCTGCTTCGACAGCTCGTTGTTGGTCAGGTCCCCGACCGAAAACCCCTGTTCCTGCAAGGCAGCCATGATCTCCGCCGCGTCGCCGCGCCGGGCGATCTGCACGCTGACGAAGATGTGGGCGGTCCGGGCGTCGGCGATGCGGTAATTGAATTCCGTCACGCTGCGCTGGCCGATCACGCCGCAGAAGCGGCGGAAGCTGCCGCGCTCCTCCGGCACCGTCACGGCGAAGACCGCCTCGCGGGCCTCGCCGACCTCGGCGCGGTCCGCCACGAAACGCAGGCGATCGAAGTTCATGTTGGCGCCCGAGGTCACCGCCACCATGGACAGCCCTTGCACGCCATCGCGCTGGACGTACTTCTTCAGCCCGGCCACCGCCAGCGCGCCCGCCGGCTCCAGCACGCTGCGGGTATCCAGGAATACGTCCTTGATCGCCGCGCAGACCGCGTCCGTATCCACCAGGATGATCTCGTCCAGAAACTCCCGGCACAGGCGGAAGGTCTCCTCGCCCGCCAGTTTGACGGCAGTGCCGTCCGAGAACAGGCCCACTTCGGGCAGATTCACGCGCTCTCCCACCTGCATGGACAGGTACATGGCGCAGGAATCCTCCGTCTGCACGCCGATGACCTTGACGCCCGGGTCCACCGCCTTGATATAGGTGGCGATCCCCGCCGCCAGCCCGCCGCCGCCGATCGGCACGAACACCGCATGCAGCGGGCCGGCGTGCTGACGCAGGATCTCCATGCCCACCGTGCCCTGCCCGGCGATCACGTAGGGATCGTCGAAAGCGGGGATGAAGGTCAGGCCCTGCGCCCGCGCCAGGTTCTGGGCGTGGGCGTAAGCGTCGCTGTACGAATCGCCCGCCTGCACTACCGTGACGGTGGGGCCGCCATGCGCCTTGACGGCATCCACCTTGACCTGCGGCGTGGTCTGCGGCACCACGATAATGGCGCGCACGTCCATCTTGGCGGCGGAAATGGCCACGCCCTGCGCGTGATTGCCCGCCGACGCGGTGATCACGCCGCGGTCGAGCGCGGCCTGCGGCGTGTTGCGCATCTTGTTGTAGGCGCCGCGCACCTTGAATGAAAAGACCGGCTGGTTGTCCTCGCGCTTGAAGTGGACGGCGTTGCCCAGGCGGGCCGACAGGCCGCGGGCGGGATCGAGCTCGGTTTCGCGGGCGATGTCATAGACGCGGGCGGTCAGGATCTGCCTCAGGTATTCCATGGACGAGGCGTTGCCGTCCTGGAATGCGGCGGCGGGCGTGGCGGATTGCGGGGTGGCGTGCATGCGGTTCTCTGCGAAGATGGGCTTTGCCCGGCAGAGGCGGCCACAAAAAACCCGCCTCTTGGGGCGGGTGGCTGTGACAATGCGGTCGCGCGCTAACCCACCATTCCAGGAATGATGGTAATAATCAGCGAAATGCGGACGGCGCGGAAATGCATGGACCGTAGCTTCCTCCAAGCGCCGCGCTTTGTCAAACGCCCCTGCCGCCCGGCCCGGACAGCGGCCGCGCTGCCCGAACTAGCGCGTCCCCATTTTATTTGACTGCACATCGGGCCACGTTCCGGCCAAAACCTGTTGTTTTGCTGCGCGCCGGACGTAGCACGGTATTACAATGGAAGGTTCGTGGCAGTCGCACCTCCCTGGAGGCGGACCAGGATCCGGCCGGTAGAACCGGCCCTCCCGGGCCAGCCAAGCAAAAAATGGGTGGGCGCCCGCCATGTTGGGCAGGCTGTCGCGGCCAGCGCGCCTGCCCAGACGAACCCACTCTCGACAACATCTACCGGCTTCCCGCCGCATAGCATGTTCGGGTTTGCGCCTAGCGCCTGCCGAACAGATTCAAGGATCATGTCTCTTACTCCGAAGATTATCTATACCCTCACCGACGAAGCTCCGGCGCTCGCAACCCGTTCGCTGCTGCCCATCGTCCAGGCCTTCGCCAAGCCCGCCGGCATCACGGTCGAGACCCGCGACATCTCCCTCGCCGGCCGCATCATCGCGGTGTTCCCGGATTACCTGGAAGACCACCAGAAACTGGGCGACGCCCTCGCCGAGCTCGGCGCCCTGGCCGTCCAGCCGGAAGCCAACATCATCAAGCTGCCCAACATCAGCGCCTCCATGCCCCAGCTGAAGGCCGCCATCAAGGAACTGCAGCAGCAGGGCTACAAGCTGCCCGACTACCCGGACGCCCCCGCCAACGACACCGAGCGCGACGTCAAGGCCCGCTACGACAAGGTCAAGGGCAGCGCCGTGAACCCGGTCCTGCGCGAAGGCAACTCCGACCGCCGCGCCCCGCTGTCGGTCAAGAACTACGCCCGCAAGCACCCGCACAAGATGGGCGCCTGGTCGTCCGACTCCAAGTCGCACGTCGCGCACATGAGCGAAGGCGACTTCTACGGCACCGAGAAGTCGGCGCTGATCGCCGAAGCCGGCGACGTGAAGATCGAACTGGTCGCCGCTGACGGCGCCACCACCGTCCTCAAGGAAAAGACCCCGGTCAAGGCCGGCGAGATCATCGACGCCGCCGTCATGTCCGCCGCCAAGCTGACCTCCTTCCTGCAGGCCCAGGTGGACGACGCCCGCGCCCAGGGCGTGCTGTTCTCGGTGCACCTGAAGGCCACCATGATGAAGGTCTCCGACCCCGTCATCTTCGGCCACGTCGTGTCCGTGTTCTACAAGGACGTGCTGGCCAAGCATGCCGACGCGCTGAAGCAGGCCGGTTTCGACCCCAACAACGGCATTGGCGACCTGTACGCCAAGATCCAGAGCCTGCCCGCCGACCAGCAGGCCGCCATCACCGCCGACATCGACGCCGCCTACAAGACGCTGCCCGCGCTGGCCATGGTCAACTCCGACCGCGGCATCACCAACCTGCACGTGCCCAGCGACGTGATCGTCGACGCCTCCATGCCCGCCATGATCCGCGACTCGGGCAAGATGTGGAACGCCGCCGGCGAACTGCAGGACGCCAAGGCCGTCATCCCGGACCGCAGCTACGCCGGCGTCTACCAGGCCGTGATCGACGACTGCAAGGTCAACGGCGCCTTCAACCCGGTCACCATGGGCAGCGTGCCCAACGTGGGCCTGATGGCCCAGGCCGCCGAGGAATACGGTTCGCACAACAAGACCTTCGTCATTCCGGCCGCCGGCACCGTGCGCGTGACCGACGCTTCGGGCAAGGTGCTGCTGGAGCAGGCCGTCGAGGCCGGCGACCTGTGGCGCATGTGCCAGACCAAGGACGCCGCCGTCCAGGACTGGGTCAAGCTGGCCGTCGCCCGCGCCCGCGCCAGCAAGACGCCCGCCGTCTTCTGGCTGGACGAAAACCGCGCCCATGACGCCCAGGTCATCGCCAAGGTCAAGCAATACCTGAACGACCACGACACCACCGGCCTGGACCTGCGCATCCTGAGCCCCGTCGAAGCCACCAAGTTCTCGCTCAAGCGCATCCGCGCCGGCCAGGACACGATCTCGGTGACCGGCAACGTGCTGCGCGACTACCTGACCGACCTGTTCCCCATCATGGAACTGGGCACCAGCGCCAAGATGCTCTCCATCGTGCCGCTGGTCGCCGGCGGCGGCCTGTTCGAAACCGGCGCGGGCGGCTCGGCCCCCAAGCACGTGCAGCAGTTCCTGGAAGAAGGCTTCCTGCGCTGGGACTCGCTGGGCGAGTTCATGGCGCTGGCCGCCTCGCTGGACCACCTGGGCAAGGCCTATGACAACGCCCGCGCCCTGGTCCTGGCCAAGACGCTGGACCTGGCCACCGCCAAGTTCCTGGACGAGAACAAGTCGCCCGAGCGCAAGGTCGGCGGCCTGGACAACCGCGGCAGCCACTACTACCTGGCCATGTACTGGGCCCAGGCCTTGGCCGCGCAGACCGACGACCGCGAACTGGCTGCCCAGTTCGCCGCCGCCGCCCGCGCCCTGGCCGACGGCGAGGACAAGATCCTGGCCGAACTGAAGTCTGCCCAAGGCAAGCCGGTCGACATCGGCGGTTATTACCAGCCGAACGAAGCCCTCGCCAGTCAGGCCATGCGCCCCAGCGCCACGCTGAACCAGGCGCTCGCCGCCATCGCCTAAGCGGCGTCGCCACAAAAAAACCGGCAGCTTTCGGGCTGCCGGTTTTTTTTCGCGCCGCCTTTCTAAGGCATCAGCCGGTCCAGGCGAAGCCGGCCGCGGTCATCGGTGAGCCGGCGCATGGCGCCGTAGGCCGCGCCGATCGCCGCCATGCCGCTTGCGCCGCACAGCAGGAACATCAGCAGGATCTGGTATTTCGCGGCTTCTATCGGGTCCATGCCGGCGATGATCTGGCCGGTCATGATGCCCGGCAGCGTGATGATGCCGGCGGCCGACATCTGGTTGATGCTGGGCACGATCCCGCGCCGCACCGACTCGCGCAGCAGCGACGAGAACGCCAGCCTGGCGGGCGCGCCCAACGCCAGCCGGGCCTCGATGGCGAGCTTTTCCCGCCGCACTCCGGACAGCATGCCATCCAGCGCCAGGCTGGCGGCATTGAGCACGCTGCCCAGCACGATGCCGATCAGCGCGATCGTATAGCGCGGGTCGTACCAGGGATCGGGGCGCAGCGCCGTATTCAGGATGAAGAGCACGGTAATGACCGTGGTCCCCGCCACGGCCATCGCCCCCACCCAGCCGTTGCCGCGGCCGGCCAGCCTGGCCTTGGGCCGCGAGGCCACTTCCCTGGCGGCCAGCGCCATCATCACCGCGACGACCAGCGCGGTCAGCCAGGGGGCCGCGTGGGCGAACACGATGCGCAGGATATGTCCCACCAGCAGCAATTGCACCACCGTGCGGACCGCGGCCCAGAGGACCTGGCGCTGCATGTTCAGCCGCAGCGCGAAGGAGATGCCCGCGCTCAGCACCACCAGCAGCGATGCGACCGCCAGGTCCAGCGCCTGCAGTTTGATCACGTCCATAGCGGCTCCAGCCTGCCCTGCTCCATGCGCCAGCTGCGGCGCGCCATGCGCTGGGCCTGGTCCGCGCTGTGCGTGACCATCAATATCGCGGCGCCGCCCTGCAGGCAGCGCCGCAACTCGTCCTCCACGCGCCCGGTGGCCTCCTGGTCCAGCGCGGCCGTCGGCTCGTCCAGCAGCAGCACGCGGGGGGCGAGCGCCAGCGCGCGCACCAGTCCGAGACGCTGGCGCTCGCCGGTGGACAATTCGTTCACCAGCGCATCCAGTTTGTCCTCGGCCAGGCCCAGCCGGACCATGATGGCCGCCGCCGCGGCGCGGTCCGCGAAATGCGGCGCCACGCGGTCTTCCCACCAGCCGGCCTCGGCCTGGCAGTACATGACCAGGCGCCGCCACTCGTAGCCGCGCATGCGGGAACGGGGCCGGCCGGCCAGCTCGGCCTCGCCGTGGCCCGGATCCAGATCGGCGATCTGGCGCAGCAACAGCGACTTTCCGGCTCCCGAGGGACCCATGACGGCCGCGCATTCCCCAGCGGCGAGATCCAGGCTGACGGGCGACAGGCGCGGGCTGTACAGCCCGCGCAGACGGAGCAGCGGCTTGTCGGAGGGAGCGGCAGGCATGGACGGACGTCGGCCGGCGGCCCGGCTCAGAGCATGTGCGCCAGGAATTCCCGGCTGCGCGCATGCTGCGGCGCGCGGAAGAATTCGGCCGAGGGAGACTCCTCGACGATGCGGCCTTCGTCCATGAATATCACGCGATGCGCGACCTCTCGCGCGAATCCCATTTCGTGGGTGACGACCAGCATGGTCATGCGTTCGTCGGCCAGCTGCTTCATGGTGCGGAGCACCTCCCCGGTCAGCTCCGGGTCGAGCGCGGACGTGGGCTCGTCGAACAGCATGATGTCGGGTTCCATCGCCAGCGCCCGGGCGATCGCAACCCGCTGCTTCTGGCCGCCCGACAGGCGTCCGGGGTAGTTGTCGCGCTTGTTCAGCAGCCCGACCTTGCGCAACAGCTCCTCGGCCTTGGGAACGATCTCGGCGCGCGCCATGCCCTTGACCGTGATGGGGGCCTCGATGACGTTCTGCAGCACCGTCATGTGGGGGAACAGGTTGAAAGACTGGAACACCATGCCCATCTTGCGGCAGATGCGGCGCACGTCGGCGTCGCTGGCATACTGGCTGCGGCCGCCCTCGACCGCGCGGGCCATGACCTCGCCCTCGACCTCGACACTGCCCTCGTCTATGGTTTCCAGGTGGTTCAGGCAGCGCAGAAAGGTGCTCTTGCCGGAGCCGGACGGGCCGATCACCGCCACCACCTCGCCCTGCCCCAGGGTGAGCGACACGCGGTCGAGCACGCGGTGGGGGCCGAACGACTTGACGATGTCGCGCGCCGCTATCATGACGGGACGCTCCGACGGCGGGTTACTGGTCATATTTGGCATAACGCTTTTCCATGTGCTGGAAGAACCACGTCAACACCAGCGTCATGATGAGATAGAAGGCCGCGGCGACCAGGAATGGCGTGGTCGTGAAATCGCGCTGCACGATGCCGCGCGCCGTGCGGAGAATGTCATTGAGCGCCAGCACGTAGATGAGCGAGGTGTCCTTGACGAGCGTGATGGTCTCGTTGCTCATGGGCGGCAACACGCGCTGCACCATCTGCGGCAGCACGATGCGGCGCAAGGTCTGCAGGTAGGTCATGCCCAGCACCTTGCTGCCCTCGTACTGGCCCCGGTCGACCGACAGGATGCCGGCGCGGAAGATCTCCGCGAAGTAGGCGGCGTAGTTCAGCGCGAAGGCCACCACGGCCGCGGGAAAGTCCGGCAGGCGCACGCCCACCACGGGCACGAAAGGCAGGGCGAAATAGATGAACAGCATCTGGAGCATCAGCGGCGTGCCGCGCATGAGCCAGATGTAGCCGTTGACGAGGCGGCTCAACAGCTTCCATTTGGATATCCGCACCAGCGCCAGCACCAGCCCCAGGGGGACCGCCAGCGCCAGCGTGATGAAAAACAGCGTCAAGGTGACTTTCGCGCCTTGCGCCAATGGCCCCAATAGGGAGAGTACGTAGTCCATGCAGTGGGTTCGCGCCGCCAGGGCAACAGGGAATCATGAGCAAGCCCGCCTGGCGCGCGCTGGCGCTGCGGCGGGCTGCGAAAACAGGGCGAGAGGCGCCCGGCCGGCGGGCCGCGGGCGCCTTCCGCCGCTTACTTGATGATGTTGGCGCCGAACCACTGGGTCGCGATGCGGCCGGCGGTGCCGTCCTGCTTCATCGAATCCAGCGTGGAATTCAGCTTGCCCAGCAGTTCGGTGTCGTCCTTGCGCACGCCGACGCCGTAGTCTTCGGTGCCGAAGTTCTCGTCCAGCACGCGGTATTCGCCCGCGCGCTTGCTGATCAGGTAGCGGCCCACCACTTCGTCGACGACGATGGCGTCGAGGCGGCCGGCGGCCAGGTCCATCAGGGCCGTGACGTTATCGCCGAACTTCTTCACTTCCTTGATCTGCGCGGCGACCGGGTCCTTGGCGATGGCGTCCGTGGCGCTGCTGCCGTCCTGGGCGCCGACGACCTTGCCGGCCAGGTCGGCCTTGAGCTTCACGGGCGACGCGTTGCCCACGATGATGATCTGGTGGTTGGCCATGTACGGGGCGGTGAAGCTGATGTTCTTCTTGCGCTCCTCGGTGATGGTCAGGCCGTTCCACAGCACGTCCACGCGCTTGCCGTTCAGCTCGGCTTCCTTGGCGCTCCAGTCGATCGGCTTGAATTCGACTTCCAGGCCCAGGCGCTTGCTGGCTTCCTTGGCCATATCGATGTCGAAACCGACGATCTGGTTGTTCGCGTCCCGAAAGCCCATGGGCGGGAAGTTGTCGTCCAGGCCGACGACGACCTTCTTGGCGGCGGCGGGCGCCTGCGCGCCAGCCGTGGGCGCGTTGTCGCCGGGGCCGCAAGCCGTGAGCATCGCGGTTGCGGACACGAGAAGAAGTGCAGTCAGTTTTTTCATAGTTATGGGCGCCCGAGGCGCTGGAATGAAGAAAGCCGGGAGGCCGGTAAAAGCCGCGAGCCGGTATTTTAGCCTCCCCGCCGGTCCCGGGCATGGGGCCCCGCCGGATGCCCGCGCTATCGCGGCGGGTGGAAACGCTCCAGCAGGCGCAGGAACAGTTCCACCGCCCGGGAAGCCGGCCGCGAGACCTCGGTGATGGCGCAGATCGTGTTCTCGTACGCGGGCCCGCCGGGCAGGCGCGTCAGGGCATGCCGCCGAGAGACCGAATCGGCGTAATGCTGGGGCAGCAGGCCGACGTAATGGCCCGTGGACACCAGCATGGCGATGGCTTCCAGCCCCGTGGCTTCCGGCCCCCGGGTGAAGCCGTAGGCGCCCAGCGCGTCGTGCACGAAGGGGTGGGAACGGTATACCAGGGGCAGTTCGCGGGCCCTCGGCAGACTGCCGCGCGTCACGAAGATCCGGTGCCGTTCGATGAAGAGGCGCTGGTAGTTGAACCCGCTTTCTCGCCGGTACATGCCCCGGACCGCGATCTGGACCCGGCGTTCGCGCAGCGCCTGGTCCAGGTCGTTGAAGGTCATGACGGTGAGCTCGACCTTGACGTCGGGCGCCGCCTCGCGCAAGGCGGCCAGCGCCACCGGAATGTGGCAGTCGGCGTCGGTGATGACGTGTTCCACCATGCCGATGGACAGCGTGCCCGACAGCACGCCGCGGATGGCGTCGATTTCGGGACGGATGCGTTCCAGGGACTTCAGCGCGTCGCGGGCCAGCTCCAGGGCGACCCGGCCCGCCTGGGTCAGCTCGAAGCCAGACGGGCCGCGGTCGCACAGCCGCACGCCCAGCGTTTCCTCGACCTCGCGCACGTGCCGGCTGATGGACGCCTTGGACATGTGCAGCTGCTTTTCCGCCGCGGCGAAGCCGTTGGCCTGCGCCACGGCGCAGAAGATGCGCAACGAGCGCAGGTCGCGCTCCGTGAACTCGGGACGGGTCAAGATCGTTTCTTTTGGAAAGGTATCGAATTTCGAAACCATACCACTAAAAAAATCATTTTTAACAACCCTTCCCGGCAGATACAGTTTGCCCAGCACTGGCGCCAAAGGGCAAAGACCCTGGCTGGGACTCTCCGGAGATCCGCCAGCCCAGTGCCGCAACCATGACGACATACAAGGGAAATCACCATGCAGAATCTGTCCAGAAGGCGTTTCGTCGCCACCACGCTCGCCACCGGCGCCACCCTCGCCCTGCCCTCTCTCTCGTTCGCCGAAGGCGGCTCGCTGGCCGACATCAAGAAGCGCGGCAAGCTGACCGTGGGCACCGAGGCCGCCTACGAACCGTTTGAATTCGTGGAGAACGGCAAGGTCGTCGGCTACGGACACGACGTGCTGCAGCTGATGGCCGCCAAGCTCGGGGTACGCCTGGAACAGATGAACCTGCCCTTCCAGGGGCTACTGCCGGGCCTGATGTCGCGCAAGTTCGACTTCGTCGCCACCAGCGTGGGCATCACCCCCGAACGCGCCCGCCGCTTCGCCTTCACCCAGCCCGTCGGCGTGGTCCGCTCGGTGCTGATGGTGCGGGTGGACGATGCGTCCATCAAGCAGGACATGGACATCGCGGGCAAGATCATCGGCACCCAGATGGGCTCGTCCTCTCAGCCCGTCGCCGAGGAATTCGAAAAGCGGCTGAAGGAAAAGAACGGCAAGGGCTACGCCGACACCAAGCTGTTCCAGGCCTATCCCGACGTCTCCAACGCGCTGGCCAACAAGACCGTGGACGTGGCGCTGATGCCCTCGAACATCGCCGCCGTCCAGATGCGCAAGCAGCCCGGCGCGTTCCGCATCGCTGGCGAGATCGGCCAGCCCAAGCTGCTGGCCTGGGTCGCGAATCCGAAGGACCTCGAAATCCGCCAGTTCATCAACGACAGCTTCGACGAACTGCGCGCCAACAGCCAGCTGCTGGAATTGCAGAAGAAATGGTTCGGCGCCCCTATGGACATCCCGCGCGCCAACTACCTGCCTGACGGCGCCATCTGAGCGGAATCCCCATGCTGGAATGGCTGAATCAGAACGGCGCGCTGGCGCCGTTCCTGCACGGCGTCGTCTCGGGCACGGCAATCACCCTCGCGGCATCCCTGGCCGCATTCGCCATCGGCATCGGACTGGGCGTCGCGCTGCTGCTGGCGCGCCTGTCGCCCTACGGGCCGCTGCGAGGGCTGGTCATGCTGTGGGTCAGCGCCATACGCGGCACGCCCGCGCTCATCCACATGCTGATCGCCTACTACGTGGTCCCACCCGTGCTGGGCATCTCGGTGTCGCCGCTGGCCGCCGGAATCGGCGCGCTGGCTTGCAATACGAGCGCCTACATCGTGGAGATCCTGCGCGGGGCGCTGGGCACGCTGTCGCCCGGCCAGGTGGCCGCGGCGCGGGCGCTGGGCCTGCGCCGCCGGCAGATCTGGCGCCACGTGCTGCTGCCGCAGGTGTTCTACCGCGCGATCCCGCCCCTGACCAGCGAACTCACCATCCTGCTCAAGGCGTCCTCGCTCATGTCCATCATCGCGGTGCCGGAACTGGCCACCGTGGCCCGCAACGCCACGTTGCAAAGCGACCTGCCGCTGCAGGTCTTCACCGTCACCGCCGCCGTCTACTTCATCATTCTTTTCTGCCTGTCGGCCGCCTCGCGCCTGTGCGAACGCCGCGTGTCCAGGATGCTACCCAATGCCCATTGATTTCTCACTCGTCGGGGAATCCGTTCCCGTCCTGCTCAAGGGCTTGCGGATCACGGCCCTGGTCAGCCTCATCGGCATCCCGCTGGGCATCCTGATCGGCACGGCCGCGGCCTATGCCGCGCAATCCCGCACGCTGCTGCGGCCTCTGGCGCTGGCATACGTCGAACTGGTGCGCAACATCCCGTACCTGATCCTCGTGTACCTGTCGTTCTTCGGGCTGCCCAAGCTGGGCGTGCCGGCCTCGGCCATGTCGGTCGCCATCGGCTGCACCGCCTTCTACACCGGCGGGTACTTCTGCGAAGTCCTGCGCGCCGCGCTCAAGAGCGTGCCGCGCGGCCAGAGCAGCGCCGCCCTGTCGCTGGGCATGACCTATTGGCAAACGCAGCGCCACATCGTCGTGCCCCAGCTGTTCGGCTTCCTCATCCCGCCCACCACCAGCCTGATCATCATGATGTTCAAGGACTCGGCGATCTTTTCGGTGATGAGCCTGCCGGAAATGACCTACCAGAGCAACCTGCTCACGGCCAACACCTTCGCCTACCTGGAAGTGCTGGGCACCACCGCCCTCATCTACTGGCTGTGCAGCGTGCTGATGGCCGGCGCGGGCCGCCGCCTGGAGACCCTGGTGCGCCGCGGCGCGCGCCAGGCCTGACCCCGCAACCAAAGGAAGCCCAACCATGACCACCTATACGGTCCCTCCCCGCACCGGCCACCCGACCCTGCTGTACTCCACGCTGGCGCTGGACCTGGACAATCTGCAGGCCGACATCGCCGTGCTGGGCATGCCCTACGGCGCGCCCTATTCCGCCGCCGACTTCAGCAACGACCAGACCAATGCGCCCACGGCCATCCGCCAGGCCACCGACCGCGTCGCGCGCCGCCCGGGCCACTATGACTTCGATATCGACGGCCCCCTGCTGCAAGGCCGCGACGACATCCGCTTCGTAGACTGCGGCGACATCATCCCTGACCTGTCCAAGCCCCGCGGCGAGCACTACGAGCGGGCCGAGGCGGCGGTGCGCCGGATCGCGGCCGCCGGCGCCGTCCCCATCGTGTTGGGCGGCGACCACGGCATCACCACGCCCATCCTGCGCGGCCTGGACCAGAAAGGCCCGATCACGCTGGTCCACATTGACGCCCACCTGGACTGGCGCGACCACGTCAACGGCGTGCGCGAGGGCCTGTCCAGCCCCATCCGCCGCGCCTCCGAAATGGCGCACGTGGACCGCATCGTCCAGATCGGCCTGCGCGCCCAGGGCAGCGGTCGCCCCGAGGAAATGGAAGCCGCGCGCGCCTACGGCGCCGAGCTGGTCACGGCCTACGAACTGCACGACATCGGCATGGACGCCGTGCTGGACCGCATTCCCGACGGCGGCAACTATTACCTGACGATCGACGCCGACGGCATGGACCCGTCCGTCATGCCGGCCGTGGCCGGCCCCGCGCCCGGCGGCGTCACCTTCCTCCAGGCCCGCAAGCTGATCCACGGCCTGGTGCGCAAGGGCCGCGTGGTGGGCATGGACATCGTCGAGATCCAGCCCGAGAAGGACCTGAACCAGATTACGTGCATCACGGCGGGCCGCCTGATCCTTAACCTGATCGGCGCCTCCATCCGCGCGGGACACTACGACAAATGAATGCTCCCGCACCCATCATCGACATCCGCGGGGTGGACAAATACTACGGCAGCCACCACGTGCTCAAGCAATGCTCCACCCGCGTGGACAAGGGCGAGATCGTGGTGGTCTGCGGGCCGTCGGGATCCGGCAAGTCCACGCTCATCAAAACCGTCAACGCGCTGGAGCCCATCCAGGGCGGCGACATCCTGATCGACGGCGCCTCCGTGACGGCGGCCACCGACCTGCCCAAGCTGCGCACGAAAGTGGGCATGGTGTTCCAGCATTTCGAGCTGTTCCCCCATCTGGACATCATGCGCAACCTGACGCTCGCGCAGCAGATCGTGCTGGGGCGGGACCTCGCCACCGCGCGCGCCAAGGCCGGCGCGCTGCTGGAGCGCGTCGGGCTGTCGGCGCACGCGGGCAAGCAGCCCGGCCAGTTGTCCGGCGGCCAGCAGCAGCGCGTGGCCATCGCGCGCGCACTGTCGATGGATCCCATGGCGATGCTGTTCGACGAGCCGACCTCCGCGCTGGATCCCGAGATGGTCAACGAAGTGCTGGACGTCATGGTGGAACTGGCCGAGGAAGGCATGACCATGATGGTCGTCACGCACGAGATGGGCTTCGCGCGCCGCGTCGCCAACCGCGTGGTCTTCATGGAAGACGGCGCCATCATCGAGGACAGCCCGACCGACCGATTCTTCCGCGACGCCGCCAGCCCGCAAGCGCGCCGCTTCCTTTCCAAGCTCCTTCCCCATTGACGTTCCCGCGGGCCGACGCCCGCCCGCCACCACCAGGACCCCGACATGGCACACACCCGCATCCGCAAATTCAATACGCGCCAAACCTATCCCGAACAACGGCTGGACAACGATCTCTGCCAGGCCGTGGTGGCCGGCAATACCGTGTTCCTGCGCGGCCAGATCGGCCAGGACCTGGACACCCGCGAATCGGTCGGGGTGGGCGACGTGGCCGCCCAGGCGGAGAAGGCCATGGCCAACGTCGCCATGCTGCTGCAGGAATGCGGCAGCGAGCTCTCCCACATCTGCAAGCTCACCGTCTATCTCGTCGACGTGCGCTATCGCGAAGCGGTCTACAACGTCGTGGGCCGCTGGCTCAAGGGCGTGTTCCCCGTGTCGACCGGCATCGTCGTGTCGGCCCTGGCCCGGCCGGAATGGCTGGTCGAGATCGACGTCACCGCCGTCATTCCAGACTGAGGAACGCGCGCCATGCCGACCCCTTCCGAGGCGCTGCTGGCGCGGCTGGTCGCCTTCGACACCGTGACCCTCCAACCCAATCTAGCCTTGATCGAAGCCGTGCGCGAACTGCTGGCCGCCCACGGCATCGCCTCGACGCTGGTGCGCAGCGAAGACGGAACGCGAGCCAACCTCCATGCCTCGGTCGGGCCGGCCGACGCGCCCGGCGTGCTGCTGTCCGGACATACCGACGTGGTGCCGGCGGCCGGCCAGGCGTGGACCGTGCCGCCTTTCGCCCTAACGGAGCGCGACGGCCTGCTGTACGGCCGCGGCACGGCCGACATGAAGGGCTTCGTGGCCTGCGCCGTCAACGCCATGCTGCAGGCCAGCAGGCGCCCCCTGCGCCGGCCGCTGCAGCTGGCGCTGTCATACGACGAGGAAATCGGCTGCGTCGGCGTGCGCAGGCTGCTCGAAGTGATGGAAACGGCGCCCGTGCGCCCCGCGCTGTGCATCGTGGGCGAGCCCACGTCCATGCAGATCGCCACCGGCCACAAGGGGAAAATGGCGCTGCGCGCGGTCTGCCTGGGGCTGGAAGGCCATTCCGCGCTGGCGCCCCGCGCGCTGAACGCCATCCATCTGGCTTGCGACCTCGTGGGCGCCATGCGCGCGTTGCAGGACGAGTTGCGCGCCCACGGCGCGCGCGACCCCGCCTACGACGTGCCCTATGCCACGGTGCACGCCGGCTGCATCCATGGCGGCCGCGCGCTAAACATCGTGCCTAACGAGTGCACGGTGGATTTCGAGATCCGCCACCTTGCCCAGGACGACCCGGACGCCCTGTTGGCGCCGCTGCACCAGGCCGCCGACGGCATGCGCGAGCAGGCCCGCCGCCAAGCGCCCGCGGCCGACATCCGGATAGAGACCGTCAATGCCTATCCGGGCCTGGACACCCATCCCGCCAGCGAAGCGGTGCGCTTCGTCGAGTCGCTGCTGCCCGCCGGCACTGGCCGGATCAAGGTGGCCTTCGGCACGGAGGGCGGGCTGTTCACCCGCCACCTGGGCGTGCCAGTGGTCGTGTGCGGCCCGGGCTCCATCGTCCAGGCCCACAAGCCGGACGAATACGTCTCGCGCGCCCAGCTGGCCGAGTGCGATGCCTTCATGGAGCGGCTGGTTGCAGCCCTGTAGCGGCGCCGTGCTAGGCTAGCCGGCCGATACACGACACCAACGGCGGCAATGAATATCGACGACCTCCACGCGGGCGCAGGCCACGGCCGGACCGGCGCGCAACACGGGGATGCGGCATGAGCCCGGCGATCCGGCTGGGCCCTTTGGTCTTTCCCACCGAACTGGCCGTGCTGGCCGCGGCCGTTCTGGCCGGGCTGCTCGCGGCGCGCCTGTGCGGGCGCGCGCGCGCGGCCGAACTCGGCACGATCCTGTGGCGCGCCCTGTTCATCGGCCTGGCGGTGGCGCGGCTGGCTTTCGTCTGGCAGTACCGCGAGCACTACCTGCCCGAACCGCTGCGCATGCTGGACCTGCGCGACGGCGGCTGGCACGGCATGGCCGGCCTCGCCGCGGCCTGGATCTACGCGCTCGGCGCGGCGTTGCGGCGCCAGGCGGCGCGGGTCGCGCTGCTCGGCGCGCTGGCGCTGGCCAGCGCCGTCTGGATCGGCGGCGGCCGCTGGCTGGCGCCGGCGCCGCAGACGCGCCCCGAACTGGCGAGGCTGGCGCTGCAGCAGCTGGACGGTCAGCCCGCCACGCTGGCCGCATTCCACGGCAAGCCCACGGTGATCAATCTGTGGGCGAGCTGGTGCCCGCCCTGCCGCCGCGAGATGCCGGCATTCGCCGCCGCGCAGGCCGCAAATCCGGACGTGAACTTCGTCTTCCTGAACCAGGCCGAAACGCCGGAAGACGTTGCCGGCTTCCTGCGCCGGCACGCGCCGGCGCTGCGCAACGTGCTGATCGATCCGGCCGGCGAGGCCTCGCGCGCGATGAGCAATCGCGGCCTGCCCGCCACCCTGTTCCTGGACGCGCAGGGAAGGCTCACCGATTTGCGGGTCGGCGAGCTGTCCACGGCCTCACTGGCCCAGCGCCTGGACGCGATCAAGGCGCCGGGCGCCAGCCGCTAGCCGCTAGTCGGCCCGGCGCCCGCCCGCGCTAGCCCATCGCGGCGAGCATGAGGTCCAGGTTCTGCACCGCCGCGCCCGACGCGCCCTTGCCCAGGTTGTCGAACACGGCTGTAAGCAGGACTTGGCCGTGCTGCGCATTGCCGTAGACTGCCAGGCGCAGGTCGTTGGTGCCGTTCAGGGCCTGCGGATCCAGGTGCGTGTGCGCCGCCGCATCCTCGGGCGCGACCACCCGCACGTGCGCCGCGCCGGCGTAGTGCCGGCTCAGGCAGTCGTGCAGGCGCGCGGCATCCACGCCAGAGGGCAGCAGCCGCAACTGCAGCGGCACGGTCAGTACGATGCCTTGGCGGAAAGCCCCGTAAGCGGGCACGAAGACCGGCCGCTGGGTCAGGCCGGCGTGCCGTTCGATTTCCGGGGTGTGCTTGTGCGCCAGTCCCAGCCCGTACAGCTGGAACGCCGGCCCCTGCGGGCCGCCCGGTCCTTCGTAGGCCTCCACGCTGGCGCGGCCGCCGCCCGAATAGCCCGACACGGCATGCACCGTGACCGGGTAGTCCGCCGGGACCAGCCCCGCGCGCACCAACGGCCCCAGCAGCGCGATGGCCCCGGTGGGATAGCAGCCGGGATTGCTCACGCGCCGCGCCCGGGCGATCAACCCGCCCTGCTCCGCGTTCATTTCGGGGAAGCCGTACACCCAGCCGGGATCCGTGCGATGGGCCGAACTGGCGTCGATCACGCGGACCGCCGGGTTCACGATGGAAGCCGCTGCCTGGCGCGCCGGCTCGTCGGGCAGGCAGAGGATGGCGACGTCGCAGGCGTTGATCGCTTCGGCCCGGCGTTGCGGATCCTTGCGGTCCGCGAACGGCAGGGTCAAGAGCCGCAGGTCGGCGCGGCCTTGCAGGCGTTCATGGATCTGCAGGCCCGTGGTGCCTTGGTCGCCGTCGATGAAAACAAGAGGATGGGTCATGGCGCGATCTTCCTGGTACAGAGGGATGTGCGGGGATACAGGCTCTATCATCTGCCGGCTCGCCAGATAGCAAAAGTCGAATATCATGACCATCAAATTCATGTTTTCTGAACGATCCAATGACAAGCCATGCGTGAAATCAGCCTGGACCGGCTCCGCACCCTGGTCGCCATCGCCGACCTGGGTTCATTCGCCGAGGCGGCCCGCGCCCTGCATCTTGCGCCGCCCACCGTCAGCCTGCACGTGGCGGACCTGGAGGAGCGCATCGGCGCGCCCCTGCTGACGCGCAAGCGCGGCCAGGTCCGGCCGACCTCGATCGGCGAAACGCTGCTGGAACGCGCGCGCAGGCTGCTCGCCGAGGCCGACCAGGCGCTCGACGACGTGCAACGCCAGGTGCAGGGACTGGCCGGGCGCGTGCGGCTGGGCGCCTCGACCGGCGCCATCGCCCATCTGCTGCCCCAGGCATTGGAAACGCTGGGGCGCAATCACCCAGGCATAGACGTGCAGGTCGCCGTGCTGACCTCGCACGAAACCCTGCTGCGCCTGGCCGACGGATCGCTGGACGTAGGGCTGGTGGCCTTGCCCCAGCCGCCCCTGGACGGCATCGTGCTGCGCCCGTGGCGGCGCGATCCGGTCATGGCCTTCCTGCCCGCCGGCTGGCCTGCGCCCGCCCGCATCGCGCCGGCCTGGCTGGCCGAGCGCCCCCTGATCCTGAACGACGCCAGCACCCGGCTGTCGCGCCTGACCGCCGAATGGTTCGCCGCCGCGGGCCTGAACCCGCGCCCGCGCATCCAGCTGAATTACAACGACGCGATCAAGAGCCTGGTGGCAGCGGGCTATGGCGCCACGCTGCTGCCGCACGAAGCCACGGCGCCGCAGCCCGATCCCCGCATCGCCATGCGTCCGCTGCGGCCGGCGCTGTGGCGCCCCCTGGGCATCGCGCACCGCGCCGGCCAGGTGGAACGGGCCACCCAGCACGTGCTCGACGTGCTGTGGGAACTGCGCGCCGCCAATCCGCGCGGCGCTCAGGCCCCGGAGGGCGGCGACCTGCGGAAATAGCGGGTGCGCTGGCTTTCCTCGCGCAGGCGCCGGGCCCGCGACCGGAACAGGTCCTTGCGGCCCACGATGCCCACCAGCCGGCCGCTTGCTCGATCCAGGATGGGCACGCGGCCCGCGCCCGACAGCGCCATGCGGTCGGCGATCTGGCTGGCCAGTTCCTCGGGGTAGCCGTAGACCAGTTCGCGCCCCTGCAAGGCTTCGGCCAGGGTCCGCTCATGCCGGTCACCATCCAACGCCCAGCCCAGCGTGTCGGCGCGGGTCACTTCGCCCACCACGACGCCCTCTCCGTCGAGCACCGGATAACTGGTATGGACGGGATGCGCGGTCGTGAAGTGCTCGATGGCCTGCCCTACCGTCCAGCCTTGCGGCAGCGTCTCCACGGGCGTGGTCATCACGTCCCGCACACGCAGCAGATCGAACGGATCCACCCGGTATTCGCGGCTGATATGGTGGCCGCGCCGGGCGATTTTCTCCGTCAGGATGGAACGCTTGAGCAGCAGGACCGTAACGCCATACGCGAATACGCAGGCGGCCAGCACCGGCAGCAGCGCGCCGACGTCGCCCGTCAGCTCCACCGCGAACAGGGTCGCGGTGAGCGGCGCGCGCATGGTGCCGCCCATCATCGCGGCCATGCCCAGCAGCGCCCAGAAGCCGGCGTCCGCCTGCGGCAGCAGCGGCGTCGCCAGCGCGCCCAGCGCGCCGCCGAAGATCAATAGCGGGGCCAGCACGCCGCCCGAGGTGCCCGACCCCAGCGCGATCGACCAGATGAGGACCTTGACGACCAGCAACAGCAGCACCGCCTGCAGCGCCAGGTCGCCCGCCAGCAGGTGCCGGATGTTGTCGTAGCCCACGCCCAGCGCGGCGGGATCGATCAGGCCGCCGATGCCGATCGCCAGGCCGCCGAAGGCCGGCCACCACATCCAATGCAGGGGCAATTTTTCGAACAGATCCTCCGCCGCGTAGACCATGGAGGTCAGGACGCCCGATCCCAGCCCGGCGATCACGCCGACCGCCGCGGCGGCCAGCAGGTGCACGGGCGTGAACGGCAGCGTGCCCGCGTAAGCGAAGATCGGCCCGGCGTCCAGCGCGTAGGCGCGCACGGCGGCCGCCACCAGCGCCGCCATCGCGACGGGCAGGAAGCTGCGCGGCTTCCATTCGAACAGCAGCAGTTCCACCGCCAGCAGCACCGCCGCCAGGGGCGTGGAGAAAATGGCCGTCATGCCGGCGGCCGCGCCGGCCACCAGCAGCGTCTTGCGCTCGCCGTCGTCCAGGTGGATGGTCTGGGCCAGCAGCGAGCCGATCGCGCCCCCCGTCATGATGATGGGGCCCTCGGCGCCGAAAGGGCCGCCCGTGCCGATCGACACCGCGGAAGACACCGGCTTCAGGATCGCGACCTTGGGCTGGATGCGGCTCTTGCCGATCAGGATGGCTTCCATGGCCTCCGGAATGCCATGGCCGCGGATCTTCTCGGATCCGTATCGGGCCATCAGGCCGATGATGAGGCAGCCGACCACGGGAATGGCCACGGATGCGGGCCCGAGCTGGCCCGTCGTGATGGGTTGGTCGGCGAAGGAGAACTGGCCGTGATAGGCCAGGTTGGTGCATAGCGCGATCAGGCGCAGCAGCATCCACGCGGCAACCACGCTGGCCAGGCCGACCGGTATGGCCAGGCCCATGAGCAGGACGACGCGTTTGTCGGTGGTGAAATCGCCCAGGCGCAACGCGGCCCGGGCGGAAGAGGAAGTGGGAGGCATGTTCGGGAAACGGGGGGGAAGTAATCCGCGGGAATTTGCGGCGCATCAATATATCGTATCACGACATATATTAGAATCGGTCGGGTGAAAGAGCCCCCATCCCCAACCAGCCTCTCCCCCGCGGACTACGAACTGCTGGCCGATTTCCGCTACGCGCTGCGCCGCTTCGCGGTCTTCAGCGAGGGCGCCGCGGCCCGCCTGGACCTGATGCCGCAGCAGCATCAGGCCTTGCTGGCCATCAAGGGATCCCGCCAGGGCGCGGCCGGCCGGCGCGGCCTTTACGTGGGCGAAATCGCGGAACGCCTGCTGATCCGTCCGCACACCGCCGCCGAGCTGGTCGGCAGGCTGGCGCGCCTGGACCTGGTCCGCCGCGAACCCGATCCCGAGGACGGCCGCCGCGTGGAGGTGGTGCTTACCTCGAAGGCCGAGCGCCTGCTGGAAGACCTGTCCGCCTCTCATCTGGAAGAGCTGCGCGCCATGCGCCCCCTGCTGACCCGGCTGCTGGCGCGCATCGGCGAGGAGCCCGCCCGCTCCTGACTGCGTTTTGCAGCATAAGCTTATGCTGCACCGCAACCATTCACATGCTAAATTATCGCCCCGCGACATAATCGAAGGTCGCGAGGAGATCGTTTTGGGTGTTGCAATCAAGCGCTGGCTGGGCTCGTTCGCGCCGGCGCCGGTGGGCGTCAACGGGCGCGAAAAGCTGTTAGGCGCGGTGGGCGCGCTCCTGGGGCTCTTCTGTACGGAATGGGTGGGCCGGCACGCCCTGGGCAGCGCCAGCCCGTGGTTCATCGCGCCGATGGGCGCCTCGGCGGTGCTGTTGTTCGCCGCTCCCGCCAGCCCCCTGGCCCAGCCCTGGTCGCTCATGGCCGGCAACCTGATCTCCGCGCTCATCGGCGTCTTCTGCGCCCAATTCATCCCCGTGCCCGGACTTGCCGCGGCCGCCGCCGTGGCGCTGGCCATCGGCGCCATGTTCTCGCTGCGCTGCCTGCATCCGCCCAGCGGCGCGGTGGCGCTGACCGCCGTGCTGGGCGGGCCGCCCGTCGCCAGCCTGGGTTACGGCTTCGCCCTGTGGCCCGTGGCGCTGAATTCCCTCATCCTGCTGTGCATCGCCGTGGTCTTCAACGGCGCGCTCAAGCGCAACTACCCGCGCCGCCACGCCGACACGGCCGGCGGCCACCACACCCGCGACCTGGCGCCCAGCGCCCGGCTGGGCTTCAGCCTCAGCGACCTGGACGAAGCGCTGAACCAGCGCGGCGAGCTGCTCGACATCAGCAAGGAAGACCTGGAGGAAATCGTGCTGGCGGCCGAATTGCGCGCCAGCGTCCGCCGCTTCGGCGACGTGCGTTGCGCCGACATCATGTCGCGCGACGTGGTCACCGTGCGGGCCCACGATCCCCTGGACTACGCCGTGCGCCTGTTCGACAAGCACCGCGTGCAGGCGCTGCCGGTGCTCGATCCGGAGGGGCGCTACGCGGGCATGATCGCCCAGGGCGACGTACTGGCGCGCCGCAACCGCCTGGCCACGGTGGCCGCGGACGCGACCGGGGTGCCGGATCTGGTGGTGGCCGATTGCATGCACAGCGAAGTGCCCTTCGCCACGCCCGGCCTGCCCGTGATCGAACTGGCGCGTCCCATGTCCGACAGCCTGCACTGCGTGCCGGTGCTGGACGAGTCGCGCGACCTCGTCGGCCTGGTGACGCAGTCGGACCTGGTTGCCGCGCTGTACCAGATCGCCGTATCTTCCAGCGCCCAGGCGGACGACCCGCAAGCCCGGAAGCTGGCGGCCTGATCCCCGCCCCTCCGTAGCCATACGGATTCCTGCGGGCGCGGGCCTCAAGGCATAATTTCAGGCGTGAATCCCCTGTCGCGCTCAAGCGCCCTTCTTTGCTGGCTGGTCCTGTTCTGCCTTGGCGCCTTCTGGATCGGCCGGCAGGAATACGTGGACCAGCACGAACGCTTCCTGCAAAGCACCAGCGTGGCGCAGCGCATGCTGAGCCAGAAAACGGTGCAGCACGAAGCCGTCCTCGCCACGCTCGCCGCCCTGTCCCATCCCCCCGCGCCCGAGCGGCTGTTCCCCAGCCTGCAACCGGCGATGCCGCAGCTCCTGGGGCTGGGGCACCTGCCGGGCGGCGTCTGGAGCGGCAGCGTGGCGGAACCGCCCGGCCTGGCCGACGCCGTGGAACGCGCCCGCAAGCTGGGCCGTCCCGTCACCCTGCCCGTGGACGACGCCCGATACTGGCTGGTGGCGCCCTCCGGCTGGAGCCTGCTGCTGGACGCCCGCCAGTTGGTCCCTCCGGCCGACTTCCCGCCGGGGCTCGCCACCCTCACGCTCGCCGTGGGGGCTGAACCCTTGCGCCTGCTCGACAAGCAGCCGGACGACGGCGCCCCGGGCTGGCGCCTTGCGCTGCAAAAACCCCTGGGCGCGGCCAGCCAGCCTTTCCAGATGCGCAGCGAACGCAGGCTGACGCCCGCCACCTGGCCCTGGGCGGCCTGGCTGGCCTGGGCGCTGGCCAGCGCCTTGCTGGTTGCGGGGGCCGTGGCCTGGCTGCGCTCGCGCGCCGAAACCCGCCGGCAGCAGGAACAATTGCGGCTGGGCGCCATGGCGCGGCTGAGCACCCTGGGCGAAATGGCGGCCGGCATCGCCCACGAACTCAACCAGCCCCTGACGGCCATCCTGGCGCACACCCGCGCCGCCGAGCGGCTGCTGGACGACGAGGACGAACGTCCCGCCGTGCGCCACGCGCTGCTGGCCAGCGCCGAGCAGGCCAAGCGCGCCGCCGACATCATCAGCCGCATGCGGGCGCTGGTGCGGCCCAGTTCTCCGGCGCGCCGCGAAGCCCTCGATCCGGACGCGCTGGTGGCGTCCCTGCGTTTCCTGCGCGAACCCGAACTTGCCCGGCAGGGCATCCGGCTCGGCTGGCACAACGCCAGCCCCGGCGCGCGGCCGCTGGGCGACCGCGTGGCGCTGGAGCAGATCCTGCACAACCTGGTGCAGAACGCCGCCGACGCGCTCGCGGGCTCCGCCGGGCCGCGCCAGATTTCCCTGGAGGGCCGCGCCGACGGCATGCACTACCTGTTCAGCGTCAGCGACACCGGACCCGGCATCGCGGCGGAAGCGCTGCCCCGCCTGTTCGCCCCGTTCTACACCACCCGGCCGCAGGGCATGGGCCTGGGGCTGGCGCTGTGCGACACGCTGGCCGGCTCCATGGACGGCCGCATCTCGGCGCGCAACCTCAGCCCGGCCGGCGCCTGCTTCACCGTCAGCCTGCCCCTTTCGGGTGGCCGGGAGGCCGCCGCAGGAATCTCCCATGCATGAACAATCCCCGCTGGTGTACCTGGTCGATGACGACGACGCCGTGCGCGACGGCCTCGCGCTGCTGCTGCGCAGCGTGGGTCTGCGCAGCGCGGGCTTCGGCGACCCGCAGGCGTTCCTGGCGCAGCTCACCGCGCAGGCCATCGGCTGCGTGGTGCTGGATATCCGCATGCCCGGCATCAGCGGGCTGGACGTGCTGAGCCAACTGGCGGAGCGGTCCGACCTGCCGGTCGTCATGCTGACCGGCCACGCCAACGTGGACCTGTGCCGCCGCGCCTTCAAGGGCGGCGCCATGGAGTTCCTGCAAAAGCCGATGGACGACGACGTGTTCCTCGACGCCGTGCAGGCCGCGGTGCGCACGCACATCGCCAGCCGCGAAAAGCTCGCGGTGACGCAGGCGGCACAGGAACGGCTCGATAAGCTGTCGGGGCGGGAACGCGAGGTGCTCGAACGGATCGTGCAGGGCCTGAGCAACAAGGAAATCGCGCGCGAGTTCGACCTGTCTCCGCGCACGGTCGAGACCTACCGGGCCAACGTCTTCGCCAAGCTGGAGGCGGAAACGCTGGCCGGCCTGATACGGGAGTACGCCGGGCTGCTGGCGTAGGACGCCTCCGTAGCCCTACGGAGCCCCCAGCGTAGCCGACCGAATACCGCCGATCGGCCCCGGTCCTTAATCTGTCTGCTCCTGTTATCGATCCCTGAAAGGAACCAGACATGTCGCCCAAACTCCTCGCCTCCGCCGTCCTCTTCGCCTGCGCCGGCGCCGCCAACGCGGCCGTGCTGACCGAAAGCAATCTGTCCATGGCCGATGCGCAGAAGCTGGCCACGGCCACCGTCGCCGCCTGCCAGGCCAAGGGCTACAACGTCAGCGCCTCGGTCGTGGACCGCGCCGGCCTGCTCAAGGCCTTCGCCCGCGCCGACAACGCCGGCCCCCACACCATCGAGGCCAGCCGCGCCAAGGCGTTCACCGCCGTCTCGGCCAAGACGCCCACGCTGACCATGATGGAAAACGCCCAGAAGAATCCCGGCGCGGCCAACCTGACCGATATCCCCGGCTTCCTGCTGTTGGGCGGCGGCGTGCCGATCAAGGCCGGTTCCAACGTGATCGGCGCCATCGGCGTGGCCGGCGCGCCCGGCGGCAATCTGGACGCGCAATGCGCCGACGCGGTGCTGGAAGAGAACGCCGCGCTGTTCAAATAAGCAACGCACGGCGCGGCGGGCCGGCGCCGTTGCGGCGCCGCCCGCAACGCGGTAGGCTTGGGCCGCCATGCCCCTGCCGCCGCCCCATCCCCTGCTGGACGCCACGCTGCGCGCCGTCGCCCGCCGCTATCGCGTGCCAGCCCTATCCGAATTCCCTGACGACGACGCGGTGCCCGCGACGGCGCTTGCCGTTCGCATCGAACAGGCCCGCGCCAGCGTGGCCGCCGGCCGCGCGCCGGCGCCCTCGGTCAGGCAGGCCTTTCTGGCGGCGCTGGCGCGGCTGATCCGCGATGCCATGCGCCCCGGCGAAGGCGATCCCGTGTTCCAGGCCATGTCGATGCGCCACCGCAATGCCGTGGTGCGCGAATACGCCTCGCTGTCCGCCGGCGCCGCCCAGGACCGCCGCGAGATCCTGGCCGCCGCCAACGCCCTCGCCCATCCGGCCAAGGTGGAGCGCATGGCCCCCGGGCCGGCGCGCGACGCCCTGGCCCGCCTGCGCGCGGCCGCGGTGCAGGCGCGCTGGGCGGCGCTGGCCGAGGCCGCCGGCACGTTGCGGGAATCGCCCGGCCCGGCAGCAGACGCCGCGGCTGCCGCGGCGCTGGAACGCCTGACCGCCAGCCCGGCGCTCGCGCGGCTGCTGCGCCTGGACCAGCTGGAACGCGACGAAGACGTCCGCCGGTATCGGACGCTATGGGCGCAACAGGGCCCGCGGCCCGGGAGCGCCACGGCGGCTGCGCAAGGCTATGCCTCGCGGGCGCGCGGCGACGCCGTCGAGGCGCTGGCCTTGCAGGCGCTGGAAGCCCTCGCCCGCAGGCTCAATGCCGCCGAGGCCGGCGCGCCCTACCGCGCCGTTTCTTCGATGCGCGTGCCCGCCTCCTTCCCCGCCAGCCCCGCGCGCGCCAAGAGCGAGTGGGACGCGGCCCTGCTGCGGCGATCCGCTGATGCAGGCGCGGCGCCGGCCTGGGATCTCTGCCTGCTGCTGGAGGCCAAGGCCTCGGCGGACGCCGCTGCCACGGATTTCCCGCGCCTGCTGCGCGGGCTCCGCCTGCTGGCCGAGGCCGACGCCCGGGCCGACTACGTCTTCAGTACCCGGCAGGGCGCTTTCCCCCTGCGCGGCGCCTCGCTGCGCGCTCTGCCCGCCGAAGGCCACGCCCTGGCGCAGGCGGTGCTGTACTTCTGCGACGGCCCCGCAGAAACCTTGCCGCGCCTGCTCAGCGCCGCCAGCCGCATGCAGCTGCTGTCGGCCCCGGCCAGCCTGGAGTACGCCAGCCGGCTGGCGCAGGGCCGGGATCCGGCGCCCGACGCGCTGGAGCCGGTCTGGCGCCAGCTGCTGGAATCGCCGCAATGGGCGGGCGTGCTGCAGCAGTACCCGATGCTGTGCGAAGCGCGCGAACTGATGGTGCATGCCGATGACCTGATGGCCGCCATCGCGGACGCGGCGCCTCCCGCGCCCGCCGTATCAGGCGCTAAGCCTGGGCGATGAGGCGGATGTCCTGGCTGCCCTCGCGCTCCAGCTGCGCGACCAGCCCCAGCTCCCAGTCCAGATACTCTCGGAAGCCCTGGTCGCGGGCGGCGAGATCCTCGAACAGGTAGGGGCTGATGCTCTGGTCGTCGTCTCCGGTCAGCACGCCTTGCGCACCGGTCGCCAGCGGCAGCCCTTGCGCCGCCCAGGACCGCGTGCCGCCCAGCAGGTAGCGCACCGGCCGCCCGGTCCGCCAGGCAAGCTCGGCGGCCACCGCGCCCGCCAGCACGCCGTCCGACGACGTCAGCACGACGGCGCGCGCCGTGTCGGCGGGCAGGAATTCGGCCAGGCGGTCCGGCGCCGCGAAGCGCGCGCCGGGCACGTGGCCGCGCTCGTAGGCGCCGCGCGACTCCACGTCGAACACCTCGGCCGCCTGCGCGTCCAGCGCGGCCCGCAGCGCCTCGGCGCGCAGCGTGCCGGCCTCGGGACGGTGCCGCAGCACGCGGCGCGGCTCGGGTCCGGTCAGGCGCGGCGCCAGCGCCGGCGGCGGGTAGAGATAGACTTCGACCGCGCCCAGCTGCGCCAGCCAGGCGCCGGTGGTCAGGGCGCGCACGCCGTCCCAGTCCGCCAGCACTACGCGGGCCCGGCGGGTCGCCAGGTATTCGTCCGTAGCCTGCACCAGTTGTCCGCCGGGGGCCCAGCGCCAGCCTTCCAGGTGTCCGGCTTCGTATTCCTCCCGGGTGCGCACGTCGAACCGGTAGAGCGTGCGGGCGTCCTGCTCGGCCTCGAACGCCCGCAGCGTGGCGGCGTCGATGTAGCCGATGCCCGCCCGCTCGGCCACATTGCGGGCCTGCTCGCGCGCGGCCGCCAGGGATTGCGCGTCCGGTTCGGGCAAGGCCGCCCGCCGCCCGTAGGCCAGCTCGCGGCCGGACAGCAGCCATTCCATGGTCCCGTTGCGCAGCGAAGCCACGCGGTTGGGGATGCCGGCGTCGATCAGCGTCTGCGCGCCGACGATGCTGCGCGTGCGGCCGGCGCAGTTCACCACCACGAAGGTGTTGGGATCGGGCGCCAGTTCGCGGATGCGATAGACCAGTTCCGCGCCCGGCAGGCTGTGCGAGAACGGCAGCGTGAAGTTATGGAATTCCTCGGGAGTGCGGCTGTCGACCACCACGATGTCGTCGCCGCGCGCGACGCGCTCGTGCAGCTCGTCCACGTCGATCCAGGGCGTGTGCTTCTCGTGTTCGATGACTTCGCCGAAGGCCTTGCTGGGCACGTTGGTGCCGGAGAACAGTTCGCGGCCTTCGCGCTCCCAGCCATCCGTGCCGCCCGCGAGCACGGCGATATCGCTCCAGCCCAGGCGCGCCAGCTTGGCCGCGGCCTGGTGGGCCAGGGTCTCGTCGTCATCCACCAGCACGATGCGGGTGCCCCGGCGCGGCACCAGGCGGTCGGCCAGCAGCTCCAGGCGCCACAGCGGCGCGGGGGCGGCATGCAGCAGATGACGGCGCGCGTAGCGGCCGGCCTCGCGCACGTCCAGCACGGCGATCTCGGCCTCGCCGCGCAATTCGTCCTGCAGGGCCTGCGGCGAAACGCGGGCGTGGAAGATCGCCGCGGGGGGCGAGAACGTGCGGTACGCGCCGCCCTGGGCGCTTTCGAATACGACGCGCCCCGGCAGGCGGTCCAGCGCCAGGCCGTAGAAATGCAGGTGCGCGCCCGGTTCCTCGCCCACCAGCTCGATGGTATGGACGTCCTCCGGCCCCAGCACGATCGATTGGCCCGGCCCCACGTCCACGCGGCGGGCGTGCGCCAGGGTGTCGCGGGCGGGATCGGCGCTCTTGCGGCGCGCATACACCTCGTTGCGCTCCACGCCCGCCACGCCGGCGATGATGGCCCAGGTCGTGTGGTCGTGCGGCGGCTGGGCCTTGCCCGGCTCGCCCAGCGACAGGTAAAGCGCATAGCCCCCGTCCACGTCCTCCGCCAGCCGGTAGATGGACGCCGGGCGGCCCGGCACCACGCTGAAGGCCTCCGGCGGGAACAGGTCGCGGCGGCGGCCCAGCGCCTCCAGGCGCTCCGCCACCTGCCGCAGCTGGTCCGGCGTCGCGCGGGCGCGGTCCGGCGCCAGCCGCTTCGCCTCGGCGATGAAGGCGAGCACGGCCTGGGCGCGCTCGGTGTGCTTGCTTGCGGCCGGGGCGGCCGCCGGGGAGTGTGTGCTCATGGGATGACCCGTCATTCCTTGGATGAAGAACGGGTCAGACTACGTCCCGCCGGCCTCGCCGGACAACGTAGAAATGCGTCTAAGGATATGCGGCGGGCGCCGCGCTCAGGCCGCGCCCTTCAACTCGCGCTCGACGACCTCGCGCGTCAGGGTGGGCACGAACAGCTCGATGAAGTGATAGGCATAGCCGCGCAGCCAGGCGCCGCGGCGGATCGCCAGCCGCGTCAGGTTGATCTCGAACAGGTGGCGGGCGTCGATGGCGCGCAGGCGCGTGTCGCGCTCGGCGTCCCACGCCACGGCGGCCACGATGCCCACGCCCAGTTCCAGCTCCACGTAGGTCTTGATCACGTCCGCGTCCATCGCGGTCATGACGATGTCGGGCGTGATGCCCGCGCGGGCGAAGGCTTCGTCGATATGCGCCCGCCCGGTATAGCCGCGCCCATAGGTGATGATGGGATAGCGCGACAGCTGCGAGAGCGTGACGGCGTCCTGGCGTTCCAGCGCGTGGCCTTGCGGCACGATGATGCTGTGGCTCCAGCGGTAGCACGGCAGGTTGACCAGCCCCGGATAATCGGCCACGGCCTCGGTGGCCACGCCGATGTCGGCCTCGCCCTCCAGCAGCATTTCCGACACCTGCTTGGGCGAGCCCTGGTGCAGATGCAGCACCACGTCCGGATAGCGCTGGCGGAACTCCTTGACGACCGGCGGCAGGGCGTAGCGCGCCTGTGAGTGCGTGGCCGCGATCGACAGCACGCCGGTCCGGCTGTCCGCATACTCCGCGCCCGCGTGGCGGATGTTGTCGGCGCACTGCAGGATCTGCTCGACCAGCGGCAGGATCAGTTCGCCGGGCGGGGTCAGGCCGATGAGCCGCTTGCCCGAACGCACGAAGATGTCCACGCCCACCTCCTCCTCCAGCTCGCGGATCTGGCGGCTGACGCCGGGCTGCGAGGTATGCAGGCTTTCGGAGACGTCGGTCAGGTTGAAATCCTGGCGCACGGCTTCGCGCACGGAACGCAATTGCTGGAAGTTCATCGCGCGCCTCAGCCCATGAAGGCCAGCTGGTTGCCGGACGGGTCTTTCACGTACATGACGCGGGGCGAGGCCTGGGGCGGCGAACAGACGGGATGATGGCCCGCGCGCGTCAATCGCGCGAGGATATCGTCGTAGGCGCGGGTCCGGATCGCGAGGTAGTCGGGCCTGACGGCCCGGTTCAGCTCGTCCACGGGCGACAGCGACAAGGTCGCTTCGCCCAGCGCGAATCGCAGCCGCTGGCCATCCGCGCACGCGACCTCGTCCAACCCGACGATGAGGTGATAGAACTCGCGCATGGCGTCCAGCCGACGCGCGAGGAAGGGAAGCTGCACCGAATCGATCGAAAGAGAAGACATGCCCTGCCGCCTACATGGAACAGGGCTGATTCTAGTGCCGCCGGGCATGCCAGGACAAAGAGGATGAAGTTGCTTCTACATAGCCGGAAACCCTAAAGAAAAACGCTCATTTGCATATGCCTCAGGCGCTGCGGCGCAAGGCGTCGCGGGTCGCGCCGAAGGCGCGTTCGAGGTCTTCGATCAGATCGAGCGGGCTCTCCAGGCCGATGTGCAGGCGCACCACCGATTGCCGCGCGTGGCCGCCTTCCCGCCAGGCGCCGTGCTCGGCCAGGCGCTCGGGCGCGGCTTGCAGCGCCAGGCTTTCGTAGCCGCCCCAGGACGCGCCGATCGAGAAGTAGCGCAGCGCGTCGATGAAATGAGAGGCGGCGGCCGGCTCCGGATGGCGGAAGGCGAACGACACCAACCCGCTCGCGCCGCTGTAGTCGCGCCGCCACAGTTCGTGGCCGAGGTCTTGCGCGAGCGCCGGGTAATACACGCGCGCCACGTCCGGCTGGCCGGCGAGGTACTCGGCCACCGCCAGCGCGTTCTCGTGGTGGCGCGCCAGGCGCACGTCCAGCGTGCGCAGACCGCGCAAGGTCAGGTAGGCGTCGTCGGCCCCGACCGCCAGCCCCAGGGCGTCCGCGGTGGCGCCGAGCCGCCGGGCCAGATCCGGCCCGTCCACCGTCACCACGCCCATCATCACGTCCGAATGCCCGGCCAGATACTTGGTCGCGGCCTGCAGCGAAATATGCGCGCCCAGCGCCAGCGGCTGGTAGTACAGGCCGCCGCTCCAGGTATTGTCGGCCGCCACCAGCACTCCGTGGCGACGGGCCGCCGCGGCCAGCGCCGGCAGGTCCAGCACCTCGTACAGCAGCGAACTGGGCGACTCCAGGTACAACAGCCGCGTATTCGGCCGGATCAGCGGTTCCAGCGCGTCGCGCGCGGCGGAGAAATACTCCACCTCGATGCCGTAGCGCTGCAGGAGCGCGCGGTCGACCTTGCGCACTGGCGAGTACACGCCATCGGAGACCAGCGCGTGGTCACCCGGCGCCAGCGTGGCCAGCAGCACCAGCACGATGGCCGACAGCCCCGAGGGCGCCAGCAGGCTGCGGTAGCCCCCTTCCAGCGATGCCACCGCCTCTTCCAGCGCCTGGTGCGTGTCCAGGCCGTGCCGGCCATAGGTGGCCACGCGCTCGCCGGCGGCGCGTTGCCCCGCCAGGGCCGCCTGCGTGGCGGTGTCCGCGAAGCGCACGGTGCTGGTGCGCACCACCGGCACGTTCACCGGACCGGCGCCCTGCTTCAGGTCGGGCGAGCCGGCGTGCACCAGCCGGGTCTGGATGCGGGCCTGGGCGGCGGTCATGCGCGCACCTCCTGGCCGGGCTTCATCTGCGTGGCGTTGTAGTTCACGATCTCCCCCGTCGCCAGGTCGATCCCGATCCGGCCCGACAGCGTTTCCAGCGGCTGTCCGTAAAGATGGAAATGCAACGTGGGCGTGCCTCCCGTGACGTGGATGCTGTGGATGTCGTCCGGCAGGAACGAGACCGACTGGCCCGGCCGCACCACGACTTCGCGCAGTTGCTCCAGCGTCGCCCGGCCGGCCCGGGAACCGTCGTCGCTGCGGCGGTACACGCGGTTGAGTTCCTCGCCCGACAGCGCCACGATGCACGCCCAGGTCGTGTGGTCGTGCGGCAAGGTGGTCTTGCCCGGGTTGATCGAGTTCAGGTAGAGCGCAGGCGCGTCCGGCGCGTCGTCCGGGTTCAGGCGGTAGCGCGTGGACGCGCCCACGTCCTGCCCCGCCGCCGGCGGGGGAAAGTCCGACACCGGGAAGAGATCCCGGCGCTGCGCCAGCTGTTCGAGCCGGGCAGTGATGGCGGCCAGATGCGCGCGCGTCACCGCGCCCGCGGTCGGCAGCAAGGATTGGATATCGGACAGGGCCGCCCGCAGCTGCTGGCGGCGTTCGGCGGCAATCGCGGATTCTTGGGTCATGGAGGGCTCCTAGGGATTCACACTGCGAGGCGCAGCGGGTCGATGCGCAAATAGTTCTGGATGGGGTCGGACGCCTTGCGGGCCGCGGGCGCGCCGGACGAACGTTGCAGGAAGGCGCGCGTGCGCCCGCTGGCCGGCGCGCCGAACAGGCGCGACGGCGGGCCGGATTCGACGATGCGCCCGGCTTCGGTGAAGTACACGGTGTCGCTCACCTCTTCGGCGAAGCGCATCTCGTGCGTGACCAGCATGCAGGTCAGGCCGTCCTGCACCAGGTCGCGGATCACGGTCAGCACTTCGCCGACCATCTCCGGGTCCAGCGCCGAGGTCACTTCGTCGAACAGGATCAGCTCGGGCTGCAGCGCCAGCGCGCGCGCGATCGCCACGCGCTGCTGCTGCCCGCCCGAGAGTTCGCCGGGATAGGCGTTCTCCTTGTGCTCCATGCGCACCTTCGCCAGCAGCTCCCGGGCCCGCGCCTGCGCCTGCGCCCGCGGCTCGCCGCCGACCTTGACGGGCGAGATCACCAGGTTCTGCAGCACGCTCAGGTGGGGGAACAGGTTGTATTGCTGGAACACGAAGCCCACCCGCCGGCGCAATCGGATCAGCTCGGCTTCCGTCCGCAATTCGTCCACCCGCAGGCCGTCGACCTCGATCTCTCCGCGCTGCGGACGCAGCAGGCCGGTGACGCAGCGCAGGATGGTGGACTTGCCCGAGCCCGACGGCCCGATGATGGACACGGCCTGGCCGCGCCGGACTTCGACGTCGATGCCCTTGAGCACCTCTGTCTGGCCGAAGGCCAGGTGCACGTCGCGCAGGCTGACCAGGGGCGCGGGCTGCGGCGCGGCGGCCGCGGGCGAGGCGGCGCGCGCCTCGGAATCAATGATGCTCATGGCGTCGTTCCAGATACCGCGTCCAGCGCGCGATGGGATAGCAATAGGCGAAGAAAAGCGCCAACAGGGTGAAATACACAAGGATGGTGAAGTCGCTGCGGGCCACGGTGTTGCTTGCCACGGTGGCCGTATCGACCAGGTCGTGCACCCCCACCAGCGAGGCCAGCGAGGTGCTCATGGTGATGCTGGCGTACAGGTTCATCCACGAGGGCAGCATCCGGCGCACGCATTGCGGCAGCACGATCATGCGGAAGATCTGCGCGCGCCGGAACGCCAGCGACTGGGCAGCCTCCCATTGCGCGCTCGGGATGGACTGGATCGCCCCGCGGAAGATCTCCGCCACGTTGGCGCTGGCCGGCAGGCCCAGGCCGATCACGACCTTGATCCAGTCCGGAAACGGCACGCTCCACCCGCCCACGCTCAGCTCGAACGGGAATACGTAGGTCGTGAAATACACCAGCACCAGGATGGGCGCGTTGCGAAACAGCAGCACATAGGCCCGGGTCAGCCGCCGCAGCAGCGCGGACGGCGACAGCGACAAGGCGCCGACCGCCAGGCCCACGACCGTGCCCAGCGCCATGGCCAGCACGCTGATCTGGATATTGACCCCCAGGCCGCGCAGCAGCGCGGGCGACCAGTGCCACAGCGCCCTCGCGGCCGCCGGCGCGGTATCGGTGGCGGCCCAGGCCAGGGCCAGCGCGGCAAGCGCCAGCAGCAGGACGACCCATGGGTCGCGCAGCAGCGCCGACGGCCCGCCTCGGGCGGCTTGGCCGCGCCCCGCGTTCAATGCAAGATCATTGGCCATAGCCGGGCATCCTCAAACGTTCTTCCAGCCAGCGCCCGCCCGCGCTGACCAGCCAGGTCAGCAGGCCGAAATACAGCAGGATCAGGAGCAGCAGCTCCAGCACATTGTCCCGGTGCGACCAGATCATGATGGACTCGTAGGTCACGTCGCCCACGGCGATGGCCGAGGCGATCGCCGTCATCTTCACCAGGTCCACCAGGTTGTTGACCAGGGCCGGCAGCGCAAAGCGCAGCGCCAGCGGCAACTGCACCTGGACCAGTATCTGGCCGCGCGAAAACGCCAGCGAGCGCGCCGCTTCCAGCGTCACCCCCGGCACCGCCTGGATCCCGGCGCGCAGGGCCTCGGCATGGAACACGCCCTTGTGCAAGGCGACCACGATCACCACCCAGGCGAACGGCGTGATCGGATTGCCGCCGCCCAGCTTCTGCGTGATCAGCATGTTCAGCACCAGGAAGGCGCAGTACAGCTGCGCCAGCGTGGGCGTGTTGCGCGTGACTTCCACGAAGGCCTGCAGCGGCCGGGCCAGCCAGGCGCGGCCGCTGGTGAGGCCGGCGGCGATCAGCACGCCGAACAGCAGGCTGAAGGGAATCGTCCAGGCGCACAGCTGCAGGGTCACCAGCAGCCCGTGGCCGAAGGCCGCCAGTTCACCCGGATCGAGCACGAAGCCGTAGTTCAGGCCCAGCGGCTTGAAGAATTCCACCCATGCGCGCAATGCCGGCTCGATCATACGGCCTCCTCCCGCGGCAGGGCGTCGGACCCGGCCGGCGCCAGCGCCGCGACCGCGCGCCCGACGCGGGCAATGGCGGCCTCGATGTCGGCGTCCGACGCCGCGAACGACAGCCGCAGGTACGGCGACAGGCCATAGGCCGCGCCGCGCACCACGGCCACGCCTTCCGCCTCCAGCAGCCAGGAGGCCACATCGCCATCGTCCGCGACGAGCCGCCCATCGGGCCGCGCCGCGCCGATCAGGCCCGCTACGCCGATCCAGGCGAAGAACGCGCCTTGCGGCGCATGCACCCGCAGGCCCTCGATCGCCCCCAGCCCCTCCACCACGCGCCGCGCCCGCCGCGCATAGGCCAGGCGGGCCGTTTCGACAAAGCCGTCGGCCGTGCCCTCCAGCGCCGCGAGCGCCGCCGCCTGGCCTACCGAACTGGGGCCCGAGGACACTTGGGACTGCACCGCTTCCAGCGCGTGGATCAGCGGCTGCGGCCCCGTGCCCCAGCCGATCCGCCAGCCGGTCATGGCATAGGCTTTGGACACGCCGTTGACCGCCAGCACGCGATGGGCCAGATCCGGCGCCACGCGCAGCAGATGAGCGGGCGGCCGCTGGAACCATATTTCCTCGTACATCTCGTCCCACAGCACCAGCACCTGCGGCGCCTCGCGCAGCACCGCGGCCAGCGCCGCCAGCTCATCGGCGCCGTAGACCGCGCCCGAGGGATTGGCGGGCGAATTCAGGATCAGCCATTTCGTGCGCGGCGTGATCGCCTCGCGCAGCGCCCGCGGCGTCAGCGTGAACCCATCCCCGGCGCGTGTCTCCACGACGACCGGCGTTCCGCCATTGATCCGGACGGCGTCCGGAAAGGTCGGCCAGTACGGGGCCGGCACGATCACTTCGTCGCCCTCGTCCAGCGTGGCGTTGAGCGCCAGGTAGATCACCTGCTTGCCGCCGTTGGACACGATGACATTGGATGCGTCCACGTCCAGCCCATGGCGCTGGCGGTAGCCTTGCGCCACGGCGCGGCGCAGCGCCGCCGTGCCCGCGGTGGGCGTGTACTTGGTCTGGCCCCGCGCAAGCGCCGCGCCGGCGGCGTCCTTGATGGGCGACGGCGTATCGAAATCGGGTTCGCCCGACGTCAGCGTCACGATGGAACGGCCTTCGGCCGCCAGCCGCGCCGCGCGCGCGCCGGCGGCGGCGATGGGCGACAGTTCGGCGCCGCGGGCCCGGCGCGACAGGACGCCGGGGAACAGGGATGCAGTCATGATGAACCTTGCGGATGGGTCGGTTGCGGGCATGGCGGGCCGGATAGCGCCGCCATCGGTCATGGCCGGGCGGCGGCCTCGGGCGGCGCGCTTTCGTAGCGGCCTTCCCGCGCCGCCGCGCTCGCCTGCCTCAGGTAATCGACCGGCACGCCGAAGCGTTCCGCTTCCCGCAGCAGCAGCCCGGTCTTGAGCCAGTCGCGGATCGCGCCGTCCACGAAGGCGCGCGTCTCGGTCTCCCCGCGCCGCGTCCAGATGACGGTGGGCGACGGGATCAGCTGGTCGGCCGTGGCCAGTTCGTAGCCGCTCCACTGCCCGCCGTTCGGACCGTGCAGCGTCTCGTACAGGGCCGGCTGGATGTGCACCGACGCGTCGCAACTGCCCCCTTTCAGCGCCAGCAGCGACTCGGGAATGTTGCGCAGGCCCTTGACGACCGCGCCGTAGGTCTCCTGCAGCGGCTTGGCGAAATTGCTGCCCTGGGACACGCAGGCCACCTTGCCTTTCAAGTCCTCCCAGCGCTTGATGCCGCTCTGTTTGGACACCATGGCCGCGCCCCCCACCAGGTTGTAGGGCGTGGGCGCATAGCTGAGGATCTCGCTGCGTTCCTGCGTCCATTGGATGTTCGCGATCAGCAGGTCGACCTTGCCCGCCTGCAGGAACTGCACGCGCGTCGCGGCGGTGACCGGCACGGTCTCCAGCGTTACGCCCAGCCGCCGGGCGAGATCCGCGCCCAGCTCGGTCTGGAAGCCGCCCACCTTGCCGGTGGCCGGATCCAGCAGCCCGAAAGGCGGGCTGGCGCCGTCGATGCCGATGGCGATCCGGCCGCGCTGCTTGATCCGGTCCAGCGTGGCGTCCGCGTGCGCGGGGCCGGCCGCCAGGGCCGTCGCCGCGGCCAGCGCCAGCGCGAGGGCCGGCTTGATGCGTGATTGCTTCATCTGCGTGGTTCCGTCGGGGTCCCGGGCGCGCTCAGCTGCCCTGCTTGTACTTGGCGTGCAGCGCTTCGAGCAGCGGCTGCGGCGGCTCGATGCCCAGGCGTTTTTCGGTGGCGATCAGCCAGCCGCTGCGGTGCCAGTCCTGCACCACCTTGTCCACGGCCGCGATGGTGTCGGCCTCGCCCTTGCGGGTCCAGACGACGGAATTGGCCGGCAGCACTTCGGTGGCGATGGGCGCGTGGTAGTCCGCCCATTCCGGGTTGTTGCGCAGCAAGGGATGGATCAGCGTGGAGTCGTGCACCGCCGCCACGCACTGGCCGCCGCGCAGCGCCAGCAGCGAATCCGACGAACTCTTGTAGCCCTTGACCTGCGCGCCGTAGTCGGCCGACAAGGGACGCGCGAAGCTGCTGCCCTGCGACACGCACACCGGCTTGCCGCGCAGGTCTTCCCACTTGGCGATGCCGCTGTTCTTCAGCGTGGCCGCGGCGCCGCCGACTCGGAAGAACGGCGTGGGCGCGTAGCCCAGGATCTCGGCGCGCTCCGGGTTCAGTTCCATGGACGCGATCAGCAGGTCCACCTTGCCCGAAATGAGGAACTGCGTGCGCGTGGCAGTCTGGACCTGCACCAGTTCCGCCTTCACCCCCAGGCCCTTGGCCAGCTCGCGCGCCAGTTCGGGGTTCCAGCCCACCAGCTGCTGCGTGGCCGGATCCAGCGAACCGAATACGCCGCCGTTGGCCAGCACGCCAATCGTGATCGTGCCGCGTTCCCTGACCTTGTCCAGGGTCGCGTCGGCGTGGGCCGCGCCGGCGGCGGCGGCCAGGGCCAGGGAGATTGCGATCCGGGCCGCGCCCGGTGACTTGCGGATAGCCATGAGATTCTGTCGTGTGCAATGAACGGACCTCCATGCTGCTTGCCGCAAGACGCCAAGGCAAAGAAGCGTTTCAGATATCCATATGAGGCCGCCGCCGCCACGTCTTCCCAAGGCGCGAACGACAAAGGGCGCGGCAAGCGCCGCGCCCCTCGATGCCGCCCTCGCCCCGCGGCTACTTCAGTTTCACGTCCGCCGACACGATCACTTTCCGATAGGCGGCGATGTCGTCGCGCACTGTCTGGTCCACGGCCTCCGGCGGACTGGCCGCGATGGTGAAGCCCAGGTTCTCCAGCAGCGCGGAGGTTTCGGGCTCGCGCAGCACCGCCACCACGTCGCGGTGGATGCGGTCGACGATCGCGCCCGGCGTGGAGGCCGGCACGGAAAAGCCCTGCCAGCTCTCGACGACGTAATCCGCCAATCCGGCTTCCTGGATGGTGGGCACGTCCGGCAGCGCCTTGGAGCGGTACGGCGTGGTGACGGCAAGCGCCACCAGCTTGCCGCTGCGCACGTTCTCGGTTGCCGCGGCAAGCGTGATCAGCATGGCGTCCACGTGGCCGCCCAGCACGTCCAGCGTGGCCGGCCCGCCGCCGGGGTACGGGATCTGGTTGGTCTTGGCGCCGATGCGCTCGTTCAGCAGCTCCACCGCCAGATGCTGCAGGCTGCCGGCGCCGCCCGGCAGCGCCATCGAGATTTCGCCCGGCCGGCGCCGCACCAGTTCCACGAACTCCTGGAACGTCCGGACGCCCAGGCTGGGACGCACCACCAGCAACTGCGGATTGACGACGGCCTTGGTCACGCCGCGCAGGTCGCGCAAGGGATCGTACGAAAGCTTGCCGGGCTGCAGGGCGTTGAGCGACAGCGCGTCGCCCGCCAGCAGCAGCGTGTAGCCGTCTCCGCGGGCATGGGCCACCGCGGCGTTGCCGATGGCGCTGCTGGCCCCAGGCTGGTTCTCGACCACCACGCTCTGGTTCCACTTCTCGCCCAGCTTCTGCGCGACGGTGCGCGCGAGCTTGTCGGCGCTGCCGCCCGCCGACACCGGCACGATGATCTTGACCGGCCGGTTCGGATAGCGGTTGACATCCTCGCCCGGCACAGGCGCCGACCCCGCGAAATTGCCCAGCAGGCCGGCCCCCAGCACGACGCCGGCCAACAGCCCCAGCCCGCCGCGGAGGGCGGATTTGCGCGTGATGCTCATGCCACGGCTCCCGTATCGATGCCATAGGCGCTGAACGGCTTGCCGAGCACCGCGCTGGAACGCCTGCCGTCCACACCCTGCGGCACGTCGCCTTCCAGCGTGATGCGGTACAGCACGCGTTCGACGTCGAGGTGGGCGAAATCCCCCGGGCCCTGGTGCGCGGTGGCGCGGTTGTCCCAGAAGGCAATGCTGCCGGGCCGCCAGCGGAAGCGCGCCGTGTATTCCGGCCGCGCGATCTCCTCGAAGAACAGGTTCAGCAGATGGCGGCTTTCCTCTTCGCTTACATCCTTGATCCGGCGCGTGAAGCCCGGATTGACGAACAGCACGCGTTCCCCCGTTTCCGGCAGCACCCGCACCACCGGATGCTCCGACACCAGCGGACTGGCCTGCACGCGCTGGGCGTACACGGTTTGATTGTCCAGATCGCCGTTGTAGCCCCCGAACTGATGCCGCGCCCACAGTCCGTCCGCAAGCGCGCGCACCGCGGGCGACAGGTGCCGGTATGCCGCCGCGAGGTTGGTGAACACCGTATCCCCGCCGTACTCCGGCACCTGGGCGCCAGCGCGCAGTATCGAGGCCGCGGGCGGATTGACCACCCCGGTGACGTCGGTATGCCAGCGCTCGCCGCGCCGGCCGACCTTGGACGTCGACGAGATCGTGCGGATCTGCGGATAGCCTTCCGGCGGGTTGGCGTCATAGGGATGGGCCGAGGTCGGCCGCCCGAAATGCTGCGCGAACGCCAGGTGCTGCGCGTGGTCGATGTGCTGGTCGCGGAAGAACACGACCTTCCAGCGCTGAAGCGCGGCCTTGATCTGATCGATCTCGTCCTGCGCCAGCGGCTGCCTGAGATCCACGCCGTGGATCTCGGCGCCGGTGAAGACGGAAAGCGGCCGGACATCCAGCCGCGTGCGTTCAAGTGTGGTCATGTGCCGCCCCTATCGATGTCGGTGAAAACAGGATAGGGGCGCGCAATACGCGCAACAAATACCGATACGCAATGTGAAAATGCCTTCCCGGGCCGCCGGCGCGGGCGATTGGTGCCCGGCAGGCAACATGGTGATCCCCTCGCCGCGCCTACCGCGGGAGTTCCTCGGCGCCTACGATTTGTACGTTGCCTGCACGCCTGCAACTTACTCTGCGGCCCGCCCTGCGGGCAGCGTCCAACCTACCGAGGGAATCACCATGAGCCAACGCGTCAACGCCTTCGCGCAATCTCCCGAACTGTTCAGGAAGTTCGTCGAATTCGGCATGCTTCTGCAGTCCGGCGCCATCGAGTCTTCGATCCTGCATCTCGTCGAGATCCGGGCCTCCCAAATGAATGGCTGCGGCTTCTGCCTGGACATGCACGTCAAGCAGGCGAAGATCCACGGCGAGCGCGAACTGCGCCTGCACCATATCGCCATCTGGCGCGAATCCACGCTGTTCTCGCCGCGCGAGCGCGCCGCCCTGGCCTGGACCGAAGTCCTGACCCGCCTGCCCGAACACGGCGTGCCCGACGAGGTCTACGAACGCGTGCGCTCCGAGTTCTCGGAGAAGGAAATCTCGGACCTGAGCTTCGCAGTCATGGCCATCAATGGCTGGAACCGCCTCAACGTAGGCTTCCGCACCGTCCCGGGCTCGGCCGACAAGGCCTACGGCCTGGACAAAGCCAAGCTGGACTGAGGAGGCCGCCATGAAGATCCTCGTCATCGGCGGAACCGGCCTGATCGGCTCCAAACTCGTCAAGATCCTGGCCCAGCGCGGCCATGAAGCGATTGCCGCGTCGCCCGCCACGGGCGTGAACACCATCACGGGCGCGGGCCTGCCGGAAGCGCTGGCAGGCGTCGACGTCGTGGTCGACGTCGCCAATTCCCCCTCGTTCGAGGACCGCGCCGTGCTCGAATTCTTCGAGACTTCGGGGCGCAACCTGCTGGCGGCCGAAGCCGCGGCGGGCGTGCGCCACCACGTGGCGCTGTCGGTGGTGGGAACGCACCGGCTGGCCGAAAGCGGCTACTTCCGCGGCAAGATCGCGCAGGAGAAGCTGATCGAGGCCGCTGCCATTCCGTACACCATCGTCCACAGCACCCAGTTCTTCGAGTTCCTGGGCGGCATCGTGCAGTCCGGCGCCGTCGGCGACGAAATCCGCCTGTCGCCCGCCTACGTGCAGCCCATCGCCTCGGACGACGTGGCCCTGGCCATGGCTGACGCGACGCTTGCTCCGCCGGTCAACGGCACCATCGAGATCGCTGGCCCCGAGCGCGTGCGCCTGGCCGCCCTCGTGCAACGCTACCTGCAGAAGACCGGCGATGGACGCAAGGTGGTGGCGGATGCACAGGCGCGCTACTTCGGCGCCCTGCTGGAGGACGATACCCTGGTGCCCGGCCCCGGCCCGCGCCTTGGAGAGATCGGGTTCGAGACCTGGTTCAGCCGCGCCACCGCAAGGCAGTAAAGACGAACTGCGAGAAAATGGCGGCATTCAGCGGCCGCCGCCGCCATTTCCCGCGAACCGGTCCAACGGGACATTCATGAGCAAACTGCAACCTCCCCCCCTGACCCTGCTGGACAAGTACCGCGGGGAAGAATTCCAGCCTTTGTATACCGCGACCGTCATGGTCGAAGGCGGCGAAGCCGCGCATGGCCGGGCTTCCGGCATCGCCCGCTCCGACGACGGCGCGCTGCGGGTCGACTTGCGGCTGCCGCCCGAACTGGGCGGGCCCGGCGGAGGCAGCAACCCGGAACAGCTGTTCGCGGCCGGCTATGCCGCCTGCTTCCACGGCGCCCTCTGCCTGCTCGCCGCCAAGGCCGGCCTGGCGATACCGGACGCCACGGTCAAGGCGGCCATCACGTTCGGCCGCGACCCGGTGGACGGCCTGTATGCCCTGGCCGCTCACATCACGATCCGCCTTCCCGGCCTGGACCGGCCCGTGGCCGAGGAACTGGTGCGCAACACCGAGCGGCTGTGCCCCTATTCCAAGATGGCGCGGCAAGGCATGCATAGCGTGGTCGTGCTGACGGAATAGCGGATCGCTAGGGCTTCAGCAGCTGGCTGTCCAGGCTTTGCAGGTCCAGCGCGCGGATGTTCGTGGTCATGTAGTCGATGAATACGCGGATGCGCCCCGGCAGGTGCTGGCGGCTGAGATAGCAAAGGTAGTGCCCGCGGTCGTCGGGCGAATACTGCGGCAGGCACGCCACCAGCGTGCCCGCGCGCAGGTGCTCGCTGATCTGGTAGCCGGCCATCTGGGCGATGCCCTCGCCGTCGAGCACGGCCTGCAGGACCAGGTCGGCATCGTTGAAGGCCAGCATCGCCGGCGGCGCGAACTTGCGCATATGGCCGCCCACCTTGAACTCCCACTCGTATACGCGGCCCGACGCCAGCCGGAAATTCACACAGCGGTGCCGGGCCAGGTCCTCGATCTCCCGCGGCAGCGGGTGCGCCCTGGCATAGGCCGGCGAGGCGCACAGCGACATCTGCATGGGAATCAACTGCTTGGCGATCACCTGGCTGTCCTCCATCCGGCCGTTGCGGAAGGAAACGTCGATGCGGTCCTTCGTGAAATCGGTGGTCGCGTCGTCCAGCATGAGTTCGACGGATACGTCCGGATAGGCTGCGCGGAAGCCTTTCAGCAGGGGCGCGACGATCTTGCGCCCGAAGCCCACCGTCGAACACACCCGCAGGTGCCCCGAAGGCGGCCCCTCGCGCAGCTCGCGCATGTCGTCCAGCGCCTGCACGATGCGCTCCACGCCCGGAAAGCAATTCTCGTAGAACCGCTCGCCTTCCCGCGTCAGCGAGGTGCTGCGGGTCGTGCGCACGAAAAGCCGGACGCCCAGCTGGTCTTCCAGTTTCTGCACGCTGCGACTCACGGCGGAGCGGCCGATGCCCAGGCGGTCTCCGGCCTTGGCGAAATTGCCCTCGGACGCGACGGCGATGAACGCCACGACGCCGGCATGGCTGGTGGCGAAACTGTCCGCCAGCGAATCGGCGCCGGTGGCCGGGGCGGAATGAGGATCGGAGGCGGCCGCGATCTCGCCGGCAGGGAAATTTTTGGTGTCCATTCCCCTAAGACGCGCGAGCCGCCCGGTTTGTGACGTCCTTCTCGAAAAAAATCCGCGGGACCGTTCGCGCCATCCCGTCCTACTGTGCGGGCAGCACGGCGGGCGCGCCCTGCTTCTTGATCAACAGGACCAGGAACTTGGCGGGCTTGGTCCGGCTGGCGTTGCGGCCGACGGTATGGACGTCGTCCGGGCCTTCGTAGAACGTCTGGCCTGGAGTCAGCGTCACTTCCTTGCCGCCCCGCAGCTGCATCACGATGCTGCCTTCCAGCACGTAGATGAAACTGTCCGCGTCATGGCGGTGGACCGGATCTGCCGCCCCCGGAGGGTAGTCCACCGTAATCATGAGCACGTCCTTGCCGGCGATGTCGGGCAAGTCCTTGGTCATCAATTCCGTCACGATGGGATCCGCGGCCTTGCCGCCGTGCGGTCCCGGGTGCGGCGGCGCAGCAAACGCCAGGGGGCCGGCGAGCAGTCCGGCGGCGATCAAGGGCAATCCCTTGCCTATTCTCTTCAACATGGCCTTTCCTCGGTGGTGAGTGGGAACGGGTCCATGGTAGGAAACCGGGCGGCGCCCCGGTAGATCCCTGGGCGGGATCATGATGTTGTCCGCGCGGCACCAATGCGCGGCCCCGGATTCAGCGCGGGAAGAAAGCGGTGGCCACGCGCGCGAGCTTGTCCGGGTTGCGCTGCACCAGGACCCGGACGATACGCTCGCCGTCGGTTTCGTAGGATTGCACCGATTCCAGCTCGCCCTGGATGAAGCGCAGCAGGGTCCATTCGCCGTTCACCTGCGCCAACTCCACCCGCAGGTCATCCCCATACCGCCGCTTGCCGGCGTAGAACAGCTGCGCCAGGCGCCTGCCGCCCACCAGGCTGGAGAAGCTGGGCACCTTGCCGCCGCCGTCGCCGATCAGTTCGGCATCGTCGCTGAGCAAGGCGTGCAGGCCATGGAAGTCGCCATGCCGCATGGCGTCGGCGAAGCCCTGCATCAGGCGATGGTGGGTTTCACGGGAGACGGCACGGCGGGGGGCCTCCTGGCGCAACTGCTGCTTTGCGCGCCGCACCAACTGGCGGCAGGCAGCCTCGGTCTTGCCAAGGGTGCGCGCGACGTCCGGGTAATCCTCGTCGAACACTTCGCGCATCAGGAATGCGGCCCGGGCCTCCGGCGACAACCGTTCCAGCATGAACAGAAACGCCACCGACACATCATCGGCAAGCTCATGGATCTCCTCCGGCGTGGCCGGAGCCGGCATGAGCACGGGCTCGGGCAACCAGATGCCCATGTAGCTTTCGCGCTGCGACTTCACGGCGCGCAGGCGGTCGATGGAAAGCCGCGTGGCCACCGTCACCAGCCAGGCCTCGGGGTTGTCCAGCCGGGAAGGATCGGCCTCGTGCCAGCGCAGCCAGGTATCCTGCACCACGTCCTCGGCTTCGGCGACTGCGCCCAGCATGCGGTAGGCGATCGCGTGCAGTCGCGCGCGATGGCGGTTGAACAGACTGGTGGGGTCGGTCATGGGCGACGCCCTTGTGGCGGGGCGTGAAATGGTCGGAGGACGCGCGCTATTTTGCGGCCTCACCCTGAAAACGGCAAGCGCCCCTCCCCGCCTGCCTGCCCGCGCGCCAGCGCCGTCGCCAGCGACAGCGCCCGTTCGAGGAACGGGGACGCGTCGTCCTTGCGATAGCTGACGATCACGGGCGAAACGAAGGCGTCCGCGTCGATGCGCACGTGCGCCACGTCCTGCCGCTGCAGGCGCTGCGCCGAGGCCGGCACCACGCTCACGCCCAGCCCCGCCGCGACCAGGCCGATAGCGGTCTGCAGCTCATTCGCTTCCTGCACCACCTGCAAGGCGTGCCCCGCCGCGCGGAACAGGCCCAGCACGTGGTCCGCGAAGTTCGGACGCGGCCGCGCCGGATACAGCACGAAAGGCTCCTGCGCCAGCCGCTCGACCGACACGCGCGTCAGGCCCGCCAGCGGATGGCTCAGGGGCACCGCGGCCATCAGCGGTTCGGTCATCAGCACCCGCCGCTCGATGGCCGGATCGTCCAGCAGAATGCGGCCGATGCCCAGGTCGATGCGGCCCGCCTTCAGCGCCTCGAGCTGCGGCAAGGTCGTCATCTCCGCCAGGCCCACTTCGACCAGCGGATCCGCCCCGCGCAGCCGCCGGATCAGTTCGGGAACGAAGCCATACAGCGTGGACGGCACGAAGCCTATGCCGAACCATCGCCGCTGCGTCTGCCCCAGCCTGCGCGTGCCTTCCAGCACTTCCTCCAGGCGCACCGTCAGCAGCCGCGATTGCTCCAGCAGAAAGCGGCCGGCATCCGTGAGGCGCAGGGCCCGGGTCGTCCGCTCGAACAATTGCACGCCCAGTTCCTCCTCGAACTGCCGGATCTGGCGGCTGAGCGGAGGCTGGGCCATGTGCAGCCTGGCGGCGGCGCGGGTGAAGCTGCCCTCCTCCGCGACCGCCTGGAAATAGCGCAGATGCCTGAGTTGCATGGATTATTCAGACCATAAAGGTATTAATTGGAACCCATATAGTCTTGGACTCCGGCTGATAATGCAAGCCATACTGCCGTCATCCTAGAATCCTGGCAATAAAAGTATGAATCAGGCAAGCATTCTCTCCGTCGAGGCGATCCTGGTGGACCTGCCGACGATCCGCGCCCACCAGTTGGCCATGGCCGTCATGCAGCGCCAGACGCTGGTGATCGTGCGCCTGCGTTGCGGCGACGGCATCGAAGGCATCGGCGAAGCCACCACCATCGGCGGCCTTTCCTATGGCGAGGAAAGTCCCGAAGGCATCAAGCTGGCCATCGATACCTACCTGGCGCCGGCGCTGGCCGGTATGGACGCCACCAACATCCACGCCGCCATGCGCCGATTGGACGCCGTGGCCCGCGGCAACCGCTACGCCAAGTCCGCGCTGGAAAGCGCGCTGCTGGACGCCCAGGGCAAGCGCCTGGGCGTATCCGTGTCGACGCTGCTGGGCGGCGCGGTGCGCACGCGCCTGCCGGTGCTCTGGACCCTGGCCAGCGGCGACACCGCCCGCGACATCGAGGAAGCCGAATCGCTGCTGCAAAGCCGCCGCCACAACACCTTCAAGCTGAAGGTGGGCCGGCGCGCGGTCTCGGAAGACGTGGCCCACGTCTCGCGCATCAAGCAGGCCCTGGGCGACCGCGCCCGCGTCACCGTCGATGTGAACCAGGCCTGGAACGAAGCCGACGCGGCGGGCGCCATCGCCCGGCTGGAAGCGGCGGGCGTGGACCTGATCGAACAGCCCATCCCCCGCGCCAACCTGGCCGGCATGGCCCGCCTTGCCGCCCGTTTCGTGGTGCCCATCATGGCGGACGAGGCGCTGAACGGCCCCGAGGACGCGCTGGACATCGCGCGGCTGGGCGCCGCCGACGTGCTGGCCCTGAAGATCTCCAAGTCGGGCGGCATCCACGAGATGCTGCGCACCGCCGCCGTGGGCGACGCGGCCGGCATGTCGCTCTACGGCGGCACCATGCTGGAAGGCTCGGTGGGCTCTATTGCGTCCGCTCACGGCTTCGCCTGCCTGCCGCGCCTGTCCTGGGGCACCGAGCTGTTCGGCCCGCTGCTGTTGAAGGACGACATCGTCGCCAACCCGCCGCGATTCTCGGATTTTGAAATGGAACTGCCCGATGGCCCCGGCCTCGGACTGGCGTTGGACGAGGACAAGCTGTCCTTCTACCGCCGGGACCGCTGACCCCCGGCGGCATCGCGCGCGCCACGGCGCCGCGCCACGATAATTCAAGCACTACGGAGACAATCATGCGCTTGCGTCAAGCATTCAACACCCTCGTCCTGGCCTGCGCCGGGCTGGCCATCCTGGGCGGCGCCCCCGCCGCGCGGGCCGACGGCTATCCGGAACGCCCGGTCAAATGGATCGTGCCCTTCCCGCCCGGAGGCGCCATGGACAGCATCGCCCGCACGCTGGGCGAATCGATGGGCAAGCAGCTCAACACCTCGTTCATCGTCGAGAACCGCGCGGGCGCGGGCGGCAACATCGGCGCGGCCAGCGTGGCCCGCGCCAAGCCCGACGGCTACACCATCCTGATCGTGGCCAACGGCATGGCCGTCAATCCCGCGCTGTACGCCGACCTGAACTACGATCCCATCAAGGACTTCGCGCCCATCTCGCTGCTGGCCGTGGTGCCCAACGTGCTGGTCACCAATCCCGCCCGCACCGACGCCGCCAGCGTGCAGGACGTGATCGCCAAGGCCAAGGCGCAGCCCAACCACTACACCTATGCCTCGGCGGGCGTGGGCACGTCCATCCACCTGGCGGGCGAACTGTTCCTTTCCATGGCCAACGTGGAAATGCTGCACGTGCCCTACAAGGGCAGCGGCCCGGCCATCGCCGACCTGCTGGGCGGGCAGGTGGACTACATGTTCGACAGCATCACCTCGGCCAAGCCGCACATCCAGGCCGGCAAGCTGCGCGCCCTGGGGGTGACCACCAGCAAGCGCTCGGCCGCCTTGCCCAACGTGCCCACCATCGCGGAAAGCGGCCTGCCCGGCTACGAGCTGATGCCCTGGTTCGCCGCCTTCGCGCCGGCGGGCACGCCGCCGGAAGTCGTGGCCAAGCTGAACGGCGCCATGCGCCAGGCCCTGGCGGACCCCAAGGTGCGCGCCACCCTCGATTCGATCGGCGCCGAATCCATCGGCGGATCGCCCGACGAACTGCGCGACTACCTGGCCCGCGAAACCGCGCAATGGAAGACGCTGGTCAAGGAGCGCAACATCAAGATCAACTAGGCCGCGCTATTCCACCGTTGCGCCCGACTTCCTGACGACTTCCGCCCAGCGCGGGATCTCGGCCGCCATCAGGTCGCGCAGCTGTTCGGGGGAGCTGCCCACCAGCTCCATCCCCATCGTCTTGCCCAGCTTTTCCTGCACGTCCGGCTCTTTCAGGATCAGCGCGATTTCCTGCGCCAGCCTGTCCAGGATGGGCTTGGGGGTGCCCTTGGGCGCGTACACGGCCTGCCAGGACGCCATCTGGAAACCCGGCACGCCGGCCTCCTGCATGGTCGGCACGTCCGGCGCCAGCGCGATGCGGTCCTTGGTGGTGACGGCCAGCAGCTTGAGCTTACCGGTCTGCAATAGCGGCAGCGCGGCCGTCATCTGGTCGAACATGAAGGTCACGGCGCCCGAGGACACGTCCACCATGGCGGGCGGCGTGCCCTTGTAGGGCACGTGCGTGAGCGGCACGCCGATCATGCCCGAGAACAGTTCGCCCGCGAGGTGGGTGGAAGTGCCCGCGCCGGAGGACGCGAAGGTGCGCTTGCCCGGATCGCGCTTCAGGAGCGCGATGAGCTCGGCCACCGAATTCACGCCCAGGTTCGGATCCACCAGCAGCACGTTGGGCAGATAGGCGATCAGCGATACGGGCTCGAAATCCTTGACCGGGTCGTACTTCAGGTTCTTGTACAGGCTGGCATTGATCGCATGCGTGCTGATCGTGCCGCCGAACAGCGTGTAGCCGTCGGGCGGCGCCTTGGCTACGTAGGTCGCGCCGATGCCGCCGGCCGCGCCCGGTTTGTTCTCGACGATGACGTTCTGGCGCAGGCGATCGCCGAGCTTCTGGGCCAGCACGCGGCCCACCACGTCGGTCGACCCGCCCACGGTGAACGGCACCACATAGGAAATGGGTTTCTGCGCCGGCCAGTCGGCCGCGCGCGCGGGCAATGCGAGCGCGCCCAGCATGGCGGCGCCCAGCAGCGCGGCCAGCGCGCCGCGTCGTTGCTTGTTCATGTTGTCTCCTGCCTCTCGTTATCGGTCTGGGGGGCCGGCCTTGCCGGCGGCAAGGCTCAACGGCCCTGTTCCTTGCGCCATGCGGCGAATTTGTCCTTGGTGCCCGGATCGGTGGGCGGATACAAACCGAGGATGGACGCGCCCTGCCGCACCTGGGCGGCCACGAAGTCCTCGAAGGCGGTCATTTCCACGGCTTCGGCCGCAATCTCGTCGGCCAGGTGCGCCGGGATCACCACGACGCCCTCGCGGTCGCCCACCACGATATCGCCCGGAAACACCGCAACGTCGCCGCAGCCGATGGGCGCGTTGATATCCAGCGCCTGGTGCAGGGTCAGATTGGTCGGCGCGGACGGCCGCTGGTGGTAGGCGGCGAAGCCCAGCTCGGCGATCTCGGGCGAATCGCGCAAGCCGCCGTCCGTGACCACGCCGGCCACGCCGCGCTTCATCAGGCGCGTCACCAGGATGGAGCCGGCCGACGCCGCCCGCGCGTCCTTGCGGCTGTCCATGACCAGCACCGCGCCCTCCGGGCAGGTCTCGACCGCGACGCGCTGCGGATGCGAACGGTCTTCGAATACCTTGATGGTGTTCAGGTCCTCGCGCGCGGGGATGTACCGCAAGGTGAACGCCGGGCCCACCATGTTGGGCAGCGAGGCGTTCAGCGGCCGCACGTCCTGGATGAACTGATTGCGCAGGCCGCGCTTGAACAAGGCGGTGCACAGGGTGGCGGTGCTGACGCCGGCCAGCCTGGCGCGGGTTTCGGGATGCAGTTGGGACACGGTGGCTCCGGAAGTGGGGATGAGGGAAAGCGTCAGAAAATCTCGGGTTCGGGCACCGGGGCGCCGAAGCCGGTTTCGAGGAAGTCGAAGTCGCAGCCGTCGTTGGCCTGGAGGATGTGGCGGGAGTACATCCAGCCGTAGCCGCGCTCATAGCGTTTGGGCGGCGGCGTCCAGGCGGCGCGCCGCGCCGCCAGTTCTTCGTCGCCGACGTTCAGGTGGATGCTGCGGGCCGGCACGTCCACGGTGATCAGGTCGCCCGTTTTCACCAGGGCCAGCGGACCGCCCACATAGCTTTCGGGAGCGACGTGCAGAATGCAGGCGCCGTAGCTGGTGCCGCTCATCCGGGCGTCGGACAGGCGCAGCATGTCGCGCACGCCCTGCTTCACCAGCTTGGTGGGGATGGGCAGCATGCCCCATTCCGGCATGCCGGGGCCGCCCTGCGGGCCGGCGTTGCGCAGGATCATGATGTGGTCGGGCGTGACGTCCAGGTCCTCGTCGTCCACCGCGGCCTTCATGCTGGGATAGTCGTCGAACACCAGCGCGGGCCCGGTATGGCGCAGGTACTGCGGCGCGCAGGCGCTGGGCTTGATGACGCAGCCGTCGGGCGCGATGTTGCCGCGCAGCACGGCCAGCGCGCCTTCTTGGTAGATGGCCGTCTCCCGCGTGCGGATCACGTCGTCGTTGCAGACCTCGGCCCCCGCGATGTTCTCTCCCAGCGTCTTGCCGGTAACCGTCATGGCGGAAGCATCCAGGTGGCCGTGCAGGCGCGACATCAGCGCCGGCAGCCCGCCGGCGTAGTAGAAATCTTCCATCAGGTAGGTGTCGCCGCTGGGCCGGATGTTGGCGATCACCGGTACCTTGCGGCTGGCGGCGTCGAAGTCGTCCAGGCCGACGGCGCAGTTGGCGCGGCGCGACATGGCGACCAGGTGCACGATGGCGTTGGTGGAGCACCCCATGGCCATGGCGACATTGATGGCGTTCTTGAAGGAGGCGAGGCTCAGGACGCGCTGCGGCGTCAGGTCTTCCCAGACCATCTCCACCGCGCGCCGCCCGCACTCGGCCGACATGCGCATGTGGTTGACGTCCGCCGCGGGAATCGACGAGGCGCCAGGCAGCGTCATGCCTATGGTCTCTGCGATGGCGGTCATGGTGCTGGCCGTGCCCATGGTCATGCAGGTGCCGTAGCTGCGGGCGATGCCGCCTTCCACTTCGGTCCATTGCTCGCGCGTGATCCTGCCGGCGCGCCGCTCGTCCCAGAGTTTCCAGGCATCCGAGCCGGAACCCAGGATCTTGCCCTTCCAGTTGCCGCGCAGCATGGGGCCGGCAGGCACGTAGATGCAGGGCAGCCCGGCGCTGATGGCTCCCATGATCAGGCCCGGGGTGGTCTTGTCGCAGCCGCCCATGAGAACGGCGCCATCCACCGGATGGCTGCGCAGCAGCTCCTCGGTCTCCATGGCCAGGAAGTTGCGGTACAGCATGGTGGTCGGCTTGACGAAGGACTCCGACACCGAAATGGCGGGCAGCTCCACGGGGAAGCCGCCCGCCTGGAACACGCCGCGCTTGACGTCCTCCACCCGCTGCTTGAAATGGCTGTGGCACGGATTCAGGTCGGACCAGGTGTTGACGATGGCGATGATGGGGCGGCCCGCCCAGTCATCGGGGCCGTAGCCCATCTGCATCATGCGGGAGCGGTGGCCGAAGGAACGCAGGTCATCCTTGGCCATCCAGGCGGCGCTGCGGAGCGTTTCGTAGGAACGTTTCATGGGTGCGGCGTTTGGACCGGAAGGGGATGAAGGCATTTAAACACTAATGTATTAGTGCGTCAGCTAGGTGAAAACCCGCTACACTCGGCATCTCCGTTTCCGTGGCCCTTGCCCTTCGCGCTACCCGATGCCTAGCCCCAAGCTCCGACTGGACCGCTCGCGCCATGCGGCGCCGCAAGTCTTCGAACACCTGCGCGAACAGATCGTATCCCTGGAACTCGCCCCCGGGGCGCCGCTGTCGCGCGTAACGCTGGCCGACACCTACGGCCTCAGCCAGACTCCCATCCGCGACGCCCTGATGCGGCTGGCGGAAGAAGCACTGGTCGAGATCTACCCCCAGCACACGACGGTGGTCAGCCGCATCGACATCGCCGCCGCCCGCGAGGCGCATTTCCTGAGGAAATCCCTCGAACTGGAGATCGTGCAGATATTGGCGCAACGGCCCGATCCGGTGCTGTTCCAGCGCCTGCAGGCCAGCATCGCGCTGCAGCGCGCCAGCCACGCCAGCGGCCAGTACCGGCAATTCATCGACGCCGACCAGGCGTTCCACCGCGACATGCACGAAGCGGCGGGCGTGGGCCGGCTATGGGAGCTGGAACAGCGCTACAGCGGCCACCTGGACCGCCTGCGCCGCCTGCACCTGCCGGAAGCCGGCAAGGCCGAGCGCATCCTGGACGATCACCAGCGCCTGCTGGACGCCATCGTCGCCCAGGACCCGCAGCGCGCGCAGCAGGTGCTGCGCGAACACCTGTCGGGCACCCTCAGCCAGGTGGCCGAGATCTGCAAGCGCTATCCGGAATACGTATTGACAGCCTAGTCCCGAAAGGAGGCGCCCAAGCGCCCGCCCCGCCAGTATGATCAAGGGCATCCCATGGCTTTCTGGGAGTCCGCCGGGCAATGGCCCGTTGCTCACCGAACGGAACGTCCCCATGACCGCAAGGCACGCAAGATCCCGAATTGCCCTCGCCGTGCTGGCCGTCGCGTGCGCAGGCGCCGCGCCGGCCGCCCCGCCCGGCGCTTGCGAAACCATCACGGTGCGCGAAGGAGACCCCGTTCCTGCCGGCGCGTGCGCGGTGAACGTGATGCCCCGGGACCCCGGTCCGGCCGGCATGCTGTTCGGCGGCCCCGAATGGGCGCCGCTGGATCCGCAGACCATGCCGGGCGTGTTCTACGACAGCGCTTCGATCAAGCCCGTAACCGAACGCCCCGCCGTGATGGCCGTGACGGTCGCCTGGTTCTACGCCCAGCCGAGAATCTCCGAAACCAACGGGCAGTCGTATCGCTCGGTGACCCAGCCGGTCAGCTTGAACTGCGAAGCCAACACCTACACCGTGGACCAGACCCTGCATTACGCCGGCGAGAACGCCACCGGCAAGCTCGTGGAGTCCCTGCCGACGGCGGGCATCCGCAACGCGCCCATTGCGCACGATCCCGTGCAGCGCAGGCTGCGCGAGCTGGTCTGCCCCGCCGGCGGCAGAGGCCGGCTCAAATAGGCCTGGCGGCGCGGGCCGAGGCCGCGCCGCCCGCTGCCGTCACGCCTGGGCCAGCGCCTGGTCCAGGTCGGCCAGCAGGTCGTCGATGTGCTCGATGCCGATGGACAGGCGCACCGTTTCCTCGCGCACGCCCGCTTTCCGGAGCTCTTCCGGATTGAGCTGGCGGTGGGTCGTGGACGCAGGGTGCGTCGCCAGCGACTTGGCGTCGCCGATATTGACCAGCCGCGTGAAAAGCTGCAGCGCGTCCTGGAAGCGCGCGCCGGCCTCGCGGCCGCCCTTGACGCCGAACGTGAACAGGCCGGGCGCCTTGCCGCCCAGGTACTTCTGCGCCAGCGCATGGTCCGGATGGTCGGGCAGGCCCGCATAGTTGACCCATTCGACCTTCGGATGCTCGCGCAGGTAATTGGCGACCTTGACCGCGTTTTCGACGATGCGGTCCACGCGCAGCGCCAGCGTCTCGATGCCTTGCAGGATCTGGAAGGCGTTGAAAGGCGAAATCGCCGCGCCCGTATTGCGCAGCGGCACCACGCGGGCCCGGCCGATGTAGGCGGCCGCGCCGAAGGCCTCGGTGTAGACCACGCCGTGGTAGCTGATGTCGGGCTCGTTCAGGCGCTTGAAGCGGGCCTTGTGCTCGGCCCAGGGGAATTTGCCCGAATCGATGATGGCGCCGCCCAGGCTCGTGCCGTGGCCGCCCAAGTATTTGGTGAGCGATTGCACCACGATGTCGGCGCCGTGCTCGATGGGACGCAGCAGGTACGGCGACGGCACCGTGTTGTCCACGATCAGCGGCACGCCATGGCGATGCGCCAGTTCGGCCAGGGCCGCGATGTCGGTGATGTTGCCTAGCGGATTGCCGACGGATTCCGCGAAGATGGCCTTGGTGCGCTCGTCGATCTGCGCTTCGAACGACGCCAGGTCGGCGGGGTCGGCGAAGCGCGTGGAGATGCCGTACTGCGGCAGCGTATGCGCGAACAGGTTGTAGGTGCCGCCGTACAGCGTGCTGGAGGAAACGATGTTGTCGCCGGCCTCGGCGATCGTCATGACGGCGTAGGTCACCGCGGACTGGCCCGAGGCCAGCGCCAGCGCGGCGACGCCGCCTTCCAGGGCCGCCACCCGCTGCTCCAGCACGTCCGTCGTGGGATTCATGATGCGGGTGTAGATATTGCCCGGCACCTTCAGATCGAACAGGTCCGCGCCATGCTGCGTGTCGTCGAACGCGTAGGCCACCGTCTGGTAGATGGGCACGGCCACGGCGCGCGTGGTGGGATCGGGACGATAGCCGCCATGCACGGCAATGGTTTCAAGCCGCCAGGGCTTCTTCTGGTCGCTCATGTGTCTCTCCAGGAAATGCGTTATGAATGGTTCTTGGACGGCGAACGCGCTCGCAGCGCGCAGGATACAGCCGATGCCGCGCCGTTGCCATGGGCTGCGGCGGACAGACGCACGTAACCATACCCCACAATCCCGGCCGCCCTGGGCTGCGTGCATAGGGCCGCATAGCCTCCCGCCTGCCCGAGGGCTTGCCTGGGAACCGCCAGGCGCGCGCATTCATCCCGCCCGCGATTCCAGCTGCGTGCGGTTCAGGAAGCGTTCGAAGGCGGCCAGGTAGGCAAGTTCCACGGCGCTCAGCTTGCGCTGCTTGTGCCATGCCAGGAACACATCGATTTCGGCCACCGATTCCGCGGGGGGCAGGCGCCGCAGCTCGCCGCTCATCACGTCCTGGCGGATCAAGTGTTCGGGCAGAAAGCTCAGCCCGATACCGGCCACCACCATGCGCCGGATTTCCTCGATATTGGGCGACGTGCCCACGATGCGGCCGGTAAAGCCCTGCTGATCGCGAAAGATGGTCAGCGGCGACAGGGTGTCGCCGATCTGGTCGCTGGCGAAACAGACGAAATTCTGGTCCATCAGGTCTTCCAGGCTGACCCGCTGCCTGGAAAACAGCGGATGATGCCGTCCGCAGACGACCGCGTAGCGATGGCGCAGGAACAGCCGGCGCTCCAGCGCCTCGACGGGCTTGCGGCACAGGCATATGCCCAGCGCCGGCACGCGCTTGGCAAGCGCGTCCAGGATGGCGGCGCTGGGCAGCACATCGACATGGAATTCGATCCTGGGATAGCGCCGGTGGAACTGCGCCAGGAAATCGTCATACGCCGGACTTTGCACCTTGCTCATTACCAGCAGGCGCAAGGCGCCCGCGATTTCGGCCCGGTCCTGCGTCGCGGCGTTCTCGATGCGCGCCATCGTGCCGTACATATCGCGGGCGATGGCGTAGATCTCGTCGCCCAGCCCCGTCAGGCGGAATTCGCCATTGCGCCGGTGCAGCAGCATGCCGCCCACCGCGTCCTCCAGCCGCTTCAGCGCCTGGCTGACCGCGGGCTGGCTGAGGTGCAGCGCCTGCGCCGCCCTTCCGACCCCGCGCTCCTGCACCACGAACATGAACGTGCGCAACAGGTTCCAGTCCATGCGCTCGGGAGCCAACGACAGCGGTGACGGTTTACGGGCGGCGGGCAGTGGCATGGCATGGCGGCGGAGTCGAAGGGAGCGGCGGGTCGGATCCCGCGCCGGCCGCGCCGCCGCCGCGCGCTCAGGCGCCGGCCAGCCCCGCGAAAAAGCGCGATGCGTTGGATTCCAGACCCTCGATATAGTAGCCGCCTTCCTGCACGATCAAGGTCGGCAAGCGCATCCCGCCCACTTCGCGGCCCAGACGCTCGAAGCCATCCTCGGTGACGCCGACCATGGCCTGCGGATCCTTTTCGAAGATATCGAACCCCAGAGACAGGACCAGCGCGTCGGGCTGGAACAGCTCGATCGCGCGGCGCGCCTGAGCCAGGCGGTCGAAGAACACGGCTTCCGGCGAACCGTGCGGCATGGGCAGGTTGATGTTGTACCCATAGCCCTCGCCCGCGCCGCGCTCGTCTTCGAAACCCGCCACCACCGGGTAGAAATTTTCCGGATCCCCGTGGATCGACACATACAGCACGTCATTGCGCTCGTAGAAGATTTCCTGGATGCCCTGCCCATGGTGCATGTCCGTATCCAGGATGGCCACGCGCGCGAACCGGGACCGCAGGCGCTGCGCGGCGATCGCCGCGTTGTTCAGATAGCAGAAGCCTCCCGCGGCGTCGCGCCGGGCGTGATGGCCCGGCGGACGGCAGATCGCGTAGGCCTGGCGTTCGCCGGCCAGCAGGCATTCCGCGCCCGCCACGGCGCACTGCGCAGACCAATAGGCGGAATGCCAGGTCTGCGGCCCCACCGGGCAGCTGCCGTCGGCCAGATAGCGTCCCGCCTTGGCCAGCACCCCGCGCAAGGCGTTGGGTTCCCTGACGAAGATGTTGGACACGACCTCGCCGCCCCAATCTCCCGGCAGCTTCATCCAGTCGTCGTGGGCGCCTTGCAGGAAACGCAGATAGTCCAGCGTATGCACGGCCGACAGCGCCGCCGCTCCATGGTTGGCCGGCGCCTGGACGTCGAAGCCCAGCTTGCGGGCGGCGCGCACCAGGCCGTCCAGGCGCGCCGGCACTTCCTGAGGCGTGCGCATCTTGCCGCGGGAAAAATAGGTCTGCGGATGATGAAGCTTCTGATCGTCGTGGAAAAATGCCTTCATGCTTGCTGATCCTTCAATTGAAAATGCTCGGTGCGCTGGCCGGCATTGCCCAGCAGCAGCACGGAAACCAGGGAGAGCAGCGATATCGCCGAGAACAGCACGGCCAGCGGCCACCACTGGCCTTTGAAATTCTCGGCCAGCACCGTGCCGAGCAAAGGCGTCAGCCCGCCGAAAATGGCGCCCGACAACTGGTACGCCAGGGAGATGCCCGTGTAGCGGATGCCCGTCGGAAAGCTGTCGCTGACATAGCCCGCGATCACGGCGTAGTAGGCGCCCATGAACAGCACCGCCACGCCCACCCCGAGCGTGATGCTGGTGAGCGAGCCCTGGTCCACCAGGTTGAACATGACGTAGGGCGTGAAAATCGACGCCAGTGCCGTCGCCCCAAGAAAGCGCAGATTGCCTACGCGGCTTGCGATGTAGGCGGCGAGCGGCGTAATGAAGAACTGCATGATGGACACGACCAGCAGGCAGTCCAGGATCACCGCGCGGCTCAAGCCCGCGTACTGCGTGGTGTAGGCGATCATGAAGGTATTGGTGAAGTAAAAGCCGGCGATGCCCAGCACATTGGCGCCGACCGCCAGCGCCAGCAGCCGCGGCGCGCCGCGCAGCACCTGCGCGAGCGGCGCCTGCGCGGGGCGGGCGCGCTGGGCCTGCGCCTGCTTTTCCGCCAGGAAGTCGGGCGATTCGTTCACGCTCAGGCGGATCACGAAGCCGACGACCAGCAGTACGGCCGAGAACAGGAAGGGAACGCGCCACCCCCAGGCCAGGAAGGCCTCGTCGTCCAAGGACGTCACCAGTTTGAACATCAGCATCGACAGGATCAGTCCGGCGGGACTGCCGAGCTGCGCGAACGACGCGAAGAACGTGCGCTTGGCCCGGTCCGGCGAATGCTCGCCGGCCATCAGGACCGCTCCGCCCCACTCGCCCCCGACCGCGATCCCCTGCACGATGCGCAGCAGGATCAGCAGCACCGGCGCCCAAACGCCGATGGACGCGTAGGTGGGCAGCAGGCCGATCAGCACCGTCACCGTGCCCATCATCACCAGCGTGATCACCAGCGATTTCTTGCGCCCGATCTTGTCGCCGATGTGGCCGAAGATCACGCCGCCCAGCGGGCGGGCGAAGAAGCCGACGGCGAAGGTGCCCAGCGCGGCCAGCGTCCCGTAGAAACCCGTCGCCGATGGAAAGAACAGCTTGCCGAACACCAGCGCGGCGGCGGTGGCGTAGATGTAAAAGTCGTACCACTCGATCATGGTGCCGACGAACGCGGCGGTCGACGCGCGCACCGGCTGGTGCCCTGTCGCGGTATTTCCCCTCATGTTTATCTCTCTTAAGGCAGGTTGAGGTCTATCAGCCAGCTTTTATAGCCTTCGCCCAACCATAAGAAAAATTCTTATTTCTTATCTGTGGAATTACTTTGACTAATGAGGGAAAACCCGTATTTCGGCGTATTCAAACGCTCGCGGCGCCGCTGCGCTGCAGCCATGCCGGCCGCGGCGCGGCATCGAGCCAATTCTTCACGATCAAGCCCAGCTCCGTGTCCCCCGAGATCCGCAGGCGGCGCTGGAAGAACAAGGTGTCCGCATCGGTCTCGGCGCGCATCAGGCTCAGCAGGTCCGCCAGCTTTGCGCCCAGTTCCAGGTCGGACGGCGCCCCGTTCCATACGGGCCGGAAGGCGCCGTCACGCACGGCGAAGCAGCTGCGCAGCCCGAGGTCTTCGACTGTGATGGCGAAACTGCGACCGTCCAGCTCCTGCGGCGGCAACAGCCATTTGAAGCGGCGCGCCAGTTCCAGCGCGGCCACGCAGTGCATCGACACCAGCGGCGGCGGAATGCGCCGGCCGAGCCTGGCGAACAGCGCCGGCACCTGCAAGGCGGCGCTCATGCCACGGCCTCCAGCATCTCGATGCCGGACTTGCCGTAGTAGTAGCCATTGCAGCGGCCCATGCCCGCGGGCGGCTCGACGGCCGCTGCCGGAACGTTCCGTCGGACCGCGTCCAGCGCGGCGACCGCCTCCAGCGTGCCCGACGATTGCGGGCTGACGCGCAGCACCTCCACGCCCAGCGACGCCAGTTCGGGCGCCCGGGACAGCAAGTCCAGACAGGCGGCCGACTGCACCTGGATGCCGTTGATCGCCAGGAAATCCCGCGATTCGCGAGTGCGCATGTCCAATCCGTCCGGATGCTCGATGCAGCGGAATCCGCACTCGTCCTTCTTCAGACGGAAGTGCCGCGCGGTGAAGCAGCGCGCGGAAAACGCCAGCGCCATGCGGCCCCACACCATGACCTCCGCCTCCAGGCCCGCCGGGCGTTCCTGCAGCAGGCGCGCCAGCGTCTTGCCGTCCATTTCCAGCGGAACCACGAAGCGGGCCGCGCCGCGCCGGGCCAGCCATTCCAGGGTGCCGCCGTGGTAGGCGTTCATGTGCGGGCCGGCGACGAAGGGACGCCCCGCCAGATGCCGCATGGCGCCCACCTCCCCGGCCTCGACCATGAAATCCTGCTGTTCGCACAGCTTCTTCAAGGCGCTGGCCTCGGCGCCGGTCTCGATCAGCGTGCGGCCGGACAACACCACCGTCTTGCCGGCGGCGCGCAGGTCGCGCGCAAGCGCGAGCCAATCCTCGGCGCGCAATTCGTGCCTGCGGCTGCAGACGGTTTCGCCCACGTAGAGGATGTCGGCGGGGCTGTCGGCCAGCGCGGCATAGAAGTCCAGCGTGTGCTGGCGAGGCCAGTAGTACAGCAAGGGGCCGACTGAAATCTGGTAAGCGTGGGATCTCATTTCCATGGACGTTCGAATGCCCCTTGCGTGACTTGGGAACCCTCGGAGTGGCGCGCCAGCATGGCGTTCCATTCTGGACGGGGAGAAAAGCGGGAAGCTTCCGCGTGCGCGCTATCCAGGGCAGCGCGCAGGGTCGACACCACTTGCGTGACGTAGGCCGGGCTGCGCTGCCGTCCCTCGATCTTGATGGCGGACACGCCCATCTCCGCCAGGCGCGGCAACAGGCCGATGGCGTTCAGGCTGGTCGGCTCCTCCAGCGCGTGGTCGGCCTGTCCGTCCACGTCGAAGCGGCCTTTGCACAAGGTGGGATAGGCGGCGGCTTCGCCCGGTTCGTAGCGGTCGATCAGGATGCCGTTCAGGCGCGCGTCCATGCGGCCGTTCTCTTCCGACCAGCGCACCGCATGCGCGGGCGAACAGACGCCCTTGTTGTTGGGAGAGTCGCCGGTGGCGTAGGACGACAGCAGGCAGCGCCCCTCGGCCATGACGCACAGGCTGCCGAAGCCGAATACCTCGACCTCGACGCTGACGTTGGCGCAGATGCGCGCGATCTCGGCCAGGGTCAGCACGCGCGGCAGCACCACGCGGCGGATGCCGAACTGTTCTCTCATCAGCTCGATGGCGTCCGCATGGGTGGCCGAGCCTTGCACCGACAGATGCAGGCGCAGGTCTGGATAGCGGTCGCTGGCATAGGCCAGCAGGCCCGGGTCGGCCATGATGACCGCGTCGGCGCCCAGGCCGTGGGCGGCGTCCACGGCGGCGCGCCACTCAAGCGCCCTGCCCGCCTGCACGAAGGTGTTGATGGCGAACAGCACCTGGCGCTTGCGGCTGTGCGCCAGCTCGACGCCCGCGCGGATATCGCTTTCGGTGAAATTGAGCCCGGCGAAATTGCGGGCGTTGGTGGCGTTCTTGAGGCCGAGGTAGACCGTGTCGGCGCCCGCCTCGACCGCCGCCTTCAGCGCAGCCAGGCTGCCGGCGGGGGCCACGAGCTCCATGGGAGAGGTTCGAGTTTCCATGACGGCCAGTCTAGGGGCCGGCAGCCATGGCGGCCTTGTCGCAGATCAAAGCCCCCGCCCGCCGGATGCCGGACCGCCGCGCGTCACTCGTCCGTGTACATGCCGTGCTCCACCGCATACACCGCGACCTGCACGCGGCTGGTCAGGTTCAGCTTCTTCAGCACGTTCTGCACGTGGATCTTGACCGTGCTTTCGCTCACGTCGAGTTCCCGGGCGATGACCTTGTTGCTGGCGCCGCGCGCCAGCCATTGCACGATCTGCCGCTCGCGGGCGGTCAGGCGGTTGCGGTCGCCCGCCCCCTGCGTCTGGGCGGCCTGGCCGGACTGGCCGCGGAACTGCTGCACGAGCTTGGCGGTCATGCTGTCGGCGATCACCGGCTCGCCGCCGGCGGCGCGGCGGATGGCGGCGGTAAGCGCGTCGGCGTCGATGTTCTTCACCAGGTAGCCCCGCGCGCCGTCGCGCAGCGCCTGGCCGAGCTCGTCCGCCTCTTCGGAAACCGTCAGGATGATGACCGCGCAGGAAGGCAGGTCCTGCGTCAGCAACTGCAGCGTTTCAAGCCCGGACAGCCCGGGCAGGTTGAGATCCAGCAGGACCACGTCTGGCTTGAGTTCTTTCGCGCGTTTCAGGCCCTCGACGCCGTCTCCGGCTTCCGCCACGACTTCGAAGTCGGGCTGGCGTTGCAGCAGCAGGCGCACGCCGGAGCGGAACAGCGTGTGGTCGTCGACGAGAAGGATACGGATGGGCATGGTCGGGATGGTGTCAGGCGGCCTGGCGTTCGCTGCCGGGCAGGACCAGCGAGACGCGCGTGCCGGCGCCAGGCTGTGATTCGAGTTTTATCATGGCGCGCATGCGCGCGGCCCGCTCGCGCATGATGTGCAGCCCCACGTGGGACTCGCCGCGCTCGGCCACCTCGGCGGGATCGTATCCCTGGCCGTTGTCGGCAATCGACAGGCTGAAGTCCCGGCCGTTGTCGACCGCGATCTCGACGCGGTCCGCCTCGGAGTGCTTGCGCACGTTGGACAGCGCCTCCTGCAGGATGAACAGCACCTGCAGCTGCTGCTCGGGCGGCAGCGGCGCGCCCTGCCCCAGGCCGAAACGCAGTTCGGTTTCGATGCCGGTCTGGCGGCGGAAACGGTCCACGGTGTCTTCGATGGCGGCCTGCAGGTCGCCCTGCGCCAGCTTGGTGCGGAAGTTGGTCAGCAGCTCCCGCACGTCCTGGTAGCTCTCGTCGACGCCCGTGCGCAGCAGCGGCAGGATTTCCTCGATTTCCTCGGTGTCGCCCCGCTTGACCGCGGCGTCCAGCATCTGCAATTGCAGGTTGAGGAAATTCAGGGCCTGGGCCAGGCTGTCGTGCAGCCCTTGGGCCACCAGCCCGCGCTCTTGCACCACGGCCAGCTGGCGCGCCTGCGCGCCCAGCCGCCGGTTGTCCAGCGCCACGCCGAGGTGCCGGCCCAGCGTTTCGAGCAGCTGGGACTCCGCCGGCGTCAGACGGCGCTGGTGGCGAAAGTGCAGCGAGTACGAGCCCAGCACCTCGTCGCGCGTGACGATGCGGAACACCGCCACGCTGGCGAAGCCCTCGCGCTGGCAGTTCAGGTCCTTGGCCGGCGGCGAGCGGCGGAAGTCCTGGATGACGATGACGCCGTCCTGCCGCGTGGCGGCGCCGCAATAGCAGTCCTCCACTTTCATGCAGTGTTCGGACTCCACCAGTTCGTCGGACAGGCCCACCGACACCATCAGGTTGAGCTTTTCGTTGTTCGGGTCCAGCGCCCGGATACTGCCGCCCTCGGCGTCGAACTGCAGCATCACGCGGCGCAGGAAGCCATCGCACAGGGCCTCGATCTCGTTGGGCAGATTCAAGAACGCCGCCATGTCGTAGAGCGCGCCGATGTCGCGGTTCTGCGCGGCGAGCTGGGCGGTCTTGTCCTCCACCCGCTGCTCCAGGCTGGCGTACAGGTCCTGGAGCTCGTCCGCCATGCGGTTGTAGCCCCGGGCCAGCACGCCGAATTCGTCCTGGCTTTCCACCGGCAGGCGCGTGCTGAACTCCCGCGCGGCCATGCGCTGCAGGCCGTCGCGCAGGCGCAGCACCGGGGAAATGATCCACAGGTACAGCAGGTAGATCATCGCCAGCGTGCCCGCGCTGGCGATGGCGGCCAGCACGCCCTGCGACAGGCGCAGGGACGTGGTTTTTCCCGCGTTGTCCCGCTCGATCATCCGGACCAATGTGTCCGCCCGGCTAACGAACTCCGGCAGCGTCTCCAGGTAGGCCGCCGCGTCCGGCGCTCCAAGGGCCCGGATGGCCGCCGGTTTCATCCGCTCGTTCCAGTATCCGGCGACGTCCCTCCATTGGACCCGGATGGCCTCGTCGTTGGGGATGAAGAGAGGGCGGGCGGGATTGCCGCGCTCCAGCCGGGCGATCGTGTCGTCCATGACGCCGATCTGCTCGCGGGTGCGGAACTCGCGGCCGGCCTGCGGCCGCATGAGCTCCACCGCGACCCGGTTGGCGCGCATCCGCAGGCTGCCGGTGTCGTTGATGGCCGCGCCCGCGCCTTCCAGCTGCCAGGATAGCCACAAGGTCCAGCCGACCATGGCAAGCACCACCACCAGCGCGATGAGCGAACTGGCGACGATGCGCGTGGACAGGCGGTGGCGCGGCGAAGGAAGGCCGTCGGACTCGGCGATGGGATCGGTGGACTTCATGGTCATGGGAGGTATCGGCGCCCGCGGGACGGGTCGGGTACCAGTGTAGTCGGTCCCCCTTCCTGCGCTCCGTCCCCCGGTAGCGCTCAGCCCAAGGCCAGGGCGCGGCAAATGAACGCCACGACCTTCTCCGGTTCGTTCAGGGGCAGGCACGGCAGCCCGATATCCAGCGGCGCGTCGGTCGCCACCGCCAGCAGATTGCAATCTTCCGCGTGCAGGGGCGGCTTGCCCGCGGCGGGCCGGTATACCTCGATGCGGGGGATCGGCGCCTGCTTGAATCCTTCCACCAGCACCAGGTCGGCGGGCGACAGGCGGGCGAGCTGCTCGTCCAGCGGAGGCTCCGGCGCCTCCCGCAATTCGTGGACGATGGCGTAGCGAAACGGCGACGACACCATCACCTCCTGGGCGCCCGCCCGGCGAAAGCGCGCGCTGTCCTTGCCCGGGGGCTCCATCTGGAAGTCGTGGTGGCTGTGCTTGATGACATTGACGCGCAGGCCGCGCGCGGCCAGCAAGGGCAGCATCGACTCGATCAGGGTCGTCTTGCCGCTGCCGGAACGGCCGGCGATACCGAAGACTGGGGTCATGCAAGCTCCGTGAACAGTGGGCATACGATGGGAAGAAATGCGTCCGCCCGCGCCGAGTATGCCAGCAAAGCGCCCGCGACCAGGTCGAAATACCAGCCATGCAGGGTCAGCCCCCCCGCCCGGACCGCCCGCCTGACGAAAGGCAGGTCCTCCAGGTTGCGCAGCGAAATCAGGATGGACGCCTGCTCGCAGGCGCGGCGGCGTTCCGCGGCCGACGCGGCGGGCATCTGCTGCAGCACACGCTGGCGCGCCGGCTCGGCGATGTCCATCCAGCGTTCCAGGTAGTCGGTCTCGCCGCTGTTCGCGCCGAACCCCAGGCCGCGGTCCATCAGCTTGCGGATGCCGCCGCAGTGCGCATGGCCCAGGACGATGATCCGGCTGACCTGCAACTGCTCCACCGCGAACTGTATCGCGGCCAGCACGCCCTGCAGCCCCCGGTCCGTGTTGGACGGCGGCACCAGATTGGCCACATTGCGCACGGTGAAGATGTCGCCGGGGTCGCAGCCCAGCAGCATGGCCGGGTCCACGCGGGAATCGCAGCACCCGATCAGCAGGGTGCTGGGATGCTGGCCCTCGCGCAGGCTGCGGTATAGCGACGGCGCGTCTTCATAGTATTGCTGCTGGAACCGCTGGAAGCCGTCGACGAGGCGTTCGATGTCGCGCATGTCAGCCTCCCGTCTGCGCCATGAAGCGCACGATGCGTTCCGGCCGGCTGGTGAACTCGTGCCTCTCCGGCTTGGCGGCGATGCCCGCCAGGATGGCCTGGACCAGCTCCGCGTCGCTGGCGCCGCCGCGCAGCAGTTCGCCCAGCGGCACCCGGTCTTCCTGCCCCAGGCACAGGTACAGCGTGCCGTCCACGCCCAGCCTGACGCGGTTGCAGCTGGCGCAGAAGTGACGCGACATGGGCGTGATCACGCCCAGCACCGGAACCCCGCGGCCCGTCGTCCAATAGCGGGCGGGACCGCCGCCCGAACCCGCCACCGCGGGCACCAGGCCGGCCTCGGCGGCCAGGGCCGCGCCCATGTCGTTCAGGTCGACATGGGAGAAATTCCTGCCGCAATCGCCCACCGGCATAGGCTCGATCAGGCGCAGCACGAAGCCCTGCGCCAGCGCATAGTCCAACAGCCTTCGCACCTCCGCCCCGGGCGTGGCGGCGTGGACGACGCTGTTGAGCTTGATGGGCGCGAAGCCCGCGCGCCTGGCCGCGGCCAGCCCGGCCAGCACCGACTCCAGGCAATCCCTGCCGGTGATCTTGCCGAAGGCGGCCGCGTCCAGCGTATCCAGGCTGACGTTCAGTCGGTCCACGCCTGCCGCGCGCAGGTCCCCCGCATGGCGGGCGAGTTGCGTGCCGTTGGTGGATACGGACAGGTCCTTCAGCCCCGGCATGGCGGCGATGGCCGCCGCCAAACCGGCAACGCCGCGGCGCAGCAGCGGCTCGCCTCCGGTCAGCCGGACCTTGCTGACCCCCAGCGCCACGAACAGGCCGACGAGCCTGGCCGTCTCCTCGTGGCTCAGCCAGTTGGATGGCGTCTCGAAGCCCTTGAAATCCTTGGGCAGACAATAGCTGCAGCGCAGGTCGCAGCGGTCGGTGACGGAGACGCGCAGATAGTCGATGCGGCGTCCGAAGCCGTCCTTCAGTGGTCCAGCAGCCGGCGCTTCCATCATGCGGCGCTTCCGCTGAAAACGCGCTCGGGTTCGCCGTCCTCCAGATCGATGCCCTGGATCCGGGCGCGGCCGACGAGCAGCTTGACATATTGCCGCCACGCGATATCGCGGCTCATGGCGGTCAGCGCCGAGGCGATCTGGCCGGCCACGTGCTCGTACGGCAGCAGGCGCCCTTCGATGCGGCGCGTCACCCGGACGATATGCAGCCCATGGCGGGTCTGCAGCAACTGGGGCAGCAGCCCTCCGGCGGGCAGCGCGAAGACGGCGCTTTCGAATTCCGGCACCGTGTCGCCCCGGCCCAGCTGACCCAGGCTGCCGCCCACCGCGGCGGACGGGCAGTTGGACTGCTCGCGCGCCACCTCGGCGAAGCGCGACGGGTCTTCCAGCAGTTCGGCCAGCACCACGTTGGCGTGCGCCCGCAACATGTCCAGGTTGACGCTGGGGGTCACCTGGAAGAGGATGTGGTCGGCCTCCACCAGTTCGCCCGCCATGAAGCGCTCCGGATGCATCTGGTAGAAGCGGCGGCAGGCGGCCTCGTCGGCCTCCGGCGCGGCCGCCTCCCGGGCCAGCAGGTCGCCGATGGCGCCCTCCTCGTCCGTGGCGTCCAGGCCCTGCCGGCTGGCTTCGTCCAGCAGCACGCGGCGCAGCACCAGCGCCGTGACCGCCTCGCGCATGGGATTGCCGGCCTGCTCATGCAGCGGCAGTTCGCGTTCCAGGTCCGCGTCGCTCAGTTCGACGCCATTGACGATGACAGGCATGTTCGGCTCCTTGGGTCAGCGTTCAGCGCGGGCGGACCAATTGCCAGGCGCGGCCCAGGTAGCCGACCGAGGCGAACCCGCTCCAGACGTGGACCAGGCGGGTGAACGGGAAGATCACGAACAGCGTCAGGCCCATGAACAGGTGCGCCTTGAAGAGCAGCGGCACGTCGGCGACATGGCTGGCGGCGTCGCCCTGGAAGGTGACGATGTGCTGCGCCCAGGTCATCAGGCGCACCATCATTTCACCGTCCATGTGACCGGCCGACAGCGCGATGGTGGACAGCCCCAGCAGCAGCGTCGCCAGGATCCACAACAGCAGCAGCTTGTCGCCCGGCCGCGTGGTGGCGCGGATCCGCGGGTCGCTCAGGCGACGGTGGATCAGGATCAGCAGGCCGATCAGGCACAGGCCGCCCATGACGCCGCCGGCCACCATGGCCACGGTCTGCTTCAGCGTGTGCGACACGCCCAGGGTGTCCCAGACCACCACCGGCGTCAGCAGCCCGGCCAGATGTCCGAAGAAGAGACCCAGGATGCCCACGTGGAACAGGATATTGCCCAGCCGCAGCTGGCCGCGATGCAGCAGCTGCGAACTGTCCGACTTCCAGGTGTATTGCTCGCGCTCGAAGCGCACCAGGCTGCCCAGCAGGAATATCGTCAGCGCGATATAGGGGTAGATGCCGAAGAAGAACTGATTCAGGGAGTTCATGTTGCGTCGTCCTGAAGATTAATGGGCCGCGCGGGGATAGAAGCGCACGGTTTGCGCGCCGTCGCCCGAGAACGGCCGCAGCAGCGGTTCCACGCCGTCCGGGCCGGCGCCGAACGTCTCCATCGCCTCGTCCATGTCGCGCACGGGGGCCTCGGTCTGTTCGCGCGGAACCACCCGCGACTGCGCGCGCAGCGCCGCGAAGATGCAGGCATAGGGGCTGCCGTTGCTGGCCAGGCGCGCGCCGATGGCCGCCAGGACGTGGATGGCGTCGTCCAGCAACTCCTGGGCCTGGCCGGCTTCGATCACGCCCAGGAACTCCAGGAACAGCGGCACGTGGTCGGGCAGCTCCGACACGACCGGCTCGAACCCATGCTGGCGGTACGTGTCCAGCAGGTCCACCATGGCCTGGCCGCGGTCCCGGCTTTCGCCGTGCACATGCTCGAACAGGTGCAGCGAGTGCGAGCGGTTCCGGTCGAACGTGGCCACGTAGTTCTCCTGCAGCGAGATCAGGTCGTGAGTGGCCAGGTACTCCATCAGGGGCTGCAGGGTTTCCTCGGCATCCGGGTAGGCGCCCAGCGCGGTCTCCACCTCGCCCAGCGCATCGAGGAGCTCGGCCTCGGGATAGCACAGCAAGGCGGAAAGCAGGCGGTACGGATTCATGGTTTTCTCCTTTCCTAGACCGAAGCGGCCTTCTTGCGGGATTTCGGCATCTCGATGAAGATCTCGCTGCCCTTGGGCTTGCTTCCGAACAGCGTGCCTTCCGACACCCCGCCCGAGCAGCCGTTGCCGAAGGTGAAGCCGCAGCTGCCCTTCTCGTTGAAGCTGTCCTCGACCACTTCCTTGTGACTGCTGGGCACCACGAAGCGGTCTTCGTAGTCGGCGATGGCCATGATCTTGTACATGTCCTGCACCGTGGCCTCCGACAGCCCGACCTGGTCCAGCAAGGCCGTGTCCCGCTCGCCGTGCACCGATTCCGAACGCTTGAAGGCGCGCATGGCCAGCATCCGCTCCAGGGCCTGCACCACCGGGGCCTCCTTGCCCGCCGTCAGCAGGTTGGCCAGGTAGCGCACGGGAATGCGCAGGCTGGAAACGTCCGGGATCATGGCGCTCTTGCCGACGGTGCGCTGCGGCATCTGGCCCGATTCGGCGGCCGACTGGATGGGCGACAGTGGCGGGATGTACCAGACCATCGGCAGCGTGCGGTACTCCGGATGCAGCGGAAAGGCGACACGCCACTGCACCGCCATCTTGTAGACGGGCGACTTGCGGGCGGCTTCGAGCCACGATTCCGGGATGCCCTGCTCCCGCGCGGCCGCGATCACCTCGGGCGAATGCGGATCCAGGAAGAGATCCAGCTGCGACTGGTACAGGTCCTGTTCATTGGCGGTGGACGCCGCGGCCTCGATCTGGTCGGCGTCGTACAGCATCACGCCCAGGTAGCGGATGCGGCCCACGCAGGTTTCCGAACACACGGTCGGCTGGCCGGCCTCGATGCGCGGATAGCAGAACGTGCACTTCTCGGCCTTGCCGCTGTTCCAGTTGTAGTAGATCTTCTTGTACGGGCAGCCGGAGATGCACATGCGCCAGCCGCGGCACTTGTCCTGGTCCACCAGCACGATGCCGTCGTCCTCGCGCTTGTAGATCGAGCCCGAGGGGCAGCTGGCGACACAGGCCGGATTCAGGCAGTGCTCGCACAGGCGCGGCAGGTACATCATGAAGGTGTTCTCGAAGGTCGAGTACATCTCTTTCTGCACGCCTTCGAACAACGCGTCGCGGCTGCGCGCGCTGAATTCGCCGCCCAGGTCGTCTTCCCAGTTCGGGCCCCAGTGGATCTTGTCCATCTTCTTGCCCGTCAGCACGGACACGGGCCGCGCCGTCGGCGGGGTCTGCGACAGCGGCGCGTTCTTGAGATGCTCGTAGTCGAAGGTGAACGGCTCGTAGTAGTCGTCGATCTGCGGCAGGTTCGGATTGGCGAACAGGTTGGCCAGGATGCGCAGCTTGCCGCCCTGGCGCGGTTCCAGCTTGCCGGCGGCGGTGCGCTTCCAGCCGCCCTTCCACTTCTCCTGGTTTTCCCATTCCTTCGGATAGCCGATGCCGGGCTTCGTCTCGACGTTGTTGAACCAGGCGTATTCGACGCCGTCGCGGCTGGTCCAGACGTTCTTGCAGGTGACCGAGCAAGTGTGGCAGCCGATGCACTTGTCCAGGTTCAGCACCATGCCGATTTGGGCGCGTATCCTCATGATTGCTTCTCTTCTTGTTGCGTTGCTTCGACGAGCGGACCTTCGAGCCAGTCCACCTTCTTCATCTTGCGCAGCACCACGAACTCGTCGCGGTTGGCGCCCACCGTGCCGTAATAGTTGAAGCCATAGGCCTGCTGGGCGTAGCCGCCGATCATGTGCGTGGGCTTGAGCACCGTGCGCGTCACCGAGTTGTGGATGCCGCCGCGCTTGCCGCTGGTTTCGGCGCCGGGCACGTTCACGATCTTTTCCTGGGCGTGGTACATCAGGCACATGCCCACCGGAACGCGCTGGCTGACCACCACGCGGGCGGTCAGCGTGCCGTTCACGTTGAACACCTCGACCCAGTCGTTGTCGACCAGCCCGGCCTGCCTGGCCTCGGCTTCCGACACCCAGACGTGGGGGCCGCCGCGGCTCAGCGTCAGCATGCGCAGGTTGTCCGAGTACGTGCTGTGGATGCCCCACTTCTGGTGCGGCGTCAGCCAGTTCAGGACCAGCTCCTTCTCGCCGTTCGGATAGCGTCCCAGCATGGGCGCCACCGTCTTGGTGTCGATGGCCGGCTTGTACACGCAGAAGCCTTCGCCGAAATCCAGCATCCAGCGGTGGTCCTGGTAGAACTGCTGGCGGCCGGTCAGCGTGCGCCATGGGATCAGTTCGTGCACGTTGGTGTAGCCGGCGTTGTAGCTGACCTCTTCGCTTTCCAGCCCCGACCAGGTCGGCGCCGAGATGATCTTGCGCGGCTGCGCCTGGATGTCGCGGAAGCGGATCTTGTCGTGCTCGCGGCCCACCGCCAGGTGGGTATGGTCCCGGCCCGTGATCTTGCCCAACGCTTCCCATGCCTTGACGGACACATGGCCGTTGGTCTCGGGCGCGAAGGTCAGGATCATCTCTGCCGCGTCGATGGCCGTGTCCAGGCGCGGGCGCCCCTGGCTCACGCCGGCGTCCGTCACGCTATCGTTGATCCCGGCAAGCTCATGCACTTCATGCTCGGTGTTCCAGCTGATGCCCTTGCCGCCGTTGCCCAGCTTGTCCAGCAAGGGCCCCACCGAGGTGAACTTGCGGTAGATATCGTTGTAGTCGCGCTCCACCACCGTCATGGACGGAGCGGTCTTGCCCGGAATCAGGTCGCATTCGCCCAGCTTCCAGTCGCGCGGCTCGAAGGCCTGCCCCAGCTCTCCCGGCGTGTCGTGCATCAGCGGCGTCAGCACCAGGTCGCGGCGCTTGCCCAGGTAGGGTCCGCCGATTTCGCTGAAGCGCTTGGCGAGCAGCTTGTAGATCTCCCAGTCGGTCTTGCTCTCCCACAACGGCTGCACCGCTTCGCTCAACGGGTGGATGAACGGGTGCATGTCCGACGTATTGAGGTCGTCCTTCTCGTACCAGGTCGCCGTGGGCAGCACGATATCGCCGTACAGGCAGGTCGTGCTCATGCGGAAGTCCAGCACCGTCAGCAGGTCGAGCTTGCCTTCGGCGGCATCGTCCTCGTACGTGACCTCCGTGGGCTTGATCGCGGCCGCCTCGTCGCCGAACACGGCGTTCTGCGTGCCCAGCAGATACTTCAGGAAATACTCGTGGCCCTTGCCGCTGGAACCCAGGATGTTGGAGCGCCAGACGAACATGTTGCGCGGGAAGTTGGCCGGATCGTCCGGGTTCTCGCACGCCATGCGCACCTCGCCCGACTTCAGCTTTTCGACGGCGTGCGCGATCGGATCCTTGCCGGCGGCGTCCGCCTCGGCGACCAGGTCCAGCGGGTTGGCGCGCAGCTGCGGCGCCGACGGCAGCCAGCCCATGCGCTCGGCGCGGGCGTTCAGGTCGATCATGCTGAGATCGCCGTACTTGGCGCGGTCGGCGGTGGGGCCCAGCACTTCCTGAACGTTCAGCTTTTCATGGCGCCACTGGCTGGTGTGGGCATAGAAGAAGGACGTGCCGTTCATCTGGCGCGGCGGGCGCACCCAGTCGGCGGCAAACGCCAGCGGGGCCCAGCCGAACTGCGGACGCAGCTTCTCCTGGCCCACGTAGTGGGCCCAGCCGCCGCCGCTCTTGCCCACGCAGCCGCACATCATCAGCATATTGATGATGCCGCGGTAGATCATGTCCATGTGGTACCAGTGGTTCAGGCCGGCGCCGACGATGACCATGGACTTGCCTTCGGTGTCGTGGGCGTTCTGCGCGAACTCGCGCGCCACCTGGATGACCTGCGCGCGCGGAACGCCGGTGTGCTTTTCCTGCCAGGCGGGCGTATAGGGCACGTCGTCGTCGTAGGAGCTGGCGACGTTGCCGCCGCCCAGGCCCCGGTCCAGGCCGTAGTTGGCCATCTGCAGGTCGTACACCGTGGCCACCAGGGCCTCGCTGCCGTCGGCCAGGCGGATACGCCGCGCCGGCACGTTGCGCGCCTGCACCTCGCCGTGCTCGCTGCCGAAGTACGGGAAGCCAACGGCCACCACGGCGTCCGACTTGCCCAGCAGGGTCAGCTCGGGCTCGATCTCGCGGCCGCTGCCTCCGTCCTTCGATTCCAGGTTCCAGCGGCCGACCTTTTCGCCGCCGTTGACCGCGCCCTCGCCCCAGCGGAAGCCAATGCTGCCGTTGGGCGCGACCAGGTCGCCGGTCCTGGCGTCCAGCACCAGTGTCTTCCAGTCGGGGTTGTTCTGCTCGCCCAGCGCGCCGTCCAGATGCGATGCGCGCAGGAAGTGATCGGGCGCGTAGAAGCCGTCGCGCGCTTTCAGCTGCACCAGCATCGGCATGTCGGTATAGCGGCGCACGTAGTCGCGGAAGTAGGCCGACGCGCCCGACAGGTGGAATTCCTTCAGGATCACGTGGCCCATCGCCATCGCCAGCGCCGCGTCGGTGCCCTGCTTGGGCGCCAGCCAGATGTCGCCGAACTTGACCATTTCGCCGAAGTCGCTGGACACGGCCACCGTCTTGGTGCCCTTGTAGCGGACCTCGGTATAGAAGTGCGCGTCGGGGGTGCGGGTCTGGGGCACGTTGGAGCCCCACACCATCAGGTAGGTCGAGTTGTACCAGTCGGCCGATTCCGGCACGTCGGTCTGTTCGCCCCACACTTGCGGGCTTGCGGGGGGCAAGTCGCAGTACCAGTCGTAGAAGCTCAGGCAGGCGCCGCCCAGCAGGCTCAGGTAGCGCGCTCCGGCGGCGTAGCTGACCATGGACATGGCCGGGATCGGGGAAAAGCCGATCAGGCGGTCCGGTCCGAATTTCTTGATCGTGAACGCATTGGCCGCGGCGATGATTTCGGTCGCCGTGTCCCAGTCGGCGCGCACGAAGCCGCCCAGGCCGCGCACGGACTTGTAGCGCCTGGCCCGCGCCGGATCCTGGCTGATCCATTCCCAGGCGGCGATCGGGTCCATCGTCTTGCGGGCCTCGCGCCACATCTCGATCAGGCGCCCGCGGATCATCGGATACTTCACGCGCTGCGCCGAATACACGTACCAGCTGTAGGAGGCGCCGCGCGGACAGCCGCGGGGCTCGTGGTTGGGCAGGTCCGGCCGCGTGCGCGGATAATCGGTCTGCTGGGTTTCCCAGGTGATCAGCCCGTTCTTGACATACACCTTCCAGGAGCAGGAGCCTGTGCAGTTCACGCCGTGGGTCGAACGCACCACCTTGTCATGCTGCCAGCGCGCCCGGTAGGCGTTTTCCCACTTGCGGTCCTCGTTGACCGTCTCGCCATGGCCGTCCGCGAAGGTGGACTTCACCCGCGACATGAACTTCAAGCGGTCCAGAAAATGGCTCATTCTCTATTCTCCAAGAGCGCCGGCCCCGCCGGCGCGTACTGCGATCGATGCTGTTGAAACCACTTTAGGCGCGGCCCTCTTCCAGGACCATTCCCCGGTGGCATAGGCCGGGCGCGGCAGAATGACTAGTCACCCCGGCCAGGCCCCGCCGCGTCAGCACGGCACCGGCGCGTTGCGGCGCCCGTAATACCACCAGGTGATCACCAGGCAGGTGGCGTAAAAGCCGATGAAGCAATACAGCGCGGCCTGCACGCTGCCCGTCATCTCCAGCGAAGTGCCGAAGCTGCGCGGAATGAAGAAGCCCCCGTACGCGCCGATCGCGCCCGAAAAGCCCAGCACCGCCGCCGATTCCTTGGCGGCGTCCGCCAGGGCCTGCTTCTGCGCGGCCGCGTCCTTGCCCTTGGCCGCCTGCGTGCGTTCGCGCAGGAAGATCACGGGAATCATCCGGAACGTGGAGCCGTTGCCCAGGCCCGTCAACGCGAACAGCACGATGAACATGGCCAGGAATCCGTTGAAATCGCCCGGCCGGCCGGCGACCGGCAGGAAGGCCATCACGCCCAGCACGGCGGCGATCATGCCCGCGAAGGTGAACAGGGTGACCCGCGCGCCGCCCAGCTTGTCCGAGACCCAGCCGCCCACGGGACGCGTCAGCGAGCCCACCAGCGGCCCCAGGAACGCGTAGGTCATGGGATCGACCTGCGGAAACAGCGTCTTGGTCAGCATGGCGAAGCCCGCCGAGAAGCCGATGAAGGAGCCGAACGTGCCCACGTACAGCCAGCACATCAGCCAGTTGTGCTTGCGCTTGAAGATGACGGCCTGGTCCGCGAAGGAAGCGCGGGCGTCGGCGATGTCGTTCATGCCGAACCACGCGGCGATCGAGGCCACCGCTATCGGTATCACCCAGATGAAGCCGGCGTTCTGCAGCCACAGGTTCTGCTGCGCCCCGTTCACGGTCACCCCCTGCGGCGCGCCGCCCGCGACGCCGAAGACGCCGATGGAGATCACCACGGGCACGACGAACTGCACCAGCGACACCCCCAGGTTGCCGATGCCGGCGTTCAGGCCCGTCGCCAGTCCCTTCTTCTCCTTCGGAAAGAAAAAGCTGATGTTGGCCATGCTGGAGCTGAAATTGCCGCCGCCCAGGCCGCAAAGCAGCGCCAGGATCAGCAGGGTCGGAAACGTCGTGGTGGGATCGCGCAGCGCGAAACCCATGCCCAGCGCCGGGATCAGCAGCGAGGCCGTGGAGATGGCCGTCCATTTGCGCCCGCCGAAGACCGGCACCAGGAAGGAATAGAAGATGCGCAGCGTGGCGCCGGACAATGCCGGCAGCGCCGTCAGCCAGAACATCTGGTTCTTGGACAGCATGAAGCCGGCGCGGTCCAGGTTGACCACCACGACGCTCCACAGCATCCAGATGCTGAACGCCAGCATCAGCGCCGGAATGGAGATCCAGAGATTGCGATTGGCGACGCGCGCGCCGGTCTGCTTCCAGAAGCCGGGGTTATCCGGTTCCCAGCGCGCAAGGACTTGAGTGGACATAGGATTCTCTCAGGATGTAAGGAGGATCAGGCGGCGTGCTGCCGGGCGATGGCCGCGCTTTCCGGCCGGAAACTGAAGTGCATGAAAATCAGGGAGACGCAGACGGTGCCGTAGAGCAGCATGAAGGCGCTGGACCGGATGCCCGTGATGTCCAGCAGCACCCCGAACAGGATCGGCAGCACGAACCCGCCCAGGCCGCCGGCCAGGCCGACGATGCCGGAGACGGCGCCGATGTTCTCGCCGAACTCGTCGGAGATGAACTTGAAGACGGAGGCCTTGCCGATGGCCATCGCGATACCCACGACGAACAGCAGGATGGTGAAACTGACGGGCCCCAGGGCGATGTCGAAGCTGCGCGGGCCGCCGGCCGTCAACACCGTGAAATGCGTCTGCGGATAGCTGAGGATGAAAAACGCCACCCAGCACACCCACATGACCCACCAGGTCGTCTTGTAGGCGCCGTAGCGGTCCGAGATCCAGCCGCCCAGGGCGCGCAGCACGCCGCCCGGCAACGAGAAGCATGCGGCCAGCAGCGCGGCCAGCTTCATGTCGAATCCGTATTCGCCGATGTAGTACTTGGTCATCCACAACGCCAGCGCCACATAGCCGCCGAACACCACCGAGTAGTACTGGCAATAGCGCCAGACACGAGGATCCTTGAGCATGGCCAACTGCGCGGACAGGCTGGCGCCGCTCTTCACGCGATGCGAGGGATCCGACGCCGAGAACAGCCAGAACAGGATGGCCGTGACCAGCAACGCCACGGCATAGACCTGCGGCACGATGACCCAGGCGCCGCCCGCCGCCGCGATCAGCGCCGGCGCGACGAACTTGGTGATGGCGGAGCCCGAGTTGCCGGCGCCGAACACGCCCATGGCCAGGCCCTGCTTGTTGCGGGGGAACCAGCGCGCCACGTAGGGCGTGCCGACCGAGAACGAACCGCCGGTCAACCCCACGAACAGCGCCAGCACCAGGAACTGCCAGTACTGCGTCGCATACGACATCAGCCAGATGGGCACGACGGCAAGCAGCATCAGGACGAAGAACACCGGGCGGCCGCCGTAGCGGTCCGTCCAGATGCCCAGCGGCACGCGCACCAGCGAACCGGTCAGCACCGGCATGGCGGCCAACAGGCCGAATTGGGTTTCGGACAGGCCCAGCTGCGTCTTGATGGGTATGCCCAGCACGGCGAAGATCATCCACACCGCAAAACAGATGGTGAAGGCGAACGTACTGGATATCAGGACCCGCATCGGCGCGCCGGCCGAGGAATGACTTGCTGCCATGGTTATTCTCGCTTTGCTCACGAAGACATCTCACATGGCGTTAGCCTAGGGACCGCGCGCCCTGGCGGCCATTCGCCGGCCGACCAGAACTCCCATGCCGATGTGACTAGTCACCCCGGTCTTCGGGCCGGGCTTGCGCTGGATCAAGCGCAGGGCGGCCGGCGCTGGCGACGGGCGGCTGGGCGTATTAATATGTATTTGAAATACACCTTTTAAAATCGCGGGCCGCAAACCGCAGGCCCCATGAGCACGCCGGGCCGCCCCAAGGGGCGAATACCGGAATGCGCAGATCAAGGTAATCCCAGTGAGCACGCTGCTGACCATCGAAGAACCTGACGCGGCCTCGCGCCGCGCCCGCCCGCAATGGCGCGCCTTCACCGAAATGGGCTTTCGCCCGCTGTACCTGGCCGGCTGCTTCTGGGCGCTGGCGTCCGTGCTGCTGTGGGTGCACGCCCCGTCCCTGCTGACGGGCGTGCTAGGCGGCATGCCCTGGCATGCGCACGAAATGCTGTGGGGCTTCGTGGCCACTATCGCCGTGGGCTTCCTGCTGACGGCCGGCGCCAACTGGACGGGCAAGAATCCGCTGCGCGGCAACGCCCTGGCCGCGCTGTGCCTGGTGTGGATCGTGGCGCGCGCGGGCTATCTCGTCCCCGGGCGGGCGGCATTCCTGGCGGCCGCCGCGGCCGACCTGCTGTTTTTCCTGTGGGCCGCCGCCGCGCTGGGCCGCGCCGTCGCCGTCACGCGCAACCGCCGCAACTATGGCGTTCCGCTGCTTCTGCTGGCGCTGGGCCTCACCAATGCGCTCTATCTCTGGGCCACGGTCCAGGGCGACTATTTCGCGCTGATGCGCTACTTCAACGCGGGCCTGCTGAGCATGGCCGTGCTGACCCTGCTGATCGCCCGCCGCATCATCCCCTTCTTCGCGAAGCGCGCCGTGGCAGGCCTGGACATCCCGCCGCATACCCGCAGCGGCCACTGGCAATTGGGCACGGGCGTCGTCGCCATCGCCTGCCTGCTGGCGGGCCGGCCGCAAGTGGCCGCGGCGGCGCTGGCCGCGACCGGGGCGATCGCGCTGGCGCAATGGATTTCCTGGAAGCCCTGGGCGGTGCGCCGCGTGCCGCTGCTGTGGATTCTGTACGCGGGCTACGGCGGGCTGGGAATCGGCCTGCTCGTCGGCGCGGCGCAGTTGGCCGGCTATGTGCCGCGGACCGCATGGCCCGCGCACGTGATCGGCGTGGCCGGCTTCTCGGTGCTCATCATCGGCATGGTGACGCGCACGGCGCTGGGCCACCTGGGCCGGCCGCTGCAGACGGACCGCAGCATGGTCGCCAGCTATGCGCTGGTGATCGTGGCGGCGCTGCTGCGCCTGGCCGCCCTGCTGCCCACCACGGCCGTGCTCGGGCTGCTGCATGCTTCGGCCACCGCCTGGGCGCTGGCGTTCGCCTTGTACCTGTGGCGCTTTTTCCCCTTGATGATCCGTCCGCGGGCGGACGCGGGCAAGGCGGCGGCGCCTGCGATGCGCGTGGTGCAGGCCGCCCGGCGCCCGGCGCAATAGGCGCCTTCCGCCGCGCTACTGCCGCGCTTCGCGCCGGCGCGTGGCCGCCAGTTGCTGCTTCATGGCCTTGAGCCAGGCCTTGACCTGCTGGATATCCACGAACTGCGACAGCTCGAATTCGAGTTCGCCGATGTACTCCTCGGCATCGGCGATTTCGGCGGCCAGGTCTTCCATCAGATCGGCGGGATCGATCGCTTGGTCCGGATCGAAGTGGTAGCGGGCCATGAAGCGCTGCTCCACCGCCGCCAGCTCCCGCTTGGCCGCGGCCAGTTGTGCGGCCGTATCCGGCCCCGGATCGGGCGCTTCCGGCACGGCGGCGGCACTGGCTGCCGCCATCGCCGCCGTCTCCGCGAGTTCATCCGCGACCTCGGCGTCGAAGTCCGATCCGCCGTGCTTGCGGTAAAGCGCTTTCAGACGCTCCACGTCGCATTCCGCCGGCGTGCCGTCAAGCACGAGGGCAAACAGCGTCTCCTGCGCCAGTTGCGCCGCCAGTTCCGACGCCAGTTCGCGCTCCGCCTTCGTCAGCTCCTTTTGCTTGCAGGCGTGGTCGAAACACAGCACCAGCTTCGCCTTCAGCTCGACTTCCATGGTTTCCAGCGGCGCCAGCGCCTCTTCATACCGCTTCTGGTAGACGGGCTCCACTTCGCGCCACAGGCGCAGCCTGGCGCGTTCGGTGTCCAGCTCGCGCGCGAGCGCCTCGTGTGTGTTCTCTTGCATGGATGAAACCTGGTGGAGCGGCGCGGCGCGCTGCGGAAGAATCGGAAGCGCATTTTATCCTTGCCGCGGCGGAGGCCGCCGGGCTTGGCGTCTATTCCTCCGTCTCCGGCGCCTTCGGCGCCATGGTCAGTCTCGCGGCCATGAATTCCAGGAATTCCCTGGCCAGGGGCGGCAGCGTGCGGCCCTGCAGCGTCAGCACCTGGATGCTCCGCTGCCGCATTTCGGGGTTGCTGAATGGCACCGCCACCAGCCTGGCCTCTTCCTGTCCCATCACGGTAAGGTAGCCCGACAGCGCCACGATGGAACTGCCCGGCAGCATGGGCAGGAAGGCCGCCGAATGGTTCGATACGTATGCGGGTTCGATGTGCAGGCCCGCGTTGGCGCAGGCCGCGTCGAACAACTGCCTGACGGTCGTGCCATGATCGCCCACCGACAGCGGCACCTTGGCCAGGTCGCGCATGCCGACGCTCCGCCGGCCGGCCAGCGGATGCATGCGGCACATGACGGCATAGACCGGCGCGCGGACCAGCAGCTCGGTCTTCAGCCGATCGTCCTGCGCCGTGGTGTAGCGTAGCGCCATCTGCGAGAGCCCTTCGAGCACCTGGCGGCTGACCTCCTCGGGCCGCTCCACGCGCAGGTGGAAGCGCGCCTCCGGCCGGATCCGCTTGAAGTCGGCCATGCTCATGGGCAGGAAGCGGTGGGCGAAGCCTTCGGTGCAGGCCAGCCGTATCGTCACGTCGCCCAGTTGTCCGCGCTGGCGGATCTCGGTGGTGACGCGCTCGGCCTCCAGCGCGGCGGCGTTGGCGTAGGCGGCCAGCTGGAGGCCGGCCTCGCTGAGTTCCATGCCGCGCGCCTGCCTTTCGAACAGAACGACGCCAAGCCCGTCCTCCAGCTTCGAGATCTGCCGGCTGACGGCGGAAGCCGCCACGTGCTGCGCGGCGGCCGCGCCGGCGATGGAGCCGCAGCGCGCGACCTCCAGGAAGTACCTCAAGCCCAACGAAATCATGCATGCCCCCTCATATCCATGCCTTTTAGGCAATTCTTTGATGCCAATTATCTAATTGTGGCACGCGATGAAGCGTAATAACTTTGTGCCTCTCCACATTCATGCAACCATGACGTGATCCGCGAACAAGCCCTCCTCCTCGCCCTGGACTCCTACGACAGCGGCGCGCTCCAGGCCGCGCTGGCCCGGCGCGTTACCTACGCGACCGAAAGCGAAGTGCCCGAACAGGCGCCCGCGCAGCATGCCTACCTGAACGAAGACCTGGTTCCCCGGTTGCGCGAGCTGGGCTTCGCCTGCCGGGTCCATGCCAATCCGGCCGGCGTGGACCTGCCCATCCTGCTGGCGCGCCGCGAAGAGGCCCCGGGGCTGCCCACCGTGCTGATGTATGGGCATGGCGACGTGGTGCGCGGCAACGCCGCCAAGTGGGACGCGGGCCGCGATCCCTGGCGCCTGCAGGTCGAGGGCGACCGCTGGTACGGACGCGGCACCGCCGACAACAAGGGGCAGCACAGCATCAACCTGGAAGCCCTGCGGCAGGTGATCGCCGCGCGCGGCGGCAAGCTGGGTTTCAACACCATCTGGCTCATCGAAACGGGCGAGGAAGCCGGCTCGCCCGGACTGGCGGCCTTCTGCGAGGCCCAGCGCGAAGCATTGTCGGCCGACGTGTTCATCGCCAGCGACGGGCCGCGCCTGAGCGCGCAGCGCCCCACGCTTTTCATGGGTTCGCGCGGCGCGGTGAATTTCGAGCTCAAGCTGCGGGCGCGCGAACGCGGCTACCACTCGGGCAACTGGGGCGGCCTGCTGGCCAATCCGGCCATCGTGCTGGCGCACGCGATCGCCACGCTGGTCGACGCGCGCGGCCGCATCGCCGTCCCAGGGCTGCGCCCGCCCCCCATTCCCGAGGCGGTGGCCGCCGCGCTGGCCGACCTGGAAGTGGGCGGCGGCGAGGACGATCCCCGCATCGACGCGCATTGGGGCGAACCCGGACTGACCGCCCCCGAAAAGGTGTTCGGGTGGAACAGCCTGGACGTGTTGACCTTCGGCGCCGGCGATCCGGCCAAGCCCGTCAATGCGATCCCGCCCGAAGCCTCGGCCTGGTGCCAGCTGCGCTTTGTCGTCGGCACCGACTGGCGGGCGTTGGAAACGCACGTAAGGGAACATCTGCGGGCCGGCGGCTTCGACGGCATCGAGGTCCGCGTGGGGATGCAGGCCGGCGCCACCCGCCTGTCGCCCGACAACCCGTGGGTGCGCTGGGCCGCCGCCTCGCTGGAGCGCACGACCGGCAAGCGGCCCGCGCTGCTGCCCAACCTGGGGGGTTCCCTGCCCAACGATATTTTCGCGGACCTGCTCGGCCTGCCCACTCTGTGGGTGCCGCACTCATACCCCGCCTGCGCCCAGCATGCGCCGAACGAGCACCTGCTGGGCAGCGTCGCGCGCGAGGGCCTGGCGATCATGGCCGGCCTGTTCTGGGATCTGGGCGACCAAGGCGCCGCCCTGCGCCAGGCGGCCGCGCCGGCCTCCACTCCAACCTGACCGGACTCCCGTCATGACCGTCAAATTGCGTGCCGCCGCGGCGGCGTTCTCCCTGTCTCTTGCGACGCTCGCGGGCGCCGCGCAAGCGGCCTATCCGGAGCAGGCGATCAAGATCGTCGTGCCCTTCACGCCAGGCGGGGCGACGGACGCGGTAGCCCGCCTGCTGGCCAACAAGTTGTCGGGCAAGCTGGGCCAGGCCGTCATCGTCGAAAACCGGCCGGGCGCGTCCACCGTGATCGGGGCGGAGGCCGCGGCGCGCGCCCAGCCGGACGGCTACACGCTGATGCTGTCGGGCAGCACGACCTACACCGTGCTGCCGGCCCTCAAGGCCGGCCTGCCCTACGATCCAGAACGCAGCTACGCACACATCGCCATCGTCGCCATGGCGCCCGTGGTGCTGCTGGCAAAAAATGGCCTGGAAGCCGGCACCGTGCAGGAAGCCGCCGCGCTGGCGCGGCAGCGCAGCGCCAAGGGCGAACTGATGTACGGCACCTTCGGCGCCGGATCCGCGCCCCACCTGGCCGGAGAGATGTTCGCCGAGGCCGCGGGCGCCAAGATGATGCCGGTGCCCTACAAGGGCAGCGCCCAGCTGGTCACCGCCATGATCGGCGGCGAAGTCGACCTGGGCGTGGACACGGTGTCGTCCGCCGCGCCGCAGGCCCGCGCCGGCAAAGTGCGCGCGCTGGCGGTAACGGGCGAACGCCGCATGCCGCAATTGCCCGACGTGCCGACGTTCGCGGAAGCCGGCATGCCGGACGTCTCCTTCGTCGGCTGGTACGGCCTGGTCGCCCCGGCGCGCACCCCCGCCCCGGTCGTGCAGACGCTGAGCCGCGCCGTGTCGGAGATCATGGAGGACCCGCAAGTGCGCAAATCGGTCGCGGACCTGGCATTGGATCCCGTCTATCTGCCCGCGCCGGCCTTCCAGGCGCAGATCGCGAAAGAACTGCGCACCTTTGGCGACGTGGCCGCGCGCGCCGGCATCACGCTGGACTGACGCCGGCGCCGGGCCCACATGGACCGGGCGCCGCGGGAATCAGCTGGGATCGGCCTGGCTGATCTTGGATCCTTCCAGGCCCACGCCGGCCATCAGCCCCTGCTCGCCGAAGGGCACGGCGTAGACGTCCTGGGTCAGGGTGGTGGTGGTAATGCTGGCCGCATAGCCCTCGTCCACCATGACCAGGGTCGGGCCCGATCCCAGCGACCAGCCGTCGCTCTGGTCCAGGAACGTCAGGGCCGCCTCGTTCATGAAGAAGAGCGCATAGCCGAACTTCTGCGCGCCCGCCTGCAGGCCGAACGACACCGCCGATATCGTGTAGTAGGCGCTGGCCTTGCCGCGCCGCAGGAGCGCGCCGTCGCCATGCTCCGCGCCGACCAGCAGCCCGCCTTTCAGGATGCTGGGAAATACCAGCACCGCGACCGCCTTCTCCCCCAGCATCCGCGTCTTGGGCTCCTGGTGGTACAGCCGTTCCAGCGCGGCCTGGGCTTCACGGCCGATCTGGGCGGCCGAGTCCGCGCGGGCCTGGGCCGCCAGACCGAACGACGCCGCCCATAAAAAAAGGCTGGCCCACAGCCAACCGTGAATCTTGCATGGCAAAGCGGATACGCGACGCATACAGCCTCCTGGTTTGAGGACGGCAAGCGCCACGCGCGCTCGCCCCGACTTGCCAGGGCAAGTATTGGCACGCGGCCCCGCCTTGTCAATATGCGCAGACGGGCGCCCGCCCCTACACCGCGGGCGGGCTGGACTCCCGTTGGGGATGGCGGTGGCGGGCCAGCGCCTCGATAAACATGGGCGCGCTGTCGCCCGGCGCTCCGTCCACCAGCAAGAGGCCGGCGTCGGCCTCGTCCGGCTCGATGCCGGCCGCGGCGAACAGCTGCTTGCCTTCGCCCATGCCCATCAGCGTCTTGCCGTGGCGGTAAGCATCGCGCAGGAACTCCAGCGCCCGCCCGTCGGCGCGCAAGCGCTCGGCGGCCGGCCCGCCGCCGGGCACGACCGCCCCGTCGAACAATGCCGACGGCTGGTTATCCAGCGACGCGTCGGCGTCCAGCGTCGAGCCTCCTTCCGCCGCCAGGGGCCCGATCCGCTGGCCCACCAGTCTGACGACCGCGCCCGCGCCGATCAACGCATCGGCAACGGCCGACACGGCCTTGGCGTCCACGCCCTGCGCCACCAGGATGGCGATCTTGCGCGTGGCGACGCCGCCGTCCCCGGGCCTTGCCGTCAGGGACAGGGCGGGAGAAACGTCGACCTCCGGCTTGGGCGGGCGGGCGATCGCGCGCGGCAATGGATCCGGCAACTCCATGCCCAGCCCATCCGCCACGCTCCGCGCCAGCCCGTCGTCCACATTGCGCAGTGAGGCGACCATGCGCCGCCTCACGGCGGGAACGGTCACCTTGCTGAGTTCAAAGGCGAACGCGCTGGCGATGTGGCGCCGCTCCCAATCGGTCTGGCTGGCATAGAACAGGGTGGCCTGGTTGTAGTGCTCGGCGAATTTCTCCGGGTGGCCGCGCAGCTCGTCGCCCGCCACCGGCTCGGGGAAGGACACGAAGCCGTCCGTGCCGGCCTGAAAAGGACAGCCTCCCGCCAACGAGTTCGGCTCGTACGCCACCCGGCCGCGATGGATGGCCTGGCGATGCATGCCGTCGCGCTGGTTGTTCTGCACGGGAGCCAGCGGCGCGTTGATCGGGATCTCGTGGAAATTCGGGCCGCCCAGCCGCGATATCTGCGTGTCCACGTAGGAATGGATGCGTCCGGCCAGCAAGGGGTCGTTGGTGAAATCCAGCCCCGGGATCACGTGCGCCGCGCAGAAGGCGACCTGCTCCGTCTCGGCGAAAAAATTGTCGGGATTGCGGTCCAGCACCATCCTGCCGACGGGCACCACCGGCACCAGTTCCTCCGGCACGATCTTGGTGGGGTCCAGCACGTCGAAGCTGAACCGCTCCGCCTCCTCCTCGGTGAAGACCTGCACGCCCAGCTCCCATTGCGGGCCATTGCCCGCATCGATGGCTTCCCAGAGGTCGCGCCGGTGGAAATCGGGATCGGCGCCGGACACCTTGACCGCCTCGTCCCATACCTGGGAATGCGTCCCCAGCACCGGGTTCCAGTGGAACTTCACCAGCCGCGATTCGCCGGCGGCGTTCACAAACCGGAAAGTATGCACGCCGAAGCCCTGCATCATCCGGAAGCTGCGCGGAATGGCGCGGTCCGACATGAGCCACATGAGCATGTGGGTGGATTCCGGCATCAGCGACACGAAATCCCAGAACGTGTCGTGCGCGGAGGCGGCCTGCGGCATGCCATGATGGGGCTCCGGCTTGACGGCGTGCACCAGGTCCGGGAATTTCATCGCATCCTGGATGAAGAACACCGGCATATTGTTGCCGACCAGATCCCAATTGCCCTCTTCGGTATAGAACTTCACGGCGAAGCCGCGGACGTCGCGCGCGGTGTCCTTGGAACCGCGCTCCCCGGCCACGGTCGAGAAGCGCACGAAGACCGGCGTGCGCTTGCCCTTCTCGGCGAACGGCGCCGCAACGGTCAGGTCGGCAAGCGGACGCAGGCATTCGAAATAGCCATGCGCCGCGGAGCCGCGGGCGTGCACGATGCGCTCCGGGATGCGTTCATGGTCGAAGTGGGTGATCTTCTCGCGCAGGACGAAGTCCTTCAGCAGGGCCGGCCCCCGCAAGCCCGCCTTGAGCGTGTGCTGGTTGTCGCTGACCCGCACGCCCTGGTTCGTGGTCAGCGCCTGGCCGGTGGCGTCCGCGCGCACGCGCTCCAACCGGCCGTCCGCGGCATTCACGCCGGGCGCCGCGGGGCCGTTGGTCTTCCCGGACGCCTCGCCTTCGGACAGGGAGCTGGCCCCGACGGAAGGATCCGGCGCCGGCGCCACCGTGCCGGCATAGGGGCGGCGGGCGGCTTCCTCGCCATACTCCGCCGCCTTGCCGGCGTTATGCGGGATGGCGCCGGCCGTGGCTTGCACGGACGCGGCCCGCTTCAACGCCGGACGCCGCGCGGCGCCTGCCGGCCCCGAAGCGGGCCCGCTATCGGTATTCAGATAGGCGGTCTCCACGGCGGAAGCCGCGGCAGGCTTTCCTGCGGATTTCTTGCTGGGCATGGCGGGTCTCCTAGTGGCTGAGCATCTTGTCGCGCGCCTGCTCGGCGCGGGACGCGCCGATCGCTGACTCCACCTGCTTGACCTCTTCGGGAGGCGGCAGCACGGCGGGGAAACCCAGGGCGTCGATCCACAGTTCCCGGGACCAGCCTTTCGTGTGATAAAGATGGTGTTCCTCGTCGGTGACGACAGCGTCATAGGCCTGTTTGAGTACCTTGCCCTCCACGCCGCCGTGCTGGTCGGCGATCACGCCGATCAGCGTCCAGTTCGCGTGGTCCTTCGTTTCGGCCAGCACCACGCATTCGGCCGCGACCAGTTGGGCGGCGTTGGCATCGCCCGCGGCGATCGCCATCCTCATCGCCTTGACCAGCGACTCGCCGATATGGCGCACCACTTCCCTGCCTGGCGGCTGGCGCTCCGGATCCAGGCCCAGTTGCTCGAACACGGTCAGCAGAACGCGGCGGTGCGTGCGCGTTTCCTCCAGGTATTCCAGCCATTCCTTCTTCAGGTCCTCGTTGACCGCGCAGGACACCGCGGTCTCGTACACATTCAATCCCCCTATCTCGGTTTCCAGGGCCTGGTACAGCAGTTCCTCGATCTGCGGGGCATTTCCGGCTTTGCGTTTCATTGGGCGCTCCTTCTCCATGGGTCATATCGCGACACCGCCGCCGCGAGCCGGCGGCCTTGCGGCTTGGAACGGCTGCCCAGCAACCCTCGTGCCCGGCCCGGCTCCCGGGCGAGCCGCCGGCGGCGTCGCCGCCATGCGCCGGCCGGCGCGTGCAGAAAATACAAAGACCGTGTCGCGCCCACCTCCCCGCGCCCATTTAGATTAGAATCAGAACCATTCTCAATAAAACCAGACTGCCCGGCTAACGCGGCGGCATCACAAGAAAGAGGCTCGCCCTGAAATCCGGTTTCCGCCTGTCCATGGCCTGGCTCCACACCTGGGTCGGCCTGTGGTTCTCCTGGCTGCTGTTCGCCGTATTCCTTACCGGTTCGCTCGCCGTTTTTTCCGAACCCATCACGCACTGGATGACGCCCGAGCACCATGAAGCGGAGGCGCTGGCCGCGCAGCAGGAAGGCGCGCCAGTGGACCGGGCGCGGCGCCTGGAGCTGGCGGTGGACTACATGGCCCGCCACCATGCCGGCGAGGGCATGTGGGAAATCTGGCCCGTCAACCGCTCCCACGGCAACGGCCTGACGGCGTACTGGTTCGACAAGAACGGCATGTACGCGGACGCCGAGCTGGATCCGGCCACCGGCGCCGAACTGGACGAACACCACGAGGAGGAAGGCCGGGCCACGCTCGGCGGGCAGCATTTCGTCGACTTCCACTACACCCTGCACGACGCCGGGCTGGGCCTGTGGATCGTCGCCTTCGCCACCATGGCGATGCTGGTCGCCCTGATTACGGGCGTGGTCACGCACAAGCGCATCTTCAAGGATTTCTTCACGTTCCGCGCCGGCAAGGGCCAGCGTTCATGGCTGGACGCGCACAACGCGGTGGCGGTGCTGACCCTGCCCTTCCAGTTCATGATCGCCTACACCGGCATCGTGATCTCCAGTTCCACGCTGATGCCCGCCCCTATCGCCGCGACCTACGGCGCCGGCCCCGAAGCCTTCCGCCACTACCTGATGGAAATGGAAGGCGAGGAAAAGCTCGCGCGCAGCGGGGTGGCGCAGGCGATGCCAGCGCTGGAACCCATCGTGGCGCATGGCGAACGCCTGATGGGGCAGACGGCCCGCGCCATCGTCATCCGCAACCCGGAAGACAGTTCCATGCGGATCGGCGTCTATGGCTGGAACGAAGACGCGGACACCTTCCGCAACATCAGCGCCACCACCGGGATGGCGGAGTTTTCCGCCAGCGGCGAATTGCTGCGCCTGCGGCCGTCCGGCGACGTGCTGGGCGGCGCGCCCGCCCTGACGCGCCAGGTGATGGGCGACCTGCACATGGCGAAGTTCGGCGGACTGGCCATCCAGTGGCTGTACTTCATCTGCGGCCTGGCCGGCGCCGCCATGATGGGCACCGGCGCGGTGCTGTTCATGGTCAAGCGCCGGGCCAAGCTCGGCGGCGAGTTCGGTGGCGCCACGGCGCGGGTCTACCGTCTGATCGAAGGGCTCAACGTGGCCGCGCTGGCCGGGCTCTCCATCGCCTGCATCGGCTACTTCTGGGCCAACCGCCTGCTGCCCGTCGGCCTGGAGAACCGCGCCGCATGGGAACTGCGCTGCTTCTTCCTGGTCTGGGCGCTGACCCTGGCCCATGCCTGGCTGTGCAGCCCGCGCCGGGCGTGGATCACGCAACTGGCCGTGCTGTCCGCGCTGTGCCTGCTGCTGCCGTTGCTGTCGTACGCCACCCTGGGCGACCATCCCTATGCGCAGATCGCGCGCGGCGACTGGGAAAGCGCGGGCGTCGAACTGAGCGCCATCGCTTTCGGCGTACTATCGGGCTGGGCGGCCCTCCGTTTGTGGAAGCGGCCCGCATCGGCGCAGCCCCAGCGCAAATCCCGCTCGAACGAAAGGGCAGCGGCATGAATTCCAACGACCTTTACGCCATTTCCATGGCCCTGCTGCTGACGTATTCGGGCATGGCCTGCCTGAGCCTGGCCATGCCGCGCCACTACGACCAGGTCTGGGGCCGCGACCCGTCCTCGGGCCATACCCGGGTGCTGCGCGGAGCCGGCGTGCTCTTGCTGGCGCTGGCCCTGCTGCCCTGCGTCGCCCTGTGGGGCAATACCGTGGGGGTCGTGGCCTGGCTGGGCTGGCTGTCCGCCGGCGCCCTGCTGTGGGTCGGAATGCTGTCGTGGGCGCCGCGCCCGGCGGCGCGCGCCGCCGCGCTGGCCGTGGCGATATCGCTGGCCGGAATCGGCATCGGCTTCTAGGGCCGGTTGCCGGGCAAGGGCCCGGCACAAGCCCCGCCCGCGAGTTTGACACGCATCAATCCAGGCTGAGATCTCGCCGTCGAGGCGCGTCTGAATCACCATATGTGGTGGTAGAGTTTTCAAACCCTACTACATATGGTGTCAGTCATGCATATCCAGCACATTCTCAAGCGCGACGGCCGCGTCGCGGCGTTCGACCGCGACAAGATCGCCCAGGCCATGGCGGCGGCGGGACAAAGCACCGGGGAACTGGACCTGGCGGGCGCGCGCGCGCTGACCGATGCCGTCATTGCCTCGTTGGCGGACCAGCCTTGCCCAGGCGTGGAAACCATCCAGAACCGCGTCGAGGAAATCCTCGTTCAGGCAGGCCACTGGCGCACCGCGCGCGCCTACATCGTGTACCGCGAGCAGCACGCCCGGCTGCGCTCGCTGCGCCATACGCTGGTCGACGTGGAAAGCGCCATGGAGGAATACCTGGAGCAGCGCGACTGGCGCGTCAACGCCAACGCCAACCAGGGCTATAGCCTGGGCGGCCTGATCCTGAACGTGGCCGGCAAGGTCACCGCCAACTATTGGCTGTCGAACGTGTTCGCGCCCGAGGCCGGGCACGCCCACCGCGAGGGCGACATCCACATCCATGACCTGGACATGCTCAGCGGCTACTGCGCGGGCTGGTCGCTGCGCCAACTGCTGACCGAAGGCTTCAACGGCATTCCCGGCAAGGTGGAAGCCACGCCGCCGCGCCATATGTCCGCCGCCATCGGCCAGATCGTCAACTTCCTGGGCACGCTGCAGAACGAATGGGCCGGCGCGCAGGCCTTCAGTTCCTTCGACACCTACATGGCTCCCTTCATCCGCCGCGACGCGATGACCTACGCGGACGTAAAGCAGGCCATGCAGGAACTCATCTATAACCTGAACGTGCCCAGCCGCTGGGGCACGCAGACGCCCTTCACCAACCTCACCTTCGACTGGACCTGCCCGGCCGACCTCAAGGAACAGATCCCCTATGTGGGCGGCGAGGAAATGCCGTTTTCCTATGGCGAGCTCCAGGCCGAGATGGACATGATCAACCGCGCCTACATCGAGGTCATGATGGCGGGCGATGCGAAGGGCCGCGTCTTCACCTTCCCCATTCCCACCTACAACATCACGCCCGACTTCGATTGGAACCATCCCAACACCGAACGCCTCTTCGAGATGACGGCGCGCTACGGGCTGCCCTACTTCCAGAACTTCCTGAACTCCGACCTGGAGCCGCATATGGTGCGCTCCATGTGCTGCCGCCTGCAGCTGGACCTGCGCGAGCTGCTAAAGCGCGGCAACGGCCTGTTCGGATCGGCCGAGCAGACCGGCTCGGTGGGCGTGGTCACCGTGAATTGCGCCCGCCTGGGCTATACCTGCCGCGGCGACGAGGCCAGGCTGATGCAACGGCTGGACCACCTGCTGGAACTGGGCCGCGACGTGCTGGAAACCAAGCGCAAGGTGGTGCAGCGCTACATCGACCAGGGGCTGTATCCCTACACCCGCCGCTACCTGGGCACGCTGCGCAACCACTTCAGCACCCTGGGCGTGAACGGCATCAACGAAATGATCCGCAACTTCACGGACGACGCCGAAGACATCACCACGGCGGCGGGCCACGCCATGGCGGTCAGGCTGCTCGACCGCGTGCGCGCGCATGACCGAATTCCAGGAACAGACGGGTCACCTGTACAACCTGGAGGCCACGCCCGCCGAAGGCACCACCTACCGCTTCGCCCGCGAAGACAGGAAGCGCTATCCCGCCATCCTGCAGGCCGGCAGCGAATCGCAACCCTATTACACGAACTCCAGCCAGCTGCCGGTGGGCCATACCGACGATCCGTTCCATGCGCTGGAACTGCAGGAAACGCTGCAGGGCAAGTACACCGGCGGCACGGTGCTGCACCTGTACATGAACGAAGCCGTGTCGTCCGCCGGCGCCTGCAAGGAGCTGGTGCGCCGGGCGCTGTCGAACTTCCGCCTGCCCTACATCACGATCACGCCCACGTTCTCCATCTGCCCCAACCATGGCTACCTGGCGGGACGCCACGAGTTCTGCCCCAAATGCGATGCCGAGCTGCTCGCCAAGCAATCGGCATGCTGCGCCCCGGCCTAGCGCCGACCCGCCGGGCCTGCGCCCGGCTCCCTCTCAAAAGGAACCTCCATGCAAACCTTGATCGCTCCCGACGTCACCGCCGCTTCCGCCCCGAAGCTGGACGACAGCCAACGCGTGCGCTGCGAGATCTGGACCCGCGTCATGGGCTACCACCGCCCCGTCGCCTCCTTCAACACCGGCAAACAAGGCGAATTCAATGAACGCCGCTTCTTCGTCGAACGCCGCGCCTGAGGGTGCGCAACCCGCCCCGGCCCCCGGGCCGGGGGCCGCTGCGGCCACGCGCCGGCAGGCCGCCAGGCCCGCCTACGCGGCGCCGCCGCAGCCGGTCGCCCAGCCCCTGCCCCGGCACGCCCACGCCGTGGGCGGGCTGGTGCCCTTTTCCACCGTGGACTGGCCCGGGAAACTGGCCGCCGTCGTCTTCATCGCCGGCTGCCCCTGGCGCTGCCACTACTGCCACAACACCGAACTTCAGACCCGCGCCGCCCGCTACGACTGGCGCGACATGCGCGCCTTCCTGGAAACCCGCAAGGGCCTGCTCGACGCGGTCGTTTTCTCCGGCGGCGAACCCCTGAGCGAGCCGCGCCTGCCGCAAATGATCCGCGACGTCCGGCGCATGGGCTACCGGGTCGGCCTGCATACCGCGGGGATCTACCCCCTGAGACTGGCCGATGTGCTGCGCCACCTGGACTGGGTCGGGCTGGACATCAAGGCCGATTCCCAGGGCTACGACGACATTACCGGCCGCCGCGACTCCGAACGCCCCGCCCAGGCCTGCCTGTCGCAATTGCTGTCCGCGGGCCGGGATTTCGAATGCCGGATCACCTGGCATCCCGACTGGCTGGACGAAACCCGGCTGCTTGCCCTGGCGCGCGAACTCGCCCGCCGCGGCGTGCGCCGCTTCGCCGTGCAGGGCGCGCGCCGCTCGCCCGACTCGCCGCCGGTGCGCAACCTGAGCGCGCAGGCCGAAGCCCTGATGCGGCAATGGTTCGAAGCGTTCGACTATCGCTGAGCCAGGCGCCGCTGCAACGTCGCGTGGAACCGCGGCGATCCGATGGCCCCGACGTTGCACCGCGACCAGGGCGATACCGCCGTCGGGTCCACGTTGAATACCCGGCCGGGCGCCATGATGATCTTCTCCGGCATGAGTTCGGCGGCCAGGGCAAGCGTATCGTCCACTCCCGGGAACGCCGTCCACAGGTACAGCGAACTGGTCGGGCGCGTGAACACCTTGGCGCCCAGCGCATCCAGCACCTGCAGCGCCTGGCCGGTGGCGGCCTCCAGCCGCTGGCGCAGCCTGACCAGGTGCCGCTCGTAATGGCCCTCGCGCAACATCACGTCCACCATGCGTTCGCAGTATTCGGAGCTGCTGACGTGCACCAGCGCCTTGAGGTCGGCCAGGTCGCTCGCCAGCGCGGCGTTGCAGGCGATGAAGCCCACGCGCAGCGCCGCGGAGAATGACTTGGAAAAACTGCCGATGTAGATGGTGCGTTCGAGCTGGTCCAGCGCCGACAGCCGCACGGCGGAAGTCGGCTTGAAATCGGCCAGCGGGTCGTTCTCGACCACCGTCAGATTGTGGCGCTCCGCCAGTTGCAGCACTTTGTAGGCCTTGGCGGGCGAGATGTCCGAGCCCGTGGGATTGTGCGCCAGCGACTGGGTGAAGAACAGGCGCGGCTTTTCCGTTTGCAGCAACGCTTCGAGCGCGGCGATGTCGGGGCCGTCGGACAAACGCGGCACGCCCAGCATGCGCGCCCCCGCCAGCTTCAGCTTGCCGAACAGCGGATAGTAGCCGGGGTTGTCCACGAGCACCGAGGCGCCCGGCGGCACGAAATAGCGGATCACCAGGTCCATGGCCTCGTTCGCGCCATGCGTCAGCACCAGTTGCGGCGGCGCTGCGTTGATCCCCACGTCGCCCAGCTTGCGCACCAGGCTTTCCCGCAACGGCGCATAGCCGAAACGGCTGCCGTAGCGGAACAAGGCCCCCAGGCCCGTGCGCACGACCTTCTGATGGTAGCGATCCATGCGCATGTCGGCCAGCCATTCCACCGGTGGAAAGCCATCGCCGACCGCAACCGCGTCAGGCTGCGTCTTCAACTGCTCGCGCATCAGCCACACGATATCCATGGCCCGGCTCAGTTGCCCGGGCTCCTCTTCCGCCGCCTGGCGCGTCCCGCCCGTCTCCAGCACGAAAAAGCCGGATCCCCGGCGCGGCTCCACCAGGCCCTGCGCGACCAGCATTTCAAACGCAACCACCACCGTGTTCTTCGCGTACCGGTGCAACTGCGCCAATTCGCGCAGGGACGGCAGTTTGTCTCCGGGACGATAGACGCCGTCGGCGATCTGCTGGCCGATCAGCCTGGCCAGGCTTTCGGCTATCGGGGCGGCGCGTTGCGGCCTGCCGGGAAGTAATGCTTGTTCCATGCGGGAAGTCCTGCCGGGCATCATCGAAATTGGTGCAGTGCAATGGTACTGTTTGCCCAAACTGTACCTCTCAATAGCGGTACAGTTTACCTAGAATCAGGCCACTTGATTCTGATATGGAGACACGCCATCGTGGCCGATTCACGCCTGCCCAACTTCCGCGCCCTCACCCCCGCCCAGCGCCTGTCCGCCCTCGCGGACAACGTCGGACTCACCCCCGAGGAACGCCAGCTGCTGGCCGCTCCCGGCGCGCTCGGCATGGACCGGGCGGACGGCATGATCGAGAACGTCATCGGCTCGTTCGAGCTGCCGCTGGGCGTGGCCGGCAACTTCCAGGTGAACGGCCGCGACGTGCTGGTGCCCATGGCGGTCGAAGAACCCTCCGTGGTCGCCGCCGCATCCTATATGGCCAAGCTGGCGCGCGAATGCGGCGGCTTCGAAACGTCCAGCACCCGTCCGTTGATGCGGGCGCAGGTGCAGGTGCTGGGCCTGAGCGATCCGCACGGCGCGCGCCTCGCCCTGCTGCGAGAACGCGAGCGCATCGTCGCGCTGGCCAATGGCCGCGACAAAGTCCTGATCGAACTGGGCGGCGGCTGCCAGGACATCGACGTGCACGTTTTCCCCGACACGCCGCGCGGCCCCATGATCGTGATGCACCTGATCGTGGACGTGCGCGACGCGATGGGCGCCAACACCGTCAACACCATGGCCGAAGCGGTGGCGCCGCTGGTCGAGGAAATCGCCGGCGGGTCCGTGCGCCTGCGCATCCTGTCCAACCTGGCCGACCTGCGCCTGGCCCGGGCCCGCGTGCGCCTGACGCCCCAGGCGCTGGACACCAAGGAGCGCAGCGGCGCCGACATCATCGAGGGCGTGCTGGACGCCTATACTTTCGCCGCCATCGACCCCTATCGCGCCGCAACGCACAACAAGGGCATCATGAACGGCATCGACCCCGTCATCGTCGCCACCGGCAACGATTGGCGCGCGGTGGAAGCGGGAGCCCACGCCTACGCGACCCGTTCGGGCCGCTACACATCGCTGACTCACTGGGAGAAGGACGGCTCGGGCGCGCTGGTCGGCTCCATCGAGATGCCCATGCCCGTGGGCCTGGTCGGCGGCGCCACCAAAACGCATCCGCTGGCCCGGCTGGCGCTGAAGATCATGGATGTGCGTTCCGCGCAGGAACTGGGTGAGGTCGCCGTGGCCGTCGGCCTGGCGCAGAACCTGGGCGCGCTGCGCGCGCTGGCCACCGAAGGCATACAGCGCGGCCACATGGCGCTGCACGCCCGCAACATCGCATTGGTGGCGGGCGCGACCGGCGCCGAGATCGACACCATCGCCAAGCGCATGGCGGCGGAGCGGGACGTCCGCACCGACCGGGCCCTGGCGCTGCTGCAAGAGCTGCGCGATCCGCGCCAGGCCCCGGCCCGGTAAAGATCGATCCCAAGACCCGGGCCGCGACCGCCGCGCGGCCTGGCTGCCCGAAGGGGGAGCCTTCTGCATCGGACCGGCGGCAAGAAAACCGAGGCGGCGCCTGGATTCCCCGAGCGCCGCCCGACCACAGAGGAGAGAGACATGAACCCGAACACCCCGGCGCCTTCCACGCGCCTGGCGGAGGTCTGGAGCGACACGGTGGACCTGCGCCACCTCGCCTGGGCCATCGGCATCGGCATCGCCATCAGCGTGGCGGGCTTTTATGCCGCCAGCCGCTGGCTGCGCGGCATCGTGGCGTCCCCCGAGCTGGCCCACGCCTACGCCATGCTGGCCGGCCTGGCGGGCTGCGTGCTGGCGGGCATCATCTGCGCCCGGCTGTTCCCGCCCAAGCGCGAAGTCGTCGAGCACAGCGCCACGCACGACCCGGCCTGGCGCGCCGAAGTGCTGGCCGAATTGGCCGAGCAGCCCGGCGGGCTGGGCACGCTCGCCGACCTGCCCGAACCGGTCGTGCGCGAACTGAAGGACCTGGACCTGTACGCGCTCTTCGCGGAACCCGCGGCCGAAGCGTCCCAGCCGTCCGCGCGCGCGCCCTCTCCGCAAGCCGCAGGCAAGGAGGCCCTGGCATGAGCGACCCCATTCTTCTCGAACAGATCATGGTGGCGGCCGCGATGGGCCTGCTGGGCGCGGTGGTATTCGCGGCCATCGGCCTGGTGTCCGGCACCGACGAAACCACCACGCTGGCGCCGCTGACCCTGCTGGTGGTGCTGCTGGGCGTGCCGCCCGCGGGCGTCTTCACCTTCTTCCTCGCCGGCGCCGTCGCCAAGCACATGACCCACGCCGTGCCGACCGCGCTGCTGGGCATCCCCGGCGACACCCTCGCCACGCCGCTGCTGCAGGACGCGAACATGCTGCGCAAGCTGGGCGTGCCGCACATCGCGCTGCGAAAAATGGTCTCGGGCGCCATCGTCGCCGCCTTCGTCGCGGTCCCGCTGGCCGTGCTGTTCGCGGTGCTGCTGGCGCCATTCGGCGCGGCCATCACCAAGTCCGCGCCCTGGATCTTCCTGGCCGCAGCGGTCCTCATCGCCTATTTCTCGGCCGGACGCTGGGCGGCGGTGGCGCTGCTGGTGCCGTTCGTCGTGGTCATCATCGCGCTGCAAAGCCTCACGGCCAAGTACGGCGTGAAACTGAGCATCAGCTACTTCCTGGGCATCGCCATCGGGCCGCTGATCGCGGACCTGTTTACCGTGGTCTCGCCGCAAGGCCGCTCGCGGATGCTGAGGGACAAGGTCCGCACGTTCTCGCTGGCGCCCGACGTCAAGGGCTGGTCGGGCTACTTCCCCAACCCGCTGAAGGTCATGGACCGCACGCAGACGCGCTGGACCCTGGCCACCGCCGCGGTCTCGAGCGCAACCTTCGTGTTCAGTCCCGTGGCCATGACGGTGGTGCTGGGCGAGCTGGTGGGCTCGCGCATCAAGCACGCCTATCATCGCCTGACCACCGTGCTGAGCGCGCGCAACGGCGTCACCGAGGCTACCTATATCGCCGAGGCGCTCATTCCCCTGATCGCCTTCGGCCTGCCGTTGAGTCCGGTGGCCGCGGGCCCCGCCGCGCCGCTGTTCAATGCGCCGCCGCGCTTCACGGTGGACGCCGCCACCGGCCAGACGCACAACCTGCACAATCTGCTGAGTCACTGGGAGTTCCTGGGCTACGGCATGCTGGCCGTGCTGCTGGCGGCGGTGGTGTCGTACCCCTTCGCCATGAACTTCGCGCGCCGCGCCGCCCTGTTCGTATCGCGCAAGGTCAGCCACGAAGCCATCATCGCCACCTTCGTGGGCCTGATCATCGTGATCAGCGTCTGGGAAGGCCAGTTCCTGGGCCTGCTCGTGATCCTCACCATGGGCCTGTTCGGCGGGCTGCTGTCGCGCCTGTTCGGCTTCAACACCGGGGTCCAGTTCATGGGCTACTACACCGCCGTGCTCTCGGTACCCGCCATCGTCAAGCTGCTGGCGTAGGGAGCTCAGTCCGGCAACGGCGCCTCCAGGATCGCCCCGGTCGCGGACTCCGTCATCACGACGGAGCCGCCGCCGGGGCGCACCGCCACATTGGTCACGGTGCTCGCCTCGATGGGGCTTTTCAGGAAGCTTGATCCCGCGCAAGGCGATGCGCGGGTCCTTGCTCTAGCCTCTGTCCACTTGACCTGAGGAAAGACTCGATATGACGTGGTTCAAATCACTCACCCTCGCCGGACGCGAATTGCTGCCCATCATCCAGGGCGGCATGGGCGTCGGCGTATCCGCCCATCGCCTGGCCGGCGCCGTCGCCAGCCAGAACGCCGTGGGCACCATCGCCAGCGTCGATTTGCGCCATCATCACCCCGATCTGCTCGAAAAGACCGAACGGTGCCATGACCGCGAGCTGATAGACAGCGCCAACCTGGAAGCGCTGGACCGCGAAGTGCGCGCGGCCCTGGAAACCGCCCAGGGCCGCGGCCTGGTCGCCGTGAACGTCATGAAGGCCGTGCGCGACCATCCCGGCCTGGTGCGCCAGGCCTGCGAAAGCGGCGCGCAGGCCATCGTGATGGGCGCCGGCCTGCCGCTGGACCTGCCCGAGATGACCGCCGACTTTCCCAAGGTCGCGCTGGTGCCCATTCTGTCGGAAGCCCGCGGCGTGGCGGCCGTGCTGAAAAAGTGGATGAAGAAGGGCCGGCTGGCCGACGCCGTCGTGATCGAGCACCCCGGCCATGCCGGCGGCCACCTGGGAGCCGCCCGCCTGGACGACATCCATGACGAACGCTTCGATTTCAAGCGCGTGCTGGCCGACTGCCACAAGCTCTTCGACGAACTGCAACTGGGCAAGGACACGCCCAGGCTCATCGTGGCGGGCGGCGTGGGCAGCCATGAACAGGTGCGCCACTGGCTGAGCCATGGCGCCGACGGCGTGCAGGTCGGCACGGCCTTCGCCGTCACGCAGGAAGGCGACGCGCACGAGAACTTCAAGCGCGTGCTGATCGATGCCGACCCCGACCGCCTCACCGAATTCACCAGCGTGGCCGGCCTGCCCGCCCGCGCCGTGCCCACGCCCTGGCTGACGCGGTACCTGCGCCAGGAAAAGACGCTGCAGGCCAATACCCGCTGCGACGCGCGCCGTTGCAGCCAGCGCATGGACTGCCTGACGCAATGCGGGCTGCGCGACGGGATCTCGCGCTTCGGGCAGTTCTGCATCGACCTGAAGCTCGCGGCGGCCATGCGCGGCGAAGTCAGCCGCGGCCTGTTCTTCCGTGGCGCTTCCAAGCTGCCTTTCGGCAATGCCATGCGCTCGGTGCGCGAACTGCTGGATTACCTGCTGCACGGCCAGATGCCCGCGGCCGCCTGATCTCCCGGCGCCTCCCGGGACGGCTGGCCGCCAAATAAATAGACGACGTATAATATTATCCATCGTCTATTTATTTGGACTGCCATGCCCCGCCCCGACCCCTCCCTGCCCGACGCTTCCGTGCCGGACGCCGGACGCCGCGAACGCAAACGCCAGCAGACACTGGATCACCTGGCGCAGACCGCCTACCGCCTGTTCGAGACGCTCGGATACGACGCGGTCACGATGGAACAGATCGCCGCGCAGGCCGACGTCGCCAAGGGCACGCTGTACAACCATTTCCCGGTCAAGGAAGCCTTGCTCGCGCACCGCTTCCACGGCGAACTCGCCGCCACTCTCGCCGAACTCCGGCCCGCGCTGCGCGCATTGCCCTCGTTCGCGCAACGATTGGCGCGGATCCTGCATGCGTCGGCCCACTGGTCCGAATCCCATCGCGCCTACCTCGGCCCCTATCTGCGCTACCGCCTGGCCACGCTGCAGCCCGGCGCGCGCGACGGTGGCCGCTATCCGCGCAGCGGGCTGCACGAACTGTTCGCATCGATGATCGCCGAGGCGCAATCCAGCGGCCAGCTTAGGTCCGACCTGCCGGCCGAACGGCTGGCGCACCAGTTGCAGTTCCTCCACCTGAGCGCGATGCTGCGCTGGCTGGACCGGCCCGGCACAACCCTCAGGGCCGAATTCGACGCGGCGATCGCCCTCTTCCTCCACGGCGCCGCGTCCGGAGACGAGGCATGAACGCCGTCGTGCTGGACTGGGCCTCGGCCAACCGCGCCGGCTCCCGACAAGCGGGCGGCAAGGGTTGGCAGCTGGCCCGCATGGCGGAGCTGGGCGTGCCCGTGCCGGAAGGCATCGTGCTTGCCGCCCGGGCCAGCCTGGACAGGGAGCCCGGGCAGGACGTTCCGCCCGCCATCGCTCAAGCCCTGCTGGAGGTCTTGCGCGAGCGCGGCTGGCTGGAGCGGCCGCTGGCGCTGCGCTCGTCCGCGCCGCAAGAGGATTCAGCCGGCGCCTCGTTCGCCGGCATCCACCTGTCCTGCCTGAACGTGCTCGGCGCGCAAGCCGCGCTCGACGCGGTCAGGCGGATCTGGGATTCCCAATGGACGCCCCAGGCCCGGGCCTACCGGGAACGGCTGGGCCTGGACGCTGGCGCCGGCATGGCGGTCGTCGTCATGCCCCTGGTCCCCGCCGTCTCATCCGGCATCGTCTTCACGGTGGACCCGGTCTCGGGCCGCCGCGACGACATGCTCGTCCATGCCAACTGGGGGCTGGGCGAGTCGTTGGTAGGCGGGCAGGCCGAGGGAGACGAATACCGGCTCCGCGAAGATTATCTGCGCCAGGCATGGCCCTTGGCCCAGCGGCGCGTAGGCGCGAAGCGCCAGTCCAGCCTGGCCGGGCAACCCGGCCACGGCACCCGCCTGGCCGACACACCGGCCGATCGCGCCGCCCAGGCCGTGCTCACGGACGCGCAGGCCGAGACGCTGGGCGATATGGCGCGCGATGCCGCCCGGGCGCTGGACTACTCGGGCGCCGGCTACGACATCGAATGGGCCTGGGACGGCGCCCGGTTCTGGATCCTGCAGGCGCGCCCCGTCACCGCGCAGGCGCGCCACACCTATCCCGCGCTGCGCTCGCAGCCCTCGTACTGGTCTCGCGGCAACACGCGCGAGGTCCTGCCCCACGCCATGTCTGCCCTGGAATGGGACACCGGCCGGGTCATGGCGCAACGCATGCTGACCAGCGGTTTCGAGCTCAGCGGCTATGCCACCCTGCCCGGCGTGCCGCTGGCGGCGCTGTTCCAGGGCCGCGTGTACCTGGACGCGTCCGTCATCCAATGGGTCGGCTACGACGCGCTGGGCGTGCCGCCGCAAGCCATGAACGCGCTTTTGGGCGGGCCGCAGCCCGCCATCGACGTGCCGCCGCCCACGGCCGCGCAACGCTTGCGCCACGCCGCGCGCATCGTCCGCTACCTGCGCCGCGCCGCGCCTTTGCGCCGGCGCGCCGCGACCGACCTGCCGCGGCTGCTGGCGCGCGCACAGGCCTGGCTGGAAGAACCTTTGCCCGATTCGAGCGCCGGGCTGGGCGCGCGCTTGCGCGAACAGTTCCTGACCGTGCTGGCGGCGGACGAGTTGTTCTTCCTCCAAGGGTCGGGCGGCGGAGCGCTGTCCAAGCTCCTGGAGCTCGTCGAAAAGGCGCGGCCCGGCGAGGGGCACGCGCTCACGGCCGCGCTGATGGCGGGCGGAGAACCCAGCGTGACCGCACAACAGAGCTACGCCCTGATGGATCTGGCCGCCATCGCCGAGGCCGACGCCCCCGCGCTGGCCTGGCTGCGCGATCCGCGGCGAGACAGCGCCGCCTGGGGCGCCGCGCTGCCTGAAAGCAGCCCCTTCAAGCAGGCGTTCGCGGAATTCCTGGCCCGCTACGGCCACCGCGCCGTGTACGAAACCTATCTGCGCAACCCGCGCTGGCGCGAGGCTCCCGCCTATCTGCTGGACAGCGTCCTGAACCTGATCGGCGCCGACGCCGGCGCGCTGCGCGCGCGACAGGAAAGCGCCGCCCGCGACGCCTGGCAACGCGTTCGCGCCGCGCTGCCGTTCTGGCAGCGCCCGCTGGCCGCCAAGCTGCTGGCCGCGTCGCGCCTCGAAGGCAGGCAGCGGGAAGCCGCCCGCAGCGCCCTGGTCGCGTACCTGGCGGCGGCGCGCAGAAGCGCCTTGGCCCTGGGGCAGCGGCATACCGGTGCCGGCGGCCTGGACGCCGCCGACGATGCCTTCCACCTGACGGCCGCCGAGTTGTTCGCGCTTGCCGACGGCCGGCTGGCGCCCCCGGCCGCCGGGCGCCGCGCGGCCCTGCGCCGGGCTCAGATGGCAGCCTGGGCCGCGACGCCGGACCTGGACGTCATCGTGGAACACGCCCAGGACGGCGTCCTTGCGCCGGCCGCCCCAAGTCCGCGGCGCCCGCAGAACGAAGACGGCGCCCCCGGGACCTGGCGCGGCACGCCCGCCGCAGGCGGCCGGGCGCGAGGCGCCGCCTTCGTCGCCCGAACGCCCGCCGAAGGGCTTGGCATGCCCGCTGGCGGCATCCTCGTCGCGCCCTCGACGGATCCCGCGTGGACGCCGCTGTTCCTGCGCGCTGGCGCGCTGGTCATGGAGGCCGGCGGCTATCTTTCGCACGGCGCCATCGTGGCGCGCGAATTCGGCATTCCCGCCGTCGTCAACGTGCAAGGCATCCTGGATCACGTCGTTACCGGCGACCTGCTGGAAGTGGACGCCGCGAGCGGCACCGTGCGGCGCCAGCAACCTGCTGCCGGCGGATGAAGGCGCATGAACGGGCCGGCCGCGCTATGCCGGGCGCGCTATGCCGGGCGCGCTATGCCGGGCGCGCGGCCGCCAGATCGAACTGGAATACGGCGCCCGTTCCGGCGCGGTCCACCAGCCGGATCTCGCTGTGGTGCAGCTGCAGGATGCGCTGCACGATCACCAGCCCCAGGCCGCCGCTTTCACCCGGCCCCCGGTTCAACGCGCTGGCCCGGGTAAACAACCCGGCGCGCAATGCCTCGGGAATGCCCGCGCCGGAATCGCTGACCTGCACCTGCACCAGATCCTGCGCCACGCCCAGCCGCAGTTCGATGCGCCCGCCCGGCGGGCTGTGGCGGATCGCGTTGTCCAGCAGATTCGTGAGCACCCGTTCGATGAGCCCCAGGTCCGCCCGCACCGGCGGCAGTTCGCGCGGGATCTCGGTCGTCAGCCGCTGCTGGCGGGCCTCGGCAGCCAGTTCGAATTTCTGGATCACGTCCTGCACCAGTTCGGGCAGGGAAAAGGTCTCGGGCTCCAGCCTCACCAGGCCGGATTCCAGCCGCGCCAGTTCGAAGAGCTCCTGCGCCAGGCGGCCCACCTTGCGGCTTTGCGCCAGCGCGATGTCCAGGTAGCGCCGGCGCTCCTCGGGGTCCAGCGTCCCGTCCTTCAGGCGCAGGGTTTCCAGATAGCCGTGCAGCGAGGTCAGCGGCGTGCGCAGATCGTGCGAAATATTGGCGACGAGGTCGCGCCGCTGCTGGTCCTGCCGCGTCAGTTCGCGCCATTGTTCGGAGATCCGCCCGCCCATCTGCACGAAACTGCGCCGCAGCACCGCGATCTCGTCGCCGCGGTCATCCCGCGCGTCCTCCGGCCGTTCCAGCGCGGCCAGGGCGGAGCCGTCGTCTCCGCCGAACGCGCGCACCGCGCGCGTCAGGCCGCGCAAGGGCCGCGTGATCAGCGCAAACGCCGCCAGGCCCGCGGCCAGCCCCAGCAGCGCCACCAGCGCGATCGACCATAAGGTCGTGCGCAGCACCGAGCTGCGCGACACCGCCATCGCCAGCGCGTCGTGCGCCTGCCCTTGCAGCACCACGTACACATAGCCCTTTTCCTGCCCGCCCACGCGCACCGGGGCCACGCTGAAGACCTTTTGCGCGTCCTGGCTGCGCGGATCGTCGCCCACGATGGGCAGCATCCCTCCGGCCAGCAGGCGCTTCACGGGCTCCAGGTCGACGCGGTCGCGCTTGATCTGGCCCGCGGGCGCGGCGTCGCCCACGATGCGGCCGTCGTTGGACAGCAGGTACACCTCCACGGCGGGATTCACCGCCATCAGCATGTCGAACAGAGAACGCACCGCCTGCGGCCGCCAGCCGTTGGTGTCCATCAATTCGTTGGCGCCCGCGATGTGCTGGGCCAGGCCGCTGGACAGGCGCTGGACCACCTCCTGCTCGTAGCGGGAATTGGCCGCGATCTGCAGCCAGGCCGATGCGCCGCAGCATGCCAGCAGGAGCAGCGCGAACACGCCCGACAGGCGTTGGGTCAGGGTGAACCGCTTCATGGCGCGCCTCCCTCGCCGGCCGGCGCCGCCGCGAATTTGTAGCCCCGGCCCCATACGGTCAGGATGCGCCGCGGATTGGACGAGTCCGACTCGATCTTGGCGCGCAGCCGGTTGATGTGGGTATTGACCGTGTGTTCATAGCCTTCGTGCTGGTAGCCCCACACCTGGTTCAGCAGGTCCAGCCGGGAAAACACCTTGTCGGGATGGCGCGCGAAGAAATGCAGCAGGTCGAACTCCCGGGGCGTCAGGTCCAGCCGGCGACCGTCCACGTCGGCCGTCCGCGCGACCGGGTCGATCGACAGCCCATGCAGGACCAGGCTGCCGGCGTCGAGCCGCGCATTGCGTTCCAGGGCCTCGCTGCGGCGCAACAGCGCGCGCACGCGGGCCACCAGTTCCAGCATGGAAAAAGGCTTGGCCAGGTAGTCGTCCGCGCCCAGTTCCAGGCCCAGGATGCGATGCACCTCGCTGGAACGCGCGCTGGTGATGATGATGGGCGTATAGCGCGCCATCGCGCGGGCCCGCTTGCATATTTCCAGGCCATCGATGCCCGGCAGCATCAAGTCCAGCACCAGAGCGTCCCAACTGCCCTCTTCCAGGCGGCGCATGCCCTCGTTGCCATCGGCGGCATGTTCGACCGCGTAGCCTTCCTCCCGAAGATGCAGCCGCAGCAATTCCGCGATATGGGCGTCGTCTTCAACTATCAGTACTCGGCGGGGCGTGTCCATGCGGGCGCTCGGAATTTGGGCGATGGCCCTATTGTCGCCAATCCTCGCCGCGCGAGTTATCACATTTAATTTAAGTTTGCGTGAGGACTTCGGTATCGGCGCGGGGAAAGAATGGCGCCATCGATCACGAACGCCCGGAGCCCCGCCATGTTCGCCCCCCCCGCCAGCCACGACGCCCATGCCGCCCCGCCCGCGGCCGGCCCCGTCCACCCGGGCTGGCTGCGCGCCATGCACTGGCTGAATGCGCTGGCCGTGGCGGTCATGGTCGCCAGCGGCTGGCGCATCTACAACGCCTCCCCGCTCTTCGACTTCGTCTTTCCGGCGGGCATCACGCTGGGAGGCTGGCTGGGCGGCGCCCTACAGTGGCACTTCGCAGGCATGTGGCTGCTGTTCGTCAACGGCGTCCTGTACCTGGCGATGAACATCGCCACCGGCCGTCTCTGGCGCAAGTTCTTCCCGCTGAGCGCCCGCGGCGTGGCCGCCGACCTGGCCGCGGCCCTGCGCGGCAGGCTCGCCCACGCCGATCCGCGCCGCTACAACCAGGTGCAGCGCCTGGCCTATCTGTTCGTCATGGCCGACATCGCGGTGCTGGTGCTGTCCGGACTGGTGTTGTGGAAATCGGTGCAGTTCGACCTGCTGCGGGAGCTGCTGGGGGGGTACGAGGCCGCGCGCCGCGTGCACTTCGCCGCCATGGCCCTGCTGGCGGCTTTCGTGGCCGTCCACCTGGCGATGGCGGCCCTGGTGCCGCGCAGCCTGGCCGCCATGATCCGTGGCCAATAAGGAGCCTGCCGTGAGCATGAGAAAACGCCCCTCCCCGGCCGGCCTGGACGGCCCGGCCATCCTCAAGGAAGCCGGCAGGATCCTGGAAAAACGGGTGGAGCAGCCCTCGCGCCGGGCCTTTCTGCGCAACAGCCTGACCCTGGGAGGGCTGGCCATGCTGTCGGGGTGCTCGCTGTCCGATGACGAGAACGTGGAAAAGGCCTTGGCCGCCGTCTCCCGGTTCAACGATAGGGTTCAGGGCTGGATCTTCGATCCCGCCAGGCTCGCGCCCACGTATCCCGACTCCATGATCACCCGGCCATTCCCGTTCAACGCCTATTACGGCATCGACGAGGTCCCTCGCGTGGACGAAGCATCCTTCCGGCTGGAAGTGGCCGGCCTGGTCGCCGACCGGCGCCGCTGGCGGCTCGATGAACTGCGCGCCATGGCGCAGATCGACCAGGTGACGCGCCATATCTGCGTGGAAGGCTGGAGCGCCATCGGGAAATGGGGCGGAGTGCCCTTCTCCAGCTTTCTCCGGCGCGTGGGCGCGGACCTGAACGCCAAATATGTGGGCTTCAAGTGCGCGGATGACTACTACACCAGCATCGACATTCCCACCGCGCTGCATCCCCAGACCATTCTGGCGCTGACCTACGACGGGCAGACGCTCCCCCCAGAGTACGGCTTCCCCATGAAGCTGCGCATGCCTACCAAGCTTGGCTACAAGAACCCCAAGCACATACAGGCGATTTTCGTCACCAACACCTACCCGGGCGGTTACTGGGAGGACCAGGGCTACAACTGGTTCGGCGGCAGCTAGGTGCAACTACTTTTCCAAGAAAGGAACACATCATGAAGACCCTCACTACCGCTGCGCTGTCCCTGTGCCTGGCGTTCGGCGCCACCGCCGTCCACGCCGCCGACACCATGGGCAAGGACGCCATGGGCAAAAGCCCCATGTCGAAGGAAGGCATGGCGAAGGAAGGAATGGCGAAAAGCGGCATGTCCAAGGACGGCATGTCCAAGGATTCCATGTCCAAGGACGGCATGTCGAAGGACGGCATGTCGAAGGATGGGATGTCGAAACATGGGATGTCCAAGGAGGGCATGTCGAAGGACGCCATGGAAAAAGCCCCGATGTCCAAGGACGGCATGAAGCAATAGCCGACGCGCCAGCACTCCCACCAGGAGCATGCCATGAAACTAGACCGCAGGCACTTTCTGGGCCTGGGCGGCGCGGCGGCCATTGCCGCCGGGCTCGCTCCCGCCCTGGCCGCGCGGGCCGGCCAGCCGGCCCGCGCCGCGTCCTTTCCCTATGCGCTGAGCGACGCCCAGTGGCGCGAACGGCTGACGCGCGAACAGTACCAGGTGCTGCGCCGCGAAGGGACTGAGCGCCCCTACTCCAGCCCGTTGGACAAGGAGCATCGCAAGGGCATCTACGCCTGCGCGGGCTGCGCCCACCGGCTGTTTTCCTCGTCCGCCAAGTTCGACAGCGGCACCGGATGGCCCAGCTTCTGGCAACCGCTGGCCGATGCCGTGGGCGAAACCAGCGACCGCAGTTTCGGCATGACCCGCATCGCCGTGCATTGCGCCAACTGCGGCGGCCATCTGGGCCATGTCTTCGATGACGGCCCGCGCCCGACCGGACTGCGCTATTGCATGAATGGCGTGGCTCTGGCGTTCACCCCGCAAGCCTGAACCTCGGCCGCCCCTCCTCGCCCTGGAGACACCATGTCCACCACTCACCTGCCCCGCAAGCTCTGCGCCATGCTGGCCGCCGCCGGCGGCCTGCTGGGGGCCGCCTCGGCCGTCGCCGCCGAATCCGCCGCCATCATTCCTCCACCCGCCCTGGACCAGCCGGCCGGTGCCTCCGCGCCGCAGAAAGCGGTGCTTGCCGGCGGCTGCTTCTGGGGCGTGCAAGCCGTGTTCCAGCACGTCAAGGGCGTAACCGCGGCCGTCTCCGGCTACGCCGGCGGCCAGGCGGACACCGCCCACTACGATACGGTCAGCAGCGGCCGCAGCGGCCATGCCGAAGCGGTCGAAATCACCTACGATCCCGCGCAGGTGAGCTACGGCCAGTTACTGCAGATCTACTTCTCGGTGGCCCACGATCCCACCCAGCTCGATCGGCAAGGTCCGGACAGCGGCCCCCAGTACCGCTCCGCCGTTTTCCCCACGGACGACAGCCAGCGCAAGGTGGCCGAGGCCTACATCGCGCAACTGAACAAGGCCGGCGCCTACCCCAAGGCCCTGGCCACCCGGATAGAGCCCCTGCAGGCCTTCTACCCGGCCGAGGGCTACCACCAGGACTACCTCGTGCGCCATCCGTACAGCATGTACATCATGGTGAACGACATCCCCAAGGTGGAAAACCTGGCCAAGACCTTTCCCGATCGTTACCGCGACAAACCGGTGCTGGTCAATCCCGCGGGTTGAGACCGCCGCCGCGGCGCCGCGCTTTGATCGCTCCTGCCGAATAAAGTATCGGCGCCCGCCGGTTTAATGCCGCGACCATGTCACGTCTAATGAGCTCCAGAGCCGCATTCATACAGGAGATCAGCATGAACGACATGAGCGACGCGCGCCGTCTGTCCCCGGACACCGTCAAGGTGCGGAATCATCGGACCCACACCCGGATCCAGCAGGTGACGGTAGCTCCGGAGGCGCTGCAACGCTTCCTGGGCGCCGTCCGGGACGTCGACGTCCAGAACCTGGAATACGTGCCTTTCATGCGGTTCAAGGTCGCGCAGGCCTTGACGCAGGCCTGCGGCCCCGGATTGCGCGACACCCTCAATACGATCGTCGAAACCCGGGCGCACGGCGGATTCACCATCGGCCTGCAAGGCCTGTCTTCCGACCCCGACGATTTCGTGAGGTTCGGCACCGCCATCGCCTATCTGCTCGGACCGGCCAACCATGACGCCATGTCCGGCAAATACTATGCGCGATTCCTGGTGAAGCACACGGACCAGAGCGACTCCTATCTGCGCCAGGCCTATCGCCTGTTCACGATGCATACCGACGGCACCTATGTCTCCGAGGCGACGGACTGGCTGCTGATGATGAAATTCGACGAGCGCCATGCGGTGGGCGGCGAGTCGCGCTTCCTGCATCTCGACGACTGGCAGGATATCGGCGACTTTCTGGACCATCCGCTGGCGACCAAGCCCCTGCTGTACAAGTCCCCGGCCTCGAAGAACGTCGCGGAACAGGTCGAAAGGCCGCTTTTCTTCCAGAATCGCTACGGCCTGGCGATCTGCTTCATCGATCAGTTCGTCCAGCCGGCCACGCTGGAAGAGGCCCTGTATCTGCACGACCTGTCGGCGTCGATGGAGGCCAGTTCCGGCGTGCAGGAAGTCATGCTGCCCCCGGGCGAACTGGTCGTGCTCAACAACTATTTCTACCTGCACGGCCGCGCGCCATTCGAGAAGAATGAATCGTTGCACCGCGAACTGATGCGTATCCGGGGATGGTTCGCGCGCTGACCTCCCCGCGCCGTCGCGGCGGCTCCCGCCCGGGGAGCCGCCGCCCGCTCATGCCTGCCCGATCGTCACCACGGGCGGCTTGGGCGTTTCATCCACGACCAGCTTGAAGATGTCCGGGCGGGCGTAGTGCCCGACCACATCGAAGTCATACTTGCCGCGCGTGACGTCGTCCAGATCGATGTCCGCCGTGAGGATGCATTCGCCTTCGTAGTCCGGGCCGGCCAGCAACTGCCCGGCGGGGCCAATGATGGCGCTGCCGCCGCGCATCAGCACGGTATCGGCCGCATTGCCCTGGATGGCATCGTAGTCCTCGGGAAAATCGCCCCGGGTGATGTACTGGCACGCCGAAAAGACGAAGCACCGCCCTTCCATGGCGATGTGCCGCATGCTGGTGACCCACTCATCGCGGTCGTCCGCCGTCGGCGCGCAATAGAGCTGGATGCCTTTGCCGTACATCGCCATGCGCAGCAGGGGCATGTAGTTTTCCCAGCAGATCACGGTGCCCATTTTCCCGTGCGGCGTGTCGAACACGGGCATCGTCGAACCGTCGCCGTAGCCCCAGATCAGCCGCTCCACGGCGGTCGGCATCAGCTTGCGGTGCTTGCCTATCATTTCGCCGCTGGGCGAAAAATGCAGCGCGGTGCAGTAGAGCGTGCCGATCTCGCGCTCCATGACGCCGACCACGACGTAGGCCTGGGCCTCGCGGGCGGCTGCGCCGATTTCGTCCACTTCCGGCCCCGGCACGGTAATCGCGCCATTGAAATAGCGCAGGAACTCCTCGCGCCCCCGCGGCAGCCGGCCGCCCACGCGCGCGCCGAAATCGCTGCCCTTCGGATAGCCGGAGATCGTGGCTTCCGGAAACACGATCAGCTTGGCGCCTAGCTCGGCAGCCTCGCGGATCTTGGCGACGACTTTTTCCACCGTGGCCTGCTTGTTGAACGGGATCGATGCGGTCTGGACGACCGCCGCCTTGAATGTCATTGCGAGGACTCCTCAGAGATGATTTCGCCGCGTTCAATGGTGACGATACGGTCGGCCATCGGCTGCAGCAGCTTGGGATTGGATTCGGTGATGAGCACGGCGAGATCGGGCTTGCGCGCGCGCAAGGTCTTCAGGCTGTCGGCGTAGCGCAGCGCCAGCGCCGGCGCCAGGCCCTGGAAAGGCTCGTCCAGCAGCACCAGGTTCTCGCCCGCCATCAGCGCGCGGCCCAGCGCCACCATCTTCTGCTGTCCGCCCGACAGCAGGCCTCCCAGGCGGTGATTGAGCGGTTCGAGCTCCGGCGCCACGGAATAGATCAGGTCCAGCCTCTCTCGTATCTGCCGCGCGCCGAGCTTGCAGGCCCAGGCGGGCACCATCATGTTCTCGATCACGGTGAACTTGCCGATCAGACGGCGCTCTTCCGGCGCAAACCCGATCCCCAGGCCGGCGCGCGCATGGGCTTCGCGCGCGGCCAGGCTCCGCCCCTGGTACAGGAGGCTGCCCTGGGCCAGCGGCAGCGTACCCATGATGCCGCGCAGCAGCGAGGTCTTTCCCGCCCCATTGCGCCCGATCAGGGCCACGGTTTCTCCGGCGCGGATATCGAGATCGACCTCGCGCAACACCTTCGCGCCTTCGATGTACGCGACCAGCTTGCTTGCCTGCAACATCATTGGACGCCTCCGATCACGTTGCGCAAGACCTCTTCGTTCTGGAGAATCTCGGCGGGCGGGCCATCGGCGGCGACCTGGCCGGCGTTCCAGACGATGACGCGATCCATGTAGCGCTCGACCAATTCCATATCGTGTTCGACCAGCAAGGCCGCGATATTCCGTTGCCGCAAGACCGGCATCAGCATGTCCATGATCTCGAACTTCTCCTGGGAACTGACCCCGCTGGTGGGCTCGTCCATCAACAACAGGCTCGGCGACAGGGCCAGCGCCACGGCGATGTCCACCAGTTTGCGCACGCCCTCGGGCAGGGAGCCGATCTGCCGCCGCGCCTGGCCGAGCAGGCCGAAAATGGCCAGCAATGCTTCGGCCTCGTCGCGCGCCGCCTTGCGGTACAGGGAAGACGGCGTCCAGAAGCCGTCGCGGGCCGCCAGCGCCAGCAGCAGGTTCTCGAGCACGGACTGCTCGGAGAACAGCTGCGGCAGCTGGAAAGTCCGGGCGATGCCCAGGCGCGTGATGGCGCGCGGCTTGAGCCGGGTAAGGTCCTTGTCGCCGAAGCGCACGCTGCCTTGCGTCGGCCGCACATAACCCGTGCACAGGTTCAGGAATGTGGTCTTGCCCGAGCCATTGGGCCCGATGATGGACGCGATCTGCCCGCGATAGATATGCAGGTTCACGCCGTTGGCCGCCTTGACGCCGCCAAACTCCACATGCAGATCCTTGGAACTGATGATGACCTGTCCTTTCATTGCCGGGCCTCCTTGCGGGCGAACAGGCGCAGGCCCAGGCCGAACAATCCCGTCGGCGCAAACAACACGATCGCCACCAGCACCACCCCCATGATCAGCTGCCAGGAATTGGCCGCATAGGCGCTCGCAGTGCTGCGCACTGCCTCGAAGGAAACCGCGCCCAGCAAGGCACCGAGCACATTGCCGATGCCGCCCAGCACCGCGATGAAGACGAACTCGGCCGAACGGCTCCAGTAGGCCATTTCCGGCGTCACGTGGCCCGTTCCCATCGCCGCGATGGCGCCGCCCAGGCCCGCGAGCGCGGCGGAGAAGACGTGCCCCACGTAAAGCACCTGGCGCCCCGAGACGCCCAGGTATTCCAGGCGCGTCTCGTTGGTCTTGAGGGCCGCCAGCGCCTGGCCCGGCGGCGAATTCAGGTAGCGCGTCACCGCAAGCAGCGCAACGGCCAGCATGGCCAGCGCCGTGTAGAACAAGACCCAGCCGAAAACCCCGACGTCCAGAGGCACGCCAGCCAGGGACAGTATCCGCACCGGCATGCCGTCGCTTCCCCCGGTCAGGTCATACAGCTTGAGCACCAGCGTGAATCCCACCATGGAAAAGGCCAGATTCAGCATGGCGTAGAAAATGTCCCGATAGCGCGACAGGATCAGGCCCAGGATGGCCCCCAGCGCCGCGCTCGACAGCACCGCCATGGCGATGACGGCCAGCGCGTCCGCGCTCACGTGGCGCGCGCCGAAGGCGGTGGCATAGGCGCCGCAGGCGAAATACAGCGCGTGGCCAAAAGAGACCTGGCCGGCGCGCAACAGCAGCAACAGCCCCAGCGCGCAGAACGATATCGCCATGGCCATGGTGGCCAGCGGCCGCAGCGACGGCGCGATCAGCGGCAAGGCAGCAAGCAGGAGCAACGGCACGCAGGCGAGCGCCGTCGTTTTGGAATAGGTTTTCATCTTCAGATCCGACGGACTTGTGGCTTGCCGAAAAGGCCATAAGGCTTGACGAGGAGAATCGCGGTCATGACCAGATACGGCGCGACGGAGGACAAGGGGGGCAACAGGTGCACGCACAAGGCCTGCACCAGCCCGACGATCACGGCGGTCACCGCCGTCCCCTGGAAGTGGCCGAGCCCGGCAGTGGCCACGATGGCGAAGGAAAGCACGATGGAGTCGGCGCCTATGCCCGGCACCAGCGAAGTCGTGGGCGAGGCCAACGCCCCGCCCAGGGCGGCCAGCGCCGTGCCCAGCATGAAAGTGATCGTGTAGACCCGCTTGGCATTGATGCCCAGCACGCGCGCCACCTCGTAGTCTTCGATGACCGTCGCGATCAGCTTGCCTTGCCGCGTCTTGTTGAAATAGAAAGTCAGGGCGAGCATCACGACGATGGCCGACAGCGGCAGCACGAACAGCTGATAGGCGGTGTAGTAGATGCCGCCCACTTCGACCATTCCCAGCAGGGCGAGCGGCGCGTCGTTGAACAGCGGCTCCACGCCGAACATCATCTTCTGCACGTCCTCCAGGATCATGAAGATCCCGAAGGTGAGCAGGAGCTGGAGCGCGTGCTCCTTGCCGTAGATGCGGCGCAGCAGAAAGCGCTCGATGAGCGGCCCCAGGGTCGCGCCGATGGCGACCGCAGCCAGCAACAGGGCCGGATAGGTCCAGATGCCGCCGTCGGGGCCCGCCAGCCAGAGCCCCAGGGTCACGGCGCCATAGGCGCCAAGCGCATAGAAGCTGCCGTGGGCGACGTTCAGGATGCGCATGATGCCGAAGATCAGGCTCAGGCCCACCGCCACCATGAACAGCACCGAGGCGTGCGCCAACCCATCCAGCGTGGCCAGTAATAGCGTTTGTTGCATGATGAGGCCGCTTATTCCGTGGGAGTGCCGACTTTCTGCAGCACTTCCGGCGAGAGCGTCTTGAACCAGTCATCGCTCTTCACGCCCACGGGCGGAGAGGTCAGCTCCGGAGGAATCACCAGCAGTTGCCTGAGCGTCTTGAAGTTCTGCCCGCTTTTTTCCGTGGCTACGCCCAGCAGCTGGCCCTCCATCGCCTGATGGTCTTCGCGGATCTTGAGCCGGCCCGTGAAATCATTGAGCTCCAGTCCGTTCCAGCCCTTGAGCAGCGCGGCTTGCAGCGTCTTGCGATCGCCATCCCAGGACGTCTCCAGCGCCTGCTGAACGGCGCGCACGGCCTGTGCCATGTGGTACGACGGGAAACTCGGATAGGCGCCCGTGCGTTTTTCGAAATCGGTCACGAAGGCCTGGTGCTCGGCGTGGCCGGCCATGGCGGGATTGAATGCCCAGCTGTCGCCTCGCATGCCCACGATGGCGCCTTCCGGAAAGGCCTTGCCCAGCTGCTGCATGGAGCTCTCGCCATTGGCGGCCACCAGCCGGGAGTTTCGGAACAGCGCCCGCGACGAAGCCTGCTTGACGAACGTATTCATGTCCCCGCCCCACAGCGTCGTGAAGATCACGTCCGGACGCAGGGCCGACAGGCGGGAAATCTCGGTTGAGTAGTCCGAGGTGCCGAGCTTGGGGAACATTTCGGCGACGATCTTCACGTCCGGACGCATGGCCTGGACGGCGCCCCGGAAAGCGGCCCAGTTATCGCGGCCGAACGCGTAATCCTGATTGATGCCGGCGATCGTCTTGATCTCCGGCATCAGCTTGAGCATGTACAGGGCCGTCGCGACGTTATTCGACGGCGTGTAGTCGGACGTACGGTACACATACTCGTACTTGGCATCCGTATAGATCCGCTCCGTGCCGCAGTCCCAGAGCATGGTGGGCATCTTCAATTGTTCGGCAACCGGCGCGACCGCCAGGCAGATCGAGCTCGACAGGCCGATGATCATCGCATCCACCTTGCCCGACTCGACCAGGCTGCGGTATTCCACGACGACGTTGTCCACGCCGTGGTTTTCATCGATGAAGACCAGTTCGATGGGCGCGCCCTTGATGCCGCCGGCGCCGTTGATTTTTTCCACCTGCAAACGGGCTGCCTGCTGGGCAGGCACCCCGAAAACGGCCCCGGCGCCCGACAGATAGGTAGACACGCCGATACGGATGGGCTCCGCCGCCTGCGCCGGTTGCCACAACGCGAAAGCCGCGCCCAGGACAGCTGAAAACAAGCCCTTGTCTATCAATTTCATTGCTTCCCCTCGTTCGTATACACAAGTTTCGTCGGTAGGCGAGCGGCCGGCGCCTTGCGCTTGCCGCTTCCCGGCACAGGCCTGCCCAGCGCAGCGGAAAGTGTATTTTCAACGGTTTTAACCGTCAATGAAATGGAACAGTGGGTTAACCCTATAACAACCATAAATCGTTGTTTTTATTTGCTTTTTTTACTTTCCATTTTCCGATCGAACTTGGAATCATAGAATTTTCATTTTTTATGTCGGCAATTTCCGACATCAAAAAACATGGACACCGGTAGCACCGTTTGATACTGTCTAGCCGCTTCAGACATACCGCCAACGGGCCGCGTACCCGCGGCCTACCAAAGGGAGACGAGTAAAGGATGGATCTGGAAGAGAAGCTTGGGCGGCTGGGCATTAGCGGCAATCTCTACCGGGTGTACAGGGCCGCGATTGAATTGGGCGAAGTCCCCGTATCCGAACTGGCCGCGAGCGCGGGCCTGGCGCGCACCACGGCCTACGACGCCGTGCTGAGGCTGGAAGAAGAAGGCTTGGTAAGGATCGAAGGCGCCGACCGCAAGCGCCACGTCGTGGCGCACGATCCTTCCGTGCTGCTCGAATACGTGGCGGCCAGGCGCGTCATGGTTACGGAAATGATGCCGGAGCTGCGATCCATGTATAACCAGGCCAAGGGCAAGCCCAAGACGCGCTTCTACGAAGGCGCCGAAGGCATCCGCACGGTATTGTGGGACAGCCTGAACGCCTCTCTTTCCCTGCGGGCCACCTTCTCGATGTCCGAACTGCGTGAGGTTCCGGGGCTGGAAGAGATCAATCGCTACCGTGACGCCCGCATCGCCAAAGGCATCAGCATGCGCGTGATCCGTTCCCGCAGCCGCGACACCGACGACATCTGGCCCGCCAGCCAGGCCGAACTGCGCGAATTGCGATGGGCGCCGGCCGAGACCACCGTGGCAATGACCACCCTGATCTACGGCAATTGCGTCGCCATGATTTCATCCAAGCGCGAAAACTACGGCCTCATCATCGAGAGCGAAGAGCATGCCCAGCACCAGAGCATGCTCTTCGACGCCTTCTGGGCATCGTGCCTGCCGGCGGCCTGAACCAGGCCGGCCCTGCCCCCCCTCTTTCGCCCGACGAGCACGCGGGCTAGCGACACGGCGCTTCGCATGAACGATAAAAGCGTTGAGACACGCACTCTCCGGTACTTTGTGGCAGTGGTCGAGAGCCTGCACTTCTCCAAGGCGGCGGACCGCCTGGGCGTCTCCCAATCGGTCCTGAGCGTAGCCATCCAGAAGCTGGAATCCCAGCTTGGGGTCAAACTGCTTCACCGCAACAAGCGACAGCCGGTCACGCTGACGGACGCAGGCAGAACGTTCCACGCGCACGCCGTCATTGCGCTCCAGCACATAGACCAGGCGGTGCAGATAGGCCTGCTTGCGGCGCGAGGGCTCGTCGGCGTCGTGAAGGCGGGCTTCGTCGCCTCCGCGGTTACGAGCGGCGCCATGCCTCGGCTGTTGAGGGAGTTCCGCTCGGAGCATCCCGCCGTCAAGCTGGAGCTTGCCCCCATGGATACCCCGACGCAGCTGGACAGCCTGAAAAGCGGCGCGATAGACATCGGCGTGCTACGGGCCCGCCGGGAATACCCTCAAGGCGTGGATGCCGTAGTCATGCATGTCGAGCATCTCGCCGTCGCAATGGCCGACAACCATTTTCTGTGCTTGAAGGATGAGCTTTTCCCCCAGGATCTGTCTGGCGAATCCTTCGTCATCCCTCAGTTCGACGAACAGGAAGGCTTCTCCGAAATCCTGGCGGATTTAGCCCGTCAGGGCGGCTTTCCCGACCGGCCGTATCAGCGCGTCAAGGATTTCATGTCCGCCGTCGCCCTGGCCGCGGCCGGCTACGGGGTGGTTCTGGCGCCGGACTCGATCCTGAGCCTGTCGCCGCCGGGGATAACGTATCGCCGTATCGCCGGCTTCGACCGCGACGTGAAACTCGCCCTGGCTTTCCGCACCCGGGGCAACCCGCCCGCGGTCGAGGCCTTGATCGGGAAAGTGCGGGCCGGGTAGCCCGGCCGCTTCAGTGCCCCGTCGAATCCCCCGCCCGGCTCGCCTCGAACAGGAACCAGGTGCGCCGTTCGGTTTCGTCGATCCAGTTCTCGATCAGGCTGGAACTGGCGATATCGCGATGCTCGTCCGTGATGTTGTGCGCCTCGCGCAGCGCCGCCGCCAGAGCCTTGTTGTCTTCGCGCAACTCGGCCAGCATGTCCAACGGCTGCACGTAGTCGGCGTCGTTGTCCGCGATGCGCTGCGAGCGCGCGATGTGCCCTATCGAACGCAAGGTCGTGCCGCCGATCTTGCGGATGCGCTCGGCGATCGGGTCCGTCATGGCGAACAGTTGGTCGCCCTGCTCGTCCAGCAGCAGGTGGTAATCGCGGAAATGGGGCCCGCTGACGTGCCAGTGGAAGTTCTTGGTCTTGAGATACAGCGCGAACACGTCGGCCAGTATCTGGTTCAGGGCGGCGGAAATGTCCCGGGTCGCCGAGCCTTCCAGGTCGGTCGGCGTCGCCAAAGGGCGCTTGCGCCGCTCTTTCAGCGTTTTGGTGGTCTTTTCATCCAGTTTCTTGGCCATGGGTCGTAGCTCCTAACCGATCAGGGGAAAAAACGCGGGCGCGACGCGGGACGTTCCGCGCCGCGATTGCCTAGGGCCTGTGCGAGGCCCGTAGTATGGACAGGCCCTAGCGTAAGCCCGCCCGGGCCCTTTGCCAATGGCCGGAAGGAGTATGCTACGGCGCTTCCAACCAGCCGGATTCACTCATCGCTATGCGCGGCAATCCCGACGCCAGGCAAGGCGTCATCGCGTTGCACGGGTTCTACTTCCTGTATTACGGCCTGCAGGGCGTCAGCATCCCCTTCCTGCCCCTGTGGTTTGCCAGCCGCGGCCTGGACCCCGCCATCATCGGGCTCATCGTGGCCACGTCCTTCCTGCCCAAGATCCTGTCCACGCCGGTCGCGGCCCACGTGGCCGACCGGACCGGCCAGGCGCACGCCTTGATCGCCTCAGCGCTGGCCGCCTCTCTGCTGCTGTTCATCTGCTATCCGTTCAGCGCGGCGCCCGCCTGGCTGCTTGCCGTTACCCTGCTGTTGAACGCAGTCTTCCCGGCCGTCCTGCCCCTGATGGACCGCATGGCCATCGCCAGCGGACGCGGACGCGGCTCCTACACCGTCATGCGGGCCTGCGGCTCGATGGGCTTCGCGGCCGTCACCGTGGCCGGCGGCTACCTGATCAAGGCTTTCGACGCCGACTGGGTGATCTGGCTGTCCATCCTGCTGATCGTCGCCTGCCTGGCCTGCGTCCGGCTGCTGCCGCAGGCCGCCCGCCCGGCCCCCGGGGAAACGCCCGTGGAGCGCCCGCGCCTGCCCATGCGCGAAGTGCTGCGCGACCGCCCCCTGCTGCTATGCATCGGCGCGGCCTCGCTGGTCCAGGCCAGCAACGGCTTCCTGTATTCCTACTCCACGCTCTATTGGACCGACGCCGGCCTTTCCACGGCCTTGATCTCCCTGCTCTGGGTCGTCGGCGTCGCCAGCGAGGTGCTTTTCTTCTTCCTGGCCCCGGGCATTCTCGCCCGCACCGGCGCCCAATGGCTCATCCTGGCCTCGGCCGCCATGACCGCGATCCGCTGGGCGGGGCTGTCCGCCACCACGGATCCCGCGCTCATCGCGGCGCTGCAGCTGCTCCAGTGCTTCACCCTGGCCGGCAACAACGCCGCGATCATGTGGTATATCGCCCGCCACGTGCCCGCCGCCTTCAAGACCTCCGCCATCGCCCTCTATGCCTTGCTCTCGGGCGGCGTCTTCATGTTCGGCAGCATCCAGCTGGGCGGCGCGCTGTACCGCGGCTACGCCCCCGGCGGGTTCCTGGCGATGGCCTTCTGCGCGCTGTGCGCGATTCCGCTGATCGTGTATTCGGACAGGTTGCGCCGCCGGGCCGGCGAAGGCCGGGCAACGCCTTAGTCCCGCCCGCTCCGGCGGGTCATTTGCCGCGCCTGACCATGGCCAGGATCGTCTCCAGCAGCTCGTCCCGGGCCTGCGCTTCGCTGATGTCTCCTGCCACGGCGGCATGCGACAAGGCGTCGGCCGCGCCCAGCATCGCCCACATGCCCGCCAGCGAAATGCCCTGCGGACCGGCGAAGGGCGCCAGGATCGCCTGGCATTTCCCGATAAAGGCCTGCTGATACTGACGCTTGACCGTCGCCAGTTCCGGCGAGCCGCTGAGCGCGGCCAACACCCCCGGAATCTCGCGCCCCTGGGTCAGCACGCAATCGACGTAGCTTGCGGCGATGACGGCGGCCTTGTCCTTCAGGGCAGGCTTGCTCGCGGCGATGGCGGCGTCGATCATCGCCGTCTGGCGCGCATCGAAATCCTGGTAGAGCGCGGCCAACAGCCCGTTGCGCGTGCCGAAGTGGTCGTAGACGACCGGCTTGGTGACGCCTGCCTCTTCGGCCAGCCTGCCCAAGGTCAGCGCATCGGTGCCTTCGGCGCTCACCAGTTTCCATGCCACGTCCAGCAATTGGCGCAGGCGCTCTTCCCTGGACAGGCGGCGGCGCGGGACGTCCTTGGACACGGCGGAATTCTCTCGGGAGCTTGACATTGCTATATACCAACAGTAACTTACGAATAGTAGGTTACCTTAAGTATATTAAATCGCGGCCCCGATCGCAATCGGGGCGCGCTCCACAGGACGTGCAAACATGAACACCCACGCGCTCTCGATTCCCCAGCCCGCCGGCCGCAAGGCATGGCTCGGGCTTCTCGCCATCCTCGCCCTGGTCCTGCTGGTGGCCATGGACGGCTCCGTGCTCTACCTTGCGATGCCTCGCGTCACGTCCGCGCTACTGCCGACGGCCGACGAGGCGCTCTGGATCCTCGATATCTACGGCTTCGTCGTCGGTTCCCTCCTGATCGCCTTCGGCAATATCGGCGACCGCTACGGACGCCTGAGGCTCGTCATGGCCGGCGCCGTCATTTTCGGGCTCGGTTCCCTGGGCGTGGCGCACTCGACGACGCCCGCGGGCATGATCGGCTTCCGGGCGCTGATGGGGTTGGGCGGCGCCACGCTCCTGCCTTCCGGGCTGGCGATCGTCAGCGCCCTGTTTCCCGACCCGCGCCAGCGGGCGCAGGCCATCGGCATCTTCGCCGCGACATTCGCCGCGGGCTTCGCCATCGGACCGGTCATCGGCGGGCTGCTGCTGCGGCGCTACGACTGGGGCGCGGTCTTCCTGATCAACGTGCCGGTGGTGCTGGCTTTCCTGCTGGCCGCGCCCGTGCTGCTGCGCGAAGTGCGCGCCACGCGCCACGGGCGCATCGACGTCCCCAGCCTGCTGCTGTCCTTTGCCGGCATTCTGCTGTTCATCTATTCGATCAAAAGCGCGGCCGCCTCGGGTTTCTCGTTGCGGCAAGCCATCGCCGGGGCGGCCGGCCTGATCGCCCTGGCCGCCTTCGTGCGCCGGCAGGCGCGGATCGCGTACCCGTTGCTGGACCTCGGCCTGTTCAAGGACCGCATCTTCGCCATCGCCATCCTGACGGGATTGGTATCGCTGGTGGTCTGGTCGGCGGCGGGCTATCTGTCCGGCATCTACCTGCAATCGGTGCTGGAGCATGACGTTTTCACCGCGGCGCTGCTGGCGCTGCCAGGGGCCGCGGTGCTCACCGCGACCTGTGTCGGAACGAGCCGCATCGTCGAGCGGATCGGACGCAAGGCCGCGTTGGTGGCCACGCACGCGCTGATCGGCCTGGGCGTGCTCGCGCTCTTGTTCACGACCACCGAATCGGGCGCCGCCGCCTTCGTCGCCTCCACGCTGATCGCGGGCGTCGGCTACGGCCTGTCCTTCAGCCTCGTGGCCGAAGTCGCCGTGTCCGCGGTGCCGGAGGAACGCGCCGGCGCCGCGGGCTCGATAGCCGAAACCAGCAACGAAATCGGCAATGCATTGGGCATTGCGCTGCTGGGATCCCTGGCGGCGCTGATCTTCCGCCTTGCCGGCCCGGGCGTGGCGGGCACGCTGAACGAAACCCTGGCGCACCCTGACATCGCCGAATCCGTCGCGCAACAGGCCAGGGAGGCGTTCCTGTCGGGGCTGCACGTGGCGGCGGGCGCCGGCGGGCTGCTGATGCTGCTGGTGGGGCTCGCCGCCTGGATCTGGCTGCCGCGCAAACTGCCGGGTTGAGACCCGCTCGCGCCGCCCCGAATGGGAAAGGCCCCGCTTGCGCGAGGCCTTTCCGGTCAGCAGCAGCCGATGCGCTTCTTCCCGCCGTAGCGCGCGTCCTGGCGCTCACGGAAGAATTCCTCGTAGCTCATCGGCTCCCGGTCGGGATGCGTGCGCCGCACGTGCTCGACATACGTCTCGTAGTCGGGCACGCCCACCATCAGCCGGAGCGTCTGCCCCAGGTAGCGGCCGGCCGCGCCGGCCGCCGAACTCATGTTGGAAAACAGCATGCGGCGTCTCCTTGAGCGATCAATCCGCGCCCGCCGCGGCCGCGGCGGGCAGCGTTTCGTAAGGGGTTTCGCGCGCCGTGGGCTTGTTCTCGTTGCGCGCGCGCTGCACGGAACGCAGCCCGAACACCACGATGCTCACCACGACGAAAATGAAGATCGCGCACAGGCCGGCGTTGATGTAGTCGTTCAGCACCACGCGCGACATCTCGGCCAGCGATTTGGCCGGAGCCAGGACCTTGCCCTCGGCGATCGCCGCGTTGTACTTGTCGGCATGCGCCAGGAAGCTCACGCGCGGGTCGGCGTGGAACAGCTTCTGCCAGCCGGCCGTCAGCGTGCACGCCAGCAGCCACAGCGTGGGCAGCACCGTGACCCAGGCGTAGCGGTCGCGCTTCATCTTGAACAGCACCACGGTGCCCAGGGTCAGCGCGATGGCGGCAAGCATCTGGTTGGCGATGCCGAACAGCGGCCACAGGGTATTGATGCCGCCCAGCGGATCCACCACGCCCTGGTACAGGAAGTAGCCCCAGGCCAGCACGCACAGGCCGGTCGCGATCAGGTTGGCAGGCAGCGAATCCGTGCGCTTGAGCGACGGCGCGAACGTGCCCAGCAGATCCTGCAGCATGAAGCGGCCCGCGCGCGTTCCGGCGTCGACCGCCGTCAGGATGAACAGGGCTTCGAACAGGATGGCGAAGTGGTACCAGAAGGCCATCATGCCCGCGCCGCCGATGGCCTGGTGCAGGATGTGCGCCATGCCGACGGCCAGCGTCGGCGCGCCGCCCGCGCGCGAAATAATGGTGCTTTCGCCCACGTCCTTGGCCGTCTGGACCAGGTCGGCCGGCGTCACCACAAAGCCCCAGCTCGACACCACCTGGGCGACGTGCTCGGGCGTCGTGCCGATCACGGCCGCCGGGCTGTTCATCGCGTAGTAGATGCCCGGCTCGATCACGCAAGCCGCGACCAGCGCCATGATGGCCACGAACGACTCCATCAGCATGCCGCCGTAGCCGATGTAGCGGGCCTGGGTTTCGTTCTCGATCAGCTTGGGCGTGGTGCCCGAGGAGATCAGGGCGTGGAAGCCCGACACGGCGCCGCAGGCGATCGTGATGAAGAGGAACGGGAACAGGTTGCCGGACCACACCGGGCCGGTGCCGTCGACGAACTTCGTCAGCGCGGGCATTTTCAGCTCGGGCGCCACGACCACGATGCCGATCGCCAGGCCGACGATGGTGCCGATCTTCAGGAAGGTCGACAGGTAGTCGCGCGGCGCCAGCAGCAGCCACACCGGCAGCACCGATGCGATGAAACCGTAGATGATCAGAATCCAGGTCAGGCCCTTGCCGTCGAAGTCGAACATGGGGCCGAGCACGGGATGCGCGGCCACGTCCTGCCCGAAGGTGATGGCCGCCATCAGGCCCAGGAACCCGATGATCGAGACCTCTCCGATCTTGCCCGGACGGATGTAGCGCAGGTACACGCCCATGAACAGCGCGATGGGAATGGTCGCCGCCACGGTGAAGGTGCCCCAGGGCGAGTGCGTCAGCGCCTTGACGACGATGAGCGCCAGCACGGCCAGGATGATCACCATGATCATGAACGCGCCGAACAGCGCGATCACGCCCGGAATCCGGCCCAGTTCGGACTTGACCAGATCGCCCAGCGAGCGGCCGTCGCGGCGGGTCGAGATGAACAGGATCGTGAAATCCTGCACGGCGCCCGCGAACACGACGCCCGCCAGGATCCACAGCATGCCCGGCAGATAACCCATCTGCGCGGCCAGCACCGGGCCCACCAGGGGGCCGGCGCCGGCGATGGCGGCGAAGTGGTGGCCGAACAGCACGTGCTTGTTGGTGGGCACGTAATCCAGGCCATCGTTGTACTTCCACGCCGGCGTCATGCGCGTGGGGTCCAGCTGGAAGACCTTGTTGGCGATGAATCGGCTGTAGTACCGATAGGCGATCAAATAGACGCATACGGCGGCGATCACCACCCATAGCGCGTTGATGGTCTCCCCTCTGGCAAGCGCCACGGTACCCAGCGCGAACGCGCCCAATACCGCTACCGCCAGCCAGACCAGGTGCTGACCCAGTCCCTTACTGCTGGTTTGCATAAGTGCTCCTCTTGCCTCCCGCCATGCTTTTGGCGCGCGCCATGTGGTCTGGCGTGGAAACGCTTTTATCGTCCCGCGGAAGGCAGACTCATTGTTGTGGGGTGGCGGACGCGCACGCCCGCTCTGCGCCCTGTCGACGCGGACGCTAGTATTTCGTTTTGCCCCGGCAGCAACAAGCGCGAAACTACGCAAGTGGGCTACGTGTTACTACGCAATGCGCCGCAGCATAATTCCTTGAAAACCGTAAAATCCGCGGCACGTCCTTCCCTTTTTACCTGGGAGGATTGCTGATTGATGCATCGCAACAGACAAACCCGCGCTGATACAAATCCCCTATGAAGCTGCGCCTGAAAATCCTGCTGCTGGCGGCAGTGCCCCTGCTGGTGGCGCTCGCCGCCATCACGGTCGCCGTCTACGTGCAGGGCCTGCAACTGGCCCAGCGCGAAAAGCAGGTGGTGGAAAATGCCTGGCTGGCCAGCAAGGAAGGCGAGCTGCGCCATTACGTGAGCCTGGCCTACAGCGCCATCGCGCCGCTGCAGGCCTCGGCCGACGACGACGCCACCCGCCAGCGCGCGCTGGACCTCCTGGCGCAGATGGAATTCGGGCACGACGGCTACTTTTTCGTCTACGACCTGAAGGGCAGGAACCTCATGCATCCGCGCCAGCCCGAACTGGTCGGGCAGGATCTCTGGGAACTGCGCGATACCAAGGGCCAACCCGTCATCCAGAACCTGCTGACGGCCGCCCGGCGCGGCGGCCAGCAAGGCGAGGCCGTTCACTATCTATGGGAGAAACCCTCCACCCACCAGACCGAGGAAAAGCTCGGTTACGTCGTGGTGATGGAACGCTGGGGCTGGATGCTGGGTACCGGCATCTACCTGGACGACGTGGAGCAGGCGCTGGAACGCATCGACGCGGCGGCACAGGCCAATATCCGCAAGATGTTCGCCTGGGTGGCCGGCATCGCCGTCGTGTCCATCCTGGGGGTCGCCGCCTGCGGCCTCGCCCTGAACATCAGCGACCACCGCCAGTCCGATGCCAAGCTGCGGCTGATGGCCCGGCAACTGGTGCGCTCCCAGGAGGACGAACGGGCCCGCCTGTCGCGCGAACTGCACGATGGCATCAGCCAGGTGCTGGTGTCCATCAAGCTGTCGCTGGAGGCTGCCCGCGAACGGCTGCGGCAGTCGGTGCCCGCGGACACCCCCGCGCTGGCCCGGATCGATACTCCGCTGGGCGGCGCGCTGGACCGGCTGAACACGGCCGTGGGCGAAGTCCGGCGCATTTCGCACAACCTGCGCCCCACCCTGCTGGACGACCTGGGCCTGCCCGCCGCGCTCGAGCACCTGGGCCGCGAATTCGCCATCCCCACGCCGGACGGCTCCCCGCCGCTGGCCGTGCGCCTGCATACCACCGGGCGGCCGGTCAAGCTGCCCGACGCCTATGCCACCGCGCTATTCCGCGTGACGCAGGAAGCCCTGACCAATGTGATCCGCCACGCCGGCGCCACCCGCGCCGACATGACGCTGGCGTACTCCGCGCGCGACCTGCGCCTGACCATCGCCGACGACGGCGGCGGCTTCGACTACGACGAGGTGCAGCAAGATCCCCGGCGCGGTATCGGCCTGCGCAATATGCGGGAACGCATGAACGCGCTATCGGGTAACCTGACCTTCCACTCCAGCGCGCAAGGCACGGTCCTGCAGGCCTGGCTCCCTCTGCCGGCCGCCGCGCCGCCCGCGAGTTCCCAAGCATGAACGACAAGCCCGACGCCACCCGACTGCTCCTGATCGACGACCACCCCCTGGTGCGCGACGGCTTGCGGCTGCGCCTTGAAACCGTGCCCCAACTGCACGTGGTGGGCGAAGCCGGCAACGCCGCTGCGGCCCTCGCCTTCCTGGCGGGCTGCCTGGCCGAGGATCCCCAGGGCGGAACCCTGCCCCATCTGGCGCTGATGGACCTGAACATGCCTGGCGTGGGCGGGCTGGACCTGACCGCGCAACTGCACGAGCGCTATCCGCAGATCGCGGTGCTGGTCCTGTCGATGCACGACAATCCGGAATATATGGTGCAGGCCGTCAAGGCCGGCGCCCGCGGCTACCTGTTGAAGGACGAGCCCGCGCAGGAGATCGTCACGGCCATCGACGCCGTCATGGCCGGCCGCAGCTATTTCAGCGCGGCCGTGGCCTTGCGGCTGTCGCAGGCCAGCGCCCCGGCCACGCTGCTGACGCAGCGCGAACGCGACGTGCTGCGCCACATCGCCAGCGGCCATGCGAACAAGCAGATCGCCCAGGCCCTGGGTCTGTCGGTGCGCACGGTGGAGACCCACCGCCTCAACATCAAGCGCAAGCTGGGCATAGACGGCCAGGCGGAACTCATCAAGTACGCCGTCGAGAACCGCGGAATATAGCGGCCCCACGCTGTGCACGCGTTGCGTGCTTGCTGTGCCCCCGAGGGGACTGGCCCGCCTTGGGGCGGGCGTGTCTTGGGCGGGCTTTGCTGCAAGGAAACAGGCCCGCCGGTTTTGCCAGGCGGGCCCGCTTATGCACCCAAAGAAGGGTCGGGGGTCGTGCTAACGGATGAGGCTGAGGAATTCGGCGCGGGTGGAGGGATTGTCGTGGAATTCGCCGAGCATGACGGAGGTGACCATGGACGAGTTCTGCTTTTCGACGCCGCGCATCATCATGCACATGTGCTGGGCTTCGATGACAACCCCCACGCCGGCGGCGCCGGTGACCGACTGGACGGCCTCGGCCACCTGGCGGCTGAGGTTCTCCTGGATCTGCAGGCGGCGCGCGTACATTTCGACGATGCGGGCTACCTTGGATAGGCCCAGGACCTTGCCATTGGGCAGGTAGGCCACGTGCGCCTTGCCGATGAACGGCAGCATGTGGTGTTCGCAGAGCGAGTAAAGCTCGATGTTTTTGACCAGGACGATTTCACGGGTGTCCGACGTGAAGAGCGCCCCGTTGACGATCTCGTCCAGGTTCTGTCCGTACCCGCGGCACAGATGCCGCATGGCCTTGGCCGCGCGGGCAGGCGTATCCGCCAGCCCTTCGCGAGACGGATCCTCCCCCAATTGTTCGAGAATGGCGGTGTAGTGCGTTTCCAATGACATCGGGGACTCCTGGGGGGTTGCGCGCTTGGGGCGGCAATTTGCTATTGCGTAGTGACGCAAGTCTACCCCAGGCCGCAAGGCGCGCGCAGCGTGGGGGCCTTGCCCCCCCCCCGTAAAAATAGCCGGCCCGCCGCCGGGCCGCCCCAAGGCGGGCCAGCCCCCTTGGAGGGCTGCAAGCACGCAAGGCGCGCGCAGCGCTGGAGCCCGCGTCACCCTCCGCAAAAATAGCCGGCCCGCCGCCGGGCCGCCCCAAGGCGGGCCACCCCCCTTGGGGGGCAGCAAGCGCGCAAAGCGCGCGCAGCGCTGGAGCCCGCGTCACCCTCCGCAAAAATAGCCGGCCCGCCGCCGGGCCGCCCCAAGGCGGGCCAGCCCCCTTGGAGGGCTGCAAGCACGCAAGGCGCGCCCAGCGCTGGAGCCCGCGTCACCCTCCGCAAAAATAGCCGGCCCGCCGCCGGGCCGCCCCAAGGCGGGCCAGCCCCCTTGGAGGGCTGCAAGTACGCAAGGCGCGCGCAGCGCTGGAGCCCGCGTCACCCTCCGCAAAAATAGCCGGCCCGCCGCCGGGCCGCCCCAAGGCGGGCCAGCCCCCTTGGGGGGCAGCAAGCGCGCAAGGCGTGCGCAGCGTGGGGGCCCTCACTTGGCTCCTACTGATCCGGGCATCTGGCCCTAGCGTTCTAGTCCCATCCGGGCAAACTGCTATCAGCATCCCGGTCGCGCCGGAGCGCGGCCGTTTCCACCCGGAGATCACCATGAACGCGATATACCGCCTCATCCGCCGCTGCACCCTGGCCGGCCTGGCCGCCGCGCTGCTGGCCGCTCCCGCTTACGCGCAGACCAAGCTGGTGGTCGGCTACCAGCTCATCGTGGGTCCCTTCCTGTCCGCCATCGCGGACGGCAGTTTCGACGCCGCGCTCAAGGAGGCAGGCTACAAGGTGGACTGGCGCCAGTTCACTTCCGGCGGCGACATTTCCACCGCGCTCGCATCGGGCAACGTGCCGGTCGGCGTGCTGGGCTCCACCGGCATCACCGCCGCGGCCACGCGCGGCGTGGACATGGAGCTGTTCTGGATCCTCGACAACATCGGCAAGTCCGAGGCGCTGGTGGCGCGCAACGGCTCCGGCATCAACAGCACGGCGGACCTGAAGGGCAAGCGCGTCGCGACCCCATTCGTATCCACCTCGCACTTTCACCTGCTGGTGGGCCTGGAACAGGTCTGGAAGATCAACCCGCGCGACGTGCGCATCCTGAACATGCAGCCGCCCCAGATCGTCGCCGCCTGGCAGCGCGGCGACATCGACGCCGCCTACGTCTGGCCGCCCGCCCTGACCGAAATCACCAAGACGGGCAAGATCATCGCCGATTCCGAACAGATCGGCGCGGCCAGCGTTCCCACCTTCGACGGCATCGTGGTCGACCGGGCCTGGGCCGCTAAGCATCCCAAGTTCATGGCAGCCTTCACCTCCGTGCTGGCCAAGTCCTATGCCGACTACCGGGCCAACGGCGCCAAGTGGACGGCGGACTCTCCGCAGGTCAAGGGCATGGTCAAACTGATCGGCGGCAAGCCCGAGGACATGGTCGAGGCCTTGAAGCTGCTGGTCTTCCCCACCGTGCAGGAGCAGGCGTCGAACGAATGGCTGGGCGGCGGCAAGGAATCGGGCGCCGCGCGCGCGTTCACGGCCAGCGCCAAGTTCCTCAAGGACCAGAAGCAGATCGACCGCGCCCTGGGCGACTACAGCGCCCACGTCACGGACAAGTACGCCAAGGCGGCGGCGAAGTAGACGCCCCGCCGGCCCGGCGGCCTGCCCGCGCCGCCGGTCACCTGCCACGGCGGCGCCCCGCGGACGCCGCCCCATACAGGGAGCACGCATGACCATGCAGCCATCCTCGCCCGCCGCGCAGCGCCTGTGCGCGGAGAAAGTCAGCGTCACCTATCCCGGCCTGCACGACAGCGGCCCGGTGATCGCCTTGCAGAACGTCAACCTGACCATCCAGCCGGGCGAGTTCGTCGTCGCGCTGGGCGCCTCCGGCTGCGGCAAGACCACCTTGCTGAGCCTGCTGGCCGGGTTCCTGTCCCCCACCGAAGGCGAGATCACGCTGGGCGGCAAGCCCATCGTCGGCCCGGGCGCCGACCGCGGCGTGGTGTTCCAGAAGCATGCCCTGCTGCCCTGGCTGAACGTGCTGGAAAACACCGAGTTCGGCCTGATGCTGCAAGGCGTGGACAAGGAAACGCGCCGCGCCCGCGCCCGCCGCAACCTGGAACTGGTGGGCCTGCAGGACTTCCACCGCCACATGATCTACCAGTTGTCCGGCGGCATGCAGCAGCGCGTGGGCATCGCGCGCGCCCTGACCTGCGACCCGGCCATGCTGCTGATGGACGAACCCATGGCGGCACTGGACGCGCTGACCCGCGAAACCATCCAGGAGCTGCTGCTGGACATCTGGCGGCAGACCGACAAGATGTTCTTCTTCATCACGCACAGCGTGGAAGAAGCCCTGTTCCTGGGGTCGCGGCTGATCGTCATGTCGCCCCGGCCTGGCCGGATCACGCACACCTTCACGCCGGATTTCAACCGGCGCTACCTGGAGACCCGCGATGGCCGCAGCATCAAATCCAGTCCCGACTTCATCGACATGCGGGAACAAGTCCTTGGCATCATCTATGGCGACGAGCGCGCCTCCGCCTCGCCCCAAGGCGTCCATGTCTAGGAGCCGCTCTCCGGGGCACAAGCCCGCAAGGCCCGGCATGGTGTACGGCGCGCCGGGCGCGGGCTACAGCGGGCACATCAGCCTGATCACCAGCCTGGCGCTGATCGCGCTGTGGTTCCTGGTAACGGGAGCGGGCTGGGTGCGGCCGCTGTTCCTGCCCTCGCCCTTCGCGGTCTACGACAAGTTCGTCTTCGCCATGACCGAGGGCGTGGCCAACTCCACCCTCGCCGAGCACGCGCTGGCCAGCCTTTCCCGCGTCTTCGGCGCCTTCTTCCTGGCCTGCCTGACCGCCATACCGGTGGGCATTCTGATGGGCGTGAACCGCTACGCGCGCGGCATCTTCGATCCGCCCATCGAGTTCTACCGCCCGCTGCCGCCCCTGGCCTACCTGCCCCTGATCATCATCTGGTTCGGCATCGGCGAATTTCCCAAGATCCTGTTGATCTACCTGGCGATCTTCGCTCCCATGGCGATCGCGGCGCGCGCCGGCGTGCGTTCCGTCTCCATCGAGCAGATCCATGCGGCCTATGCCATGGGCGGCTCGCGCGCCCAGATCGTCTGGCACGTGATCCTGAAAGCCGCCATGCCGGAAATCTTCACCGGCATGCGCATCGGCATCGGGGTCGGATGGACGACGCTGGTCGCCGCGGAGATGGTCGCCGCCGACCGGGGCCTGGGCTTCATGGTGCTCAATTCCGCCCAGTTCCTGGCCAGCGACACCGTCATCATGGGCATCATCGTGATCGGGGTGTTCGCCTTCGCCTTCGACCTGCTCGTGCGGTACCTGGAGAAATTCGTGATCCCCTGGAAGGGACGGGTCTAGGACCCTGGCCCGCCCTGCCCGCCGGCAGGGCAATCCCTCATTCCTTCCCCCATCCGGCTCCTCTATCCTGAGTGGCGGAACCCGGAACGGAGACGGCGCGCTGCGCGCCGTTTTCGCCCGCGCGGTCGTCACAAGGGGAGCCTTCATGTCCAGCCAGGCCTCGATGCTCAAGCCTGTGTTGTGGGAGCGTCTGTTCGAACGGGAAAGCGCGCCCAACCTCAGCCTGCAAGGATGCGTGCGGCAGATGCTGGTGTCCGCCATCCTCAGCGGCCATCTGCCGCCCGGCACGCCGGTGCCGTCCAGCCGCCACCTTGCCGACCAACTGCGCATTGCGCGCAATACGGTCGTGTTCGCCTACCAGCAACTGGTCAGCGAGGGATACCTGGTGTCCCGGGAGCGCAGCGGCCACTTCGTCAGCGACACGGTCATGCTCGGGCATTCGGGCCCCTCGGCCGACGCGCCCCCCGCCGGGGGTGAAGGCGCGCCCACGGTGCGCTGGGAAGAACGGCTACGCTTCCGGCCATCCCGGCAGCGCAACATCACCAAGCCGCGCGATTGGCAAAAACAGCCCTATCCCTTCGTCTACGCGCAGTTCGACCAGGACCTGTTCCCCACCGCCGAATGGCGCGAGTGCTGCATCAAGGCGCTGTCGGTGCTGGACATCCGCAGCTGGGCCCCGGATCTCATCACCCACGACGACCCCGCGCTGATCGAGCAGATCCGCACCCAGGTCCTGCCGCGCCGCGGCGTATGGGCGGACGCCGAGGAAATCGTCATCACCGTGGGCGCCCAGCACGCGCTCTACCTGCTTGCCGATCTGCTGGTCAATGAGGACACGGTCGTGGGCATGGAAGACCCCGGCTACCCCGATGCCCGCAACATCTTCGCCAGCCATACGCGCCATCTGCTGCCCATGCCCGTCGACGAACAGGGCCTGTGCACCGGCACGCACCTGCTGGGCTGCGACTATCTTTTCGTCACCCCCGGCCACCAGTGCCCCACCACGGTCACGCTCTCGATGGAACGGCGCCAGAGCCTGCTGGCGCTGGCGCGCCAGGCCGACAGCATGATCATCGAGGACGACTTCGAAAGCGAAAGCCGCTGGGGCGAAGGCGCCATACCCGCGCTCAAGAGCCTGGATCGCGACGGGCGCGTAATCTACGTCGGCAGCCTGGCCAAATCCTTCGCGCCCGGCCTGCGCATCGGCTACATCGTGGCGCCGCGCGAACTCACGGGCGAACTGCGCGCCCTGCGCCGGCTCATGCTGCGCCATCCGTCCGCCTATATCCAGCGCGCTTTTTCGCTCTTCATTTCGCTGGGCCATCACCACGCGCTGCTGCGCCGGCAGTCCCAGGCCTACCAGAAGCGCGGCAACGAACTTGCGCGCGCGCTGGCGCAACACCTGCCCGACTTCAAGGTCATCCCCATTACCGGATCGTCCTCGTGCTGGCTACAGGGTCCGCCCTGGCTCGATGCCGTCGAATTGTCCGAGGCAGCGCTGGCCGAGGGCGTGGTCGTCGAGCCGGGCGACGTCTTTTTCATGAACGGCGCCGACGCACCCCGCAATTTCCTGCGGGTGGGCTTCACCTCCATCCGCCCCGAGCACATCGAGCCGGGCATCGTCAGGCTGGCCAGGGTCGTCGACCGCTACCGCGCCCGCGCCGAAGGGCGGCGCGACACGGAAGGCCCGGATCTCAGCGCCCTAGAGCAGTTCGTCTCGTAAGTAGTACCAGCGGTACAGCAGGCCCTGGCCCAGCCGGCGGAACGGGGCGAACGGATGCCCGGGCAAGGGAGAATCGTAGATGGGAAGATTCCAGGCCACGCCGTCCTTGCCCATCATCCGCTGCGCCAGCCGCCTGCCGGCATGGGCCGAGAACGCGACGCCATTGCCGCCGTAGCCGAACGCGTAATACACCGGCAGCGCCGTGTCGGGCTGCGTCACGCGCGGCATCATGTCGTGGCTGACGTCCACCCAGCCCCACCACGAGTAGGCCACCTCCACTCCTTTCAGGGCGGGAAATTTGCGCGCCAACCCGTCGCGCAGCAACGCCAGGTGGCGGGGGTTCTGCGCATCGGCGCCACGCAGGGCGCTGCGGCTGCCGATCTGCATGCTGCCGTCGGGCAACAGCCGGTAGTAGAAACGCAGCGTCCGCGTATCGGTGATGAACACCGTGCTCTTCAAGCCCGCGGCCTCGCGCTCCGCGGGCGACAGCACGCGCGTCACCAGCGAATTCGACAGCACGGGCATGATGCGGTTGTCCAGCAGGCGGTTGACGCCTTGCGCGGTGTAGCCGCCGGTGGCGAAGGCAACCCGGCGCGCGCGCACCACGCCTCCCGGCGTTTCCAGCAGTATCCTGCCGTTCTCCGCGCGCCAGCGCAGCACCGGGCTGCCCGGATGAACCCGCGCGCCCAGCGCGCGCGCCTGCCTCAGGTAGCCATAAGCGAGCTTCAGCGGGTGCACGCCCACGCCATCGGGTTCATGCATCGCGCCCACCGCCTCGCGGTCGTCGACGTAGCGTTCGCGCAGCGCTTCCTTGCTGAGCATCTTCGCGTCGTAGCCGAAGATCTCGCGCATCACGCGCGCCTCGCTCTGCAGGAACGCCATCTTCTTCTGGCGGTGCGCCGTATACAGGTGCCCGCCGGGCTGCGCGTCGCAGTCCACCTGCGCGACCAGGCTTTTCCAATATTCGAACCCTTCGCGGATTTCCGCATCGAGGCGCTTGGCCGTGTCCAGGCCCCAGCGCTCGATCCATTGCGAACGGTACAGCCGTCCCGAGGCGTTCTGCCCCTGCCCGCCATTGCGGCTGGTGCAGCCCCATACCGCGCGGTTGGCCTCCAGCACCACCGCCTTGACGCCAAAGTCCCGCGCCAGGGTCAGCGCGGCCGACAGGCCGGTGAAGCCGGATCCGACGATCACCACGTCGGCATCGATATCGCCATTGACCGGCCCGTCGTCCTCGGGCGGCGCGCCCGCGGTCGCGACCCAATAGGTAGGCGCGTAGTCCTGCCCGCGGCCGGGCGGCGACACCAGCGGATCGTAGGCTGGGTTGTATGCGCTGATCGGTGCCCCGCCCGAGCGGGCCGGGCCTTCTGGTTGGAAGGACATTTGGGTATCCATGCTGCGGTTCCGGTTCCTCAGTGCGCGGCGGGCGTCACGACCGCGCCGGCAAGGCCGGCCGCTGCTTGCGGAATGCGTTCTTCACGCGGATCTTCCCGTCATGGAAAGTGAACACATCCACCATGTCCGCCTCCACGCGCGAGCCGTCCGCCGCGGTGCCCGTGAACGTGGATTCGGATACGCCCCGGTCTCCCGCCACCCAGTGCCTGCCGTTGCGCCATTGCGCGTCGGGAAAGGACGCCCAGGCCGCCGCGAAGGCCGCGCGCACGGCGTCGGGCCCCGCGTGCCGCGTGCCCCATTGCTCGGGTCCCCCCACGGTTTCGAATACGCAGTCGTCGCTCATGAAAGACATCAGGGCTTCGATGTCGTGGCGGTTCCAGGCCGCCGCGAATTCGGCCAGCATGTCCGCGGTGACGGTCTTGTGCATTGCGTGCCTCCGGTGGAAGCCGGCGCGACATGCGCCAGCGTTCAGGATCCAAGGTAAGTGAGCGGCCTGGCAGGGTCTAGAACCAGAAGCGGGAAATCGCTTGCACCAGAACGGCCGTTCGATGCGCGCGCTCAGCTATGCCTCGGCGGGCGCGAGCCACGCCGCCACCGCGTCCGGATCGACGGCGCCGCGCAGGCCGATCAACACGAGCGCGGGCTCGTCCATGCCGGCGGGCGGCCGCGCCTGCGTGTCGTAACGCACCCGGCGCCCCGCCAGCTGCACCAGCACGAGACCATGCCGGTCCGTGCGCACCCAGCCCTTCGCGCGCAGCAGCTGTCGCGGCGTCTGCCTGAGCCGTTCAGCCAGCCTGTCGGCGTTCAGCACCGCCGGCGCGCGCCACAGCCAGCTTTCGAAAGGGTGGTCCGGCTCCCCGAGCCGATGGCCGGCATGATCGCAACCTGCCGCGCGGCAATCGTGGTGCCCGTGGCGCTCGTGATGCGCGGCCCCGGCCTCCCCCATCAGATAGCGCAGATCCACCCGCCCTTCGCAGGCCTCGATGCGCGGCGCCCCCCGGGTGAGGTCGTCGAGCCAAGCGTGCAGCGCCGCGAGCTGCCGCGGCGGCGCCAGGTCCGTCTTGTTGAGCACGAGCAGATCGGCGGCGCGGAGCTGGCGCTCCAGCGTATCGGCGAGCAACGGATCCGCGGCCTGGGCGCGCACGTTCGCGGCGTCGGCCACGACCACTACGCCTTCCAACTGCAGCAATGGGTCCGACATGCCTACCTGCGCGATGCGGGCCGGGTCGGAAACGCCGCTGGCCTCGATCACGATCCATTCCGGCAACGGGTCCAGCGCCAGCACGCGCGCCAGCGCATCGTCCAGGCCGCCGGCCATCGAGCAGCAGACGCAGCCGTTGGCCAGCCGGATCACGTCATCCGCGCGCCGCGCGATCAGACCGGCGTCGATATCGACCGGCCCGAAATCGTTCACCAGGACCGCCGCGCGGCGCTGGCTCGTGGCGAGCACATGATTGAGCAAGGTCGTCTTGCCGGCGCCCAGGAAGCCGCCCACCACCGTCAGCGCGATGCGCGCCGGCGCCCCGCCTTGCGATGCCATGTCAGCCCTCCCGCAGCGCCAGGGGCCTGCCGCCGATGACCGTGCCCGCCACCGGCACGTCCTTCAGTTTGTCCGCCGGCACGGCCAGGGGGTCTTCCTCCAGCACGCAGAAGTCCGCGTACTTGCCGACTTCAATCGAACCCACCAGGTGGTCCATATGCAGCGTATAGGCCGCGCCCAGGGTCACGGCGTGCAGGGCGGCATCCACGCCGATCCGCTCCGACTCCCCCAGCACCCTGCCGCTGGCGGTCTGCCGGTTCACCGCGCACCATGCGGTGAACAGCGGCCCCAGGGGGGTGATCGGCGCATCCGAGTGAATCGAAAACGGCACCCCCGCGCGCGTTGCCGTGGCGCAGGCGTCCATGCGGTTGGCGCGGTCCGGCCCCATGGTCAGCGCATGGTGCGCATCGCCCCAGTAGAAAATGTGGTTGGCGAACAGGTTCGCGCACATGCCCAGGCTGGCCATGCGCCGGAATTGCGCCGCATCCGCCATCTGGCAGTGCTGCAGCGTGTGGCGATGGTCGCGCCGCGGACTGCGCCGCAGGGCCCGGTCCACGGCCTCGATCGCCAGTTGGGTCGCCTCGTCGCCATTCGTATGGATGTGCATCTGCACGCCGGCTTCGTGGTAGGTCTGGACCAGCGTGTCCAGCTCCGCCGGCGCGATGACCCAGATGCCGTTGGGCGCCCCGTTGTAATAGCCGGGCCAGCGCACCCTGGCCGTGAAGCCCTGGATCGACCCGTCCACGACCAACTTGACCATCCCGAAATGCAGCTTGCCATGATTCAGCCGCCGCGCCTCTTCCAGCTTCGCCAGGCAACGCCCCGGATCGCCGGCGTAGGTCAGGGCCGAGGCGGCCGGCACGATGCGCACGGGATAGTCCGGCTCGGCGGTCACGCGGGCCAGCGCCGCCAGCCCCTCGTCGCCCAGCTCGTTGACCAGGTCCGTGGCCGTGGTGACGCCGGCCCACGTCGCCACCTTCCCGAACATGCGCAGGCCCTCTTCCGACACGCCCACCGTGCGGAAAGGACTGCCGATCAACCGCAACACCGGGAACATGGCCGCGAATTCGCAGAGCTCTCCGCTGGGCTGCCCGTTCTCCATCCGGGTCACGCCTTCGATGTCGGTGTCGCGGTCTATGCCGGCCTTGGCCAGCATCGGCGTGTTCACGTTCATCAGGTGCATGCTGGCATGCATCACCACGACCGGCCGGCGCGGGGACACGGCGTCGAGGTCGCGGACATCCATTCTGCGTCCATCGGAGAAGATCGGATCGAAGCCCCAGCCGATGAGCGTCGCGTCCGGCGCCAGGGCGCCTTCGGCCTCGCGCAGCCTGGCGGCGACGGCCTCGAAGCTCTTCAGCCCCTCCCAGAGCCGGCCGTCGGGCCCGCGCCGGTCGTAGAAACCGACATAGACGAACTTCCACATGCCGCCCTCGGGCAGATGGCAGTGCCCTTCCACCAGGCCCGGCATGAGCACCTTGTCCGCGTAGCGATCGTCGACCTCGGCGGGGCCCCAGCCGGCCAGCGATTCCTTGCTGCCCACCCCCAGGATGCGGCCGTCGCGCACGGCGACGTGCGTGGCCCGCGGCTGGGCCGGATTCATGGTCAGGATGCTGCGCGCGGCGAAGATGGTCGTGGCTGGCTGGGTCATCGGGCTCTCCTCTGGATATCCGGGTTCAGGCCCGCAGCGGCGACTCCGGGACGCCATTGCGGGATTCGACGAAGTGGCAGGCCACGCGGTGGCCCGGCGCGGCTTCGCGCAGCGCGGGCTCGCGCGTGGAGCACAGTTGCTGCGCGGCGGGGCAGCGACCGGCGAAGCGGCAGCCCGGCGGCGGGTCCACCGGGCTCGGCGGGTCGCCCGCCAGCCGCACCCGCCGGGCGGCGAGCTCGCGCCCGCCCCTGACCGTCGGCACCGCCGACATCAGGGCCACGCTATAGGGATGCAGCGGCCGCGAGAAGAAGGCCTGGCGCGACGTCTGCTCGATGATCTTGCCCAGGTACATGACGGCGATGTCGTCGCAGATGTGCTCGACCACGGCCATGTCGTGGGAAATGAACAGGAAGGACTGTCCCTGCTCGCGCTGGATCCGGCGCAGCAGGTTCAGGATCTGCGCCCGGATCGCGATGTCCAGCGCGGACACCGGTTCGTCGCACACGATCAGGTCGGGCGCGCTGGCCAGCGCCCGGGCGACGTTCAGGCGCTGCCGCTGCCCTCCGGAAAACTGGTGCGGGAACAGCTGGCGCTGCTCGGGCCGCAATCCGACCAGCTCGAACATCCGCGCCACGCGCGCCTCGCGGCCGCCGGGCGGATCGATGCCCATCAGGTCCAGCGGCGAACGCACGATGTCGCCCGCCCGCTGGCGCGGATTCAGCGACGAGTACGGATCCTGGAACACCAGTTGCAGGCGCCGCCGCATGCGGCGCAGGTCCGCGCCGCGCAGCGCGGTGAGGTCCGTGCCGTCGAAATGGATGGAACCCGCAGTCGGGTCGGCCAGGCGCAGCACCGAAAGCGCGGTGGTGGTCTTGCCCGAGCCGGACTCTCCCACGATAGCCAGCGTGCGCCCGCGCTCCAGGTCGAACGACACGCCGTCCACGGCCTTGACGACCGCCGGCTTGCCGTCGCGCCCGCGCCCGCCGATGGGGAAATGCACGGCCAGGTCCCGCACCGACAGCAAGGCGGGGGAATTCGGCTGCGTCATGGCGTCGCCTCCGGGTAAAGCCAACAGGCCACTTCCTGCGCGTCGCCCACGCGGGTCAGCGGCGGAAAGGTATCTCGGCAGCGGGGCATCGCCTGGCCGCAGCGCTCCAGGAACGGACAGCCCAGGCCGCGCTCCCAGACCGAAGGCACCACGCCGGGGATCTCCGGCAGGTCCGGCCGGATGTCGCTGGGTTCGCGGTCCAGTTCGGGCAGGCAGGCGATCAGCCCGCGCGTATAGGGATGGCGGGGATGCGCCAGGATCTCGCGCACGCCGCCCTGTTCCACCACCCGCCCGCCGTACATGACCACGACGCGATCGGCCATTTCCGACACGGCGCCCATGTCGTGCGTGATCAACAGCACGGCCGTGCCGCGCCGCGCCTGCTGCTCGCGCAGCAGATCGAAGATCTGCGCCTGCACGGTGACGTCCAGCGCCGTGGTGGGCTCGTCGGCGATGAGCACGTCGGGATCGCAGGCCAGCGCGATGGCGATCATCACCCGTTGCCGCATGCCGCCCGACATCTGGTGCGGATAGTCGTCCACGCGCCTCTCCGGCAGGGGTATGCCGACGGACTTCAGCATATCGATGGCGCGCTCACGCGCCTGCGCCTTGCCCATGCCCTGGTGCAGCCGCAGGGGCTCCGCGATCTGGTCGCCCACCGTGTACACCGGATTCAGCGCGGTCATGGGCTCCTGGAAGATCATGGAGATCTTGTTGCCCCGCACCTGGCGCATGGCCGCTTCGTCGTGGTCCGCCAGGTTGTCTCCGCGCAGGCGCACGCTGCCGGCGCCGATGCGGCCCAGCGGTGGAATCAGCCGCATGATGGCCAGCGCGGTCATGCTCTTGCCGCAGCCGGATTCCCCCACGAGGCACAGCGTTTCGCCCGGGCGCAGGTCGAAGCTCACCGCGCTCAGCACCTCCGCCACCCTCCCCCGCGCGCGGAATTCCAGGCTCAGGCGGTCCACTTCCAGTACGGGAACCTGCTCCATCGCGTTCATGAGCGCCCCCGCGAGTTGGGATTGAGCGCGTCGTTCAGGCCGTCGCCGATCAGGCTGACCGCCAGCACCGTCACGAAGATGGCGGCTCCCGGCAGCGTGACGGCCCACCAGGCGGTCAGGATGTAGGGCCGGTTGCTGCCTATCATCAGCCCCCAGCTCATGATGTTCGGATCGCCCAGCCCCAGGAACGACAGGCCCGCCTCGAACAGGATCGCCATGCCGATGGCCAGCGTGGCCGACACGATCAGCGGCGCCAGCGCATTGGGCAGGATCACGCGCCAGATGATGCGGGCGTCGCCCGCGCCGATCACCCTCTCGGCCAGCACGTACTCGCGTCGCTTCAGGCGCAGGAATTCGCCGCGGGCCAGCCGCGCCGTCCCCGTCCAGCTGACCACGCCGATAGCGACCGCGATGGTGGCCAGCGAAGGCGAGAACAGCGTTACCAGCACCATGGCGAACAGCAAGGTGGGGAGCACCTGGAAGAACTCGGTGATGCGCATCAGGGTTTCGTCCACCCAGCCGCCGTAATAGCCCGCCAGCGCGCCCACGGTCAGGCCGATGGCCATGGACAGCACGGCCGCCACCACGCCCACCAGCAAGGTGGCGCGTCCGCCATAGACCATGCCGGTCAGCACGTCGCGGCCCAGGTAGTCCGTGCCCAGCAGCGCGTCCTCTCCGGGCGGGGTCATCGGCGCCCCCGCGATCTCGAAGGGATCCGCCTGCATCAGCATGGGCCCGAAGACCGTCACGGCCAGCACGGCCGCCAGCAGCAGCACGCCGACCACCGCCGAGGGATTGCGCACGAACACCCGCAGGGCCTCGTAGGATTGCCGCGCCGGCGGCCGGGCCGCCGCGGCGGTCGGCGCGGCGATGGGAACGGCGGAAGGAACTTGGCTCATGTCGTCTTGATCCTGGGATCGATCAGGCGGTAGGCCAGATCGGTGAGCTGGTTCATCACCACCACGAGCAGCGATGCGAACAGCAGAATCCCCAACAGCGTGGGGTAGTCGCGCCTGAGCACGGAATCGAATGCCAGCCGCCCCAGCCCCGGCCAGTTGAAAACCGTCTCGACCAGGATGGCGCCCGCCAGCACGTTGCCGAACTGCAGGCCCAGCATGGTCACCACCGGCAGGACGCCGTTGCGCAGCGCATGCTTGTACAGGACCGAGCGTTCCGACAGCCCCTTGGCCCGCGCGGTGCGGATGTAGTCGGCGGACAGGGCCTCCATGACGCTGGCGCGCGCCAGCCGGCTGTATTGCGCCAGGTACACGAATGCCAGCGTGAAGGCCGGCAACACCAGATGGTGCAGCACGTCCAGCACGCCCGCCCAGCCGGCCTCCGGCCCCCCCGCGGAACGCATGTCCGAGACCGGGAAGATCGGCAGGACGGAGGCGAACAGCAGGATCAGGATGATGCCCGTCCAGAACACCGGCGCCGAATACCCCACCACCGACAGCAGCGTGATGCCTTGCGACAGCGGCCCGTTGGGCTTGCGCGCGGCCAGCGTGCCCAGCAGCGTGCCGACCAGGAAGGCGCCCAGCACCGACGTCACCACCAGCAGCAGCGTGGCCGGCACGCGTTCCCAGATCAACTGGGCCACCGACACGTTGAAAAAATAGGAATATCCCAGGTCGCCGCGCAGCACCTGGGACAGGTACATGCCCAGCTGCACCAGGAAGGGCTTGTCCAGCCCGTACTGCGTGCGCAGTTGCGCGCGCAGCTCCTCGCTGATGCCTCCCATCGAACCGGCGATCGTCTCGACGGGGTCCCCCGGCGAAATGTGGATCAGCAGGAAGTTCAGCGTCACCACGGCCAGCAGCAGCACCAGCGCGTAGGCCAGGCGGCGCAAGAGATAGCGCGTCATGGCGGCCTCCTACTGCAGGTAGGTCTCGTCCATCGGCGACATGACGCCCCAGATCCCCGCGGGCAAGGCGTGCACCTTCTTGGACGTCAGGGTGTGGTACGGAATGACGGTCAGGAAGTCGATGGGCAGGTCCTCGGTGACGATCCGCTGGAATTCGCCGTACAGCGCGCGGCGCTTGTCGGCGTCGGTCTCGGTGCCGGCCTGCTCCAGCAGCGTGTCGACCTTCGGATTGGAGTAGGACTGCGTATTGGTCCAGATGATGTCGCGGATGTTGCTGGACAGATAGGTGCGGTGCACGCCGATGACGGGATCGCCCCAGTTGAAGACGATGTCGGTGGTCATGTCGAAATCATGGCTGGCGATGCGCTTGGCCCAGGTCGGGAAATCCGGCGACGCGCGCACCTGCACGGCGATTCCCACCTTCTTCAGCTGGCTGCGCAGGTACTCCGCCACGTTCTTGCCCTGCACGTCGGACCCCGGCATGTAGTCCACGGTGAGCGACATGCGCTCGCCCTTGTCGTTCTTCTTGAAGCCGGCCTCGTCCAGCAACTGCTCGGACTTCTTCAGGTCCAGCGGATACTTCTTGACGTCCTGCGCCGCGAACGGGCTCGTGCCGATGATGGGGCCGTCGGCCGGCTTGGCGAAGCCCGCGTTCAGCGCCTTGGTGATGAAGCCCTTGTCGACCGCGTACGCGATGGCCTGGCGCACCCGCACGTCGTTCAACGGCTTGCGCGCGGTATTGAAGGCCAGCCAGCTCAGCGCCCCGATGCCTTCATAGCCCTTGCTGGTCATCGCGATCGCCGGATTGTCCTTGGCGCGCCGCAGGATGGTCGGCTCGGTCATGAACGGCAAGGCCGCGATGTCTCCGCGTTCCAGCCCGATGAGCAGATTGGTGGCGTCCGGGTTGATCTTCACGACGATACGGTCCAGGTAGGGCTTGCCCGGCAGGAAGAACTTGTCGAACTTCTCGAGAACGATCTCCTGGCCGGGCTTGAACTCCTTGAACACGAACGGGCCCGAGCCGACCACGTTGGCCGAGTTGCGGGGGTGCGTCTTCAGGTCCTGGCCGTCGTCATAGATGTGCTTGGGCAGCACGGGCATCAAGGCCGGCGACAAGGCCAGCAGAATCGCCGGGTGCGGCTTGCTCATGCGCAGCACGGCTGTATAGGGATCCGGCGTATCGACGGTCTCCACCGGCGCGAACATGGTCTGGAACGGATGGTTCTTCTTGACCGCCATGACCGAGAACGCCACGTCCGCCGACGTCACGGGCTTGCCGTCGTGGAACAGCGCGTCCTTGCGCAGATGTAGCGTCAGCGACTTGCCGTCGGGCGCGAGCTCCCACGACTGCGCCAGGTAGGGTTGCGGCTTCCAGTCGGCGTCGTAGCGCAGCGGGCTGGCGAACAGCTGCGCGCTGGGCAAGGCGGTCGCCGTGCCCGACTGCACCGCGCCGTTCAGGTGCCGCGGCACCTGCGTCGAACCGATAACCAGCGTGCCTCCCGGCTTGGGCGTTTCCGCCGCCATGGCGCCGCCGGCCATGGCCAGCACGGCCAGCATCGCGGTCAAGCATTTTTTTGCGCTGCGCATGTTCAACCCCTTTATGTTCTGTCTCACGAACCATTCAACGGGATGGTCTTGCAGGTAGCGTAGCCAGCCTGCGGGTCCGGGCTTAGTACCAAACCGCCAGACTTTTTGGAGCCAGGCTCGATATCGGACGCATGGGGGTCAGCCGGCGAGCGCGCGCGCGTACAGGGCGGCCACCGCGCAGCTGTTCACGCGGGCCGACATGGCGTCGGAACGGCTCGTCAGCAGCACCGGCACGCGCGTTCCCAGCACCAGCCCCGCGGTGCCCGCGCCCGCCAGCCAGGTCAGCTCCTTGTAGAGCATGTTGCCGGCCTCGATGTCCGGCACGAGCAGGATGTCCGCATCCCCGGCCACGCTCGACACGATGCCCTTCTGGTCGGCGGCCGCGCGCGAGATGGCGTTGTCGAAGGCCAGCGGGCCGTCGATCTCGCCGCCCTGGATCTGATGCCGGTCGGCCATCTTCGAGAGGGCCGCCGCGTCCAGCGTCGCCGGCATCGACGGGTTGACCGACTCGGTGGCGCACAGCACCGCGAGCTTGGGCCGCTCCACGCCCAGGGCGCGCGCGAGGTCGATGGCGTTCTGCGCGATATCCGCCTTCTCCGGCAGGGTGGGCGCGATGTTGACGGCCGCATCGGTCAGGATGAACAGCTTGGGATAGGCCGCGACCGCCATCACGAAGGCATGGCTGATGCGCCTTTCGGTGCGCAATCCGGCATCGCGCGCCACCACGGCCGACATGAAATGGTCGGTGTGCAGGCTGCCCTTCATGAGCATGCGCACGGCGCCGTCGCGCGCGAGCGCGGCGGCCGCGCAGGCCGCCTGCTTTTCGTCGTCCGGCGTATCGACCACCTCCAGTTCGCCCGTGGCCAGGCCCATCTCCGCCATCAGGGGCCGCAACCGGCTTGCGGGCCCTACCAGCACCGGCTCGATATAGCCGGCGTCGCGCGCCTGGACCGCGGCGCCGAGGCTCGTGGGGCACAGCGGATAGGCCACCGCCGTGCGCAGGCGTCCCGCCGATAGCGCAGCGCTGCGCAGCGGCTCGAACAATCGATCGCTTTCCATGCTTCCGTGCTCCTGCCGCGGACGATCCGCGGAGCCAAGCGGGAGAAACCCGGCGCGGACGGCGCCGCGCCGGGCGCGTCTCGATCAGCCCCGGATGGGATCGATCGGCAGCGGCACTTCGCCCGGCGCAAACGGCTGGTTCACGTACGGCTTGTACTTGTCCAGGAAGCGCACCGGCTGCTTCAGGGCATCACGTCGGAACGGGTCGCCGAGTTCCTGGCTGACCATCATCTCCAGCACGGTGGTCTTGCCCTCGGACTGCGCCTTGCAGGCGGCCTGCAACGCAGCGCCCACCTGATCGGCGTGCTCCACTCGTATGCCTTCGGCGCCCATGGCGCGCGCCAGCTCGGAGAAGTTCGGGTTCTTCAGGTTGCTGCCGACGAAGCGGCGCCCGTAGAAATCCACCTGGTTCTTCTTCTCGGCGCCCCACTGGCCGTTGTGGAACACCACGGCGGTGACCGGGATCTGTTCGCGCACGCAGGTCAGCAGCTCCTGGAAGCTCATGCACCAGGCGCCATCGCCCACGTAGGCCACGGCCGGCCTGTCGGGCCGCCCCAGCTTGGCGCCGATCAGCGCCGGCAAGGCGTAGCCGCAATTGCCGAAGCTCATCGCGGCCAGCATCGAATTCGGCTCTTCGAAGCGCAGATAGCTGTTGGACACCGAGCAGATGTTGCCGATGTCCGTGGACACCATTACGTGCCTGGGCATGGCGCGTTCGAGTTCGCGCAACATGCGGCGCGGATGCATGCGGCCGCCGCCATGCTCGATGATGTCCAGGCTCCAGTCGTCGCGCTCGTGCGACCAGCTGTCCAGCTCCTTTTCCCACTCCGCCTTCTGCGCGGCGATCTGTTCGCCGCGCGCCGCCTTGGTGCGCGCGCAAGCCACCTCCCGCCCCTGCAGCCTGGCGGCCAGGGCGGCGGCGGCGGGCTTGGCGTCGCCGCAGATGCCCACCGATATCGGGCGCACCAGTCCCAGCATGCGATGGTCCGCGTCCACCTGGATGATGCGCGCGCCCTGGGGCCAGTAATCCAGCCCGTGCTGCGGCAAGGTGCCGAAAGGCCCCAGCCGCGTGCCCAGCGCCAGCACCACGTCGGCCTGCGACAGCAGCTTCATGCCCGCCTTGGCGCCCTGGTAGCCCAGCGGACCGCACCAGAGCGGATGGCTGGCCGGGAAGGCGTCGTTGTGCAGATAGCTGGTCACCACCGGCGCGCCCAGCAACTCCGCCAGCGCCACGCATTCGGCCTGCCCGTCCGAGAACAGCACGCCGCCGCCCGCGACGATGACCGGGAACTTGGCCTGGGCCAGCAGCGCCGCCGCCGCCTCCAGGTCCTCTTCGGCGCCCGGGCCGCGGCGCACCCGGCGCGGCTCGGGAATGGCCACGTCGATCTCGCCGTAGAAATAGTCGCGCGGGATGTTCAGCTGCGTCGGCCCGCGTTCCGCCAGGGCGTTGTCGAAGGCCTTGGCGGTGAATTCGGCCATGCGGTCCGGGCGGTTCACGTGCGCCTGGTACTTGGTGATGCGCGAGAAGATCGGCAACTGCTCGGTTTCCTGGAAGCCGCCCAGGCCCATGCCCGAGGTGCCGGTCTCGGGGGTGATGGCCACGACCGGGCTGTGCGCCCAATAGGCGGCGGCCACGCCCGTCACGAAATTGGTGATGCCAGGCCCGTTCTGCGCGATGCAGACGCCGTGGCGGCCGGTCACGCGGGAATAGCCGTCGGCCATGTGCGCGGCGCCCTGCTCGTGCACCGTCGGCACGAAGCGGATGCCCGCCGCCGGAAACAGGTCCAGCGCGTCCATGAAGGCCGAACCGACGATGCCGAATACGTCCTTGACGCCCTGGGCGACCAGCGTTTCGACGAACGCTTCGCTGGGGGTCATGTGTTGCTTGCTGCTCATGGTCTCTCTCCTGGCAGGCCGGCGCGTGCCGGATTGCATATTGGCCGGTGTGATCCGATACTGCAGCAGAACGCGCGCCGATCCCACCCCATGGCGTTTCATTTTCTGCAAAATCCGTGCGAGGATAGGGCTCTCGCCGCTGAATCTTCAATTATTGAAAGATGAAAGACGAATCCTCCGCCGCGCTGCGCGCGCTGGCCCTGCTGGAACAGGTCGCCCGGGCCGGGCACCCGGTGTCGCTGGCTGCGCTCACCGACGTCACGGGCCTGCCCAAGCCTTCCGTCCTGCGCATCCTGTCGCGGCTGGTCGACGCGGGCATGTTGCTGCGCGAACCCGCCGGCAAGAGCTACGTCAGCGGCCCGCGGCTCAGCGCCCTGGCCCGCGACACCCTGCTGAATTCACCGTTGCGGGGCGAACGCCATCGCATCCTGGACAGCCTGGTCGATGAAATCGGCGAAACCTGCAACTGCACCATGCTGGACGGAGACGAGGTCATCTACCTGGACCGGGTCGAGACCGCCTGGCCGCTGCGCGTCAACCTGCAATCCGGCTCCCGCGTCCCCCTGCATTGCTCGGCCAGCGGCAAGCTGTTCCTGGCCCACATGCGGCGGGAAGCGCGCGAGCGCCTGCTCGCCGCCGCGCCGCTGCCCCGCTACACACCCAACACGCTGTGCGACGTGGCCGCGCTGGAACGCGAACTGCGCGCCATCAAGAAGGAAGGCGCCAGTTTCGACCGCGAGGAGTTCCTGCTGGGCATCGTATGCATGGCGGTGCCCATCCTGCACGGTTCGCGCGCCATCGCGGCCGTGGCGCTGCACGCGCCCGTGGCCCGGCTGTCCATCGAGGGCGCGCGCGCCTGGCTGCCGCGCATGCAGGAGGCCGCCCGCAAGCTCGCCCGCACCTACCAGCCACAATCCGAGGCGCGCGGGCCGGACGAACCCTGAGCGCTCCGCGGCCGGCAGGCCTTACACTCTCGGTTGATTTCCCTACAGGCGCCCTTTCCTGGCGCCCCTCGACGTGACGAACACCGCCTTTTCCTCCCTGCCCCTCGCGCCCGCCCTGCTCTCCAACCTGCAAAGCCTGGGCTTCGAACAGATGACGCCCATCCAGGCGCAAAGCCTGCCGCTGATCCTGGAAGGCCGCGACCTCATCGCGCAGGCCAAGACCGGCAGCGGCAAGACCGCGGCCTTCGGGCTGGGTGTGCTGCAGAAGGTCAATCCGCCCTGGCTGGCGCCCCAGTCCCTGGTGCTCTGTCCCACCCGCGAACTGGCTGACCAGGTCGCCCAGGAGCTGCGCCGGCTGGCGCGCCAGATCCCCAACATCAAAATACTGACGCTGTGCGGCGGCGCCGCCACGCGCCCGCAGGCCGAATCCCTGGCTCGCGGCGCGCATATCGTGGTCGGCACGCCCGGCCGCATCCAGGACCACCTGGCGCGCGGCAACCTGGATCTGGCCGGCCTGAACACCCTGGTGCTCGACGAAGCCGACCGGATGGTGGACATGGGCTTCTACGACGACATCGTCGCCATCGCCTCGCATTGCCCCGCCAAGCGCCAGACGCTGTTGTTCTCGGCCACCTACCCCGACAACATCCGCAAGCTCGCCGCCCGCTTTCTGCGCAATCCCGCCGAGGTCAAGGTCGAGGCGCAGCATGATGCCAGCCGCATCGAACAGATCTTCTACGAGATCGACGACCGCGACCGGCTCGACGCAGTGGCCCGCCTGCTGGCGCACTTCCGCCCGGCGTCCACGCTGGCGTTCTGCAATACCAAGGTGCGCAGCCACGACCTGGTCGAACGCCTGCAGGCCGAGGGCATCAGCGCCCAGGCCCTCAACGGCGACCTGGAACAGCGCGAGCGCGACGAAATCCTGATCCAGTTCGCCAACCAGAGCTGCGCCGTGCTGGTCGCCACCGACGTGGCCGCGCGCGGCCTGGACATCCAGAACCTGGGCGCCGTCATCAACGTGGACGTGACCAAGGACACCGAAGTCCACGTGCACCGCATCGGCCGCAGCGGCCGCGGCGAACAGAAAGGCCTGGCGCTCAGCCTGTGCTCGCCCGACGAAATGCGCTGGGCCAATTTGATCGAGCAATACCAGGGCTCGCCCCTCGTCTGGGGAGACATCAAATCGCTGCGGCCCAAGGCGGACCGCCCGCTGCGCGCGCCGATGATCACCCTGTGCATCCAGGGCGGCAAGAAAGACAAGTTGCGTCCCGGCGACCTGCTGGGCGCCCTGACGGGCGATGGCGGCCTGGCGTTCGAGCAGGTCGGCAAGATCAATATTTCCGAATTCGTGTCCTATGTGGCGCTGGACCGCCAGATCGCCAAGCAGGCATTCTCCCGCCTGTCCAACAGCAACATCAAGGGCCGCCGCTTCCGCATGCGCTTCCTGGAAGAATTCTGAGCGCATCGCCGGCAGGTAAGCATTTGTTGAAAAGCGTCGCGAGGCCACGACAAATGCTTGATGATTTTGATCGGGTTTTGCAATAATGGCCCGGCCCGTCCCCGGTTCGCATCCCCGCCTGGCGGGAGCGCCGGACGTGGAACCAAAGGCTCGCAACGCGCTCCAACGCCCGCCGTCCCTTTCAACCAATAGAAGAGAACCACCATGATCAAGTCCGACGACACCGGCAAACTGATCTTGCGCCTGACCCTAGGCATTTTGATACTCCTGCACGGCCTGTTCAAACTGACCGGCGGCGGCGTCGGCGGCATCAGCGGCATGCTGTCCTCGCACGGTTTGCCCGGCTTCCTGGCCTATGGCGCGTACGTCGGCGAAATCCTCGCCCCCGTCCTGATCATCGTCGGCATCTACACCCGCCTCGGCGGCCTGCTGATCGCCATCAATATGGTCGTCGCCATCATGCTGGCCCACACCGGCCAGCTCAGCAGCCTGACCAACAACGGCGGCTGGGCGCTGGAATTGCAAGGCATGTTCCTCTTCACCGGCCTGGCCATCGCCTTCATGGGCGCCGGCCGTTTCAGCCTCGCCGGCAACGGCGGCCGCTGGAACTAACGCCCGCTACGCACGGCAAGCATCGGATAGGGGTCGCTCAGGCGGCCCCTATTTTTTGCCAAGCGCCGAAATACGCGGCGTAAAGATTCTCAGCAAGCAAACGCAGCAAGTGCGTTCAAGCGGCCACTACTTTGCATCGCAGCGCACGCCTTGAAGAGCAGACTGTTTTGCGGCTCCTCGCAAAAATAGCCGCGCCGCCGCCGGGCTGCTCCCCCCGGGCACCAAGCAAACGCAGCAAGTGCGTTCGAGCGGCCACTACTTTGCATCGCAGCGCATGCCTTGAAGAGCAGACTGTTTTGCGGCTCCTCGAAAAAATAGCCGCGCCGCCGCCGGGCTGCTCCCCCCGGGCACCAAGCAAACGCAGCAAGTGCGTTCAAGCGGCCACTACTTTGCATCGCAGCGCACGCCTTGAAGAGCAGACTGTTTTGCGGCTCCTCGCAAAAATAGCCGCGCCGCCGCCGGGCCGCCCCAAGGCGGCGCAGCCCCCTCGGGGGGCAGCAAGCACGCAAAGCGTGCACAGCGTGGGGGCCCACCATCTTGATACGAACGACATCGACGGTCACGAGAACGCAAACATCCGTCACCCGAAAGCTGTTTCGGAATGATTACAGTCCAGAACTCCAGGCAAAACCCTGTGGCCTAATCCTTACGAGCGCAACCAGGGCGCAAGCCGCGCCTGGCGCTCGGCAGGAGTTGCAAGATGAAGAAGAGCCTGTTGCTGATGCTGGCGATGACCAGCGCCTTGACCGGATGTGTCGTGGTTCCCGCCCGGCCGGCCTATTACCGCCCGGCCCCGGCCTATTACACGCCGCATTACTACTATCCGGCCTACCCCGCCCCGCATTACTACTATCGTGGCTACTGATCCGCGCGCCCGTTGCGCAAAGGAATAACCATGACTCCCCATTCCCGGATTCTCCGCGCGCGGCCTCTCGCCGCCGCCATCCTGCTGGCCGCCTGTGCCAGCGCCGCGGCGCAGACCTACGAACCGCCGCCGGCCCCCGCGGCCCCTGGCTATGACGGCGGCGACCCCGCGGACGCCAATCTGGCGCTGGTGGACCGAAGCCCCGAACCGCCGCCGCCCTTGCCCGTCTATGTGCAGCCGCCCGCCCCGGCGGATGGCTATATCTGGGTGCCAGGCTACTGGAGCCGCAATCGCTACGGCTTCTTCTGGGTGCCTGGCGCCTGGGTGCTCGCGCCCTACACGGGCGCGCTCTGGACCCCCGGCTACTGGGGCTTCGTGAACGGGCTGTATATCTGGAATGCCGGCTACTGGGGCCCCCACGTGGGCTTCTATGGCGGCATCAACTATGGTTTCGGCTACACGGGCCTGGGCTACGTCGGCGGCTACTGGAAGCGCGACCGCTTCTATTACAACCGTTCGGTCACGAATGTGAACATCACGCGCGTCACCAACGTCTACAACCACACCGTGGTCGTGAACAACGTGGACAACCGCCGCGTCAGCTACCACGGAGGCCCTTCGGGCATCCAGCGCCGGGCCGACCCCCGCGAACTCGCCGCGCGCAATGAACGCCATGCTCCGCCCACCCAGGCGCAGCGCGGCTATGTCCGCGATGCCGGCAGGGACCGCAACCAGTTCTATGAACACAACAAGGGCCGTCCGCCCCAGGCCTACCTGGATCACAGGGACGACGACGGCAGGCGGCCCGCGGACCGCCGTCCGGACCACGATGTCCGGCAAGGCAACGGACCCGACAATGGACGCGGCGGCCAGGACCGCGGCCAAGCCGGCCGCAGGGACGCCCCTCAGGCTCAACAGCAGGGGCGGGACCCGCGCGCCCAGGACCAGGCTCGCCAACAACGGCAACACGACGACCAGGACCGGCAGCAACAGGTCCGCCAGCAACAGCAGCGCGACCAACAGGCCCAGCAGCAGGCGCGCCAGCAACAGCAGCGCGACCAGCAGGCCCAGCAACAGGCCCGCCAGCAACAGCAGCGCGACCAACAGGCCCAGCAGCGGGCGCGCCAGCAACAGCAGCGCGAGCAACAGGCCCAGCAGCAGGCGCGCCAGCAACAGCAGCGCGACCAGCAGGCCCAGCAGCAGGCGCGCCAGCAACAGCAGCGCGAGCAGCAGGCCCAGCAGCGGGCGCGCCAGCAACAGCAGCGCGAGCAACAGGCCCAGCAGCAGGCCCGCCAGCAACAGCAGCGCGAGCAGCAGGCTCAGCAGCAGGCGCGCCAGCAACAGCAGCGCGAGCAACAGGCCCAGCAGGCCCGCCAGCAAGGCGGGGAAGGCCGTGGCCGCGATCAACCGCGCGGGGACGGCAACGGCCGGGGCTCGCCCGGACGCGACTGACGGAACCAGGAAGCGCGCCCCTGGACCCTCGCAAGCCACGGGACTACATTAGGAAGACTGCGCCGAACGGCGCGAGAAACCGAAGGAGATTACCGATGAAGCGCATTGCCAATTGCCTGTTGCTATACGGTCTGCTGGCCGGCGCGCCGGCCCATGCCGCGCTGCAAGTGGGCGCCCCGGCTCCGGACTTCAGCGCTCAGGCTTCGCTGGGCGGCAATGTCTTCACGTTCAAGCTGAATGAAGCGCTCAAGCAAGGCCCGGTCGTCCTCTACTTCTTTCCCGCCGCCTTCACCCAGGGCTGCACGATCGAGGCGCACAACTTCGCCGAAGCCACGGACGAATACAAATCGCTGGGCGCCACCGTCATCGGCGTGTCGACGGACAACATAGATACCCTGAACAAATTTTCAGTCAGCGAGTGCCGCAGCAAGTTCGCGGTGGCCGCCGACGGCGACGGCAGGATCATGAAAGCCTATGACGCCGTGCACGACAAGCGTCCGGAATATGCGCAGCGCGTCTCGTACGTCATCTCGCCGCAGGGCAGGATCCTGTACGAATTCACTGACATGAGCCCCGAATCCCACGTCGCCAATACCATGCGCGCCTTGCGCGAATGGAAAAAAGCGGGCAATAAATAGGCAAGCAGCCGGCCCCACGAACAGGCAGCCGGCTTCTCTCAGTGGAACGGCCAGACCGTGGGATGCGTGCCCGGCGGGCTGGAAGGACGGGTCCAGCGAGCCGGCGTTTCCGAGAATTGCGCGGCATGGCGAACCGCGATCAGTTCGCCAAAGCCCGAAGGCTCGGTTTCCAGCAAGCCGTCGAAACCGGGCATCGGACAGGCCAGGCCGCCTTCCACCCGCCCCAGGCTGCGCAGCCAGTGGGCAGTCTGCGCCAGCGATACCTGCACATGCCAGCTGCCGCCCTCCGTTGCCTGGCGCGCCAGCGCGGCCTGCGCGCCGAACGCCATCAAGTAACCGGACGCATGGTCCAGGATCTGCATCGGCAACGCCTTGGGCGCTTCCTGGCCCGCGGCCTGCGCTTCGGCATGATTGAACCCGGTAGCCGTCTGCACGAGGGAATCGAAACCCCGGCGGTTGGACCAGGGCCCCGCGTTGCCGTAGGCGGACAGGGAAACATAGACGATGCCCGGGCGGATGCGGGCCGCGTCCCGAGGTCCGAAGCCCAGCGCAGCCAGGCCGCCCGGCCGATAGCCTTGCACGAACACGTGCGCGCTGCGCAGCAGGTTGCCCAGGGCGATGCGGCCATCGGCCGTGTCCAGGTCCGCCAGGACCGACAGCTTGCCACGGCTGGTGTCGATGATGTTGTCGATATTGGGCAGTTGCGGTGAATTGACCAGCATCACGTCGGCGCCATAGGCGGCCAGGGCCCTGCCGCAGACCGGCCCGGCAATGATGCGGGTGAGATCGAGGACGCGGATGTCCTGGAGCGGCCGGGCGTCATGCCGGTACTTGGGCAAGGGCCGCGGGTCGGCTTCCCCGATGCGTTCGATCGTCAGCAGGGGCTGCGCGGCCACCGCCTGCCCCTGGGGGTGGCGATCCCATTCGTCGAAGCTGCGCATGGCAGCCACCGCCAGCCCCGCGTCGGCGGCCACCTGCTCGAAATCGAACGCGTTCCAGCGCCCCAGGGCGCGTTCGACGGCCGCGCGCGTCGCGCCGTCGCCGGGCGGACAGCCCAGCAACGCCAGCGCGCCATCGCGGTGGTGGGCGAAATTGGCATGGATGCGGACCCAGCTGCCGTCGCCGCAACGGTACAGGCCCGTGACGGGATCCCAGGGATTGGGCGTAATGCCATTGATCTTGAAATGGCTGCGGCATTCCTGCGCGGCGTGCAGCATGTCGACGCTCACCTGCTGCCTGGCGCCGCCGCGCAAGTGCCAGATCTCGGCGGCAGCCAGGGCGGCCGCGGCCATGCTGGTCTGCGCCGCCGCGCCGACGGCGAACGATGAGGGAAGGACGGGATCGGCGCCTGTGAGCACGACGTGGCTCAGCGATTCGTCCGGCAGGTCAACCGAACGCCAGAGTTTCTGCAGCACGTCGAGCGGTGTCTTGGCAGGTGCGCGGCCTTTCAGAAAGGACGGGCGTAGGTCCATCAGATTTCCCATAGCGTTCACTTGCTCTAGTCGTTTACTTGGATTACAGGCCGGCCCCCCTGCCGCGTCAATACTTGCGAAACGCCAGCGTGTTTCATGGTTTGACGGCTGCGCGGCCCGGCCGCGCCCGACCGGACACATCTACTCTTAGTTTTTACATCATCTTCCAAGCCTCGCGGGCCGCTGCGCGGACTCCCGAGCAATATAGAATGCCAGCCGTGCCGGCCCGCGCCGCGGCCCGCCTCGCCCTGGATCTCCATGAACACGCTGCTCTGGCTGCGCACCGACCTGCGCGCGCATGACAATCCCGCTCTTGCGGCCGCCGCCCGGGACGGCACCGTGACGGCGCTGTTTCTGGCCGCGCCGGGCCAATGGCGCATGCACGGCGACGCGCCGGCCAAGGTGGATTTCTGGCTGCGCAATCTGCGCGAGCTTTCCGGCGAACTGGGCCGGCTGGGCATACCGCTCAAACTGCTGACGGTGCGGGATTGGAGCGAGGCGCCCGATGCGCTGGCAGCGTTTTGCCGCGCCCATGCGATCGGCCACGTGCATGCCAATGCCGAGTGGGCCGTCAATGAACGCCGCCGCGATGCCGCGGTCGCCGACCGCCTGCGGGCCATGGAAGTGGACTGGACCCTGCACCATGGCGCGTCGCTCCTGCGTCCCGGCACGGTACTTACCGGCAAGGGCGAGTGCTATCGCGTCTATACCCCTTACGCGCGCGCCTGCCGCGAGCGGCTGCGCGAAGCGCCGCCCCGCGCCATGCCGGCGCCTCGCCCGCAATCGCCCCCGGCCTGGCCGGCCGATCCCTTGCCCGAGGCCTTCGAAGGATTCGGCGCGCCGGGCGATGCCGTGCAGGCCCTTTGGCCGGCGGGCGAAGCCGCCGCCGCCGAGCGCCTGGAGGCCTTCGCCGACGGCGTGATCGATGCTTACCAGGAGCAGCGCGACTTCCCCTGCCTGCCCGCCACCAGTTGCCTGTCGCCCTATCTGGCCGCGGGCGTGCTGTCGCCCGGCCAGGCCTTGCGCGCCGCGCTGCGGGCCAACCACGGCGAACTGGACAGCGGCAAGGCAGGCGCGTCCGCCTGGATCAATGAACTGCTGTGGCGCGAGTTCTACCAGCATCTTCTGGCCGCGCATCCCGCGCTGTCCATGCACCGGCCCATGAAACCGGAAACCGCCGCCGTGCCCTGGCGTCATGCGCCCGAGGACCTGCGCGCCTGGCAACAGGGGCGCACCGGCATTCCCATCGTGGATGCGGCCATGCGCCAATTGCTGGCGCTGGGCTGGATGCACAACCGCCTGCGCATGGTGGCGGCCATGTTCCTGTCGAAGAACCTGCTAATCGACTGGCGCGAAGGCGAGGCCTGGTTCATGTCGCAACTGGTGGACGGCGACCTCGCCTCCAACAACGGCGGCTGGCAATGGAGCGCCTCCACCGGCGCCGACGCGGTGCCGTACTTCCGCGTCTTCAATCCGCTGTCGCAATCGCGGCGGTTCGATCCGGAGGGTGCGTTCCTGCGCGAATGGCTGCCGGAACTGGCGCACCTGGACGGACCCGCCATCCACGATCCCAGCCCGATGGAACGCGCTGCCGCCGCCTACCCCGCGCCCATCGTCGATCTGGCGCAAAGCCGCTTGCGGGCGCTGGAGGCGTTCGGCGGGCTGCCCCGCCCGTCCGTCGCCGGCGCCTGACTCCCCTCAGGCGCCGGCCGCGGCGTCCTTGTCCAGGCGCTTGAGGAATACCTGCAGTTCCTTCACCACCTGCTGGTCGCCGCGCGCATGCGCCGCCTGCAGGCCGGATTCCCAGGCGGTGCGCGCGCCGGCCTTGTCTCCTCGCCCCAGGCAGGCCTTGCCCAGCCATTTCCAGGCGACGGAATAGGCCGGGTCGAACGCCAGCGCCGCCCGCAGATGTTCCTCGGCTTCCCGAAAACAATCCTGCTCCGCATAGGCCTTGCCCAAGGAAAATCGCAACAGCATGTTGTCCGTTCCCTTGGCCAGCATCGCTTCAAGACGCTCGATCATTCCTTCCATTGCCGCCCTCCTTCTGGCGCTTGCGCATCTCTGCCATGCGCCATGATAGGACGGCCGCCGCCCGGCGCCGGCAATGGCCCCGCGCGGCGTCCGGGCATGGGCGATAACCGGATGCGATCCGTTTCCTTGCGTTTCAAGACGCGCCTGGCCGGGAAACTTGCCGCGATTATCCTGTCACACCCCGAGTTGCCTTACGGAAGGTATCCGTCACATGCTGCTGTCGAGTATCCGGCTTCGCCACGCCGCGCTGTTGCTGTTGCTCCCCTTGTCCGCCGGCGCCCTGGCGCAGTCGAACGCCGATGCCCAGGCGCGCGAGGCCGCGCTGGTCAACCGCATCACCTGGGGAGCAACGCCCGCGGAACTTGCCCGCATCCGGAAAATGGGCGTCGAGCGCTACCTGCAGGCTCAATTGCATCCCTCCGCGCAAGGCGGGCTGCCGGCCGAGGTGCAGAAGCGCATCGACGCGCTCTCCATCTCGCAGGCATCCGACGAGGCAGCCAGGGCCACGCAACTCGCCATGCGGGAAAAAGCGAGCAAACTGCCTCCGGACGAAAAACTGAAGGGCATGCGGGCGGCCCGGCAATTCTCGATCCGGCGGGCCGCCGAGGTCAGCGACCGGGCCCTGTGGCGGGCGGTCTATTCGACCAACCAGTTGCAGGACCAGATGGCCTGGTTCTGGATGAACCATTTCAATGTCGATCTCGGCAAGGGAGACGCGGGCATCTTCCTGTCGCAATACGAGGACCGCGCCATCCGTCCGCATGCCTTGGGCAAGTTCCGCGACCTGCTGTCCGCCACGATGCGCGCCCCGGCGATGCTGATCTACCTGGACAACACGCGCAACGGCGTCGGCAAGATCAACGAGAACTACGCGCGCGAGCTGATGGAACTGCACACGCTGGGCGTCGACGGCGGCTATTCGCAGTCCGACGTCCAGGAACTGGCCCGCATCCTTACCGGGCTGGGCATCAGCAAGCAGCCCGAACCGCCGAAGGTCAGGCGTGAATGGCGCGACAAGGTCGTGCAGGAGGGGCTGTTCGTTTTCAATCCGGCGCGCCACGATTTCGGTGAAAAGAAATTCCTCGGCCAGCGCATCGCCGGAACCGGCATGCAGGAGGTCGAAAAGGCCGCCGACCTGCTGGCGCGCAATCCCGCGACCGCGAAGCACATCAGCGGCAAACTCGCCGTGTACTTCATGGGCGATGCGCCCCCCGCCTCGATCGTCGACAAGATGAGCAAGACGTTCCTGGCGTCGGACGGCGACATCGCGGCCACGCTCAAGACGCTGTTCGATTCGCCGGAATTCTCGGAATCCCTGCGCAAAGGCGTGTTCAAGGACCCGGTGCACTACGTCTATTCCTCGTTGCGGCTTGCCTATGACGGCCTGCCGCCCATCGTGAATCCCAAGCCGGGCGTCGCCATGTTGAAGCAGCTGGGCCAACCGTTGAACCAGCGCCTGACGCCCGACGGCTATCCCGTGAGCAAGTCCGACTGGGCCGGTTCCGGCCAGATGACGACGCGCTTCGAAGTCGCCAGCGTCATCGCCGGCGCGCCCCAGCGCTTCTACAAGGAGGATGGCGACAGCGGCCCGGCGGACCTGCCTCCGCTGCCCGACCTGCTGAAAGCGAATGCCGACAGCGGTCTGTTCGCGGGGCTCTCGCCCGCCACGCGGGAAGCGATCGGGCAGGCCAGGTCGCCCAGGAGCGCCAACACTTATCTGCTGGCCTCCCCGGAATTCATGCTCCGCTAGGACCGGGGCGAGGCCTTTTATCAATCCACAGGTCCCAGGAGAACATCATGGATCGCCGCCGCCTGCTTCAACTGATGGCTGCCGCCCCGCTGGCGCTGGGAGGCAGCCGCCTCTACGCCGCTCCCGCCGCTTCCGGCAACCGCCTGCTGGTCGTCTTCATGCGCGGCGCCTATGACGCCGCCAGCCTGCTGGTGCCCGCGGACAGCGAGTTCTATTACGAATCCCGGCCCAATATCGCGCTCGCGCGGCCGGGCAGCGGGCCGGGCGCCGCCCTGCCCCTGAGCGAGGGCTGGGCCCTGCATCCCGCGCTGGAGGAAAGCCTGCTGCCCTTCTACGAACGGCGCCAGCTTGCGTTCGTGCCCTTCGCCGGCACCGAGGACACCAGCCGCAGCCATTTCGAAACCCAGAACGGCATCGAACTGGGGCGCGGCGCGGCCACGGGCGGCAACTACCGCACGGGCTTTCTCAACCGCCTCGCGGCCAACCTGGGCGCCAAGGAAGCGCTGCCGGCCGCGTTCACCTCGGAAGTGCCGCAGATATTCCGCGGCGACACGCGCGTGCCCAACATCGACCTGATCGGCGCGGGCCGCAAGTCGCGCCTGAGCGCCGACGACAACCGGGCCATCGAATCCATGTACCAGAACACCGATCTGCACGCGTCGGTCGCCGAAGGGCAACGCATCATGGGCGCCGCGCGCGAAGAGATCGAGGCCGAGATGAAGGCGGCCAGCGGCAACGCCGTGTCCGCCGACAAGCTGGAACAGGAAGTGCGCCGCATCGCGCGCTTCATGGTGGACCGCTACAACCTGGGCTTCGTCGACGTCGGCGGCTGGGACACGCACGTCGGCCAGGGCGCCGCCAGCGGCCTGCTGTCGAACCGGCTGGGCCAACTCGGCCGGGCCCTGGCCGCCTATGCCGACGCCATGGGGCCGGCATGGAAGCACACTACCGTAGTGGTCATCAGCGAGTTCGGCCGCACCTTCCGCGAAAACGGCAACAAGGGCACGGACCATGGGCACGGCACGGTCTATTGGGTGATGGGCGGCAACGTACAAGGCGGACGCATCGCCGGGCGTCAGGTGGCGGTCAAGCGCGACACGCTCTTCCAGGACCGCGACTATCCCGTGCTCAATGAATACCGCTCGGTATTCGCCGGCTTGTTCGCGACGCTGTACGGGCTCGACAAGGACCGGCTCGCCCGCGTGTTTCCCGGCGTGGCCCCGGTCGATCTGAAGCTGGTGTAGCGGTCCGGCCCGCCACTGCGGATCAGGGTATACCCTTAACACCAGCAGGGCCATCCCGGCGCTCCGCTGCCGGACTGCCCTAGAATCCCGCCCTTGCCTTCTACCCTCGCATGCCGGCGCGGCGTTCCCCCGCCGTCCGGCCGATTCTCCCTCCCATGCCCCTGCATCTCATTGCGCTGGCCGCCGCCGCTTTCGGCATCGGCACCAGCGAGTTCGTCATCATGGGCCTGCTGCCCAACGTCGCCGAAGACCTCCATGTCGGGATCGACATCGCGGGCCTGCTGATCACCGGTTACGCGATGGGCGTGGTCATCGGCGCCCCCATCATGGCCATCGTCACCGCGAAATTGCCGCGCAAGGCCGCGTTGATCGGGCTGGCCAGCACTTTCGTGCTGGGCAATCTGCTCTGCGCGCTGGCGCCCAGCTACGGCCTGCTCATGGCGGCGCGTGTCTTCACCGCCTTCTGCCACGGCGCATTCTTCGGCCTGGGCGCGGTGGTGGCCGCCGACCTGGTGCCGCGCAACCAGCGCGCCAGCGCCATCGCGCTGATGTTCACCGGGCTGACGCTCGCCAACGTGCTGGGCGTGCCCCTGGGGACGGCCCTGGGCCAGGTGGCGGGCTGGCGCTCCACCTTCTGGGTGGTCAGCGGCATCGGGCTGGCGGCCGTCGCCGCGCTGGCGGCCTGGCTGCCCTCCCGCATCCCGATGCAACCCGGCAACATCCTGCGCGAATTCAGAGTATTGCGCGACGTGCGCGTCGTATGGCCGCTGGCCGCCAGCGTGCTCGCGTCCGCCGCGCTGTTCTGCGTGCTGACCTACATCGCCCCCTTGCTGCGCGACGTGACCGGCGTGTCCGAACGCGGCGTCACCGGCGTGTTGCTCCTGTTCGGCGTGGCGCTCACCGTCGGCAGCACCCTGGGCGGCAAACTGGGCGACCGCAATCTCGAGGTGTCGCTGCGCCGCATTTTCATCGGCCTGCTGCTGGTCTTCCTGGCGCTGAGCCAGGCCATCCACTCCCTTGCGCCCATGCTTCTCACGGTCTTCGTCTGGGGCGTGCTGGGCTTTGCCGTGGTGCCGCTGCTGCAGACGCTGATCGTGGACCAGGCTGCCGAGGCTCCCAACCTGGCGTCCACGCTCAACCAGGGCGCATTCAACCTGGGCAATGCGGGCGGCGCGTGGCTGGGCAGCCTGGCGCTGGGCAAGGGACTGCCCCTGACGGACCTGCCCTGGATGTCGGCGGCCATCACCCTCTGCGTGCTGCTGCTGACGCTGTGGGGCACGCGCTACTACGGCCGCCATGCCGGGACTACACTCGTGGAACACGCCGGCGCGCTGGCGCCCTCGCGTTCCGACGCCTGACCCTGGAGCCCTCATGAGCACGATCTACGATTTCTCCGCCCGCGGTATCGATGGCGCGGAACAATCCCTGGACACCTATCGCGGCCGCGTGCTGCTGGTGGTGAACGTGGCCTCCAAGTGCGGCTTCACGCCGCAGTACGCCGGTCTCGAGGAGTTGTACCGCTCGTACCGCGACGATGGGCTGGCCGTGCTGGGTTTTCCGTGCGACCAGTTCGGCCACCAGGAGCCGGGCGACGAAGCCGAGATCCGCAACTTCTGCAGCACCCAGTACGACATCACCTTCCCCATGTACGCCAAGATCGAGGTCAACGGCAGCGGCGCCCATCCGCTGTACCGTTGGCTCAAGGGCGAAAAGCCCGGCGTGTTCGGCACCGAGGGCATCAAATGGAACTTCACCAAGTTCCTGGTCGGCCGCGACGGCCGAGTCATCAGGCGCTATGCGCCCACCGACACGCCCGCGGGCCTCAAGGACGACATCGAGAAGGCACTGTCGGCGCCGGTCTGAGACCCTGCTTGCGCGCCGCCTAGCGCAGCGGCGGCAGGCGCCGGCGCACGGTGTGCGCCTTGACGATCGCGGTATTGGTTTCGGCGAATTCGGTCACGCGCTCCAGGATGCCGTCCAGGTGCGAGATCGAGCGCAGCACCACCCGGGCGATGAAGCAATCATCGCCCGTCACCTTGTCGCATTCCACGAATTCCGGGATCTCCTGGATCAGGCCCTCCACGTGGCGCAACTGCCCGGGCAAGGGCCGGATGCGCACGATGGCCTCCAGCGTGTATCCCAGCGCAACCGGATCCACGTTCACGGTATAGGCCCGGATCACCCCCGACTCCTCCAGACGCCGCAGGCGGTCCGCCACGCTGGGCGCGGACATGCCCACCTGGCGCGCAAGATCGGCCGTGGTGGTGCGCGCATTGGTGGAAAGCATCTCTACCAGGCGGCGGTCGATGCCGTCCAGAACCGGGTTTTCATTTTTTAGGTCGTTTTGCATAAATTCCACCCAAACAAAGGTTCGACTGCCGATTCACCGCCTCAATATCATATAACCTGCTTGGTCTGCCTGGGATAATTTCTCCATCGAACATCAAGGCCACCGCGCCTCCTGGAGCCTCCTCATGAATCCCTCATCAGAACGTACCGGCCTGGCCCAAATGGCGGCCGCGATGACCCTGTCGGGCACGCTGGGCGTCTTCGTGCTGGAATCCGGCCAAAGCGCCTGGAACGTCGTCTTCTTCCGCTGCGTCTTCGGCGCCTTGTCGCTCTTCCTGTATTGCTGGATGCGCGGCCTGCTCAAGCCTGGCCTGTTCACGGCCAGGACGCTGGCGCTGGCGCTGGCCGCGGGCGCGGCCCTGGTGATGAACTGGGTCCTGCTGTTTTCCGCCTACCGCCTGGCCTCGATCTCGCTGGCGACGGCGGTCTACAACGTCCAGCCCTTCTTTCTCATCGGCCTGGGCGTCCTGTTCCTGGGCGAGCGCCCGACTCGGGGCAAGCTGGCCTGGTCCGTCATCGCGTTCGCCGGGCTGATGCTGGTGCTGCGCCTGTCCGAGAGCGGCGGCGCCGGCGGCAGCGCCTATCTTTCGGGCCTCCTGCTGGGCCTGGGCGCCGCCGCGCTCTATGGCGTGACCGCCATCATCGTCAAGCGGCTGAAGCAGATCCCGCCCCAGGTGCTGGCGCTCGTGCAGGTCTCGCTCGGCGCGGTCATGCTTCTGCCCATGGCGGACTTCGGCGCCTTGCCGGCCGCGCCTCTGCAATGGAGCTATCTGGTCGCCCTCGGCCTGGTTCACACCTGCCTCATGTACATCCTGATGTACTCGGCCATCCAGAAGCTGCCCACGACCTCCACCGCCGCGCTCAGCTTCATCTATCCCGCCGTCGCCATCATGCTGGACTTCGTGGTCTACGGGCACCGCATGGATGCCTCGCAGATCGTGGGCGTGGCCATGATCTTCCTGGCGGCCGCCGGCGTCAGCCTGAACTGGACCTGGAGGCTGCCGGGCCGAGCCCGCCCGGGCGCGGCGTGACGCCCGCGACCGGGGGGCAAACCCGCACCCGCCCCCCGGTTATTCGGGCCGCCGCCCGCAGCGCCCCGCTATCATGGCCGTTCCATCCGCTGGCCCCCGCCGGCGCCATGACCAGGACACCCCCATGATCGATCTCTACTACTGGACCACCCCCAACGGCCACAAGATCACGCTGTTCCTCGAAGAAACCGGCCTGCCCTACAAGATCCACCCGGTGAACATCAGCCGCGGCGATCAGTTCAAACCCGAATTCCTTGCCATCGCGCCGAACAACCGCATCCCGGCCATCGTGGACCAGGCGCCGTCCGACGGCGGCGCGCCGGTCCCGCTGTTCGAATCGGGCGCCATCCTGCTCTATCTCGCCGAAAAGACGGGCCGCTTCCTGCCCGCCGACCTGCGGGGCCGCGCCGAAGTCTCGCAATGGCTCTTCTGGCAGATGGGCGGCCTGGGCCCCATGGCCGGCCAGAATCACCATTTCTCGGCCTATGCCCCCGAACGCATTCCCTACGCCATCGAGCGCTACGTCAAGGAAACCAACCGGCTCTACGGCGTGTTGAACAAGCGCCTGGCGGACCGCGAGTTCGTCGCGGGCGATTACTCGATCGCGGACATGGCGGCCTATCCCTGGATCGTGCCGCACGCCAGGCAGGGCCAGGACCTGAACGATTTTCCCCACCTGAAGCGCTGGTTCGATGCCATCGCCGCCCGGCCCGCAACCCAGCGCGCCTATGCGCTGGCCGACACCATCAACACGGCTCCGTCCGTCAACGACGAAGCCTCGCGCCGCATCCTGTTCGGCCAGACCGCCCAGAACGTCGCCCGCTGAAGGAGCCGCAATGCCCGATCCGCACCTGGAGTTCCGCCGCGCGCGCCTGGGAGACCTGCCTGACATCGTCGCGCTGCTGGCCGACGACGCACTGGGCGCGACGCGCGAAAATCCTTCCCTTCCCCTCGATCCGCGCTACGCCGCCGCCTTCGCCGCCATCGCCCAGGATTCCAACCAGTTCCTGGCCGTGGTCGAGCAGGATTCGCGCCTGGTGGGCTGTTTGCAGTTATCGTTCATACCCGGCCTGTCGCGGCTGGGCCAGTGGCGCGGGCAGATCGAGAGCGTGCGCATCGCTTCGTCGTCGCGCGGCGCCGGCCTGGGCCGCGCCATGTTCGAGTGGGCGATCGAGCAATGCCGCATCCAGGGTTGCGGACTGGTGCAGCTGACCACGGACCGCGCCCGTCCCGACGCCCGCCGGTTCTACGAAAGCCTGGGTTTCAAGGCCAGCCACGACGGCATGAAACTCAGCCTGTAGGGCCTGTTTACACTAATTGGATTTAGCAAGGAGCGCCCATGCATGGCGAATACAAAGTCCCCGGCGGCAAACTGGTCGTCGCGGATCTGGAAGTGCGCGACGGCCGCCTGGCCGACGTGCGCATCAGCGGCGACTTCTTTCTCGAGCCTCCGGAAGCGCTCGAAGCCATCAATCGCGGCTTGAACGGCATGCCCGCCGACGCCGGCGAGCTCGAGCTGGCGGTGGCCGTGCAATCGGCCCTGCCCGCCGACGCAGAGATGTTCGGCTTCACGGCGGAAGCCGTCGCCGTGGTGCTGAGGAGAGCGCTGGCATGACGCGCACCGACTGGAATGACTACGGCTGGGAACTGATCCACGAAGGCCCGCAACCGCCCGCGCTGCACATGGCCCTGGATGCCGTCATCACCGACGAAGTCGGCGCCGGCCAGCGCGCCCCGACCCTGCGGATCTGGGAATGGTCCGCGCCGGCAGTGGTGATCGGAAGGTTCCAATCCCTGAAGAACGAAGTCGATCCCGAGGGCGCGCGCCGCCACGGCATCGAGGTCGTGCGCCGCGTCAGCGGCGGCGGCGCCATGTTCATCGAACCCGGCAACTCCATCACCTATTCGCTCAGCGTGCCGCAGGCGCTGGTGCACGGCATGAGCTTCCAGGAATCCTACGCCTTCCTGGACGCCTGGGTGCTGGCCGCGCTGCAGGGCCTGGGCATCAAGGCCTGGTACCAGCCGCTGAACGATATCGCCTCGGACATCGGCAAGATCGGCGGCGCGGCGCAGGCCCGCCGCTCCGGCGCCGTCCTGCACCACGTGACGATGTCCTATGACATCGACGCCGATAAAATGGTGGAAGTGCTGCGCATCGGCCGCGAGAAGCTGTCGGACAAGGGCACCACCAGCGCGAAGAAGCGCGTCGATCCGCTGCGCACGCAGACCGGGCTGGCGCGCGAGGTCATCATCGAGCGCATGGTGGAAACTTTTGCCGGGCTGCATCGTCTCACTCCGGGGCAGTTGGGCAGCAGCACGCTGGCGCTCGCGCGGGCGCAGGCGGCCGAGAAGTTCTCAACGCCGGAGTGGACGGGCGTCGTCCCCTGACCGGCCATGCCCTGATTCTCTGGAGGTAGTTCAATGCGTCGCACGTTCACGCCGCGAGGCGCGATTAGCGGTTTCATCCTGGGCGCGGCCGTCATGGCGCTTGCCGGCTGTGGCAGCACGCCGCCCGCCGACATCACCCTCGCCCCGCAATCATCGCCGGCCGCCTCCACGCCGGAGAAGGTTGGCGACCTGGCCACCGAACGCATCAAATGGGCCTCGAACAAGCCCGGCTGCGAGGGCGATTGCCCCCGCATCGAGATCGACAGCGTGGCCTTTCCCGGCATCCCCAAGCTGACGGCCCTCGTGGACCACGTGCTGGCCTACATGACCGGCACCGACGCCAATCGCCGCGGGCCCTACGACACGCTGTCCGAATACACACAGTACTTCTGGTCCACCGCCCGCCCGCGCGACGCCACCTACTTCAAGGCGAGCGTGAAGGACACGGTAGGCGACGTGGTCTCCATCGAGCTGCACACCGAACAATTCCTGACCGGCGCCGCGCACGGCATCCCGGCCACCCAGTACCTGAACTGGGAGCGTAGCCGCGGCCGCGTGATGAGCCTGGACGAAGCCCTGATCCCCGGCCGGCGCGCCCAATACGTCGCCGCGCTGCAGCGCGCGCACGCCAAGTGGCTGGAGCAGAATCCCGATGCCCGTCGCGATCCGGCGGCCTACGGCAAGATGTGGCCATTCCAGGAAAGCGACAATTTCGCGCTGGCGCGGGACGGCATCGTGGTCAAGTACGACGCCTACTCCATCGCGCCGTACTCGCACGGCGAACCCGAACTGAGCATTCCCTACGCGGATCTGCGCGGGATACTCAAGCCGGAGCTGCTGCCCCAGCCTTGAGCATCCACGGCAGGCGCCAGGCCCCGTCGGGGCCGGGGTTCGGGTGAGCGGACTGGGAGTGGAGCTAGGGAGGTGGCCGCCTTTTTCGCGTCTGTGGCCGGGTAAGACGCCCAATCCGCTCAGTGCAACCGCGGCTCGGCGCAAGGGGCGGCGCTTGCGCGCCGCCCGCTCATGCCCGCGCTTTAGAAGCGGTGGCGGATACCCACCATCGCCACGGTGCTCTTCACGCCGTCGACGAACGCGAAGTTGGTGGCATACGAACCCAGGGCGTACAGGTTGGTGCGCTTGGACAGGTTGTAGGTGTAGCCCAGGCTGTAGACGTTCATGGTGGCGTCGTCGCCGGTCAGGGCGTCGCTGTCCGGATCGGCGCGCTGCCACGAGGCCAGGATGTTGCTGGCGCCGCCCAGCGGCACGCTCAGGCCGACCAGGTAGGAGCTGGCCTTGAAGCCCGAAACGGCCACGTTGGTGCCGAAGCCCTTGGCTTCGGGGCTGCCGCTGCCGAAGGCGTTGGCGCCCTGGCCCGTGAACCAGCCGTCGCGCGTCTGGCCATAGGCCAGCGCAAGCTTCAGCACTTCGAAGTCGTACGAACCGCCCACCATCCAGGACTTGGGGGTAGCGTCCGTATCCAGCTGGCTGGCCGGGTTGAGTTGGTCGTACGTCACGGCCAGGTTCAAGGGGCCGTTCACGTAGCGCAGGCCGGTCGTGATGGCGCGCGTGTTGTCGGCCGTCTTGAAGCCGGTCTGCGCGGAGGTCGTGTCCGACGCGTTGAACGAGTAGCCGATGCCGAACTGCACGCCGCCGAACGACGGCGTCGAGTACTGCACCATGTTGTCGTAGCGGACCGTGTTGGCGGCGCTGAAGGCGACGCCCACGTTGGCCTGGCCGTAGCTGCCGCCGAACGGATCGATCGCGGCGAAGTACTTCGACGCGATGTTGGTCTGGCGGCCCAGCTCGAGCAAGCCCCACGAATTGCTCTTCAGGCCGATCGTGGCCTGGCGGCCGAACAGGCGGCTGCTCTGGCCCGATTGGCCGTTGCCCGAATTGAAGCCGCTTTCCAGCGTGAACACGGCGCTCAGGCCGTCGCCCAGATCCTCGGCGCCGCGCAGGCCCCAGCGCGAACCGCTGGACACGCCGTTGACCATGCCAACCTTGGATTCATGGTAGTTGTCGCCCTTGATGCGCTGGTAGCCCACGCCGGTGTCGATCAGGCCATACAGCGTCACCGAGGTTTCCGCCTGCGCCGCTGCGCCGAACGTGGCCAGGATGGCGGTGGCGAACAAAGTCTTTTTCATTGCAAATTCCCGTTGATTGAACAGACATGGGCCGGTGGGCTCGAATCGCGAACGGCGCGCCCGGCACATGGCAGGAACGGATTCTAGGGATGCAATGTTTCAATTCGTGAAAAGCAAGACGGGATTTTCCCTGGTCGGGAAAACCGGGGCGCGTTGTGGCGCCGGCCCGACACGCGCATGAAAAATGGCCGCGCCCGCATCGCTGCAATATTGGCATGCCGGCGGCCCGGCCGGCCCCGGCCCCTTTGCGGCGGCCCATGAAAATCTCCCCTTGCGGGGCGATTTTCGTTTTTGTCTCCTTGCCTCCTCGGCGGCGCGTCCAAGACCCGCCGCCGAATCGGATATCAGGGATACAGGCCGCGCACCTGGCGCGCTTGCAGGATCCGCGTGCAAGCGACGATGAACGCCGCCGTGCGCAGCGTGACCTTGTGCTCGCGGGCCACCTGCGACACCGCCGCGTAGGCTTCGCGCATGAGACGTTCCAAGCGCTGGTTGATTTCGTCCTCGCTCCAGAAGAAGCTGGAGAAATCCTGCACCCACTCGAAGTAGCTGACCGTCACGCCGCCGGCGTTGGCCAGCACGTCGGGCACCACATAGACGCCGTGTTCGGCCAGGATATCGTCCGCTTCCGGAGTCGTCGGGCCGTTGGCGCCTTCCACCACGATCTTCGCGCGCACCTTGGGCGCGTTTTCCGCGGTGATCTGGCTTTCCAAGGCGGCCGGAATCAGGAATTCGGTCTCCAGCGTCCAGAACTCGCTCTTGTCCATGGCCTGGCCGCCGGAGAAACCGCCCACGCCGCCGTGCTGCGACACGTGCGAGATGAGCTTGTGCACGTCCAGGCCTTCGGCGTTGTGCACGGTGCCGGTGTGGTCCTGCGCGGCGATGACCTTGGCGCCCGCTTCATGGAACAGGCGGGCGGCGGTGCCGCCCACGTTGCCGAAGCCCTGCACGACCACGCGCGCCTTCGACACGTCAATGTTGAGGTCGCGGGCGGCCTCGCAGCCCACGACGAACACGCCGCGGCCCGTGGCTTCGACCCGTCCCAGGCTGCCGCCCAGCGCGATCGGCTTGCCCGTGACCACGCCGGTGGCGGTGGCGCCTTCGTTCATGGAGTACGTGTCCATCATCCAGGCCATGGTCTGGGCGTTGGTGTTCACGTCAGGAGCGGGAATGTCCTTGGACGGGCCGATGATGACGCCGATCTCCGAGGTGTAGCGGCGCGTCATGCGCTCGATCTCGGATTGCGACAGCTTGCGCGGATCGACGCGCACGCCGCCCTTGGCGCCGCCGTAGGGCAGGTTCACCGCGGCGTTCTTGATCGACATCCAGGCCGCCAGCGCCATCACTTCGGAGAGCGTGACGTCCTGGTGGAAACGCACGCCGCCCTTGCCGGGGCCGCGCGAGGTGTTGTGCTGGACGCGATAGCCCTCGAAGTGCGCGATGCTGCCGTTGTCGAGTTCGATCGGCACGTCGACGATCAGCGAACGCTTCGGACGCTTCAGGGTTTCGACCCACCGCGCCAAAGAACCGAGATACGGGGTGACCCGATCGACTTGTTGCAGGTAATTACCCCAGGGGCCGAGATCATCGGCGTTCAGATACGACGGCAAGGCGTGGGTGGGAGTTTGAGACATGAGCATGCTCTCCTGACTAAGTTGCGCCATTTTATCCGCGAAAAATATAGCGTCCCCAATTTAAAAGAAAAATATTTAAATGGGGACATATAAATGTTGCGGGCACCTGACGGGTCGCAAGCCGGCCCTACTGCTGGCCCTATCCTAGGCCGGGGCCCGGCAAGCGTCCAGCCCATCGCCCATAAGCGGGACTCATCCTTCCAGGCATGAAAAAGGGCGGCTCCCCCCAAGGAAAGCCGCCCTTTTTCGCCCCGCCCCGAGCCGTCGCCGGTCAGGGGGAAAGCAATTGCCAGGCCAGGCGCGCCGCCGCGCGGGCGCCATGGCCATCCACGTCGAAGCGCGGGTTGTACTCCGCCATGTCGGCCAGGCGCAGCTTGCCGCTGGCCTTTACCCGCAGGACGATGTCTTCGATCACCGCCAGCGGCACCCCGTAAGGCGCGGGCGCCGAGACGCCGGGCATGACCGCCGCGGGCAGCACATCCAGGTCTATCGTCAGGTAAACGTGGGCCGCCCCCGCCAGCAGGACGTCCACGTCGGCCAGCCGGGCCTCCAGGTGGCGCTCCTGCATATCGTGGTCCTCGACCCAGAACGCCCCGATCTCGGCGGCCCGGGCGTACAGCGCGGGGGTATTTGCCAGGCGCGACACGCCCAGGCAGGCGTATTGCAGGGCCTGGCCGCGCTCTTCGCAATGGCGGGCGATCTGGTCGAACGGCGTGCCGGAGCTGCCGGGCCGCCCGGTGCGCAGGTCGAAATGCGCGTCCAGGTTCAGCACCAGCACGGGGCCGGCGCCGCCGCCCGCCTGCAGCCAGCGGGCCAGGCCCTGGAAGCTGCCCCAGGCGATCTCGTGTCCGCCGCCCAGCACGACCGGACGGGCGCCCTGCTCCATCAGCTCGGCCAGGCGCAGGCCCAGGCGTTCCTGGGCATCCTCGAGCAGGTCGCCGTCGCATGCCACGTCGCCCGCGTCCAGCAGGCGCGTCAGGCCATGGGCGGGCAATCCCGCCAGGAATTTCCGGATGCCCGCGGGGCCGCCGGCGGCCCCGACGCGACCCTGGTTGCGCGCCACGCCGGCATCGCAGGCAAAGCCCAGCAGCACCGCCTCGCCCGCCTGGACCTGTCCGGCGGCCGCCTCGACGATATGCGCCAGGCGACGCGTATCGCCCTGCTCCGCGCTGTCGTCGCGCGCCTTCCACAGGCCCCTGTCCAATTGCCCCGCGCTCATGCCGCCGCTCCCGGCGTTGCGCTCAGCACCGCCTGCAGGAATTCGCGGGTGCGCGGCTCGCGCGGCTGGCTGAAGATCACCTCGGGCGAGCCGGACTCCAGGATCACGCCGCCGTCCATCACGGCGACCACGTCGGCCACGTCGCGGGCGAAGCCCATTTCGTGCGTCACCACCATCATGGTCATGCCTTCGCGGGCCAGCAGCTTCATGACCTGCAGCACTTCGCCCACCAGTTCCGGATCCAGCGCCGAGGTCGGCTCATCGAACAGCATGACCTTGGGCTGCATGGCCAAGGCGCGGGCGATCGCCACGCGCTGCTTCTGGCCGCCGGACAGGCTGGCCGGCATGGCCGACATCTTCTGGCCCAGGCCGACCTTGGCCAGGAGATCGGCCGCCAGCGCATTGGCCTCGTCGCGGCCCATGCCGCGCAGCTTGCGCGGACCGATCGTGACGTTGTCCAGCACCGACAGGTGCGGGAACAGATTGAAGCCCTGGAACACCATGCCCACCCGCATGCGCAGTTGGTTCAATTCGGCCTCGGGCAGCAGTTGGCCGTGGTCCAGCAAGGTCTGGCCGCAGATGTCCACGGTGCCCGCCTGGGCCACTTCCAGCCCGTTGCAGCAGCGCAGCAAGGTGCTCTTGCCCGAGCCGCTGGGCCCGATCACCACCACCACCTGCGAAGGCAGCACGTCGAAATCGATCCCGCGCAGCACGGCATGGTCGCCGTAGGATTTCTGCAGGCCGCGGATGCGGATCATTTCTTGCGGGCCCGCGGCCCGGTTCGTCGCGGCGTTCATTGCACCATCCCTCCCGCGCGCAGGCGATGTTCCACCTTGCGCAACACCAACATCGTGACCGTGGTCAGGACCAGATAGATCAGCGCCACCACCAGATACGTTTCCAGCGAGCGATACGACACGCTGATGATTTTCTGCCCTTCGTGCATCAGGTCATGGATGGTCAAGAGCGACACCAGGGCCGAATTCTTGATCAGCGCGATGAACTCGTTGCCCAACGGCGGGATCATGCGCACGATGGCCTGCGGCAGCACGATAATGCGCATGGCCTGGCCCGAGGACATGCCCAGCGAGCGGGCCGCCTCCGTCTGGCCGCGGTCCACCGACTGGATTGCCCCCCGCACGATTTCCGACACGTAGGCGCCCGAATACATGCCCAGGCCCAGCACGCCGCAGGCGAACGCCGGCAGCGTGATCCCGAAATGCGGCAGGCCGAAGAACCAGATAAAGAGCTGCACCAGCAGCGGCGTGCCGCGGAACAGCAGCAGATAGAGGCTGCACAGGTTGTAGATGACGTAGCGGCGCGGATTGAGCCGGCCCACGCCGACCAGCAGGCCGATGACGCAGGCCAGCAGCAACGCCCCGGCGGTCACTTCCACGGTGACCGCCGCGCCGCTCATCAGCGCGCCGAAGTCGGCGAAGACGGGGGAAAAATCCAGGTTCATTTCGCGGGCGCCTCGAACCACTTGTTCACGATGGCCTGGTAGCTGCCGTCGGCCTTCAGCTTCTGAAGCGCGGCGTTCAGCTCACGGGTCAGTTCGGGCTTGTTCTTGGGCACGGCGATGCCATAGTCCTCGGTGGTGATCTGCTCGCTCAGCACGGTCAGGTCCTGCGTGCTTTGCGCGAACAGCTTGGCGGCGGGCTTGCCCGTCACGGCGGCTTCGGCGCGGCCGATCTGCACCAGGTTGAACATCTCCTGGTTCTTCTCGACTTCCACGCGCTGCACCGACGGGTAGTGCTCTTTCAGGTAGTTGACCGACTTCGTGCCGACCTGCACCGACACCTTGCGGCCGTCCAGGTCCTTCAGCGTCTTGACCGGACCATCCTTCTTCGTCATGACGACCAAGCCGCCCGCGTAGTAGGGATCGGTGAAATCCACCACCTTGGCGCGCTCGGGCGTGATGTAGATGGCGGACACCGCAATATCGGCGCGGCCGGCCTGCAGGGCGGGAATCAGGCCCTTGAAGTCGATATCGATCCATTCGACCTTCTTGCCCATCGCGCCGGCGAGGGCTTCGACCAGCTCGATGTCGAAGCCGGTGCGCTTGCCGTCCTTGACGAACTCCATCGGCGGGAAGGTGGCGTCGGTGACGGCGCGGATGGTTTCCTGGGCGTGCGCGGAACCGGCGGTCCAGGCCAGGCCCAGCGTGAGGGCGGCGGTCAGCAGTGTGCGGCGAGTGGTCATGATGGATCCTATGGAAAAGGGATACTGCGATCGGTTGGGTGCGGATACAGCGTGGAATTCTGGGAAAACGTGAACGGCCGGGGCCTGCGGAATCAATGCACCTGCAGTTTCGACGAGATGCGCCGGGCGGCCGCCACGGTCATCTCGATCAAGGCGTCGGGCCGCTGGGCCGCCCGCGTGGAGGGAGCCATCAAGGTGATCGAGGCCACGGCCTGGTTGGCGCGCTGGAAGATCGGCACGCTGACGCCCCAGACGCCGGCGTCGACCTCGCTGTCGGTCACGGCATAGCCCTGCTCGCGGATCGCATCCAGTTCCTTGCCCAGCCTGGCCGGGTCCACCCCGGCTTCGGACGCGAGATAGGCCAGCGCGGCCTGCAACCGGGCCAGCGGCATGAAGGCGAGCAGCGATTTGGCGGAGGCCCCGCGCGCCAGCGGCAGGCCGCGGCCCTTGGTGAAGGAGCAGCGCAGCGGATGCTGGCTTTCGACCATATCCAGGCACACGGCCTGGTCCTTGACCGCCACCAGCAGCCCGATGGTTTCTCCCGAGGCCATGGCGAGCGCGGCCATGTCTGGCTGGGCTTCGTGGATCAGGAACGAAGATTGGTCGAATCCCCAGGCCAGTTGCACGCAAAGCGGACCGGGCCCGTACTCGCCGTCGTGCTCGGCGACGAATCCCCAGCGCTTGAGCAAGGCCACCTGCCTGTACAGCGTGCTTTGCGCCAGCCCGGTCTCTTCAGCCAACGCGGCGATGCTGAGCGGGCCGTCATGCCGGGCCAGGGTGGCCAGCACGTACAGCACGCGGTCTGCGCCCGCCCCGACTGATTGATCCGCTTTCAATATTGGCTCCCAATTTACGGAGCGCAGATTATCAATTTATGGTGTTGTTCAAGCTTTTTATTCCCGAATATTGAGAATAACTGGGGAAAACCCCAAAAAGCGGGCATGAAAAAAGCGCCCGAAGGCGCTGAACCATGGATCGGCGGAGGGCGGGGCGCCCGGGCGGGCGCCCCGCCGGCCGCCGCTCACGGGGCGGCGGGCTCGTCGTAATCGTTCAGTTTCAGGCCGGACACTCCCTTCACGGACGAGGACGGCGCCGCGGCGGGAGCCTGGGCCTCGGCCGCCGGAACCGTCGCGGGCACGGCCGCCGGCTCCGCGGCTCCCGTGGCCGAATCGGCGGGAGCCCCCGCCCGGCGCTTGCGATGGGCTTCTTCCTGCCGGGCGATCAGCGTGTCCAGCTCGGCCGCCAGCGCCACCGACTTGCCGGTGCGCGCCCAGTCCGCGGCGGTCTGGCCCTTGGTATCGCGCGTGCCCACGTCCGCGCCAGCCTTCAGCAACAGCTCCACCATGGGCTTGCGGCCCGACAACGCCGCCATCATCAGGGGCGTCTCGCCGTGGGGCGCGGGCGCGTTGGGCATGGCATGCTGCGCCAGCAGCAGGCGCGCCATCTCCACCTGCCCCTTCGAGGCGGCATAGTGCAGCGGCGTCCACCCCAGCCGATTGACCTGCGCGCCGCGCGCAATCAGTTTTTTCGCCCTTTCCGTCTGGCCCGCGATCGCCAGATACATCAGCGGCGTCTCGCCGGCGGGGTTCTCCGCGTTCACATCGGTGCGCTTGTCGGCCGCGATCACGTCGAACACTTTCCAGGCGCCGTCGGCCACCGCGCGCATCAACGCGGGCTGGCCGTTCTTGTAGCGCACGTTGGGGTCCGCCCCCTGCTTGAGCAGATCCTGGATGTCGTCCGGATAGTCGTTGGCCACATAGACCCACCAATCGGCGGGGTTGGCGGCCTGCGAGACGGGCGCGGCCAGCCCGACGGCGGCTGCCACGAGCACGCCCCGGCAACACGACAACACGGCCCTGCGGGCGGTAGCGAGACGGAAAGCCATGAGTATCCTAGAATTCACTTTAAATAAATTACTTTCGATTATTTCTTTATCTTATTGAAAAGACGGAAGAAATTATCGGTTGAAGCGCGTGCGACTTCCGCCACCGGAATGCCGCGGAGGTCCGCGATCTTCTCGGCCACGTGTATCACCTTGGACGGATCGTTCAGCTTGCCGCGGTATGGCACGGGCGCGAGGTACGGCGAATCGGTTTCGATCAACAGCCGGTCCAGCGGCACCTTCGCGGCCACTTCGTGCACCACCTGCGCGTTCTTGAACGTGACGATGCCCGACAGCGAAATATAGAAATTCTGATCCAGCGCGGCCTGCGCCACGTCCCAGTTCTCGGTGAAACAGTGCATCACGCCGCCGACCTCGGCCGCCTTCTCTTCCCGCAGCATGCGGACCGTGTCTTCGGCGGAGGCGCGCGTATGCACGATCAGCGGCAGGCCCGTGTCGCGCGCGACGCCGATATGGCGGCGGAAACGCTCCCGCTGCCAGTCCAGCGGCTCCGACAGGCGGTAGTAGTCCAGCCCGGTTTCGCCGATGGCCACGACCTTCGGATGCGCGGACAGGCGGGTCAGCTCCTGCGCCGTGGGATCAGGCGTATCTTCGTAGTCGGGGTGGACGCCCACCGAGGCCCACAGGTTCGCCTGCGGCTCGACCAGCGACATTAGCGAGGGCCATTCCGGCATGTTGACGCTGACGACCAGCGCATGCGTTACCTGGTTGGCGGCCATCCGGTCGAGAATCGCCGGCAGATCGGCGGCAAGCTCCGGGAAGTTCAAATGGCAGTGGGAATCGACGTACATATTGAATCGGGATGAAAGTGCCGCGGCGCCCTGCCCGCCTGCGGGCAGAGCGCCGTCGGATCAAGGGCTTACGCTTGGCAGGATAGCACCACGCGTTGCAGGGCAGCGTGGGCGAACAGCTTCGCATTCAGGGGGTGCGTGGCCAGCGCGCGCTGCTTGGTGAGCCAGCGCGCGGACTCGGCCACCCGCGCCGCGTTCATGCGCGCGGCGATTTGCGCGACACCGCCGGCCAGGGACGGGAAATAGCGCGCGGGCGCCCCGGCGCCGGCCAGCATCAGGTCGGTGTACAGCCGTTGCAGGGCATCGATCCATTCGCCGGCCGCGACTTTCTCCAGCGCCTCGGCCAGGGTGCCCACGTCGGGCGCCTGCCCGTTCGCGAGCGGCCCCACCAGTTGCGACAGCCAGGGCGGGCACGCGGCTTCGCCCGACTGCGCCAGACGCAGCGCGGCCAGCGGGGCCCCGCCCGCCGCCGCGAGCCATTCCCGGGCGGGCTCGACGTTCTGCTCCCGCAGCCACCGCAAGGCGGTGTCCGGATCCGGGGCGGGCAGCGGCAGACGCCGGCAGCGCGACACCAAGGTCGGCAACAGACGGTCCGGGGCATCGGCCACCAACAGGAAGACCGTGTGGGGCGGCGGTTCTTCCAGCACCTTGAGCAAAGCGTTGGACGACACCACGTTCAGGGCATGGGCCGGATATAGCAGCGCCACGCGCCAGCCGCCACGGTGCGTGGCGGTGTTGAACCAGGATTCCAGCGAACGGATCTGGTCGATGCGGATTTCCTTGGACGGCGCGCGCTTGGCCGTGCCGGACGCCGGCTCGGCATCTTCGGCGGACTCGGCGGCGTCCGCCCCCTCTTCCAGCGCCACGGCCTCCGGCCGGATGCGGCGCAGGTCGGGATGGTTGCCGCTGGCGAACCAGGCGCATGCGGCGCAGTGTCCGCAGGCCAGGCCGTTCTCGGGGGTTTCGCACAGCAGGCTTGCCGCCGCCGCGATGGCGAAATCCAGCTTGCCGATGCCGGCCAGGCCATGCACCAGCCAGGCGTGGGCGAAACGGTCGCGGTTGCCCAGCCACGCGCGCGCGGTCTCCCTCTGCCACGGAAGAAATTGCGGCGCGCCGGACGAACCGCCGGGCGCGGCCGGCTGGGCGCTCTCGGAGGAACGGGCCGCGTTCATGCGCCCTGCCCCAGGAGTTCGCGCAGCCCCGCCTCGAGCCCGGCGCGCACCTCGGCGATGGAGCGAGTGGAATCGACGATGCGGATCCGGTCCGGATTGGCGGCGGCGCGCGCATGATAGGCCGCGCGGGTGCGTTCGAAGAAGGCCGCGCCTTCGCGTTCGAAGCGGTCGGGCTCGCGCGCGTCGGCCAGCCGCGCCCTGGCCACTTCGAGCGGCACGTCGAAGAGCCAGGTGCGGTCGGGCTGGCCCGCCTGCATCCAGTCTTCCAGCACGGCGACGCGCTCGGCGCCCAGACCGCGGCCGCCGCCCTGGTAGGCGTAGGAAGCGTCGGTATAGCGGTCGCACACGACCCAGGCTCCGCGCGCCAGCGCCGGTTCGATCACTTGGCGGAGGTGTTCGCAGCGGGCCGCGAACATCAGCAGGGTTTCGGTATCCAGCCCCATCGGGTCCGTCAGCAGCAAGGCGCGCAGCTTTTCGCCCAGCGGCGTGCCGCCGGGCTCGCGGGTGGAAACCACGTCCAGGCCCCGCGCGCGCAGGAAGTCGGCGATCCAGACGGTGTGCGTGCTCTTGCCCGCGCCGTCGACGCCCTCCAGCGTAATGAAACGTCCACGCGAGGTCATTGATCTTGTCCTTGTGCTTGTGCCGGCGATGGGCCCTGCTCGTCGGCCGGCGCCGGAGGCGAGACGGGCGCCGGGGCGGGAGCCGCGGGACTGCGGCCCTGCGCCGCGCCCGAACTCTGCCCCTGCCCGAGGATGTAGCGGGATACGTTGCGATTGTGCTCGGACAGGCTGACCGAGAACTCGCTGGTGCCGTTGCCTCGGGAAACAAAGAAGAGGAACTTGTGCTGTTCCGGCTGCACCGCGGCCAGCAGCGCCGCCCTGCCGGCCGCCGCGATGGGCGTGGGAGGCAGGCCCGGCCGCGTATAGGTATTCCAGGGGGTATCCGTCTGCAGGTCGCGCTTGCGGATCCGCCCCTGATAGGCCTCGCCCATGCCGTAGATCACCGTCGGGTCCGTCTGCAACAGCATTCCGACCTTCAGGCGGTTGGTGAACACGCCGGACACGCGGCGGCGGTCCGGCCCATGGCCCGTCTCCTTTTCGATGATCGAGGCCAGCACCAGCGCTTCGTAAGGCGTGCTCACGGGCAGATCCGGCTGGCGCTTGGCCCAGGTATCGTCCAGGATGCGCTGGCCTTCCTCGTACGCGCGCCGCAACAGGTCGAAATCGGTGCTGCCCGGCGTGAAGATGTACGTATCGGGAAAGAACAGCCCTTCGGGATGCTTGATGCTGGAGCCCAGGCGCTCCATGAGTTCCTCGTCCGTGACGTCACCCAGCGTCTGCTTGACGTCGGGATTGGCGCGCAGCGCCTGGCGGATCTGCCGGTAGGTCCAGCCCTCCAGGAAGGTGATCTGCCGCTGCGTCATGTCGCCGCGGGCCAGCCGCTCCAGCAGACGCCAGGGCGTATCCCCATTGATCGCCTGGTAACCGCCGGCCTTCATCTGCTTGTCCAGCTCGGACAACCGCGCCATCCACACGAAACCAGGCTCCCACACCGGCACGCCGGCCTCGTTCAGCACGCGCGCGACCGTGCGCGGGCTGCTGCCCGGCTCCACCACGAAATCGATCTTGTCGGCCGACAGCTGCATGGGCCTGTGCATCCAGTGCCAGGCGGCGCCCACGGCCGCGGCGGCAGCCAGCACGATGAGCAGGACAAACCACAAGACGTAAAAACTGAGTCGCTTCTTCATAAGTGGTGGAAGTTTAATTGATCGCGCGGGCCTGTCGCGCCAAAAGAGGGGTCGGAGCGCGCCGAGCGCCCCTTTGCCCGGCGGGGGCATGGCCCTGCGCGCAGGGGAACGCGGCTATCATCTGCACTTTGATGACGCGATAACACCGCCGCCATGCATGCTTTCCATTCTTCGATCCCCGCGCGCGCCGATGGTTGCGCGCAATGCGCTCCGCTGGACGATTTTCTGGTCTTCGCCGCTTCCGGCGCCGATGCCCTGACCTTCCTGCATGGCCAGCTGACGCAGGACGTCACCGGCCTGCCCGTCGACGCCGCCCGGCTGGCCGGCTACTGCACGGCCAAGGGCCGCCTGCTGGCCACTCTCGTGATGTGGCGCGCGGCGCCGGCAGATGCGGACGACGCGCCCCGCCTCTATGGCCTGGTCCGCCAGGACCTGGCCCAGGCCCTGATCAAGCGCCTGTCGATGTTCGTGCTGCGCGCCAAGGTCAAGCTGGCGGCCACGCCGCTGCACGTGGCCGGCGTGCTGGCCACCGCCGAACAGGCCGCCGCGCTGGACGCCGCGGCCGGCCCCCTGCCTCGCAAGCCTTGGCAACGCGCCGACCTGCCTTCGGGCAGCTGGATCGCCGCGCCGTCCGCCGATGCGCGCCTGCGCTGGTGGTGGATCGCCTCGGACGCACAGCTGGAAAACGCGGCCCCGCTGGCCGGCGCGCTCGGGCTCGCGCCCGCCGCGCAATGGCATGCCGCCGATCTGGCCGCGGGCATTCCGTGGATCACCACGGCCACCCAGGACGTCTTCATCCCTCAAACGGTCAACCTGGACCTGATCGAGGGCGTCAGTTTCACCAAGGGCTGTTACCCCGGCCAGGAAGTCGTGGCGCGCAGCCACTACCGCGGCACCGTGAAACGGCGCATGGCGTACGGCACCATCGCCGACGCGGCCACCGAGGGCGCGCCCCTGGCCGGCGTCGACGTGTACGATGCCTCGCAGCCCGGCGAGCCCACCGGCCGCATCGTGGATGCCGCCAGCGAACAAGGCGTGGTGTCGGTGCTGTTCGAAACCGCGTTGGCCGCGCTGCCGGAAGGCGACCTGCGGCTGGGCGCCGCCGACGGGCCGCGCATTTCGGCCGCCCCGCTGCCCTACTCCATCACGCCCTGAACTTGCCTGCGGCTCCTGCACGCGGCCGCGTGCAGGCCGGCTCATCCTAGACCGCCACCCCGAACAGCGCGCCCACGGCGGTGGTCGCCGCCATCGCCAGGGCGCCCAGGATTGTCACGCGCAGCGCGGCGGGCCCCTTGGGCGCGCCGCCGGCCCCCGCGGCCAGGGCGCCCAGCCCGGCCAGACAGACCACCGACGCGCCGATGACCCAGCCGATCAGTTGCGGCACGGGCGCCAGCGCGGCCACCAGCAGCGGCAGCGCCGCGCCGCCTGCGAACGATGCGGCCGACGCCACCGCGGCCTGCACCGGCCGCGCGCGGTTGTGTATGGAAATGCCCAGCTCATCGCGGGCATGCGCATCGAGCGCATCGTGGCTGGTCAACTGGCTCGCCACCTGCGTCGCCAGGTCCCGAGTGAGGCCCCGCCCCACGTAGATATCGATCAGTTCGGCCAGTTCCTCGGTGGAATTGCGCTTCAGCGACCGCTGCTCCAGCCGCAGGTCCGCGGCCTCGGTATCGGCCTGCGACCGCACCGACACGTACTCCCCGGCCGCCATCGACAGCGCCCCGGCCACCAGCCCCGCCAGCCCCGAGGTAAGGATGGCGCCATGCGTGGCCTGCGCGGCCGCGACGCCGGTGATCAGGCTGGCCGTCGATACGATGCCGTCGTTTGCGCCGAGCACGGCCGCGCGCAGCCAGTTGCTGCGGAAAATCCGATGATGTTCTCTAGGAGGCATTGCCAGCTACCCATGCTACGCGCGACAAACCGCGCGGCGGGCCCGCCCCGGTGGACGGACCCGCCGCGCGGCGGGGTTCAGCGCGGCGTCACGCGCACCGCGGTAAGCAAGCCTATCACGCAAAGGGTGGCCTGCTCTCCTTCATAGGCGTGCACCTCGACCTGGCAGATCGACAGGCGCTTGCCGGGCTTGACCACGCGGCCGCTGGCGACGTAGCGCTCGCCCTTGGCGGGCGCCAGGAAATTCATCTTGAATTCCGAGGTCAGCACGTCCTCGCCCGGCTCGAACAGCGTGTAGGCGGCATAGCCGCCCGCGCTGTCCGCGATGGTGGTGGAAATGCCGGCATGCAGGAAGCCGTTCTGCTGACAGAGGTCGGCGCGGTACGGCAGGACGATGTCCACCCGCCCCGGCTCCACCACGTCCAGCCCCGCCCCCAGCAGGGCCATGATGCTTTGCCGGTCGAAACTGCTCTTGACCCGCGAGGCCGCGTCCTCCGATGCCAGGATGGGCGCCATGTCAGTCCTGCTCGCGCTTGACGAGGTTGACGATGCTGGAAAAATCCAGCCTGCCCGACCCGCCCGCGCTATGCAGGGAATAGAGGTTGCGCGCCAGCTCGCCCAGCGGGATCGAGGCCCGGGCCGACAGCGCCGCTTCGGCCGCCAGGCCCAGGTCCTTGAGCATCAGATCCACGCCGAAGCCGCCCGCGTAGCCCTTGGACGCCGGCGCATGGTCCATCACGCCGGGCCAGGGGTTGTAGAGCTCGGTCGCCCAGTTGCGGCCGGAACTCTTGGCGATGATGTCCGACAGCACCTTGGGATCCAGGCCGTTGGCCACGCCCAGCGCCAAAGCCTCGGACGTGCCGGCCATCAGAATGCCCAACAGCATGTTGTTGCAGATCTTGGCGACTTGGCCGGCGCCCGCCGGGCCGGCGTGGAAGATGTTCTTGCCCATTTTTTCCAACACCGGGCGGGCGCGTTCCAGCGCCGCGGCCTGGCCGCCGACAATGAACGTCAGCGTGCCGGCGGCCGCCCCGCCCGTGCCGCCCGAGACGGGCGCGTCGATCATGGCGATGCCCCGCGACTCGGCGGCCTGGGCCACCTTGCGCGCCGAATCCGGCGCGATGGTGCTGCATTCGATGACCAGCGCGGAGGACGGGATCTTGCCCAGCAGGTCTTCGCCCAGGTACAGCCCTTCGACGTGCTTGCTGGCCGGAAGCATGGAAATCACCACCTCGGCGCCCTTGACCGCCTCGGCGGCGGAGGCGGCGGCCTTGGCGCCAGCGTCGGTCAGCCCTTTCACGGCCGCCGGCACGAGGTCGAAGACCGTTAGGCTATGGCCGGCCTTGACCAGGTTCAATGCCATGGGCGCGCCCATGTTGCCCAATCCGATAAACGCGATACTGCTCATGATGTCTTGTCTCCTGTTGCCAATGCTGTAGGTATGGAATCATCGTGTACTGCGTAATGGGCGCCGGCGCCGCCCCGGACGGGCTAACGCCCTTCCTTGCCCAGGTCCGCGAGCGGATGGGGCTCGCCTTCGGGCCAGGGTTCGTCGAAGAACTTCTGCACCCAGGCGTCGGTGGCCATGTCCATCACCGCGGGATTCCAGCGCGGCTTTTTGTCCTTGTCGATCAGCAGCGCGCGGATGCCCTCCGCGAAATCGCCATGCGCGGTGCAGGCCAGCGCCGCGATGTATTCGGCGCGGAACACGTCGTCCAGCGAACGCAGGCGCATGCGCTGCTGCAGCGCGAACGACAGCCGCACCGAACCCGGCGAGCCCGCCAGCATCGTCGACGCCGCGCGCGCCAGCCAGGGATCCTCGTGGTCTTTCAACGCGGCCAGCTCTTCGTAGATGTCGTCCAGCCGGTTGCCGCTGCACAGGCTGTTGATCAGGAAGGAGTGCTGGCGCAGGTTGCCGCCTTCGAGCGGGGTCTGCGGTTCCAGCGCCGCCAGCGCGCGGCGCAGCAGGCCGTCGTTGATCGAGCGCGGGGGGATGGCGTCTTCGGACGCGCCGGCCGCCTGGCCGGCCCAGGGCTGCTCCTCAAGCGAGGCGAGCAGCTTGGGCCAGTCCGCGTGATTCAGGCGGAAATCCGCCAGGCCCGCGAAAAAGGCGTCGGCCGTGTTCATGTGGGCGCCGGTCAGCGCCAGGAACAGTCCGATCCGGCCCGGCATGCGGTTGAGCAGCCAGCTGCCCCCGACGTCGGGAAACAGGCCGATCGTGACCTCGGGCATTGCCAGCCGCGAAGACTCGCTGACCACCCGGTGGCTGGCGCCCATCATCAGGCCGATCCCGCCGCCCATGACGATGCCATGGCCCCAGCACAGCACGGGCTTGGGATAGCTGTGGATGCGGTAGTCCAGCCGGTATTCGTGCTCGAAGAAGCGCCGCGCGTAGGCATTGCTCCAGCCGGGCTTGCCCGCGTTCTCGCGCATGCTGCGATAGAGCCCGTGCAGATCGCCGCCGGCGCAGAACGCCTTCTCGCCCGCGCCCTGCAGGACCACCAGGGCCACGCCCGGGTCGTTCGCCCAGGTATCCAGCTGCGCGGCCAGCAAGTCCACCATGTCCAGCGACAGGCCATTGAGGGTCTGCGGCGAATTCAGCGTCGCGATCCCGAAGCGCATTCCATTGGCAGCGGTTTTTTCTTCGAACAGCACCGGTGCGTTCATCTTATGTCGGCTCCTTTTTCCAACAATTGGCGGGAAATGATCACTCGCATGATCTCGTTGGTTCCCTCCAGAATCTGATGAACGCGAGTATCGCGCACCAGACGCTCCAAGGGATAGTCCCGCAAGTACCCATAGCCGCCGTGGATCTGCTGCGCGTCCAGGCAAATCTGGAAACCCATGTCGGTGGCGAAGCGCTTCGCCATCGCGCAGTAGGTCGCCGCGTCTGGCGCGCCCGCGTCCAGCTTGCACGCCGCCAGGCGCACCATCTGGCGAGCCGCCACCAGATGCGTGGCCATGTCGGCCAGCTTGAATTGCAGCGCCTGGAATTCAGCCAGACGCCGGTTGAACTGCCTGCGTTCGTCCATGTAGCGCCGGGCGGCGTCCAGCGCGCCCTGCGCCGCGCCCACCGAGCAGGTGCCGATATTGATGCGGCCGCCGTCCAGGCCCTTCATCGCGATCTTGAAGCCTTCGCCTTCCTTGCCCAGCATGTTGGCGGCCGGCACGCGGACGTTTTCGAACGTGATGGGACGGGTGGACTGGCTGTTCCAGCCCATTTTCTCTTCCTTGCGCCCGTAGCCGATTCCTTCACTGTCCGCGGGAATGGCGAACGCGCTGATGCCGCTGGCGCCCTCGCCTCCCGTGCGCGCCATGACCACCAGCAGGTCAGTGTCGCCGCCGCCCGAGATGAACGCCTTGGCGCCGTTCACGATGTAGTCATCGCCGTCGCGCTGCGCGCGCGTGGACAGGGAGGCGGCGTCGGAGCCCGCGCCGGGCTCGGTCAGGCAGTACGAGGCGAGCTTCTGGCCGCTGGCCAGCAAAGGTCCCCAGGCCTCGCGCAGCCCCGGCTGCCCCCACTTGCCCACCATCCAGGTCGCCATGTTGTGAATCGTCAGGAAGGCCGTGGTGGAGGGATCGACGGCCGCCATCTCCTCGAACACCAGGGTGGCGTCCAGGCGCGGCAGGCCCAAGCCGCCGATGTCCTCGCTGGCGTAGATGGCGCAGAAGCCCATCTCGCCCGCGCGGGCGAAGGCCTCGCGCGGGAAGATGCCTTCCGCGTCCCAGTGCGCGGCGTGGGGAGCGAGCTCGCCCTCCGCGTAGTCGCGCGCGGCCTGCGCGAAAGCGCGCTGTTCGTCGGTCAGTTCCAAGTCCACAGCCTGTCTCCTGTTGTAGTCGGTATTGTCTGTTGGCGTTGCTGCCGTCTCGTGAACGCCAGCATGCCGATTTTGGCATGACGTTGACGTAAACGTAAATGCGTAACGACGTTTATGTTACGCCCGAAGCGCCGGCACGATTTGTCTTACCCGCGACAATGTTTCCCCGGGTTTCCACCGGGGCTGGCCGCCTACAGCAGGCCGGCCGGGCGGATGCGCCCGTTCCTGGCCGTCTTGGCGCGGCGGTGCTCCGCGCGGCGGCGGCGCGATTCCTTGGGGTCGAACGTCAGGCCCCGGTAGACCTCCACGCGATCCCCGTCGGCCAGCACGGCCTCGGGTTCGGTGGCGCGTCCGAAAATGCCCACGCCGCGCTCCCAGGGGCGCACCACCGGGAAGGCATCGCCAAAGCCGCTGGCCGCCAGCGCGTCCGCCACGGTGGCGCCCTCGGGCAGGCGCAGCTCGCGCATCCAGACGTGGCCGGGCAAGGCGTAGCAGACGCTTACGCTCAACTGCCGCGCCGGGGACGGCTCATTCGCCATACTTGGCCTGCGCGCGCTTGGTGAAGGAATCGATGAAACTGGTGGCGATGCGGTTGAACACCGGCCCCACCACCATCTCGAGCGCCCGGTTGGAAAACGCGTATTCCATGGTGAAGAGCACTTTGCAGGCGTCTTCGGCAAGCGCCTGGAACTCCCAATGCCCGACCAGGCTGGAGAACGGGCCGTCGACCAGTTCCAGGTCGATCCGGTCGGGATAGGCATGGGTATTGCGCGTGGTGAAGCGCTGCTTCATCCCCGCGAAACTGATCAGGATGGAAGCCTGCATGCCGTGCTCGTCCCGGGTCTGCACCTCGGCGCCGCCGCACCACGGCATGAACTCGGGGTACTTCTCCACGTCGGCGACCAGATCGAACATCTGGGCGGCGCTGTACGGCACCAGGACGGATCGTTGTACTTTGTGCATCGACTATCGCAAATGGCTAGAATGGCACGATTTTACCGGCACAACACGACCTGGGGCCAGAATACGCCCAGCCACCGCGCGCGGCCCCCAGGCACAAGGGCTTTATGAGCATTATCGACAACCGCAAGGCCACGCACGACTATTTCATCGAAGACCGCTACGAGGCCGGCCTTGTTCTGCAAGGCTGGGAAGTCAAGGCGATCCGCGATGGCCGCGTGCAGCTCAAGGAAAGCTACGTCATCGTGCGCGATGGCGAGCTCTACCTGCTGGGCATGCACGTCAGCCCCCTGCCCACGGCCTCCACCCACATCCACCCCGACGCCATGCGCACGCGCAAGCTGCTGCTCAAGGCCGAGGAAATCAGCAAGCTCATCGGCAAGGTCGAGCAGCGCGGCTACACGCTGGTGCCGCTCAATCTGCACTACAAGAACGGGCGCATCAAGCTGGATTTCGCGCTGGGCCGCGGCAAGAAGCTGTACGACAAGCGCGACACCGCCCGCGAAAAGGACTGGCAGCGCGAGAAAGAGCGCATGATGAAGCACGACACCCGCGCCCCCCGCAAGGGCAAGGACGACTGATTCACGCGGCCACGGGCTGCGGCTGGCGCTCCAGGTCCGTTCCCGGCCCTGCGATCCCGTTGCGCCCCGCCGCCTTCGCCGCATAGAGCTTGCGGTCCGCCCGCTCGAAGAACGCCTGCAGGTTCTCTCCAGGCACCCAATCCGTCACCCCCGCGCTGAACGTGTACGAAATGGTGCTGCCGCCGTGCGAGCACGGCGTGCGCCGCACCGAGTCCAGCAGACGGTCCGCCACCTCCATCACCGCGTCGCTGCGCAGGTCCGGGAACAGCACGGCGAACTCCTCTCCGCCCACGCGGCCCACGTGGTCGCCCGTGCGCAGCGTGGCGGTCGCCAGCAGGCCGAAATGGCGCAGCACGGCGTCTCCGGCCGCATGGCCGTGGGTATCGTTGATGCGCTTGAAATGGTCGATGTCCAGCAGCAGCATCGCCAGCGGGCGCCGCGTGCGCAGCGCCTGGGCGCAATAGCGCTCGGCCTGCAGCCACCAGGCCTTGCGCGACATCAGGCCTGTCAGGAAGTCCGTGTTCGCCTCCTGCTCGCGGTCCGCGAGCATCCGGTCGTGGATGATCATGATGGTGCCCAGGGTCAGGCATGGCATGGTCAGCACGCCCAGCGTCATGAACGCGATATTCCAGGCGGTGGGCAGCAACAGCGCCTGCGGCTCGGCGATGCCGAGCAGATAGACCACGGCCCGCGCGGCGCACACCGAGGCTGACACGAACGCCACCACGCGGACGAAATGGTAGCTGTAGCGCGACCGGTTCATCGGCATGCCATGCCCCACGGTGACGCCCACGGCCAGCATGAAGCCGGTCATGAGCGCCGACATGGCCACCATGCGCGTCTCGACCCGCGGCTCGATGTACGTGTAGGCGGCCAGCACCAGCAGGGCCGCCCCCGAGGCCAGCGCCATGAGATGCCTGGGCACGGGGCGGCCGACCAGCCTGCACAGGCCCGCATAGTACGCGCACAGGGCCAGGGCAACGGCCGTATTGGCCAGGATCACCGACAGGAACAGAGGCGCGTCGGTGGCCTGGAACGCGAAGGCGCCAAATGCCAGCAGCGTCAGCAGATTGGCGCTTATCGCCTCTTTGATGCCCGCCATGCCGCTGCGGGCCAGCGATCCGAGCACGCACAGCGCCAACACTCCCGCCAGCGCTGCCACCAAAAGCAAGTTAACGGGAGCGATCATCTTGCGGGCGCCGGCGGGCGCGGTTGTCAGCTGTTCCGGGTGGACTTCACGATGGTCATGGCGGAGGCGATCATACCGCCCACGTCGGACAGGTTGGCCGGCAGGATCAGCGTATTGCCTTCCTTGGCCACGTTGCCGAAAGCCTCGACGTAGCGCTCGGCCACCTTGAGGTTCACGGCTTCCATGCCGCCCGGCTGGCGCACCGCGTCCGCGACCTGCGTGATGGCCTTGGCGGTGGCCTCGGCGATCGCGAGCACGGCCGCGGCCTCGCCCTGGGCCTGGTTGATCTGCGCCTGCTTCTCGCCCTCCGAACGGGCGATCGCGGCTTCGCGCTCGCCGGTGGCGATGTTGATCTGTTCCTGGCGCCGCCCTTCCGACGCGGCGATCAGGGCGCGCTTTTCCCGTTCGGCGGTGATCTGCGCCTGCATCGAACGCAGGATCTCATTGGGCGGGGTCAGGTCCTTGATCTCGTAGCGCAGGACCTTCACGCCCCAATTCAGCGCGGCCTCGTCCAGCGACGAAACGATGTTGCTGTTGATGGAGTCGCGCTCTTCGAAGGTACGGTCCAGTTCCATCTTGCCGATGACGGAGCGCAGCGTGGTCTGGGCGAGCTGCGTGATGGCCGAGATGTAGTTCGACGACCCGTAGGACGCGCGCATCGGGTCCGTCACCTGGAAGTACAGCACGCCGTCGACTTGCAGTTGCGTGTTGTCGCGCGTGATGCAGACCTGGCTGGGCACGTCCAGCGGGATTTCCTTGAGCGAATGCTTGTACGAAACGCGCTCGATGAACGGGATGACAAAGCCCGCGCCCGGAGACAGGACCCGGTCGAATTTGCCCAGGCGTTCGACCACCCAGGCGTGCTGCTGGGGCACGATGGCGATCGCCTTGATGACGATCAGTATCGCCAGCGCGACGACGACAAGCAGGACGATGGTGGAAGTATCTATCATCATTCGGAGCCTCTTCTTCTGGTAAGTACGTTCGCAGGGCCCGCCTGGGCGGCATGGGCGCCTGCCGCCGGCCTCGCCCGCGGCGGGCCGGCCCTGCTCATGCCGAGCCGGGCGTGCCCTTTGGGGTCAGCACCAGGATCGAGCCGCGCATTTCGGTAATGATCTGTTCGCCGGCCAGCGGCGCTTGCCCGCGGGCCAGCTCGGCCTGCCAGTGCGCTCCGCGGTACCACACGCGCGCCGTGCCGTTTTCGGACCAGGCCTCGACCGAGACGGTCTGGCCGATGTCCAGGTTGACGTCGGCGTTGCGGGCCGAATCGACTTCGCGCTTCTTCAGGACGCGGGTCTTGCGCAGGACCAGCAGACCCAGCAGCAGCACCACGCCGCAGGCCACGAGCTGCCATTCGAGGCCCGCGCCGAACCAGGCGGCCACGCCGCCGGCCGCCAGCCCCAGGGCCACCAGCAGCAAATAGAACGTTCCCGTCGCCAATTCGCCGATCAGGGCCAGCGCGGCCAGTCCCAGCCATATCCACATAGTTGTCGTTCGCCCGTAAGGATGAGTCCCTGTGCCGGATTGTACGTATTTCCGGGACGCAACGGTGAAGACGCCGCGCTTCAAGGACAATGGCGCTGGATTATGATGTGTGCTTGCGGCGCCGTTCCTCCAGGTCCCGGCGCCCGCGCCTCTTACGCAAAGCCCCCCCAATGACCGCAATACCTTCCGCCCTTCCCGTCCTGATCCTGCATACCGGCGACCCGGACGATACGCTCAAAAGCCAGTTCGGCGGCTATGCCGACCAACTCGCTCAGGCCGCGGGCCTCGCGCCCGACGACATGGAAATCGTGGCGGTGCACGCGGGCCAGAGGCCGCGCCCGCCCTCCAGCTACCGCGCGGCGCTGATCACCGGCTCGCCCGCCATGGTGACCGACAAGGAGCCCTGGAGCGAAGACACGGCCGCCTGGCTGCGCGAGGCCGCCGCCGCCGGACTGCCCATGTTCGGCGTCTGCTACGGCCACCAGTTGCTGGCTCACGCCCTGGGCGGCAAGGTGGGCTACAACCCGGCGGGCCGCGAAGTCGGCACCCAAACGGTGGAGCTGCTGCCGCCCGCCACCGGCGACAAGCTGCTGGAGGGTCTTCCGCCCACCTTCCCGGCCCAGATGCTGCATGCGCAGACCGTGCTGCAGGCGCCGCCCGGCTCCGCCGTGCTGGCGCGCTCGGACCTGGACGGGCACCAGATGATCCGGATCGGCCGCAACGTGTTCTCCACCCAGTTCCATCCGGAGTTCGGCCCCGACTTCATCCTCGCCCACCTGGAACGCTACGGGCGCCGGTACGCCGCCGAAAACCTGGACGTGCCGGGCCTGTCCGCGAATGTGCGCGCCACCCCGGTGGCGGGCAGCCTGCTGCGCCGCTTCCTGGACGCCTACGCGCCCGCCTAGGGCGCGGGCCCGCGCAACAACCGGAGTGCGGCGCGCGGCAAGCCTTGAGACGATGCAGTCAAGCGCACCGCCTGCGCACTGTCAGGAGTCCCTTATGAATCACGCCGCCGCCTCTTTGAGCAAACAGCACGCCGCCGCCGTCGAGCGCGCCTGCCGCGCGCTGGAATCCGAGCAGCCGCCGGACCTGGCCACCCTGGCCGAGCAGGCCGGCATGAGCCGCTTCCATTTCCACCGCGTGTTCAAGGCGGCCACGGGCATCACCCCCAAGGCCTACGCCACCGCCTTGCGCGCCAACCGCGCCCGGCAGCAGCTCGGGCAAAGCGCCAGCGTGACCGACGCCATGTACGACGCCGGCTTCAATTCCAGCGGGCGCTTCTACGAAGCCGCGCCCGCCATCCTGGGCATGACGCCCACCGCCTTTCGCAAGAACGGCGCGGGCGTGGATATCCGTTTCGCGGTCGCCCAATGCTCCCTGGGCGCGCTGCTGGTGGCCGCCAGCGACACGGGCATCTGCGAGATCGCCTTGCACGAAGATCCGGAACAGCTCGTCCGGGATCTGCAGGACCGCTTCAAGGCAGCGCGGCTGATCGGGGCCGACGCGCGCTTCGAAAGCTGGGTGGCGGCCGTCGTGGGATTCGTCGAAGACCCGTCGCGAGGCCTGGACCTGCCCCTGGACGTGCGCGGCACCGCCTTCCAGCGCCGGGTCTGGGAAGCGCTGCGCGAAATTCCGGTGGGCGAGACGGCCACCTATGCCGACATCGCCGAACGCATCGGCTCGCCCCGCGCCGTGCGCGCCGTGGCCCGCGCCTGCGCCACCAACAATATCGCCCTGGCCATCCCCTGCCACCGGGTGGTGCGCACCGACGGCTCGCTGGCCGGCTACCGCTGGGGGATAGACCGCAAGCGGGAACTGATCGCGCGGGAGGCCCTGGCGGCCTAGAAGGCTGCGCCCGCTTGCCGCCCGGCGACAAAAAAACCGCGCCCTCCCGGGCGCGGTTTTTTCACATCGGGAATCCGATCAGTTCTTGGCCAGGCGCTGCCACGTATCGACAACGGTGTCCGGGTTGAGCGACATCGACAGGATGCCCTCGTCCTTCAGCCATTGCGCGAAGTCGGGGTGGTCGCTGGGGCCTTGGCCGCAGATGCCCACGTACTTGTTGGCGGCCAGGCAAGCCTTGATCGCGCGGCGCAGCATGAACTTCACGGCTTCGTCGCGTTCGTCGAAGTCGGCGGCCAGGAGCTCCATGCCCGAATCGCGGTCCAGGCCCAGCGTCAGCTGGGTCATGTCGTTCGAGCCGATGGAGAAGCCGTCGAAATACTGCAGGAACTCGTCGGCCAGGATGGCGTTGGACGGCACTTCGCACATCATGATGAGCTTCAGGCCGTTTTCACCGCGGGCGAGACCGTGCTTGGCCAGCAGGTTGACCACCCGCTCGGCCTGGCCCAGCGTGCGCACGAACGGCACCATGATTTCGACGTTGGTCAGGCCCATCTCGTCGCGCACTTTCTTCAGCGCTTCGCATTCCATGCGGAAGCACTCGGCGAAGTCCTCGGCGATATAGCGCGACGCGCCGCGGAAGCCCAGCATGGGGTTCTCTTCCTCGGGCTCGTAGCGCGAACCGCCGACCAGCTTGCGGTACTCGTTCGACTTGAAGTCCGACATGCGCACGATCACGGGCTTCGGATAGAAGGCGGCGGCAATCGTGGCCACGCCTTCGGCCATCTTCTCGACGAAGAAGGCGCGCGGGCTGGCATGGCCGCGGGCGGCCGATTCCACGGCCTTCTTCAGTTCGCCGTCCACGTTCGGGTAGTCCAGCACCGCCTTCGGGTGGATGCCGATGTTGTTGTTGATGATGAATTCCAGGCGCGCCAGGCCGACGCCGCCGTTGGGGATCTGGGCGAAGTCGAAGGCCAGTTGCGGATTGCCCACGTTCATCATGATCTTCAGATCGATGGCGGGCATGTCGCCGCGGCGCACTTCCTCCACCTCGGTCTCGATCAGGCCGTCATAGATGCGGCCTTCGTCGCCTTCCGCGCAGGACACGGTCACGGCCTGGCCTTCCTTCAGCACGTCGGTGGCATTGCCGCAGCCCACGACGGCCGGGATGCCCAGCTCGCGCGCGATGATGGCCGCGTGGCAGGTACGGCCGCCGCGGTTCGTCACGATCGCGGAGGCGCGTTTCATCACGGGTTCCCAGTTGGGATCCGTCATGTCGGTGACCAGCACGTCGCCCGGCTGGACCTTGTCCATGTCGGAGATGTCGCCGACCACGCGCACGGGGCCCGAACCGATCTTCTGGCCGATCGCGCGGCCGGTGATCAGGACCTGGCCGGTGGCCTTCAGGCGGTAGCGCTGCTGGACGTCGGCGGCGCCCTGCTGCGACTTCACCGTTTCCGGACGCGCCTGCAGGATGTAGATCTTGCCGTCCACGCCATCACGGCCCCACTCGATGTCCATGGGACGGCCGTAGTGCTTTTCGATGATGACGGCGTAGCGGGCCAGTTCGTTGACCTCGTCGTCGGTCAGCGAATAGCGGTTGCGCTCGGATACGGGCACGTCCACGGTGCGCACGGCGCGGCCTTCCGGACGCTCCGGGTCGAATTCCATTTTGATCAGCTTGGAGCCGATGCGGCGGCCCACGATCGGGAAATGTCCCTGGGCCAGCGTGGGCTTGAAGACGTAGAACTCGTCGGGATTGACGGCGCCCTGCACCACGGTTTCGCCCAGGCCGTACGACGAAGTGATGAACACCACGTCCTGGAAGCCCGATTCGGTGTCGATGGTGAACATGACGCCGGCGCTGCCCTTGTCGGAACGCACCATGCGCTGGATGCCGGCCGACAAGGCGACGTCGGCGTGGGCGTAGCCCTTGTGCACGCGGTAGGAAATGGCGCGGTCGTTGTACAGCGAAGCGAACACGTGGCGGATCTTGTCCAGCACGTCGTCGATGCCAACAACGTTCAGGAAGGTTTCCTGCTGGCCGGCGAACGAGGCGTCGGGGAGGTCTTCCGCGGTTGCGGACGAGCGCACGGCGAACGAGCCCTTGCCGTCGGCGTCGAGCTTGGCGAAGGCGTCGCGGATCTGCTTTTCGAATTCGGCCGAGAACGGCGCCTCGACGATCCATTGGCGGATCTGCGCGCCGGCGTTGGCCAGCTCGCGGACGTCTTCGGGGTTCAGCGTGCTCAAGCGCTCAGCGATGCGCTTGTCCAGGCCGGAGGCCTTGAGGAAGTCGCGGAAGGCATCCGCGGTCGTGGCGAAGCCGCCCGGCACGCGGACGCCCGCGCCAGACAGCTGACTGATCATTTCGCCTAGTGATGCGTTCTTGCCTCCTACCGAGTCCACGTCCGTCATGCGGAGCTGCTCGAACAAAACAACATACGACATTGAAGTCACCTTTTACAATGGAATGAAAGCGAGTTTGGTCAATGCGTCAGGAAGCTGGATCACAGCCCCAACTCTACGCGCTGACCAAACTGGCCTTGGACCGCCCTTGGGGTGACTTATAGGGGCCTGATTGTACTCGGTCGAGTACGTCCGGCCATCCGCCTGGTTGGAATTTTTTACACATGACATCTACCCCGATCGTACGCACGGTATACATCGTTTCCGACAGTACCGGCATCACCGCAGAAACCTTCAGCCAGTCAGTCCTTTCGCAGTTCGAGGGCGTCGATTTCAAGCCGGTTCGGCTGCCTTTCGTCGACACGCTGGAAAAAGCGGCCGAAGTCGCCATGCGGATCGACCGCAGCGCCCAGGAGGCCGGCGTTCCGCCCATCGTTTTCAGCACCCTGGTCAACCCCGACATGCTGGCCCGTGTTCGTCAGGCGAACGGGATTTTCCTCGACCTGTTCGGCACCTTCGTCAGCCACATCGAGCAGGCGCTGGGGTTGAAGTCCAGCCATTCCATCGGCCGCTCGCACATGCAGGCCAATTCAGAAAAGTACCGCAATCGGATCGACGCGATCAACTTCAGCCTGGCGCACGACGACGGCCAGTTCGTGAACCAGCTGGACCAGGCGGACGTGATCCTGGTGGGCGTGTCCCGTTGCGGCAAGACGCCCACTAGCCTGTACCTGGCCATGCAATACGCCATCAAGGCGGCCAATTTCCCGCTGACGCCGGACGACTTCGAGCGCGGCACCCTGCCCTCGACCATCGCCCCGCACCGCGGCAAGCTCTTCGGCCTCTCGATCCAGCCCGAACGCCTGGCCGAGGTCCGCAACGAACGCCGCCCCAACAGCCGCTATGCCAAGCTGGAGCAGTGCCGCTACGAAGTCGCCGAGGCCGAGCGCATGATGCGCCGCGAAGGCATTTCGTGGCTGTCGAGCACCACGAAATCGATCGAAGAGATCGCGACCACGGTGCTGCAGGAAGTTGGCCTGGACAGGGGCTGAAAACGGCAAGGGCGCGCCCCGGGCGCCCATGGCCGCGGTGGAGTCGCGCAACGCGGGCGCGGCCGCCGCCATCTGCCCGGTCCAACAGCGCCGTCAGGCATTGTTCGCAAAATAGGACTGATACGGCTCCATTTAGCCGCTATTCCGCCGATTGTAGGCCCCGTCCCCTCTTTATACTGCACCGTTTGCATGTGGCGCCCGCCCCAAGTCGCCGGCGCCCGGCGCCCTTCGAGCGAGGACAAGGCATGAAGAGCTGGATCAAATTGGGTATGGCCGCGCTGGGCGCGGCGCTGTTGCTGTCAGGCTGCGCCGGGCCCCGCTACGCTGACGTGGCGCAGCGCATCCCCCCGATCGAGCCCGCCGAAGGGCGCATCTACTTCTACCAGCCCGTGACATCGAGCGGCGAAAAGATCGCGCAGCCCGCCATTCTGGTCGACGGCCGCAAGGTCGGCCGCTCCAAGCCGGGACGCTTCTTCTTCGTGGACCGCGCGGCGGGCGACCTCGAAGTCCTCACCGCGACCGATCGCAAGGAACGCAAGAACGCGCTTCGCGTGCCCTTGGCGGTGGGGCAGACCCAGTACGTACGGGTGGATATTTCGGGCGGCAAGCAGGTCTTGAGGCTGGAGGAATCCGCGGACACGGCCCAGGAGGCCCTGCGGGACCTGCGGTACTGGGGCGCTGGCCGGCGCGAAAGAGAGCCGTTGCGCTACTGATCGCTAAATACGTTTTGTAAATATTTGATTCATTTATATACTTACAGGCTTTAGCGATGCACGGGCACGGCAAGCCGGGGCCGATTCTGGAGACGAACACATGAAGAGCGGTTGGAAGATGGCGGCCGCCGCGGCGCTAGGCGCCGTGCTGCTGGCAGGTTGCGGCGGACCCCGCTACAAGGACGTCGCGAGCTCGATTCCCATCATGGTGCCGGACACCGGGCGCATCTATTTCTACCAGCCGCCGGCCCCGACCGGCGTGGTGTCCGACCAGCCCTACCTGCGGGTCAACGACGTGAAGGTCGGACGCTCCAAGCCGGGCAGTTTTTTCTACGTGAACCGTCCCGCCGGCAACTACGAGGTGGATACCCTGCGCGGCGGCGAGCACGTGTCGTTCACCCTGGCGCCAGGCCAGACGCGGTATGTGCGGCTGAGCATCCAGGGCGTGAGCGGCAATTCGTCCAGCGTGGGCCGGCAGGAAATGCGGCTTGAAGAGTCCGAGGAAGTCGCCACGCGGGAAATGGGGCCGCTGAAGTACTGGGGAGCGGGTTCGCGCGAACGCGTGAAGCTGCGCCGCTGAACCCGGCGGCGCAGCGTCACCCCGCTGCCGGCTACAGCCCGGGCACTTGCTCGGGCGTCGCGGCGCCCCAATAACGCAGCTGGCGCATTTCATTCTCGGCCAGCTCGGGCGGGTCGACCAATTGCATCGACAACTGGCCCACGGCGCTGGTGCTGCCCAGCGATTCCGCCATGATGCGCACATAGCGCGTCTGGCCCGCATCCAGCATGAAGCTCACGCCGTCGCCGGTCCAGTACAGGTTGGTGATGACATAGCTGCCCGCGGGGCGGTCCACGAAGAAGAAGCTGCCAGGCTTGTTGCGGCCCACGACTTCCTTGTTGACACGCAGTTTTTGCTGGGCTGCCGCCATGCTCGCGGGTTGCGGCTGATAGAAATAAATCCGGCCGTTCCCTTCGGCGATGGGGGGGATCCTGCCATGCAGCGATTCGTACCTGGATCCGGCGCAACCGGCCAACAGCGCGGCAACGATCGCGGCGGCCGCCATTCTCAACCAGGTTTTCATTGACGCATCTCCACGGGCAACGTGACGGGACGTGACAGAGGCATGTATGCGCTTTCGCCCGGCAGGTAGAAACCGAGCAGCTTGCCGGAAGACGCCACGGCATAGGCTTCGTCCTGGCGACGGGTCTGGATGGTGAAGAGCCCGCTCAGGGGACGATAGACGTCGCCTTGCGGCAAGGCGCCCACGCGGCGCCATTGCGAGCCGGCAGCCAGCGTCACGCTCCTATCGTTCGGCAGGGCCGCGATGACCGGTCTGGACAATTGGATGATGTGGACGGGATCCGCCGGAGCCGCATGCACCATGCTGACTTTCTGGGTATTGACCGACATGCACGCAGCCAGCGCAAACGCGCAAGCGGCCGCCAAGAAAAGCACCCTGGCCCCGCGGGCGGGACGACCTTCAGGCCTACGAACCGGCGATGACGCCATAAACACCTCGGAAGCAAAAGCCGAAGTATATGAGTGCGTCCCATTTTTACAAAACGTTTTCCGCCCGGTTCCGCCCGTCGCCGCAGCCGCGCCGCTTACCCTCCAGCGTTGCGGAACCGGATCAGGCGAGCAAGCCCTGCCGCCGCTGTTCGAACAGGCAGATGGCGGCTGCGGCTCCCACATTGAGCGACTCTACCGCCGCCCTATCGTGCGGGATGCGCAGCTTGTACGAGGCGGCGTCAAGCAAGGCAGCCGCCACGCCCTGCCCTTCGTGGCCGAATACCCAGGCGCAGCGCTCCGGCAGGCGGCTGCGGTACAGATCCTGCGCGCCTTCCAACGCGGTCGCCACCAGCGGCACCCGCAGGCTGGGCAGCAAGGCTGCAAGATCGACATGTTCGTGGATGGCCAGCGCGAAGTGGGCGCCCTGCCCGCTGCGCAGGACCTTGGGCGACCATGCCGCCGCCGTGCCGGTCGCCAGGAAGACCCGTTTCACGCCGGCTGCCGCGCAGGTGCGCAGTAATGTGCCGACGTTGCCCGGATCCTGGATCCGATCGAACAGCACGCAGTTCTCGTCCACCTCCGCGGGCAGCGCCATGGCCGGCGGCGTGACCACGAAGGCCACCCCCTGCCCGCTTTCCACGCTGGCCAGCGATTGCATCAGGCGCGCGTCCAGGGCCAGGCAGCGGCCATCGGGCACGGCGGCCGCCAAGGCGGCGATATCGGGCTGCGACAGGCGCTCCACGTCGAAAACGGCCTGGTCGGGCGCGCCATGGCGCTGCAGCCAGGCCTGGCACAGATGGATCCCGTCCAGCAGCACGGGCGCCCCGCGCTTGCCCGCCGTGCCGGCCAGTTTGGCGAGCGCCTTGACCGCGGGGTTGTCGCGGGAACTGATGTGCTTCATAGGATCGGACCGAAGGCCTTGATCGGCGCGAAGCTGCGGCGGTGCTCGGCGCAGGGGCCGTGCTCGCGCAGCATTTGCAGGTGCAGCGCGGTGCCGTAGCCCTTGTGCTGGTCGAACGCATATTGGGGATACAAGGCGTGCAGCCGCAGCAAGTCCGCGTCCCGGGCCGTCTTGGCCAGTATGGAAGCCGCGGAAATCGCGGGCACCAGCGCATCGCCCTTGATGACCGTCTGCACGGAGCAACCCAGCTTGGGGGCCTGGTTGCCGTCCACGAGCGCCAGTTGCGGCAGGACGGACAACCCCTGGACCGCCCGCTGCATCGCCAGCATCGTGGCGCGCAGGATGTTCAGGCTGTCGATCTCGGCGACGCTGGCGCTGGCGACGAACCAGGCGAGCGAGCGTTCCTGGATCTCCAGCGCCAGGGCTTCGCGCGTCGCCGCCTTCAGCACCTTGGAGTCCGCCAAGCCGTCGATGGGCCGGGCGGGGTCCAGGATGACGGCCGCGGCGTAGACCGCGCCCGCGAGCGGGCCCCGGCCGGCCTCGTCGACCCCGGCCGTCACCATCGGCGGCTGTTCGGGCGCCGCGAAGAGGTCAGGCTGCTCCACCGGCAACCTCCAGGATCGCCTGGGCGGCCAGCGCCGGCGTATCGCGCAGCAGTTCCTGGTGCAAGGCGGTGAAACGCGCCTCGACCCGCGCCGTCAGCGCCTCGTCGGTCAGCGCCGCCCAGGTCGCTTCCGCCAGCTTTTCGGGGGTGGCGTCGTCCTGCAGCAGCTCGGGCACGGCGAAATCGCGCAGCAGCACGTTCGGCAGGCCCACCCACGGCAGATAGGGACGCTGCTGGCCCGACTTCCAAGCCATGATGCGGCGCATCCAGGGCGACAGCACGTAGGAGATGACCATGGGGCGCTTGTACAGCGCCGTCTCGAGCGTCGCCGTGCCGCTGGCAACCAGCACCGCCGTGGCCGCTTCCATTACCGACCAGGCCACGGGAGACTGGCGCTCGCCGCCCTCCCCGTGCAGGTCCTGCGCGGTCACGCAGCGCAGGCCGGGCACCGGATACTGGGCCAGGATGGCCTGGAATTCGGCGCGTCGCTGGTCATTGACCATCGGCACCACGCATTGGAGGGCCGGGTCCTTTTTCTGCAGCAGCTGGGCGGCCTGGAGGAAACGCGGGGCCAGCAGCCGGATCTCGGACGAGCGGCTGCCCGGCAGGATGGCCAGCACGCGGGCGTCCTGGTCTATGCCCAGGCGGGCGCGCGCCGCGGCGCGGTCCGGCTGCATGGGCACGGCCCCGGCCAGCGGGTGGCCCACGTAGGTCACCGGAATGCCTTCCTTGCGGTAGATCTCTTCCTCGAACGGAAACAGCACCAGCATGTGCGACACCGATTCGCGGATCTTGTTGATGCGCTCGTAGCGCCAGGCCCAGATGGACGGCCCGACGAAATGCACCGTGGGCGTGCCGGCCTGCCGCAGCTGGTGTTCCAGGCGCAGGTTGAAATCCGGCGCGTCGATGCCCACGAAGACGGAGGGCGGCTCGGCCAGCCAGCGGCGCTTGACGTCGCGATAGGTGCCAAGCAGGCTGGGCAGCCGCTTCAGCGCGTCCACATAGCCGAAAACCGTCAGGGCATGCATGGGATGCCAGGCGTCGAACTCGCGGGCCTGCATCTGCGGCCCGCCGATGCCTTCGCAATGGACGCCGGCGTCGCGCGCTTGCAGACCGGCAATGATACGACCGGCCAGCAAGTCGCCCGAAGGCTCGCCGGCCACCATGCCGATCCGTGTGTTCATGGGCGGATGATGCCGCGGCTAGCGACGTCCAGGAAATCGAGCAGGGTCTGCAGGCGGCCGGCGACTTCCGGCTCCGCCTGCTGGCGCGCGCGCAGCTCGGCCCGCGCGGCGTCCAGGGAAAGCCCCCGGCGATAGATGATCTTGTAGGCGTCGCGCAGCGCCGAAATCTCGGCGGGAGAGAATCCGCGGCGCTTCAGGCCTTCGACGTTGACGCCGACCGGCCGGCAGGGGTTGCCGGCGGCCAGCACGAACGGGGGGGTATCCTGCATCAAGGAGCTGTTGCCGCCCGTCATGCTGTGCGCGCCGATGCGCGCGAACTGGTGCACCCCGGTCAGGCCGCCCACGATGGCCCAATCGCCCACGTGGACGTGGCCGCCCAGCTGCACGGAATTGGCCAGGATGGTGTTGCTGCCGATATGGCAATCGTGCGCCACGTGCACGTACGCCATGATCCAGTTGTCGTCGCCCAACGTGGTGACGCCGCCGTCCTGCACGGTGCCCGTGTTCAGCGTCACGAACTCCCGCACGGTATTGCGGTCGCCGATTTCGAGACGCGTAGGCTCGCCCTTGTACTTCTTGTCCTGCGGCATGCCGCCGATCGAGCAGTACCGGTAGAAGCGGTTATCGCGTCCGATGGTCGTCACCCCGTCCACCATGCAATACGGGCCGATCTCGGTGCCGGCGCCGATGGTCACATCGGGGCCGATCATCGCGTAGGCGCCGACGACCACGGTCGGGTCGAGTTTTGCCGCCGGATCGACGACAGCGGTGGGGTGAATGTTTCCTGCCATTGACTACTCTTCCAGGCTGCGAATCGCGCACATCAGCTTGGCCGAGGCGACTTCCTGGCCGTCCACCGTCGCGCGCGCTTGGTACTTACAGATGCTGCGGCTCAAACGCTCGGCTTCCACTTCGATGCGCAACTGGTCGCCCGGCACCACGGGGCGGCGGAAACGCGCGCCATCGATGCCGACCAGGTAATACGCCGTCTTGGAACCCTCGCACTTCAGCCCGCCGTTCTCGTCGGTGAACGAGAACAGGGCCGAGGCCTGCGCCATGGCTTCGACGATGAGCACGCCAGGCATCACCGGGTGATGCGGGAAGTGGCCAGTGAAAAACGGTTCATTGATCGAGACGTTCTTGATGGCCACGATGGACTTGCCGGGCACCATTTCGACGACGCGGTCAATCAGCAGCATCGGGTAACGATGCGGCAACCTCTCCATGATCCCCTTGATGTCGAGTTCCATTTTTCTATGCTTTCCTGCAAAGTGAAATAATTGCGCGGCGCGGACGCGCCGGGGCGGCAATGCGCCCTACTCTTTTTCCAGCGTCCGCACGCGGCGGCGCAATTGCGCCAACTGCTGTATCACGGCGGCGTTGCGCTGCCATTCGCCATGTTCCGCATACGGGAATACACCCGTATAGCGGCCAGGCTTCGAAATATTGGACGTCACCGCGGTGCCGCCCGAAATGTGCACGTCGTCGCCCAGCGTCAGGTGGCCCGACAGCATGGCGGCTCCGCCGATCGTGCAGCGCTCCCCGATCGTGGTCGAGCCGGCCACTCCGACGCAGGCCGCCATCGCGGTATGCGCGCCGATGCGGCAGTTGTGGCCGATCATGATCTGGTTGTCCAGCTTCACGCCGTCGGACACCAGGGTGTCTTCGAGCGCGCCGCGGTCGATCGTCGTGTTCGCGCCGATTTCGACATCGTCGCCGATGGTCACGCCGCCCAATTGCGGGATCTTGCCCCAGGCGCCCTTGCCCAGCGAGGGATCCGGCGCGAAACCGAATCCATCCGCGCCCAGCACCGCGCCGCTATGGATGATGGCGCGGGCGCCCACGGTGACGCCTTCGTACAGGGTGACGTGGGCATGCAGGCGGCTGCCAGGGCCCACGGACGAGCCGGCGCCGATGACGCAGCCCGGCCCGAGCACCGTGCCGCGGCCGATCCGGGCGCCGGATTCCACCACGCATTGCGGCCCGATGCGCACCCCCTCTTCGATCGTGGCGTCGTCGGCCACCACCGCGGACGGATGCGTGTGGGCCGGCAGTTCGGGGCGCCTCGCGGCGTCGAACCACTGCGCCACGCGGGCGTAAAGCAGATAGGGATGCTTGCAGGCGACCAGCGCGAAAGGCGGCCGCGAGCCGCCTTCGGCCTCCAGGGCCTCGGCCACCTCGTTCGAGACGATGACCGCGGCGGCCCTGGTGGCGCCGAGCTGGCTCTGGTAGCGGGGATTGGCCAGGAACGAGATTTCCTGGGGGCCCGCCGACGACAGCGTTCCGATGCCGCAGACCCGCAAGGAGTCTGCGCCCGGCGCCGCACTGATGCGCCAGTCCAATCCCTGGGTATTGGCGGCGCTCAACAGTGCTTCAAGCGTCGGCGCGCGGACAAGATCCAGTAAAACCGGCATGACGTGACAGGTGTTACTTACTTGCCCAGGCTCTGGATCACCTTGTCGGTGATGTCGATGCGCGGGTTGACCGTCACGGCGTCCTGGATGATCAGGTCGTAGCTTTCCTGCTCGGCGATGCGCTTGATGGCCTCATTGGCCTTCGTCACGATGCCCGAGAATTCCTCGTTGCGGCGGCGGTTGAAGTCTTCCTGGAACTCGCGGCGCTTGCGCTGCAGGTCGGTATCCAGATTGGACAGTTCGCGCTGGCGCTTGACGCGGTCGGATTCCGACAGGACGGGAGCGTCCTTGTCGAACTTCTCGGCCTGCGAACGCAGGTTGTTGTTCAGGCGCTGGAGTTCGTCGTCGCGCTTCTTGAATTCGGCTTCGATCTTGCTTTGGGCAGTCTTGGCCGGGCCCGACTCGCGCAGGATCCGCTCGGTATTCACGAAACCGATCTTGGTGCCTTGAGCATGCGCGGGAATCGCCGCAGCCGAACCGAGAATGAGCGCACCCACCAGGGCAATGGAGCCGCCCAGCTTGCCGCGGCGCTTGGCACCCAGCGAATTCGATGTTTTAAGTGCGGAATCAGACATCATGAAAATCTCACCTTCCAGTAAGGCAAAGCCAAAGTGTGTATTGTGCCACTAAACAGCAAGGGAGCCGGCCCACCGGCCCCATCCCTTGTTTTCAAGCGTAACGGCGCTCAGAAACCGGTCCCGATCTGGAACTGGAAGCTCTGCTTGTCGTCACCCTGCTTCGAATTGAGCGGACGGGCGTAAGACAACTGCAACGGCCCCATCGGCGACTGCCACGACAGGCCGATACCGGCCGAGAAACGCCAGCCGCAAGGATCGTCCACCTCGCTGCCCGGCTTGCCGTTCGTGCAAGACAGGCCGCTGCCCGCCGCCACCTGGCCCGCGTCCGTGAAAATGAACCAGCGCAGGGTGCGGTCTTTCGTGGCGCCCGGGAACGGCAGGTACAGCTGGGCGTTGGCCACGATGCGGCGCGTGCCGCCCAGGTAGTCGCCCGTCTTGGAATCGCGCGGGCCCAGCGACGAGCCTTCGTAGCCGCGAACGGTGCCGATACCGCCGGCGTAGACGTTCTTGATGACCGGGTAGTCCTTGCTGCCGTAGCTCTGGCCCCAGTCGACCATGCCGTTCAGGGCCAGGGTGTAGGACCCGCCCAGCGGCACGTAGTACTGCTGCTGGGCCGTCAGCATCGTGTATTGCAGGTCGATGGTGGACAGGTCGGCCTTCAGGCGGGTGTACGAACCCTTGGTCGGCGCCAGCGCGCTGTCGCGCGTGTCCTTCGACCAGCCCGTGCTGAAGATGACCGAATTCGTCGCGTCGCCGTAATCATTGACGAACTTCTCGTAGGCCGCCGGCGAGTTGCTGAACAGGTCGATCTGGTTGCGTTCGAAGTTCGCGCCCAGGAAGATCCGGTCGTACTCGGAGATCGGGATACCGAAGTTCATGCCCAGGCCCATGGCCTTGACGCGGTAGTCGCCGTCGTTGTTGTTCCAGGGCTCGGTCACGCGGTAGTACGCGGACGTGGTGCGGCTGATGCCGTCCTTGGTCCAGTACGGATCGGTGTGCGACAGCACGACCGCGCGGTTGGTCTTGCTGGTGTTCAGCTGCAGGGTCAGGTTGGTGCCGCTGCCGAACACGTTGTCTTCGCTGATGCCCGCCGACAGGATGGCCTTTTCGGACGAGCCGTAGCCCACGCCGAGGTTGATCATGCCGGTGGGCTTTTCCTTGACGTCGACGTTCACGTCGACCTGGTCGGGAGAGCCGGGGACCGGGTCGGTCTTGACGTTGACGTCGCTGAAGTAGCCCAGGCGGTCGATGCGGTCGCGCGAGGTCTTGATGTCCTTGGCGTCGTACCAGGCGGCTTCCTGCTGGCGCATTTCGCGGCGCACCACTTCGTCGCGGGTGCGGGTGTTGCCGCCGATCTGGATGCGGCGCACGTACACGCGGCGGCTGGGATCGACGTAGAACGTCAGGTCGGCCTCATGCTTGGCGCGGTCCAGCTGCGGATTGGGGTTGACGTTGGCGAACGCGTAGCCCAGCTCGCCCAGGTAGTCGGTGATGGCCTTGGCCGAGTCGTTCGCCTTGGCCGCCGAGAAGGTCTCGTCCGGCTTGACCTGCAACAGCGCGCCGATTTCCTTGTCCAGGCCCAGCAGGTTGCCCGCCAGTTTCACGCTGCGCACCTTGTAGGGCTCGCCCTCGTGCATGGTGATCGTGATGCGGATGTCCTTGCGGTCCGGCGAAATCGTGACCTGCGGCGGCTCGACCGAAAATTCGAGATAGCCCTGGTCCAGGTAGAACGAGCGCAGGCGCTCCAGGTCGCCCTCGAGTTTTTCGCGGGAATACTTGTCGGTGTCGGTGTACCAGGTGAGCCAGCCCGGCGTGGTCAGCTGGAACACGTCCAGCAGGTCGCCCTCGGAAAAGGCCTTGTTGCCGACGAAGCGGATTTCCTGGATCCGCGCGACCGAGCCTTCGAACACGTCGAAGCTCACGCCCACGCGGTTGCGCGGCAGCGGCGTCACGGTGGCGGTCACCTCGACCCCGTACTTGCCCTTGGACAGGTACTGCTGCTTCAGTTCGTATTCGGCGCGCTCGAGCATGGAGCGGTCGAAAATCCGGCCCTCGGCGAAGCCCACCTGCGCCAGCGACGTCGTGATGGCCTTGGAGTCGAACTCGCGCATGCCGTTGAAGTTGACCGAAGCGATCGTCGGACGTTCCTGGACGACCACCACGACGACGTTGTTGTCGGTCTGGATCTGCACGTCGGTGAAAAAGCCCGTGCCGTACAGGCGGCGGATGGCCTCGGTGGCCTCTTCCTCGGTGAATTTTTCACCGACCTTGACGGGCAGATAACCGAAGACGGTGCCGGCGTCGGTTCGTTGAATACCCTCCACGCGGATATCCCGCACGACAAAAGGGTCGAAGGCGTGGGCGATGGCCGGTACCAGCAGTGCGGCGATCAGACCCGGCAGTACACCCTTTTTGTGATGAAACATCCGGCGAAAAGACATCCTTGAGTATCCTCGGTCGTGCAAATGGCGGGGGATTTTATGCTAAATCGCGCTTAAGTGAACAAGCGCGTGAAATCGTTGAACAGCGCAAGCCCCATCAGGCCTGCCAATAAACCTATGCCGGCGCGCTGTCCGATATCGATCCACCTCGCAGGCGGCGGGCTACCCCGCACAATTTCGACGAGATAGTACAGCAGATGGCCACCATCCAGCATAGGAATAGGTAGCAAATTTAGAACGCCGAGACTGATGCTGATCAAGGCGATATAAGCGATATACGCAACAATTCCGATTCTGGCGGTCTGTCCGGCGTAATCCGCGATGGTCACCGGGCCGCTGACATTGCGCCAGGACACGTCGCCCGTCACCATGCGGCCCATCATGCGCAGCGAGAACCAGGCGGTATCCCAGGTGCGGACGGCGCCGCGCCATACGCTTTCGAACACCCCGTAGCGGACCGTCACCATGGGAACGTCGCCACCGAGCTGCACGCCCAGGCGCCCGATCTCCTGGCCGTTGACCATTTCGGGCCTCGGCGTGGCATTCAGGGACACCGGGGCGCCCTTGCGCGTCAGGGTCAGCGCCAGGGTCTTGCCGGCGCTTTCCTGGATCTGCTTGACCAGGGCGCCGGTGTCGGGAGTGGGCACGCCGTTCACGGCCACGATCAGGTCGCCCGGCTGCAGGCCCGCCGCCTGCCCTTCCCCGCCGTCGTTCACGACGCGCACGGCGGGCCGGGGCTGGGCCAGCCGGATGCCGGCGGCGGCCAGCGGGTCCCCGCCCGCCGGATCCATCGTATTGGAGGGAAGCGCCAGCTCGCGCTGGTGCACGGCGCCGCCGGAGGTCCGGACCTCGATTTGCGCATTTCCGCCCGTGGACATCACGTCCATCAGGTGCCAGCGGGCGTCCGACCAGGACGCGATTTCCTGGCCGTCGATGGCCAGGATGCGGTCGCCCGGCAGCAGGCCGGCTCGCGCCGCGGGCGTGTCGGCGGCGGGCTGGGCGATGATGGCGACCGGCTCCTCGGTGCCGGCCATGTTCAGGCCCGCATAGAGGAAGACCGCGAGGATCAGGTTGAAAATGGGGCCGGCGGCGACGATGGCGATGCGCTGGCCGACCGGCTTGCGATTGAAGGCGCCCGCTGCCTCAGCGGCGCTGGCGCCGGCTGGCGGATCATCCTGCATTTTGACGTAGCCGCCCAGCGGCAACGCCGAAACCGCCCATTCCGTGCCGTGCTTGTCGGTGCGGCGCAGGACGACCTTGCCGAACCCCACCGAGAAGCGCAGGATCTTCACGCCGCACAGGCGGGCCACCCAGTAATGCCCCAGCTCATGAAAGATGATCAGGGTGCCAAGCGCAACCGCAAAGGCCAGCAGGGTGAAAAGCATCGGATTCGGAAGATCTAGGGAATCAGTGGCGGGCAGCCGACGTCAGGCAAGACCGAGGTTGCCCGCGTAGGCGCGCGCCGCCGCGTCGAGCGCGAGTACGTCGTCAAGACTGCTGAGCGTAACAGAAGCTTGCCGCGCCTGCCACTCCAGGGAGGCCTCGATCACCCTCGGAATCCAGGTATAGGGCAGCCGGCCCGCCAGGAAGGCCTCGACGGCCACCTCGTTGGCCGCGTTCAAGACCACGCAGGCGCCCTGCCCGGCCCTCAGGGCCGCGAAGGACAGGGCCAGGCAGGGGAACCGGGCAAGATTGGGCTTTTCGAAGTCCAACCGCCCGAGGCGGGTCAGGTCGAGCGGGCCCACGCCGCTCTCCAGGCGCTCGGGGAAACCCAGCCCGTAGGCGATCGGCGTGCGCATGTCGGGCTGGCCGAGCTGCGCCAGCACGGAGCCGTCGTTGTACTCCACCATCGAATGCACGACGCTCTGCGGATGGACCACCACCTCGATGCGATCGGGAGGCATGGCGAACAGCCAATGCGCTTCGATCACTTCCAGGCCCTTGTTGAGCATCGTGGCGGAATCCACCGAGATCTTGCGGCCCATGCTCCAGTTGGGATGGGCGCAGGCCTGGGCCGGCGTGACGTCGTGCAGGTCTTCCAGGTCCCGCCCGCGGAACGGGCCGCCGGAGGCCGTCAGCAGGAGGCGCCGCACGCCGGGCGCGGGAGCGTCCGGGGCCTCTGCCCTGCCGCCTTTCGGCAGGCATTGGAAAATCGCATTGTGTTCGCTGTCGATGGGCAGCAGTTCGGCGCCGTTGTCGCGGATAGCCTGCATGAAGAGTGAGCCGGCGGCGACCAGGGCTTCCTTGTTGGCCAGCAACACGCGCTTGCCGCTGCGCGCCGCGGCCAGGGCGGCGGGCAGCCCCGCCGCGCCCACGATGGCGGCCATCACCGAATCGCATTGCGGATCGGCCGCGGTTTCGGCCAGCGCCTGCGCGCCCACCCTGATCTCGGGCATGGGGCTGGAGCCCATCCAGGCCGCCATGAACTTGCGGCGCGCCTCGTCGTCGGGCACCACCACCACGGCCGCCCGGCTGGCCTGGGCCTGTTCGGCCAGGCGGCTCATCCGGCTGTACGCGGACAAGGCATAAACCGCCAACCGTTCGGGGTGGCGGGCAATCACATCCAGCGTGCTTTCACCGATCGAACCGGTCGATCCCAGCACAACGACGCGTTGAAAAGCCGTCAAAACAACACTCCAGACAAAAGTAGCGCGAACGGCGCGACGGGAAGGATCGCGTCGATGCGGTCATAGACGCCGCCATGGCCGGGCAGCAGCGTGCTGGAATCCTTGCGGCCGGCGCGGCGCTTGAGCAGCGATTCGAACAGGTCGCCCACGATGGACACCACGCCCAGCAGCGCGGCGATCGGCAGCGCCAGCCAGAACGTCCAGCGTTCGACCAGGGCGTGCCCGAACGTGCCCTCCCAGAGGCTGGAAAGGCCGATCCAGACGACCGCGCCCAGCACGCCGGCGATGGCGCCCTCGATCGTCTTGCCCGGGCTGACCCGCGGGGCCAGTTTACGCCTGCCGAATGCGCGGCCGGCAAAATAGGCCGCAATATCGGCCACCCAGACGAGCGCCAGCAGCGACACCACGAAGCCGGCGCCGCGCGCCATGAACATCTGCGCGAGCACGGCCCAGGCCGCGAAGGCGGCGGGCACGGAAAAGACGGACCAGCCCAGGCTGGCCGGCGCGGCATCGGAGCGGCCGCGGACTACCGCGGCCAGTCCGGCGAACAGCCAGACGGCGGCCACGGCCGGCACCACGTAACGCAGCACCCAGGCGGGGTCCGCCACGCCGGTTCGGTCGCCCGCCAGCCAGGCGGATGCCAGGCCCAGCATGCCCACGAACAGCAGCGCGGCGACGCCGACGGCAATCAGGGGGGAAGGCGGTTGCGGCAGCGTCAGGCGCAGCCACTCCCAATTGGCGCAGGCGGCCGCCAGGGCCAGCAAGGCGACGAACCACCAGGGATTGGCGCTGAACATCGCGGCGGCCAGGATGGCCAACAGGACGACGGCGGTAACGATACGCTGGCCCAACATGTGACGGTCTCCTCGTGTACAGCTCTGGAAAGACGCGCTTGTCGCCGTCTGGTTTGCTTACTGCGCGCCGTCTTCGCTGAGCTGCGCGCTGGTGCGGCCGAAACGGCGCTCGCGCGTACGGTACCAGTCGAAGGCGGCCTGGAGTTCCGCTGCGCCGAAGTCCGGCCAATAGCGGTCCGTGAAGTAGAACTCCGCGTAGGCCATCTGCCAGATCAGGAAATTGGAAATGCGCTGTTCGCCGCCCGTGCGGATGAACAGGTCGGGCTCGGGCGCCCAGGCCATGGAAAGGTGCCTGGACAGCCGTTCTTCATCCACCCGCTGCGGTTGCGCCGCCAGCCCGGGCTCGGCCGCCAGCATGGCGCGGGTGGCCTGCAGGATGTCCCAGCGGCCGCCATAGTTGGCCGCGACCGTCAGGTGCAGGCGGTCGTTGTGGGCGGTGCGCTCCTGGGCGGCGAAAATGAGTTCCTGCAGGCGGGGCTCGAAGGCGCTCAGGTCGCCGATGACGTGCAGCCGCACGCCCTGCTCCTCCAGCTTGCCGACCTCGCGCTCCAGGGCCTGCACGAACAGGCGCATCAGGAGCGAGACTTCCTCGGCGGGACGGCGCCAGTTCTCGGAACTGAAGGCGAACAGCGTCAGGTAGCGGACGCCGGCGCGGCCGCAGGCCTCGACCACGCGCCGCACGGCCTGCACGCCCTTGGCGTGGCCCGCCGTGCGAGGCAGCAGCCGCCGCGTCGCCCACCGGCCATTGCCATCCATGATGATGGCCACGTGCTCGGGAACATCGCGAGTAGCGGGAACCGCCTGGGTCGAACTGGTTGCCATGGGTGTGGTGCTGCGCGCGGAGGGCCGGCGAAAATCGGGAATACGGGGAAAAGCCTGCGCCGTCGATCCATCGCTACGTAGAGATGCTGCGAAACAATGGATAGGACGGCGCGCGGGCAAGAATATCCTGGGCCCGGGCACGGCCGCGACGGCCGCGCCCGGAGCGTGCAGGAATTATACGGTCATGATTTCCGCTTCTTTCTGGGCCACCATCTTGTCGATGTCGGCCACGCTGCGGTCCGTCAGCTTCTGGACGTCGTCCTGGGCGCGGCGCTCGTCGTCCTCGGAGATTTCCTTGTCCTTGACGAGCTTCTTCAGCGCTTCGTTGGCTTCGCGGCGCAGATTGCGCACGGCCACCTTGGCATCCTCGCCTTCGCTGCGGACGACCTTGGTCAGGTCGCGGCGGCGCTCTTCGGTCAGGGCCGGCATCGGCACGCGGATGGTGTCGCCCATCGACATCGGGTTCAGGCCCAGGTCCGATTCGCGGATGGCCTTCTCGATGACGGAAGCCATCGGCTTCTCGTAGGGCTGGACGCTGATCGTGCGGGCGTCCACCAGATTGACGTTGGCCACCTGGCTGATCGGCACGGGCGACCCGTAGTACTCGACCTGAACGTGATCCAGGATACCGGTATGGGCGCGGCCCGTACGGATCTTGGCCAGGCTGGTCTTGAGCGTATCAAGCGACTTGACCATCCTGGCTTCGGCGGATTTGCGGATTTCTGCGACGCTCATGGAATTTCCTTTTCTTTAAACGTGTACCAAGGTGCCTTCGTCTTCGCCGCTGACGACCCGCTTGAGGGCGCCGGACTTATTGATCGAAAACACTTTGATCGGCAGCTTCTGGTCGCGGCACAGCGCGAACGCGGTGGCGTCCATGACTTCCAGGCGGCGGACGATCGCTTCGTCGAAGCTGATGCGCGCGTAACGCGTAGCGGTGGGATCCTTGTTGGGGTCCGCGCTATAGATACCGTCGACCTTGGTGGCCTTCAACACGATCTCCGCGCCGATTTCGGCGCCACGCAGGGCGGCGGCGGTGTCGGTGGTGAAGAAGGGGTTGCCGGTGCCCGCCGCGAAAATGACGACCTTGCCCTCTTCGAGGTAGCGCAGGGCCTTGGGGCGGATGTAGGGCTCGACGACCTGATCGATGTTCAGGGCCGATTGTACGCGGGTGTCGATTCCCTTGTGCTTGAGCGCGTCCTGCAAGGCAAGCGCGTTCATGATGGTGGCCATCATGCCCATGTAGTCGGCCGTCGCGCGGTCCATGCCCTGCGCGCCCGGGGCGACGCCACGGAAGATGTTGCCACCGCCGATGACGATGGCCAGTTCGACGCCGGCGGCGGCGACTTCGGCGATCTCATCGGTCATGCGGACGATGGTGGAGCGATTGATGCCGAACGCATCTTCGCCCATCAGCGCCTCGCCGGAAAGCTTGAGAAGAACCCGTTTGTATGATCTGCTGCTCATAGGTGATATCCCGAGGAACAATCCGACGAAAGTGTAAGACAAGAAATAGGCCGGCCTGATTTTAGTCAGTGCCGGCCTCTAAGCAAACTACCGATTAGGCGCGGCCAGCGGCGGCGGCGGCAACCTCGGCGGCGAAATCGCTGGTCTTCTTCTCGATACCTTCGCCGACGACGAACAGCACGAACTTGCTGATCGAAGCGCCCTTGGCCTTCAGCATCTGCTCGACCGTGGCCTTGTCGTCCTTGACGAACGGCTGCGACAGCAGGGTGACTTCCTTCAGGAACTTCGCGACCGAACCTTCGACCATCTTGGCGACGATTTCAGCGGGCTTGCCCGATTCGGCGGCCTTCTGCTCGGCGACCGAGCGCTCGGCGGCGATGTCGGCGGGGTTCACGCCGTCGGCGTTCAGGGCCTTCGGCTTGGTCGCGGCGATGTGCATCGCCAGGTCCTTGCCCACTTCCTCGGCGCCCGAGTATTCAACCAGCACGCCGATGCGGCCGCCGTGCACGTAGCTGGCCAGCGCGTTCGGCGTCTCGATGCGCTCGAAGCGGCGGATCGACATGTTTTCGCCGATCTTGCCGATCAGGGCGGTGCGGGTGGATTCGATCGTGCCGTCGCCGTAGGGCAGCGCCGACAGCGCTTCAACGCTGGCGGGGTTCTGCGTGGCGACGATCTCGGCCAGCTTGTTCACGAACGCGACGAAATCGTCGTTCTTGGCGACGAAGTCGGTTTCGCAGTTGACTTCGATGACGGCGCCTTGCTTGGCGTCGGCAGAGATGAACAGACCGATCAGGCCTTCGGCGGTGACGCGGGCGGCGGCCTTGCTGGCCTTGTTGCCCAGCTTGACGCGCAGGATTTCCTCGGCGCGGGCCAGATCGCCTTCGGCTTCCGTCAAGGCCTTCTTGCACTCCATCATGGGGGCGTCGGTCTTTTCGCGCAGTTCCTTGACCAGGGCAGCGGTAATTTCAGCCATGTTTGCTCCAATTTTGCTAGAACACGCCCCGGCGGGCCGGGACAGTGATGTGATTCGATGGGACATCCGCGATTCGCGGATCTGGAAGATGGGAGCCCACCTTCGCTGTGCCGGCGAGGCGGGAGCGGGCCGGATCCCCGGACCGCTCCCAGACGCTAACCGCCGGACATGACAGCCGGCTTAGGCCTGGTTGTCCTGCACTTCGACGAACTCTTCCTGGCCTTCGCCCAGCTCTTCGACCAGACCGTTCAGGTTCTGCTCGCGGCCTTCCAGCACGGCGTCGGCGATGCCCTTGGCGTACAGCGCGATGGCCTTGGCCGAGTCGTCGTTGCCGGGGATGACGTAGTCGATGCCGTCGGGCGAGTGGTTGGTGTCAACCACGGCCACGACCGGGATGCCCAGCGTCTTGGCTTCGGCGATGGCGATCTTGTGGTAGCCGACGTCGATCACGAACATGGCATCGGGCAGGCCGTTCATGTCCTTGATGCCGCCGATCGACTTGTTCAGCTTTTCCAGTTCGCGCTGGAACAGCAGGCCTTCCTTCTTGATCATGCGCTCGGCGCCGCCCTCGGCGACAACGGCTTCCATGTCCTTCAGGCGCTTGACCGAGGTCTTGACCGTCTTGAAGTTGGTCAGCATGCCGCCGAGCCAGCGGGCGTCGACGTAGGGCATGCCGCAACGGGCGGCTTCGGCGGCGACCAGCTCGCGCGCAGCGCGCTTGGTGCCGACGAACAGGATGTTGCCACCGCGAGCAGCCAGCTGCTTCACGAACTTGGTGGCTTCCTGGTACTTATCAACCGTCTTTTCGAGGTTGATGATGTGAATCTTGTTGCGATGGCCGAAGATATAGGGGGCCATCTTGGGGTTCCAGTAACGGGTCTGGTGACCGAAGTGGACACCCGCTTCCAGCATTTCGCGCATCAAAGACATGACTTTCTCCAAGGGTTGATTTCTTGCGCCGCACCTGCATCAGCCACTGGCTGACACCCTGGGTGGTGTTGCGCGCGATTTCCCGCAACGGCGGGATGACAAAATTCTAACCGGGCCGGCCGATCACTGCCGCAATAACTCCGGCGCCTTCAGGCGAATCCGCCCTCGACGCCTCCTACCACGCTGCCGCGATAAACCCAGACAGCCGCCACGACGAAAACCTCGCGCCGCATGCATGCAACGCGTCTCCCGACCCGCCAGGAATTTCCTGGAAGTTTCTTCGAGACGCACCCGGACCTGTTTTGTTGGCGGCGAAATCCAGCTCTGGCTAATCCTGCTCTTCGCGCCCGGAAAGACGCCAAATCTGGCATCCGTACGACCGCGCATCAGACCATCGGGGCATTTCTTAAGAAAACATGAACGTTTTCAAGAACTTAATCCGACATCCACACCGAGCACAGACCCTAAGCCTGCATCGCCGCTCTAAAACTTGACCAGGCTTGCAAGCACACCGCGCCCCGGCTCGCGCCAGCCGTGGATTCGCCGCCGCCCACGCCCGTCCGGCCCGCATCCGCTGCGCGCTCCCCGCCACCAGCACCCGCGGCCTGCCCGATTTCGCTCCACAACCTTCGCTTGCGGTGAAACTTCGGGGCGTGCCGCCGATCCCAATGGGTGGATCCGCACAACCAGAATACCTGCCGGGCTTGCGCAAAGGCTGACGCCAACGCCACCATGCCAACACCCGCCGGGATCGGCTCTTGCCGTTACCCAGTAGTACTGAGTAGCCGGGTTATTCGCCCCGCCCCTCACTACCATGCATCCCCAAAAATTTAGGGAAGCCTATAATTCTACTATTCTTTTAAGCAGACATTCAAGCGACCGATCGCCAAGCTAATCCATGGGCACCATTACCAATCAAGCCGACCTGGCCAAAATGCGCGCGGCCTGCCAGGACGCCGCCAAAGTCCTCGATTTCATCACCCCCCACGTCAAGCCGGGCGTCACGACCGGCGAGCTGGACCGTCTCTGCCTGGAATACCTGACCGACGAGCTGGGCGTGAAGTCCGCCACGGTGGGTTACGCGCCTCCGGGCTATCCGCCCTTCCCCGGCGCCATCTGCACCTCGGTGAACCACCAGGTCTGCCACGGCATCCCGGGCGACAAGGTGCTGAAAAATGGGGACTCATTGAACATCGATGTCACCATCATCAAGGACGGCTGGTTCGGCGACACCAGCCGCATGTACGCCGTGGGCGAGCAGTCCATCCTGTCGCGCCGCCTGACCGAAATCACCTTCGAATGCATGTGGAAAGGCATCCAGCAGGTGAAGCACGGCGCCACGCTGGGCGACGTGGGCAACGCGATCCAGAAGCACGCCGAGGCCAACGGCTTCTCCGTCGTGCGCGAATTCTGCGGCCACGGCATCGGCCAGCGCTTCCACGAAGACCCGCAGGTTCTGCATTACGGCAAGCCGGGCACGGGCGTGGCGCTGACGACGGGCATGCTGTTCACCATCGAGCCCATGATCAATGCCGGGCGGCGCGAAATCCGCCAATTGTCCGACGGCTGGACTGTCGTCACCCGGGACCACAGCCTGTCCGCCCAATGGGAGCATGCTGTCTGCGTGACCGAAACCGGCTACGAAGTCCTGACCCTGTCGCCCGGCATGCCGCAGCCGCCGGCGTTCATCACCGAACCCATCGTCATTCCCGCCCTCTGAAGCCCCGCCGTCCGCCACCATGACCGCCGAATACCTCAGCGCCCTGCGCGAACGCATCCAGGAATCCCGGCGGACGGCGGTGGCCCAGTTCCGCGGACACGAGCGGCCGGACACCCTGTTGTCCGAGTTGCGGCGCATCGTTGACGTCGCGCTGCGCGACCTGGTGAAGCAATGCCCGCTGCCCGTCGGCGCCACGCTGGCGGCCGTGGGCGGTTACGGCCGGGGCGAACTGTACCCGCATTCCGACGTCGACCTGCTCATCCTGCTTCCAAACGCTCCCACCCGCGAAGACGAAACGGCCATCGAGCGGCTGGTCGCCTCGCTATGGGACCTGGGCCTGGAACCCGGCCACAGCGTGCGCACCATCGAAGACTGCGAGCGCGAGGCCGACGCCGACATCACCGTGGAAACCGCGCTGCTGGAATCCCGCTGGCTGGCTGGCAGCCGCGCGCTGATGAAGAAGTTCGAGGCCGCCACCAAGTCCAGGCTGGACCCGCGCGCCTTCTTCCGCGCCAAGCGCGTCGAAATGCAGCAGCGACATGCGCGCTACCACGACACGCCCTACGCGCTGGAGCCGAACTGCAAGGAATCCCCCGGCGGCCTGCGCGACCTGCAGGTCATCCTCTGGATGGCAAGGGCGGCCGGCTTCGGCGACAGCTGGCGCTCGGTGGCGCAAGCCGGCCTGCTGACCTCGTCGGAAGCGCGCGACCTGCGCAAGGCCGAACAGGCCTTCAAGCGGCTGCGCATCGAGCTGCACCTGCTGGCCAACCGGCGCGAAGACCGCGTCCTGTTCGACCTCCAGCCCGCGCTGGCGGAGGTCTACGGCATCCACGCCACCGCCACGCGCCGCGGCAGCGAACTGCTGATGCAGCGCTATTACTGGGCCGCGCGGCTGGTGACGCAGCTGAACGGGATCCTGGTGCAGAACATCGAAGAGCGGCTGTTTCCCCGCCCCGACAGCGACGCCCGCGACATCGACGACGATTTCCGCAACCTGCGGGATCGCCTGGACATCATTCGCGACGACGGCTTCGAACGCAACCCGACCCTGCTGCTGCGCGCCTTCCTGGTCATGCAGCAGCATCCGGAACTCACCGGCATGTCGGCGCGCACACTGCGCGCCATCTGGCATTCCCGGCACCGCATCGACGCGCAGTTCCGCCGCAACCCCGTCAACCGCAAGCTGTTCCTGCAGATCCTGCAACAGCCGCGCGGCATCGTGCACGAGCTGCGGCGCATGACCATGCTGAACATCCTGCCGCGCTACCTGCCGGTGTTCCGCCGCATCGTGGGCCAGATGCAGCACGACCTGTTCCATGCCTATACCGTGGATCAACACACGCTGGCGGTGGTGCGCAACCTGCGCCGCTTCACCATGCCCGAGCACGCCCAGGAATATCCGCTGGCCAGCCAGCTGATCGCCGGGCTGGACCGGCATTGGCTGCTGTACGTGGCGGCGCTGTTCCACGATATCGCCAAGGGGCGCGGCGGCGACCATTCCGAGCTCGGCGCGCGCGAAGTCCGCAAGTTTGCCCAGGACCACGGCATGGAGCTCGAGGACACCGCCCTGGTCGAATTCCTGGTCCGCCAGCATCTGCTGATGTCGGCCGTGGCGCAAAAACGGGACCTGTCCGACCCGGCCGTGGTGCAGGATTTCGCGGCCACCGTGAAGGACGAGCGCCACCTGACCGCCCTGTACCTGCTGACGGTGGCCGATATCCGCGGCACCAGTCCCAAGGTCTGGAACGCCTGGAAGGGCAAGCTGCTCGAAGACCTGTACAAGCTCACGCTGGCCGCCCTGGGCGGCGCGCACGCCGACGCGCACACCGTGCTGACGGAACGCAAGGAAGAGGCCGCCCGCCTGACCCGGCTGGCCGGGCTGCGCGACGACGCCCGCGAGGCCTTCTGGAACCAGCTGGACGTGGCGTACTTCCTGCGCCACGACGCCTCGGACATCGCCTGGCACACGCGCCACCTGTACCATCAGGTCGCGCCGGCCCAGGCCGTCGTCAAGGCCCGCCCCACCGAACATGGCGAGGGCCTGCAGATCATGGTGTACACGCGCGATGCGCCCGACCTGTTCGTGGCCATCTGCGGCTACTTCGACGCCAAGGCCCTGTCCATCCAGGACGCCCGCATCCACACCACGCGCCATGGCTGGGCGCTGGACAGCTTCATCGTGCTGCTGCCGGAGGGCGCCAGCGACCTGCGCGCCCAGGCCACCCTGGTCGAACATGAGCTGGCCGAACGGCTCAAGGACCCGCAAGCCGCCGCCCAGCCCCACTCTTCCCGCGGCGGCTATTACGGCCGCGGCCGCCAGTCGCGCGTGTCGCGGGTGTTCCCGGTGATGCCGCAGGCGGAACTGCAGCCCGACGAGCGCAGCACCTCCTGGCGCCTGTCGGTGACGGCCACCGACAGGCCCGGCCTGCTGCACGCGCTGGCGCGCGTGTTCGCGCGGCACGAGGTGAACCTGCTGATGGCCAAGATCATGACGCTGGGCGACCGGGTGGAAGACGTGTTCATCGTCGACGGCCAGGCGCTGACCCGGCCGCGCAGCCAGATGCAGTTCGAACGCGACGTGCTGGACGCCCTGGCGGGCGAGGAAGCCAGCCAGCGCGCCGCCTGAGGCGCCCCCGCCACCATCGCCAGCGCCTTGCGGACGGCATACAATCCCGGTTTTCGGCCACGCGGCGTCCGTATCTATGCAGCTCAATGACTATCTGCGCGTTTTCGGGGGCAGCTTCTTCTTCGCGCTGGCCACGCTGCTGCCCTTCCTGAATCCGCCTGCGATCGCGCCGATCTTCCTCTCGCTGACCGAAGGGGCGTCGTCCTCGACCCGGATGGTGCTGGCCAAGCGGGTCGCCATCAACGTCTGCCTGATGCTGATCGTGGCCATGGTCGCGGGCAACGTGCTGTTGAGCTTCTTCGGGATTTCGCTGTCCATCGTGCGGGTCGGCGGCGGCATGCTGGTGATCGCCAGCGCCTGGCGGCTGGTGAACTCGCCCGACGCCGACACCGAGCGCGTGGCGCGCATGGCCGAGTCGTTCACGCCTGAAATGGCCAAGGCCCGCGCCTTCTATCCCCTTACCTTCCCGATCAGCTGCGGCCCGGGCTCCATCGCCGCGGCCATCACCGTCGGCGTTTCGCTGCGGGACCAGAACCACGTGCTCAGCCTGGTGCGCCTGGGCGGATCCATCCCCGGCATCATCGTCGTATCCGCGACGCTCTATGTCTGCCTGCGCTTCGCCGCGCAGATGCTGCACCGGCTGGGCGATAATGGCACCGCCGTATTCATGCGCCTGTCGGCCTTCATCATGCTGTGCCTGGGCGTGCAGATCTTCTGGGAAGGCTCGCGCGAATTGCTGCTGGGCGTCCTGCAGCAAGTGATGCAACCAATTCCGGTTCCCAAGGCCTAAGCCCTGGTCTCCCTCCACCCTCACCGCAGAACAATGACTTCACGCTCCGAACGCCTGCTCCGCCTGATCGCCCTTTTCTGCTTCGGCGCCGTCGGCATCGCCCTGGTTTCCCAGCACGTCTTCGACATGCCGCCCTGCGCCTGGTGCGTCATGCAGCGCCTGATCTACCTGGTGATCGGCGTCGTCGCGCTGGTGGGCGGATTTGGCGGCGGCCGCGCCCTGACCCGCATTTGCGGCGCGCTGGCGGCGTTGCTTTCCGTGTGCGGCGCGGTCGCGGCCTGGTACCAATACAGCGTGGCGGCCAAGATGCTGTCCTGCGACCAGACCTTCGCCGACCGCTTCATGACCGGCATCGGGCTGGATGGCGGCGTGCCGTGGCTTTTCGGCATCTACGCCACCTGCATGGACGCCGTGGTGTCCGTCCTGGGCATCGAGTACGCGCTCTGGAGCCTGGCGCTCTTCGTCATCCTGTTCTTCATGGCGCTGCCTGTCGTCTTCAGGCGCGGCCGCGCGCTGTAGAAGCGGTGCCTCCGTACACGGAAGAACAGGCCGCCGCGCTGCGAGCGCTGGTGCGGGCGCACGCGCCGCTGATGCGCTGGCTGCGCGCCGCCCGCGATCACGGCCCTGCGGGCGGCTGCATTGCGGCCGGCGCCATCCGGTCGCTGGTCTGGAACCATCTGCATGATTATCCGGCGGCAAGCCGCCCCTGCGCCGACGTCGATTTCGTGTATCACGACGCCTCGGACCTGAGCCCCGGGCACGAAGCGGCAGTGGCCCGACGCCTGCGCGAGGCAGCGCCCGACGCCCCATGGGAAGTGGTGAACCAGGCGCGCGTGCACCTGTGGCGCCGGGACAGCCGCGGAGACGCGCCGCCCCCGGCGGCATCGCTCGAGGACGGCATCGCCGCCTGGCCCGAAACGGCCACCTGCGTGGGCGCCAGGCTGACGCGCGACGGCCACGTCGACATCGTCGCCCCGCATGGGCTGGCCGACCTGTTCGCGCTTGTGCTGCGCCCCAGCCCCGGCGCCGACCGCCTCGCCTATGCGCAGCGGCTTGCGGCCAAGCGCCATCCCGAAACCTGGCCGCGCCTCACCGTCATCCCTCCCGAAGCGTCCTGAACGTGGCCCCTTTGAAATACCTCGCCGGCTATCCGGAACCCCTGCTGCAACAGGCGCGCAAGCTGCTTGACGAAGGCAAGCTCGGCGCCGCCCTGCTGTCCCGCTACTCCGAGGGCGCGCACGGCGTGCGCACCGACCGCGCGCTCTACCAATACGTAACGGATCTGAAGAACGCCTACATGCGCAACGGCGACCAGATCAACAAGGTTGCGTTCGACAGCAAGATCCACGTGATCCAGCACGCGCTGGGCCAGCACACCTACGTCTCGCGCGTGCAGGGCGGGAAGCTGAAGGCCAAGCACGAGATCCGCGTGGCGACGCTGTTCAAGACCGTGCCGGCCGAATTCCTGAAAATGATCGCCGTCCATGAGCTGGCCCACCTCAAGGAGAAGGACCACAACCGGGCCTTCTACAACCTGTGCCTGCACATGGAGCCGCAGTACCACCAGTACGAGTTCGACCTGCGGCTATATCTGACGCATCTGGAAGCCACGAACGTGGCGCTGTGGAAGGCCGCCGCCTGAACGCAGCTGGCCGAAAAAAAGCCGCCCAGACGGGGCGGCTTTTCGTTCCCGCAGCCTGGCGGGTCAGGCGTCGTTGGCGGCGTAGCCCATATTGAACTGCAGGCCGCTGGCGCCCCCCTCCTCGCCGGACTCGCTGCGGGACTGCCCCAGGCGCGCCAGGTACTCGGCGGTGATGTCGCCGGTGACATACTCGCCGTCGAAGCAGGACGCCTCGAAACGCGACAGCTTGGGGTTGATGTCCCGGACCGCCTGCTGCATGTCGTGCAGGTCCTGGTAGACCAGGTTGTCGGCGCCGATGGCGCGGGCGATTTCCTCGTCGCTGCGGCCAGTGGCGATCAGCTCGCTCTGCGTGGGCATATCGATGCCGTAAACGTTGGGGAAACGGACCGGAGGCGCGGCGGAGGCGAAATACACCTTGTTGGCGCCGGCGGCGCGGGCCATGTCGACGATCTCGCGGCTGGTGGTGCCGCGCACGATGGAGTCATCGACCAGCAGCACGTTCTTGCCCTTGAACTCCATGCCGATGGCGTTGAGCTTCTGGCGCACGGACTTCCGGCGCACGGCCTGGCCCGGCATGATGAAGGTGCGGCCCACGTAGCGGTTCTTGATCAGGCCTTCACGGTAGTCCAGGTTCAGGCGGGCGGCCAGCTGCATGGCGGCCGGACGCGACGAATCCGGGATCGGCATGACCACGTCGATGTCGCCCAGGCGCATGTTGCGCGCCACCTTGTCGGCCAGGTATTCGCCCATGCGCAGGCGCGCGTCGTAGACCGACACGCCGTCGATCAGCGAGTCCGGACGCGCGAAGTACACGTATTCGAAGATGCAGGGCACCAGTTGAGGGTTCTCGGCGCACTGGCGGCTGACGAAGCGGCCGTCCAGGTCGACGAACACGGCCTCGCCCGGCTCGACGTCGCGCACGAAAGCGAAGCCGCTGCCTTCCAGGGCCACCGATTCCGAGGCGACCATCCATTCCACGCCCTCTTCGGTTTCCTGGCGGCCGATGCACAGCGGACGGATGCCGTTGGGGTCGCGGAAGGCGAGCAGGCCGTAGCCCGAGATCTGGGCGACCACGGCGTAGGCGCCGCGCACGCGCTTGTGCACGGCGGAGACGGCCCGGAACATCGCGTCGTCGTCCAGCGAAACGCCATTGGCGGCCGATTGCAGCTCGTGGGCCAGCACATTCAACAGCACTTCCGAATCGGAATTGGTATTGATGTGGCGGCGGTCGACGCGGTACAGGGACTCGCGCAGTTCGCGCCAGTTGGTCAGGTTGCCGTTGTGGGCGAACATGATGCCGAACGGCGCATTCACGTAGAACGGCTGGGCCTCTTCCTCGCTGGCGCTGGAGCCCGCCGTGGGATAGCGGACCTGGCCGATGCCGGACGTACCGGGCAGCGCGCGCATGTTGCGCGTACGGAAGACGTCGCGCACCAGACCGTGGGCCTTGTACATATTGAACTGGTTGCCTTGCGACGTCGCGATGCCCGCGGCGTCCTGCCCGCGGTGCTGCAACAGCAGCAAGCTGTCATAGAGCAGCTGGTTGACCGGCCCGCGCCCGATGACCCCTACGATTCCACACATGGTGAGCTTTCCTGGTTGATTTGAAGCAGATCAATACGGCAACCACGTCGCCAGCGACGGCGGCAGCCACGTCTTGATATGTTTGATGGCCTCGATGGCCGAATGCGAAAACATGGCGTCCTTCCACCACGGCTCTTCAGGCAGCGGCGTGTAGCCGGCGGCGGCGACCAGCGCCAGCACGATCAGCAGGCCGCGGGCCAACCCGAACATGCCGCCCAGGCCATGGTCGGCCGGGCTCAGGCCGGTACTGCGTATCAAGGCGGCAAGCGTCATATTGACCAACCCCACGCCGAGCAGCACGATGATGAAGACCGCCGCGTACGAAACTCCCATGCGCAACAGCGTCGTTTCAATATAGGGCTCCAGCCAGGCATAGACCGTGGGGCCCCACCATATCGCGGCCACGAAGGCCAGCAGATAGGCGACCAGCGACAGCACCTCTTTGAGCAGGCCGCGCACCAGGCCGAGCACACCCGAAACCACCAGGATGGCCAGCACGACGAAGTCGAAGCCGGTCACTATTGCGCGGCGATGAAACCATTGTCATAGCCCAGGGTGCGCAAGCGCGCCTGGGCCGCCTGCGCCGCCTCGCGCGAGGGGAACGGCCCCACGCGCAGGCGGTACTGCTGCTTGCCACCGATGGTGGCCTGTTCGACGAATGCGTTCGTGACCCCGGCCTGGTGCAGCTTGCTGCGGCGCGACTGGGCGTCTTCCGAGGTCGTGTAGGCGGCGATCTGGAGCACGAAATTGCCCTTGGCGGCCGGCTTGGGCGCGGGCGCGGCCGGCGCCGCGCGGCCTTCCAGCAGCGCCAGGGCGCGCGCGCCGTCATCGGAGCGCGTGTCCGGCTTGGGCGGCGTGGCCGGCTTGGGTTCGGGCTTGGGCGCCGGCGCGGCCGGCTTGGGCGTGGCGGCGGGCGGCGCCGCCGGCTGCGACGCGGGCGGCTGGGCCGGCGCGGCGGCGATGGGCGCGGGCACGGAAGTGACCGGCGGCGGCGTGGGCACGGACGAAGGCTCGGTGGGCGCGGCAGCCGGCGCCGGCGTTTCCGGCGCGGCGACTTGCGGCTCGCTCACTTGCGGCTGGAACGGCGTATTGCGTTCCGGCACCTTGATGGGGATGTTGTCGGCCACCGGCACGGGCTGGGAATCGAGCACCATGGGCAGGATGATGACGGCTGCCAGGACCAGCGCGATGGCGCCCGCGAGCCTGCGCCGCGCGCGGCCGCGCAGCTCCGCAGCCTGGACCTCGCTAGGCACTGCCGCCCTTTTGGAGGACTGCGCCTGATCGGCAGGATCTTTGCGTTTGAAAAAACCCATGGAGGAGAATTCCTTGCGGCTATATGGCGGCGGGCCGCCCTGGAGCGTCTGACCCGTTCTTGCCTATGCCTTGCGACCCAGAGCCTGCAAAACCGAGGCTACGGTGAGAAACGATCCGAACACCACGATTCTATCATTCTCGCCCGCCCGTTCGCGCGCGGCCGCGAAGGCCTGGGCAGGATCGGCATAGGCGGTGATGCCCGGGCTTTCGCCGCCCGCCGGCACCGGCGGCAATGCGGCGGCGACCTGCGCCGCCAGGTCCTCTCCGGCGGTGCCGCGGGCGCCCGGCAGGCCGGCGCAATACCAGTAGTCGATGCGCGTGCCCAGCTTGGCCACGACACCGGCCAGGTCCTTGTCGTTGAGCATGCCGAATACCGCGTGGGTATAGGGGTGGAAACCCATGTTGTCGAGGTTCTGGGCCAGCACCGCCGCCGCGTGCGGATTGTGGGCCACGTCCAGGATGACCGCGGGCTGGCCGGGCAGGATCTGGAACCGGCCGGGCAGCGACGCCTGCAGCAGCCCCAGGCGCACGGCCTGCTGCGGCACGGGCAGGCGATCGCGGATGGACTCCAGCGCGGCCAGCGCCGCCGAGGCGTTCAGCAGCTGGTTGGCGCCGCGCAGCGCCGGATAGGCCAGCGAGTTGCGGCGCTGCTCGCGCCCGCCGTAGGCCCATTGCTGCCGGTCGCCCGAATAGTTGTAGTCGCGGCCGAAGAGCCACAGGTCGGCGCCGATTTCCGCTACGTAGTCCAGCAGGGACTGGGGCGGCACCGGATCGCTGCAGATGGCGGGGCGGCCGGCGCGATAGATGTGAGCCTTCTCGAAGCCGATCTTCTCCCGCGTGTCGCCCAGCCAGTCGGTGTGGTCCAGGTCCACGCTGGTGACGATGGCGCAATCGGCATCGACGATATTGACGGCGTCCAGGCGGCCGCCCAGCCCCACTTCCAGCACCACGGCGTCCAGGCGGGATTGCGAGAACAGCCGCAGAATGGCCAGGGTGGTGAATTCGAAGTACGTGAGGGAAACGTCGCCACGCGCCGCCTCGACCGCCTGGAACTGGGCGATCAGGGCCTCGTCCGTTGCGATCTGGCCGTTGATGCGGGCGCGCTCGTTGAAATCGATCAGGTGCGGGGAGGTATACAGCCCGACCTTGTAGCCGGCCGCCAGCAGGATGGCTTCCAGCATGGCACAGGTGGAGCCCTTGCCATTGGTGCCGCCGACGACGAACTTCACGGCGGAAAGCTCCAGCTCCATGCGGGCCGCCACTTGCCGCACCCGGTCCAGGCCCATGTCGATCGCGGTGGCGTGGATGGATTCCAGGTACTGCAGCCAATCGGACAGGGTTGCGGAAGCGTCAGGCGTGCGGACAGAAGACATGGCGGGGCCGTGAAGTGGGATCAGCGCTGGATTTTAGCAGTCCGGGCCCGGTGTTTTCCCTAATCCCCTAGGGCGCGGCACGGTATCCGCCGGGAAAAAACGCTTGCCGTTATTTTTCCCATACGTAAAAATAAATTCACATATGAGAATTTTTGGTGAAGCATCCATGACCCAATCCAAGACGCCCAGCTGGCTCGTCCGCGAGGCCGACGTCCCCGGCTACCACCCCGCCAACCACACCGGCACCCTCAATCGGCGGCTGATCGGCCCGGACACCGTCGGCGCCCGCGGCGTGGAGGTGTTGCTGGGCGTCATCGACAAGGGCAAGGGCGCCCTGCCGCACGCCCATCCGGGCATTGAACAGGTCTGCTACCTGATCTCGGGCACGGCCCGCGCCCAGGTGCAGGACGAATGGGCCGACATGGGCCCCGGCGACTGCTGTTACTTCCCGCCCGACATTCCCCACGTGTTCACGGTCACCAGCGACGAGCCCGCGCGCCTGCTGGTGATCTACACGCCCCCCTACGAAGAATCCCCCGAGCGCGTAATCCGCGACTTTCCGGCAAATCCCCCGGCCGCCTGACGCGGCACACTCCGGGACAGCGGCCGCAGAAGCCGGCCCCGGACCGACTACACAGGAGACAACCCCATGAAATTCCCTAGCCTGCTGAGCGCCGTCCTGGTCAGCGGGGCGGCCCTGATGGGCGCGCCTGCCGCCCAGGCCGCCGATTACCCCACCAAGCCCATCACCCTGATCGTTCCCTTCCCGGCCGGTTCCGGCACGGACGCCGTGGGGCGCATCTTCGGCTCCGAACTGTCGGCCATCCTGGGCCAGCAGATCGTGGTGGAAAACAAGCCCGGCGCCAACGCCACCATTGCAGCCAGCTACGTGGCGCGCGCCAAGCCGGACGGCTACACCCTGTTCGTCACCACCAACACCTCGCATTCAGCCGCCCCGTGGCTGATGAAGAACGTGCCCTACGATCCGGTCAAGGACTTCACGCCCATCGCCCGTGGCGGCAACCTGCCCTTCATCCTGGTCGTCAACCCGAAGCGCCCGTGGAAAACGGTCGGAGACCTCATTGCCGACGCGCGCCAGCATCCGGGCCGCATCACCTACGCCAGCGGCAACAGCACCGGCATCGTCGCCGGCGCCACCCTGGCCAACCGCGCCAAGATCGACATCCTGCACGTGCCCTACAAAGGCACGCCGCAGAGCCTGACCGACGTGGTCGGCGGCCAGGTGGACTTCATGTTCACCGACCTGGCGTCCGGCCTGCCCTTCGTCCAGTCGGGCCAGTTGCGGGCGCTGGCCGTGTCCACCGCCGAACGCAGCGCCATCGTGCCTGACCTGCCGTCCATGGCCGAGGCGGGCGTGCAGGACTTCGACCTGAACTCCTGGAACGGCTACTTCGGCCCGGCGGGCCTCCCGCCCGAAATCGTCGCCAAGCTCAATGCCGCCATCAACCAGGTGGTTGCCAAGCCCGACGTCAAGAAACGCCTGGCCGACCTGGGATTCGACGCCTTCTCCGGCACGCCGCAAGCCTTCGGCCAGTTCGTCGGCGAACAGCGCGACCTCTGGGGCAAGCTGATCCGCGACGCAGGGATCGAACAGCAATGACCGCACAATCCGCTTCCGCCGCCCCCGGCCCCCTGGCCGGGGTGCGCATCCTGGACCTGAGCTCGGTCGTCATGGGTCCCTACGCAACCCAGGTCCTGGGCGACCTGGGCGCGGACGTCATCAAGGTGGAACCGCCCACGGGCGACAATCTGCGGGCCGTCGGCCCCATGCGCAACCCCGGCATGGGCCATCTGTATCTGCACCTGAACCGCAACAAGCGCTCGGTCGTGCTGGACCTGAAGACGCCCGAAGGCCTGGACGCCTGCCTGAAGCTGGCCGAGAGCTGCGATGCCCTGCTCTATAACATCCGGCCCCAGGCCATGGCTCGCCTGGGCCTGTCCTATGAAGCGGTCGCGGCCCGCAATCCGCGCATCGTCTACCTGGGCGCCTATGGCTTCGGCGAGGCAGGCCCCTACGCCGGCCGGCCCGCCTACGACGATCTGATCCAGGGCCAGACCGGCATCGCCGCCCTGTCCGCCCAGCAAAGCGGCGAATTGCCGCGCTACGCGCCGCTGACCCTGGCCGACCGCGCCGTCGGCCTGCACGTGGGCATCGCCCTGGTGTCCTCGGTGCTGCATGCGCGGGCCACGGGCCGCGGCCAGCAGGTGGAGATCCCCATGTTCGAAGGCATGGCCCACCTCGTCCTGGGCGACCACCTGGGCGGCGCCACCTTCGAGCCCCCGCTGGGGCCGACCGGCTACGCGCGCCTGCTCGCGCCGCACCGCCGCCCCTACGCCACCGCCGACGGCTATATCTGCCTGCTGATCTACAACGACAAGCACTGGCGGAACTTCTTCGCCCTGATCGGCAAGCCCGAACTCTCGGAAGACCCGCGCTTCTGCTCGCACGGCGCGCGCGCCGCCCATATCAGCGAGGTCTACGCCTACGTCGCCGAGGTGATCGCCACGCGCCCCAGCCAGGACTGGCTGGAAGACCTCGCGCGCGCGGACATCCCGGCCTCGCAACTCTATACGGTGGACGGCCTGCTGGAAGACGAGCACCTGGCCGCGACCGGCTTCATCCGGCGCCTGGACCATCCCAGTGAAGGCCCGATACGCACCACCGCTCCGCTGGGCAGGTACGAGGGCACGCCGACCGCCCTGAGCCGGCCCGCCCCCAGGCTGGGCCAGCACAGCCGCGAGGTGCTCGAGGAAGCCGGCTACGACGACGAAAGGATCAACGCCATGGCCGCCCGTGGCATCACCAAGGATGGAAACGACTGATGGACTTTGACTTCACTCCCGACCAGCTGGCGCTGCGCGACGCGGTCTCCCGCATCTGCGAACGCTATCCCGACGAATACTGGCTGGAGCGCGACCGCGAAGGCGGCTTTCCGGAGCCGCTGCACGCCGACCTGGCGCGCGACGGCTGGCTGGGCATCGCCATGCCCCAGGAATACGGCGGCGCCGGCCTGGGCATGACCGAAGCCGCCCTGATGATGCAGACCATCGCCGCCTCCGGAGCCGGCTTCACCGGCGCGTCCGCGGTCCATATGAATATCTTCGGGCTGAATCCCGTCGTGGTGTTCGGCACCGATGAGCAGCGCGGCCGCTGGCTGGAACCGCTGATCGCGGGCCGCGAGAAGGCCTGCTTCGCCGTGACCGAACCGGACGCCGGCCTCGACACGACCAAGCTCAGCACCCGCGCCGTGCGCCAGGGCGATGAATACATCGTGCACGGCCGCAAGATCTGGATTTCGACGGCGCAGGTCGCCAACAAGATGCTGCTGCTGGCGCGCACCACGCCGCTGTCGGAAGTGGAAAAGCCCACGCAGGGCCTGTCGCTGTTCTATACCGACCTGGACCGGGAGCGGATCGAGGTGCGCGAGATCGAGAAAATGGGCCGCAAGGCCGTGGACTCGAACATGCTGTTCATCGACGGCCTGCGCATCCCCGTGGCGGACCGCATCGGCGAGGAAGGCCGGGGATTCGAATACATCCTGCACGGCCTGAATCCGGAACGCATCCTGATCGCGGCCGAAGCCGTGGGCATCGGCCGCGCCGCGCTGGACCGCGCGGTGAAATACGCAGGCGAACGCACCGTGTTCGGCCGTCCGATAGGCCAGAACCAGGGCATCCAGCATCCGCTGGCCCAGGCCTGGATGCAGCTGGAGGCGGCGGACCTGATGGTATTCAAGGCCGCCAGCCTGTACGACGCGGGCAAGCCCTGCGGCCCCTTTGCCAACACGGCCAAGTACCTGGCTGCGGAAGCCGGCTACAACGCCTGCCAGACCGCGGTCATGACGCTGGGCGGCATGGGCTACGCCAAGGAATACCACGTAGAGCGGCTGCTGCGAGAAAGCTTCATCCCCCGCATCGCGCCGGTCAGCCCGCAGCTGATCATGTGCTTCATCGCGGAAAAGGTGCTGGGGCTGCCCAAATCCTATTGAGCCCCGCGGACGGCGGGCCCTGCCTCAGGCCTGCTGCTCCAGCCCCGTGCAGGCCGCCCTCAGGATGCGGGCGTAGTTCTCCTGCTGCGGCTCGATCCGGTAGATCGGGCCGCCCACCGAAATCGCGTAGTGCTCGCCCGACAGGGTGACCGGCCAGGCGATCGCGCCCACGTCCGGAATGGACTCCCCGCTGTTCATGAACCATCCGCGCTGGCGCGACAGCCGAAGATCGTCCAGCAGGGCTTCGCGCGTGACCAGCGTGCGCTCGTTGTGGCGGGTCATGGACATGCCCGCCAGGAGCGAGTCCCGCGCGCCCTCGTCGAGCAGCGACAGAAGCGCCTTGCCCAGCGAATTGGCGTGTACGTCCTTGAACTCGCCCGCAACGGGCGCGTATCGGATCGTATGTGGCGAATCCAGCACGTCCAGGTACACGACCCGGCCATCCTGGCTGAGTTTGGCGAAAACGATGGTTTCGCGGGTGGCGTCCCGCAATTCCGTCAGGCTGGGATAGACCCGGTCCAGCACGGGATCGGCGCGCGCGATGCGCTGCGCCATGGCCAGCAGCCGGCCCGTCGGGTAGTAGCCCTGGCGCCGGCCGGTCTCGTACAGGTAGCCCAGGCCGGTCAGGGTGCGTATCAGCGCCAGGCAGCTGGAAACCGGCACGTCGAGCAACCGGGCCAGTTCCGACAAGGGCAGCGCGCGCTTCTCGCGGGCATAGGTTTCGATGATTTCGATAACTCTCAGCGCCGTCTTGACACTCATTGCCCCATCCGAACCCTTAGCGTGTGAAACATCTGGCCCGCCCGAGGCTAAAGTTCCCTGCGCGCCTGCCGTAATGGTAGCTGAGAATTCCCTGAAAACAGCGCGTTCCTCCGAGACGCCCTCATCGCCGTTGGAGTGATCATGGCCGTAACCCCGTTAGCCCCTGTATCGTTCGCACCCGCGCCGGTCGCGCCCGCCCCCGTCGTGGCGGAGCCGGCCATCAGCGTGACGCCCGCCGCAACCGCGACGAACAGCGGAGCCTCCGACAGCGCCACGTCGGGTCAATCCGATTCGCAAAAGCTGCCCCTGGACAAGGCGCTGGAGGAAATCAACGACCAGATGAAGGCCTGGTCCACCCAACTGCAATTCGAAATCGACCCCGACGTGCACCAGGTGGTGGTGTCCGTCGTGGACGCGGAATCGGGCGACGTCGTTCGCACCATTCCCAGCGAGGCCGTGCTGAGAATCGCCAAAATGATCGTGAACATGCAGGGCAACGGCATCAAGACGAGCGCCTGATGCTCGAATTAAAACGGTGTTTATCCAGTTTTCGGCGCCAATCCGCGCCAGAAGCACCGAATTAGGCATGCCTTATGCCCTTACCCGGCCAATCGCCGGCTCCGTATTTTTGACAGAATCGCATCGCTAGGAAGGATTTCACATGGCTTCTATTACCAATCTCGGTTCGACCACCGGACTCCCGCTCGAGGAGATCCTCACGAAGCTTCAGGCTGCTGAGGACAAGAAGCTGAGCCTGTACACCAACCGTCAGGCCAGCTACGAAGCCCGGGTGAGCGCCTATGGCCAGATCCAAAGCGCAGTGGAAGCCTTGCAGAAAGCGGCGGCAGCCCTGGGCAAGTCGTCGACCCTGGACGCCGTCAAGGCCAACGTGGTAGGCGACGGACTGACCGCGACCATCGGCGAAGATGGCGCCACGATGGGCGAATACGCCATCAAAGTGAAGAATCTGGCCGCCGCCCAAACGCTGCAGTCCGGCAACGTCGGAGACCGCACCGCTACCAACGGCGCCGACGGCTCGTTTGAAATCGAGCTTACCAATGGCGACAAGCACACGATCGAGCTGAATGGCGACACTTCGCTGAACGGTATCGCCAAGGCCATCAACAGCGACGACAAGGCTGGCGTGCGCGCCACCATCATTACCAACGAAAGCGGCAGCTACCTGATGCTCAGCGCCAAGGACACGGGCGTACAGGCGTCGGTCAAGTCCATCACGGTGACGGGCGACGACAAGCTGAAGAACATCCTGAGCTACAACGCCGGCTGGAGCCAGGAAATGACGCAACAGACGGCGGCTGCGGACTCGGAAATCGAGATCAACGGCATCACCGTCAAGAGCGGCAGCAACAATGTCTCGACCGCCATCGATGGCATCACGCTGAACCTGACCGCGATTACCGGCAAGGACAGCACGACGGGCGCCGACAAAGTCGTCACGCTGAAGCTGCAGAGCGACACCAGCGTGGCCAGCAAGGCGGTCCAGGATTTCGTCAATGCCTACAACTCGCTGCAGAGCACGATCAGCAAACTGACGGCATTCGACGTCGCGGCCGAAACCAATCAGGCCCTGACCGGCGACAACACCGCCCGCGGCATCCAGTCGTCCATGTCCAACGCATTGCAGGTGGTCACGTCCGAGGGCGCACTGCGCTCCTTGGCAGACCTGGGCATTTCGATGGATCCCAAGACCGGCCAGTTGAAACTGGACCAGAAAGAGCTGGACAAGGCATTGACCGGCAACCCCGCCGACGTCAAACGCATCATGACGTCGACCGACGGCCTCGCGGCCCGGTTCGACGCTGCCACCAAGACCATTCTTGGCAGCAACGGCTCCATCAAGATCAGCCAGGACGGCCTGAACGAATCCATCAAGGACGTGAAAGACCAGCTCGCTCGCGCCAAAGCCTCGAGCGACGCGTCCATTGCTGCCATGCGCGCCCAATTCATCGCGCTGGACAAGTTCGTATCGCAGCAGACTGTCACGGCCAACTACCTGACCCAGCAGTTCGCGGCCCTGAGCAAATCCAAGTAATTTATAGAAGATGCCTTGATGACTTACGCCGCCCGCCGTCCAACCGGCTCCTATTCCGTGCGTTCCTACACCGACATCGGCCTGGAGACCCAGGTCCTGGGCGCCAGCCCGGAAAGGCTGATTTCACTGCTGTACTCGGGAGCCCGGGCCGCAATTGGACAGGCCCGCCTCCATCTGCAGGAAGGCAGGGCAATGGAGCGGGGCGCGGCGCTTTCGAAGGCAATCAAGATTGTCGATGAAGGCCTGAAAACGGGCTTGAACATGGAGGCGGGCGGCGAAATTGCCGCTAACCTCGCCCGCCTGTACGACTACATCGTCCGCACACTGCTGTTGGCGAATCTGCGCGCTGATGAAGAAGCGCTCGAAACGGCGGACCGCCTGTTGGCGGATCTGGCCGAGGCCTGGCAAACCTCCGTAGACCGCTCCGCAGCCGGCACGCAGCCTTGAAGGCGTGGCATACGCATAGCCCCAGCCATCGAACGCCCGAGATTTCCATGACGTCCATTACCCAGCACACTTCGCCCATCCTGGAACACTACCAGGAGATCGCCCTCATCACGGGAGAAATGCTAGCGGCCGCCCAACTGGGCGACTGGGACGGGGCAATGATCCATGGCCAGCTTTACTGCGAACGAGTGGAACGTCTGCGCCAGGTGGAACATGCGGCGCCGCTGGACGAGTCCGGCCGTGCCATGAAGTACGACCTGCTCGTGCGCATTCTCGAAAACGATGCCCAAACGCGGGACCTCGCTCTGCCGCAGTTGGCGCGCCTCGGAGAATTGCTGGGACGCATGAAGCGCCAGCAGACCCTCCTGTCCGCCTACGGCCACCAGGCGTCTGAAGAATGAGCGTAGGTCCCGCCGCACTCGGCAACGTCCTGGTGCAGCGGTTGGACGCCGTGCTGGGCACGACGATGTCCGCCGCCAACGCGAATCTCGTCTCCGGCGCGCGGCCGGACGCCGTCAGCCAGCCCGGCAGCCCGGAAAAGCCCGGCCCGTCGGACGGCTCGGCCCGCGATCCCCGGCAAGGCGTGCAGGCAGGCGGCGCCCGGGGCGACCGCCAGAATACCGTCATCGACGCAAAAACGGCTGCCGCGCTGGCCTTGGCGGCCCGGGGGCTGGTCACCAGCAGCGACACCACGGCCTCGGCCCCGACCACGCTGGGCACGACGGCGCGCACCATTCTTGCCCTGCTCGCCCAGTATCCCGAAGCCGCGCCGGCGCTGCAGGGCCGCGCCCCCCTCTGGAGCGCCAACGGCGCTGCCGGCCTGCCGCCCGGCGCGCCCGCCCAGGCGCCCGCAGGCCAGGCGGGCCTGCCCGGGCAGCCCGCACCGGCCGCGCCGCAAACGCCCGGACAAGCCGCCGCGGCCCAGCCGCAGGCAACCGCGGACGGCATGGCCGCAGCCGGCAAACCGGGCCGTCCGGCCGCCCATGCCGACGTCCCCGCCGGAGCCAAGGGTCCCGACGCCGCGGCGCACGCCGCGCTTGCGGCCGACGGTCCCTCCGCCCGCGCGCTCGGCCAGGCCCTGCGCCAGGCGCTGCAGACCAGCGGCCTGTTCTATGAGTCCCACCTGACCGACCTGGTTTTCGGCCGCACGACTCCGGCCCAGCTACGCGAAGAACCCCAGGCCCGGATGGACAAGGACGCGGCGGCAAAAAACACCGCGCCCGCCCGCGCCCGGTCCGAATCGCCCGCCGCCGCCCGCGTCGGCAGCGACGCGCCGGCCTCCACGGCCTCCTCCGGCGCCGCCTCGCCGCCGACGCCCGGCTCGCCCGTCAGCGGCATCCACCAGGACCTGACCGTGCTGGTGCGCCAGCAGCTCGACGTGCTGGCCAACCAGGCGCTCACCTGGCAAGGCGAGGCCTGGCCCGGCGCGCCCATGGAATGGGAGGTGCAGCGCGACCCTTATGGCGGCGACCCCGATTCCTCGGTTCCGACGTGGGCCACCCGCTTGAAACTGGACCTTCCGCGCCTGGGGCTGGTGGACGCGCGCCTGAACCTGGCCGGCGACCAACTGGTCCTGCAGCTCGTGGCTCCGCACAGCGCCTCCGAAATCCATGACGCGTCGGACACGCTGCGCTCGCGCCTGCTGGCTGCCGGCCTGACCCTGAGCAATCTGTCGGTGAGCGTGGTGGAGCCGCGTCCCGCCATTCCGGCCGATATCTGATGAACACGCCCGCAAACTCCCCGGACGCCGGCCCCAATGCGAACCGTAATGCGGCGGTCGCCATCTCCTACGAAGAAAAGGACGGCGCGCCGCGCGTGGTCGCCAAGGGCTATGGGCAGCTGGCCGACACCATCGTCCGCGCCGCGCAGGAAAACGGCCTCTATGTCCATGAATCGCGCGAACTCGTCGGCCTGCTGATGCAGGTGGACCTGGACGCGCATATCCCGCCCCAACTCTACGTAGCGGTGGCAGAATTGCTGGCTTGGCTGTACCGCCTGGAATCGCGCGAGCTTCCCGAATCCGCGCCCCCCGCCTGACCTTACTGATTGAGGACGACCATCGTGATGGACGCCAGCGACCCGGAATTCCTGCTGACCCGGCCGGAAGACATGCGCGCAGCCCTGTTCGAGCTGACCCACCCCGACAGCCACATCCTGGTGCGCGACGCCGCGGATCGCGAGATGGCCGTGCTCATCCTGGGCGCGGACAAGCAGACGCAGCAGTTCTTCTGGCGTCCGCGCGACTATGCCGGCGCGGACTTCGAACACGCCGACAGCATGGGCCTGCTGACCGGCACCACCTTCTATTTCAATGCCACGGCCTACGGCGGCGTGCAGATCCGTTTCCGGGTGCAGCGGCCGGAAGTCATCCATTTCGACGACGGCAGCGCCGCGCTGGTATCGCCCTTCCCTGAACGCCTGGCCCGGATCCAGCGCCGCAAGATGTTCCGCGCCTCGCTGATCGCCAGCGCCAGCCGCAGCCACGCGACGTGGCAGGCTTCGCCCACGGAAAAGCCGCACAGCTTCACCGTGCGCGACATTTCGGTGGACGGCGTGGGCCTGCGCGCCGGCCTGGAGGTCGGCTCCCTGCCCCAGCGCGGGACCATCATGGAGAACGTCCAGCTGGACTTCGGCGAATTGGGCAGGATCAGCGCCAGCCTGGAGGTGCGCAACGTCTATCCGGTTTCCGGGCAGCCGATGACGCAGGGCGTCCAGCCCGGCGAGGCCGCGCCGCGGCATGTGTCCCTTACCGGCGAGCCGCCGGTAAGCCATCTCGGGGCAATCTTCCTGAATCTGGATGCGCGCCAGGAAAACTGGCTGCAACAGGTGGTATGGCGCCTCGAGCGAGGCGCCCAGCGCGGCTGAGTCCGCGAAAAGCCGCGTGTCGGGCCTGGATCAGATGGACATCGAGGAGATTTCCTTGTAGGCCGCAACCAGCTTGTTGCGCACCTGCACCGCCGTCTGGAAGCCGATGCTGGCTTTCTGCAGATCGATCATCACGTCGTTGAGCGAAATGTCCGGAGCGCCCAGCTCGAAGGCCTTGGCCTGGGCGGTGGCCGCGTTCTGGGCGTTCGTGACGCGGCGGATGGAACGTTGCAGCTCGGCGGCGAAGCCGTCCGGCCGGCCGACCATTTCGCCCGCGGCGAGGTTGCCCGTCTCCGCCTTGCTGACGACCGCGCGCATCTGCTGGAGCATGCTTTCGATGCCGGACAAGCCTGATACAGCCATTACGGATTCCTTGCTGGTGGGATTACGCCAAATTTGCAGACAGCGTAACGCCGATCGCGCCCGGCCATAGCCGATAAGAACCGCCAAAAAACCCGACATTTCGCCGAATGAGGTCGCCCCGCGCGGGGGCCGCGGCGACCCCGTCCCCTTTCTGGGCGACATAGGGGATAAGTAACGCCAAAAACCGGCTGTTTTCAACGATTGGGATTGTCGTCTCAGGGGCAATAATCCACGCTCTCCCCAGACCAGAAGCACGTTGCATGTGTAATCTGCCCTACCAAGACATGAAGCTCCATTCCCAGCTCCGCGTAGCCAGCGGGAGCCGTCGATGAACCAGCAGGCCACCCTGAGTTCGTCGCTGCTGGCGAAGTTCCCCGTGCTGGAGAAGGTCCGCGCGCTGCCCAAGCCTATCCTGCTCGGCGGCGCGGCGGCCCTCGTCGCCGCGATCGTCGCCGTTGCGATGTGGAGCAGCGAGCCCAACTACAAGGTCCTGTTCTCCAACCTGGACGACCGGGATGGCGGCGCGATCGTGACGGCGCTGGGAACGATGAACGTGCCCTATCGCTACAACGACACCGGCACCGCCCTGCTGGTTCCGGCCGACCGCGTGTACGACGCCCGGCTGCAGCTGGCGTCCCAGGGTTTGCCGCGCGGCGGCTCCGTCGGCTTCGAGCTGATGGACAACGCCCGCTTCGGCGCGAGCCAGTTCGCCGAGCAGATCAACTACCAGCGCGGTCTGGAGGGCGAGCTGGCCCGTTCGATCGAAGCCATGCACACCGTGCAGCACGCCCGCGTGCACCTGGCCATGCCGCGCCAATCGCTCTTCGTGCGCGAGCGCCAGGCGCCCACCGCCTCCGTGCTGCTGAACGTCTACCCGGGCCGCAGCCTGAGCGACGCCCAGGTTTCCGCGATTTCCTGGCTGGTGGCGTCCAGCGTCCCCGAGCTGACGGCGGAAAACGTGTCCATCGTCGACCAGAACGGCCGCCTGCTGTCGGCGCCGCTGGGCGAAGGCCGTGGCATGGACGCCGACCAGATGCGCTTCGTGCGCGAAATGGAACAGCGCACGGTCGAACGCATTCTCACCATCCTGAACCCGCTCGTGGGGCCCGGCAATGTCCACGCCCAGGCGAGCGCCGACGTGGATTTCTCGCGCCGCGAGGAAACGTCGGAAGTCTATCGCCCGAACCAGGAGCCCGGCCAGGCCGCGGTGCGCAGCCAGCAGACCAGCGATTCGACCCAGCGCGGCGTCAACCCCGCGCAGGGCGTGCCCGGCGCGCTGTCGAACCAGGCGCCCGCCAACGCGCAGGCGCCCATCGCCAACCCGCCGCAACCGCAGCCGCCCCGTCCCGGCCAGCCGCAGCAGCCGGCCAACGCGCAGCAGCAACAGCAACAGCAGACCGGCACGCAGACCGCGCCGACCAATCTGAACGAACGCCGCGATGCGACCACCAACTACGAAGTGGACCGCACCATCAGCCACATCAAGCAGCCTGTGGGCACGCTCAAGCGCCTGTCGGTCGCCGTGGTCGTCAACTACATCCGCGACAAGGACGGCGAGCCGCAGGCCCTGCCGCCCGAAGAGTTGAACAAGCTCACCAATCTGGTCCGCGAAGCCATGGGCTACTCGGAAACGCGCGGCGATTCGCTGAACCTGGTCAACAGCCAGTTCAACGATGGCCCGCCGCCGCTGCCGCTCTGGCGCGATCCGGAAATGATCTCGCTGTTCAAGACGATCCTGGCCTGGCTGGTCGGCGGCGTCCTGGCGCTGTGGCTGTATCGCCTGCTGCGCCGCACGGTGGGCGACTACCTGTACCCGCCGGTCGATCCCGAGCAGGCCGAGGCCGAACGCATCGAAGCCGCCCGCGAAGCGCAGGAAGTGGCCCGCGCCAAGGAAGTGGACCGCTACCAGGACAACCTGGAACGCGCCCGCACCATGGCCAACAAGGACCCGCGCGCCGTCGCGATGGTTCTGCGCACCTGGATGAACAAAGATGAAAAATGATTCCCTTCCCTTGGACGGCATGACGCGCAGCGCCGTCCTCATGATGTCGCTGGGCGAGGACGCGGCGGCCGAGGTCTTCAAGTACCTCAGCGCCCGTGAGGTCCAGCAGGTCGGCGCTGCCATGGCCAGCCTGAAGCAGGTCACCCGCAACGACGTGGCCGTGGTGCTGGAAGAGTTCCGCCAGGAAGCCGACCAGTTCATGGCCGTCACCCTGGGGTCGGACGACTACATCCGCACCGTGCTGACCAAGGCGCTGGGCAGCGACCGCGCGGCCGGCCTGATCGAGGACATCCTGGAAGCCGGCGAAGGCGGCAGCGGCATCGACGCGCTGAACTGGCTGGATCCGAACACCGTGGCCGAGCTGATCGGCGACGAGCACCCGCAGATCATCGCGACCATCCTGGTGCACCTGGAGCGCGACCGCGCCGCCGGCGTGCTGGCGCTCCTGACCGACCGGCTGCGCAACGACGTGATGCTGCGGATCGCCACGTTCGGCGGCGTGCAGCCCGCGGCGCTGTCCGAGCTGACCGAAGTCCTGAATTCCGTGCTCGCCGGCCAGGGCGCCAAGCGCAGCAAGATGGGCGGCGTGCGCACCGCGGCCGAGATCCTGAACATGATGAATTCGGCCGAAGAAGAAACCGTCGTCGCCAGCCTGCGCGAACGCGACAACGACCTGGCGCAGAAGATCATCGACGAGATGTTCGTCTTCGACAACCTGCTCGACGTCGAGGACCGCGCGATCCAGCTCATCCTCAAGGAAATCGACAACGACACCCTCATGGTCGCGCTCAAGGGCGCCCCGGAGGAGCTGCGCGCCAAGTTCCTGCGCAACATGTCCAGCCGCGCGGCGGAAATGCTGCGCGAGGACCTGGAAGCCCAGGGCCCCATCCGCATGTCCAAGGTCGAGACCGAACAGAAGAAGATCCTGCAGATCGCCCGTCGCCTCGCCGAAAGCGGCCAGATCGTCCTGGGCAACCAGGGAGACGACACGTATGTCTGAAGCGGACAGCGGCGCGACGACGCTCATCTCGCGCAGCGCCGCCTGGCGGCGCTGGCAGATGCTGTCGTTCGACGAGCCGGCGCCCGTCGAGGCCGAGCCGGAGCCGGAACCCGATCCCGGGCCGGACCCCGAGGTCGTCCTGGCCCAACTGCGCGCGCAAGCGCTGGCCGAGGGCCGGGAGGAAGGCCACGCGGAAGGCCATGCCGCCGGCTTCGAGGCCGGCCGGCAGGCGGGCCATGCGGAAGGCTTGGCCGCGGGGCGCGAACAAGGCTACGCCGAGGGCCTGGCGCAGGCTCGGGAACAGGGAGCGGCCGAAGCCCGGCGGCTGCATGCGCTGGTGCAGTCATGCGCCCTGTCGCTGGGATCGCTGGAAGAGAAAATGGGCCAAGGCCTGCTCACCCTGGCCCTGGACATCGCGCAGCAGGTACTGCGCACCACCCTCGCCGAGCAACCCGAGTCCGTAGTGGGCGCGGTGCGCGAGGTGCTGCACATCAATCCGTCCGCGGGCGGCCAGATGCGCCTGTGGGCGAACCCGGAAGACATAGAACTCATCCGCCTGCACCTGGCGGACGAACTCAAGGAAGGCCATTGGCGCGTGCTCGCCGATGAGTCCATCGCCCGCGGCGGCTGCCGCGCCGAGACGCCGTTCGGCGACATCGACGCCACCCTGCAGACTCGCTGGCGCCGTGTCGCGGCCTCGCTCGGTCGCAACGTCTCGTGGGAGGACCCCGCGTGACCGGCCAACCGGCGCCCGCCCAGGCCACGCCCGCATCGGGCGTGTCTCAACCGGCCGTGCCTGTACCGGCCGTGCCCATCATCGACCGCTGGCGGACGCAGTTGCAGATCGGCTCCATCCGCGCCGCGTCGACCGACCCGTGGCTCGTCAGCGGCAAGATCACGCGCGCCACGGGCCTGGTGCTGCACGCGACCGGCCTGCGCCTGCCGGTGGGCGCCGCCGCCCGCATCGAGATCGCGCGCGGCCACGATCACTGGGCTGACGCCGAGGTCGTCGGTTTCGACGGCCACACGCTGTACCTGATGCCGCAGGCGGATATTTCCGGCCTGCCTCCCGGCGCGCGCGTCGTGCCCGGCGAGCCTCCCGTGCAGCGGCAGATCCCGCTGCCGCGCAAGGCCGAACTGAATGGCAACGCCAAGCCGCAGCTGGGCCGGCACCTGCCGGTGGGCAATGCCCTGCTCGGCCGCGTGCTCGATGGCGCGGGCCGGCCGCTGGACGGCCTGGGCCCGCTGACGGGCGCCGAGCTCGCGCCCTTGTCCGCCCAGCCGCTCAACCCCTTGTCGCGCGCGCCTATCGATACCGTGCTCGACACGGGCGTGCGCGCGATCAACGGCCTGCTCACCGTGGGCCGCGGCCAGCGCATGGGCCTGTTCGCGGGTTCCGGCGTCGGCAAGAGCGTGCTGCTGGGCATGATGGCCCGCTATACCAAGGCCGACGTGATCGTCGTGGGCCTGATCGGCGAGCGCGGCCGCGAAGTCAAGGAGTTCATCGAGCACAACCTGGGCCCGGAAGGCCTGGCCCGTTCGGTCGTGGTGGCCGCGCCGGCCGACGTCTCCGCGCTGCTGCGCCTGCAGGGCGCGGCCTACGCCACCCGCCTGGCCGAGCATTTCCGCGACCAGGGCCTGGACGTGCTGCTGATCATGGACTCGCTGACCCGCTACGCCATGGCGCAACGCGAGATCGCGCTGGCCATCGGCGAGCCGCCCGCCACCAAGGGCTATCCGCCCTCGGTCTTCGCCAAGCTGCCGATGCTGGTCGAACGCGCGGGGATGGGCGCGCCCGGCCCCTCCGGCAAGGCCGGCTCCATCACGGCGTTCTACACGGTGTTGGCCGAAGGCGACGACCAGCAGGACCCGATCGCCGACTCGGCGCGCGCCATCCTGGACGGCCACGTCGTGCTGTCGCGGCACCTGGCCGAATCCGGCCATTACCCCGCGATCGATATCGAAGCGTCCATCTCGCGCGCCATGACCTCGCTGATCCCGCAGGAGCAGTTCGCCGTGGTGCGCCGGTTCAAGCAAAGCCTGTCGCGCTACCAGCGCAACCGCGACCTGATCGCCGTGGGCGCCTACGCCGCCGGCAACGACCCGCAGCTGGACGACGCCATCGCCCGCTATCCGCGCCTGGAAGCCTTCCTGCAGCAGGACATCGGCGAAAACATCGGCTACGAAGACGCCGTCCGCCAGTTGCGCGCAACGTTCGAGTTGAGAGACACCTATGCCTAGCCAACTTCCCCTGGACATGCTGATCAACCTGGCCAAGGAGAGCACGGACGAAGCGGCCCGCCTGCTGGGCAGGCTCAACGCCGAGCGCAGCAACGCCGAGCGCCAGCTCGGCATGCTGCACGACTACCGCCAGGACTATCTCGAACGCCTGCAGCAGGCGATGACGAGCGGCATGTCGGCCAGCGATTGCCACAATTACCAGCGCTTCATCGGCACCCTGGACGACGCTATCGGCCAGCAGCAGGCCGTGCTGCGCCAGGCCGACGACAACCTCGCCAAGGGACGCCAGTACTGGCAGCAGGAAAAGCGCAAGCTCAACTCCTACGACGCCCTGGCGCAGCGCGAGCTGCGCGCCCAGGCCGTGGTGGAGTCCCGCCGCGAACAGCGCGCGAACGACGAATATTCGGCCCGCCTGGTCCAGCGCCAGGCCGGCATGCATTAAGCGATACCTAACAGGAAGCCCCAGATGACCGCTCCCCTGCCCCTGCCCTCCATCGCGCCCGCCGCCCCGGCTTCGGTCGCCGATATGCTCGGCGCCAAGCCGGCGCCCGCGAACCGGAAGGGTTCCAGCTTTTCCGACGTGCTGGCCCAGCAGCGCCCGCCCCAGCAGCGCCCCGACCACGCCGCAGGTTCGCGGCCCGCGGACGGCGCGGCGAAAACGCCCGCGAAGGGCCAGCAAGGCTCGAAGGATCCCGCCGCCCAGGCGGAGAACGCCGCCGCCGGCGCAATCGATGAGGCCGTGCAGACCGCCACGCAGGGCGAGGCCGGCGCGCTGGCCGTGGCCGCCGCGCAGCCCGCCGTCGTGCTGCCGCAGCAAGCGCTCGAAATCGCCGCCCAGGCCGCGGAACAGGTGCAGCTCGCGCGCGGCAACGCCACGGCCGCGGCCACCGCGATGAGCACCGGCGCCGCCGTGCTGACCGCGACGCTGGGCGCCGCCGATGCCGCCGTCGCCGTGGGCACGCCCGTCGCGTCGACCGCCCGGCAGGCAGAAGCCGCCGCAGCGCTCGCCGTCCGCGATGCCGCGGCCGCGCTTCCGGTCGTTACCGAGGCCGTCAAGCCCGGCAGCGCCCTGACGCCCGCGCAAGCCCCGGCCGCTCCCGCCGTTGCCGCCCAGGCCGACACCCCGCGCCTGGCCCCCGAGGCCACGCTGCCCCGCCCTGCCGGCCAGCCGCACACGGACGCCCGGCAAGCCCTGGCGCCGGTGCATGAAGAGCAGGAACCCGAGATCGCGCTGGCCGGCGCCGACCCGCAGTTCCAGGCGCCGCAGCATGGCGCCCAGGCCCATGACGCACTGGCCCCCGCGCTGGCCGCCGCCGCGCAGCGCCAGCCGGTTGCCGTCGCCAATCCGGCAGCCATCGCGGCGCCGGCCGTTCCCCTGGTGCTGCAGGTCGCCACACCCGTGGGCGGCACGCACTGGGGCACCGAACTCGGCCAGCAGGTGGTGATGATGAGCCACAGCGCGCGCCAAGGCATGCAGACCGCCGAGCTGCGCCTGGATCCTCCGGACCTGGGCCCGCTGCGCGTCAGCCTCAACCTGGCCGACGGCGTCGCCAGCGCATCGTTCGTCTCGGCTCACGCCTCCGTGCGCCAGGCGATCGAAACCGCCATTCCGCAGTTGCAGCAGGCTCTGGCCCAGGCAGGCATCTCGCTGGGACAGACCAGCGTGGGCGAGCAGGCCGCGCAGCAGGAGTTCGCGCAACAAGGCGGCAACGGCTCGCAAAGGCAGTCCGGCGGTTCGATGACGGGCGCCGCGGCCGTGGCCGAGGCCCCCGTCGCCGCGACGGTGGCGCGCAACGCCAACGCGCTGGTGGACACGTTCGCCTGACCGATCCGCGGCCCGCATCCGGCATGGCTTGCGGGCAGTGCAGCAATAGCTTGAGATACGCGGCTTTCGCCCTGTTTTTCGCCTCCAAGCCGAGGCGGGATTTGGGGCAGAATGCTTTCATCCACTAAGAATCCGTTTTCATCAGCGGCAAAACACGCATCGACACCGAGATGGCGACTACCAAATCCACACCCTTGCCTGCGCGCGGCGCATCCTCCTCCCGCGCGGGCGGCCTGGGCCGCATTCTCCGCCCGCTGCTTGCGCTCCTGGTCCTGCTCATCGTCGCCGCGGCCAGCGCCGGCGCCACCTGGTACATCACGCAACGCATGCAGCCGCAAGGCGCGGCGCCCGTGCAGCTCGGCGTGGGCCAGGTTCCTGGCGGCCAGCCTGGCCAGCCCGGGCAAGCGGGTCAGCCGGGCCAGGGTTCCCAAGCCATGCCTGCCACGTTCGTCGCGCCGCCCGCCGGCCCGATCGCCGTGCCTTCGCCGATTTTCGTGCCGCTCGAACCCTTTACCGTCACCCTGCAGAATCCGGATACCGAGCGCATCATGCACGTCGGCCTGACGCTGCGCGTCAGCGACGAGCAGACCCGCACGCGCCTCGAAAAGTACATGCCGGAAGTGCGCAGCCGCATCCTGATGGTGCTGTCGTCGCAATCGCCCATCGGCGTGCAGACGCAGCAAGGCAAGACCGACATGGTCAATGCGATCAAGCAAGCCGTGAATCGCCCGTTCTCGCCCCTGCCTGACGGCCAGTACGTCACCGACGTGCTCTTCACGGCGTTCGTGGTGCAATAAGCATGGCCTACGAGGCATTCCTTTCGCAGGACGAGGTCGACGCGCTGCTCGCTGGCGTCACCGGCGAGAGCGACAGCAAAACCGAAGCGGCTGGCCAGAACACCGGCGCGCGCGCCTATGACCTGAGCTCGCCGGAGCGCGTCGTGCGCCGCCGCATGCAGACGCTGGAGCTGATCAACGAGCGCTTTGCCCGTCAGATGCGCCACGTGCTCCTGAACTTCATGCGCCGCAGCGCCGACATTACCGTCGGCTCCATCAAGATCCAGAAGTACGCGGACTTCGAGCGCAACCTGCCGGTGCCGAGCAATCTGAACATGATTCAGATGAAGCCCCTGCGAGGCACCGCGCTCTTCACCTACGACCCGAACCTGGTGTTCCTGGTCATCGACAGCCTGTTCGGCGGCGATGGCCGCTATCACACGCGCGTCGAAGGCCGGGATTTCACCACCACCGAACAGCGCATCATCCGCCGCCTGCTCAACCTGACCCTGGAAAGCTACGGCAAGTCCTGGGATCCGGTCTATCCGATCGAGTTCGAGTACGTGCGCTCGGAGATGCACACCAAGTTCGCCAGCATTACCGGCAACAACGAAGTGGTGGTCGTCACCTCCTTCCACATCGAATTCGGCGCGACGGGCGGCGACCTGAACATCTGCCTGCCGTATTCGATGATCGAACCGGTGCGCGACCTGCTGACGCGGCCCTTGCAGGAAACCACGCTCGAAGAGGTGGACCAGCGCTGGTCGCAGCAGCTTTCGCGCCAGGTGCGCAGCGCCGATATCGACGTCGTAGCGGAGTTCGCCCGCATTCCGTCCTCGATCCGCGAGCTGATGCACCTGAAGGTGGGCGACGTCCTGCCCGTGACCGTGCCGGAAACCATCATCGCCAGCGTCGACGGCGTGCCGTTGATGGAATGCGGCTATGGCGTCTTCAACGGCCAGTACGCCCTGCGCGTACAGAACATGTTTACCCACGACACAGAACCCAACGAGGCCTCTGACCATGACTGACAAGAACGAGCCCGGCACCGGCTCGTCCCCGGCCGACGACTGGGCCGACGCGCTCGCCGAACAATCCCGCGCCAACCCGCCCACCCAAGCCGACGGCCTGAAGCCCCAGGACGATTGGGCCGCCGCGATGGCCGAACAAGCGGCCGCGCCCGCAACGGCTCCCGCGGCCACTCCCACGGGCGCGCCCGCCGCTCCCGCCGCGCAGCCGGCGGCGCAATCGGTGTTCAAGCCCCTTGCCGGAACCACCGGCGGCACGGGCACCGATATCGACCTGATCATGGACGTCCCCGTCCAGCTGACGGTAGAACTGGGCCGCACCCGCCTGACCATCAAGAACCTGCTCCAGCTGGGCCAGGGCTCGGTGGTCGAACTCGACGGCCTGGCCGGCGAACCGATGGACATCTTCGTCAACGGCTACCTGATAGCGCAAGGCGAAGTGGTCGTGGTCGAGGACAAGTACGGCATCCGCCTCACCGACATCATTACCCCGTCCGAGCGCATCAACCGCTTGAACAACCGTCGCTGAGCCCGGCCCGCCATGAACGAATCCGCCCTCATGCGCGTCATCCTCGGCCTGGTGCTGGTGGTGGCCGCCATCCTGGTCGCGGCCTGGCTGGCCCGCCGCGCCGGGTTGACGCAACGTGGCGGCGGCAGCCTCCTGCGGCAGGTGGCCAGCCTGCCGGTCGGTCCGCGCCAGAGCATCGTGGTGGTCGAGATCGAAAATACCTGGCTGGTCGTGGGCGTCGGCCCGAACCAGCTCAATACCCTGCACACCCTGCCCGCCGGCCAGTTGCCGGAGGGTTCCCCGCTGCCCGCCGCCGCCTTCGCGGCCAAGCTGGGCCAGGCGCTCAAGCGCCGCTAGCGCCCCGGCGCGCTTCATGCCATACCCATGAGTTTGCTCACCCGCACGACGCCCGTCCGCGCCCGCCCCGCCGCGCTGCCCCTGCTCGCGGCGGCCGCCCTGCTCGGCCTGGCCCTCTTTCCGGCCGGTGTCGTCGCGCAGGCGACGCTGCCCGCGCTGACGGCAACCCCCGGTCCCAACGGCTCCGAGACCTACTCCCTCAGCATGCAGACCCTGCTGCTGATGACCTCGCTGTCGTTCCTGCCGGCCGCGCTGCTGATGATGACGGGCTTCACCCGCATCATCATCGTCCTGGGGCTGCTGCGCAGCGCCATGGGAACCGCCATGTCGCCGCCCAACCACGTGCTGATCGGCCTGGCCCTGTTCCTGACCTTCTATACGATGTCGCCGGTGTTCGACAAGATCTACGCCGACGCCTACAAGCCGCTCTCCGAGGGCTCCATCCCGTTCGAGACCGCGGTCGAGCGCGCAGCCTCGCCGCTGCGGACCTTCATGCTGCACCAGACCCGCGAGAGCGACCTCTCGCTTTTCGCCAACCTGGCCAAGCAGCCGGCCATGGAAGATCCCGCGCAAGTGCCCATGCGCATCCTGGTGCCGGCGTTCATCACCAGCGAATTGAAGACGGCGTTCCAGATCGGTTTCACCATCTTCATCCCGTTCCTGATCATCGATCTCGTGATCGCCAGCGTCCTGATGGCGCTGGGCATGATGATGGTGCCGCCGGTCACCGTGGCGCTGCCCTTCAAGCTGATGCTTTTCGTGCTGGCCGATGGCTGGAACCTGCTCATGGGTTCGCTGGCGCAGAGCTTCTACCAGTAACGCCAGGAGGAGAATCGCCATGACCGCCGAAACCGTCATGACCATGACCTACCAGGCGATGAAGATCGTGCTGGCGATGGCCGGTCCGCTCCTGCTCGTCACGCTGGTCGTCGGCCTGGTCATCAGCATCTTCCAGGCCGCCACGCAGATCAACGAAATGACGCTGTCGTTCATTCCGAAGCTGCTGGCCATGTGCGGGGTGCTGGTGCTGCTGGGCCCATGGCTCATCGGCGTCATGGTCGACTACATCCGGCAATTGATCGGCCAGATCCCCATGCTGGTGTCCTGAGCGGCCGCAGCCGCCGGACGCCGCACCGCCCGCCATGATCGCCTTCACGCTCGAACAGCTCAACGGCTGGATCGGCCAGTTCCTCTGGCCGTTCGTGCGCATCCTGGCGCTCGTGGGCACGGCGCCGCTCTTCTCGGAATCGCTGATCCCGGTCAAGGTCAAGATCGGCCTGTCGTTCGTGCTGGCCGTCGCTGTCAGCCCCGCCCTGGATCCCATGCCGCCCATCGCGCCGGGTTCTTTCGCCGGCCTCTGGATGGTGATGCAGCAGGTGCTGATCGGAATCGCGCTGGGATTCACGATGCGCCTGGTCTTCGCCGCCGTGCAGACCGCCGGCGAATTCGTGGGCCTGCAAATGGGCCTGTCGTTCGCGTCTTTTTTCGATCCGAGCTCAGGCGCCAACACCGCGGTGCTGTCGCGGCTGTTCAACATCATCGCGATGCTGACCTTCCTGGCCCTGGACGGCCACCTGCTGGTGCTGGCCGCCCTGGTGCGCTCGTTCGACACCCTGCCCATCGCCATGATCCAGCTGCACCAGAACGGCTGGGGCGTCGTGGTGGAATGGGGCAAGACAGTCTTCATTTCCGGCCTGCTGCTCGCGTTGCCGCTCATCTGCGCCCTGCTGACCATCAACCTGGCCATGGGCATCCTGAACCGCGCCGCCCAGCAGCTTTCCGTCTTCTCCATCGGCTTCCCGGTCACCCTGATCGTGGGCGTTACCGTGCTGGCCGTCGTCCTGCCCCACGCCGGGCCCTTTCTCGAATCGCTGTTCGAGTCGGGCCTGACCGCCATGAGCCGCGTCGCCGACGCCCTGGCCGGCAGGTAGCGACCGGAAGGCCGGCGCCCCTGACTTCGTCGCGGGCGCCGGCCTTCCGGTCGCTTACTGCTGGCCCGTCAGGCGGAAGACGCGGATCGTGTCGCGCAGCGCGCCGGACTGGCCGCCCAGCTGCATGACGGCGCTGCCCAGGTCCTGGACCAGCGCGGTGTTCTGCGCCGTCATCACGTCCATCTGCGACACCGCCGTATCGACCTGCTCGATACCGCTGGATTGTTCCTGCGAGGCGCGCGAGATCTCGCCGATGATGTCGGTCACGCGATGCACCGCGGCCACGATCTCCTGCATCGTCGCGCCCGCCTGCTCCGCCTGCAGCGACCCTTCCGAGACGCGCTCCACCGAATCCTCGATCAGGCCCTTGATTTCCTTGGCCGCCTGCGCGCTCTTCTGCGCCAGGGTCCGGACTTCGCCCGCCACCACCGCGAAGCCCTTGCCGGACTCGCCGGCGCGGGCCGCTTCCACGGCGGCGTTGAGCGCCAGGATGTTCGTCTGGAACGCGATGCCTTCGATGATGCTGACGATGTCGGCGATCTTGCGGGAGCTGTCGGAAATGCCGTGCATGGTGTCCACCACCTGCCCCACGGCGACTCCGCCGCGCCGCGCCACGTCCATGCTGCTGGCCGCCAGCTGGTTGGCCTGACGCGCGTTGTCGGCGTTCTGGCGCACGGTGGAGGTCAATTGCTCCATGCTGGCGGCGGTCTGCTGCAAGGAAGCCGCCTGGCCTTCGGTGCGCCCGGCCAGTTCCTGATTGCCGCGGGCGATGTGGGCCGCGGCACGGGTCGTGCCTTCGATTCCCCGGTAGACGTCCTGGGCGATGCCGATCAGGCTCTTGCGCATCACATCGAGCGAGAACTTCAGGCTGCCGACTTCATCGTCGGATTCGGCGACGATCTGCGTGGTGAGATTGCCCGCCGCGACCTGGCGCGCCATGTTGGCCGCATCGACCATGGGATCCAGCAGGAAGCGCGACAGGCGCCAGCCCATGCCGAAGATCAGGGTGATGGCCAGCCCGATCGCCGCGCAGCCCAGACCGGCCCCAAAGGTGTCGAGCTTGTCCCAATTGGCGTGCAATCCGTAAGCGCCGGCGGCCGCCACGATGCCCGACGACAGCAGCGCGTGGCGCAGCATGCGGGCGCGGGCGCTGCGCCTGAACGGAAACGCCAGCACGTCCAGCCCCCGCCGCCAGCCCGCCCTCACGGGCCGGCCGCGCAGGATGCGCACGCCCTTGGCCTTGCCTTCCCGCATGCGCGCGTACAGCGCCTCCGCCATCTCGATCTGTTCGTCCGAGGGGCGCACCCGCACCGAGGAATACGCCACGACCTCGCCGTTCTCGACGATGGGCGTGGCATTGGCCAGCACCCAATAGAATCCGCCGTCCTTGCGGCGATTCTTGACCAGGCCCAACCAGGATTCGCCGGCCTGCAGCGTGTCCCACAGGTCTTCGTAGGCCTCGGGCGGCATATCGGGATGGCGCACGATATTGTGGGCCTTGCCGATCAGTTCCTCGCGGGAGAATCCGCTGACTTCGACAAAGGCCGGATTCGCATAGACGATCCTGCCTTTGGTATCGGTGCGCGAGATCAGGTATTGATCATCGCGCAGCTTGGTTTCCACGTTATGGATGGGTAGGTTGACGCGCACAGCTTGTCTCCGGTTACATCAAAATAGCGAATGAATAACGGCGAGCAAACTGGACCTGATGCCCTTCATCTACACGTTCCCGCCCGGTTTGTACGGCCTGCGCGCCCGCTGGCGCGATGGCCGTCAAACACTGTTCATTGCCCTATTCAGGCGTTAAATCGGTTAACGGCAATATTTTCGAAAACTTTACGCATGCATGGCGGCTGCATTTTCGAGGTTCGAAAAAAGCAGGGCCGCGGCCCCGCGTGAACGCGGCCGCGGCCCTGCCATGCCAAGCGAGGCGACCGGTCAGGCCTGGGTCAGCGTGGGCGCGGAATAGCCGCTCAGCTGATGGGCCGGCACTTCGATCACTTCGCCCGCGTTGATCTTGAACACGGCCACCGCTTCGGCCAGGCGCTGCGCCTGCTCCTGCAGCGAGCCCGCGGCCGCCGCCGCCTCTTCCACCAGCGCCGCGTTCTGCTGCGTC